>Ga0233363_1000003_pt1 | contig 168005 bp, 146 predicted proteins | sample ElkDunMinimDraft_18_FD_191534 | JGI IMG/M metagenome (GOLD analysis project Ga0233363, IMG submission 191534) | Fecal eukaryotic communites from dung pellets of Tule Elk in California, USA - Elk Dung C16 | ecosystem: Host-associated > Mammals > Digestive system > Large intestine > Fecal... | reverse complement strand
CGTGGCGGGAGTCGAGGAGGGCGTCGAGGGACGGGACCGCGGTATCCGGGGTCCCCGCGAACAGCAGGCGCATGGGCCCGATTCTAGGTGGCGACCCGCGTCCGTCCCGCGCCGACCGCCCGTCGACACGGTCACCGCCCTACTCGAGGCGGGGGGTCTCCTCGTGACCCGGCCCACCCAGCGTCCGCGCTCCGACCGGCGCGTCGAGCGGCACGTCGACGCGGATCGAGGTCGCGGCGTCCGGGCACTGCGACCCCTCGTCGGGCTGCCGCACGACCAGCCGCGCCGTGATCTCCACCGCATCGTCGCTCTCGACGACGTCGACGCTCGCGTACTCCTCGCAGAAGGTGCGGTGCTCCACCACGATCGGCACCACGTCGCCCGTCAGGTCCGCGTCCGGTGCGACGTACCAGCGGGCCGTGCCGGTCGACACCTGGTCTGCGCACGCCGGGAGCGTGGCCACCAGGAGGACGGTCCAGAGCGCGCCGGCCGACCGCCTTCGAGGAGCCGCCGTCCCCGTTCCAGCAGGCCGCGCGGCATCGCGACGACGTGCGCTCCCGGGGGTGCGGCACCCCACCGTCATCGCGCGACCGGCACGCCGAGGTCGTGCAGCGCCGCACGCAGGCCGGCGGTGCCCTCGAACAGGTGGGTGCGCAGCCCGAGGCGCGCGGCGGCGTCGATGTTGGCCGGGCTGTCGTCGGTGAACAGCGTCCGGGCCGGGTCGAGGCCGAACCGCTCGACCGCGAGCGCGAAGATCGCCGGGTCCGGCTTGGCCAGGCCTTCGCGGCCCGAGACGACCACGTCCTCCATGAGAGCGGTCGCCGGGGCGGCCGGTGCGGCGTGCGGGTACAGCTCGGCCGACCAGTTCGTCAGCCCGTACAGGCGCAGCCCGAGGTCGCGCAGCTCGCGCACGAGCTCCTCCGAGCCGTCGACCGGGCCGGTGAGCGTCGCGGGGAACCGCTCGACGTACCGGTCGAGGAGCGCGACGTGGTGCGGGTGGGTGCCCGCGACGCGCTCGCGCGCATCGGCCCACGTCCCGCCGGCGTCGCGCTCGTGGTTGAGGACCCGGAAGTCCACGTCCGCGAAGAACGTGTCGACGAGGTCGCGCCCGACCCCGTCGAAGGCACCGTACGGGTCCCAGCCCACCAGGACGTTGCCGAAGTCGTACAGCACGGCGTCGATCTCGCGGGCAGCGGCAGGCGTCGCGGTCGGGCGGGAGGTCCGGCCAGAGGTCGGGGCGGCGGGCACGGGACGGTTCGTCACAGGATCTCCTTCGGGTCGAGCTCCACCCGCACGCTACCCGGCTCGCGCCGCGCGGACCGGACCGCGAGCGACGCGCCGAGCTCGCGCGCCAGACGACGGCCGTCGCGCACCGGGACCCGCACGACCGCCCGCACGGGCGGGGCGTCCAGCAGCCCGGGCGCCCCGCCGTCCCCGCCGACGGGTCCGGGCCCGCGGGACGACGCCGGCACCTCCACCGGCCCGAGCACCGTGTCCGGGCTCGCGAGCTCGACCCGCTCCAGGACCGCGGCGACGGCGGCCCGCTCCCCCGTGACCGCGGCCACGCGCACCGCCGGCGGCAGGGACAGCTCGACCCGCTCGTCGAGCTCGCGGTCCGCGAGGAGGGCCGGGTCCCACCGCACCAGCGCGTTCGTCGGCGCGGGCGCGGCGTCGCCCACGAGCAGCACCTGGCCGCCCGCCGACGCGGGACGCACGAGCGCAGCAGCCGCGAGCCAGCGCGCGAGCGCGTCCTGCGCGACGTCCAGACCCACGTGACCCGTGCTCGCCGCCGCGTCCAGCAGGAGCGCGGCCGCGTACCCGCCGTCCGCGACCGGCTCCGCACCCGGCGTCGCGACCACGAGCGCCGGCCGCGACGACACCGCCGCCAGCACCCCGCCCGCCGCCGCGGCCCCCGACACCTGCACCGGCACCCCCGGGAACGCACGCCCCAGCTCCTCCGCCGTGCGCTGCGACCCGACCCGTACCGAGCGCAGCCCGGTCCAGTGGCACTCCGCGCACGACCAGGCGCCCGCGAGCGCCCCGCACCACGCGCACTGCGGCGACGCGCCGGGCCCGGACAGCGCGAGGGGACCGTGGCACGCCGTGCAGCGCGCGGGCGTGCGGCAGCGCGCGCACGCCACGACGGGCACGTACCCGGAGCGGGGCACCTGGACGAGGACCGGGCCCTGCTCGAGCGCGGACCGGGCCGCGCGCCACGCCGCCGTGGGGATGCGGGCCGCCGCACCCGGACCCTCGGCCGCGAGCTCGACCGACGTCAGCGCCCGCACCCGCGGCGCCCGCACCCGCACGACGTCGCGCGGCGCGGCCAGGTCGTGCGCCCACCCGCGGGCGACGAGCGCCTGCGCCGCGACCGTGCGCCCGTGCGACCCGAGCAGGAGCGCCGCACCCTCCAGGTCGCTGCGCAGCGCCAGCACCTCACGCGCGTGCGGGTAGGGGGCCCGCGGCTCGGCGAGCGTTCCCTCGCCGTCGTTCCAGCACACCACGAGCCCGAGGCCGACCACCGGGGCGAACGCCGCCGCGCGCGTCCCCACGACCACGCGCGCCCGCCCGTGCAGGACGGCGAGGAACGCGCGATACCGGGGGGCGGGACCCTCGTCCGCGGTGAGGCGCACGACGTCGCCCCCCGTGGCCGGGTCCCACGCGTCCAGGCCCGCGTCCGCGAGCGCCGCGCAGACCTGGTCCACGTCCCGCGCGTCCGGGACGACGACGAGAGCGCCGCGCCCGCCCGAGCGCGCCGCGCGGACCGCCTCGGCGACCGCCGCCGCCCAGTGCGTCACCGGTACCGGGTCGGCGGCACGGCGCGCGCCCCGGGCCCGGCGGCGCCCACCGGCGGCAGCCGGCGACGCCTGTGCGTCCGTCGACGGGTCGGCACCCGCGGACGCCACGGCGCCGCGTGCGTCGTCGCCGCCCGGTACGAGCCCGGCCGCCTCCGCCCCCGGCACGACGTCGACCGCCGCCACCCCCGCGACCTCGACGGCCGGTCCGGTCCCCGCCGGCCCCTCGTGCGCGCGGTGCCCGGCGAGCCCGGGCAGCGCGGTCCACACCGCGCGGGGCGCGCCACCGCCCGCGACGTGGGACAGGAACGCGGCACCCGCCCGGTACGGCGCCCACACCGACCCGCGCGCGCCCGCGGGCGTCGCCGGTCCCGGGACGGGTCCCGGCACGGTGGAGAGCGCCGCGACGGCGGCCGTGAAGGACTGCTCGGCCCGCGCGTGGCGGGGCGGGACGGCGAGGCGCAGCACGTCGGGCAGCGTGCCTGCGTAGTGGTCGGCCACCGCCCGCGCCAGGCGTGCGACCGCGGGCGAGAGCACCGGCTCCGGGGACACGACGCGGCGCAGGGGCAGCAGGCGCCCGTCGTGGTCGGAGCGTTCGACGCGCTCGAGCACGTACCCGTCCACGTCACGCCCCGCGAACCGGACCTTGACGCGCACGCCGGGGCGCGCGTCGTCGGACATCGTCGCGGGGACGAGGTAGTCGAACACCCGGTCCAGGTGCGCCGGCGCCAGGTCGAGCGCGAGGCGCGCGACGGGCAGCTCGGCGGCCACCTCCTGCGCGGGCGGCGGTTCGGCGCGGCGCGCGCGCCGGGTGGGGGCGACGCCGGGCAGGGCGTCCTGCACCGCGGTCGTCGCGTCGTCCTGCTCGCTCACGACGCCATCGAACCACGTGCCGCCATCACGGCCGTGGCCCGCCTCCCACCCGCGCCCCGCACGGCCGGGTCGCCCCCGCGCAGGACGCGCCGGGCGCCCGGCGTCACACCAGGGACTGCAGGTCTGCGACGCGGTCGGTGCGCTCCCACGTGAAGTGCGCGTGCTCGCGGCCGAAGTGCCCGTAGGCGGCCGTCGGGGCGTAGATCGGGCGCAGCAGGTCCAGGTCGCGGATGATCGCGGCCGGGCGCAGGTCGAACACGTCCTGGATGGCGGCGGTGATGCGCTCGACCGGCACCGTCTGCGTGCCGAACGTCTCGACGTACAGGCCCACGGGCTGCGCCTTGCCGATCGCGTACGCGACCTGCACCTCGCAGCGGCGCGCCAGCCCCGCCGCCACGACGTTCTTCGCGACCCAGCGCGTGGCGTACGCGGCCGAGCGGTCCACCTTCGAGGGGTCCTTGCCGGAGAACGCGCCGCCGCCGTGGCGCGCCATGCCGCCGTACGTGTCGACGATGATCTTGCGGCCCGTCAGGCCGGCGTCGCCCTGGGGGCCGCCGATGACGAACGTGCCCGTCGGGTTGACGAACAGGCGCGTAGCGCTCGTGTCGAGGTCGAGGCCAGCCGCCTCCAGGACGGGGGCCACGACGTCGTCCGCCACCAGGCGGTGCAGCGTCGGCTGGAGCACGTCGGGGTCGTGCTGCGTGGACAGGACCACGGTGTCGAGCGTCACCGCACGGTCGCCGTCGTACCCGATGGTGACCTGCGTCTTGCCGTCCGGGCGCAGCCCCGGCAAGGTCCCGTCGCGGCGCACGAGCGCGAGGCGCTCGGCGAGGCGGTGCGCGAGCCAGACGGGCAGCGGCATGAGGCTCGGCGTGTCGTCGCTCGCGTACCCGAACATGAGGCCCTGGTCGCCCGCGCCCTGCGCGTCGAGCGGGTCGAGGTCCGTGCCGTCGTCGCGGCCCTCGAGGCTCTTGTCGACGCCCTGCGCGATGTCCGGGGACTGCTGCCCGATCGACACGGACACGCCGCACGAGTCCGCGTCGAACCCGATCGCCGACGACGTGTAGCCGATCCGGCGCACGACGTCGCGCACGATCTGCGGGATCTCGACGTACGCGTCCGTCGTCACCTCGCCCGCCACGTGCACCAGACCCGTGGTGACCATGGTCTCCACGGCGACGCGCGACGCCGGGTCCTGCGCCAGGAGTGCGTCGAGGATCGAGTCGGAGATCTGGTCGCACACCTTGTCCGGGTGCCCTTCGGTCACGGACTCGGACGTGAACAGGCGCAGCTCAGGCATGTCGCACAGCCTACTGTCCCGAAGCATGGGCAGAAGAATCCGACAGGCGAGACGAGACGCGTCTCACCCTGCCGTCTCGTCCACGCCGTCGGGCCGCGCGGCGCCTGCCGTGCCGTCGCCCACGACGAGCTTCGCGACGACGTCCCACACCGCGTCGGCCACCTCGCGCTTGCTGCCGCGCGCCGTCGTGACGACCTCGCCCGCGCCGTCCACGACGGTGACGTCGTTCTCGGCGACCGCGAACCCGCGACCCGCGCCGACCGCGTTGACGACGAGCAGGTCCGCGCCCTTGCGCCGCGCCTTGGCCCGCCCGTGGTCCAGCACGGAACCGGTGGCGTCGCCCGTCTCGGCGGCGAACCCCACGACCACCTGGCCCGGGCGCAGCCGCTCGTGCGCCAGCTCGGCCAGCACGTCCGGGTTCTCGGCCAGGACGATGGGCTCGGGGCCGCGCCCCGGCACCTTCTTGATCTTCGCGTCCGGCGCGTGCACGGGCCGGAAGTCCGCGACCGCCGCGGCCATGACGACGACGTCCGCCGAGGCCGCCGCCGCGCGCACGGCCTCGCGCAGCTGCGCCGTCGACTCGACCGGGACCACCTCGGCCAGGCCCCGCACGTCCGGTGCGACGTCCGCCGACAGGTTCGCCGCGACGAGCGTCACGTGCGCGCCTCGCGCCTGGGCCGCCCGTGCCAGCTCCACGCCCTGGCGCCCGCTCGACCGGTTCCCGATGAAGCGCACCGGGTCGATCGGCTCGCGGGTGCCACCGGCCGACACCACCACGCGCCGGCCCGCGAGGTCCTGCTCGGGGACGTCGGCGCCCGCGACGCTCGCCGCCAGGGCCTCCCGCGTCGCGATCTCCAGCGCGACGCGCGCGATCTCCTCCGGCTCGGGCAGGCGGCCCGGGCCCGAGTCGGCGCCCGTGAGCCGGCCCGACGCGGGCTCGATCACGTGCACGCCGCGCTCGCGCAGCGTCGCGACGTTCGCGACCGTCGCCGGGTGCTCCCACATCTCCGTGTGCATGGCGGGCGCCATCACGACGGGGCAGCGCGCCGTGAGCAGCGTGGAGGTGAGCAGGTCGTCCGCGCGCCCGCTCGCCGCGCGCGCCAGGAGGTCGGCCGTCGCGGGCGCGACGACCACGAGGTCGGCGCCCTTCCCCAGGGCCACGTGCTGGACGTGCTCGACGTCCTCGAACACCTGGTCCGTGGCAGGCTCGCCCGACAGCGCCTCCCACGTCGGGGCACCCACGAACCGCAGCGCCGCCGCCGTGGGCACGACGCGCACGCGGTGCCCCTGCTCGCGCAGCACGCGCAGCAGCAGGACCGCCTTGTACGCCGCGACCCCGCCGCTCACCCCGAGCACGATGCGCATGGCGCTCCTCTCCCTCGTCCGCCCGGCGCACCGGGCGGACGCACGGACGCCGCGCCCTCCGACGGGAGGTGCGCGGCGTGCGGGCTCAGTCCTCGGTGCCCTCGGCGGGCTCGACCGACTCGATCGTCAGCAGGCCCGCGTTGATCTCGCGCATCGCGATCGAGAGGGGCTTCTCCTGGTTGCGCGTCTCGAGCAGCGGCCCGACGTTCTCCAGCAGGCCCTCGCTGAGCTGCGAGTAGTAGGCGTTGATCTGCCGCGCACGCTTCGCCGAGTAGATGACGAGCGCGTACTTCGAGTCGACGTGCCCGAGCAGGTCGTCGATCGGCGGGTCGGTGATGCCCTCGGGGGCGGCGACGGTTCCGGACACAGTTCGCTCCGTGGGTTCAAGGGTCTGCAGGCTGGCTGCAGCTGGTCGATGGCGGCGGCGCGCCGTGCGTCGCTCCGGCGGGCCGAGGGGGTCCGGGGCGGCACGAGGGCCGCTGGCCGGGCCGTGGAGGCCTGCCGGGGAGCGCACCCGCGCGCGGGCACCGCAGGACAGTCTACTCGCTGCGGCCGGCGGGCGCGGGGTCGGTCACGCGGGCCGACCCCACCGGACGCGGCTCCAGGCCCATGACGCGCACGAGCTCGTCGGTCGCGCGGTGCACCTCGTCGTTGACGATGACGTGGTCGAACTCCGACTCCGCCGCGAGCTCCACGCGCGCGGTCGTCAGACGCCGCTCGCGCTCCTCCGCGTCCTCCGTGCCGCGCCCGACGAGCCGGCGCACCAGCTCCTCCCAGCTCGGCGGGGCGAGGAACACGAAGCGCGCCTCGGGCATCGACGCGCGCACCTGGCGCGCGCCCTGCAGGTCGATCTCCAGGAGCGCGGGCACCCCGGCGGCGAGCTTCTCCTCGACCGCCCGCCGCGGGGTGCCGTAGCTGTTGCGCCCGTGCACGACCGCCCACTCGAGCAGCTCGCGATCCGCGACCATGCGCGCGAACTCGTCCGGACCGACGAACAGGTAGTGCACGCCGTCCACCTCTCCCGGTCGCGGGTCACGCGTCGTCGCGGAGACCGAGAGCCACACCTCCGGGTACCGGGCCCGGATGTCGGCGGAGACCGTCCCCTTCCCGACGGCGGTCGGTCCCGCCAGGACGGTCAGGCGGGCGGGGCTGGGCGAGGGGGCCGGCCCCGCCGGTCCCGGTGCGGGGACCTGCGGCGTCGGCTCGGACGGGTGCGCGGAAATGTCAGCCAAACCTCTCGATGAGGGCCGCGGACTGGTGTGGGCCGAGGCCGCGGACACGACGTGTCTCGGCGATCCCGATCTCCTCCATGATCGCCCGAGCCTTCACCTTACCCACGCCGGGCAACGACTCGAGCAACGCGACCACCTTGAGCTTGCCGATCATGTCGTCGGTCTGCCCGCGCTCGATGACCTCCTTCAACGAGCCCTGGGAGTACTTGAGCCTGTTCTTCACCTCGGCGCGCACCCGGCGGGCCTCCGCGGCCTTCTCGAGCGCCGCTGCACGCTGTTCTGGGGTCAGGGGTGGAAGTGCCACGCAAGTCACCTACTCGTCGTCGGCGGATGGGCCCACACAGCCGGCGCCGCACGCCGGCCACGAGGAGGCCCGAATAGGGTGAATCACCCGGGCGACCTGCGCCGACGTGCGATGTCGACTCCTCGAACGTAGCGAGCCGCGACCGATCCGGCAACGACTGGGCGTGGCGCGTCCCCGACCGGCGTCACGAGACGACGAGGCGCGCCGCGAGCGCGTCGCGCGCGGCCGTCGTCAGGCCGCACGCCGCGAGGTAGCCGTCCACGCTGCCGTGCTCGCGGGCCGCGAGCCCCCACGCGCCCTCGAGATAGTCCGGCTCGACCGTGAGGATCGGGCCCAGCGCGTCCGGGGACAGGCCGGGGATCGGCGGCACGACCGCCGCGAGACCGTCCACCGCCGCCCGGCTCGCGAGGTACTCGGCCATGCGGTCGTCGTCACCGACGCCCGCGACGTACTGGGCCAGGGCGACGACCCAGCCCGTGCGGTCCTTGCCCGCCGAGCAGTGCACGACGGCCGCCCCCTCGCTCGCCGCGACGTCCGCCAGCACCCGCCCGACCGTGGCGCGGATCCCGGGGTCGGTGACGAACGTCGCGTACACGCCGTGCATCATGCGGCGCGCGACGGCGCCCGGGTCGTCCGCGGCGAGCAGCCCGGCGACGAGCGCGGCCGGGTCGGCGGACCCCGGCGCCCCGCCGTCGGCACCGGACCCCAGACCCCGCGCCGGGTCCATCCGCCGCCGCAGGACGCGCACGCCGCCCGGGACCGCGTCCGCGCCGTCCCGCGCGAGCTCGTCGTCCCCGCGCAGGTCGACGACCGTCGTCACGCCCAGGTCGACGAGCGCTGCCTGGCCGGCGGGGGTCAGGCCGGACAGGCTCGCGGTGCGCAGCAGCACCCCCGTGCGCAGCGGGGCCACGCCGCCCGCCGGGACCGCACGCCCGCCCACGTCGCGGGCGTTCCACGTGCCGGGCACGGCGAGCGCGCCGGGGACCGCGTCGGGAACGGGCAGGCCGCCCGGTGCGCCGGGTGCGGGGGCGGCGGCGCGCGGGGTGTCGTGAGACGTCATGGCCGCAGTCTCCCAGGTGAGAGGTCAGCCCCGCAGCGCGCGCGCCGCCTCGTCGGTCGCCGCCCGCGCGGCGTCGCGCAGCGCGGCGACGTCCGGACCGGCGCGGAGCACGCCGCGCGAGGACGACGCGAGCACCTGGCGCCGGGCCGCGCCGAAGACGGCCGCCAGCTCGGCCGGGCCCGCGCCCTGCGCGCCCACGCCGGGCGCGAGGAGCGGTCCGCGCACCGCAGCGAGGTTCGTCCCGGTGCGGGCCGCGGCGTCGCCGATCGTGGCGCCCACGACCAGGCCGACCGACCCGAGCGCGTCGCCCGCGTCCACGGCCGGGCCGTTGAGCAACGCCGCCTCGCGCGCGACCTGGGCGGCCACCGTCTCGACGTCGGCCCCGGCCCCGCGCCGCGCGTGCTGCACCTCGGCGCCCTCCTTGTTGGAGGTCAGGCACAGCACGAACAGCCCCCGGCCCGAGCCGAGCGCGAGGTCGACCGCCGGCTGCAGCGAGCCGAACCCGAGGTACGGCGACACCGTCACCGCGTCCGCGGCGAGCGGGGAGCCGTCGCGCAGGTACGCGTCGGCGTAGGCGGCCATCGTCGAGCCGATGTCGCCGCGCTTGACGTCCAGGACCGTGAGCGTGCTCGCGGCACGGGCCGCGGCGAGCACGTCCTCCAGGGCCGCGACCCCGCGCGACCCGTGGCGCTCGAAGAACGCCGACTGCGGCTTCACCGCAGCTACGCGCCCCCCGACCGCCTCGACGACCCGCAGGCCGAAGTCACGCAGCCCCGTGGCGTCGTCGGGCAGGCCCCAGTCCGCGAGCAGCCCGGGGTGCGGGTCGATGCCGACGCACAGCGGGCCGTGCGCGTCCATCGCCGCCGCGAGGCGGGCACCGAACGCGCCGCTCACGCGCCCACCCGCTCGGCGTCCGCCGCGGGCGCCGTGGCGCCCGCGAGGCCGTTGCCGCTCATGTGCTCCTGCAGGCTCGCGACCTCGAACGGACCGGCGAGGACCGCCTCGATGCCCTGCACGGCGGCCGCGAGCTGGTCGACGGTCGTCGCGATCGGCTTGTCCGCCGCGGTCGTGGCCGCCCGGATCTCGTACCCGTCGGCGCGCGCGCCCTGCCCGGACGGGGTGTTGATGACGAGGTCGACCTCGCCCGCGGTGATGAGGTCGACGATCGTCGGCTCGCCGTCCGCGCCACGGCCCGAGGAGAACTTGCGCACGACGCGCGACGCGATGCCGTTGCGGCGCAGCACGCTCGACGTCCCGTCGGTCGCGAGGATCTCGAAGCCCAGCTCCGCGAGACGCTTGACCGGGAACACGATCGAGCGCTTGTCGCGGTCGGCGACGGAGACGAACACGCGGCCCGACGTCGGCAGCCCGCCGAACGCGGCCGCCTGCGACTTCGCGAACGCGTGCGGGAAGTCGCGGTCGAAGCCCATGACCTCGCCCGTCGAGCGCATCTCCGGGCCGAGGACGGTGTCCACGACCGTGCCGTCCGCGGTGCGGAACCGCTTGAACGGCAGGACCGCCTCCTTGACCGCGATCGGCGCGTCGAGCGGCAGCGTGCCGCCGTCGCCGGTGGCGGGCAGCACCCCCGCGGCGCGGAGCTCGGCGATCGTCTCCCCCACCATGACGCGCGCGGCCGCCTTCGCGAGCGACGTCCCCGTCGCCTTGGACACGAACGGCACGGTGCGCGACGCGCGCGGGTTGGCCTCGAGCACGTACAGCACGTCGGACACGAGCGCGTACTGCACGTTGAGCAGGCCGCGCACCCCCACGCCCCGCGCGATGGCCTCGGTCGACCGGCGGATGCGCTCGATCTCGGTGTCCGACAACGACACCGGCGGCAGGACGCACGCGGAGTCGCCCGAGTGGATCCCGGCCTCCTCGATGTGCTCCATCACGCCGCCGAGGAACATCTCGGTGCCGTCGTACAGCGCGTCGACGTCGATCTCCATCGCGTCGTCGAGGAACCGGTCGATGAGCAGCGGTGCGGGCAGCGTGCCGGCCGTGCGGTCCTCCGCCGCCGCGGCCGCGAGCGCCCGCTCGACGTACCCCGTGAGCTGCTGCTCGGAGTAGACGATCTCCATGCCCCGGCCGCCGAGCACGTAGGACGGGCGCACGAGCACCGGGTAGCCGATGCCCGCGGCGACGCCCCGCGCCTCGTCGAGCGAGCGCGCGGTGCCGAACGCGGGGGCCGGCAGGCCTGCCTCGACGAGGACGCGGCCGAACTCGCCGCGGTCCTCCGCGGCGTCGATCGCCTCGGGGCTCGTGCCCAGGATCGGCAGGCCCGCGTCGGCGAGGCGCTGGGCGAGCGCGAGCGGCGTCTGGCCGCCGAGCTGGACGATGATGCCCTTGACCGGGCCGGCGGCGAGCTCGGCCTGGTAGACCTCGAGCACGTCCTCGAACGTGAGGGGCTCGAAGTACAGGCGGTCCGACGTGTCGTAGTCGGTCGAGACCGTCTCGGGGTTGCAGTTGACCATGACGGTCTCGTACTTCTCGCGCAGCGTGAGCGCGGCGTGGACGCACGAGTAGTCGAACTCGATGCCCTGGCCGATGCGGTTGGGGCCCGACCCGAGGATGATCACGGCCTCGCGCTCGCGGGGGGCGACCTCCGTCTCGAGGTCGTAGGACGAGTAGTGGTAGGGCGTGCGGGCGGCGAACTCGGCGGCGCACGTGTCGACCGTCTTGTACACGGGGCGCACCCCGAGGGCGTACCGCACCTCGCGCACGGTCGCCTCGCCGGCGGGGCCCATGCGGCGCAGGCGCGCGACCTGGGCGTCGGACAGGCCGTGCTTCTTCGCCTCGCGCAGCACGTCCTCGGTGAGCGCGGGCGCGTCCGCGACGGCCGCGGCGACCTCGTTGACGAGCTGGATCTGGTCGAGGTACCACGGGTCGATCTTCGTGGCCTCGAACACCTGCTCGACGCTCGCCCCGGCGCGCAGCGCCTGCTGGACGCCGATGATCCGGTTCTCCGTGGGGCGGGCGATCCGGACGAGGAGCTGCTCGAGATCGGGGCCGGAGACGGGCTCGCCGTCCCAGTGGAACACCGAGCCGCCCTTGTCGATCGAGCGCAGCGCCTTGCCGAGCGCCTCGGTGAAGTTGCGCCCGAGGGCCATGGCCTCGCCCACGGACTTCATGGTCGTCGACAGGGTCGGGTCCGCGGCGGGGAACTTCTCGAACGCGAAGCGCGGCACCTTGACCACGACGTAGTCGAGCGTCGGCTCGAACGAGGCGGGGGTGACCTGCGTGATGTCGTTCGGGATCTCGTCGAGGGTGTAGCCGACGGCGAGCTTCGCGGCGATCTTCGCGATGGGGAAGCCCGTGGCCTTCGACGCGAGCGCGGAGGAGCGCGACACGCGCGGGTTCATCTCGATGACGATGACGCGCCCGGTGTCGGGGTGCACGGCGTACTGGATGTTGCAGCCGCCCGTGTCGACGCCGACCTCGCGGATGACGGCGATGCCGATGTCACGCAGGCGCTGGTACTCGCGGTCGGTGAGGGTGAGCGCGGGCGCGACGGTGATCGAGTCGCCCGTGTGCACGCCGACGGGGTCGACGTTCTCGATCGAGCACACGACCACGACGTTGTCGTTCTTGTCGCGCATGAGCTCGAGCTCGTACTCCTTCCAGCCGAGGATCGACTCCTCGAGGAGCACCTCGGTGGTCGGCGAGTAGTGCAGGCCCTGGCCGACGATGCGGCGCAGGTCCGTCTCGTCGTAGGCGATGCCGGACCCGAGGCCGCCCATGGTGAACGACGGGCGCACGACCATGGGGTAGCCGAGGTCGTGCGCGGCGGCGAGCGCCTCCTCGACGGTGTGGATGATCGCCGAGCGGGCGGACTCGCCGCCGCACTTCTCGACGACCTCCTTGAACTGCTGGCGGTCCTCGCCCTTCTCGATCGCGGCGATGTTCGCGCCGATGAGCTCGACGCCGTACTCCTCGAGGACGCCCGCGGCGTCCAGGGCGATCGCGGCGTTGAGCGCCGTCTGCCCGCCGAGCGTGGGCAGGAGCGCGTCGGGGCGCTCCTTGGCGATGATCGAGGTGAGGACCTCGGTCGTGATGGGCTCGACGTAGGTGGCGTCGGCGAACTCCGGGTCGGTCATGATCGTCGCCGGGTTGGAGTTCACGAGGACGACGCGCAGGCCTTCCTCCTTGAGCACGCGGCACGCCTGGGTCCCGGAGTAGTCGAACTCGCAGGCCTGGCCGATGACGATGGGTCCGGACCCGATGACCAGGACGCTGGAGATGTCGGTTCTGCGAGGCACGGTCAGTTCTCCTTGCTGGTCTGCTGGGCTGCCTCGGAGCCGGCGGCGGGCGCGGTGCCGCCGCCCGTCATGAGCTCGACGAAGCGGTCGAAGAGGTACGCGGCGTCGTGGGGGCCGGCCGCGGCCTCGGGGTGGTACTGGACGGAGAAGGCGGGCAGGTCGAGGCACTGCAGGCCCTCGACGACCTGGTCGTTGAGCCCCACGTGGGAGACGACGACCCGGCCGTACCGGCCGCCGTCGTGCGGGGCGACGGACTCGCCGTCGAGCGGGGCGTCGACCGCGAAGCCGTGGTTGTGCGCGGTGACCTCGACCTTGCCGGTGCTGCGGTCCATGACCGGCTGGTTGATGCCGCGGTGCCCGTACGCGAGCTTGTACGTGCCGTACCCGAGGGCGCGGCCGAGGATCTGGTTGCCGAAGCAGATGCCGAAGAACGGCGTGCGGCGGTCCAGGACGCCGCGCAGGAGCTCGACCTCGTGCGTCGCGGCGCCGGGGTCGCCGGGACCGTTGGAGAAGAACACGCCGTCGGGCGCGAGCGCCTCGATCTCCTCGGACGTCGTGGAGGCGGGGACCACGTGCACGCGCACGCCGCGCTGCGCGAGGCGCTGCGGCGTCATGGACTTGATGCCGAGGTCGACCGCGACGACCGTCGCGACCGGCTCGCCGTCCGGCGTCGTGCCCTCGAACGGCTCGACGACGTAGGCGTGCTCGGTGCTCACCTCGCGTGCGAGGTCGGCGCCCGCCATGGTGGGGGCGGCCTTGACCTCGGCGACGAGGTCCTCGGTCGTGCGGGGGTAGCCGTCGCGCACGAGCGCGTCGCCGGAGAAGATGCCGGCGCGCATCACGCCGAGCTCGCGCAGGTGGCGCGTGAGGGCGCGCGTGTCGACGTCGCTGATGCCGACGACGCCCTGCGCCGCGAGCTCGTCGCCGAGGGAGCGCCGGGAGCGCCAGTTCGACGCGCGTCGCGCGGCGTCGCGCACGACGTAGCCGGCGACCCAGATCTTGCCGGACTCCGGGTCCTCGTCGTTGACGCCGGTGTTCCCGATGTGGGGCGCCGTCATGACGACGATCTGCCGGTGGTAGGAGGGGTCGGTGAGCGTCTCCTGGTACCCGGTCATGCCGGTGTTGAAGACGATCTCGCCCACGGTCGTGCCGCGCGCGCCGTAGGCGCGCCCGGCCTGCACGGTGCCGTCCTCGAGGACGATCAGCGCGCGGTCGGGGCGGGGTGAGGCGGTCGTCGGTGTCGTGGTGATCGCTGCGGAGGTCACAGGGCTTCCTTGTCGTTCTGGTCGGTGCCCGACGCCGCGTCGTCGCGCGGGGTCGTCGGGCCGTCCTGGTCTGCGGGGGCGGCGGGGGCGCTGCTCGGCGCCCCGGTTCGTCGCTCGGCCTGCTCGCCCGGCAGCGCCGTCCGCCCGGCGGGCTCGGCCTCGGCGGGCGGCGTGGACACCGGGGGCTCCCCGGCGAGGGCGCGCACGGCGTCCAGGAGGCGCGCGACGTCCTCCTCGTGGCGGGGCATGATCCCGGTGTCGAGCCGGACCTGCGGGTCCGCCGCGGGCGTGGCGGTCTCGCCGGGCGTGCGCTCGCCCGCTGCGGGCACCGGCTCGGCGGGCACCGACCACGTCACCACGACGATGGCCTCCTTGCCGACGAACTTGCCGGCCATGCCCGGGGTGAGGGCGCCGCCACGGACGGCCGTCGCGGGCACCCACAGGTCGGGTGCGCCACGGCGCGCGACGTGCAGGCCACCGTCGTGCACGGTGACCTCGCCCTGGGCGCGGTCGCCCAGGCCGTGCGCGCCGACGCGCGCGAGCCAGTCCCCCTCGAGGGTGCTGGACACGTAGAGCGCGTCGAGCGGGCCGAGCACCACGGCGCCGCGCGCCTCGGGCGCGGGCACGGCCGGGGGCGTGGGCACGACGCCGACGGAGCGGACCGTCATCCGGCGCCGGCCGCGGACGACGAGAGCGAGCAGCACGATGCCGAGGACGACCCAGATGCCGACCGCGACGGGCTGGGGCAGGTTCACGCGACGACCTCCCCGGCACGCACGACGGGTGCGCCGTCCAGGACGGTCGGGCGCCCGCGCAGGAAGGTGGCGACGACCCGTCCGGGCAGCTCGCGGCCCTGGAAGGGCGTGTTCGCGCTCCCGGTGACCTGCGCCGACCCGTCGACGACGCGGCGCGCGGCCGGGTCGACCAGGGTGACGTTCGCGGGCTCGCCGAGCGCGAGCGGCCTGCCCTGCGCGCGCTCGCCCGTGTCGATGCGCCCGATGCGGGCGGGGTTCGCGGACAGCACGCGCGCGACGTCGGCCCACGTGAGCCGCCCGGTGTCGACCATGGTCTCCTGCACGACGCTCAGCGCCGTCTCGAGACCGGTCATGCCGAACGCGGCCGCGGCCCACTCGCAGTCCTTGTCCTCGCGCGTGTGCGGGGCGTGGTCGGTCGCGACGATGTCGATCGTGCCGTCCGCGAGGCCCTCGCGCACCGCCTCGACGTCCGCCGCGGTGCGCAGCGGCGGGTTGACCTTGAACGTGGGGTCGTACCCGCGCGCGAGGTCGTCGGTGAGGACCAGGTGGTGGGGCGTGACCTCCGCCGTGACGTCGATGCCGCGGCCCTTGGCCCAGCGCACGATCTCGACCGACCCGGCCGTCGACAGGTGGCACACGTGCAGGCGCGAGCCCACGTGCTCGGCGAGCAGGACGTCGCGCGCGATGATCGCCTCCTCGGCGACCGCGGGCCAGCCGGCGAGGCCGAGCTCGGCGGAGACGACGCCCTCGTTCATCTGGGCGCCCTCCGTGAGGCGCGGCTCCTGCGCGTGCTGGGCGACGACGCCGTCGAACGCCTTGACGTACTCCAGCGCCCGGCGCATGAGGATCGGGTCGTCGACGCACTTCCCGTCGTCGGAGAAGACCCGCACGCGCGCGGCAGAGTCGGCCATCGCGCCGAGCTCGGCGAGCTGGGTGCCGGCGAGCCCGACGGAGACCGCGCCGACGGGGTGCACGTCGACCCAGCCCGCGTCGCGACCGATGCGCCACACCTGCTCGACGACGCCTGCCGTGTCCGCGACCGGCGTCGTGTTCGCCATGGCGTGCACGGCGGTGAAGCCGCCCGCCGCCGCGGCCCGCGTGCCCGACTCGATCGTCTCGGCGTCCTCGCGGCCCGGCTCGCGCAGGTGCGTGTGCAGGTCGACCAGGCCCGGGAGCGCGACGAGGCCCGTCGCGTCCACGACGACGGCGTCGCCGTCGGTGCGCGCCGTCCCGGGCGCGGTGACCTGCGCGACCACCCCGTCCGCGAGGACGAGGTCGACCGGGTCGGCGCCGAGCGGCCGGGCGCCGCGCAGGACGTACGTGGTGGTTGCGGCGCTGCTCACGAGGTGGCGACCCTTTCGACGGTGGGGACGGACGGCGACGCGAGGACCCCGGGCGCGTCCGCGCCCTCGGCCGCGTCGCTGCCCGCGAGGAGGAGGTAGAGCACGGCCATGCGGACCGCGACGCCGTTGGCGACCTGCTCGACGATCACGGCGCGCGGCGAGTCCGCGGCCTGCGCGGAGATCTCCAGCCCGCGGTTCATCGGGCCGGGGTGCATCACGACGGCGTGCTCGGGGAGCAGGCCCAGGCGCCGGCCGTCGAGGCCGTACTTGCGCGTGTACTCGAGCGGGTTGGGGAAGAACGCTCCCCCGCCCGTGCCGGACCCGCTCATGCGCTCGCGCTGCACGCGCAGCATCATGACGGCGTCCGGGTCCGCGTGCGGGCCGTGGCCCGCGAGCGTCGCGTCGAGGTCGTAGGAGACGGCGCACGGCCAGCTCTCGACCCCGACGGGCAGGAGCGTGGGCGGTGCCACCAGCGTGACGTGCGCGCCGAGCGTGTGCAGCAGGTGCACGTTGGACCGGGCGACGCGCGAGTGCAGCACGTCCCCGACGATCGCCACGTGCCGCCCGTCGAGCGCGGCACCCCGCGCCGCGACGTCGTCCGGGCCGCTCGCCCCGGGCGAGGTCAGGCCGGTGCCCGACAGGTGCCGGCGCAGCGTGTACGCGTCGAGGAGCGCCTGCGTCGGGTGCTGGTGCGTCCCGTCCCCGGCGTTGACGACGGCCGCGTCGAGCCAGCCCGCGTGGGCGAGCAGGTGCGGGGCACCCGACGCCGGGTGCCGCACGACGACCGCGTCCGCGCCCATCGCCCGGAGCGTGAGCGCCGTGTCCTTGAGCGACTCGCCCTTGGACACGCTCGAGCCCTTGGCCGAGAAGTTGATGACGTCCGCCGACAGCCGCTTGGCGGCCGTCTCGAACGAGATGCGCGTGCGCGTGGAGTCCTCGTAGAAGAGGTTGACGACCGTGCGCCCGCGCAGCGTCGGGAGCTTCTTGATCTCGCGCGACTGCGTCGCGGCCATCTGCGCCGCGGTGTCGAGGATCCGCACGGCGTCCGGGCGCGTCAGCTCCTGGGTCGAGAGCAGGTGCCTCATGCGCGCGCCTCGCCCTCGGCGGTCGCGTCCTGCGCGCGGGGGGCGGGGCGGATCACGACGGAGTCCGTCGCCGGGGTGCCGTCGGGACCCGGTCTCGCGCCGTCCACCTCGACGAGCCGCACGCTCACGCGCTCGGACGTCGACGTCGGCAGGTTCTTGCCGACGTAGTCGGGCCGGATGGGCAGCTCGCGGTGGCCGCGGTCGACCAGCGCCGCGAGCTGGACCGCGCGGGGGCGGCCGAGGTCGCTGATCGCGTCGAGCGCGGCGCGGATGGTGCGCCCGGAGTAGAGGACGTCGTCGACGAGGACCACGACCTTGCCGTCGATGCCCGACGCCGGCAGGCGTGTCGCGCCGATCGTGCGCGTCGGGTGGCGGTGCAGGTCGTCGCGGTACATCGTCACGTCGAGCTCGCCGACGACGGCGTGCGGGTCGAGCGGGGCAGCGCCGTCGGCGGGCGGCCCCTCGATGGCGGCGAGGCGCTCGGCGAGCCGCGCCGCGAGCGGGACCCCGCGCGTGGGGATCCCGAGCAGGACCAGGTCGTGCGCGCCCTTGTTGCGCTCCACGATCTCGTGGGCGATGCGGGTGAGCGCGCGGGAGATGTCGGCGTCCGTCAGGACGACGGTCCCGGCCGGCGTCGACGACGCGGGGGACGGTGTGGGCACAGCAGCGCCAGAGCTCATGTCCGGCGACCTCCTTCCCCGCCTCACGGGACGGGCCTTAAAGGATGTCTGACGGTCACCCACCCTACCGCCGCCGTTCGCGGGGCCGGGTCCGCGTCCCGCCCCCTGGGACGCGGCGTCGGTCACACCGGGTGACCGACGCCGCGCTCGGGCTCGCGACCTCGCGGCCGCGCGGGCTCAGGCGGTGATCGTCGGCTTCATCTCGACGATGCGCGCGAGCAGACCGTTGACGAACGACGGCGAGTCGTCGGTCGACAGCGAGCGGGCGAGGTCCACCGCCTCGTCGATCGCGACGACGTCCGGGACGTCGTCGTTGAAGAGGATCTCCCAGCCGCCGATGCGCAGCAGGGCCCGGTCGACGGCGGGCATGCGCTCGAGCGTCCACCCGTGGGAGTACGTCTCGAGGAGCTCGTCGATGCGGTCGCGGTGCGCGAGCACGCCCTCGACGATGTCGACCGCATACTGCGGCAGGGCGGACTGGGCGGTTCCCGGGTCGGCGACACGCTCCGCGAGGAGCGTCGTCGGGTCCACGTGACGCTGCTCGGCCTCGAAGAGGACGTCGAGCGCGCGCTTGCGCGCCTTGGTGCGTGCGGCCATGGTGATCGGCTGTCTCGTCGCCGCGTCAGTCGTTCACGCGGCCGAGGTACGACCCGTCACGGGTGTCGACCTTGACCCGGGTGCCCTGCTCGAGGAAGAGCGGGACCTGGATCTGCGCGCCGGTCTCGAGCGTCGCGGGCTTGGTGCCGCCCGTGGAGCGGTCGCCCTGCAGGCCCGGCTCGGTGTAGGTGATCTCGAGCACGACGGAGGCGGGCAGCTCGATGTAGAGCGGCTGGCCGTCGTTGGAGGCGACGAGCACGTTCTGGTTCTCGAGCAGGTAGTCCTTCGCGTCGCCCACGACCTCGGGCGCGATGGTGATCTGCTCGTACGTCGACGTGTCCATGAACACGTAGTCCGTGCCGTCCTGGTACAGGTACTGGTAGTCGCGGCGGTCGACGTTCGCGGTCTCGATCTTGAGCCCGGCGTTGAACGTCTTGTCGATGGTCTTGCCCGTCATGACGTTCTTCATCTTGGTGCGGACGAACGCGCCACCCTTGCCGGGCTTGACGTGCTGGAACTCGATCACGGTCCACAGCTGGCCGTCGAGTCGCAGCACGGTGCCGTTCTTGATGTCGTTGGTGGTCGCCACGTTCGTCTTCCTGTCGGAGGGTTCTACGGTCTCCGCCGCACCCGACGACCCGTGTCTCGAGGAGCACTCGAGGGGCACGGAGGGGCACCGGTGAGCAGAGCGGGAAATGGGCCTTGCCGATCTTACCGGAGCAGGAGCAGCACCGCGTTCGCCACGACGCCCACGGTCGCCGCCCAGCACATCGAGGCGAGCGTGCCGACGACGAAGCGCTCGGACGCGACGGGGTGCTCGCGCAGCTCCGGGTAGCGCCCCAGGCCCTTGACGGCCACGACGACCGCGATGCCGCCCGGCTGCCCCGCGAGCAGGCAGCCCGTGATCGCGAACCGCTCGAGGATGCCGATCCACGTGCCGCCGCGCAGCGCCTTGACGGCCTCGGTGCCGATGGGGCCGGTGCGCGGGGGCGGCGGCACGGGCACCGTCGCGGGGTCGACCGGCCCGGGACGCCGGGGCCGGGCCGGGACGCTGCCCGGGTCGCCCGAGCGCGCCGCGGCGCGCAGCACCCACTGCGTCACGCGCCCCCCGCCCAGCACGCTCGCGACGAGCGCGACCGCCCACACGAGCACCACCAGCACGACCGTCACCGGGTCCGTCATCCGTCCTCCTCCGACTCTTCGCCGAGCTCCGCCCGCGGCGGCGACCCGAGCTCACCCAGCAGCCGGGCGACGACGGGCCGGACCGCCTCCTCCTCGGGCCACAGGGCCGTGCGCAGCCGCTGGCTCACGGCCTGCTCGGACACCCCGAGCGCGCGTGCCACATCCTTCTGGGTGCCACCGACATGCGCGAGCGCGTCCACGGCCTCCCACCCCCGCGACGTGCGTCGCTCCACGACCGCGGCGAGCAGGCGCAGCAGCGCCTCGACCTCCGCCGCCCGTGCGGGGTGCCCGCCGCGGACCGCGACGGGCGCCGTCGCCGCCCGGGACTTCGCCTGCTCCACGGCCTCGCGCGCCCGGACGAACGCCTCGCCCGACGCCTCGCGCGAGACCGCGGGCAGCGGCTCGTCGACCGCCCCGACGCCGAGCCCGACGCTCCAGCCCCCGTCGCGCAGGAGGTCGAGCACGAGGTCCAGGACGGTCGCCGGGTCGTCGAGCACGCCCTGCACCTCGTCGCCCACGGTGCGCTCGAACCCGAGGACGACGCCCGTGCGCCCCTCGAGGAGAGCACGCAGGCGCGCCAGCACCTCGGGCACCCGGTCGGGGTGACCGGTGCTCCCGCGCTGGTCCACGGTGAGGACGAACATTCCTCAAGGGTAGCGTCTTGATCTGGCTTCATCAAGCCCTATGGCTTGATGCTGACGGGTCAAGGCTCCGTGCCGCGCGCCTGCGCGGCGTCACCACCTCACGACCCGAGACGTGCCGCCAGGGCCTCGAGGGCCAGCCGGTACGAGTCGAAGCCGAACCCGGCGATCGTGCCCGTCGCGACCGCCCCCACGACCGAGTGGCTGCGGAACGCCTCCCGCGCCGCCGGGTTGCTCAGGTGCACCTCGACGAGGAGCAGCCCCGACGTCGTGACCTGCGCCGCGGCGTCGCGCACCGCGTACGAGTAGTGGGTGAACGCCGCGGGGTTGAGCACGACGTGCGCGCGCGCGTCCACGGCCTCGTGCAGCCAGCCGACGAGCTCGGACTCGTCGTCGGTCTGGCGGACGTCGACGTCGAGGCCCAGCGGCGTCGCCCAGCCCGCTGCCGCGACGTGCAGGTCCGCCATCGAGGCCGAGCCGTAGATCTCGGGCTCGCGCACGCCGAGCCTGCCGAGGTTGGGTCCGTTGAGGACGAGCACGCGTTCCATGACGCCCGAGCGTAGCCGCAGGTGTCTCACCCGGTCCGTGGCACGTTCACCGTTCGGACGGCGCACCGTCACCCCGTGCCCGTATCCTGCCCCGCGTGACCTCCACCACACCTGCGACCGTCGGCCTGGTCCTGGTGCTCGCGGTCGGACTCGTGCCGCTCCTCCTGGTGCGTCTGCCCGCGAGCGCCGCACCGGCGCGACGGCAGGCTCCCGCGACCCCGGGGCAGGCCGCGTGACGGGCGCGCCGGACGCGCCGCGCTGGCGCGAGGACCGGCTGCTCGGGGGCTTCGAGGCGCTCACGGTCCCCGCGCCCCGGCTCGCCGGCAGGCCGGGCCCGGGGACGGTGGTCGAGCCGACGGCGCCGGTCGTGACGGTCGTGCGGCGTGCGCGGGACCCGGAGGACGCCGTCCGCCCGCGCGGGCGACGCGGCGTGGTGGTCCTCGTCCACGGGTACAACGACTACGTGTTCCAGGAGCACGTCGTGGCGGCGTTCGAGGCCGTGGGCTGGGACGTCGTCGGGGTGGACCTGCGCAGGGCCGGCCGGTCGCTGCGCGAGGGGCAGGTGCCGCACTACGTGGACGACCTGCGCGAGACGGCGTCGGACCTGGACCTCGCGGTCCGGCTGTCGCGCGTCGCGGGGCTGCCGCTCGTCGTGCACGCGCACTCGACGGGTGGTCTCGTCGCCGCGCTGTGGGCGCACGCGCACCGGGGCAGCAACCCGTGCGACGCGCTCGTGCTGGACAGCCCGTTCCTCGACCTGCACGCGTCGTGGGTGGAGCGCACGGTGGGCACCCGGGTGCTCGACGTGGTGGGCCCGTGGGCGCCGCTCGCGGTCGTGAGCGAGGGCCCGTCCGCGTACGCGGCACACCTGCTCGTCGAGAACGGGGGGCGCTGGTCGTTCGACACGGCGCTCAAGCGGCCGGAGGGCCAGCCCGTGAGGGCGGGCTGGCTGCGCGCGGTGCGGCAGGGTCACGCGCGCGTGGCGCGCGGGCTGGACGTCGCCTGCCCGGTGCTCGTCGCGCACTCGGCGCGGTCGGGGGTGGACGACGCCGCGAGCCCGGACCTCGACCGGACGGACACGGTGCTCGACGTCGCGCAGATCGCCCGGCTGGCTCCGCGCCTGGGCGCGGACGTGACGTCGCTCGTCGTGGAGGACGGCGTGCACGACCTCACGCTGTCGGCGCCCGGGCCCCGCGCCGCGTACCTGGACGCCGTCACGGCGTGGTGGGACGAGCGTCTGGCGGACCCGGGCACGGCGGGGGTGGTGGCGTGAGCCGGCCGGAACGGCGTGCGCGGCGGACGGCGTACCTCGACGGCGGGTTCGTCGCGCTCGCGCACCGCGGCTTCTCGCTCGACGGTCGGGAGAACTCGATGGCGGCCTTCGCCGCGGCGCGCGACCTGGGGTACCGGTACGTCGAGACGGACGCGCACGCGACGAGCGACGGGGTCGCGGTCGCCCTGCACGACGAGACGCTGGACCGGACGACGGACGGGGCCGGGCCGGTGGCCGAGCTGCCGTGGAGCGTGGTGCGCCGCGCGCGGATCGGCGGCGTGGAGCCCGTCCCGGCGTTCGAGGAGGTGCTGGGCACGTGGCCGGACCTGCGCGTGAACGTGGACGTGAAGTCCGCCGCGGCGGCTGCTCCCGTGGCGGCCGCGATCGAGCGCACGCGCGCGCACGACCGGGTCTGCGTCGCGTCGTTCTCGCGGGCGCGGCGGCGCGCGACCCTCGCGCTGCTGTCCCGCCCGGTCGCGACGTCGGCCGCCCGCTCCGAGGTGACGGGCGTCGTGCTCGGCGCGCGGTCGCGGCTGCCGGCGCTGGTGCGGCAGGCGGTGCGCGACGTCGACGTGCTGCAGGTGCCGGAGCAGGACGGGCGGGTGCGTGTCGTGGATCCGCGCACGATCGCCGCGGCCCACGCCGCCGGCGTCGACGTGCACGTGTGGACCGTGAACGACGTGCCGTCGATGCACCGGCTCGTCGACGCGGGCGTCGACGGCCTCGTCACCGACCGCGCGGACCTGCTGCGCGACGTGCTGCGCGAGCGCGGGCTGTGGTCGCCCGGCTGACCGTGGCCCGACCGGCTACAGCGCGACCGGGCCGCGCCCGACGGGCGCGTCCGCGGCGATCTCCGCGTACGCGGCGGCGAGCAGCGTCGGGTCCGGGCCCTCGAGGCGGGTGGGGCGTGCGACGTCGTCGAGCACCACGAAGCGGAGCAGGTCGCCGCGCGACTTCTTGTCGCGACGCATCGCCGAGAGCAGCTGCTCCCAGCGGTCCCCGCGGTAGGTGAGGGGCAGGCCGAGCGAGCCGAGGATCGCGCGGTGCCGCTCGACGACCGCGTCGTCCAGCTTTCCCGCGAGCCGCGAGAGCTCGGCCGCGAAGACCATGCCGACGGACACGGCGGCGCCGTGGCGCCACTGGTAGCGCTCGGTGAGCTCGACGGCGTGGCCGAGCGTGTGCCCGTAGTTGAGGATCTCGCGCAGGCCGGCCTCCTTGAGGTCCTCCCCCACGACGCGGGCCTTGACCGCGACGGAACGCTCGACGAGCTCGGCCACGACCGCCCAGGTCTCGTCCGTCGTCGGGCGCGTCCCCCACGCGCTGAGCGCCCCGGCGTGCTCCTCGACGAGCTCGAGGATGCGCTCGTCCGCGATGAACCCGGTCTTGACCACCTCGGCCATGCCGGCGACGAAGTCCCAGCGCCCGAGCGACTCGAGCGCCGCGAGGTCGCACAGCACGCCCGCCGGCGGGTGGAACGACCCGACGAGGTTCTTGCCCTCGGCCGTGTTGATGCCCGTCTTGCCGCCGACGGCCGCGTCGACCATCGCGAGCAGCGTCGTCGGGACGTGCACGACGCGGATCCCGCGCAGCCACGTCGCGGCGACGAACCCGCCGAGGTCGGTCGTCGCGCCGCCCCCGACGGTGACGATCGCGTCCGTGCGCGTGAAGTCGGCCTGGCCGAGCACGCCCCACAGGAACGCCGCGACCTGCGCGGTCTTGGCCTCCTCGGCGTCCGGGACCTCCGCGACGTACGCCTCGTAGCCCGACGCCTTGAGGTCCTCGTGCACGACCTCGGCCGTCGTCGCGAGCGCGGCCGGGTGCACGACGAGGACCCGGCGCACGCGCTCCCCGAGCAGGGCGGGCAGCTCCCCGAGCAGGTGCCGGCCGATGACGACGTCGTACGGCGCGTCCCCCGTCACGCGCACGCGCGTGGGCGGTGCGGCCTCGGCGGCCGCCGGGTCGGTCGTGGGGGTCGTGTCGCTCACGCGTGCTCCTGGTCGGCGGTGTCGGGGGGTGCGGGCGCGTGCCGCTGGTCGCCCGCGAGGTGGTCACGGATCTCGTGCGCGACCTGCGCGGGGGTGCGGGCGTCGGTGTGGACGTGCAGCGTCGCGACGCGCTCGTAGACGGGCCGGCGCGCCTCCATGAGCGCGGCCCAGCGTGAGCGCGGGTTGCCGAGCAGCAGCGGGCGCGACTGGTTGAACCCGACGCGCGGCGCCGCGTGCGCGAGGCTCACGTCGAGGAACACGACGGTCCCGCCGGCCGCGACGTACGCGGCCAGCGCGGACTGGGTGTGCTCGTCGAGGACGGCACCGCCGCCGAGGGCGAGGACGCCGTCGTGCGTGGCGAGCGCCGTCGTGACGGCCTCGCGCTCGAGCTCGCGGAAGTGCGCCTCGCCGTGGTCGACGAAGACGTCGGCCACGGACGTGCCCGCGACGACCTCCACGTCGGTGTCGGTGTCGCGCTGGCCGACCTCGAGCAGCTCCGCGAGGTGGCGCGACACGGTGGACTTGCCGCTGCCGGGCGGGCCGACGAGGACGACGACCGGGCGCGTGCCCGGGGGGACGGGGTTCATCAGCGCTGGAGCTCCGGGATCGCCGCGAGGTAGGACTCGGCGTTGCGGCGGACCTCCGCGACGGAGTCGCCGCCGAACTTCTCGAGGGCCTGCTCGGCCAGGACGAGGGCGACCATCGCCTCGGCGACGACGGCCGCCGGGGGCACCGCGCACACGTCGGAGCGCTGGTGCTGCGCCGACGCGACGTCACCCGTGACGACGTCGACCGTCGCGAGGGCTCGCGGCACCGTGGAGATGGGCTTCATCGCGGCGCGCACGCGCACGACCTCCCCGTTCGACATGCCCCCCTCGATGCCCCCGGCGCGGTTGCTGCGGCGCCGGATGCGGCCGTCGGGGCCGCGCTCGATCTCGTCGTGCGCCGCGGACCCGCGCCGGCGCGCGGTGCGGAAGCCGTCACCCACCTCGACGCCCTTGATGGCCTGGATCCCCATGAGCGCCGCGGACAGGCGGGCGTCGAGCCGTCGGTCGCTCTGCGCATAGGTGCCCAGACCGGTCGGCACCCCGTACGCGAGGACCTCGACCACGCCGCCGAGCGTGTCGCCCGCCTTCTGGCAGTCGTCGATCTCCGCGACCATCGCCGCCGACGCGTCCGGGTCGAAGCAGCGCACCGGGTCGGCGTCGAGCGCGGAGACGTCGTCGGGACCGGGCGCGGGCGCGTCCTCGGGCACCTCGACGGGGCCGATCGCGACCACGTGCGACACGAGCCGGACGCCGAGCGCCTGCTCGAGGAACTTCGCGGCCGCCGTGCCGAGCGCGACGCGCGTCGCCGTCTCACGGGCCGACGCCCGCTCGAGCACCGGCCGCGCGTCGTCGAACCCGTACTTGCGCATGCCCACCAGGTCGGCGTGACCCGGGCGCGGCCGCGTGAGCGGGCGGTTGCGCGCGATCTCGCGCACGTCCCCCGTGCCGGCGTCGACGAGCAGGGCCTCGGGCGGGACCGGGTCGGCCGACATGACGTCGACCCACTTCGGCCACTCGGAGTTGGCGATCTCGATCGCGAGCGGCCCGCCCTGCGTGCGCCCGTGGCGCAGGCCACCGAGCACGCGCATCTCGTCCTGCTCGAACTTCTGGCGCGACCCGCGCCCGTAGCCGAGGCGGCGGCGCGCGAGCGCGGCCTGCACGTCGGCCGTCGTGAGCTCGACCCCTGCGGGCAGCCCGTCGAGGATCCCGACCAGCGCCTCACCGTGCGACTCACCCGATGTCAACCAACGCAGCATGGTCGTCATCCTCCCATGCAGGCAGCGCGCCTCGGGCGTCCGCCCGCAGTGCGGACCGGTCGCCGGACGGAGCCTGTGGACGACGACGGCGCACGCCCGCCACGCCGCGCTACGGTGCCGGGCATGCTGCAGCAGGGGGACGGCACGACGGCGCACGGCGGGCGCGTGCGGATGCGGCGGCTGCGCGTGCGCCTGGCCGGAGAGGTGCAGATCGGGGGACGGGCCGGAGCGGCGCTCGCCGTGCTCGCCGCAGCGGGCGCGGCGTGGTGGTCGTGGCCGTCGTGGGCGACGCCGGCGCTCGTGCTGGTCGCGGCGGCGGGCGCTCTCGTCGCGGTGGTCGACGCGCGCACGCACCGCCTGCCCGACGCGATCGTGCTGCCGGCGTGGCTCGCGACCCTCGCCCTCCTCGCGGTCGCCGCGCTCGTCGAGGGCGACGGGCCCGCGCTCGTCCGGGCGCTCGCCGGCGGCGCGCTCGGCTTCGGCGCCTACGCGGCGCTACGGCTCGCGTACCCGCCCGGGATCGGCTTCGGCGACGTGAAGCTCGCCGGCCTGCTCGGCACACCCCTCGCGTGGCTCGGCTGGGGCGAGCTCGCCGTCGCGATCGTCCTGCCGTTCCTGCTCGGTGGGGCCTGGGCGCTCGGCCTGCTGGTCGTGCGGCGCGCCCGCCGCGACACCGCCGTGCCCTTCGGGCCCTTCATGGTGCTCGGCGCCGGGGCCGCCGCCGCGCTCGGCGACACGGCGCTGCGGGCGTACGGGCTCGCCTGAGACGCATCCACCTCCGCCGGTCGGCCGGAGCCGGCGCCTGGCGAGACCCGCACCTCGGCCGGTCAGGCCCTTTCGCCGGGTCAGGCCGGAACGCCGAGCACGGCGCCGAGCGCCCGGTCCATCGCCTCGAGCGGCGCCGTGCGGCCGGTCATGAGCCGGACCTGCTCCACCGCCTGGTGCAGGAGCATGCGCTCGCCACCCACGACCGAGCCGCCCGCGCCGGCCCACGCCGCGGACAGCGCGGTCGGCCGAGGGTCGTAGACGACGTCGAGGAGGACTCCCCCGACGCCGACCTCGGAGGCCCCGAGCGCGTCCGCCACGGGGTCGGCCGCACGGGACGGCAGCGTGGCGACGACGACGTCCGCACCGGCGAGCCGCGCGACGAGCCCGGGTGCCGCCGGGTCGAGGACCTCGAACCGGGGCTCGACACCCATGCGGTGCGCGGCGCGCTGCAGGTCGCCCGTACGCCCGAGCGAACGCACGAGGACCGTGGGCGTCGAGCAGCCGAGCTCGGCGAGCGCGGCGAGCGTGGAGGCCGCGGTCGCCCCCGCACCGAGCACGACGGCGGTCGTCGCGGTGCGGGCACCCAGCCCCTCGCGCAGGGCCGCGACGAGGCCGTGCACGTCGGTGTTGGTCCCGACGAAGGTCGGACGCCTCCCGCCCATGGGCTGCACGATGAGCGTGTTCACCGCGCCGACGACGTTGGCGAGCGGGTCGACGTGGTCGAGCAGCGGGATGACCGCGTGCTTGAGCGGCATGGTCAGGCTCAGCCCTGCCCACGAGGCGTCGAGGCCGTTGACGAGCGCCGGGAGCTGCTCCTCGGTCGTGTCGATCGCCTCGTACGTCCAGCCGTCGAGCCCGAGCGCCGCGTACGCGGCGCGGTGCAGGACCGGGGAGAGCGAGTGGGCGACCGGGTGCCCGAGCACCGCGGCGCGGCGCGCAGTCGTGCCCGTCACTTGTCGTTCTCCGCCACCCACTGCCGGTACTCCGCCTTGAACTGCTCGAACTCCGTGTACTTGTCGGTGAACTTCGTCTCGCCCGTCTCGAGGTTGACGGTCACGTACCAGAGCCACGGCCCCTCGGGGGCGTTGAGGACCGCCTCCACGCTCTCGCGGCTGGGGCTCCCGATGGGGGTCGGGGGCAGACCCTTGTGCACGCGGGACGCGTAGGGCAGGTCGGGGTTCTGGAACTCCTCGGTGGTGATCTCGTCGGCCTTCTTGCCCAGCCCGTAGACGTCGATGGCGTCCATGCCGAGCGGCATACCGTCCGCGACGCGGTTGTAGATCACGCGGGCGACCATCCCGCGCTGCTCGGCCGACTTGCCTTCCCACTCCACGATCGAGGCCATCGTCAGGACCTCCTGGAAGCGCTCCGGGGCGACGCCGAGGTCGGCGAGCTCCGTCGTCGTCTGGCTCACCATCCGCTGGACGATCCCGAGCGCCGTCACGTCGTCGGGCTCGAGCACGTACGTCGTCGGGTAGAGCCAGCCCTCGTAGTTGCCGTTCGCCTCGACCGGGAGCCCGGTCGCGGCGGTGTCCGCCATCGCGGCCTGGAAGTCAGCGACGGGGATCCCGGTGACCGACGAGGATCTCTCGAGGATCTGCGCGACGGTGCTGCCCTCGGGGATGGTGATCTTGGTCTCGACGCGCGAGTCGTTCGCCACGAGCCGTGCGACGGCGTCCTTGGCCGGCATCCCGAGCAGGAGCGTGTGCGTGCCGGGCTGGATCTTCCCCGCGCTGGGGTTGTCCTCGAAGGCCCGGATGAAGGCGGCCGAGCTCGCGACGACACCCGCCTCGGTGAGCACGGCACCCATGTCACGCCCGGTCGAGCCGGGCTCGATCGTCACGTCGACGGGGTCCGTGCCGGGGCCCTCGAAGTCCTTCGCCGCGAGCGGGTTCGAGAACCCGAAGAGCTCGGGAGCGTTCTTGTACAGGGCGAACCCGGCGCCGCCCACCACGAGCAGCGAGACGAGCAGGACGACCAGGGCGCGGCGGCGCCGACGCTGGCGCCGCTTCTTCGCCGCCCGGCGCGCGCGCTGGTCCGCGCGCGTGCTGCGCGCGGGCGTCGCCGCCCCCTGGACGGTCGGCCGTTCGAACAGGTCCGTCACGGTCAGTGGTCTCCTGTCGGGTCTACAGGTTCTCCGGCGCGCGTCCCCGCGCTCCGCTCGACGTCCAGAGCAGATTGCAGAATGATAACGGCCGCCGCCTGGTCCACGACGCTCCGGTGCTTGCGCCCGGCGCGTCCCGACGCGTGCAGCGCCTGGTGGGCGCTCACGGTCGACATCCGCTCGTCGACGAGGTGCACGGGCACCGGCGCGACGGCGCGTGCCACTCTCCCAGCGTACGCCCGGGCGCTCTCGGCGGCGGCGCCCTCGCCTCCGGAGAGGTGGCGGGGCAGGCCGACGTAGACCACGCGGGCGCCACGCTCGTCCACCTCGGCGGCGATCCGCGCGATGTCGGTGGGCACCCGCGCACCGGCCTTGACGTCCCGCGCGAGGGTCTCGACGGGCGTGGCGACGAGCCCGTCCGGGTCGCTCGCCGCGAGCCCGACCCGGACGCTGCCGACGTCGACGCCGAGGCGCGCCCCCCGGGTCAGGGGGGCGCGCTCGTCACCGGCCGTCGGCACGGGCGACTCCGTCACGCGGCCGCCGCTGCGCCGTCGCGCACGCCCCGGAGCGCGGCCGGCAGGGCCGCGACGTCCGTGCCGCCACCCTGCGCCATGTCGTCCTTGCCGCCGCCACCGCCACCGAGCGTCTGGGCGGCCGCCTTGGCGAGCACGCCCGCGCGCAGGCCCGCGGCCCGGGCGGACGCGTTGGTCACCACGACCACCTGCGGGCGGCCCTTCGCGACACCACCCACGGCGACGACGGTCGGCTCGGCCTCGCCGAGGCGGCCACGCACGTCGAGCGCGAGCGCACGCAGGTCGTCCGCGGAGGCGACCTCACCGGCGTCGTGCGCGACGACACGCGTGGAGCCCACGAGCTCGGCACCGGCCGCGAGCGTGCCCGCGGCGGCGAGGAGCTGCGCCTGGCGGAGCTGGGCGAGCTCCTTCTCGGCGTCCCGCAGTCGGGAGACGAGCGAGCCCACACGGTCGGGCAGCTCCTCCGTCCGCACGTTGAGCAGACCCGTGAGCTGGCCCACGAGGGCGTGCTCCTTGGCCTGGAACCCGTACGCGCCGTCGCCGACGAGCGCGTCCACGCGCCGCACGCCCGAGCCGATCGACGACTCGCCGAGCAGCGTGACGAGGCCGAGCTGCCCGGTCCGGCGCACGTGCGTGCCGGCGCACAGCTCACGCGACCAGTCGCCGCCGATCGACACGACGCGCACGACGTCGCCGTACTTCTCCCCGAACAGCGCCATGGCACCCAGAGCACGCGCCTCGGTGATCGGCATGAGCTGGTCGGTGACCTCGAGGTTCTCCTGGAGCTGGACGTTGACCCGCTCCTCGATCTCCGACAGCGCGCCCGACGGCACGGCGGACGAGCGGCGGAAGTCGAAGCGGATGCGGCTCGGCGCGTTCTCGGACCCGGCCTGGGTCGCGTCCTTGCCGAGCGACTCCTGCAGCGCCTTGTGGATCATGTGCGTCGCCGAGTGGGCGCGGCTGATCGCCTTGCGGCGGTCGCGGTCGATCGTCGCGGTGCCCGGGTCGCCGAGCGCCGCGGTCCCCTCGACGAGGCGGCCGCGGTGCACGGACAGGCCCTTGACCGGGCGCTGCACGTCGTCGACCTCGATGGTCGCACCGCCGTCGAGCACGATGGTGCCGTGGTCGGCGAGCTGGCCACCGGCCTCCGCGTAGAACGGCGTACGGTCGAGCACGACCTCGACGTCGGCGGGGGCGGTCGCGGCGGGCGCGGGCACGCCGTCGACGAGCAGGCCCGCGAGGCGCACGGCCGCGGACGACTCGGTGTACCCGAGGAACTCGACCGGGGCGGACAGCTCCGACGCGAGCGACTCGTAGGCAGCCGTGTCCACGCCGCCCGAGCGCTTGGCGAGCGCGTCGGCGCGCGCCCGCTGGCGCTGCTCGGTCATGAGCGCCCGGAACGCCTTCTCGTCGACCTGGACGCCCTGCTCGGCCGCCATCTCGAGGGTGAGGTCGATCGGGAACCCGTAGGTGTCGTGCAGCGCGAAGGCCTGGTCGCCGCCGAGCAGCGGCGTGCCGCCCGCCCCGGCCGCAGCCTTGGCCTTCGACACGGCGGTGTCGAGGATCGCCGTCCCGGACGTCAGCGTGCGGCGGAACGCCTCCTCCTCCGCGTAGGCGATGCTCGAGATGCGCTCGAAGTCGGTCGCGACCTCCGGGTAGGAGGCGGCCATGGCGTCGCGGCTCACCGGGAGCAGCGCGGGCATCGCCTGGTCCTCCACGCCCAGCAGGCGCATCGCGCGCACCGAGCGGCGCAGCAGGCGCCGCAGCACGTAGCCACGACCCTCGTTCGACGGGCGCACGCCGTCGCTGATGATCATGAGGGCCGAGCGCACGTGGTCGGCGACGACGCGCATGCGCACGTCGTCGTCGTGGTTCGCGCCGTAGCGCTTGCCCGAGAGCTCCTCGGCCGCGGAGATGACGGGGAACACCTCGTCGATCTCGTACAGGTTGTCCTTGCCCTGGAGCAGGTAGGCGACGCGCTCGAGCCCCATGCCGGTGTCGATGTTCTTGCGCGCGAGCTCGGAGACGATGCGGAACTCCTCCTTGGAGCGCACGTCGTCGATCGCGTACTGCATGAACACGAGGTTCCAGATCTCGATGTAGCGGTCCTCGTCGACGACGGGACCGCCCTCCTTGCCGTACGCGGGGCCACGGTCGATGTAGATCTCCGAGCACGGCCCGGCAGGGCCGGGCTGGCCGGTGGACCAGTAGTTGTCCTTCTTGCCGCGGGACTGGATGCGCTCGTCCGGCAGGCCGGCGATGCGCTTCCAGAGCTGTCGCGCCTCGTCGTCCTCGTGGTAGACGGTCACCCAGACGGTCTCGGGGTCGAAGCCGTACTTCCCCTCGTCGCGCGAGCCCGTGATGAGGTCCCAGGCGTAGGTGATCGCGCCTTCCTTGAAGTAGTCCCCGAACGAGAAGTTGCCGTTCATCTGGAAGAACGTGCCGTGACGCGTCGTCTTGCCGACCTCGTCGATGTCGAGGGTGCGCACGCACTTCTGCACGCTCGTCGCACGGTCCCACGGCGGCGTCTGCTCACCCGTCATGTACGGGATGAACGGGACCATGCCCGCGATGGTGAACAGCGTGGACGGGTCCGGGGAGATGAGCGACGCCGACGGCACGACGGTGTGGTCGCGGTCGGCGAAGTAGTCGAGCCAGCGCTTGCGGATCTCGGCGGTGCGCATGATGTCCTTCGGGGGAAGTCGGTGGGTCGTGCGGTGGGTGGTGCGGTGAGGTCGCTGCGGCTGCGGTGGGCCGCGCGCCCTAGAAGGAGTACCCGAGGAGGTCCTCGACGTCGTCCGTGTCGTCGAACGGGTCGCCGCCCGGCCCGGACCCGCGCGCGTGGCGGGCCGAGGCGCGGCGCGCCCGGGCGGCGTCGGGGGCCTCCTGGCCCTCGGCGAGCAGCGCGGCCATGAGCTCCTTCTCGCGCGCGTCGCGGGCCACGGCGAACTCCGTGCGGAAGTCGCGGGCGATCTCCACGACCCTCTCGCCGAGCCCGTTGACCTGCTCGGTCGCCTGGTCGACGAGCGACGCGGGCGCGTACCGCGCGAGGACCTTCTTGCCGCGGACGACGACCACGACCGTGATCGCGACCCCGACGCCGATCCAGAACACGCGGCGCATCAGCGCGGTCCCCCGTCACGACCCGGGCCGCCCTGCGACCGGCCCCGGCCGAAGGAGCGGGCGGCGGCCTGGCGCACGCCGTAGGTGAACGCCGCGACCTTGACGAGCGGGGCGCCGAACGTCGCCGCGTACAGGCCGGTGAGCGCGGAGACGTTCTCGCTCACCTGGGCGGCCGACGTCGTGATGGTGTCGACCTTGACCAGCTGGCTGTTCGTCGTCGCGACGGTGGTCGCCGCCTCGTCGAGGATCGGCACGGAGTGGTCGGTGACCTCCTTGATGCTCGCGCGCGCCTCGTCGAGCACACGGCCCAGCTTGAGGAGCGGCACCGCGAGCAGGCCGACGAGCAGCACGAACGCGATGGCTGCGATGAGGCCGGCCACATCTCCCAGGGACATTCTTCCTCCAGTACCCGTCAGGTGCCTGTCACTGCCTGTTGCCCGTCCCGCGCGCGCACGGGTGCTCCGCGTCGCGGGTGGTCGCGGGGGGTCCTGGCGGACCACCCACGGCTCCGCGAAACACTACCCGCACCAGGGCGAGGACCGGCGTCGGGCACGACACACCCCGCGCGACCGCGACGTCGCCGGGCAGGGACGCCCGGACCGGTCCGGACGCACGAACGCCCCGCTCGCCGACGAAGCGGTGAGCGAGGCGTCCGGAGCGGGACTCAGCGAGCGTAGTACTCGACGACGAGCTGGACCTCGCACTGCACGGGGACCTCGGCGCGCTTCGGGCGACGCGTGAGGATCGCGCTCAGCTTCTCGAGCTGGACGTCCAGGTAGCCCGGGACGGCGGGGAGCACGTCGCGGTGCGCGCCGGCGGCGGCGACCTGGAACGGCGTGGTCGCCTGGCTCTTCGGCTTGACCTGGAGGGTCTGGCCCGGCTTCACGCGGAACGAGGGACGGTCCACGATCTTGCCGTCGACCAGGATGTGGCGGTGCGTGACCGCCTGGCGCGCCTGCAGGATGGTGCGGGCGAAGCCTGCGCGCAGCACGAGCGCGTCGAGACGGGTCTCGAGGTTCTCGACGAGCGCCTCACCGGTCAGGCCCTTGTCCTTGCGGGCGTCCTCGTACGCACGGGCGAGCTGCTTCTCGCGCAGCATGTACTGGGCGCGCAGACGCTGCTTCTCGCGGAGACGGACCGCGTAGTCCGACTCGGTGCGGCGGCGGGCACGGCCGTGCTCACCCGGGGGGTAAGGGCGCTTCTCGAAGTGCTTGACGGCCTTCGGGGTGAGGGCGATGCCCAGTGCGCGGCTCAGGCGGACCTGGCGGCGCGAGCGCTTGACAGACGTCACAGCGGTGTCTCATTCCTGTCGTTCGGGTTCTGACGTCACACCTGGCCCCGAGAACCGGGTCCGGGTGCGGGACCAGCCGAGGGACCGCCACGCTCTCCGGGAGGAGAGACGACGGTCGGGGCCGAGGTCCCAGGTGGTCGCCGTGAAGGCAACCTGAGAAGTCTACCGCACCCGCGGGACGCCGGTTCCCGGGCGGCCGTCACGCCTGGGCGCCGGCTCCGGACGTGCCCTGGGCGAGGATCTCGCGGATGCGCCCGAGCCGGTCGGTGACCTGGCGCTCGTAACCACGGTCCGTCGGCGTGTAGTACCGGGAGCCGACGAGCGTGTCGGGCAGGTACTGCTGGGGGGCGACGCCGTGCGGGGCGTCGTGCGCGTAGCGGTACCCCGTGCCGTGGCCGAGCTGCTTGGCGCCCGGGTAGTGCGCGTCGCGCAGGTGCGCCGGGACGGACCCGGCCCTGCCGGCGCGCACGTCCGCGAGCGCCGCGTCGATGCCGAGGTAGGCGGCGTTGGACTTGGGCGCGGTCGCCAGGTGCACGACGGCCTCCGCGAGGACGATGCGACCCTCGGGCATGCCGATGAGCTGGACGGCCTGCGCGGCGGCGACCGCCGTCTGGAGCGCGGACGGGTCGGCCATGCCGACGTCCTCGGCCGCGGAGATGACGATGCGCCGGGCGATGAAGCGCGGGTCCTCGCCCGCGGCGATCATGCGGGCGAGGTAGTGCAGGGCGGCGTCGACGTCGGAGCCACGCACGGACTTGATGAAGGCGGAGACGACGTCGTAGTGCTGGTCGCCGTCGCGGTCGTACCGGACGGCGGCGACGTCGACGGCGCGCTCGACGGCGTCGAGGTCCACGGGGACCGGGACGGGACCGGCATCGGCGGTGCCTTCTTCCACCCCCGCGGCACCGGCGTCCGCGCCCGCGGTGTCGGCGTCGGACAGCGCGGCGCCGGCGGCGGCCTCCAGGACGGTGAGCGCCTTGCGCGCGTCGCCGCCGGCGAGCCGCACGAGGTGGCCCTCGGCCTCCTCGGTGAGCGCGACGAGCCCGCCCAGGCCCCGCTCGTCGGTGACGGCGCGACGCACGAGCGCGCGGACGTCGTCGTCCCCGAGGGGCTGCAGGGTCAGGAGCAGCGAGCGCGACAGCAACGGCGAGTTCACGGAGAAGCTGGGGTTCTCGGTGGTCGCGGCGACGAGCGTGACCCAGCGGTTCTCGACGCTCGGCAGGAGCGCGTCCTGCTGGGACTTGGAGAAGCGGTGCACCTCGTCGATGAACAGGACGGTCTCCTCGCCGCCGGTCGCGAGGCGCCGCCGGGCGTCCTCGACCACGGTGCGCACGTCCTTGACGCCCGCCGTGACGGCGGACAGCTCGACGAAGCGTCGCCCGGACGCGGTCGCGATGAGGTAGGCGAGCGTCGTCTTGCCGGTGCCGGGCGGGCCCCACAGGATCACGGACCCGGGTGCGGCGCGCCCGCCCGACGCGTCGGCCTCCGTGCCGGACGTGATGAGCCGGCGCAGGGGCGAGCCGGGGACGAGCAGGTGCGCCTGCCCGGCGACCTCGTCGAGGGTCGCGGGTCGCATGCGGACGGCGAGCGGGGCCCCCGGTCCGGGTCGCGGCGTGCCCTGCGCGCCGGAGGTGGCGGCGCCGAAGAGGTCGCCGCCGAAGAGATCACCGGTGGACATGGGCCCGAGCCTACGCACCGCCGCCCACGCCCTACGCCGGACCGGGTGTGGACAGCGGCTCGGGGAGGTCGGGTGAAGGCGTGCCCGCGCGGGTGTGGACGATCTGACACGCGGCGAGGGCGAGTGGGATGCTGACGTTCGTGTTCTCGAGCCTCGGTCGTCGCGTCGCCCGTCATCCCCGCCTCACGCTGGTCGCGTGGGTCGTGCTCACCGCGCTCGGCTTCGCGCTCGCGCTGTTCGGCGTGCACGGCGAGAGCGTGTTCGACCGGGTGACGACGGGTGCGCCCACGGTCTCCGGGTCCGACAGCGAGCGCGCGAACGAGATCCTCGCCGACAACGACGACGGGGGGCCGGAGATCACCCTCCTCGTGCGCGGCGTGGACCCGGCGGACGCCCAGCTCGTCGAGGCGATGACGGGCGTGAACGCCGACCTGGTGGCGATCGAGGGCGTCGACACCGTCATCAACCCCTACGTGGTCCCGGGCGGGGTCGAGGACCCGGCGGCGCAGCCGCTCGTCGCGAGCGACGGGGCGGGCTTCCTCACGGTCGTGACGCTGCGCACGGACGTCACCGCGGAGCGGTCCGCCGCGGTCGCCGAGCGCGTCGTCGAGCAGCTCGACGCCGTCCCGGGCGTCCTCGCGGGCGCGTCGCCCGAGGCCGCGGGCGGTGCGACAGGGCTGGTCGGGTCGAACGCGCTCATCGTGGACGCGATCACGGGCCAGGTCGAGGAGGACCTGACGACGGGCGAGACGTTCGCCCTGCCGGTCGCGCTGCTCGTCATGGTGCTGGTGTTCGGCGGGTTCCTCGCCGCGGCGATGCCGATGGCGGGCGCGATCGCGTCGGTCGGCACGGGCCTCGGCGTCCTCCTCGGCCTGACCTACGTGCTCGACGTCGACGCGTCCGTGGTCAACGTGGTCACGCTCCTGGGTCTCGGGCTGTCGATCGACTACGGGCTGCTGATGGTGTCCCGCTTCCGCGAGGAGCTGCACCGCCTGATCGCGCGCGGGGACGACCCGGCGCTGCGACGACGGCGCGGTGACGGGGTGGTCCACGCGGCGCTCGTGACGACGATGGAGACGGCGGGGCGGACGGTCGCCTACTCCGCGCTCACGGTCGCGATCTCGATCGCCGGTCTCATGGTGTTCCGCCCGGACATCCTGCGCTCGATCGGCGCGGGCGGGCTCGGCGTGGTCCTCGTCGCGGTCGCGACGGCGCTCACCCTGGTGCCCGCGCTCCTCGCCTACTCCGGTCGTCGGCTCGCGGGGCCGGGCCTGCTCGGCCGCGTGCCGGGCCTGCGCCGCCTGCTGGCCCGTACCGCGGACGTCCAGTCGGACGAGGGCGCCTTCTCGCGCCTCGCGGCGCGCGTGCAGCGCCGTCCGGTGTGGGTGCTCGTCACGACCGTGGGGGTGCTCGTCGTCCTGGCCCTGCCCGTGCTCGGTCTGCAGATGCGCAACTCGGGCATCGAGCTGCTCCCCCAGGGCTCGCCGCAGCGCGCCTTCGTCGACGAGCTCGCGGAGCAGTACCCGTCGAGCGACAGCGCTCAGGTGGTCGCGGTCGCCGACACGAGCGTCGCGCAGGCGCAGGCCTGGGCCGACGAGCTCGAGGGCCTCGACGGTGTCGCGAGCGTCGACCCGGTCACGACGTCCGGCCCGTACGCGCTCGTCGGGGTCCACGTCGACACGGACGACGCGGGCGGCCCCGAGGCGGTGTCCGTCGTGCACGACGTCCGTGCCAGCGAACCGGGCTTCGACGTGTGGGTCACCGGCCAGGCGGCCGGGCAGGTCGACTTCCTCGACGCCCTCGCCGAGCGCGTGTGGTGGGCGGTCGGGATCGTCGTCGGCGCGACCCTCCTCCTGCTGTTCCTCATGACGGGCTCGGTCGTCGTGCCCGTCAAGGCGCTGCTGACGAACGCCCTCTCGCTCGCCGCGTCGCTGGGCGTGCTCGTCTGGGTGTTCCAGGGCGGCCACCTCGAGGGCCTGCTGGGCTTCACGTCCGTCGGGGGGATCGAGACGTACGTCGTCGTGCTCGTCGTGTCGTTCGCGTTCGGGCTCGCGATGGACTACGAGGTCTTCCTGCTCGCGCGGGTCAAGGAGCTCTTCGATGCCGGCTGCACGAACGACGAGGCCGTGCGGCGGGGGCTGCAGCGGTCCGGGCGGATCATCACGTCGGCAGCCGCGATCATGGTCGTCGTGTTCGCCGGCTTCGTCGTCGGCGACCTGCTCGTCATCAAGGAGGTCGGGTTCGCCCTCGCGGTCGCGGTGCTCGTCGACGCGACGATCGTGCGCCTGCTCCTGGTCCCGGCGACCATGACGCTGCTCGGGCGGTACAACTGGTGGGCGCCACGTCCGTTGCGGTGGGTGCACCGCAGGCTGGCGATCCGGCACTGACCACGCCGTCGGTCCGAGGACGTCCTCTGTGAGCAACGAGGACCCGGGACCGATAGCGTGGCACCGGCACACGACGTAACGGGGGAATGGATGGCGGACGACAGCCGCACCGCGGTCATCGTCGAGGACGACGCAGACATCCGAGAGCTGCTCAAGACGGTTCTCGGCCAGGCCGGCTTCACGACCCTGGCCGCCGCGACCGGGCACGAAGGAGTGGAGCTGGTGCGGCGCACCGACCCGGTCGTCACGACGCTGGACGTGAGCCTGCCGGACATCGACGGGTTCGAGGTGTGCCGACGCATCCGCAGCGTCTCGGACACCTACGTCGTGATGCTCACGGCGCGCACGGACGAGATCGACACGCTCATGGGCCTGGACGCCGGCGCCGACGACTACCAGACGAAGCCGTTCCGCCCGCGCGAGCTGCGCGCGCGGATCGAGGCGCTCCTGCGCCGCCCCCGCCGGGCTCCCGCGGACGCGCCGGGCCTGTCGGCCGCCGCAGCGGACCCGGTCCTCCTCGGCGCGGACGGGCTCCTCCTCGACGTGCCGCGGCGCGTCGTGACCGTGGACGGGTCGCCCGTGCACCTCACGCGGAGCGAGTACGAGCTGCTCGCCGCGCTCGTCGAGGCGTTCGGCCGGGTCGTGAGCAGGAACGAGCTGGTCCGGGTCCTGTGGGGCGAGGAGTACGACGCGGGCACGTACGTCACCGACGCCGACCGGCGCAGCGTCGAGGTCCACGTCGCGAACCTCCGCCGCAAGATCGGCGACGACCCGGCGAGGCCGCGGTGGATCCGCACGGTGCGGGGCGTGGGCTACCGGTTCGAGGCCGTCGGCTGACCGGGGTCGGCGGCCTGCCCGTCGAGGAGCCGGTCGACGTCGGACTGCGCCTCGCGCGCGGCGCGCCGCAGCGCCGCCAGCCCCCGGGAGACGTCCGCGCCGGACCCGGGGCGTCCGGCCGTCTCGAGCAGGCCGGCCGCGAGCGCGCGCACGCGGTGCGCACCGGCCATGGCCGACGTGCACGTCAGCGTGAGCAGCGTCGCGCGCGCGGCCTCCGCGTCACCGCGCTCCAGGGCGTCCGTCGCGGCCTGCGCCCGCTCGACGAGGAGGGCGCCGTACGTCGTGAAGAACCGCCGGGCCGCGACGGTGTCCCCCGCCAGGTCGTCCGTGAGCGACGCCCAGGCCAGGGCGAGGTCCTCGCTCATGCGTGCAGGCCGCGGCGGCGACGGACCGGGGGCCGCAGCATGAGGATCGTCCGCAGCACCGACGTGGTCGTCGCCGCCTCGCCGTCCGCGGGGACGACGGCACCGACAGCACCGTCAGCGCCGTCGGTGCCAGACGGCACGGCGGGTGCGGTGCCCGTCGACGGGGTGCCGTCGGTCAGCAGGGGGGTCATGAAGGAGCCTTCGGGTGGTCGCGAGCTCGACGCCCACGATCCTGCCGGTCGCGCCGCGAGGTCGGCGCGTGCTCCGCGCGACGAACCCTCAAGATTCGCGCAAGAATCCCTCAGCGTCTCAACGCCGACCGCCGCCCCGCGCCGCACCACGGAGCGTGGAGACGGCTCGAGGTGCGCCGCCCGGGACGGGCGACGCACCTCGGCGAGCTGGACGGCCGGCAGGCCGGCGGGTGCTACCCCTCGTCCTCGGCGCCGCCCGTCTCGCCCTTCGGCGTGGCGGGCTTGACGTCGACGCCCGCCTCCTTGCGCTGCTCGGGCGTGATGGGAGCGGGCGCGTGTGTCAGGGGGTCGAACCCGCCGCCCGACTTCGGGAACGCGATGACGTCGCGGATCGAGTCCGACTTCGTCAGCAGCGAGACGATGCGGTCCCAGCCGAACGCGATGCCGCCGTGCGGCGGGGCGCCGAACGCGAAGGCGTCGAGCAGGAAGCCGAACTTCTCCTGCGCCTCCTCGGCCCCGATGCCCATCACGTCGAACACGCGCTCCTGCACGTCGCGGCGGTGGATACGGATCGAGCCGCCGCCGATCTCGTTGCCGTTGCACACGATGTCGTACGCGTAGGCGAGCGCCTCGCCCGGGTTCTGCTCGAACGTGTCGACCCAGTCCGGCGTCGGCGACGTGAACGCGTGGTGGACCGCGGTCCAGGCCGAGTGGCCGAGGTCGACGTCGTCGTCCTCACCGGTCGGCTTGAACAGCGGGGCGTCGACGATCCAGACGAAGGCCCACGCGTCCTCGTCGATCGCCCCCGTGCGCTGGGCGATCTCCTGGCGGGCGGCACCGAGCAGCGCGCGCGCGTCCGACGTCTTGCCCGCGGCGAAGAACACCGCGTCGCCCGGCTGCGCGCCGGTCGCCTCGCGCAGCCCGTCGCGCTCGGCGTCGGACAGGTTCTTCGCGACCGGTCCGGCGAGCGTGCCGTCCTCCTGGAACGTCACGTACGCCAGCCCGCGGGCGCCGCGCTGCTTGGCCCACTCCTGCCACGCGTCGAACTGCCGGCGAGGCTGGGACGCCCCACCGGCCATGACGACGGCACCGACGTACTCGGCCTGGAACACGCGGAAGGGCGTGTCCTTGAAGTAGTCGGTGAGCTCGACGAGCGGGTTGCCGAAGCGCAGGTCGGGCTTGTCCGACCCGTACAGGCGCATGGCGTCGTGGAACGTCATCCGCGGGATCGGCGTGGGGATCGTGTACCCGATCAGCTCCCACAGCGCGACGAGGATCTTCTCCGCGAGCGCGATGACGTCGTCCTGCTCGACGAAGCTCATCTCGACGTCGAGCTGCGTGAACTCCGGCTGCCGGTCGGCGCGGAAGTCCTCGTCGCGGTAGCAGCGCGCGATCTGGTAGTACCGCTCCATGCCGGCGACCATGAGGAGCTGCTTGAACAGCTGGGGCGACTGCGGCAGCGCGTACCAGGAGCCGGGAGCGAGGCGCGCGGGCACGAGGAAGTCGCGTGCGCCCTCCGGGGTCGAGCGCGTGAGCGTCGGGGTCTCGATCTCGACGAAGTCCTCGGCGTCGAGCACGCGGCGAGCAGCCTGGTTGACCTTGGCGCGCAGGCGCAGCGCGTGCGCGGGCGCGGGGCGGCGCAGGTCGAGGTAGCGGTGCTTGAGGCGCGCCTCCTCGCCGATCGTCTCGGTGTCCGCGAGCGCCGTGGAGACCTGGAAGGGCAGCGGCGCCGACTCGTTGAGCACGACGACGTCGCTCGCCACGACCTCGATCTCGCCCGTGGGGAGGGACGGGTTCTCGTTGCCCTCGGGGCGGCGCGAGACTTCACCGGTGACCTGGAGGACGAACTCGCCGCGCAGCGGGTGCGCGACGGCCTCGTCGCGGATGACGACCTGCGCGATGCCGGAGGCGTCCCGCAGGTCGATGAAGGCGACGCCTCCGTGATCGCGCCGACGGTCGACCCAGCCCGTGAGGGTGACGGTCTGACCGGAGTGCTCGGCTCGCAGCGAGCCGGCCGTGTGGGTGCGGAGCACGGAGGAGTTCCTTCCAGGTGGGCGGGTGGGGATGCGCTCCCGAGGGGGCGGGCGCGCGTCCGCACGATTCTAGTGCGGGCCCGACCGGGGCTCGACCGGATACCGTGGCGGTGCCGCGCGGCGAGGCCCGCGGCGTCGCGGGCCGAGCGGCCCCGGCCGGACGAGGGAGGCAGCACGTGGCACGCACCATCGCGACGAACCGGCGCGTCGAGCGCGACGAGCTCGAGGAGTTCCTGCGCTCGCGGCACGACGGCGTCCTCGTCACGACCCGTGCCGACGGACGCCCGCAGCTCAGCCCCGTCACCTACGGGGTCGACGCCGACGGCCGGGTCGTCGTGTCGACGTACCCGGAGCGCGCCAAGGCCGTGAACGTGCGCCGCGACCCGCGGGCGTCGCTGCTCTCGCTGGGCGAGCGGTTCTCCGACCCGTGGGTGCAGGTCGACGGAGAGGCGGAGGTGGTCGACCTGCCCGGTTCGGTCGAGCCTCTCGTCGAGTACTACCGCTCGATCAGCGGCGAGCACCCGGACTGGGACGAGTACCGCGAGGCGATGGTGGCGCAGGGCAAGTCGCTCGTGCGCCTGACGATCACCCGCTGGGGCCCGGTCGCGACGGGTGGCTTCCCGGCACGCCTGGCCGACCTCTGACCGTCTCGCGTCAGCGGCGCGGCCCTGCCGTGCGCACGGAGTCCGTCGGACCGCGCTGATCGTCGTAGCGTGCGTAGCTGATCGTCGTAGCGTGCGTACATGCCGATCACCCTGTGCGTCCTGCTCTGGCCGACCGAGGGCAACGCCGACCTGCTGAGCCGGTACGAGGACGACGTCCTCCCGGTCCTGTCGGCCCACGGGGGCCGCGTGGTCTCGCGCGTGCGGGCTCTGCCCGGTCAGGACCCGTCGCTGCCGACCGAGGTGCAGGTCATCGAGCTGCCCGACGACGGTGCCCTCGCCGCGTACATGGCCGACCCCGCGCGCGTCGCGCTGACGGAGGTGCGCGACCGTGCGGTCGCACGCACGGACGTCGTGCGGGTCGCCGACGTCCCGGGTCCGGTCCCGCTCGGTCCCGCCTGAGGCGGCGCCGCGTCCGCGGAGGCCGGGACGCCACGGCTCAGAACAGGACCTGCTCGACTCCCCCGCCGACGACGTCCAGGCCGCTCCCGTCGACGGGCATGCCCGCGAGCGCGCCGTCGTGGCCGACGCGTCCGCCCGGCTCCGCGGGCGCGCCGGCGAGGCTCCCGGTCGGGTACGCGCCGTCCGTCGGCGGTCCCTCGTGGTGGTGACCGTCCGTTCCCGCGGGCTCGCCCTTGCGGTACCGCCCTCCGACGCCGGCGGGTCCGCGGTGCCCGGAGACGGCGAAGCCTCGTGCCTCGAGCATCGGACGGACGCGGTCCCACAGCCACGACCGGTACGCCTTCGAGGCGTAGGTGCCGCGCGCGTAGACGCGCTCGTAGCCGGGGACGAGCTGCGGGTGCTCGCGCGCGAGCCAACCCATGTACCACTCGCGCGTGCCGGGCTTGAGGTGGAGCGGCAGGACGGTGACGCCGGTCGCCCCGGCGTCCTTCACGGCGTCGAGCAGGTCGGTGAGCGCGCGCGTGGAGTCGGTGAGCCACGGCAGCACGGGCGCGACCATGACGCCGCACGGCAACCCGGCCTCCCGGATCGCGCGGATCAGGTCGAGCCGCGCCCGGGGTGAGGGCGTCCCGGGCTCGACGCTCGCCTGGAGCGCGGGGTCGAGCAGCGCGAGCGAGACGCCGAGGCCGACCTCGACCCGCGACGCCGCGTCGACGAGGAGCGGCAGGTCGCGGCGCAGGAGCGTGCCCTTGGTGAGGATCGACAGCGGGGTCCCGGAGCCGGCCAGCGCGTCGATGATGCCGGGCATGAGGCGGTAGCGCCCCTCGGCGCGCTGGTACGGGTCGGTGTTGGTCCCGAGCGCGACGGGCTCTCGCGCCCACGACCTCCGGGCGAGCTCGGCGCGCAGCACCTCGTCGACGTTGACCTTGACGACGACCTCGCGGTCGAAGTCCTCGCCCACGTCGAGGTCGAGGTACTGGTGGGTGGGGCGCGCGAAGCAGTTGTGGCTCACGACGCCGGCGGCGACGAAGTCGCGCGTCCCCGTGGTGATGTCGACGAGCTCGGTCTCCTCACCCGTCCCGCCCAGCGCCTCGAGCGACTCGACCCGGAGCCCTTCGCCGCCGGTCACGTCCAGGCCCTCGAGGGCGGGACGGCCGTCCGCGAGCGCCGCGGCGCCGGGCCCGACGAGCACGTCCCCCAGGGCGAGGTGCGCCCGGTGCCCGCCGCCCACCACGTGCCGCCAGCCACGCTCGGTGAGGAAGCGGTGGTCGCCGCTCGCCACCAGCCGTGTCCCGTCGGCCAGGGTCACGCGGTACGCGCGTCGGCGCGTGGTCCAGCGGTCGAGCACCCGCGTGCGCACGTACCGCCGGTAGGCACCGTGCGGCGCGGTCCCCAGGATCTCGTCGCCGACACGCAGCTCGCCGATCGGTCGCTGGGTGCCGTCGGCCAGCAGCACTGGGGTCCCCGGTGCGAGGCAGTAGGAGCACGCGTGGCTGCAGCCGCGGTACGGGTTGACCGTCCAGCGGAACGGCATGCGGGAGATCGCGGGCACCTTCGACAGCGCGCTCTTCGCGGTCACCTCGTGGAACGTGATCCCGGCGAACTCGGGCGTGCGCACGCTGCGGACCAGGCCGGCTCGCTCCAACCCCGGGAGCGCGCCGTCGTCCGCGCCGATCGCCTGTCCGTCCCACCGCACGCGGCCATTCGAACAGGTGTTCGAACCGCTGTCAAGGTGCGGCCCTCGGACGTCGCGCGTCGTCGTCTCTCGCCACGTCGGACACCAGTCTTGTTCCCGACCGGGCGTCCCGCTGCGTGAGACGCCGGGATGTCCGAGAGGCGTCGAGCCCCTAGGGTCGGGCCGAACGCCCCCGGGGAGCGCACGAGCGCTGAGAGTGCAGGCCGGACACCCGTCCCACCCGCAGACCCGTGGAACCTGATCTGGTTCGTACCAGCGAAGGGAGCAGGGCCGACGTCACCGTCCCCTGCGCGCTCGTGCCTGCGCGCCCCGGCGCCCGGCCCGGGGCCGCGCGGGCGGGGCCGGTGGCGCTCCGTCGTGCACCCCTCGTCCCGGGGGCCCGACGGAGGGAACCCTCATGACCGAGGCCCGCACCACCCGGCGGCGCACGACCGCGCCCGGCACCACCGAGGTGAGCACCGCACCGACCGACGAGCGCCGGGCCGGCGGGCGGGCACCGCGCACGCGCCCCTCCCGACGGGGCCCGACCCTGCACGAGACGGTGCTGATCGCCGTCCTCGGCGTGGTCTTCGGGTTCGTCTACTGGGCGTTCGTCCAGCTGTGGGCGCCGCTGCAGCTCGCCCTGGGGCCCCTCGCGGACCTCGCCGCGAACGTGCTCGCCGGGGCGTGGATCGTCGTCGGGCCCCTGGCCACGTACATCGTGCGCAGGCCCGGCGTCGGCCTCCTCGCGGAGACCCTGGCCGCGCTCGTCGAGGTGGTCTTCCTCGCCTCGCCCGCCGGGCCGCTCCTGCTCGTCGTCGGCCTGGTCCAGGGCGCCGGTGCCGAGCTGCCCTTCGCGCTCACGCGCTACCGCCGGTTCGGGTGGTGGGTGTTCGTCGCCTCCGGCGTGAGCGCCGCGCTGGTCACGTTCGCCTTCAACGCCGTGCGCTTCGGCTGGCTCGGGCAGGACCTCGTGATGCTCCGCCTCGGGATCCAGGTCGTCTCGTGCGTCGTGCTGTGCGGCGTCGCGGCCCGGCTCCTCGGCGACGCCCTCGCCCGCACGGGCGCGCTCGACGCCTTCGCGATCGGCGCGGCGCGCCGTGGCTGAGCAGTCCGCGCTCCCGGACCGGGAGCCCGACGCCGTCCGGGCCGCCGGCCTGTCCGTCACCGTGGGCCACCACGGGGCACGCGTGCTCGACGAGGTCCACGTCACGGTTCCCGCGGGCACCGGCGTGCTCGTCCTCGGCCCGTCCGGCTGCGGCAAGTCGACGCTCGTGCGCGCCCTCGTCGGCGTCGTCCCGCACACCCTGCCCGGCACGGTGTCCGGCGTCCTGCGCGTGGTCGGCCACGACCCGCGCGACGTCTCGCCCGCGGAGCTGGCCGCGCGCGTCGGCCTCGTCCAGCAACGCCCGGGAGACCAGCTGTGCCTGTCCCGCGTGGACGACGAGCTGCGCTTCGCCCTCGAGAACCGCGGCGCGGACCCGCGCACCCTGGACTCCCGTGCGGCCGCGGCGCTCGACGCCGTCGGCGCGGGACACCTCCACGAGCGCGCGACGCACACCCTCTCGGGCGGGGAGGCGCAGCGCGTCGCGCTCGCCGCGGCGCTCGTGGCCGACCCCGACCTCCTCGTGCTCGACGAGCCCACGGCGCTCCTCGACCCCGCGGCCGCGCACGAGGTGGGCGTGCTCGTCGCGGGCCTCGCCCACGCTCCCGCCGCGCCCGACGGCGGCCCGCACCCCCCGCGCTCGACGCACCGGTCCGTCGTCCTGGTGGAGCACCGCCTCGACGAGCTGGGCACCCTGCCCGAGGCGACGCTCGCCCTCGGCGGCGACGGCCGCGTCGTCGCGCACGGGCCCACGGACCGGGTGCTGCGCGAGCACGCCCGCGAGCTCGTGGCCCTCGGATGCTGGCTGCCGCTCGCGGTCCGGCTCGAGGCCGCCGGCGCGCCGGGCCCGCTCGGCGCACCCGCGACGGACGCCTGGCTGGCCGACCTCGCCCGCGCGACCACCGTCGGCGCAGCCGGGCCGCGCCCGTCGCCCGCAGGCAGCAGCCGGGCCGCTCTCCGCGTGCACGGCCTCGACGTGCACCGCGGTCCGCGGCGCCGCGGGCGGCGCCCCGCCGCCCCGCCGGTGGTGCGCGGCGTCGACCTCGACGTCCGCGCGGGCGAGGTGCTCGTCGTCGTCGGCCCGAACGGCGGCGGGAAGTCGACCCTCCTGCGCGGCCTGGCCGGGCTCGAGCGCACGACCGGCGAGGTGCTCACCGCGTCCGGGGAGCCCGTCGCCATGGTGTTCCAGGATCCCGAGCACCAGCTCGTCGCGTCCACGGTTCGCGACGAGGTCGCGTGGTCGGCGCGGCGCGCGGGCGTGCCCGACCTCGACGACCGCGTCGGGCGGGCCCTCGAGCGGTTCTCCCTCACCCCGCTCGCGGACGCGAACCCGTACCGGCTCTCGGGCGGCGAGCAGCGGCGCCTCTCCCTCGCCACGGCGACCGTGCTCGACCCGGCCGTCCTGCTCGCGGACGAGCCGACCTTCGGGCTCGACCGTGCCCAGGCCGCGGCGACGGCGCACGCCCTGCGCGGACGGGCGGACGCCGGGGGCGCGGTGGTCGTCGTCACGCACGACCTGTCGCTCGCCGCCGAGATCGCCGACCGCGTCGCGGTCCTCGTCGACGGCACGCTCGCGGCGCTCGGCAGCCCGTCCGAGGTGCTCGAGGACGACGCGCTCTGCGCGCGCGCCGGGCTGCGCCGTCCGCCCCTGCTCGACTGGTGGGCGCGCACGGGTCGCGGTCGCGGGGTCGAGCCCGGCGCCCTCGTGCGCGCGCTCGACGCCGTCGAGTTCGTGAACCCCGTCGGCGTCCGCCCGGGCGCGTCCTCGTGACGCCCGGACCCACCGCCCTCGAACGGTGGAACCCGACGGTCAAGCTCGCGACCGTGCTGACCCTGTCCACGGCGGCGCTGCTCGTCACGGACCCGGTGACCCCTGCGATCGGGTGGGTGCTCGCGCTCGCCGCCCTGCTCGTGCTCGGTCGCGTCCCGGTCCGCACGCTCGCGCTCGCGCACGTGCCCTTCGTGGTGCTCGCCACGAGCCTGCTCGTCGTCAACGTGGTGACCCGACCGGGCGGGGATACGGTGCACCTGGGCCCGCTCACGGTCGCCGCGGACGGTCCGACGATCGGGGCCGCCCTCGCCCTGCGCACGCTGTTCGTCGGGGCGGCGTCGCTCACCCTCGTCCTCACGACGGACCCCGTGCGCCTCATGACGAGCCTGCACCAGCACGTGCGCCTGCCCGCGGCGTGGACCTACGCCGTCCTCGCCGCGCACCGGCTGCTCGTCGAGCTGCCCGACGCGTGGCACACGATCCGCTGCGCGCAGGCGGTGCGCGACCCGCGCCGCACGCCCGGCCGGCTGCCCCGCTCCCCGCGCGCGCTGGGCGCAGCGGCGTTCGCCCTCCTCGTCGGGGCCGTCCGACGCTCGGAGCGCCTGACGATCGCCCTGGAGTCACGCGGCCTGGGGTCCGGTCCGCGCACGACCGCGCGCCCGGTGCCGCTCGGGCCGTCCGACGTCGCCACGGGGGTCGCGGTCCTGCTCGTGGCCGCGGCCGTGGTCGTGGTGGGCCTGCTCGGGGGGTGGGTCACGGGCGTGGGCGCGCTCACCGCGTGACCAGGCCGAGGCCCGGAGGTCGGCCGGGACGCCGCGCTCAGGCGGGCTCGACGACCGCGCCCTCGGCGGGCACCCCGCGCTCGACGAGCGCCGAGGAGGCGCCGCGCGCGTGCTCCCGGTAGTCGCGGAAGAGGAGCGGGAGGCCGCGCGCGACGCGCGCGTCGGGACCGTCCATGGCCTGCACGTGGACGTGCGGCTGCGTCGAGTTCCCCGAGTTGCCGCACCGGCCCAGCGCGTCGCCCGCGCGCACGCGCTGACCCGGGCGCACCGCGAGGGAGCCGGCCCGCAGGTGGGCGAGCACGACGTACGCGCCGGGCACGTCGAGCGCGAGGACCACGTGGTTGCCCGCGAGCGCCGGGCCGCCGGACCGCGCGCGCGAGGCCTGCGTCAGGGCGTACCCGAGCAGCGCGACGGGCGAGCGTCGCGCCTCGTGGTCGGCCTCGCCGTCGTGCACCGCGACCACCGTGCCCGCCGCGGGGGCGAGCACGGGCAGGCCGAACGCGTGGAAGCGCTCGGGCGGCTCGGAGCCGAGCGCGGTGCGCCAGTCCCGCACGCGCGCGGTGCGCCTGCCGCGGACCGCGACGAAGTCGATCGCGTACGTCGTGGCGAACAGGTGCGTGCCGTGGCTCGGCACGCGCCGTGCGGGACTGTTCTGCACGAGCCACGTCCCGGTGAACGGCAGGTCGAGCCCGACGGTCTCGCTCACGTCGCGCTCCTCCCTCTTCCGGTGCCGGCCCGCCGGGTGGCGGTCAGTCGGTCGCGGGGACCACCCGGGGCCACAGGTCCTCGGCGGGCGGGGCCCACGTCGCGGCGTCGGCGTCGGCCTGCTCACCGGACCGGATGTCCTTGACCTGGTCGGGCGTGCGCGTCCCGTCCTCCTCGACCCGGCCGGGGAACCAGACGAACGGGATGCCGCGCCGGTCCGCGTAGCGGATCTGCTTGCCGAACTTCGCGGCGGCCGGAGCGACCTCGACGGGGACGCCGCGGGCGCGCAGCGCGGTCGCGACCGCGTCGGACGCCGCGCGCGTGTCCTCGCTCGTCACGGCGACGACGACGGCGCTCGGCACCGCGCGCGTCGCGCGCACCAGCCCCGCGGACAGGAGCCGCGACACGAGCCGTGACACGCCGATGGAGAGCCCGACACCCGGGTAGGTGTTCGCGCCGTCGGACGCGAGGGTGTCGTAGCGCCCGCCCGAGCAGATCGACCCGAGCTGCTCGTGCCCCACGAGCACCGTCTCGTAGACGGAACCCGTGTAGTAGTCGAGGCCGCGCGCGATCTTGAGGTCCGCGACCACGACGCCGGGGGCGCGCACGCTCGCCGCCTCCACGAGCGCGCCGAGCTCGGCGAGGCCCGTCTCGAGCAGCTCGCTGACGACGCCGTGCTCGGCCGCGAGCGCCCGGACGCGGTCGACCACGCCCGTGTCCGGGCCGCTGATCGACGCGAGGGCGAGGCACGCGTCGGCCTGCTCGGCGGTCGTGCCGGCCTCCGAGACGAGGAGCGCGGCCACCTTCTCGGGGCCGATCTTGTCGAGCTTGTCGATCTGGCGCAGGACGTCGTCGACGGCGGCGATCCCGAGCCCGCGGTAGAACCCCTCCGCGACGCGGCGGTTGTTGACCAGCACGCGGACCTCGGGCACCCCGATGTCGCGCAGGGCGCCCAGCGCCTCGGCCATGACGAGCGGCAGCTCGACCTCGTAGTGGTACGGCAGCTCGCCCGCTCCGACGACGTCGATGTCGGCCTGGGCGAACTCGCGGAAGCGGCCGTCCTGGGGGCGCTCGCCGCGCCACACCTTCTGGATCTGGTAGCGCTTGAACGGGAAGGCGAGGTGCCCCGCGTTCTCGAGCACGTAGCGCGCGAACGGCACCGTGAGGTCGAAGTGGAGCCCGAGCTGCTTGTCGGTGCGGCCCGACGCCGCGCCGTCCGTGCCCTCGCCCGCCTCCTCCTGCAGGCGGCGCAGGACGTAGACCTCCTTGGACGTCTCGCCCTTGCGCAGCAGCTGGTCGAGCGGCTCGACGGCCCGCGTCTCGATCCCGGCGAACCCGTGCAGCTCGAACACCCGGCGCAGGGTGTCGAGGACGTGCTGCTCGACGACGCGACCGTCGGGGAGCCATTCGGGGAAACCGGAGAGGGGTGTGGGCCTGGCCATGGGGACGATCTTCCCAGACCCGCGGACCGTCGTGCGCGCCGTCCGGCCGGCGGACGCGTGCTCAGCGGGCGAGGAACGGGTTGGTCGCGAGCTCGCGGCCGACCGTCGTCGCCGGTCCGTGCCCGGGCAGCACGTCCCACGCGGGGTCCAGGCGCCCGACGACGTCACGCAGCGTCCGGACCATCGTCGGGCCGTCGCCGCCGGGCAGGTCGGTGCGGCCGACCGAGCCGGCGAACAGGACGTCGCCGCTGAGCAGGACGCCCGAGCCGGGCTCGCCCACGAGGTAGAGCGTGGAGCCCTCGGTGTGGCCGGGAGCCGGGACGGCCCGCAGCACGAGCGCGCCGAAGGCGAGCGGCACGGGCTCGCCGGGTGCGCCGGCGAAGGTCTCGACGACGGCCGGCTCCCGGTAGTCCTCGGGGCGAGCCCCCGAGCCGGCGAGCGCCTCGCCCAGCGGACCGGAGACGCGCGCGCGGCGGTCCGGCGTGCGGTCCCCGGTCGCGGGGACGTGCTCGAGCGACCCGAAGGGGTCGGCCACCCGGTACGCGTCGGCGGCGTGCAGGACGAGCGGGACCGCGAGCCGGTCCCCGAGCGCTGCCGCGTCCCAGGTGTGGTCGACGTGGCCGTGCGTCGCGAGCACCGCGCGCGGCACGAGCCCGGCGCGCTCGACGTGGGCGACGACGGCGTCCGCGACCCCCGCCCCGGCGTCGACGACGACGCAGTCGCCGCCCGGCACGCTCACGACGGCGCAGTTCGTGCCGAAGACCGGTGCCACGACGACCCGGAGCGTCGCGGCCGGCGCCCGGGAGCCGTCGTCGGGCGGAGAGGTCGGGGTCTGGTCGGTGCGTCCGTCCACCCGTCGACACTAGCCCGCCGACGTTCGCGCCCACGTCCCGCGGGCGCCGGCACGCGCAGGAGGGACGGGGCAGACCGGACGGCGTCGATACCGGACCGTGACCTGGACGCGCGAAAACCACCCGCCGCCTGGGCCCTCGATGCCTAGACTGTCCCGTACCGACCGCGGCTGCACCGGGGTCGACCGTGCGCGCCGCCGTGGCGCCCGACGAAGGAGCTGGGGTGTCGACGAAGAGACGCGAGCGTGAGCAGGCACGCCGTCGCCAGGAGAAGTGGGACCGTCACGTGGCCCAGCTCCGCGCGAAGCGCCAGCGCACGTGGTCGATCGTCGGGGTCGTCGCGGCGCTCGTCGTCATCGGTGTCGCCGTGTGGTGGGCGCTCGCCGCGTCCGACGCACCGGCTACCGAGCCGGCCTCGTCGCCGACCGGCGCCGGGGAGCACACGCTCCCGCCCGCCTCGGCCGCGGAGGGCCGCGACTGGACCTCGACGCTCAGCACCTCCGCGGGCGACGTCACGCTCACGCTCGACGGCGCCGCCGCACCGCAGGCCGTCGCGAGCTTCGTCTCCCTCGCCGAGGCCGGGTACTTCGACGGCACGTCGTGCCACCGCCTCGTCACGTCGGGCATCTTCGTGCTCCAGTGCGGCGACCCGACCGGCACCGGCACCGGCAGCCCCGGGTACGCCTTCGGCCCCATCGAGAACGCCCCGACCGACGACGTCTACCCGGCCGGGACCGTCGCCATGGCGCGCCAGAGCGGCGACGGCGAGTCGATGGGTTCCCAGTTCTTCCTCGTCTACGAGGACTCGACCATCCCGTCCGACGTGGCGGGTGGCTACACAGTGTTCGGCACGATCACGTCCGGCCTGGACGTCGTCCAGGCAGTCGCTGACGCGGGGACGCAGGACGGATCCGGCGACGGGTCCCCCGCCACCCCGGTCACCATCGAAGGAGTTGAGACCCAGTGAGCGAACCCGCCAAGGACCAGGCAGGCACGCCGGCGCCGGAGCCCGCGGAGGCGAGCGAGACCGGACGGGTCGACGCGACGGACGTGGAGCCCGCGACCGACGACGCGACGACGACGTCCGACGACGTCACCCCGCCCACGGGCGAGACCGCTGCCCCCTCCGAGGAGGTCGAGCCGGCGGAGGCAGAGACTGTCTCCGCCGAGACCGACCCCGAGGTCGCCACCGAGTCGACGGGCGTCCAGGAGGAGAACGGCGAGACCGCGGCAGACGTCGCCCCCGAGCCGGAGGCCGTCGCCGCCACCGAGCCCGAGTCCGTCAGCGACGCGGCCGCCGCCCCTGAGCCGGAGGCCGTCAGCGAAGCGGACGCTGCCACCGACGCTGACGTCGCCCCCGACGCGGACGCCGCCGAGCCGGAGGCCGTCGCCACCGAGGCACAGGTCGTCCCGGAGGAGAAGGCCGAGCCGGCGGCACCGACCGACGACGAGGACGCCGCGTCGACCGACGCGCCGAAGCCGGCGGCGCCGCGCCCCGGGCCGCGCCCCAAGCCCTCGGCGATCCCGCACCCGCCGCAGCGGTCGGCGACGTCGGGCACCCCTGTCGCCCCCGTGGCCGAGGTGCCGGCCGTCCCGGCCCTGGCCGACGACTCCCCCGCGGCGAAGGCCGCGGCCGAGTTCGGTCGCGTCGACGAGGACGGCACGGTCTACGTGCGCGAGAACACGGGCGAGCGGGCCGTCGGGCAGTTCCCCGGCGTCGGGACCGACGAGGCGCTCGCGCTGTACGTGCGCCGCTACCTCGACCTGCAGGCGAAGGTCGCACTCTTCGAGGCGCGCCTGACCAGCACGGACCTGTCCGTCAAGGAGATCGACCAGACGATCGCGCGGCTCACCGAGGAGACGGCCGAGCCGTCCGCGGTGGGCGACCTCGACGGCCTGCGCGCGCAGGTCGAGTCGCTGCGCGGCGCCGCCGCGGAGCGGCGTTCCCAGCTCGAGGCGGAGCGGGCGGCCGCCAAGGCCGTCGCGCTCGAGGCGCGGACCGAGATCATCGAGGCGGCCGAGCGGATCGCCGCGACGGACCCGAGCCGCATGCAGTGGCGGCCCGCGGGCGAGGAGCTGCGCGGCCTCCTGGACCGGTGGAAGGAGGCGCAGCGCTCCGGACCGCGCATCGACCGCGCGAGCGAGGAGGCGCTGTGGAAGCGGTTCAGCCACGCGCGCACGGCGTTCGACCGCGAGCGCCGGCACTACTTCGCCGAGCTCGAGCAGCGCAACGCCACGGCCAAGGCCGCGAAGGAGAAGCTCGTCGCCGAGGCCGAGTCGCTGTCCTCCAGCACCGACTGGGGCCCCACGGCGGGCGCGTACCGCGACCTCATGACGCGCTGGAAGGCCGCCGGGCGGGCGAGCCGCAAGGACGACGACGCGCTGTGGGCCCGGTTCCGGGCCGCGCAGGACAGGTTCTTCCAGGCCCGTGACGCGGTCAACTCCGCGACGGACGCGGAGTACGCGGCGAACCTCGAGGTCAAGGAGGCGCTGCTCACGGAGGCAGAGGCGATCCTGCCGATCAAGAACCTCGGCGCGGCGAAGTCCGCGCTGCGCGACATCCAGGAGCGCTGGGAGGAGGCCGGGCGTGTGCCGCGCGCCGACCTGCAGCGCGTGGAGGGCCGTCTGCGCGCGGTCGAGAACGCCGTCCGCGACGCCGAGCAGGCGCAGTGGACGCGCAGCAACCCGGAGACGCGTGCCCGCGCCGAGGGTGCCGCGGCGCAGCTCCAGGCCGCGATCGAGGGGCTGGAGTCCGACCTCGCCGGTGCGCAGGCCCGCGGCGACAAGCGCGCGGTCGAGGACCTCGAGACCGCGCTCGCCGCGCGCCGCTCGTGGCTCGAGCAGGTCGAGCGGGCCGCAGAGGAGTCGCGCGGCTGACCGGGGTCGTCACCTCGTGACCTCGTGAGGGGCCGGCGTTCGTCCACAGACCAGCGCCGGCCCCTTTCGCGTGCCCACCGGGTTGCGGCACGGTGTCGGGATGCGTCCCGCCGCACTCCCGCACCCCGCCCCCGCCCCGGTCTCCCCCGGTCCGGCCCCGTCGGCGTCCCCGAGGCCGTCGGCGTCACCCCGGGACGGGAGTCGCGACCGGCTCGACGGCCTGCTGTCCGGGCACGACCCCTCCGTCGGTCTCCTCGTGGGCCCGCACGAGGTCGGAGGGCGACCGGCGTTCCAGGAGCTCGTGCGCTGCGGTGCGCTGGCACTCCTGTGGGACGACGTCGCGGCACCGGCCGCAGTACCCCTCACCCCGACGCTCCGGGCGCTGGCCGTGCGGGACCTCGTCCCCCGCGACACGGTGGTCGCGGGCGCCTCCGCGGCGTGGGTCCTGTGCGGCTCGGCCCGGCCGCGACTGCTCGAGGTGGTGTACCCGCCGGGGCGGCACCGCCCGGCGCCGCACCCGGGGCGTGCGCCGCGCCAGACGCACGTGCTGCGGGACGAGACGGTCCTGGTCGCAGGGGTGCTCGTCACCACGCCGGTGCGCACAGCGCTCGACGTGGCCACCCGGCGCGACCCGGACGAGGCGCTCGAGACGCTGGCGCGACTGCGCGACGCCTGCGGGCTCGACGTGGCGGCGGCAGCGCGCTCGCTGGAGCTGCGGTACCGCTGGCCCGGGCGGGACCGGGCCCGCAGCACGCTCGCGCTCCTGCTCGCCCGTGGCCACGACCCGGTCTAGGTTGGTCGGCATGGCCGCAGCCACGACACCGCCCGTCGAGCTCGACGTCCGGGGCCGCACCGTCCGGGTCACGAGCCCGGACCGTGTCGTCTTCCCGGCGCGCAAGGTGACCAAGCTCGACGTGGTGCAGTACTTCCTCAGCGTCGGGGACGGGATCCTCGGGGCGCTGGTCGACCGCCCGACGACGCTCGAACGCTGGCCCAAGGGCGTGTTCGAGGGAGCTCGGATGAGCACGCGCACGGACAACACCGGCGACGCGTTCTACCAGAAGCGCATCCCCCGGGGTGCTCCGGACTACGTCCGCACCGCCCGCATCGCGTTCCCCAGCGGCCGCACGGCCGACGAGGTGTGCCCGACCGAGCTCGCGGTCGTGGCGTGGGCCGCGAACCTCGGGACGCTGACGTTCCACCCCTGGCCCGTGCGCGGCGAGGACGTCGAGGCCGTGGACCAGCTCCGCATCGACCTCGACCCCCAGCCGGGGACCGACTTCGACGACGCCGTCCGCGTCGCCCCGCACCTGCGCGAGGTCCTCGACGAGCTGGGCCTGCCGGGCTACCCCAAGACGTCGGGAGGCCGCGGGATCCACGTGTTCGTCCCCGTCTCGCCGGAGTGGGACTTCGTCGCGGCACGGCGGGCGACGATCGCGATCGGCCGCGAGCTCGAGCGCCGCCTGCCGGACCAGGTCACGACGAAGTGGTGGAAGGAGGAGCGTGGCGCCAAGATCTTCGTCGACTACAACCAGATGGCGCGCGACCGCACCATCGCGTCGGCGTACTCCATCCGCTCCAACCAGCGCGCGACGGTCTCCGCTCCGCTGCGCTGGGACGAGCTCGGCGACGTCCACCCCGACGACTTCGACGTCCTGACGATGCCCGCGCGGTTCGCCGAGGTGGGAGACCTCTTTGCGCCGCTGCGCGCCGACCGGGACGAGCCCGGTGCGTCGCTGGAGGCCGCGCTCGAGCTCTCGCGCCGGGACGAGGCCGAGCACGGTCTCGGTGACCTCCCGTACCCCCCGGAGTACCCGAAGATGCCGGGCGAGCCGAAGCGCGTGCAACCCAGCAAGGACCGCGACCGGGGGCGCTCGGAGCGCGAGGCAGGCTCGTCGGTGTGATGCCCGGTCACGTTGGTCGAGCCTGTGACGGCACGCTCCGATCGGTCGGGCGCGAGAGCACCTCCGGCGTGGAGCGGGCTGCCTGACGGTTCCGCACGCACGCCGGGAGCCCGTCGTCTCTCACGCTACCCACTCCGCGGCTCCGTCCCCGCAGGGGCGTCGAGGGCCGGGATCGCGCCGGAGACGACGAGGTCGGCGCGTGCGCGCGTCGTCTCGACGAGGAGCGCGTTGCGACCGTCGACCTCGCTCGCCCAGGCGACGGCGTCCTCGACGGTCCGTCCGTGCCGCGTGTGCCGGTCCACGAGCCGGCGTTCGCGCTCGTCGCCGTCGGCGTGGCAGAACCACGCCTCGTCGAGCAGGTCGCGCACACGACCCCAGGGGTCCTCGGGCACGAGGAGGTAGTTCCCCTCGACCACGACGACGCGGTGTCCCGGCCCGACGGCGATCTCTCCGGCCACGGGTTCGTCGACCTCGCGGTGGAACGACGGCGCGAACACGGTGTGGTCGCTCTCGTCGCGGATCCGACGCAGCAGGGCCACGAAGCCCCAGCCGTCGAACGTGTCGGGCGCGCCCTTGCGGTCGTGCCGCCCGAGCCGGTCGAGCGTCGCGTTGGCGAGGTGGAAGCCGTCCATCGGCAGGTGGACGGCGTCCGGACCGAGCGCCTGCGTGAGCCGGACCGCGAGGGTCGTCTTGCCCGCGCCGGGGCTGCCGGTGATCCCGACGACCACACGCCGGCCGTGGGACCGGTCCTGGAGAGCGTGCACGCGCGCCACGAGCGTGCGCAGGTCGGCGACCTCGGGGCGCTCCTCAGCCGGCACGGTGCACCTCGACGTGATCGGCGGCGGGGCGGCGACGGGGCGCGGACGGGGCGCGGAGCGAGCCGCTGCGGCCGCAGTCCCGTCGCACGCGGTGCTCACCGACGCGAGCGCGCCCGCTCCCCTCCTCGACCAGGGGGTCGGCCCGGACGACGTCGTACCAGTCGAGTCTCATGGGGGCAAGTCTCCCGGCAGGCGAGCACGTCGTGCACCCCAGCACCGTCGGCGAGCCGGAGGGCGTCCGGAGCACCGCGCGGGAGTCGCGACCGAGAGCACACGAAGCCTTGACCCTTCTCCGACGCCGGTGCTAAGTTCGGTGCGATTCGATGATGAATCGTTTCATCCTCACCACCAGCCCGGCGAGCCTCTTGATCGATGGCGACGAGACGACACGCGACGCGACGCGGGACCCGGCGCTCGAGGCGCCCCCCATCGGCACCGACACGGCGCCGTCGCGCCCCTTGGTCGACGTCGGCCGGCCGCCGGCACGGTGCCGACGAACGGAGCAACCGCATGAGCCCATCGTCACCACGCCGCTCGAGAGCGGCGTCGCCGCCGGTCGTCGCGCTCGTCGTCGCGGCCCTCCTCGCGACGACGGGCGCCGCCGCGTCGGCGACCGCCACCCCGACGTCGACCGGAACCGCGACCGAGAGCACCACGGCCGGAGCGCCGACGCTGTCCCGGCTCCAGGTCGAGAAGAAGACGGAGCCGGTCGGCATCGACGTCGAGCGCCCCCGGTTCTCCTGGGTGATCGACAGCAGCGCCCGGGCGGTCGTGCAGGAGTCCTACCGGCTGCGCGTCGCGGAGTCGCCCGACGCCCTCGAAGCGGGCGACGTCTACTTCGACAGCGCTGTCGTGATGTCGCCGGAGTCGGCGAACGTCGAGTACACCGGGCCACGGCTCGCCCCCGCGACCGAGTACTTCTGGCGGGTCGACGTCGTCACCTCCGCGGGCGCCGCGAGCGCCACCTCGTCCTTCCGGTCCGGTCTGCTCGACGAGGACGACTGGCAGGGCAGCGCGTGGATCGGCAACGACCGCACCGACGGCCCGCTCACCGACCTCGCGCTCCAGGGCTCGTCCTGGATCTGGACACCCGAGGCGACGACGCCGGTCGCCCCCGCCGAGCCGCGCGCCTTCCGCCGCACGATCGACTCGCCGGACGGGAAGACCGCGACCCGTGCGGAGATCCTGCTCACGGGTGACGACCTGTTCCGCCTCTTCGTCAACGGCGAGCTCCTGGGTGAGTCGTCGGGCGCGACGAACGAGTGGCAGCAGGGTCGCCTCTTCACGGCCGAGCTCGAGCCCGACCGCAACGTCGTCGCCGTCTCGACGGACAACGGCGCGGACTCCCCCGCAGGTCTGGTCGCGGTCGTCCGCGTGACGTACTCCGACGGCACGAGCGAGCTCGTGCGCACGGGCACGGGCTGGAAGGGCTCGAAGACCGTCGCCGCGGACTTCGCCGACCCGGGGCTCGACGACTCGTCGTGGCCGGCGGCGGTGGTCCAGGCCGCGTACGGCTCGGGGCCGTGGGGAACCAACGTGCGGCCCCCGGTCGCGGAGCCGAACCCCGCCCCGCTGCTCCGCAAGGAGTTCGAGATCGGCGACGACGTGCGCGCCGCGACCCTGTTCGTCGCCGCGGGCGGGTACGCCGACGTGACGATCAACGGCGAGCCCGTGAGCGACGCGGTGCTCTCCCCCGGCTTCACCGACTACGACGACACCGTCCAGTACGTGGCCGACGACGTCACGAGCCTCCTCGCGCCGGGCACCAACGCGATCGGCGTCGAGCTCGGGCGCGGGTTCTACGGCATGACCGGTTCCAACGTCTGGAACTGGCAGTCCCCGCCGTGGCACGACGAGCCCGTCGTGCGTGCAGTGCTGCGCGTCGAGCGCACGGACGGCTCGGTCGAGCACGTGGTGACCGACGGCACCTGGACGATCCACGACGGCCCGACCGTCTTCGACGACCTGTACGGCGGCGACTGGTTCGACGCGCGCGACGTCCAGCCGGGCTACGACACCGTCGGGTTCGAGGACGCGGCGTGGGAGCACGCGAGCGAGGTCGACGGCCCGGCCGGCGAACTTGTGAACCAGCGTCAGCAGCCGATCCGCGTGACGGAGGAGCTCCCGGCCGTCGAGATCACCGAGCCGGCGGACGGCGTCCACGTCGTGCGGTTCCCCCGCGTGATCGCGGGCTGGGTGCAGTACACGGTCGAGGGCCCCGCGGGCACCACGGTGCGCGCCCAGGCCGCGGAGAAGCTGCGGTCGAACGGCCGCGTCAACGCGGACAACAACGGCGGCTTCGGCGCGGGGTTCCAGACCGACCGGTTCACGCTCGCCGGGACGGGCGCACCGGAGACCTGGGAGCCGTCGTTCTCCTACAAGGGCTTCCAGTACGTCGAGGTCACGGGCTGGCCCGCGGGCGACGAGCCGTCGCTCGAGGACTTCACGGCCAAGGTCGTGCACACCGACGCCGAGGAGTGGGGCGCGTTCGAGAGCTCCGAGCCGGTCATGAACGAGGTGCACCGGGCCGTCGTCGACACGCTGAAGAACAACATCCACGGCATCCCGACGGACACCCCGATGTTCGAGAAGAACGGGTGGACCGGCGACGCGGCCGTCGGCGCCGAGATGTTCATGACGAACCTCGACACGCACGAGCTGTTCGCCAAGTGGATGCGCGACGTGCACGAGACGCGCGACGAGAACGGCGCGCCGCTCGTCATCGCACCGAGCTCGGCCGACTGGGGCCAGTGGGGCGTCAACCCGATCTGGCACTCCGCCTACGTCACGATCCCCTGGTGGCTGTACCAGTACGGCGGGGACGAGCGCGTGCTCACCGAGCAGTACGACGGCATGAAGGCGTACGTCGACCTCGAGCTCGGGCGCTCCGCGGACGGCCTCGTGACGAACCCGCGCCTCGGCGACTGGGTGAGCCCCGAGGCGAGCCCGGCGGGCGGCAACGCGCCCGAGGACACGCGCGTGTCCAACACGGCGTACCTCTACGAGATGCTCGTGACGATGCAGCGCACGGCGGAGCACCTCGGTCGCACCGAGGACGCCGCGCACTTCGCAGCGGGGGCCGCGACGGTCAAGGACACGTTCAACGCGACGTTCCTCGACCGCGTCGGCGGCTACTACCGGGGCAGCGGCGACCGTGGCTACCGGCAGACGCACAACGTCCTCGCGCTCGCGTTCGGGCTCGCGCCCGACGACGCGACGGCCGAACGGGTCGCCGCGAGCCTCGTCGCGGACATCGACGCCAAGGGCCGCCGGCTCAACACCGGGGTCGCAGGCACCAAGCACCTCCTGCCCGTGCTCACGGAGCACGGCTACGAGGACGTCGCGTTCGACCTCGCCGTGGAGACCGGCTACCCGAGCTGGGGCTACATGGTCGAGAACGGCGGCACGACGATGTGGGAGCACTGGTCGACCGACGCCCGCTCGCTCGGGCACTACTTCCTCGGGACGGTGGACGACTGGTTCTACCGCAGCGTCGGCGGCATCGCGCCGTCGGTGGACGACGGGTACCGGACGATCGAGATCGACCCGGCCGTCACCGGCCGGGCGGCGTGGGCCAGGGCGTCGACCGTGACGCCGTTCGGACCCGTCGCGGTCGACTGGCGCTCGCGGGACCGCGACCTGGTCCTCGAGGCGCACGTGCCCGTCGGGACGACGGCACGCGTCGTCCTGCCGACCGACGACCCCGCGACCGTCACCGAGGGCGGCGTGCCGCTCGACGGGGTCGACGGCGTCGCGGGCGTCGAGGTCGTGGACGGCGAGGTCGTCGTGACGGTCGGGTCGGGCGACTACGCGTTCACCGCGGCCGGGGCGGGCATCGTCGAGCCGGAGGTCGTCGTCGACCCGGTGTTCGTGGACCCCGCGACCGTGGCGCCCGGGGCGAGCACGACGGTCGTCGCGACCGTCACGAGCACGAGCGACGCCGCGGTGACCGGGCGCCTCGAGGTCACGGCGCCGCAGGGCTGGGAACAGCCGGCGCCCGGTCCGGTCACGACGATCGCCCCCGGCGCGAGCACCGAGCTCTCCGTCCAGGTCGCGACCCCGCTCGAGGTCGCGTCCACGTCGACCCGGGCGCCCCTGGGGGTCCGGTTCGTCGACGACGGCACGGTCCTCGGGTCCGCCGACGCCGAGCTGCGCGTGGACGTCGTCCCCGTCTCCGAGGTCCCGGACGGGTACGACCACGTGGACCTGGGCGTCGCCGCGTCCGAGGAGGCGCACGGCCTGACGGCGTCGCCGTCGTCCGGCACGAGCACCGAGGCGGGCCTCACGCGCCGCTACGCCGGTCACCTGACCGACTTCTCGTTCTTCGAGTTCGACGTCGCCGTCGTGCCGGGCGAGCCGTTCCTCCTGCGGGCGACGGAGACCTACGACCGCTCGCAGACGAAGCGGTACAAGGTCTACGTGGACGGTGAGGAGGTGCACCTGCGCCAGTTCGCCCAGACCGGGGCGGGCACGCAGACCTACCAGCTCCTCGTGCCCGCCGAGCACGCGACGTCCGGCACGGTTCGCGTGCGGTTCGAGAACCAGGACGACCACTCCTACTACGACCCGTCCATCGCGGACGTGTGGACCCTCCCGGTCCCCGCGGCCCCCGCGGACGGGCTCACGGTGGACGTCACGGCGCAGACCCGGTGCCTCGCGGGCACGGCTTACGTGGCCGTGCGCGCCGAGAACGGCGAGGACGTCCCGGTCGACGTCACGCTCGCGACGCCGTTCGGGTCGCGCAGCGTCCAGGGCGTGCGGCCCGGGGCGAACGCCTACCAGTCGTTCGCGGTACGCGGCCCGTCCGTGGGGGCGGGCTCGGCGACCGTGACGGCGTCGGTGACGGTCGACGGCGAACGGGTCACGACCGAGATCGACGCACCGTACGAGGCGGCCGGGTGCGGCTGACGCCGCACGCCTCGTGAGGGCGGAGGGCGGGGGCGGTGGCCGTGGCCACCACCCCCGCCCTCCGTCGTGCACGGGAGGACCTGCGCTCAGCGCCGGGTGCGCGGGCTGTACCGGACCGGCGCGAAGGTGCGCGCGACGAGATCGCGGAGGTCCTCGAGGTCGCCCTCGACGGCGCCGAGGGAGCGGGCCTGGACGAGGACGTTCCCGATCGCCGTCGCCTCGACGGGGCCGGCGAGCACGGGCAGCCCGGAGCGGTCGGCCGTGGCCTGGCACAGCAACGCGTTCTGCGCGCCGCCGCCGACCACGTGGATCGCCGTGACCCGCTGCCCGGCGAGGCGCACGGCGGCGCCGACCGTGTCCGCGAACGCCTGGGCGAGGCTCTCGACGATGCTGCGCACGACCTCGCCGCGCGTGCGCGGCGCACGCACGTCGTGCTCCGTGCACCAGTCCGCGATGCGCGCGGGGACGTCGCCGGGCGGCAGGAAGCGCGGGTCGTCGACGTCGAAGACCGGAACGGGCGTCGTGACCGCGGCGGCCTCGTCCAGGAGCTCGGCGAGCGTCGCGGAGCGCTGGGCGGCGTTCGCCGAGCGCTCCCACGTGCGGACCGACTCCGAGAGGAGCCACAGACCCATGACGTTGTGGAGGAATCGGGTCCGCCCGTCGACGCCCCCCTCGTTGGTGAACCCCGCGAGCCGCGCCCCCTCGGTGATCACGGGCTCGTCGAGCTCGAGCCCCACGAGCCCCCACGTGCCGCACGAGACGAAGGCCACGTCGCGCGCGACGCTGGGGACGGCGACGACCGCCGACGCGGTGTCGTGCGACCCCACGGCGGTCACCGGGAGCGCCGCACCGACGACGTCCGCGACGTCGGGGGTGAGGGCGCCGAGCCTCGCACCCGGGTCCACGAGCGGCGGCAGGAGGGTGGCCGGCACGCCGAGGTCGGCGGCCAGGACGACGTCCCACTCCCGGGTCCGCGCGTCCAGCAGACCGGTCGTGGAGGCGTTGGTCCGCTCGGCGACCTGCGCGCCCGTGAGCCAGTACGCGAGGAGGTCCGGCACGAGCAGCAGGCGGTCGGCGACGGCGAGCAGCTCCCCCTCGGTCGCGAGCTGGAACACCGTGTTGAACGGCAGGTGCTGCAGCCCGTTGCGCCGGTAGAGCTCCGCGGGGTCGACGCGGGCGCGCACGGCCTCCACCCCGGACGAGGTCCGCGCGTCGCGGTAGTGGTACGGCACGCCGAGCAGGCGACCGTCGCGCAGGAGTCCGTAGTCGACGGCCCACGAGTCGATCCCGACGCCGTCGAGGCCGCCGTCGTGCGCGGCGCCCCGCTGCGCCGACGCGAGGCCGCCCAGCACCTGCCGGTACAGCTCGAGCAGGTTCCAGTGCAGGCCGTCGCGCGTACGGACGGGCTCGTTGCCGAACCGTGCGACGTGGCGCAGCCGGAGCTCGTGCGGCCCGACGTGCCCGACGATCACCCGCCCGCTCGTCGCACCCAGGTCGACGGCGACGACGACCGCGGGCCGGGCGCTCGTCACGGGCGCCTCACCGCAGGAACGCCGCCGCGACCCCGGCGTCGACGGGGACGTGCAGGCCGGTGGTGTGGTCGAGCTCCGGGCCGGTCAGGACGTACACGGCGTTCGCGACGTGCTCGGGCAGGACCTCGCGCCGGAGGATCGTGCGCCGGGCGTAGAACGCGCCGAGGTCCTCCTCCGCGACGCCGTACGTCGCCGCGCGGTTGGCCCCCCAGCCCGAGGCGAAGATGCCGGAGCCGCGGACGACGCCGTCGGGGTTGACGCCGTTGACGCGCACCCCGTGCTCGCCGAGCTCGACCGCGAGGAGGCGCACCTGGTGCGCCTGGTCGGCCTTGGTCGCCGAGTAGGCGATGTTGTTGGGTCCGGCGAAGACCGAGTTCTTCGAGGAGACGTAGACGACGTCACCGCCCATCCCCTGGTCGACCAGGACGCGCGCCGCCGCCTTCGACACGAGGAACGCACCCTTCGCCATGACGTCGTGCTGGAGGTCCCAGTCGGCCTCGGTCGTCTCCAGGAGCGGCTTCGACAGGGACAGGCCCGCGTTGTTGACGACCAGGTCGAGACCACCGAACGCGAGCACCGTCTCGTCGACCGCGCGCTGCACGGCCGCGGCGTCGGTCACGTCGGCCTCGACGCCGATCGCGACGTCCGGACCGCCGATCTCGGCGGCCACCGCCTGTGCCTTCCCGAGGTCGAGGTCCGCGACGACGACGCACGCGCCCTCCGCGGCGAGGCGCTCCGCGACCGCCTTGCCGATGCCCGACGCCGCGCCGGTCACCAGCGCGATGCGGGTCGCGTGCGACCGCGGCGCCGGCATGCGCCGGAGCTTCGCCTCCTCCAGGGCCCAGTACTCGATCCGGAACTTCTCCGACTCGTCGATGGGGGCGTACGTGCTCAGCGCCTCGGCCCCGCGCATGACGTTGATCGCGTTGACGTAGAACTCGCCGGCCACGCGCGCCGTCTGCTTGTCCTTGCCGAAGCTGAACATCCCCACCCCGGGCACGAGCACGATCGCCGGGTCCGCACCGCGCAGGGCCGGGCTGTCCGGCGTCGCGTGGCGCGCGTAGTACGCGGCGTAGTCCTCGCGGTAGGCGGCGTGCAGCTCGCGCAGGCGCGCCACGACGTCCTCCACCGGGGCCGTGGCGGGCAGGTCCACCACGAGAGGCTTGACCTTGGTGCGCAGGAAGTGGTCGGGGCAGCTCGTGCCGAGCTCGGCGAGCGGGCCGAGCTTCTCGCGCGCGAGGAAGTCGAGGACGACGTCGGAGTCGTCGTAGTGCCCGACCTGCGGCCGGTCGGTGGACGCCAGCCCGCGGACCACGGGGGCGAGGCGTGCGGCGCGGGCGCGGCGCTCGTCCCGGTCCGGGGCCTCGAACCCCGGCACGACGGCGCCGAACGGCTCGGGCACCCCGTGCTCGGCGATGTACGCGGCGGCGGTCTCGATGATCGTCAGCGAACGGCGCTCGCACTCCTCGCTCGTCGCTCCCCAGGCCGTGATGCCGTGACCGCCCAGGACGCACCCGATCGCCTGCGGGTTGGCCTCCTTGATCGCGGCGATGTCGAGTCCGAGCTGGAACCCGGGGCGCCGCCACGGCACCCAGACGACCGTGTCGCCGAAGATCCGGCGTGTGAGCTCCTCGCCGTCCGCGGCCGTGGCGATCGCGATGCCCGCGTCGGGGTGCAGGTGGTCCACGTGCGCGGCGTCGACCAACCCGTGCATCGCCGTGTCGATCGACGGCGCCGCGCCGCCCCTGCCGTGCAGGCAGTAGTCGAACGCCGCGACCATCTCGTCCTCGCGGTCGACCCCCGGGTACACGTCGACCATCCGGCGCACCCGGTCGAGCCGCAGGACCGCCAGGCCGCGGTCGGTGAGCGTGCCGAGGTCCCCGCCCGAGCCCTTGACCCAGACCAGCTCGACCGGCTCGCCGGTCACGGGGTCGACGTCGGTGCCCTTCGCGGACGTGTTGCCCCCGGCGTAGTTGGTGTTGCGGGGGTCGGCGCCGAGTCGGTTCGACCGGGCGACGAGCTCGGCGGCGGTGGGGTGGGTCATGAGAGAGTCCTCGATCGTGGTTGCTCGGGTCGGTACGGCGACGGGTTCCGGGGTCGGTCCCGGTGGTGGGTCGTCAGGCACCCCAGCCCGCCTGCACCCCGCCGACGCGCTCGTCGGCGATGCGCTCGAGGTAGCCCGAGCCGGCGAACGCCTTCATGGGGTCGCGCGGCAGCCCGCGCGACTCCCGCCAGTCGGCCAGGGCCGGCCGCACGTCCGTGTAGAACGCGTCCATGAAGACGGCGTTCGCCCCGAGGACGTCCCCCGCGACCTGCGCGGCCCGCAGCGCGTCGTGGTCGAGCAGGAGCGCGCGTGCCGTCATCTCCTGGACGTTGAGCACGGACCGGATCTGGCCGGGGATCTTGTCCTCGACGTTGTGGCACTGGTCGAGCATGAACGCGAGGTCGGGGCTGTTGAGCCCGCCGCCCCGGACCACCTCGACGAGGATCCGGAAGAGCTGGAACGGGTCGGCGGCGCCCACGATGAGGTCGTCGTCGGCGTAGAACCGGCTGTTGAAGTCGAACGCGCCGAGCCTGCCCAGCCGCAGGAGCTGCATGACGATGAACTCGATGTTGGTCCCCGGAGCGTGGTGGCCGGTGTCGAGGCAGACGACGGCACGGTCCCCGAGCGCGACCACCTGGCTGTAGGACGTGCCCCAGTCCGGGACGTCCGTGTGGTAGAACGCCGGCTCGAAGAACTTGTACTCGAGCACGAGACGCTGGTCCGGGCCGAGCCGGTCGTAGATGACCTGCAACGACTCGTGCAGACGGTCCTGGCGCCCGCGCAGGTCGCCCTGTCCCGGGTAGTTCGTCCCCTCGGCGAGCCAGACCTTGAGGTCGCGCGACCCCGTCTCGTGCATCACGTCGATGCACGCGAAGTGGTGGTCGATCGCCTTGCGCCGCACCGCCGCGTCCTCGTGCGTCAGCGCGCCGAGCCGGTAGTCGTCGTCCTGGAACGTGTTCGAGTTGATCGTGCCCAGACGCACGCCCAGGTCCTCGGCGTACGCGCGCAGGTCGGCGAACGAGTCCACCAGGTCCCACGGGACGTGCAGCGCCACGATCGGCGCCAGGCCGGTCCAGCGGTGCACCTGCGCGGCGTCCGCGACCTTCTCGTACGGGTCGCGCGGCGTGCCCGGCGTCGTGAACACCTTGAACCGGGTTCCCGAGTTGCCGAACGCCCAGCTCGGCAGCTCGATCGCCTGCGCGGCGAGGGTCCGGCGGACCTCAGACGAAAACATGCTCACTCTCCAGCAGGGGTGTGGTGGTGGTGCGGGACGCCGGCGACCTGGTCCTCGAGGTGGAAGACCTCGTCGAGCCGCGGCGCCTCCTGGTCCGGACGCGCGCCGACGCCGACGAAGAACCCGCTCATCTCGTCCTCCCACGCGCGCGTGCGCGGGTCGGCCGCGAGGGCCGCCTGCGCCGCGGCGTCGTCGTCCGTCTCGTAGTAGCCGACGAGCAGGCCGTCGGGACGCAGGAACAGCGAGTAGTTGCGCCGCCCGGCGGCCACGATCGCGTCGAGCACCTGCGGCCAGACGGCGGCGTGACGGTCGCGGTACTCGTCGAGACGGGTCGGGTCCACCTGCAGGTGGAAGCAGATCCGCTGGGTCATGTCGGCCCCTCGTCGGTGGGTCCGGCCGGCGCGCTCCCGCGCCGGCCGGGCCCGGTGTGGTCAGAAGTCGAAGTCGCCGATGTTGTCGGCGTCGAACACGAACGGGTCGCCGAGGAGGACGACGCCGTCGGGCCCGACCTCGTACGCGCCGAGTCGTCCGGCCTCGAAGGAGTCGCCCTCCTCGCCCGTGATCTCGCCCTCGATCAGCGCCTTGGCGGTGAACGCGGTGAGGTAGCCGAGGTCGGCCGGGTTCCAGAGCGCGAACGCGGTGACCGTCCCGTCCTCGACGTACTCGCGCATCTGGTTCGGCGTGCCGAGGCCCGTGAGCGCGACCGCGCCCTGGTGCTCGGACGTCGAGAGGTAGCGGGCTGCCGCGGCGATGCCCACGGTGGTCGGCGACACGATGCCCTTGAGGTCCGGGTGCGTCTGGAGCAGGGCGGCCGTCTTGTCGAACGACGTCTGGTCGTCGTCGTCGCCGTAGACCGTCTCGACGAGCGTGATGTCCGGGTAGTCGCTCGCGAGGTACTCCTCCATGAGCTCGATCCACGCGTTCTGGTTCGTCGCGTTCGCCGACGCCGAGAGGACCGCGATCTCGCCCGCCCCGCCGATCTGCTCGGCGACCAGGTCGACCTGGACCTTGGCGATGCCCTCCGCGTCCGCCTGGTTGACGAACACGTCGCGGCACTCCGGGTTCGTGTCGGAGTCGAAGGTCACGACCTTCACGCCTGCCTCACGGGCTTCGTCGAGCGCCCCGCAGATCGCCTTCGGGTCGTTCGCCGAGACGGCGATCGCGCCGACGCCCTGCTGCGTGAGCGTGTTGATGTAGCTCACCTGGGCGTCGGGGGTCGCCTCCGTCGGGCCGACCTCGGCGAACGTGCCGTCGAACTCGCCGATCGCCTCCTCCGCCCCGGAGGACGACGTGTCGAAGTACGGGTTGCCGAGGTTCTTCGGCAGGAAGGTGATCGAGAGGTCGCCCGACCCCTCGGCGCCACCGCCCGTCTCGCCCCCGCCGGAGCCCTCGACGGTGCAGGCCGAGGCGACCAGGGTGAGGCTGAGCGCGAGCGCGGCGAACGCGCTGCTCCGTGCGGCAAGAGACTTCATCGTTTCTTTCCCTTTCGTCTGAGGTCGGGTCGGGTCGCCGGTGGGCCGGCGAGCCGGACGGTGCCGATCACGCTCCGTCGGTGGAGGTGTCGGTGGAGGTGTCGGTGGAGGTGCCGGTGGAGGTCCCGGCGGTGTCGCTCGTGGGGGTGCTCGTGGGGGTGCCAGGAGGTGCCGCGGCGTGCGCGCGCCGCCGCGTGCGCGTCCGCGCGAGCGCGGCCGACAGGACGACGGAGAGCACGAGCAGGGCGCCGGTGAGGATGTTGATGACGTCCGAGGTGATGCCGGCGACGCGCAGCGCGCTGGCGAGCACGCCGATGAGGAGCACGCCCGCGACCACCCCGTGCAGGGCGCCCCGGCCGCCGAAGATCGACACGCCGCCGAGGAGCACGGCGGCGATGACCTGCAGCTCCATCCCGGTGGCGTTGTCGCCGCGAGCGCTGCCGTAGCGCAGCGTGTAGTAGATCCCCGCGAGCGCCGAGACGAGCCCCGCGAGGACGAACAGGACGAGCTTCGACCGCTCGACGCGCACCCCGGAGAACCGCGCCGCGTCCTTGGCGAGCCCGATGGCGTAGAGCCCGCGACCGAACCGCGTGAAGTGCAGCAGGACGGCGAACGCGAGCACGAGCACCACGACCAGCACGGTCACGGTGGGGACGTTCGAGACGCCGATCCGCGACTTCGCGAGGTCCGTCCAGCGCTCCGGGAAGTCGGTGACGGCCGTCGTGCCCAGGAGGCCGACCGCGAGCCCGCGGAACAGCGCGAGGGTCCCGATGGTGACGGCGAGGGACGGGAGTCCCACGACGGTCACGAGGAACCCGTTGAGCGCACCTCCCGCGGCCCCGGCGAGGAGCGCGACCGCGGCTGCGAGCTCGAACGGCACGCCCGCCTGGGTGAGCACGCCCGTGAGGACGCTCGCGAGGCCGACGACGCTCGCGACGGACAGGTCGATCTCACCGGTGACGATGATCAGGGTCATCGGGAGGGCGATGAGCAGGATCGGCGTGACGTCGAGCAGCAGGTAGGTGAGCGTGAGGGGCTGGCCGAACCCCGGCACGCTGCTCGCCGCGACCAGGGCGACGAGCACGAGCATCGCGACGACGGCCGTCTCCTGCGTGAGGAGGACGCGTCGCCACGCGGGCCGTCCGTGGTCGGCGTACCGGCGGGCCGACGGCGTGGTGGCCGTGGTGGTGGCGGTCGCCATCAGTCGTTCTCCCTCGCTTCGAGCAGGCTGCGCTTCTGGCGGACCGCGAGCACGCGGTCGAGGACGATCGCGCCGATGATGAGCAGACCGACGACGGCGCGCTGCCAGAAGTCGGGGATGCCGAGGATCGGGAGCGCGCGGTTGATCGTCATGAGGAGCACGGCACCGAGCGCGGCGCCCCACACCGTGCCGCTCCCGCCGAAGATCGCGACGCCGCCGATGACGGCCGCGCCGACCGCGTCGAGCTCCCAGCCCGCCCCCGCCTGCGAGCTCACGGTGCCGTAGCGCGCCGCGTAGAGCACGCCGGCGAGGCCGGCGAGCGCGCCGGAGAGGACGAACGCGGCGAGCAGGCGCCTGCGGACGGCGAGGCCGTAGAGCTCGGCTGCGGCCGGGTCGGACCCGATGGCGTAGAGCTCTCGGCCGGCGCGCAGGTTGCGCAGCACCCACCCCGCGACGACCAGCACGACGAGCGCGACGAGCGTCAGGACGGGCAGGAACAGGATCTTCCCGGTGCCCAGGGCGAGGAAGTCCCGGGGAAGGTCGGAGGCGTTGACGCGGTCGCTGCCCGCCCACATGACGTTGATCCCGCGGTAGGCGTAGAGGGTCCCCAGGGTGATGACGAGCGCCGGGACCTTGGCGAACGCGACGAGCACGCCGTTCACGAGACCGAGCAGCGCACCGAACGCGACGACGATCACCACCACCGCGCTCGTGGGGATGCCCTCGAGGTCGATGAAGAGCCGTCCCGTCAGGTAGGCGGACAGCCCGAGCACCGACCCGACCGAGAGGTCGACGTTGCGCGTGATGATCACGATCGCCTGCCCGACGGCCACGATCGCGAGGATCGACGGGGTGAGGAACAGGTCGCGCCAGCCGTCCGCGCTGAAGAGGAAGTTCGGGTTCGCGATCGTCGCGAGCGCGATCACGACGAGCAGGGCGAGCAGGATGCCCACCTCGCGGGCCGCACCGACGGAGCGCAGGTGGCGGGTGACGTCGGTGCGGGCGATCGGCGGCGCGCTCATGCGTGTGCTCCGGTGGCGTGGGTCGCTGCGTACATGACGGACTCGGAGTCGGCGTCGGCACGGTCGAGCTCCGCGGTGATGCGCCCCTCGCGCATCACGAGGACGCGGTCGGCCATGCCGAGCACCTCGGGGAGCTCGGACGAGATCATGAGGATCCCCATGCCCCGCCCCGCGAGCTCGGAGAGCAGCCGGTGCACCTCGGCCTTGGTCCCGACGTCGATCCCGCGGGTCGGTTCGTCGATCACGAGCACGCGGGGCTCGGTGGCGAGCCACTTGGCGAGCACGACCTTCTGCTGGTTGCCCCCCGACAGGGTTCCGGCCACGGCGTCGAGCGCGGCCGTCTTCACCTCGAGCCGGCTCGCCCACGTGCGGGCCGCCCGGTTCTCGTCGCGCGAGAAGAGCAGACCGGCACGGCTGAGCCGGTCGCGGATCGCGAGCGTGACGTTGCGCGCGACGGTCGCGTCGATGACCAGCCCTTGCTTGCGCCGGTCCTCGGGGACGAACGCCAGGCCGGCGCGCATCGCGGCGGTCGGGTCCTTCCGGCGCAGCCGTCGCCCGTCCACGCGCACCGACCCCTCGTCGTACGCGTCGATCCCGAACACGGCGCGCGCCACCTCGCTGCGCCCTGCGCCCACCAGGCCCGCGAGGCCGACGATCTCCCCCGCGCGGACAGTGAACGACACGTCGTGGAAGACCCCGGTGCTCGTGAGGCCCTCGACCTCGAGCAGCGCCTCGCCGAGGGTCGCGGGCAGCTTCGGGAAGAGCTCGGAGACCTCGCGGCCCACCATCTGGCGGACGATCCGGTCCTCGCTCGTGTCCGCGACGGCGCTCGTGGCGACGTACGCGCCGTCGCGCATGACCGTGACGGTGTCGCACAGGTCGAAGACCTCGTCGAACCGGTGGGAGATGAAGACGATCCCGCGGCCCTCGTCGCGCAGGCTCCGGGCGATCTGGAACAACCGGTCCACCTCGACGCCCGAGAGCGCCGCCGTCGGCTCGTCCATGACGAGCAGCCGCGCGTCGAGCGAGACCGCCTTGGCGATCTCGATGACCTGCTGGTCCGCGATCGACAGCCCCTCGGCGGGCCGGTCGGGGTCGATCGACACCCCGAGCCGTCGGAAGAGCGACTCGACCTCGGCGCGCATCGCCCGGCGGTCGATCCGGCGGAACCTGCCTACCGGCTGCCGTCCCATGAACACGTTCTCCGTCACGGACAGGTCCGGGAAGAGCGTGGGCTCCTGGTAGATCACCGCGACGCCGGCAGCCTTGGACTCCGCGGTCGAGCGGAAGTCGACCGGCTCGCCGTCGAGGAAGAGGTCGCCGGCGTCGCGGCGGTACAGCCCCGCGACGATCTTCACGAGGGTCGACTTGCCGGCCCCGTTCTCGCCGACGAGGGCATGGATGGAACCGTGGTCCACGGTCAGCGTGCCCGCGGAGAGTGCGACGACGGCGCCGAAGGACTTTCGCACGTCGCGCAGCTGGAGCACCGGCTGAGGTCGGGTGGGCGTACTGGTCGTCATGGATCCGCTCACTGGTCGTCGTTGATCGGGAGCTGAGAATGAATCGTTTCAGAACTCTGAGCGAGCGCCATGCTTCCACACGCCCGCGAGGAGTGTCAACCATGCTCAGGGCCCCGGTCCGCCGGGCACCCGGCGTGCGCGCTAGAGTGCGAGCATCGCCCGAGGACCGGCACGGGCGACGACCCGGGACGACACAGCGGAGGTTCCATGCCCGTCAGCGTCAAGGACGTCGCTGCCGCCGCGTCGGTCTCCGTGGGAACCGTCTCGAACGTCCTCAACCGGCCCGAGAAGGTCTCCCCCGAGACGGCCCGCCGCGTCCTCGAGGCGATCGCCTCGCTCGGGTTCGTCCGCAACGACGCCGCCCGCCAGCTCCGTGCCGGGCGCAGCCGGTCGGTAGGGCTCGTCGTCCTCGACGTGCGCAACCCGTTCTTCACGGACATGGCGCGCGGCGCCGAGTCCCGTGCGGCGGAGGACGGCCTCACGGTCCTCCTCGGCAACAGCGACGAGCGCGCCGAGCGGGAGCGCACCTACCTCGACCTCTTCGAGGAGCAGCGCGTGCACGGCGTGCTCGTCACGCCGCTCGACGAGGACGTCGAGCGGCTCGTGCGCCTGCGCGAGCGCGGCACCCCCGTCGTGCTCGTCGACCGCGAGTCGTCCAACCGCTCGTTCTCGTCCGTCGCCGTGGACGACGTCGCGGGCGGGGCTCTCGCCGTGCACCACCTGCTCGAGACCGGCCGGCGCCGGATCGCGTTCGTCGGCGGCCCGGCGACCATCCAGCAGGTCTCCGACCGCCTCGCCGGCGCCCGGAGCGCGGTGGCGCAGGTCCCGGGCGCCACCCTGGAGGTCCTGAGCACCGACGCCCTCACCGTCCTCGAGGGGCGGCGGGCCGGCGAGCGGCTCCGCGACCGGGCGGCGCACGACCGCCCCGACGCGGTGTTCGCCGCCAACGACCTGCTCGCGCTCGGGGTGCTCCAGGCCCTCGCGATGCTGGGCGGCACCCGCGCGCCCGACGACGTCGCGCTCATCGGCTACGACGACATCGACTTCGCGTCGGCGGCCGTCGTGCCGTTGTCCTCCGTGCGCCAGCCGGCCGCGCTCATCGGCTACACCGCCATGGACCTGCTCCTCGCCGAGGCGGCAGGGTCCGACGACGGCGAGCGCCGGCACGTCGTCTTCCAGCCCGAGCTGGTCGTGCGCGAGTCGACGCGTCCGACGTCCTGACCGCGGGCGCGGGGCGGCGTCACACGTCGGCGACGCCCGGGGCCCCGGGGAGGATTCCCGTGAGGTCGTAGCGCACGGGCTCCTCGAGCTGTTCGTACGTGCACGACGCGGGCTCGCGGTCGTCGCGCCAGCGCCGGAACTGCGCCGTGTGCCGGAACCGGGTGCCCTCCATGTGGTCGTAGGCGACCTCGAGCACGCGCTCGACGCGCAGCGGCGTGAACGAGAGGTCCTTGCCGCTGCTCCAGCGCGACACCGCCCCGGGCATGCGTTCCCCGGCGGGGTTCTCCCAGCCCGACCACGGGTGCGCGTCGGCCTCGGGCGTGCCGGGCTCGACCACGAGCGGGGCGAGCTCCGTGACCAGAGCGGCGCGGCGCGCCGCGGGGAAGGACGCCGCGACGCCGACGAACTGGAGCTGCCCCGCGTCGTCGTACAGGCCGAGGAGGAGCGAGCCGAGCAGCGGCTCCGCGGGCGTCGAGGTCTTGTGCAGCCGGTAGCCGGCGAGCACGACGTCCGCCTCGCGCCCGTGCTTGATCTTGAGCATCGCGCGCTTGTTCGGCTGGTACGTCCCGGCGAGGGGTTTGGCGACCACCCCGTCCAGGCCCGCGCCCTCGAACGTGTCGAACCAGTCGCGCGCGACGGCGACGTCGCGCGTGCGAGGGGTCGCGTGCACGTCCGGCCCGTCGAGCCCGAGCGCGTCGAGGACCTCCAGACGCCGCGCGAGCGGCTCGCCCGTCAGGTCGTCGTCGCCGAGCGCGAGCACGTCGAAGACGACGAGCGCGGCCGGTGTCTGCTCGGCGAGCAGGCGCACGCGCGAGGCGGCGGGGTGGATGCGCTGCTGGAGCACCTCGAACTCGAGGCGCCCGTCCCGGGCGACGACGATCTCGCCGTCGACCACGCAGCGCGGCGGCAGCGCGGCGCGTACCGCCTCGACGACCTCGGGGAAGTACCGCTCCATCGGCCGGGCGTTGCGGCTGTCGAGACGGACCTCGTCGCCGTCGCGGTAGACGATCGCGCGGAAGCCGTCCCACTTCGGCTCGTAGCCGTACCCACCCTCGACGGCGTCCTGCTCCGGCACGTCGGGGACGGACTTGGCGAGCATGGGCAGCACGGGAGGCATCACGGGCAGGTCCATGTGCCGATGGTGCCACCGCCTCCCGGTCCCTGCGATCCCGGCGCGGCCGCCGTCCAGGCCACGGCCCGCGGCGTCAGGCCGGGAGCGCGGGCGTCTCGGCGGCCTTCGAGCCGGTGAGGCGGTAGACGTCGAACACGCCGTCCACCTTGCGCACCGCGCTGAGCACCTGCGCGAGGTGGCCGGGCTCGGCCATCTCGAACACGAAGCGCGACATCGCGACGCGGTCGTTCGAGGTGGAGACCGTCGCCGACAGGATGTTCACGTGGTTGTCCGACAGGACGCGCGTGACGTCGGAGAGCAGGCGCGAGCGGTCGAGCGCCTCGACCTGGATCTGCACGAGGAACATCGCGTTGCTGCCCGTGGTCCAGGAGACGTCGACGATGCGCTCGGGCTGGTTGCGCAGCCCGACGACGTTGCCGCAGTCGGTGCGGTGCACGCTGACGCCCTGCCCGCGCGTGATGAAGCCGATGATCTCGTCGCCGGGCACGGGAGTACAGCACTTGGCGAGCTTGACCCAGATGTCCTCGACGCCCTTGACCATCACGCCCGGGTCACCCGTGCGCACGCGCCGCGCGGTGTGGCCCGGCCGGGCCGTCTCGGCGACGTCCTCGACGGTGCCCTCGTCGCCGCCCATGGCCTGGACGAGCTTCGAGACGACGTTCGCCGCCGACACCTGGCCCTCGCCGATCGCGGCGTACAGGGAGGTGACGTCCGCGAAGCGCAGCTCGTTCGCGAGCGCGACGAGCGACTCGTGCGAGAGCAGGCGCTGGATCGGCAGGTTCTGCTTGCGCATCGCCTTCGCGATCGCGTCCTTGCCGTGCTCGACGGCCTCCTCGCGCCGCTCCTTGGAGAACCACTGGCGGATCTTGTTCCGCGCGCGAGGGCTCTTGACGAACGCGAGCCAGTCGCGGCTCGGCCCGGCGTTCTCCGACTTGGACGTGAGCACGTCGACCGCGTCGCCGTTCTCGAGCGTCGAGTCCAGCGGCACGAGCCGGCCGTTGACGCGTGCGCCCATCGTGCGGTGCCCCACCTCGGTGTGCACCGCGTAAGCGAAGTCCACCGGCGTGGAGCCGGCCGGCAACGCCATGACGTCGCCCTTGGGCGTGAAGACGTAGACCTCCGCGCCGCCGATCTCGAACCGCAGCGAGTCGAGGAACTCGGCGGGGTCCGCCGTCTCCCGCTGCCAGTCGACGAGCTGGCGCAGCCACGTCATGTCGTTCCCGGCGGGGTCGTTCTTGTCCGCCTTCGCGGCCGACTTCGCCGTCTCCTTGTACTTCCAGTGCGCCGCCACGCCGTACTCCGCGCGCCGGTGCATCTCGTGCGTGCGGATCTGGATCTCGACCGGCTTGCCGCCGGGTCCGATCACCGTCGTGTGCAGCGACTGGTACATGTTGAACTTCGGCATCGCGATGTAGTCCTTGAACCGCCCCGGCACGGGGTTCCACCGCGCGTGCAGCGCACCGAGCGCCGCGTAGCAGTCCCGGACGCTGTCCACGAGGACGCGCGCGCCGACGAGGTCGTAGATCTCCGCGAAGTCGTGACCGCGCACGATCATCTTCTGGTAGATCGAGTAGTAGTGCTTCGGCCGGCCGGTCACGGTCGCCTTGATCTTGGCGCTGCGCAGGTCGGCCGTGACCTGCTCGCGCACGACGGCGAGGTACTCCTCGCGCGCCGGCGCGCGCTCGGCGACCAGGTGCACGATCTCGTCGTACACCTTGGGGTACAGGGCCTGGAAGGACAGGTCCTCCAGCTCCCACTTGAGGGTGTTCATGCCGAGCCGGTGGGCCAGCGGCGCGTAGATCTCGAGCGTCTCGCGGGCCTTGCGCCCCGCGGACGACGACGACACGTACTTCCACGTGCGCGCGTTGTGCAGGCGGTCCGCGAGCTTGATGACGAGCACGCGGATGTCGCGCGCCATCGCGACGACCATCTTGCGCACGGTCTCGGCCTGCGCGGCGTCGCCGTACGTGACCTTGTCGAGCTTGGTCACGCCGTCGACGAGCATGGCGATCTCCTCGCCGTACTCCTCGGTGAGCTGGGCGAGCGAGTACTCGGTGTCCTCCACCGTGTCGTGCAGGAGCGCCGCCGCGAGCGTGGAGCCGTCGAAGCCGAGCTCGGCGAGGATGGTCGCGACGGCGACCGGGTGCGTGATGTACGGGTCACCGCTCTTGCGCAGCTGCCCCCGGTGCGCCCGCTCGGCCGTCTCGTAGGCGCGCTCGATGACCGACAGGTCCGTGCGCGGGTGGTTCGTGCGCACGGCCTGGAGCACGGGTTCGAGCGCAGGGCTGCCCGCGTTCGGGCGCGCCCCGAAGCGCACCAGCCGCGAGCGCACACCGCGCCCTCCTGTGCCGCCGTGCCCGCTCGTGGGCGGCGTGCCGGGTGCGGGGGTTCCCGGCGCGCGCGACGTCCGTGTGTTCTCGCTCATGCGCGCCTCCTTCCGCGGAACCTCGGCCGGCGTCGACTGCGCGTCGACGACCTGCCGAAACGACCGGAGTGGCAATCCTACGACTCGACGTGGACCAGAGCGGTCACGTCGCGTCCCGCGAGCCGCTCGCGGCCCCCGAGCCCGTCGAGCTCCATGAGGAACGCGAGGCCGACCACGACCCCTCCGGCGAGCTCCACGAGCTCTACGCCTGCGGCCGCCGTGCCCCCGGTCGCGAGCACGTCGTCCACCAGGAGAACGCGCGAACCGGGGGCCAGTGTTCCCGTGCGCAGCTCGATGGTGGCGGTCCCGTACTCGAGGTCGAAGGTCACCGAGTCGGTGGGTGGAGGCAGCTTGCCCGCCTTGCGCAGCGGGACGAAGCCGACCCCGAGGTGCGTCGCCAGCGACGCGCCGACGATGAACCCCCGCGCCTCCATCCCCGCGACGACGTCGACGTGACCCGCTGCGTGCGCCGCTTGCCCGAGCGCCTCGATCACGTGGCCGAACGCATCGCCGTCGGCGAGAAGGCCGGTGATGTCGCGGAACGTGATGCCCGGGGCCGGGAAGTCGGGGACCGCCCGGACGAGCTCGAGGACGCGGGACGCCCGCTGCTCGCCGAGTCCGGCGAGACCGGCGGCCCGCAGGCCCCCGGTCCCGCCGGCCGACGTGTGCTCCGGCGCCGTCATCGCGGCCGGCGACGGCGCGGCTGCGCCTTGTTGCCCAGGTGCTCGCCCGGCTGGAGCTGCCGGCTCCCCGCCCCGACACCGGCCGCTGCCAGGGCGGCGTCCTCCTCGTCCCCGGCCGACTCGGCCCGCTCCGCACGCAGGGCCAGCACCTTGGCGGTGTGCTCCTGGATCGGCTTCTCCCGCTCGCGGAACGCCACCTCGAGGGGCGTCGCGAGGTAGACCGAGGAGTAGGCACCGACCGCCATGCCGACGAAGAGCGCGAGCGCGATGTCGCGCAGCGTGCCCGCGCCGAGGACGAACGCACCGATGAACAGGATGCCCGCGACGGGCAGGAGCGCCACGACCGAGGTGTTGATCGACCGGACCAGGGTCTGGTTGATCGCGAGGTTGGCCCGCTCGGCGTACGTGCTGCGCGTCTGGTCGAGCACGCCCGCGGTGTTCTCGCGGACCTTGTCGAAGACCACGACGGTGTCGTAGATCGAGTACGCGAGGATCGTCAGGAGGCCGATCACCGTCGCCGGCGTGATCTCCCAGCCGATGAGCGCGTAGATACCGACGGTCACGACGAGGTCGTGGACCAGCGCGATGACCGCGGCCAGCGCCATGCGCCAGTTGCGGAAGTAGACCGTCATGACGAGGCTCACGAGCAGCAGGAAGACCACGAGGCCCACGACGGCCTTCTGGGAGACGTCCTTGCCCCACGTCGGACCGATGAACGAGCTCGTGACGTCGCTCGCGGACACTCCGTAGGCGTCCGCGAGCTCGTTGCGGACCTGCTCGACCTGGTCGTTGCTGAGCTCCGCCGTCTGGACCCGCACGGTCGACGCACCCACGGAGGTGACGCGCGGCGCCTCCTCGGGAGCGACGGCCGCCACGGCGTCCAGTGCCGGCTGCTGCTCGGTGTCGGCGACGCCGGACACCGTGAACTCCGAGCCTCCGCGGAACTCGATGCCGAGGTTGAGCCCGCCGCTCGCGAGGCGGACGCCGATGACCCCGAGCGACAGCACCACGAGCACGATCGCGACGAGGAAGTACACCCGCCGCTTCGCGACGATGGCGTAGGACCGGCGGCCCGTGTACAGGTCGTTGCCCCACTGGGCGAAACCGCTGGCCATCAGTGCTTCTCCTCGTTCTCACCGTCGGACGCGGGCGCGTCGGACGAGCCGTCCTCGACGTCGGGCCGGGCCGCCGCGGCCCGGCGCTCCGCAGCCCGGCGCTCCGCGATCGTCATGCGCGCGGCGTCCCCGCCGCGCCCCACCCCTGCTCCGACCGGCTCGCGCACGGGCGCGGTCGAACCGGTCTCCGGCGCGGCCTCCGGTGCGGTGCCCTCGGCCGCCTCGGCGGACGTCGGCGTGACGACCCGGCCGCGACCCGCATAACGCGCCCCGCGCACGCCGAGACGGCGAGGGTCGAGGCCGGACGCGGGGTGACCGTTCGCGAAGAACTTGGTCCGCGCGAGCAGCTGCATGAGCGGGTGGGTGAAGAGGAACACCACGACGAGGTCGACGAGCGTCGTCAGGCCCAGCGTGAACGCGAAGCCGCGCACCCCACCGACGGCGAGGTAGTACAGCACGATCGCGGCCACGAAGTTCACGGCGTCGGACGCCAGGATCGTGCGTCGTGCGCGCTCCCACCCCTTCTCCACGGCGGAGTTGAGCGTCCGGCCGTCGCGCAGCTCGTCGCGGATGCGCTCGAAGTACACGATGAACGAGTCGGCGGTGATGCCGATCGCCACGATGAGGCCGGCGACGCCGGCGAGCGACAGGCGGTACCCGATCGTCCAGGACAGGACCGAGATCACGCCGAAGGTCACGACGGCGGCGATACCGAGCGACGCCACCGTGACGAGGCCCAGGACGCGGTACTGGAAGAGCGAGTAGATCACGACGAGCAGCAGACCGATCGCACCTGCCAGCAGGCCCTTCTCGAGCTGCTCGGAACCGAGGGTGGCCGAGATCTGCTCCTGGCTCTGCACCTCGAACGTCAGCGGGAGGGAACCGAAGTTCAGCTGGTTGGCGAGCGTGGCGGCGGAGTCGCGCGTGAAGCTGCCCGAGATCTCGGCCTTGCCGTCCGGGATCACGACCTGCGAGACGGGCGCAGAGATGACCAGCCCGTCCAGGGCCATCGCGAACTGGTTCTGCGGGGACGGCAGCGACGTGAGACGCGTCGTGACGTCACGGAAGTCCTTGGTGCCCTCGGAGTCGAACTCGATGTTGACGACCCACTCGTTGGTGACGACGCCGTTCTGCCCGACGCGCAGGCCCGAGCTCGCGTTCGAGATGTCGGTACCCTCGATCTCCACCGGGCCGAGGATGTACTTGGCCGTGCCGTCGTCGGCACACGCCACGAACGCGCTGTCGGTCGGGCCGCTGTCGCCGCCCACGAGGTTCTCGGGCAGCGTGCAGTCGAGCGCGTCGAACTGCGCCTGGATCTCCGGGGTGATCTGCGACAGGTCGCTCGGGTCCGCCGGTCGGGTCGCACCGGTCGCGGCGTCGTCGCCCGCGTCCGTCGCGGCGTCACCCTCGGTGTCCGTCGTGGCGTCACCCTCGGTGTCCGTCGCGGTCTCACCCTCGGCGTCGGCGCCGTCCGTGGCGACGTCGGGCTCGGCGTCCGTGCCGGTCTCGCCCTCGGCGTCCGCGGCCTGGTCGGTGGGCGTCGCGGTCGGCATGCCCACCGCGAGGACCGGCCGGAACCGCATCTGCGCGGACCTGCTGACGAGGTCGATCGTGTCCTGCGACGGCTCGCCCGGGATGCCCACGACGATGTTGTTCTGGCCCTGGCTCGTGATCTCCGCCTCGGAGACGCCCTGCGCGTCGATGCGCTGGCGGATGACGTTGATCGCCTGGTTGATGTCCTCGGCGGTGGGCTGCGAGCCGTCGGTCGTCACGGGCTGGAGGATGATCTGGGTGCCACCCTCGAGATCGAGCGCCAGACCCGGGGTCAGGCTCGCGCCCCCCGGGTTGTCGTCGGTCTTCGGGTCGAGCTTCGTGCCCGCGAAGAGGGACCCGAAGAGGACGACGATGAGGATTCCCAGGGTGACGAGGGTCCGTACGGGCCTCGCTCGTGTGCTACTGGTGGCCAACTGTCCGTCTCTTCTCGTGCGCGTGCGGTGGGCCTCGCGGCCCACCGCGTCAGGCCGGTCGCGACCGCGACCGGCATATGGTCACTTGCTGTCGGTGCCCTCGTCGCGGCGGTCGCGGTCGGTGTCCGCGCCGTCGCTCGTCAGACCGGAGAGGTCGTCCGGGACGACGAGGTCGTCGACGCCCTCCTTCGATGCCGGGGTGCCGGCGTCCGCCGCGCTGCCGTAGACCGCCGCCCCCTCGGCGGCGTCGCCCTCGCCCGGCTCCTCGGTCTCGACCGGCGGCTCGACGAGCTTGGCGATGGCCGCGCGGAGCCAGCGGGACTGGTTGCCCGGGGTGGACTCGACGGTGACGATGTCCGCCTCCTCGTCGACGTCGACGATGGTGCCGAACATGCCCGAGCCCGTCATCACCTCCTGCCCGGGGGCGAGGTTCGCCCGGAAGCTCTGGGCCTGGCGCTGCTGCTTGCGGGTGCGGCTGGTCATGAGGAACATCGCACCCGCCGCGAGGGCGAGGATGAGGATGAAGCTGATATCCATGACGGAGTCTCGAGTCCTGTTCTGTGCGGGATCTGCGCGCAGTCTAGGCGTGCGCGCACGGTTCACCAACGAGCTGTCTCGTCGCGGAGTTCCGCCCGCTCGGGTCCGCCCATTCTAGGGCCACACGCGCAGCGCCTGTGACCGCGGTCACGAGAGGCACCCCGGGACGGCACGGCGCGCGTCCGCCGGAGCCGGCCATCCCGTCGCCGTCAGCGGTCGACGGGCCGCCACGACGAGCCGTCAGCCGTCGAACAGGGTCCCGCCCTCGCGCGGCGGCGTGAGCCCGAGGTGTGCCCAGGCGGCGGGGGTCGCGACGCGGCCCCGGGGCGTGCGCCCGATCAGGCCCTCGCGCACGAGGTACGGCTCGGCGACCGTCTCGACGGTCTCGGCCTCCTCTCCCACCGTGACCGCGAGGGTGGTGAGCCCCACCGGGCCGCCGTTGAACCGCGTGCACAGCGCCGTGAGCACGGCCCGGTCGAGGCGGTCGAGGCCGATCGGGTCGACCTCGTACACCTCGAGCGCGGCGCGCGCCGCGGCCAGGTCCATGGTCCCGTCGCCGCGCACCTGCGCCCAGTCCCGCACGCGACGCAGCAGGCGGTTGGCGATGCGGGGCGTGCCGCGCGAGCGGCCCGCGATCTCGTGCGCGGCGTCGGCGGCGAGCTCGACGCCGAGGAGGCCGGCCGACCGTGTCAGCACCCGCTCGAGCTCGGTGCTCGAGTAGAAGTCGAGGTGGCCGGTGAACCCGAACCGGTCCCGCAGGGGTGCCGGGAGCAGGCCCGCACGCGTCGTCGCCCCCACCGCGGTGAACGGGGGGAGCGACAGCGGGATCGCGCTGGCGCCCGCGCCCTTGCCGACGACGACGTCGACCCGGAAGTCCTCCATCGCCATGTAGAGCAGCTCCTCCGCCGGGCGCGCCAGGCGGTGGATCTCGTCGATGAAGAGGACCTCGCCCTCCTCGAGCGAGGACAGGACGGCCGCCAGGTCACCCGCGTGCTGGATCGCGGGGCCGGACGTCACGCGCAGGGACGTGCCCAGCTCGGCCGCGATGATCATCGCGAGGGTCGTCTTGCCGAGCCCTGGCGGGCCGGACAGCAGCACGTGGTCGGGCGAGCTGCCGCGGGCGAGGGCCGCCTGCAGCACGAGCGAGAGCTGGTCGCGCACGACCGCCTGCCCGACGAACTCCTCGAGCCGCCGCGGACGCAGCGCGGCCTCGGCGGCGCGCTCGAGGTCGTCCGCGCCCGCGGCGACGATGCGCTCGGAGGAGAACGTCCCGTCGCCGCCGAGGTCGCCGAGCCCCACCTGGTCGAAGTTCGCCATGCTCAGCCCCTCGGTCCGCCGAGGACGCGCAGCGCGGCGCGCAGCGCGCCGGCCACGTCGGCGGCCTCGACCACGTCGACGCCCGCCTCGGCGAGCACCGTCGACACGGCGTCGTCGGAGGCCTTGACGTTCCACCCGAGGCCGACGAGCGCCTCGACCACCTGGTCGCGACGGTCGTCGACCGCTCGGGGCGCGGCCGCGGCCGGACCGTCGGGCGCGTCGGCGCCCGTGGGCGGTCCGAGCTTGTCGCCGAGCTCGAGCGCGATGCGCTGCGCACCCTTGTTGCCGATCCCGGGCACGCGCACGAGGGCCGCGATGTCCGCGCCCGCGACGGCGCGGCGCAGCGCGTCCGGCGTGTGCACGGCGAGCATCGCGAGCGCGAGCCGCGGCCCGACGCCGCTGACGGTCTGCACGACCTCGAACACGGACCGCTCGTCGTCGTCGGCGAACCCGAAGAGGGTGAAGGAGTCCTCACGGACGACGAGGCTCGTCGCGAGGCGCACGCTCTCGCCGACGCGCAGGCCCGCGAGGGTCGCGGGCGTGGCGTGGACGAGGTAGCCCACTCCCCCGACCTCGAGCACGGCGCGGTCGAGCTGGACGCTCGCCACCACGCCGCTCAGGGACGCGATCACGCAGACTCCTCTCGCGGTCGGTCGTCCCGACCTCGTCCGATGGCCCGCCGGGCGTCGTCCGCCGGCGACCGCCGCGGCGTGTCGCGCCGGACGTCGCGTCGAACACCCGTACGACCGCGGTCACTCTAGCAAGGCCCGCCCACGCGCCGTCCGACCGACACGGGAGGCTCTATCGCGGCGCGCGGCGGGCCTTCGCCGCGTGCTCCGCCGCGGCCCACGCGCGCTGCGCGGGCGTCAGCTCGTGCCGCTCCCCGCCCTGGAGCGCGCCCGCCGGCCGCCAGAGGTGGCAGATGGCGAGCGCGAGCGCGTCGGCGGCGTCGGCCGGCCGGGGCAGCTCGGCCAGGCCCAGGATGCTCGCGACCATGCGCTGCACCTGCTCCTTGCCCGCGCGGCCGCTGCCCGTCACGGCGGCCTTCACCTCGGACGGCGTGTGCAGCGCCACGGGGACGCCGCGCCGTGCCGCGCCGACCATGGCGAGCCCGGCGGCCTGCGCCGTGCCCATGACCGTGCCCACGTTGTGCTGCGCGAACACCCGCTCGACGGCCACGACGTCCGGCGTGTGCTCGTCGAACCACGCGTCCAGCCGCTCCGCGATGCGCAGCAGCCGCAGGTCGACGCTCAGCTCCGGGTCCGTGCGGATCACCCCGACGGCCACGAGCTCGGCCCGCCGTCCCCGCACGGAGTCCACCACCCCGACTCCGCACCGGGTCAGCCCAGGGTCCACTCCGAGAACGCGCACGCCGCTACCTTCGCACGCACCGCCGACGATCCCCGCGAGCCACGCAGACCGCCCGCCCGGGAGGTGGGTCACACCGGTGTCGGGGCCGCTGGCCCCGGCGACGGGTCAGTCGTCGTTCTCGAGCTCCGCCATGACCTCGTCCGACGCGTCGAAGTTCGCGTAGACGTTCTGCACGTCGTCGCTGTCCTCGAGCGCGTCGATGAGACGCAGGATCTTGCGCGCGCCCTCGGCGTCGACCTCGACCTCCATGGAGGGGTGCCAGATCGAGTCGGCGGAGTCGTACTCGATGCCCGCCTCCTGGATCGCGGAGCGCACGGCGACGAGGTCGCCCGCCTCGCACAGCACCTCGATGACCTCGCCGGAGTCGGTGACCTCCTCGGCGCCCGCCTCGAGCGCGGCGAGCATGACGTCGTCCTCGGTCACGCCCTCGGCCTTCGGCACGACGACGAGGCCCTTGCGCGAGAAGAGGTACGACACCGAACCCGGGTCGGCGAGGTTGCCGCCGTTGCGGCTGAAGGCGAGACGCACCTCGGAGGCCGCGCGGTTCTTGTTGTCCGTGAGGCACTCGACCAGGACGGCGATGCCGTTGGTGCCGTAGCCCTCGTACATGATCGTCTGGTAGTCGACGGCGTCGGCGCCCGTGCCGGAGCCGCGCTTGACGGCGCGGTCGATGTTGTCGTTGGGGACCGACGACTTCTTGGCCTTCTGGATGGCGTCGAACAGCGTCGGGTTCCCGGCGGGGTCACCACCGCCCGTGCGGGCGGCCACCTCGATGTTCTTGATGAGCTTCGCGAAGAGCTTGCCGCGCTTGGCGTCGATGGCAGCCTTCTTGTGCTTGGTCGTGGCCCACTTGGAGTGCCCTGACATGCGTTCCCCTACCCCTTCGCGATTCTGACGAACAGCTCGTGCACACGCGTGTCCCCGGAGATCTCCGGGTGGAACGAGGTGGCGAGCAGCGATCCCTGCTGGACTGCGACGATCCTACCGGCGGCGCCCGTGGGGATGCCGGGCGCCTCGCGATCGGGGATCCGGGCCAGCACCTCGACCCCGGGACCGACCTCCTCGACCCACGGTGCACGGATGAAGACGGCGTGCACCGGCTCCGCCGCCGCGTCCCGGTCGACGCCCTGCCCCGCGGGGGCGAGGCCCGCGAACGCGAGGTCCGTCTCGAAGGAGTCGACCTGCCGGCCGAACGCGTTGCGCCGGACGGTCACGTCGAGCCCACCGAGGGTGCGCTGGTCCGTGGTGCCGCCGAGGATGCGGTCGGCGAGCAGGATCATCCCGGCGCAGGACCCGTAGACCGGCAGTCCCTCGGCGATGCGCGCACGCAGCGGCTCGGCGAGCTCGAAGATCCGCAGGAGCTTGTCGATGGTCGTCGACTCGCCGCCCGGGAGCACCAGGCCGTCGACCGCCGCGAGCTCCTCGGGACGCCGCACGCCGACGGTGCGGGCGCCCGCGTCCTCGAGCGCTCCGCGGTGCTCGCGCACGTCGCCCTGCAGTGCGAGGACTCCGATCGTGATCGTCACGAGAGGTGATGATACGTCCGCCGTCGCTAGGCTCGCGGTCGTGACCTACCCGCCCGGCCCCGGACCGTCCACGCCGTACGCCTTCGCCGGCGCCGTCCCGCGCCCACCGCGGCCGCCGCGGCCGCCGCGCAGCACGCGCGGGGCGACGGTCCTGGTCGTGGTCGGCGCGGCCCTGCTCGTGGCGGCGGTCGTCGCCGGCGTGCTGGGCGTGACGACCTTCCTGCGCGCGATCCCCACGGGGGTGGTCGACGGCGCGGGCGGCCCGGGGTCGTCCGCGCTCGCCTCGGGCGACGTCCCGGGCGAGGCAGAGGTCGCGCTCACCGGTGGCGAGCCGTACAGCGTGTGGGCGGTCGTGCCGGTGGGCGGCGAGCGGTTCTCCGCACCCGACGTGACGGTGTCGTGCCCGGACGGCGATCTCGCCGTCGGTCTGCCGGCGGTGTCGGGCAGCGCAGGGCTCGGGCCCTTCGAGGCGATCACGGTGGCCGAGGTGACGTCGCCGGCGTCACAGAGCTGCACCGTGGCCGTCGAGCAGGGCGGCGCCGGTCCCGGCACGACGTTCGTCGTGACCGAGGGCTGGCGCTTCGGCGAGTTCTTCGCGACCGTCGGCGGCACGGTCCTGCTGTGGTTCGTCGCGATCGGTGGCGGCCTGACCGGTGCGGCCCTGCTCGTCGGCGGGATCGTCTGGCGGGTCCTGGCGCGGCGCCCGTAGGCCCGCGTCGGACGAGCGCTCACTCCTCGCGGGCGGTGCCCAGGTGGCGCGTGACGCCGTCCCACCCGTGCAGCAGCGGCGCGACCAGGTCGGCCAGCCCTTCGGGGAAGACCTCGATCTCGACGTCGCGAAGGTCCTCGAGCGTCCACCAGCGCATCTCGTCGACGACGTCGAGCTCGAGGTCCGTCCAGCCGTCGCGGCTCAGCTCGCCGACGCCCGCGAGGCGCGCCAGGAAGAGCACCTCGTCCTGGCGGCAGTGCCGGCGGTAGAAGTCGAAGATCGCGCTGCGCGTGTACACCGGGCCCACGACGGCGCCCGGGTCGAGCGCGATCCCGGTCTCCTCGCGCACCTCGCGCACGGCCGCGTCGAGGTCGCTCTCCCCCGGGTCGACGCCCCCGCCGATGGTGAACCACCAGGAGCGCTCGGGCTGGTCCACGTCGTGCCCGCGTGCGAGCAGGATGCGGTCCGCGTCGTCGAGCAGCAGCACGCGCGCGCCTCGGCGGAAGTACAGCCCGTCGTCCCCGAGCACCCAGTCGGGGCCCAGGGACGACGGCACGTCAGCGGGCTCGGCCACGCCGAGCCCGACCGTCCGCCGCGAGGGCGACGACGGCCGGCGACACCGTGGAGCCGTCCGTCACCAGCCGCGCTCGGCGAGCCGGTGCGGGACGGGGATGTCGTCGACGTTGATGCCGACCATCGCCTCGCCCAGGCCGCGCGAGACCTTGGCGATCACGTCGGGGTCGTCGTAGAACGTCGTGGCCTTGACGATCGCGGCCGCACGCTCGGCGGGGTTGCCCGACTTGAAGATGCCGGAGCCCACGAACACGCCCTCGGCGCCGAGCTGCATCATCATCGCCGCGTCGGCGGGCGTCGCGATGCCGCCCGCGGTGAACGTCACGACGGGCAGCTTGCCGGTCGCCGCGACCTCCTTGACGAGCTCGTACGGCGCCTGGAGCTCCTTGGCCGCGACGAACAGCTCGTCCTCGGGCAGCGACGTGAGCCGCCGGATCTCCGCGCGGATCGTGCGCATGTGGGTCGTGGCGTTCGAGACGTCGCCCGTGCCCGCCTCACCCTTGGAACGGATCATGGCCGCGCCCTCGGTGATGCGGCGCAGGGCCTCGCCGAGGTTGGTCGCGCCGCACACGAACGGCACGGTGAACTGCCACTTGTCGATGTGGTTCGCGTAGTCCGCGGGGGTGAGCACCTCGGACTCGTCCACGTAGTCGACGCCGAGCGACTGCAGCACCTGGGCCTCGACGAAGTGACCGATGCGCGCCTTGGCCATGACGGGGATCGAGACGGCCGCGATGATGCCGTCGATCATGTCCGGGTCGGACATGCGGGAGACTCCGCCCTGGGCGCGGATGTCCGCGGGCACGCGCTCGAGCGCCATGACGGCGACGGCGCCGGCGTCCTCCGCGATCTTGGCCTGCTCGGGCGTGACGACGTCCATGATGACGCCGCCCTTGAGCATCTCGGCCATCCCGCGCTTGACCTTCGCGGTCCCGACGGAGCCCACGACGCCGGCCCCCTCCGCAGCGGTCGCGGCGCCCGAGGCGCTCTCGGCAGGGATGTTCTGGTCGGACACGTTGGTCACCGGTACCTCACACCTTCAGGTCAGGGGAAGCGTCGCGCTCGCACGCGGACGCCGTCGAACATGCTCGACGGCACATGCTCGCACGCGCTCCTCATCCTATCGCCGCGCCGTCCGCCGTTCGGGTCGCCGGACGGCCGCGGCGGGGGTCAGGCACGCCCGGCCGCCGCCGCCTCGGCGGGCCGCCCGAGCGCGGGCGGCCACGCGTCGTCGATCTCGACGGTCAGCGGCATGGGGGCGTGCCCGGCGAGCCGGAACACCCGCACCCACCAGGTGCGCCGCACGCGCTGCGCCTGGGCGACCGCCTCGTTGTGGAAGCGGCGCGCAAGCTGGGCGCGGTACCAGGCCGCGGAGAGGTAGCCGAGCAGCTCGTGGCCGACGGGCGTGGCGCGCAGCTCCGCGACGTCGTCGGGGTCCTCGAGCGCGGACCGCAGCGTCGCCGACAGGTCGGACTCCGCCAGGGCGCGCGACTGCGCCATGCCACCCAGGAGGCGGCGCGGGCGCGGTCCGGGGACCATGACCAGGCCGGGCACGGTCTCCGCCAGCCGGCCGGCGTCCGCGTCGTCGTCCAGCACGGCGTGCGCGGCCTCGGCCACGAGGACCGAGGTCACGGGGTCGAGCTCCCCCGACGTGGACAGGTCGACCGCCGCGGACGCCCGCCGCACGAGCTGGGCTTCGAGGGCCAGGCGGGAGGCCATGACCTTGCGGTGCAGCCGGTCGAGCCGTGACGCGGCGACCCACAGGAGCCAACCCACGAGCACCGCGACGACGAGCGCGAGGACGACGATCTCGGACCAGGTCACGGAGCCTCCACCTCCTCCGTCCGTGCGCGTCCGACGAGCCGGCCGCCCCGCCGCGAGCGCGGGTCCTCGTGGACCGGGATGACGGCCTCGGACGCCGCGAGCACCATCTCGTACACCGCGAGGACCTGCGCGGTCACGGCGGACCAGTCGAAGTGCCGGACGGCGTCGCGCGCGCGGGCCCGGTAGGCGTCGCGGCGCGGCCGGTCGGCGAGCACCTCGAGCACCGTGGCGGCGAGCGCCTCGTCGTCCCCGACGGCGAACAGCGCACCGGCCGTGCCGTCGTCGAGCACGCGGCGGAACGCGCCGAGGTCGCTCGCGACGACGCACGCGCCCGCGCTCATCGCCTCGACGAGGACGATGCCGAAGCTCTCGCCACCGGTCTGGGGCGCGACGTACAGATCGACCGACGCGAGCAGGCTCGCCTTGTCCTCGTCGCTCACGCCGCCGAGGAACTCGACCGACGCGGCGTGCTCGCCGAGCGCGGCGACCGCCGCGTCGCGCCCGTCGTCGCCGCGCCCCGCGACGAGGAAGCGCGCGCCGGGGAGGTGCTCGAGGATGCGAGGGATCGCCGCGGCGAGCACGGGCAGGCCCTTGCGGGGCTCGTCCAGGCGCCCGAGGAACGCGACCGTCGGCGCGTCGGGCGTGCCCTGCCACGCGGGGTTCGCCCGCGCGGACGCGAACGTGTCCACGTAGACCCCGTTGGGGATCACCACCGCGTCGCCACCCAGGTGGTCGACCAGCGTGCGCCGCGCGTCCTCGGAGACCGCGATGCGCGCGTCGATCTTCTCCAGGCTCTGCCGCACGAGCGGGTAGGCGACCTGGAGCGCGCGCGAGCGCACGAGCGACGTGTGGAACGTCGCGACGATCGGACCCTGCGCGATCCACAGCGCGAGCATGCTCAGCGAGGGGGTGACGGGCTCGTGCAGGTGCAGGACGTCGAAGCGGCCCGCCTCGAGCCAGCGCCGGACGCGGCCGGCCGTGCGGGGGCCGAACGTGAGGCGGGCGACCGAGCCGTTGTAGCGCACGGGGACGGCGCCCCCCGCGGACGTGAGGTAGTCGGGGACCGGGGTGTCGTCGTCGGCGGGAGCCAGGACGGAGACCTCGTGGCCCTGCGCGATGAGCGCCTCGGCGAGGTCGCGCACGTGGAACTGCACGCCGCCGGGCGCGTCGAACGAGTACGGGCAGACGATCCCGACGCGCAGGCTCATGCGGTCCGCCCCGCTGCGTCCGCGCCGTCGGCCTCCGTAGCCACGTCGCCCGCGCCGTCGCCGGCCGCGGCCCGGGTCCGGGCGTACCGGTCGGGGTCGAGGTCGTCGACGAAGACCTTCTGGAGCATGTGCCAGTCCTCGGGGTGCTCGCGCAGGGCGACGCTCAGGGCGTCGACCCACGACTGCGTCGCCGCGGCGACGCGCTGGGAGCGCGGCACGTCCTCGGGGATCTCCACCCGCGGGTAGAAGTGGATGACGATCCCCCAGGGCGAGCCCGCGGCGCGCCGGCGGGCGCCGCGCAGCCGCTCGTAGTGGATGCCCGCCGGGACGAGGGGAGCGCCCGTGCTCACGGCGAGGGCCGCCGGGCCCGCGGCGACGCGCGCGCGGTGCCCGAAGAGGTCCACCTCGATGCCCCGGTGGGTCAGGTCGCGGTCGGCCAGGAGCGGGATGAGCACGCCCGGACGGCTCGCTCCGCGCACGAGGTCACGGAAGACGTCGCCGTCGCCCAGCGCGAGGATCTCGAGCCCGAGCGACGTGCGGAACGCGAGGAACTCCTGGAACAGCTCGTCGGGCTCGAGACGCTCCGCGACGGTGAGCACCGGCGCGATGTGCCCCGTCGCGAACGCACCCGCGAGGTCCCAGTTGCCCTGGTGGGACAGCGCCAGGACCGGGCTGCGGTCGCCGTCGAGCTGGGCGGTGAGGTTCTCGTACCCGACGATCCGCACACGCGCCTCCACCTGCGCCGGGGTCCACGCCGGCAGGGTGAACGCCTCGCGGTAGTAGCGCATGTAGGAGCGCATGCCCGCGCGCGAGAGACGGCGCAGCTCGCGCGGCGCCGCGCCGGGACGCACGCGCGCGAGGTTGCGCTCGAGCTGGCGCACTCCCCCGCCGCGCAGGAGCCACGCCCCGTCGGCGATCACGTCGAAGAGGCCGCGCAGCAGCGGGTCGGGGACCCTGTGCGCGTTGCGCCACGCGAACGTGAACGCCTTGCCCGCGTCGAGAGCCATCAGCTGCCGTCCTCCGTCTCCTGGGTGCGGGTGGTGCCCGCGGCGAGCGCGAGCGACTGGCGTCGCACGGTCGCCACGCGCTGCACGACCGTGACCGCGCTCGCGACGGCGAGCAGCGCCAGGACCACGACGAGCGCCACCGGCGGGACGCCGAGCCCGACGATCCCGGCGGCGACGAGCGCCGCGACGAGGCGGTCGGCCCGCTCCGCGATCCCCACCTGCGCCGTCATGCCGACGCTCTCGGCGCGCGCGCGGGCGTAGGGCACCACGGCCCCGAGCGCGAGGCACGCGAGCGCGACGCCGGTCCCCCACGCGGCCAGGTCGGGGGTCAGCCGTGCGTCGTCGGCGCGGACGAACCAGAGCGTGAGGCCGGCGAACACGGCGGCGTCGGCGAGCCGGTCGAGGGTCGAGTCGAGGAACGCGCCCCACGGGCCGGACCGGCCCGCACGGCGGGCCATGACGCCGTCGAGCACGTCGGCGAAGGCGCAGACCATGACGACCATGACCCCGGCGAACAGGTGGCCGGTCGGGAAGAGCCACAGCGCGCCGACGACGACGCCCACCGTGCCGGCGACCGTCACCGCGTCGGGGCTGACGCCCAGGCGCAGCAGGAGCGCCGCGAGCGGCGTGAACAGGCGCGTGGTGAGCGCGCGCAGGCGACCGAACATCAGGCGTCGTCCCCCTCGGTGGTCGCCGGCGCGGGCAGGTGGGCCGGCCACGCCGCGGCGAGCCGCGCGCGCGTGTCCGCGAGCAGCTCGGGCACGGCCTTCGTGTGCGCGACGACGGGCAGGAAGTTCGCGTCCCCCGTCCACCGGGGCACGACGTGCTGGTGCAGGTGCGCCGCGATGCCCGCACCCGCGACGGCGCCCTGGTTCATCCCGAGGTTGAACCCGTCCGGCGCGGAGACCGCGCGCACGACCGACATCGCGGTCTGCGTCAGGTGCGCGACCTCGACCGTCTCCGCCTCGGTGAGCTCCGTGTAGTCCGACACGTGCCGGTACGGCACGACCATGAGGTGGCCCGGGTTGTACGGGTAGAGGTTGAGCACGACGTACGCGACCTCGCCGCGCGCGACGATCAGCCCGTCCTCGTCGGACCGGTCCGGAATGCGGCAGAACGGGCACTGCGCGCGCGAGTCGTCGGTCGGCTTGTCCTGACCGCCGATGTAGACCATGCGGTGCGGCGTCCAGAGCCGTTCGAGACCGTCGTCGAACCGGGGGTGCGCGTCCGGCGTCTCGACGGTCGGTGCGGGGTCACCGGCGGCGCCCGGCGCCGCCCCGTGGGGGGCGCCGGACGCTGCCGCGCGCTCGTCGCTCACCGCGGCGTCAGACCTGGACGCGGTCGCGCACGGCCGTGACGATGCGCTCGACCGCCTCCGCCACCGGCACGGCGTTGTCCTGGCGCCCGTCGCGATACCGGAAGGACACGGCACCGGCCTCGACGTCCTCGCCGCCCGCGATGAGCACGAACGGCACCTTCTGCGTGCTCGCGTTGCGGATCTTCTTGCCGAACCGGTCGTCGGAGTAGTCCACCTCCGCGCGGATGCCCTGCGCCTTGAGCTGCGCGACGACGTCCGCCAGGTAGTCGTTGAACGGCTCGGCGACCGGGACCGCGACGACCTGGACGGGCGCGAGCCAGGCGGGGAACGCGCCCGCGTAGTGCTCCACGAGGATGCCGAAGAAGCGCTCGATCGAGCCGAACAGCGCGCGGTGGATCATGACCGGGCGCTGCCGCGAGCCGTCGGACGCCGTGTACTCGAGCTCGAAGAGCTCGGGCTCGAAGAAGTCAAGCTGGATCGTCGAGAGCTGCCACGTGCGGCCGATCGCGTCCTTCGCCTGTACCGAGATCTTCGGCCCGTAGAACGCGGCCCCGCCCGGGTCCGCGACGAGCTCGAGGCCCGACTCCGTCGCGACCTGGCGCAGCACCTCGGTCGCCTCCTCCCACGTCGCGTCGTCGCCCACCGACTTCTCGGGGTCGCGCGTGGACAGCTCGAGGTAGAAGTCGTCGAGCCCGTAGTCGCGCAGCAGGTCGAGCACGAACGAGAGCAGCGAGCTCAGCTCGTCGCGCATCTGCTCGCGCGTGGTGTAGATGTGCGCGTCGTCCTGCGTGAACCCGCGCGCCCGGGTGAGCCCGTGCACGACGCCCGACTTCTCGTACCGGTAGACCGTCCCGAACTCGAACAGCCGCAGCGGCAGCTCGCGGTAGGAGCGCCCGCGCGAGCGGTACACGAGGTTGTGCATCGGGCAGTTCATCGGCTTGAGGTAGTAGTCCTGGCCGGCACGCTTGACGTTGCCCTCGTCGTCGAGCTCCTCGTCGAGGTGCATGGGCGGGTACATCCCGTCCGAGTACCAGTCGAGGTGGCGCGAGGTGTGGAACAGGTTCGCCTTGGTGATGTGGGGCGTGCTGACGAACGAGTAGCCCGCCTCCACGTGCCGCTTGCGCGAGTACTCCTCCATCTCCATGCGGATCGTCGCGCCGTTGGGGTGGAACACCGGGAGGCCGGAGCCGATCTCCTCCGGGAAGGAGAACAGGTCGAGCTCGTTGCCGAGACGGCGGTGGTCGCGGCGCTCGGCCTCGGCGAGGCGCTCGAGGTACGCCTTGAGCTCGTCCTTCGTCGGCCACGCCGTGCCGTAGATGCGCTGGAGCTGCGGGTTCTTCTCGCTCCCGCGCCAGTAGGCCGCGGCCGAGCGCATGAGCTGGAACCCGTTGCCGATGAGCCGCGTGCTCGGCAGGTGCGGCCCGCGGCACAGGTCCTTCCAGACGACCGTCTCGCTCTCGCGACCCGCGCCCCGCACGTTGTCGTAGATCGTCAGCTCGCCGCCGCCGACCTCGACGCCCACGCCCTCCGCGTCGTCGCCCGCGCCGCCCTTGAGCCCGATGAGCTCGAGCTTGTACGGCTCGCCCGCGAGCTCGGCGCGCGCCTCGTCCTCGGTGACCACGCGGCGCCGGAACGTCTGCCCCTCCCGGACGATGCGCGCCATGGCCTTGTCGAGGGCCTTCAGGTCCTCCGGCGTGAACGGCGTCTCGACGTCGAAGTCGTAGTAGAAGCCGTCCGTGATCGGCGGGCCGATGCCGAGCTTCGCGTCCGGGTTGACCTGCTGGACCGCCTGGGCCAGCACGTGCGCGGCCGAGTGGCGCAGCACCGCGAGGCCGTCGGGCGAGCCGATCGTCACTCCCTCGACGACGTCGCCGTCGGAGACCGGGGTGTCGAGGTCCTTGAGCACACCGTTGACGCGGATCACGACGACGTCACGGCGGGCGGCGAACAGGTCCGTGCCCGTCGTGCCCGTCGTCACCGTGGTCTCCTCCGCGTCGAGGGTGATGGTGAGGGGTGACGAGACGACGTCAGACACGTCCGTGCTCCGATCTGCTGGCGGGAGGCGCGCGCGGCGCCCGGTCTTGTCCTGCGTCCGGCGGGTGCTCCCCGGCAGGACGAAGGGCGCCGTCGTGGACGGCGCCCCTCGATCGTACCGACCCGCAGGTCAGTCGTTGGCCTCCTTGGCCTTCGCGGCCAGGGTGTCGACCTGCTGGTCGACCGAGTCCGGGGCGACGGCCTTGATCTTCTCCGCGACGTCGTCGATCCGCTCGTCGGTGAGGAACTCCTTCGCCTTGCCGAGAAGGTCGCCGAGGCCACCCTCGTTCTTCGGTGCCTGCTGGCTCATGGCTGCTCCCTCGGGGGTGGGCGTGCGCGCGTGCCGCGCGGGGCGTCGGACCGTTCCGCGTCCCGCCGGGAACGCTACCGGCGCGGTCCGCACGCCGCGACGGGAGCCCGACGCCGGCGCCGGCGTACCCCGGTCGGCCCGCGCCCTGTCACAATCGTCGCCATGGACGACGACGTGGCACCCGGGGAGCGGACGGCACGAGCCTTCCGGCGACGGCTCAACGAGCTCTTCGCCCGCGGCCGGGACGGACGTCCCGTGACGAACCGCGAGGCCGCCCAGTGGATGACGGACCAGGGCTACTCGATCAACGAGGCGTACCTCAGCGCGCTGCGCGGCGGGCACCGCTCGTCGCCGAGCCTGCGCGTCGTCGAGGGCATCGCGGCGTTCTTCCGCGTCAGCCCGGGCAGCCTGGTCGACACCGAGGAGAGCCCCGACGCGCGCCTGCGCGCCGCGCTCTCCGACGAGGGCGTCGAGCAGTTCGCCCTGCGCGCGCACGGCCTGTCGCCCGAGAACGTCCGCGCGATCATCGAGATCGTCGACCGGGTCCGCCGCCTCGAGCACCTTCCCCCGGTGCCGGGCGGGTCGGACGAGGCCCGTGCATAAGCTCCTGCGCGCGGCCGGCCTCGACCGCGCCCGCAGCATCGACGAGGCGTGCCGGATCGTCGCCGCGGTGCGCGGCCGGCCCCTCGAGGTCGTCGAGGGCGACCTGGGACCCGGCGTGACCGGCGTCTGGCTCGCCTTCCCCGAGCGCGACCTCGTCCTCGTCGACGCCCGCCAGACCCTGCCCGGACAGCACCGCGACCACGTCGTCGCGCACGAGCTCGTGCACGTCCTCGAGGCAGCCCACGCCGTCGGGCCCGAGCGTGCCGGTGCGTGCCGCGACGGCTACGAGGACCCTGACGAGGTGCGCGTCGAGCGCCTCGCGAGCGAGCTCATGATCTCCATCGCCTCGCACGGCAGCTCCGCCGTCCGGCTCACGTCCCTGGAGCTGTACCGGTGACCGACGCGCTCGGCCTCGTCGCCGTCGCGCTGTTCGTCGCGGCCGCGGCGTGGACCGGTCTGCGCGCGCGCACGAGCGCCGACGTCGCGCTCCCCCTCGGCCTCGGCTTCGTGGCTCTCGCCTCCACGCTGCGCCTCGCCGCGGTCGCCGACGCCCTCAAGGAGCACGCGCCGGCCGGCACGCACGAGGTCGCCAAGCACGTCGCGCTCGTCGCCGGGTGCCTCTACGTGGGCGTCTGGGCCTACAGCGCGACCACCGGCCGGGCGCCCCGCAGGCGGCACGTGGCGCTCGCGGCGACCGCCGTGGGCGCGGCGATGGTGGGCCTCGCCGTCGCGAGCGGCCCGTGGACGACGCACGACCTCGACGCGCAGTCCGCGGGCCGGCCGTTCATGTGGGCGTACTGGGCGCTCTACTACGGCACGTTCGTCGTCGCCACCGCGACCTTCGCCTACTCGTGCGTGCGCACCCGGTCGCGCCGGCCCCTGCGCCTGCGCTGGGGCATGGACGTCGCGGCGGCCGGCGCGCTCGTCGCGGTCTGCTGGGCCGTGGTGAGCTTCATGGCCATGCTGCTGCACGACCCGGGCAGCACCGAGCCGTACCTCGTGCTCGGCATCCGGACCCGCTACCTCGTCCTCGTGGCCAGCGTCCTGCTGACCGGGGGCATCGTGGGCCAGCTCGTCTCCTCCGCGGCGTTCGCCCGCGAGCGCCGCCGGGACCTCGCGCACCTGCACGCGTTCGTCGTGGACGCGGTCGGTGACGCGGCGCTGCGCGGGTCGAGCCCCGCCGTCGACGAGTACCACCGGACGATCGAGATCCTCGACGGGCTCGCGGCCCTGGCGCTGCACTCGCGCCGGGACGACGTCGACCACGTCCGGATCGCGGTCCCGGGGAGCCCGCGGGAGGTGATCCTCGCCTACCAGCTCCAGATCGCCGCGACGCGACGAGGGCGTGGCGAGGTGCCGAGCACCGACCCGGACGACTGGGCGGCCCTGGTGGCGGACGACGACGCGTTGCGGCGTCTGGGGCGGGCGCTGCGGGACCGTACGAGCCCCGAGGGGGCGTCCCGCGTCCTCGCGGACGTCTGAGACGGTCGCCCGCGGCTCGGCGCCAAGCTCCCCCTGCGCGCTTGGCCCCGTGCCGAACCTCGATCGGCGCGCTCAACCTACAGACACACGAGACGGGATGCAACATGCCTCCCAGTTGAATCCTCAACCGTCCGGCCGGCCGCGCCGCACCCCGGGGACGCCCTGCGCTCACCCGAGGAAGACCTGCGCGCAGACGAGCGCGCCCGCGCCGTCCGACGGGTCGGGGACGCAGGCGATGCCGACCTCGGTGAGCGTCGGGTCGAGAAGGTTGGCGCGGTGGCCGTGCGAGCCCATCCACGCGTCCACGACGGCGTCCGGGTCGGCCGCGGTGCGGCTCAGGTTCTCCGCCGCGACATCACCAGGTGGTGCGCACGCCGCCACGACCGCGTCGAGGGGGGCGTGCTCGAGCGGAGCGCCCACGAGCGCCGCGGCGCGCTGCCGCGCCTGGTCCACCGCGCACGCGCTCCCCCGGAGCGACGGGACGCCCTCCGCGTCGCGGACGGCGTTCGTCGTCGCGACGAGCTGGGCGGCGTAGCCCTCGGGGTCCGGGGCCGGGGCCGCGCTCAGGGTCGGGGTCGGGGTCGTCGTGCCGGCGTCGGGCGGGGCGGGCGGCGCCGCGCCGTCGCCCGGGGGCGGTCCCGGCGCGCACGCCACGGCGAGGAACGTCACCAGCGTCACCGCACCGGCGGCGCCCCTCCGCGGGGCATGCACCGTCACTGCCGACCGAGGGCGCGGTAGGTCCAGCCCGCGTCGCGCCACGCCTGCGGGTCGAGCGCGTTGCGGCCGTCCACGACCCTCGGCGCGGCGACCAGGCCGAACAGCTTCCCGGGATCGAGCTCGCGGTACTCGCGCCACTCGGTGAGGACGAGGACCGCGTCGACCCCGTCGACGGCCTCCTCGACCGTCGCCGCGTACTGGAGGTGCGGCTCCTTGAGGCGCGCGTTCGCGAGCGCCTGCGGGTCCGTCACGACGACGCGCGCGCTGCGGGCCTGCAACCGCGCCGCGACGTCGAGCGCCGGCGAGTCGCGCACGTCGTCGCTGTCGGGCTTGAACGCCGCGCCCAGGACCGCGATGCGCGCACCGGCGAGCGGCCTCCCGTCGAGCACCCCGACCGTCAGGTCGACCATGCGCTCGCGTCGCCGGAGGTTGATCGAGTCCACCTCGCGCAGGAAGCTCACGGCGGGGTCGGCGTGCAGCTCCTCCGCGCGGGCCATGAACGCGCGGATGTCCTTCGGCAGGCACCCGCCGCCGAACCCGAGCCCGGCGTTGAGGAACCGGCGGCCGATGCGCTCGTCCAGGCCGATCGCGTCGGCGAGCTGGGTCACGTCGCCCCCCGCGACCTCGCACAGCTCGGCCATCGCGTTGATGAAGGAGATCTTGGTCGCCAGGAACGAGTTCGCGGCGACCTTCACCAGCTCCGCGGTCGGACGGTCGGTGACCAGCCGTGGCGTGCCCTCGGCGATCGGCCGCGCGTACACCTCGTCGAGGGTCTCGACGGCGCGCTGGCCGGCCGTGCCTCCCGGGACCCCGTAGACGAGCCGGTCCGGGTGCAGCGTGTCCTTCACCGCGAACCCCTCGCGCAGGAACTCCGGGTTCCACACGAGGGTCGCGGACGGCTCCACGTCGGCGAGCGCGGCCGCCAGGCCAGCGGCCGTGCCCACCGGCACGGTCGACTTGCCCGCGACGACGCTCCCCGGGCGGACGTGCGGCAGCAGGGCGCCGAAGGCCGCGTCGACGTACGTGAGGTCCGCGGCGTAGGAGTCCGCGCGCTGCGGCGTCCCGACGCACAGGAAGTGGGCGTCCGCCCCCGCGGCGGCGGCGACGTCGGTCGTGAACGTGAGGTGGCCCCCGGCGACCGCCTCGGCGAGCAGCTCCGGCAGCCCGGGTTCGTAGAACGGCGCACGCCCTGCCGCGAGGTCGGCCACCCTTCCCGCGTCGACGTCGACGCCGACGACGTCGTGCCCGAGCGTGGCCATGCACGCGGCATGGACCGCTCCCAGATATCCGCACCCGACGACCGAGATCCTCATCCGTCTCCCCCTGCGTGCTGCCGCGAGGACGGGACGTCCTGGCGGTCTCCTGGTCCCGTGCGGGCCCGGCTCGTGCTGCGGTCTCGGCCGGTGCTGCGGGCTCGGCTCGTGCTGCGGACCGGCCCGGTCAGCGCCCGTCCCGGGGCGTCACGACGTCGTCGAACGCCTCGACCCGGGCGAACGGGGACGACCCCGCCGGGACCGCCTCCGCGACGCCGTCGTGCTCCTGCTCGACCGCCGCCGCGCCGCCCGGCGGGACCGGACGGTCCGTCGCCTGCGGCCACGGCACCTCGGCGGCGTCCTCGCGATGCAGGCTCCCGGCCCCCTCTTGCGACGCGCGGGCGTGCTTGCGGGCGCGGCGCGACGGCGCCCCGACCCGCGGGGCACGGGACACCGGCTCCTCGCTCGTGTAGTCGTAGTAGCCGTACCCGTACGTGCCGGACCCCGGGCCCTTCACCGGGACGCGGTTGACGACGAGCCCGAGGAGCCGGGCCCCGACGGTGCCGAGCGCCGACAGGGCGCTCGCCAGCTGCTGCCGGTGCACGGTGCCGGTCCCGACGACGACGATCGCGCCTCCCACGACCCTCGCGAGGATCGCGGCGTCCGTGACCGGCAGCAGCGGCGGCGTGTCGATCACCACCACGTCGTAGTCGGCGCCGAGCTGCTCGACCAGGCCGGACATCGCGTCCGCCCCCAGCAGCTCGCTGGGGTTGGGCGGCACCTGGCCCGCCGCGAGGACGTCGAGGTTGCCGTTGCCCCACGGCTGCACGGCGTCCGCGACCGCGACCTTGCCGATGAGGACCGTCGTGAGGCCGACGGACCCCTCGATCCCCATGTACTTGGCGACGGACGGGCGCCTCAGGTCGGCGTCCACGAGGGCGACCCTCTGCCCGGCGTCGGCGAGCGTGATCGCGAGGTTGATGCACGTCGTCGTCTTCCCCTCGCCCGGCAGGGCGGACGTCATGACGAAGGTCCGAGCGCTCGACCCGAGCTCGAGGAACTGCAGGTTCGTCCGCAGCCTCCGGAACGCCTCGGCCCGCAGGGCCTGGGGCGACTCCTGCACGATCAGCGGGTGGTCCGGCGCGTCCTCCTCGTACCCGATCGCGCCGAGCACCGGGGCGTCGGTCACCGCCTCCACGTCCGCGGTCGTGCGGACGCGCGTGTCGAGCTTCTCGCGCACGACGGCGAGCGCGACGCCGAGCGCGAGGCCCACGACGAGACCGAGGGCCAGGTTGAGCCTCACGTTGGGCGACGACGCCGAGCCCGGCACCGTCGCGGGCCGCACCGTGCTGAGCTGCACGGGCGAGTCGCCGCCGGCCGCCGGCGTCTCCAGCTCCACGACGACGCTCTCGAGCGACCGGGCGGTCGCGTTCGCGATGTCGGCGGCGAGCTGCGGCGACTCGTCGGTCGCGGTGACGTTGATGAGTGCCGTGTCGATCGGCGAGTCGGCACCGACGCGTCGCGCCAACGACGCGGCGTCGTCCGCCAACCCCAGCTCCTGGACGACCGGGTCGAGCACGCGGGGGCTCGTCACGAGCTCGGTGTAGGACTTCACCTGGCGCACGGTGAAGTTGGATCCCTGGAGCAGGTCGGTCGTGCTGTCCGAGCCCTGGACGGACACGTAGACCTGGGACCGCGCCGAGTAGGTGGGCGTCGCCGCGAGGGAGAACGCGCCGGCGACGACGACCCCGGCCACCAGCAGCGCCACCACCGTCAGCCACCGCTTGCGCAGCAGCATGACGTAGTCCTTCAGCTCCATCGTCGCCCCCTCACGTGCGCCGCTCCCCCTGAGCGCCGACCCACGATCGCCTCAATGTCACACAGGTCCTCGGGCCACGCGAGCCGCGCCCGGCTCATCGCCGGACCTCTGCCGCGTGCTCGCGGTACCAGGCCACGACCTGCGCAAGCCCCTCGGGCAGCCCGATGCTCGGACGCCAGCCGGACGCGACGAGCCGGGAGACGTCGAGCAGCTTCTGCGGCGTGCCGTCGGGCTTGCTCGTGTCCCAGCGGGTCTCGCCCCGGAACCCCACGACGTCGGCGATCGTCTCCGCGACGTTCCTGATCGTGGTGTCCGTCCCGGTGCCCACGTTGACGTGGGTGGGGCCGTCGTAGTGCTCGAGCAGATGGAGGCACGCGTCCGCCATGTCGTCGCTGTGCAGGAACTCCCGACGGGGCGAGCCCGTCCCCCAGTTGGTGACGCTCGCGGCTCCGGAGCACGCCGCCTCGTCGTAGCGGCGGATCAGCGCGGGCAGGACGTGCGAACCCGTCGGCGAGAAGTTGTCCCCCGGCCCGTAGAGGTTCGTGGGCATCGCCGAGATCCACGGCAGGCCGTACTGGCGCCGCACCGCCTGCACGTGGAGGATCCCGGCGATCTTCGCGATGGCGTACGCGTCGTTGGTCGGTTCGAGGTGGCCGGTCAGCAGCGCCTCCTCCACGATCGGCTGCGCCGCGAGCCGTGGGTAGATGCACGAGGAGCCGAGGAAGAGCAGGCGCTCGACCTCGTACGTGCGGGCCGCGTCGAGCACGTTCGCCTGGATGCGCACGTTCTCGCTGAGGAAGTCCACCGGGTACGTTGCGTTCGCGAGGATCCCGCCGACCTTGGCCGCCGCGAGCGCGACGTACCGCGGCCGGTGCACCCGGAAGTGCTCGAACACGGCGTCGCGGTCGGTCAGGTCGAGCTCCTTCGACGAGCGGCCGACGAGGCGCTCGAAGCCCGCGGCCTCGAGCCGCCGCCAGATCGCGGAGCCGACGAGACCGCGATGCCCGGCGACGTAGAACGTCGCGCCGCGGTCGAGCGGCGCCGGCGCGTACACGACCCGGTCGCGGTCGTCGCCGGAGCTCACTCGGCCGCCCAGGTGGCGAGAGCGACCCGGTCGACCCAGGGCGAGCCCGCGTGCTTCAGCGCCTCCACGTCCGCGTCGACCATGATCCTCGCGAGCTCGCGGCCGTCGACGTTCGCCTTCCAGCCCAGGGCGACATGAGCACGGCTGGGATCGCCGACCAGCGCGTCGACCTCGGTCGGACGCAGGTAGCGCTCGTCGAACCGGACGTGGTCGTGCCAGTCGAGCCCTGCGTGGGAGAAGGCGACCTCGAGGAAGTCGCGCACGGTCATGCCGGTGCCGGTGGCGAGGACGTAGTCGTCCGGCTCGTCGGCTTGCAGCATGCGCCACATGCCCTCGACGTACTCCGCCGCGTAGCCCCAGTCGCGGACCGCGTCGAGGTTCCCCATGTACAGGTGCTCCTGCCGTCCGGCCAGGATCGCGGCCACCGCCCGGGTGATCTTGCGGGTCACGAAGGTCTCGCCGCGGCGCGGAGACTCGTGGTTGAAGAGGATCCCGTTGACCGCGAACATGCCGTACGCCTCGCGATAGTTCTTCGTGATCCAGTACGCGTAGAGCTTGGCCGCGGCGTACGGCGACCGGGGGTAGAACGGCGTCGTCTCGCTCTGGGGCGGCGGCGTGGCGCCGTAGAGCTCCGACGACGACGCCTGGTAGTAGCGCGTGTCGACCCCGGCGAGCCGCACCGCCTCCAGCAGCCGGATCGCCCCGGTCCCCGTCGTGTCGGCCGTGTGCTCCGGCTCGTCGAACGAGACCCGCACGTGCGACTGCGCCGCCAGGTTGTACACCTCGTCCGGACGGATCTGGGAGATCAGCGTCACGAGACGTGCTCCGTCCGACAGGTCCGCGTAGTGGAGGAAGAGCCGTGCGTCCTGCTCGTGCGGGTCCTGGTAGAGATGGTCGATCCGCGCCGTGTTGAACGTCGACGCACGTCGGATCAACCCGTGGACCTCGTAGCCCTTGAGGAGCAGCAGCTCCGCCAGGTACGACCCGTCCTGCCCGGTGATGCCTGAGATCAGCGCCTTCTTCATGTGTGTGCCCCCTGGTGGTGCGCGGCGTCGCCGCGCGGTCGTTGCGGTCTAGGTGGTCGCGCCCGAGGTCGCGGGGCGACGAGCGTGCGATCGCCGGACACGGACGGACGAGCCGGCATGGTGCGTCAGCCAGTCCTGGAACCTGTCGACGGCGGCCTCCTCCGAGAGGACGTGCCGTCGGTACCTCAGCCCCGCCGTCCCCAGCTCCCGGCGCCGCTCCGGGTCTCCGGCGAGCTCCAGCACCCCCGCGAGGAGCGCTTCGGGGTCCTCGGCGTCGACACGGACCCCTGCCCCGGAGAGGTCGAGCTCGTGCGCGGTCGTCGAGCCCTCGGACGTCGCGGCCAGGACCGGACGCCCGGCGTCGAAGTACGACGTCAGCTTGCTCGGCACGGACATCTCCGCCAGGCCGGCGAGCTCGTTCACCAGCAGCACGTCGGCCGCCGCGAGCGCCGCCGGAAACCGGTCGTCGGGCAGCGGGTCGACGAACTGGATCGACCGGATCCCCTCGGCGGCCGCCTCGAGCTCTCTGCGCTGGCTCCCGTCGCCGAGCAGGACGAACCGGACCGCGGCACCCCGGGCGTCGGCGACGCGGGCCGCCTCGACGACGTTCCGCAGCCCTTGCTTCGCGCCTTGGTTGCCCGCGTGCAGGACGACGGTCTCGCCGTCGGGCCACCCCAGCTCGCGTCGAGCACCTGCCGTGTCGAGCCCGCTCGTCGGCCGCAGGTGCGTCCAGTTGCGCACCGTCCGCACGGCCTCGGCGTCCGCCCCGAGCACGTCCCGGAGGTGCCGCGCGAACCGGTCGTGGATCGCGACGACGCCGTCGGCGCGGCGGACGACCCAGCTCTCGACCTGACGGACCGCCTGCGCGAGGCGACCTGTCGCCGCTCCGGTCTCGGTGACCCCGAGAGAGTAGAGGTCCTGGGTCCAGAGCACGACACCGGGGACCGACCGTCGGCGGGTCGCCGCGAGGCGTACCGACGCGACTGCCGCCGAGAAGAGGGAGGGTGAGACGAGCAGCACGACGTCCGCGTCCGGCCAGCGCACGCTCGCCGACCGCACCCCGAAGCTCAGCTCCGCCAGGAGCCGTCGCACCGGGGTCGGACGCCGGGGCACGTAGTGACGAAGGCGCAGGACGTCGACGCCGTCGATCGCCTCCCGCTGCGACCAGCCCTCGTAGTCGTCCCTGATGCGCCACTCGGGATAGTGGGGAAAGGTGGTGATGACGTTCACGTCGACGCCGCGCGCGACGAGCGCCCGGCTGAGCGCCGACGTGTAGGGCGCATTTCCGGTAGGTTCCGGGGAGTAGTTCGCGCCGACCACGAGAACGCGAAGTCCTGGATTTCTCACCCGAGCACCATAACGGCGCGGAGACCATCACGCTGGGGGGCAGATGAGTTCTGACGTTACGAGCAGGAAAATTCCTGTCGTCCCGCTCGCGGACGCGCCGGGAGAGCGCGCGTCGTGGGATCGCCCGAGAATCGTCGTCTACCTGTGGGGAATCGCCGAGCTCCTGTTCGTCTCGAATCCCTGGCAGGTCAGCTCGCGACTTCGCGTCGCCGTGCTGCGCGCCTTCGGTGCCGCCATCGGCGAGGGTGTCGTCTTCCGTCCTCGTACCCGGGTGAGATTCCCATGGAAGCTCCATGTCGGAGCAAACTGCTGGATCGGCGAAGGTGTGTGGATCCACAACCAGGACGAGGTCCGGATCGATCACGACGCGGTGGTCTCGCAGGACACGTTCGTCACGACGGGGAGCCATCGGCACCGCTCCGACATGGGACTCGTGACGTCGCCCGTGCACGTGGGCGCCGGGACGTGGATCACCGCACGCTGCGTCGTCCTGGGGGGAACGACGTTCGGTGTCTCCTCGCTGGCCACGCCCGGCTCGGTCGTCCGCGGCACGGTCCCGGACGGTGCCGTGTGGGACGGTCGGGCGCTCTCCGACCGACGGAGGTTCTGACGTGGCCCGCCGGCCCCTGCGCATCCTGCACGTCGCCACGCTCATCACTCCGGACGGCGCGTACGGCGGGCCGGTCCGGGTCGCGACGAACCAGGTCCGTGCGCTGCGCCACCGTGGCCACGACGCGAGGCTCGTCGCCGCAGCGTCGGGCTTCGACCGGCTCCCGACGTCATGGGACGGCGTGCCGGTCAAGACGTTCCCCGCCGTGCAGGCCGTACCGGGCACCGGGTTCGCCGGACTCGTCGCACCCGCGATGGTCCGATGGATACGCACCTACGGAGCACGGGCCGACGTCGCCCACGTCCACCTCGCCCGCGACCTCGTGACCCTGCCGGCGGCGCTCGCCTGGGACAGGTCGGGCAAGCCCTTCGTCACGCAGACGCACGGCATGGTCATGCCGTCCTCGCACCCGCTCGCGACGCCGATCGACGCCGTCCTGACGCGCCGGGTCATGGCGCGCGCCTCGACGAGCTTCGCCCTCACGTCGGTCGAGGAGGCCGGCCTGCTCGCGCTGTTCGGCGCACGTGTCAGCGCGCGGCGTCTCGTCAACGGCGTGCCCGCGCACGGTCCGGGCTCGCCCCTGTCGGGCGGCCACGACGTGGAGGTCCTGTTTCTCGCACGGCTCCATCCGCGCAAGCGGCCGCTCGCCTTCGTCGACGCGGCCGCCCGTCTCGCGCCGCTGTTCCCCGAGGTCCGGTTCACCCTCGTCGGACCGGACGAGGGCGAGGGCGCGGCGGTGCGCGAACGGATCTCCGCCCTACCCCCGGACGTCCGCTCGCACGTCTCGTGGGAGGGAGCACTGCCGCCAGAGCGCACGACCGAGCGGATCGCGCGCGCCTCCGTCTACGTCCTCCCGTCGATCGACGAGCCGTTCCCCATGAGCGTCCTCGAGGCGATGTCGTGCGGGGTGCCCGTCGTCGTGACCCGGTCGTGCGGCCTGGCGGCACCGGTCGAGCGCGCCGGGGCCGGCACGGTCGTCGGCGAGGACGTCGACGAGCTCGGCACGGCGGTCGCCCGATTCCTCGGCGACGCCGGCCTGCGCCACGACGCGGGCGAGCGTGCCCGTGCGCTCGTGCGGACCGACTACTCGATGGACGCGGTCGCCGACACCCTCGAGGACGCCTACGGGCGCTGAGCGTCGAGGCGCCGTGGAACCCTGTCCCGCCCGTGTCCCAGGGCCACCGCTGCCGCGACGAGGGCGACGGGGACCCACAGGTAGCGGTTGTACATGCTCGGCGCCGTCAGGCTGAAGGCGAGCGCCGTGACACCGACCGCGTAGACCGCGGACTGGAGAGCCGTGCGGGGCACGGACCGCGCAGCGCGCGTCACCGCGACCACGAGGCAGCCGAGGAGGCCCGCCGCGAAGACGACGCCGCCCTGGAACAGCGCCGCCACGGGCAGGCTGTGCACGCCCAGCGTGTCGACGACGAGGGAGGACCGGGCGTCCAGCCCGGCCCCGGTGAGCGGGTCCCGCAGGAACCCCCGCCACCCCAGGACGATCGTGTCCCAACGGGACGCCGACGTGTTGAGCGACGCGTCGCCGCCCGAGAGACCGAGGACCTGCTTCACGCGCTCCTCCGGCCGCAGCGCGCCCCTGGTCTCGCCCAGGACACCGCCCGCGAACCAGAGCGCGACGCCCGCGACGCCCGCCGCGACCGCCACCCGCCCGACGGGGATGCCTCGCAGGAGCAGGAGGGCCGCACTTCCGACGACCGCAGCCAGCATCCCGCTCACGCTGCCGCTGAGCACCAGGCCGACGATCCCCGACAGGGTCACGCCCACGAGCACGACCCGTTGCAGCCGGCCCGGTCCCCGCGTGAGCCCGGAGAGCCCGATCACGACCGCGAGCGACGCGATGGCGCCGGTGTCGCTCACGTGACCCGTGAACCCCGTGTATCGGCCGGCGGTCGTGATCACGCCTCCCGGGATCGCCCCTGCCCCGAGGGCGAACTGCACCAGCGTCCCGAGCGAGCACAGGGCAGCGCCGAGACCGAACGCGACGAGGCCGCGCCTGAGCCGCCGTTCGTCGTCGAGGAGGACCGCGAGCTGCCACGGCAGCGCCAGGGCGACGTAGAGCACGCGCACGAGGCTCACGAGGCTCTCGACCGGAGCGGGCGAGCCCGCGGTCGCGAGACAGCCTCCGACCACGAGCAGGAGTGCCGCCGGAAGCGCCCACGCGCCGTAAGGGTGCGGCGTGGACGGCCGACCGATCGCCAGGAGGCACAGCGCGAGGCTCACCAGGAGGACCACGTCCCCCGCCGTGATCCCGCTGCCGACACGCAGCACCATGAGGGAGACGAGGGCGAGCCCGACGTACAGGAGCGCCCGCGCGAGCGCCAGGACCGGGTCGCGCGACCCCCCGCTCTCCTCACCGGCGGGCTCCACCGTGCGGCCGGGTCCCACGGCCCGCGCGCTCCGGGAACGGGACCCGGCGTGCTCCTCTCGCACGCTGCTGCGCACCGACTCGTCGACCATGGCCGGAAGGTCATGCACTCGCCATCACCTCCCCCTGCAAGGACGTCGTTCGTGCATCGTGCCGACCAGGACCACCGGAGCGCGGCATCCGCGCCCGGCGCGCCTCACACCGCGCACTCCGGGAGCCCTGGCCGACCGCCGCGGCGCCGACCGGAACAATGCGTCCCGTCTCGGGACGAAGTGCGGAACGCACTCCCGGTCGCGACCGCGCCGGGCAATTGCCTCGTGATTGCGAGTACGGCCCCGATTCCTCATCGCGGCACCACCGAGCGATAGGTCCGCGCTGCCGCGGGAAGGAAGAAGGCGACATATCCCGCGCCGCCGAGGACAAACCCCAGGACGAGGCTCAAGAATGGTCCGTGGACGAGGTACCCCGCCACGAAACCGCACCAGGTCACGGCGACCATGCCGATCCGCGCGAGCGTCACCACGGACTGCGCCCGGAAGATTCTCATCACGACGAGATGCGGACCCACGAGCCCACCGCAGGCCGCGAAGCAGCCGACCGCGACGAGCGCGACGACCAGCTCGCCGCGCTCGATCCCCGACGGGTGCACCGCTCCGACCGCAGCGACCAGGACGAGCACGACGCCCAGCACCGTCGCACCGCTCGCGGACAGGAGACCGAGGCGTCGTGCCCGTCGGACGAGCGCGGCGTCGTCAGGCCGGCCGTGCTCACCGACCGCGTCCGAGAGCAGGTTCAGCGCGACGGCCGCGAAGAGGACGTTCACCGGGCCGTAGAGCGTCTGGCTGAGCCGGAAGGCACCGACGCTCGCACTCACGGCGAGGGCCCCCAGCACCAGCAGCGGCACCGTGGTCGCGAGCTGTGCCACGAGGAACTCCCACGCCTGGGACCGCGCCCGGGCTCCGTACGCCGAGTACCGCGAGAAGCGTCGTGCACGACGTGCCGTCACGGCGAGCGGGACCGCCGCCACGGCGTAGCCCGCGCACCACATCGCGTAGAAGGCGACGAGAGGCTGAGCCGCGCCCGAGACCAGGAGGACGGCCGGCACGAGCAGGAGACGGATCCCGTCCGAGACCGCGACGGCGCCGTTGCACCCCTGACCGATGCAACGGAACCGCAGCCAGTCCTGGACGACCGGCGCGACGCTGACCGCGCCGAGCACGGTCGCGCCGGCCGCACCCAGCACCGTCACGGCGAGGTCCGCCACGGCGACGAGCACCGCGACGAGGACCGCGGCCACGACGACGTAGCGGAACGGGACGACGGCATCGCGGTCGACCCGACGCTCGATGAGCGCCGGCTGGTAGAGCCCGCTGCGCACGAGGCCCGTCCCGACGTTGAGCACGAGAAGAGCCAGGCTGAAGGTCGCGAACTCGACCGGCCGCATCGACCACGCGCCGAGCAGGACGACCAGCGCTCCCGCAGCGCTGGCCGCAACCTGGGACAGGAACAACGGCTTGAGCACCACGGAGGCCGGTCCGGATGCCCGGCGTCGCAAGGCGTCAACGGCGGCCACGGCGCTCCCGGACGACCCTGCTGCCCGCGAGCAGCGCGCCGACGACCGGCGACACGGGAGCCCCGGGGACGTATCGCACGACCCCGATCCCCGTGTTGAGGATCGTGCGCCGCCACCGCCAGGGCATGACGATCGCGCCCAGCCTCGCAGCCAGGTCGGACCGAGCGTCGGTCACGCTGAACCGCACATGGGTGATGACGGGGTCCAGACCCGCTTCGGCCGCGCGCCTCCAGTCGGCCTCGTGCGTGACGAGCACGAAGTCCGAGTCCCTGGACCGCCCCAGGTCCTCGCTCGCCCTCGGCAGCAGGACGGCCGTCATCTCACCTCGGCCTCTCGTCATCGCTCGATCCCCCAGCCCCTGCGCCACCGTTGGACGGTGTCGCGCGGTACACCGATCCCGACCGTCTCGCCCGAGCCGAGGTCCTCGCGGTATGCCCTGGCCGCATGGCGCGACGGCGCGCGCAGGCCGACGGAGCGGGCGATCTCGCGAGCGCGGTTGTCGATCGAGAGCACGAGCGCGGGCACGCCCCGCTGCATCGCCCGGATCCCACCGTGCAGGCGGAGTCCCACGTACGCGGTGTCCGGCTCGGCGAGCACGGCGTCGAACTCCTCGAGGCTGGGGCCGAGCAGCGTCCCGACGCCCCCGCGGATCCGGTCGACGTACGTCGGGTCCCCGGGGCCCTGGGGCCAGAAGAGGACCTCGTCGAACCGCTCGGCGAGCTCCCGCACGAGTCTCCCGTCGGCGAGCGGGTCCTGGCTGTAGTCCGTGAACGTCACCACGGCTCGCCGCTGACCGGCGGGCAGCACCTGCTTCTCGACGCTCCAGAGCGTCGGGCAGCTGGTGTGCACGGCCGAGACGCGCGCTCGACGCAGCTTGCCGAGGGAGTACTCGTCGCGCACCGCCCAGGGGATCGTCCCGGCGAGCGAGCGCAGCCAGCCCGCCGAGACCGGGTCGATCCCCGCGCGCTGGTACTGCCACCAGCCGACACCGAGAAACGTCAGACGACCGCGGCACAGGTCGATGTCCTCGACGGGCCAGTGCCACGCCCGCCGGAACCGCATGTGGTCCGAGAGGAGGTTCGTCCCGCACACGACGACGGACTCGGCGTCACGGAGCGCCGCCCGATGCGCCGTCGAGAGCGCGCCGTGCATCGGCACGAGCTCCACCTCGCGGCCCGTGGCCCGCAGCGGAGAGACGAACTCGGTCTCGATCGACTGAGAGATGATCCGGTCGCCGACGTTCGTCGACGCAGCTCCCGGGTCGGCGACGACGATCATCGTGCGGCTCCTTCCGACAGTCCGGCGAGCCACTCGCCGTACTCGGCCCCGAGGCGATCCCAGGTGGCCGTCTCACCGACCCACTTGCGCGCTGTCTGTCCGAGCTCCCGGTTCTCGTCGACGACGCCGAGCGAGCCGCCGAGACCGCCTGGCGTGCCGAAGTCGTGGACTGCGGCGACTCCGGCTGCGGCGAAGGGCTGCGCAGCGTGGATCGTGGCGGAGACCAGCGTCGGTACCCCGGCGGCGAGCATCTCGAGCAGCATGATGCTGCAGGACTCCCATCGCGACGGGTGCAGGTAGGCCCGGCACCTCGCGATCAGCCGGTCCTTCTCCTCGCCCGTCGCGTTGCCCCGCACCTCCACGGAGTCGTCGAGACCCAGCCCGGTGACGAGCCCGGCGGTCCTGCTCCGACCACCGCGGAAGTCCGGGCCCGCGAGGACGAGCCGAGGACGGGGCTGCGGCAGCTCCGCCCACCGGCGCAGGAGGTTGTCGAGCCCCTTGTGGTCCGGGTCGTAGCGACCCATCCACAGGTAGAACCCGCCGCCTCCGGTCCAGCGGGGGACGGCATCCGGGTCGGGTGCGCCGTTCGGCAGCACGAGGGTCCTCGTGGTACGTCGCGGCGCCACGCCGTCCACGAGGTCCGCCTCGGAGGGGTAGAAGACGTGGAGCCAGTCGGCGCTCCGCAGGGTGGCGCGTTCGAGGGCGGCCCGCACCCCGGCGGCGTCCCGCAGGCCCGACGTGATGCCCGTCTCGTACACCCCGTGAGGCATCATCACGACCGACGCCCCTCGCCGTCGCGCCTGGTGGGCGGCGACGGCGTTGCTCGCGACCCAGCCCTCGTGCAGGTAGAGGACGTCTCCCGGTGCGAGCGCGCGGGTCAGGCCGGTGGGCAGCCAGCTCGTCCGTCCGTGCCCGACGTGCCGGACCGTCCGCGCGACGTCCCGGAGGTCTGCGGGGAGCTCCCGCGGTGCCGGGACAGCAGCGCTCAGGATCTCCACCTCGTACCCGGAGCGTCGTGCCTGGCGGGCCCAGTTCTCGATCGACTCGGTCACGCCGGACGGGTGCTCCAGGTAGCGCGCGTAGTAGTGGACGACCCTCATGCGACGTCCTTGACCACGCCGTGCAGCGTGCGCACGATCTCGTCCGCTGCGGACTCGATCGACGGCAGCACCCGGGCCTCGGACCGGGTTGCGCGCGCTCCCGCCGCGAGATCGAGCCACGCGGTCGCGAGCCGATCCGCCGTGCCCGGGACCGTGACGAGGTCGTCTCCCTCCGTCAGGTACTCGATCTCCGGGGCGTGCCGGCCGGCGTCGCTCGTCAGGACCGGCAGTCCGAGCGCGAGCGCATCGACGGCGACGAGGCCCACGCGACCGGGATTGAGCAGGAGCCGGGAGACCGCTCCTGCGCGCGCGACGTCCGCCGTGCCCAGCTGCCCGAGGAGGATCACCCGACCCGTCCGGTCCGCGAGATCACGGAAGGACGGCGTCGCCGGACCGTCCCCGGCGACGAGGAGCCACGCCGCCGGGTCCTGCTCGAACGCGCGGATCGCGGTGTCACGGACGAGGTCGGGCAGCTTGTGCTCGTTGAGCGCTCCGAGCACCAGAGCCGCCCTCGCGCCGTCGGGCAGCCCGATCGACGCGCGGTACCCGTCCAGCGTCACGGCGTCGAGCGACCCGAGCTCGCGCCGCAGCGCCGCCGTGTCGGTCGAGTTGTCGAACGAGGTCACACGATCGCCGGGGAGTCCCGATGCCCGGAGCACGGACCGACGACCGGCCTCGGTGTACGTGAGGACGTGCGCCGCACGGCGGTTGACCCACGACTCCAGGCACGTCGCCGCAGACACCTCGTCCGCCGTGTACGACGCACCGTGCCCCCACGTGACGAACGGTCGGCGGCGCACCGCGGCGAGGACGGCGTCCAGGTTGCCGGCCTGCATCTCCGTCAGGAGCACGCCGCCCCGCCACTCGTCGGGAATCCGACGGCGCACGAGGTGCCGACCGCTGCGACCGAGACGCACGACCCGTGTCTCCACCTCGCTGGCCCAGGGCACGACGGCCATGTCGCCGCGGTCACGGCGACGACGCATCTGCTCCGCGTCGCCGCCGAAGAAGACGTGCGCGTCGACCCCCAGGTCCCCGAGCTGCTCGACCACGAGGCCGAAGAGGCGTGCCCGGTAGGCCGGGACGTACGGCTGGGTGATGGCGATCCTGGGTCTAGTACGCGCCGTCACGGCCCACCACCGCTCGCAGCGTCCGCAGGAGGATGAGCAGGTCCCCCGCCATCGTCCAGTTCTCGACGTAGTACAGGTCGAGGCGCACGCTCTCCTCGAGCGTGAGGTTGTTGCGGCCCGAGACCTGCCACAGCCCGGTCAGGCCGGGCTTGACGAGAAGACGACGGCCGATCTCGTCGTCGTACTGGTCGACCTCCAGCGCGACCTGGGGGCGGGGGCCGACGAGGCTCATCGACCCGCCGAGCACGTTGAAGAGCTGTGGCAGCTCGTCGAGGGAGAAGCGCCGGATGAAGGCGCCGACCCGGGTGACCCGCGGGTCGGCCTTCGGCTTGTAGAAGACCCCCACGTTGCCCGCTCCGAGGACCTCCTCGAGCCGGGTCTCGGCGTCGACCACCATCGACCGGAACTTGAGGACGGTGAACGGCTCACCCCGCAGTCCGACGCGCTCCTGCCGGAACAGGACTGGTCCTCGGCTCGTCACCTTGATCGCCACGGCCGTGACCACCAGCGGGACGGCGAACAGCGCGAGGAGCACTATCGCGCCCACGACGTCGAACGTCCGCTTGAGCACGTGCTGCGGACCCGAGTACCCGGGCGCCTCGACGTGCAGCAGCGGCAGGCCCGCAACGGGCCGCGTCCTGATGCGCGGTCCCGCGACGTCGGTGAGCGCCGGCGCGAGGACGAGGTCCGCACCCCAGGGCTCGAGGTCCCACGCGAGGTGCTTGACGGTGCGCGGCGTCACGAGGTCGGACCCCGTCACCATGACGGTGTCGGCACGCAGGGGCTCGACGAGCCGTGCGGCGTCACCGACCTCGCCGACCACCAACGCCCCGGCCACACGCTCCCCGGGCTCCACGGCTCCCCCGGGCACGCACACCCCGACCACCTCGTAGCCGGTGTGGCTCGCCCGGCGCAGCTCGTCGATGAGGTGCTCGGCACCCTCCCGTCCCCCGACGACGACGGTCCGGGACCGGCACCGGCCCCGCGCGCGCAGGGCGACGAGCCGGCGGCGGTTGGCGTAGCGTCCCGCGAGGAGCAGCACGAGGCCGACCGGCAGGGCGATGGCGACGTAGCCGCGGGCGAGGTCGTACCTGAGCAGGTACGCGACGATCGCCACCGCCCCGAAGAGCGCGAGCGTCGCGTTGACGACGCGTGCGTACTCCGCCGCACCGGTCCCGATGATGCGGCCGTCGCGCGAGAACGCGATCCGCAACGCCACCAGCCAGGCCACGAACAGGCCGAACGAGATGCCGAGGTAGTAGAGGTCGAGCGTCGCTCCGCCGATCTCGTCGAACCGCACGAGGTACGCGGTGCCGACCGCGGCCGCCACCGCGACTCCGTCGACGACCGCGGTGCGCCGCACGAGGCGCGTCTTCCAGCTCGGGCGCCTGTAGGCACCGAGCGCGATCCGGACGAGCTGCCCGGTGTCGAAGGGCGACGGCTCACGTCGTCCTTCCTCGATGTCCGAGAGACGAGCGGCGTCCAGCCGGTCGATCTCGTGATCCTTCTCCAACGTCATGGTGCCCCCTGCGACGTCCGTGCGGACGGCACGAGGGCGCACGGAGCCACGCCGCCCGGTGGGCGGTCGTCACTTCTGTGCACCCGTCGGCGTGCCGTGGGTCGACGGCTGCGGTTCTGGACGTCGTCGTCCCCGCAGCGACGGACGGTCGAGCCGTCCGGTCCGAGCCTGTGCGGGCCTCAGCAAGGCCCGCGCGCGGCACTCAGACCCCGCTCCCCGCCTTCCGGCGGTTGCGCGCGACGAGCACCGCCGTCGCGCCACCGACGACGAGGAGCGCCGCGCCGCCCACGAGGAGCACCTGGTCACCACCCGTCTCGGCGAGCCCCGATCCCGATCGCGATCCCTGGGTGCTGCCCGCACCGCCCGCCGCGCTGCCGGAGCCACCGCCCGCCGCGCTCTCCGCGACGGCGACGATCTGCTGGCTGGAGAGCACCGTCCCGTCCGCGTCCGTGGCGACGAGAGAGTACGTGCCCGGTTCGGACAGCGTGACGCTGAAGGACGCGAAGCCGTCCGTCGTGGCCTTGGTGAGCGCCTTGGTGCCGGCGATCGAGATCGCTCCGTCCGGCACGTCGGGTGACGAGATCGTCAGCGTGATCGTCGGGTTCCCGGCCGGCCCGCCCACCGTCACGGTGAAGGTGCCGCCGACGGTGGGCGTCGTGGTGGAGATCCCGACCTCGTACTCGTCCGCCTCGTAGGCGGACGCCGCTGCCACCGGTACGGCGGCGAGCGCACCGGCCAGGAAGAGCGTGGTGATGGCGCGTCGAAGCTGCATGTCAAAGGCCCCCTGCCTTCGTCGTTGACGCGGGGGCCCTCCGCCAGGGCGTCGTCGGACGACGCTCTCGCAGCACGTGCCCCCGCCGTGCTCCCTCAGGAGAACACACTCCCTCCGCACTGGGAAACCGAGACGGTGGTCGTCCCATCTCTGGAACCAGGAGTTTTCCTGACGGAAACATCTCCCCGCTGGTTCTTCCCGCTCACGACGTCGTACTCGTACGTCTTCGTCTCGCCGGGGGCGAGGGCGACCGTCCGGCCGCCCACCACGAGCCCGTCGTGCACCTGCGAGTACAGGCCGACGCCCCCGTCGGCCCCGTCGGCCCCGGCAGCCCCCCGGATCCCGCCGTTCTCCGGCGCGTAGACCAGCAGGTTCGTGCGGATCGTCCCGTCGCCCCCGGCGCCGACGACGTACCCGGGCAGCGCCGCCACCTCCTCGGCAGCGAGCGTCGACGTCAGCGTGACCCGCACGGTGAACGACTGCGACCCGTCCGGACGGCACGTGACGTCGTCGACCGCCACGGACGAGTCGAGGTAGTACCCGGTCTTTGACGCGGTCGTCGCGTTGAGGAACACGCCGACGACGGGCGACGTCGGCCCGCCGGAGGCGCCGTCACGGCGCCCGGCGAGCTCACCGGACAGGACCGTGCCCCCGAGGAGCTCCTGCTCGCCGGGCACTGCGGACCACACGAGAAGCCTTCCCGCCTGGGCGGAGCTCGCCAGCGAAGAGATCAGCGCCGAGGCGTCGCCGCCGCCGCCGGAGAGGGCTGCGAACACCTGCTCGGCGACGAGCGCGAGGACGGCGTCCTGCTCTGACGGGTCCTCGTACTCGCGGTAGACCCCGTTGAGGAGGAAGCCCGCGGCGTCGTCGCCCGTCAGCCGGATCTCGACACCGGCGGGCGTGACGACGGACACCGGGCCCGTCGCGCCCAGCACCCCGGAGAGCACCACGGGGTCCACGGCCAGCACGCCGTCGACCGCCTGGCCGGTCTGCGTCGCCCACGCCTCCCGCGCGATCCGGGCCGCCCGCGGGAAGTCTGGTGTCGAGGTGACGTTGAGCATGTACCGTCCGAGGTCGTCCCCGAACAGCGCGTCCTCCGCGCCGCTCAGGTCGACCACGCTCTCCGGGACGGGGCCGAGCGCGTTCCCGGGGCGGACCTCGACGAGCTGCACCGCGCCGGCGTCGGCCCGGACGTGGAGCACCGATCCTGCGATCCCGCCCGTCGCCCGCGGCTCGGCGTTGTTCTGGACCAGGACGAGGTAGTCGCGCGGACCGTCCGCACCGAGCATCGCGGGCACGAGCTCGACGGCGCGCGCCGCGGTGGCCGTCTCGCTCGCCAGACCCGCGAGCTGGTCGCGCAGGTCGACCACGGCGGCCGCCAGCGGCGGTACCAGCGGTGCGGTGTCGATCGCCGAGACCGTCGCGAGCGACGCGGCGACGGAGCGCTCGGCGAGCACGACGTCGTCCCGCGCGCCGCGAAGGGGCGCGAGGTCGATCGCTCCGTCCACCGGCGCGAGGAGGGCGGGCGACGCGACGGTCGCGGCGGCCGCGAGCCGCGGCAGCGCGTCCTCGGCGACGATCTCGACGGACGACGTGACCTCGCCCAGGGCCCGGGCGTCGTCGCCCACGACGGGCAGCATCCCGGCCAGCACCCAGTGCGGTCCGTGCGTCGCGCCCGCCGCGACGGCGGCGGAACGACGGACGTCCTCGATCTTCGACGCCGCGTCGCGGCCGGACCGCACGTCCTCCTGAAGGGCGGGAAGAGCCGACGCGACGTCGTCGAGCGCGGACCGCGCACGCAGCAGGTCGGCCGCGAGCCACACCAGCCACCCGAGCGTGGCCACGAGCGCCAGCGCGGTCACCCACGCCACGCGTCTGCGGACGCGCCGCCTGCGCCCCCCGTCGAGCCGTCGCCGTCCCGGAGTTCGCTCGACGCGCCCCTCGTGTCGCGTCGGGGCGACCAGCGTCGCCCCGCCCCAGCCCGGACCCCATCCGTCGTGCACCATGTCGCCCCCTGCGACTCGCCCCCGAGGCGACGACCCCGGCGCGCGGCCGTCGCTCGCGTTACATTACCCAGACCCGCGGTCGCAGGAGGGATGAACGTTGTTGTCGGTCCTCGTGGTCTGCACCGGGAACATCTGCCGGTCGCCCGCGGCGCAGCTCACGCTCGCCGGTGCGCTCGACGACTCGGTCGTCGTCACGAGCGCGGGGACGGGTGCCCTCGTCGGGGCGCCGGTCGCGCCACCCATGGCCCGGCTCCTGCACGACGACGGGCTGGACACGTCGGGCTTCGTCGCACGTGCACTGACGGCCGGGCTCGTCGAGTCGGCGGACCTCGTCCTCACGATGACGCGCGCGCACCGCGCCGCGGTGCTCGACCTCGTACCGGCAGCCCTGCGACGGTCGTTCCTGTTCACCGAGCTCGCGCCGCTCGCGGAGAGGTGCGGGACCATCGCCGGCCGGGCGGACGACGCGGCGCGGCTCGCCGCAGTCGTCGCCGCGGCGCCGCGCCTGCGGGCGGGGATCGACCTGCGCCGCGACGCTCCGGACGTCGAGGACCCGTACCGCCGGCCTGACCAGGTCTACGTGCGGGTGCTCCAGCACGTCCGAGCCGAGACCGCACGGGTCGCCGCGGCCTTGCGCGGGTGACCGGCCTTCCTCCCTGCCCCCTGCACAAGGAGGAAGGCCGGCGTCGTCACGGCCTCTGGAGCACCGTGGCGACGACCACCACGATCGCCCCCCAGAGTGCGAGCCCTCCGCCGCACCCGAGGGCGAGCCCTTCGGCTCCCGTCGAGCGACGTCGGCGGGCCCTTCCTACGAGGAGCACCGCACACGCTGCCCCGAGGACGACCATCGACCATCCGACCGTCACCCAGAACATGCGAGCAGGGTGCCCAGAAAGCGAGGGGACCTGCAGCCTGGACATCTGTCCAGAACCGGACGTTCCGATCCGTTTGTCCGATATGACCGGATCGGTAGGGTGTTTTGTCGGGAATCTTCACCCGCTGAGACGTCGTGACCGCCCAGATGGCGAGACACGGACCGTGCGGTCGTCAGTCCTCGTCCGACGTGGGGACGACCGCCTGCGCGGCCGGCCCGAGCCGGTATCGGCGGTCGGCTCCCTGCACGAGCCAGCGGTGCGCGACGAGCGTCTGCGCGATGCGGAACGCGCCGGGCCGGCTCACACCGAGGGACTCGGCGAGCTCGACCAGACGCACCGCACCCGACGCCGCGACGAGCTCGACGGTGCGCACCGTGCGTGACACGGACGCGAGGATGTAGGGCCCCCTGCTCGACATGGGGCGACCCTAGGCGGGTTCCCCCGGGCTCGCACCGCGCGGAGCGGCGGCTGCGAGGCGACCCCGCGCGATGCGCCTCTCGGAGCCGACGCGGACGCTGGCCGGGGCGAGCCGGAAGATCGGGAGTACCCGGCTGCTCGATGACGAGCCGCACGAGGTCGCGGCCGTCGTGCGCGGACGCGTCGACGGGAAGTGCTGCGGCCACGTGAGCAGGCTCGATCGCAGGGGGCGGGGCTGCGGCGGACGGGATCCCACGGGCCATGCGTCCGGTGCGGCGCCGACCGGACGCGAAAGAGGCCGCCTCCGCTGCAGCGGAAACGGCCTCTGACCTGTGTTGACGCTCGGTGGGCGATACTGGGTTCGAACCAGTGACCTCTTCGGTGTGAACGAAGCGCGCTACCACTGCGCCAATCGCCCGAGTGCGTGGTCGATACTAGCCTGAACCGGACCCGAACGAAAAACCGGCCCGCCCAGGGACGTCTCACGCCCGTGCCGGGCCCGTCGTCGGGCCGGTCCTCTGGCCGCGCCGCGCCCCGCCGTGAGCGGCGTCGTCACGGGTCCAGACGCTCGCGGCTGCGGCGCTCGAACAGCTCGCGCGCGACGGCCGAGAGCTCTCCGGTCGCGACGTCGACGCCGTCGAGCCAGGTCACGGGCTGCACGTTGCGCACGGAGCCGGTGAGCAGGAGCCCCGCCTCCCCTGCCGTCACCTCGTCCAGGACCTGGAAGGGGAGCTCACCCGGGCGCGCCTCGCGCACGGGCAGACCCGCCTCGGCTCCCCACTCGAGCAACAGCTCGCGCGTGATGCCCGCGAGGCACCCCGAGGCCAGGAGCGGCGTCACGAGCTCTCCGCCGCGCTCGAGGAAGACGTTGGCGCCCGTGCCCTCGCACAGGTCGCCCGCGGTGTTGGCGAGCAGCGCCTCGTCGCCCCCCTTCGCGACGGCGTCGGCGAGGGCGACGACGTTCTCCGCGTACGAGGTCGTCTTCAGCCCCGCGACCGCGGAGCGCTCGTTGCGCGTCCACGGCGAGCGCACGGCTCGCCCGGTCGGCGAGATGGTCGCGGGTCCGGCGGCGACGACGACCGTCTGCGCGCCGGGGGTGCGGCCCGACCCGAGCGGCCCGACGCCGGCCGTGACCGTGATGCGCAGGCGCCCGACCTCGCCCGCCCCGGCCCGCGTCCGGGCAGCGGCCTCCTCGAGGACGGCGCCGACGCCGTCGCGCACGAGGGCCTCGTCCGGCGCCTCGAGGCCGAGCCCTGCGGCGGAGCGCGCGAGCCGGCGCAGGTGCCGGGTGAGCGCGAACGCCTGCCCATCGAACACGGCGCACGTCTCGAAGACGCCGTCCCCGACCGTGATGCCGTGGTCGACGGCGCTCAGGGCGCCGTCCCCCGGCTGCACGACGCGGCCGCCGGCCCAGATCACGAGGTTCTCGGACGTGTTCGCAGCCGTCGTCGGCGCCGGTGTGCTCATGGCTCCAGTGTGCCGGAGGCGAGGCCCACGAGGCGGTGCGCCTTGAGCTCGGTCTCCTCCCACTCGCGCGCGGGGTCGCTCCCCCACGTGATGCCGGCGCCTGTACCGAACCGCAGGACGCCGTCGACCCACCAGAACGTCCGGATGCCGACGGCGAGCACGGCCTCGTCCCCGTCGACCCAGCCGATAGCGCCGCAGTACGGGCCGCGCGGCCCGGGCTCGAGGTCGGCGATGATCCGCAGCGCGGACGACTTCGGCGCTCCCGAGACGGACGCCGGCGGGAAGGTCGCGTCGAGCAGCGCGGGCCACAGCCGCGCCGGGTCGCGCAGCCGCGGCAGGAGCCGGCCGGCGACCGTGCTCACGAGGTGGACGAGGCCGGGGTGCGCCTCGAGCGCGAGCAGGTCCGTCACCTCGACGGTCCCGGGCTCGCACACGCGCTGGAGGTCGTTGCGCACGAGGTCGGTGATCATGACGTTCTCCGCTCGGTCCTTCGCGGTGAGCCCGTCCGCCGTCGTCGCCGTCCCCTTGATCGGCCCGGACGTGACCGTCCCGTCCGCGACGCGCAGGTACAGCTCGGGCGAGGCGCTCACGACCCACACCGGGTCGACGCCGGACGCCGCGGGGACGTGCAGCACGCCGGCGTACGGCGCGGGGTTGCCCCGGGCCAGACGGCGCGCGAGCGCCTCCGCGTCCGGCTCGGCCCCGCCCGGCCCGCGCAACGGCGCGGAGAGCACGCGGCAGACGTTGGCCTGGTAGACCTCGCCCTCGTGCACCTCGTCGCGCACGTGAGCGACGGCGGCCTCGTACGTCGCGCGGTCCATCGAGCTCGTCCAGTCCGACGACGCGGGCCCGCGCCAACCGGGCGCGTCGCCGCTGCCGCGGCCGAGGTCCGCGGGCTCCGCACGCTCCGCGAACCGCCACGCGCGGGCACGCCCGCCGCGTTCCGGTCCGTCGAAGTCCACGACGACGAACCAGGGGCCGTCGTCGGCGAGCCGACCTGGCTCGCGCCGGAGGTCGACCATCTCCACCACGCCCCGCGCGGCCCGTCCGGCGAACACGGCGAGCCCCGGTCCTGTCGGTGTTCTCCCTGGTCCTGGCACGGTGCCACGCTACCGACCGGGCACCCGGGCCCGGCGGCCCGTCCTCGACCCGGCGGCCGACCACCGGTCGGGCCGGTTGGACGCCGGGCGCGAACGTGGACTAATGTCTGGGACGCGCCGGAACGCCGGAGGGCACGGGAAACCACTCCCCTGACCTTCGAGGACCCGGCCGCGCGGATGTGGCTCAGTTGGTAGAGCATCACCTTGCCAAGGTGAGGGTCGCGGGTTCGAATCCCGTCATCCGCTCGGAGGCCCACCCCGTCGTCCCTCAGGGCGACGACGGGGCAGGTCGCGGTGGAGTGGCCGAGAGGCGAGGCAGCGGCCTGCAAAGCCGTATACGTGGGTTCGAATCCCATCTCCACCTCGCAGCACCACCAGCAACACCCCCCTTCACGGGCGATTGGCGCAGCGGTAGCGCGCTTCCCTGACACGGAAGAGGTCACTGGTTCGATCCCAGTATCGCCCACGAGCACGACACGAAGGCCGTTCCGGCTCCGTCCGGAGCGGCCTCTCGTACGCCGTCGACCCTCGCGAGCCCGATGCACGGTTCCGGGTGGAAGTCGGCTAGTATGTGCTTCGCGCCGGAACGCCGCAGGGCTCGCAAGAGATCTCGGGAACCGGCCGCGCGGATGTGGCTCAGTTGGTAGAGCATCACCTTGCCAAGGTGAGGGTCGCGGGTTCGAATCCCGTCATCCGCTCGGAGGCCCACTCTCTGGCCGGCTCCTTCGGGAGCGAGAGAGGACGCGTCTCAAGGTGGAGTGGCCGAGAGGCGAGGCAGCGGCCTGCAAAGCCGTATACGTGGGTTCGAATCCCATCTCCACCTCCAGCAGGACCTGGGCGATTGGCGCAGCGGTAGCGCGCTTCCCTGACACGGAAGAGGTCACTGGTTCGATCCCAGTATCGCCCACCACCACGAAGGCCGTCCCGGAACCGGGACGGCCTTCGTCGTCCACTAGCCTCGGACGATGCCCGACCTGCGACCCGCCGCCGACGTCCTGCCACTGGGCAGCGCTCCGCGGCCCACGACCGCCGCCGATCTCCTCGCACGCCTGCGGCCCCCACTGCTCGACGTGCTGGGCCAGCAGATCGAGGACGCCCACCGGGCGCGGCTCGACGCTGCGCTCGACGGGCCGGACGTCGCCCGGCTCGACGTCGACCTCACCGGGCTGCACGTGCGCGTCCCCGGCTCCGACGCCTCCACGACGGACGACCAGGCGTCGCGCGAGGCGACCCGGACCGTCGAGGACGTGCGGTCCCGTGAGGACGCGACGCTGCGTCGGCTGCGCGTCGACGCGCACCCGCTCCACGTCGAGGACGTCCCGGTCGACGTCACGGCAGAGGTCGAGGGCCTGCGCTTCCGCTGGGTCGAGGGCATCGACGGCTCGCTGTCCGTCGAGGGCGTGGAACCGGACGAGCGCGCACCGCTGACCGGCCACGTCCGCGTCGCGGCGCCGCGCGACGCCGTCCTCGCGACGGCCCGCCGGCTCGTCGCGGCCGAGCTGCAGGGCATCGGCCTCACGCTCGCCTCGCTCGACGTCGATCTGGTCCCCGACGGTCCGCGCCGCGTCGCGCTGCAGGGGTTCGCGCGCGTGCGCAAGGGGATCCTCTCCGCGAGCGTCCGTGCGCGGGCCACCGCCGACGTCGACGCCCGCATGGTCCTCACGGTCCGGGACGTCGAGCTCTCGAGCCGCAACCCGGTCGTCGCGGCACTCCTCCTGGCCGCGCGCGGCGAGCTCGCGAAGGTCGACGGACGCAGCGTCGACCTTGCGGCCGAGCTGCCCGACGGCGTCCGGCTGGCCGACGTCCGCGTCGAGACGGGCGAGACGCTCGCGGTCTCCGCCCGCTTCGCCTGACCGGGCCACGTCGGGCGGCCGCGCTCGACGCCCTCCCGATCTTGTGACTCTCGTCACGCCGACGTAGCGTCGGGGCATGTGCCGGAACATCACGACCCTGCGCGGTCTCGAGCCTCCCGCGACCGACGAGGAGATCGAGGCTGCCGCGCGCCAGTTCGTCCGCAAGGTCACGGGGATCCAGCGCACGAGCGCGGCGACCGAGGAGCCGTTCGAGAGCGCCGTCGAGGAGGTCGCGGCGATCGTCGCGCGCCTGCTCGGCGAGCTGCCGGAACGTCGCAACCCGCCGTCGACCGTGCCGCCCCTGCGACGTGAGGAGGTCCGGGCGCGCATCGCCGCGCGGGAGGCCGCAGAGCGCGAGCACGAGCGCGCCCACGAGCTGGGGCTCGCGCACACGCACTGACCCGGGTGAGCACCGTCGCGACGTCGCGTGCACGCACGCGCCGCGCGTGCGACGTCTACGCTCGTGACCCGTGGACGCCGCACCCCCGACCCCCGACACTGCCCCGCCCGAGCCCGTGAGCGCCGTCATGCGCCGCGCCAAGGCCGGCGCACGGTCGGCGCACGTGACGATCGGCCAGGTCCGGGAGGACGCCTCGGGCCGCGTGGCGATCGACTGCTCGTGCGGCATGACCCTGACGAACGGTCCGGACTGGACCGTCGACGAGCACATCCGGCTGCATCGCGCCGAGGCGCGCTACCTCGCGCTCAGCACGGTCGCGCCCGCCGGCATGCCGCGCCTCATCCCCGTCGACGCCGACAGGCTGCCGCGCGTCGACTGACTACAGCTCGTCGGGGTCGTCCCACGAGGTCCCGGAGGACGCCCCCTCGATCGGCCGGCGCTCGGCCTCGGAGAGCGAGTGCGGCGCCTTCGTCGCGTCGCCCCCGGTGAGCACGTCTCCGAGCTCGTCGTCCTCGTGCCTCGGCGAGAGCCTCGCCGAGGCGATGTCGGACTCGTTGAGATCGTCCTGGTGGCGTGCGTGGGTGCTCATGGGCATGGGTCTACCAGGTCTGGCCGCGCGACGCACCCCGCCCTCGCCATCCGGGCTCCTGGCCGGGACGGCGAGCGAGGCGCCCGGGGCGACTGGTGATCTGATTCCAGGGCGCTTGGCACACTATTTATTCTCGCGCCCCTGTCGGCAGGGAGACCGTGAGGCCGCGCCGTCCCGGCGCGGTCCGGCTCTGCGAGCAGCGGACGAGCAGCCGTGAAATCCTTCGGGGCATGCAGATCTGGCCTGGGCACCCCTATCCCCTGGGGGCCACGTACGACGGGACGGGCACGAACTTCGCCCTGTTCTCCGAGGTCGCGGAGCGCGTGGAGCTGTGCCTCCTCGACGACGACGGCACCGAGACGCGCGTCGACCTCGAGGAGGTGGACGCCCACGTCTGGCACGGCTACCTCCCGGGCAAGGGCCCCGGCACGCGCTACGGGTACCGCGTGCACGGCCCGTACGACCCCGCGAACGGCCACCGCTGCAACCCGTCGAAGCTCCTCCTCGACCCGTACGCCAAGGCGATCGAGGGCCGGGTCGACGGCGACGAGTCGCTGTTCTCCTACCGGTTCGACGCGCCGGAGGACCAGGAGACCTCGGCCGCGACCGAGGCCGGGGAGGACGAGGCGTCACACCCCGCTCCCCCGCTCAACGACGACGACTCCGCCGGGCACACGATGGTGTCCGTGGTCGTCAACCCGTTCTTCGACTGGGGTCACGACCGCCCGCCGAACCGGGACTACCACGACAGCGTGATCTACGAGGCGCACGTCAAGGGCATGACGATGCTCCACCCGGACGTGCCCGACGAGCTGCGCGGGACGTATGCCGGGATGGCGCACCCCGCGGTGATCGAGCACCTCGTCACGCTCGGGGTCACGGCCGTCGAGCTCATGCCCGTGCACCAGTTCGTCAACGACCCGACGCTCGTCGCCAAGGGCCTGTCGAACTACTGGGGCTACAACACGATCGGCTTCTTCGCGCCGCACAACGGGTACGCGGCGTACGGGACGCGCGGGCAGCAGGTCATGGAGTTCAAGACCATGGTCAAGGCGCTGCACGAGGCCGGCATCGAGGTCATCCTCGACGTCGTCTACAACCACACGGCCGAGGGCAACCACCTCGGCCCCACGCTGAGCTTCCGCGGGATCGACAACAAGGCCTACTACCGGCTCGTGGACGGCGACGAGGCGCACTACTTCGACACGACCGGCACGGGAAACTCCCTGCTCATGCGCTCGCCGCACGTGCTGCAGCTCATCATGGACTCGCTGCGCTACTGGGTGACCGAGATGCACGTCGACGGCTTCCGGTTCGACCTCGCCGCGACGCTCGCGCGCCAGTTCCACGAGGTCGACCGCCTCTCGGCGTTCTTCGACATCGTGCAGCAGGACCCGGTGATCTCCCAGGTCAAGCTCATCGCGGAGCCGTGGGACCTCGGCGACGGGGGCTACCAGGTGGGCGGCTTCCCGCCGCTGTGGACCGAGTGGAACGGGCAGTACCGGGACACGGTGCGCGACTTCTGGCGCGGCGAGCCGTCGACCCTGCCGGAGCTCGCGAGCCGGCTCACCGGGTCGTCCGACCTCTACGAGCACGGCGGACGCAGACCGATCGCGTCGATCAACTTCGTCACGGCGCACGACGGCTTCACGCTGAACGACCTCGTCTCGTACAACGAGAAGCACAACGAGGCCAACGGCGAGGACAACCGCGACGGCGAGAGCCACAACCGGTCGTGGAACTGCGGGGCCGAGGGCCCCACGGACGACCCGGACGTCCGTGCGCTGCGCGCGCGCCAGCGGCGCAACTTCCTCGCGACGCTCCTGCTCTCGCAGGGCGTGCCCATGCTCGCGCACGGCGACGAGATCGCGCGCACGCAGGGGGGCAACAACAACGGCTACTGCCAGGACAACGAGATCACCTGGATGGACTGGGGCGGCGAGGCGGGCCTCGACGAGGACCGCGCAGCGCTCCTCGACTTCGCCCGGCGCGTGGTGTGGCTGCGCCGGGACCACCCGGTGCTCCACCGCAGGCGGTTCTTCGTGGGGCGGGGGGACGGGGACCGGGGCACGGCCCCGGACGACCTGCCCGAGATCGAGTGGCTCGACATCACCGGCTCGCGCATGAACCAGCAGGACTGGGACCACTCGTACGCGCGCACCGTCATGGTGTTCCTCAACGGCGACGCGATCCCCGAGCAGGACCGCCGCGGCGAGCCCATCGTCGACGACTCGTTCCTGCTGCTGCTCAACGCGCACTCGGACCCCATCGAGTTCACCGTCCCCCCCGCCGCGTACGGCGCGTCGTGGGACGTCGTGCTCGACACCGACGGCACCGTGGACGCCGGCGACGCGCTGCGCCCCGGCGACACGGTCTCCGTGACGGGCCGCAGCGTCATCGTCCTGACCCGGCCCCCGCTCCGATGACCGCCGGCTCCCCCACCGGTCCCGACGGGCGGGCGCTGCCCGTCTCCACCTACCGGCTCCAGCTCGGTCCCGACCTCACGTTCGACGACGCCGCGCGCCAGGTCCCCTACCTCGCCGCGCTCGGGGTGACGCACCTCTACCTGTCGCCCGTGCTCCAGGCCGCGCCCGGCTCGACGCACGGCTACGACGTCGTCGACCACGCGCGCGTCAGCGCGGAGCTGGGCGGGCGCGACGGCCTCGAGCGCCTGGCCGCGAGCGCCCGGGCCGCAGGTCTCGGGGTCGTGCTCGACGTCGTCCCGAACCACATGGCCGTGCCGACACCGGCGTGGCACAACCGCGCGCTGTGGTCGGTGCTCGAGCACGGCCCCGACTCCCCGTACGCGCGCTGGTTCGACGTCGACCGGTCCGCGGGTGACGGTGCGGTGCTCATGCCCGTCCTCGGCCAGCACCTGGGTGACGTGCTCGCCGCGGGCGAGCTCGTCCTCGACGAGGTGGTGGTCCCGGACGACCCGGGGCCCGGGGCACCGGCCGGGCCCGACGACGAGCAGCGTCCGGGCGGGCGGGTGCGGACGGTCCTGCGGTACTTCGACCACGTCTTCCCCGTGCGCGCGGGCACGGAGGACCTCCCGCTCGCGGAGCTCGTGGAGCGTCAGCACTACCGGCTCGCGTACTGGCGCGTGGGTGACGAGGAGCTCAACTACCGGCGCTTCTTCGACGTGGGCTCGCTCGTCGCGCTCCGCGTCGAGGACGAGGAGGTGTTCGACGCGACGCACGAGCTGGTGCTCGGCCTCGTCGCGGACGGCACGGTCGACGGGCTGCGGATCGACCACCCCGACGGCCTCGCCGACCCCGCCCAGTACCTCGAGCGGCTCGCGGCGCGCACGGGCGGGGCGTGGGTCGTGGTGGAGAAGATCCTCGCGGGCGAGGAGCAGGTCCCGCCGGACTGGGCGACGGTGGGCACCACGGGGTACGACGTCGCCTGGCGGCTGCAGCAGCTCTTCGTCGACGCGGGCGGGCGTGCCGGCCTCGACGCGGTGATGACGCGCCTCACGGGTGCCGCGCCGGGCGGGCTGGGTGCGGTGGTCGAGGAGGCGAAGCGCGAGGTGGTCGACGGCCCCCTGTACGCCGAGGTGCACCGGCTCACGGACCTGGCGGCCGCCGTCTGCCACGACGACCTGCGCCTGCGCGACCACACGTGGCGCGGGCTGTACCGGTGCCTGCGCGAGCTCCTCGTCGCGTTCGACCGCTACCGCGCGTACGTGGTGCCGGGGACGCCCCCACGGCACGAGGCGGTGCGCGCGGTCGAGGAGGCCGCCGACAGGGCGCGGGCGCGGCTCGACCCGGAGCGCGCCGACACGCTGGACGTCGTCGTCGACCTCGTGCTGGGCCGGGAGGTCGGCAGCGCGGGACGGCGGCGCGAGGCGCGCCGCGACGAGCTCGTCGTGCGGTTCCAGCAGGTGTGCGGCGCGGTGACCGCCAAGGGCGTGGAGGACACGGCGTTCTACCGGTGGACCGAGCTCGCGAGCCTGTGCGAGGTCGGCGGCGAGCCCGAGCGGTTCAGCCTCGGTACGCACGACTGGCACGCCTTCGCGCAGCGGTTCGCCGCCCTCACCCCGCACGCCCTGACCGCCGGGTCGACGCACGACACCAAGCGGGGCGAGGACACGCGCGCTGCGCTCGGGGTGCTCTCGGAGGACGCGGGCGGCTGGTCCCGGCTCGTCGACGAGGTGCGCGCGGCCACCGCCCCGTCTCGTGGGGCGCTCGTGGACGGGCTCGCGGAGAACCTGCTGTGGCAGACGCTCGCGGGCACGTGGCTCCCGGACGTCGGCCACGGTCCGGGCACAGGGACGGGGGCGGACGCCGCGATCGACCCGGACCGGCTCGTCGACTACCTGCGCAAGGCGCTGCGCGAGGCGAAGGTCGCGACGTCCTGGACCAGCCCGGACGCCGCCTACGAGGACGCCGTCGCCGACCTGGCGCGCCGTGCGCTCGCCGACCCCCTGGTCGTGGACGCGTTCGCCCGGTGGTCGCGCGAGCACCGCGACGAGCTGCGCGCGGCGAGCCTCGGCGTCAAGCTCGTGCAGCTCACGGCCCCCGGGGTCGCGGACGTGTACCAGGGCAGCGAGTCCTACGCCCCCACGCTCGTCGACCCGGACAACCGCCGGCCCGTCGACGCCGAGGACCTGGCCCGGCGCCTGGCACGGCTCGACGCGGGCACGCAGGCCCGGACGCTCGCCGACGAGAAGCTGCTGGTCACCTCGCGTGCGCTGCGCGTGCGGCGCGCGCTGGCGGACGCCTTCGTCGGTGACGGCGCCGGGTACGCGCCCGTCGCGACGTCGACCCCGTGCGTCCTCGCGTTCGCCCGCACCACGCCCGTCGCCGAGCCCGCGTCCGCGCCGGACGGCACGAACGGCGCGGACGGCATGAACGGCACGGACGGCGGGGACGGCGCGAGCAACGTGGTGGCGACCGCGCGGGTCGTGACGGTCGCGACGCGGCTCGCCGGGACGGTGCGCCGGCTCGGCGGGTGGCGCGACCACGTCGTCGCGCTGCCCCAGGCCGCCGAGCCGTGGGTCGACGTCCTCACCGGTCGCGAGCACGCCGGGGGCCCGGTCCGCGCGGCCGACCTGCTCTCCGACCTGCCCGTCGCGCTCCTCGTCGCAGGCTCCGCGGTCCCGCACGTCGCTCCGCGCGACGGGAGGTCCGCCCCGTGACGCCGGTGCCCGCGCCCCGCGCCACGCCGATGGTGTCGGTCCCCGGACCTCGACCGGTCGTCTGGGCGCCGACGGCCCGCAGCGTCGAGCTCCTCCTGCCCGAGCCCGGCTCAGGGACGTTCGACGGCGCGCAGCGGCTCCCGCTGCGCCTCGTCGGCGCGCACGTGCCCGGCTGGTGGGGGTACGACCACGAGCTGGCGTGGGGCACCGACTACGGCTTCGCGGTGGACGGCGGGCCCGGTCGGCCCGACCCGCGCAGCCCCTGGCAGCCGTACGGCGTGCACGGCCCGAGCCGCACGTTCGACGCGGACTTCGCGTGGACCGACGGGGCGTGGGCCGGGCGGGACCTGCGCGGGGAGGTCCTCTACGAGCTCCACGTCGGCACGTTCACACCGCAGGGCACGCTCGACGCCGCGATCGGACGGCTCGACCACCTCGTCGAGCTCGGCGTGGGCGCGGTCGAGCTCCTGCCCGTCGCGGCGTTCGGCGGCCGTTGGGGATGGGGCTACGACGGCGTGCACCTGTACGCGGTGCACGAGCCGTACGGCGGGCCGCGCGCGCTGCAGCGCTTCGTCGACGCGGCGCACGCCCGCGGCCTCGCCGTCGTGCTGGACGTCGTCTACAACCACCTCGGGCCGTCGGGGAACTACCTGCCGGAGTTCGGCCCGTACTTCACCGACGCGCACACCACCCCGTGGGGCTCGGCGGTCAACCTCGACCGGCCGGGCAGCCGCGAGGTGCGCGAGTGGGTGATCGACAACGCCGAGCGGTGGTTCGCCGAGTTCCACGTCGACGCCCTGCGCCTCGACGCCGTGCACGCCCTCGTCGACGACTCGCCGACCCACGTGCTCGCCGAGCTCGCGCGGCGCGTCGAGCGCCTGGAGCAGGCGGTCGGCCGGCCGCTGACCCTCGTCGCCGAGTCGGACGAGAACGACCCGGCGACGGTGACGCCGGTCGAGCAGGGCGGGCGCGGGATGCACGCGCAGTGGGCCGACGACGTCCACCACGCGGTGCACGCGCTGCTCACGGGCGAGCGCCAGGGCTACTACGTCGACTTCGGCTCGGTCGCGGTGCTGCGCAAGGCGCTCACGGGCGTGTTCGTGCACGACGGGACGTACTCCACCTTCCGCGGCACGACCTGGGGGCACCCCGTGCCTCCGCGGACGGACGGGCACGCCTTCGTCGCGTCGACCCAGAACCACGACCAGGTGGGCAACCGCGCCCACGGCGACCGGACGTCGGCCACGCTCGACGGGGGCGGCCTGGCGACCGCGGCGGCCCTCGTGCTCGTCTCGCCGTTCACGCCCCTCCTGTTCATGGGCGAGGAATGGGGGGCGTCCACGCCGTGGCAGTACTTCACCGACCACGCCGAGCCGGAGCTCGCCGAGGCGGTCCGGCGCGGGCGGGCGGCCGAGTTCGCGGAGCACGGGTGGGGCGACGGCGCGCCCGTCCCCGACCCGCAGGACCCGGCGACGCGCGCCGCGAGCGTCCTGGACTGGTCCGAGCGCGGCCGGGGCGAGCACGCGCGCCTGCTCGCCTGGTACCGGACGCTGACGGGCCTGCGGGCGCGCGACGACGTCCGCTCGGGCGACCTGTCGCACGTCCGGGTCCACGGCCCCGGCGGCGGGGACGACGACGCGGCCGGCGAGGAGACGCGCGTCGCCGGGGCACCCGCCGACGGTCCCGCGTTCGTCGTCGACCGGCGCACGGTGGCGGTGGCCGTCAACCTCGGGCGGACGCCGCGGCGGCTGCGCCTCGCGCTCGGCGGGAGGCTGCGCGTCCTCGCCGCCTGGGACCCGGCGACGCGGGCGCACGGGCGGCACGTCGACCTGCCCGCACGATCGGTCGCCGTGGTGTCCTGGGTGTGACTACGCTCACGGCCATGGCGTCCACGAAGAAGAAGCACGGCAAGGGCTCGTCCCGGGGCAAGGGCGGCAAGGACGGCGCGCCGTCGCTCCACCCCGAGTGGGACGTCGCGCCGACGCAGGCGCTGCGCGCCCCGGTCGGCTTCGACCTTGCCGCGTTCGACCGGGGGTCCACACCGGGCTTCGGCGGGGACAAGGCCGCCGGCCAGGCGCTCGTCGCCGCGCACTCCGACGAGCTGTCGGACCTGCAGGAACGGCTGTTCGCCGAGGGCCGATCGGGCGGCACGCGCTCCGTGCTGCTCGTGCTGCAGGGCATGGACACGGCCGGCAAGGGCGGCATCGTGCGGCACGTGGTGGGGCTCGTCGACCCGCAGGGCGTGGCGCACCGCTCGTTCGGCGTGCCGACGCCCGCAGAGCGCAAGCACCACTTCCTGTGGCGCATCCGCCGGGCCCTGCCGGAGCCCGGCTACATCGGCGTGTTCGACCGCTCGCACTACGAGGACGTGCTCGTCGCGCGCGTCGACTCGCTCGTGCCCGCGGACGTGTGGGAGAAGCGGTACGACGAGATCAACCGCTTCGAGGAGAAGGTCGTCGCCTCCGGCACCACGATCGTCAAGGTCGCCCTGCTGGTGTCGTACGAGGAGCAGCGCGCCCGGCTCGCCGAGCGGCTCGAGCGCCCGGACAAGTTCTGGAAGTACAACCCCAGCGACGTCGACTCGCGCGCGAAGTGGCCCGCGTACCAGGAGGCCTACCAGGCGGTGCTCGACCGGACCAGCACCGAGATCGCCCCGTGGCACGTGGTGCCCGCCGACCGCAAGTGGTTCGCCCGCCTCGCCGTGAGCGAGCTCCTGCTCGACGCGCTGCGCCGCCTCGAGCTCGGCTGGCCCCCGGCCGACTTCGACGTCGAGGTCGAGAAGAAGCGGCTCGCGGCGACCTGACCGGCGTCGCACGCACGCCCCGGCCGGACGACGTGAGGGTCAGAGGACTCCGCGGGCGACCGTGCGGCCGTCCTCGGCGAGCGCGCCGAGGCGCGACAGCGCGCGGTAGTACTTCTTCCGGTACCCGCCGCGGAGCATCTCCTCGGTGAACAGGCCCTTCTCGCCCGCCCCGGCGAGCAGCACGGGCACGTCGCGGTCGTAGAGCCGGTCGACGAGCACGACGAGGCGCAGCGCGGCCGACTGCTCGGTGACCGGGTGGACCCCGGTGAGGGCGACCAGCTCGACGTCGTCGAGCAGCGCGCGGTAGCGGCTCGGGTGGACGTGGGCCAGGTGCGCGAGGAGGTCGTCGAACGCGTCGAGAGTCGCTCCGGAGCGAGCCGCGGCAGCGCGCACGACGTCCAGCGGCAAGGGCTCGGAGTCGGTGACGACGGCCCGGTGACGGTAGTCCTCGCCGTCCACGCGCAGCACCTCGAACCGGGCCGCGAGCGCCTGGATCTCGCGCAGGAAGTCCTCCGCGGCGAAGCGACCCTCGCCGAGCGCCCCGGGCAGCGTGTTCGACGTGGCGGCCAGCGCGACACCGCGGTCGGCGAGCTCGCGCAGGAGCCGTGACATGAGGACCGTGTCGCCCGGGTCGTCGAGCTCGAACTCGTCGATGCACACGAGCTTCTTCGTGGCGAGGGCGTCGACGGTGGCCTGGAACCCGAGCGCCCCGACGAGGTTGGTGTACTCGACGAACGTGCCGTAGGCGCTGACGTCGAGCCCGACGGCGTGCGCGAGCGCCGTGAGCAGGTGGGTCTTGCCGACGCCGAAACCCCCGTCCATGTACACCGCGGGGGCGGTCGCCCTCCGGGTCCCGAAGAGCCCCTTGCGCGGCGGCTTCACGACGGCGGCCGCGACCTCCTCGAGGCGCGCGACCGTCCGCGCCTGGCTCGGGTAGTCGGGGTGGGCGCGGTAGGTCGTGAAGCGGGCGCCGGAGAAGTGGCGCGGGGGCACGAGGTCGGCGAGCAGCCGCGCGGGCGGTACGGAAGGGAGGACGTCGACGAGCGCGCGCGGGGAGGCCGCCGCGTCACGGGTCGTCGCGCGGGCGGTGCCGGGAGGTGCTGCCGGGGCTGAGGCGCCACCGGCGACGTGCGAAGTCACGAGGATCCAGCCTACGCCCGGGGCTAGCCTGACGCCTGTGACCTCCACCACGACCGCCGCGGACGGACCCGCCGAGCCGCCCGCGGGCCGCACCGACCTGCCCCCGCTCGACCTCCTGCTGCCCGCACCCGAGCACGTTCCCGCCGACGCGCGCGAGGAACGGCTGGCCGCCCTCTACGCATACGGGCCGCCGACCCGCGCGGCGGGCTGCGTGGTGCGGGCCAACATGGTCACGTGCATCGACGGCGCGGCGTGGGGCCCCGACCACCGGTCCGGGTCGATCAACGACGACGCGGACTGGCGCGTGTTCCGCGTGCTGCGCGCGCTCGCCGACGTGGTGCTGGTCGGGGCCGGCACGGCGCGCGCCGAGGGCTACACGGCGCTGAGCCGGCCGCGCGGGCTCGCGCACCTGGTCGACGCGCCGCTCGAGCTCGCGATCGTGACCCGGACGGGGCGCGTGCCCACGGCCCTCGCGGGCGTCGAGCGGCCGCCGTACGTGCTCACGGGTCCGTCCGGGGCGGCCATGGCCCGCGGCGACGTGCCCGCGGACCGGGTGCTCGTCGTCGGGCGGGACGCACCGGCGGGCCCCGCGCCCGGCGGCCCGGAGGACACCGTGGACCTGGCCGCCGGGCTGGCCGCGCTCGCCGGGCGCGGCCTCACGCGGGTGCTCGCCGAGGGCGGGCCGGCGCTCCTGGGCGACCTCGTCGCCGCGGATCTCGTCGACGAGCTGTGCGTGACGACGACGCCGGGCGTCGTCGGGCCCGGACCGGGCCGCATCGTCGCCGGGCCCGCGCCGTCGGGCGTCGCGCCGGCCCCGCGCGTCGCCCGCCTCGCGCACCTGCTGCACAGCCCCACGGACCGGCCGGGCTCGCCGGCCGGTACGACCGCCGCGCGCTGGGTCCTGCCGATAGGCTGACGCGCGTGACCGACACGATCCTCGTCCTGACCGAAGACACGCTGAACCCGGCCGACGTGCAGCACATCCTCACGCTCCACGAGGGCGAGACCCTCGCGTACCGCGTGCTGGTACCCGCGGACACCGAGCGCAACCTCGTCTCGGCGATCATCGACCACCTGAGCGTCGGTGAGCTCAAGGAGGCGTGGGACGACGTCATCGGGCGCGAGCCGTCCGAGAACCAGGCCAAGGCGACGGCCGCGGAGCAGCTCGAGCGCAGCGTCGCCGAGCTGCGCGACGCGGGGCGCGAGGCCGACGGCAGCGTCACCGAGGACGACCCGCTGCCCGCGCTGCGCAAGGCCGTCGCCGCAGGCGACGTGCGCGAGGTCGTCGTCGTGACCTACCCGCACGCGGTCGAGGACACGTTCCACACGGACTGGGCCTCGCGCGCCCGCGACGAGCTCCACGTCCCGGTCCTCCACCTGTACTCGGGCACGAGCGAGCTCGGCTGACCCGTCCCGGCCCCGCCGGGGGCGGCCGCGGTCAGACCTCGCGCACCCGGTGCCCGGCCCGACGGATCGTGGCGCGGGCGAGCTGGTCCGTGGAGTCGAGGTAGAGCGGGTCGGCGAGCAGGTCGTGGTCGACGGCGACGACGGAGAGCTCGGTGCACCCCAGCACGATCACCTGGGCGCCGCGCTCGACGAGCCGGCCCGCGACGGCGCGGAACGTCTCGATGTCCACGGGTCTGCCGGCCTTGACCTGCTCGTAGATGATCCGGGACACGAGCGACTGGTCCGCGTCGTCCGGCACGAGCGTCGTGACGCCGTGCGCGGCGAACGCGTCCTGGTACACGCCCGACGTCGCGGTCCCCGCCGTCGCGAGCAGCCCGACGGCGCTCAGGTCCGCCACCCGCTCGCGGGCGGCGTCGACGGTCGTGGCGATGATGGAGACGAACGGCACGGTGATCGCGTCGAGCACCTGCTGCGTGAAGTAGTGCGCCGTGTTGCACGGCATGACGAGGAAGTCCGCGCCGAACTCCTCGAGCCGGCGCGCGTCGCGCGCGAGCACGGGACCGGGGTCGGCGTCCGAGCGCCCGAGGATGAACTGGGTGCGGTCGGGGATCGTCGCGTGGTTGAGCACGACGGCGTCGACGTGGTCCTGGTCGCGCTGCGCCTCCGTGAGCTCGACGAGGAGCTGCAGGAAGTACGCCGTCGCGAGCGGGCCGACACCCCCCAGCACTCCGACGAGGGGCTGGGCGCTGTCCTGGTCCGGTCGCGAGGTCACCCGTGGATCCTACGGCGCGCCACGGGGCGGCCGGCCACGGTCCGAGGTCCCGTCGACCGCCCGGTCCGGACCCGGACCGTCGGGCACCCGGCCGCGGGACGGCGCAGGTGGGCCCGTAGGATGACGCACGACCTCGCCCGGCCGGCGAGCCGCCGACCTGCACGCACCTGAAGAACGGACGACCTCTCGCGATGACGTACGGCAACGCCGAGTTCCTCCCCATCGTCCTGGGGACCAACCTCAACACCTACAACATCGCGAGGTCGTTGCACGAGGCGTACGGGGTCCGCACGCTGGCTCTCGGCCGGTTCCCGCTGCGTGAGACGGCGGACTCCCGCATCGTCGACGTGCGTACCTACCGCGACTTCGACGACCCGGAGCGCATCGTGGCGGTCCTGCGCGAGCTGGCCGCCGAGTTCCCGGGCCGCAAGCGCCTGCTCATCGCGAACATCGAGTTCTACACGAACGTCGTGATCGCGCACCGGGCAGAGCTCGAGGACCTCTACGTCATCCCGCTCGTCGGCCAGGAGCTGGCCGCGCGCCTCATGAACAAGACCGACTTCTACCGCACGTGCGCCGAGCTCGGGGTTCCGCACCCGGAGACCGTGATCGCGACGGCGGCGGACGTCGACGCGCCCGGCTTCGGCGAGGACCTGCCCTTCCCCTACCCCCTGATCCTCAAGCCGTCCGACACGGACACCTACCCGCGCCTGCGGTTCGAGGGCAAGAAGAAGGTGTACCTCGTCCAGGACGCGGCCGAGCTGCGCGACGTCGCACGCCGCATCTACGCGGCCGGCTACACCGACGACCTCATCGTCCAGGAGTACCTCGCGGGCGACGAGTCGGTCATGCGCGTGGTCAACACGTACTCCGACCGGCACGGTCGCCTGCGGTTCCTGTCGGCCGCCCAGATCGTGCTCGGCGAGTACGACCCGAAGCTCGTCGGGAACTACAACGCCGTCGTGACGATGAAGGACGACAAGCTCACCGAGTCGGTCCGGCACCTGCTCGACGGCCTCGGCTACGTCGGCGCGGCGAACCTCGACGTCATGTACGACCGCCGCACCGGCACGAGCAAGATCCTCGAGGTCAACCTCCGCCAGGGCGCCGCGAGCTTCTACACGATGGCCGCGGGCGGCAACCTCGCGCGCTGCTACGTCGAGGACCTGGTCCACGGGCGCGAGCTGCCCGAGCAGGTCACGTCCGACGCGCGGCTCTGGGTCAACGTGCCCTACCCGGTCGTCCGGGCGCTCGTCCCGGTGTCGCTGCGCCACCGCGTCAAGAAGGCGCGCAAGCACGGGGTGTGGCACACGCTGCGCTACGCGCCCGACAGGAGCCTGCGGCGCCGGGTCGACGTGTGGCGCGTCGACCTGCGCCACGCGCTCGACTACGTGAAGTTCGCGCGCTCACGCCCGGCGGCCTGACGCCGTCCCACCCGCGTCGAGCCGCCGTCACCCGCCGAGGACGCGTGCCTTCTGGGTGGCGAGCTCTGCGTCCGTGAGGACCCCCTGCTCGTGCAGTGCCGCGAGCTCGCGGAGCTGCGCGATGGTCGCGTCCATGTCGGCACCGCCCGAGGCCGCCGGCTGCGGCGCCGCCTGCGCGGGGGGTGCCGCGTACTGCGGGGGTGCCGCGTACTGCGCTGGTGCGGCCGGGGCCGGCGGGCCGTAGCCGGCCGCCTCCTGGGCCTGATGTGCGTCCTGCTCGGCCCAGCGGCCCTGCTGTCGGCGCTGCACGCGGCCGGAGACGGCGCTCGCCGTCCCGGCGACGACGGCAGTCCGCGCGACGCCTCGGAGCAGTCCCATGATGGTGTGTCCTCTCGGTCGGGGGGTGGACGTGTGCTCAGCGGGCCTCGGCGGCTTCGAGCGCTGCGAGGATCGACTGCACGGGGATGCGCCCCCCGGCGACGAGCGCGCCGCCGCCGCGGCGCAGTGCGGAGGCGAACGGCCCCGCCCACGCGTTCTCGTACACGAGCACCCCCGCCGCGCTGCCCGGCTGGAGCGCCTCGCCGGCCTCCCGGAGGTCGTCCTCGCCGAGGATCCCGGAGGACGCTCCCTCGAACACCGTCACGTCGAAGTCGCCCGTGACGTCGAGGTTCTCCAGCTCGATGCCGTACACCTCGCCGCTCGCGCTCTTCTCGACGAAGGCCAGGTCGAGGACCCGGATGATGCCGCGCTCCACGAGGTCGAGCAGGAGGGGCAGCGCCTCGCCGTCGAGCCGGTTCTCGGGGAACTCCACGACGATGTAGTCGATCGGTCCCATCTCGTCGATCTCTCGGTCCATCGGTCGCTCTCCGGTCGTCCTGGCAGGGAACGGGCCGCCCACGATGACGTCCCAGGGCTCACGGTGCTCCCCGTCGACGGCCGCGTCCTCACCCGGCGCGGGTGATCGACGCCCCGCGACGGCGGCGAGGAGGCCGGCGAGGTCCACCTCGCGCATCCGGTAGGAGGTCAGGACCGTCGGGACCGTCCGGTCGACGTCGTCGAGCATCTCCTGCACGAGCGCCCCGACGGGGCCGCGGACGACGACCTCGACGTCCGCCCGCGTCCCGGGCGTGGTCGTGCGCAGCTCGAGCAGGTCGAGCCCGAGCGCGGCGAGGCGCTGGAGCAGCCCGTAGAGCGCGGCCTGGTCGCGCACCGTCGCCTCGAGCACCGTGCACTCGACCGAGCGCCGGACGCCCAGCTCGGCAGCGTCAGCAGGCAGAAGCACGACCGGCCCTCGGAGCGTGATCTCGACCATGGTCGTGCGGGCCATGCGTCTCTCCTTGCCTCGCGACGTCGAACGGCCTCGCGCCGTCGCTCCAGGATGCTCGGCGCACGCTCTCCGGCGGATCACCCCGAACGGGTGGGGAGGCCTCCCGCGGACCGACTACCCCCGGCGGGTGAGGAGGAGACCCGTGCCGCCGGTCGACAGTGGGACCGTCACGGACGTCCGTGACCGGACGTGAGGAGTGCGGCGATGGACGGCTTCTGGGACTGGTTCTGGCTCATGGTGTGGTGGTTCTTCTTCATCGCGTACCTCGTCGTGCTGTTCCAGATCATCGGCGACCTCTTCCGCGACAAGGCCCTGAGCGGCTGGTGGAAGGCGCTGTGGATGATCGCGCTGATCGTCGTGCCGTACCTGTCGGCGCTGATCTACGTCATCGCGCGCGGACGCGGCATGGCCGAACGGCACGCGGAGGAGGACCGCTTCCGCCGCCAGATGACGGACGACTATGTCCGCGCCACGGCCGGCACCGGGCGGTCGCCCGCCGGTGAGATCGCCGACGCCAAGGCGCTCTACGACGCCGGCACGATCGACGCCGACGACTTCGCGACGCTCAAGGCGAGGGCTCTCGCCTGAGGCCCCCTGCGCGCCGTCGTGCACGACCGTGCGGGGCCGGTCGCTGCGGGTCCGGCCGGAGATCGGCGCCGTCTCGCCCGGCCCCCTGGTGAACGCAGGCGTACGGTGGCCCCATGGCCTCGGTCGAGCCACGTGCCGAGCGGGGGGACGCGCGCGTCGCGGCCGCCCGAGAATCGCTGCGCGCCCGCACAGCAGTCCCTGAGCTTCCCCGCTCGACCGTGCCGCGTCCGGCCGTCGAGGCGTTGCTCGACGACGCGCTGACGCGCCGCCTGACCCTCGTGTCGGCCGGGCCCGGCTGGGGCAAGACCACCGCCGTCGCGCACTGGGCACGCGGTGATACCGGCCGACGGGTCGCCTGGCTGACGCTCGAGCCGTTCGACGACAAGCCGGCCGCGTTCTGGGCCGACGTGCTCGCGGCACTGCGTGACGCTGACGTCGTCCCCGCCGGGCATCCGCTGGAGACGCTGGTCGTGCCTCCGCGCCTGTCGCCCGGGATCCTGCGCCAGGTGCTCGCCGCGGTCGAACGCCTGCCGGAGCCCGTCGTCCTCGTCCTCGACGACTTCCACTTCGCGGCGTGCTCCGAGGTCGCGGCGACCGTCGACGACCTGCTGCGCTACCCGCTGCCCCTCCACGTCGTGGCGCTCACCCGCGTCGACCCGCTGGTCCGGCTGCAGCGGCTCCGGGTGCTGGGTGAGGTGGCGGAGGTCGGAGCCGCCGACCTCGCGTTCGACGCCGCCGTGGTCGCGACGCTCGCCCCCGAGCACGGGCGAGACCTGGAGCCCGGCGACGTCGAGCGGGTGCTGGAGGAGACGGGTGGCTGGGCGGTCGGGGTCGCGTTGCACCTGGAGTCGTCCGACGCCGTGAGCCGGGCGCGCGCGAGCCGCTCGGCGGCGGAGTTCCTCCTCGCCGAGGTGCTCGACCGCCGAGACCCGGCGACACGCCGCTTCCTGCTCCGCACGAGCGTCGCCTCGGCCGTGTGCCCCGACCTGGCCACCGAGCTCGACCCTGACATCCGCGCCCGCAACCTGCTGCCCGACCTCGCCGCAGCCGACGGGTTCGTCACGACCGTCGGCGAGGGCCGCACCTGGTTCCGGTACCACCCGCTCCTGCGGGAGATGCTCCTGCACCAGTTCGGCGTCGAGGACCCTGCCGGTCTGCGCGAGGCACACCGGATCGCCGCCCGGTGGTTCGCGCGGGACGGCGACCCGCTGCGTGCGCTCGAGCACGCGGCGGCCGCGGTGGACTGGCCGCTCGTGAGCGGGATCTTCGTCGAGGGTGCCGCCGCGCAGCTCGCCGGCCCGCACCGCGAGACGGTCGCCGACATCGTGCGGGCGATCCCCTTCGCGACGCTGGGACCGGACGCGCTGCTGTCCCTGTGCGCAGGTGCGCTCGCCAGCGTGGACGAGCGGTTCGACGCCGCGGCCCACCATGTCGTCCGGGCGCGTGCGCTCCTCGACCCGGACGAGCAGCCCGCGGCTGCCGTCCTCCTGGAGCTCATCGACGCGTCGACCGCACGCGCACAGGGCGACGTGCACCGGCTCACGACGGCGGCCGGGGCCGCTCAGGCCGCCGCGGACGACGCGCCGTACCCGTTCCCGGCGCTCGAGACCTACCGGCGGCTGGCCGCCTCCCACCGTGCCGCGGGACTCGCGTGGTGCGCCACGCCGTCCGAGGCCTGGGTCCCCACGACGCGCGACGACACGAGCGGCGCCCGGCTGGTCCACCTCGGCGCGCGAGCCGTGACGGCGCTCCGCCTCGTCGCGGACGGACGGCTGGAGGAGGGCCAGGCGTCCGCTCGGGCGACCACGACGGATGCCGTGGCACGCGGCTGGGAGATGTTCGCCCACGCGCGAGCCGCGCACGCGGCGCTCGCCTGGGTGCGCTACCTGCGCGCCTCGGACGAGGGCCTGGAACGCCAGCTCGCGCACGCGCTGGCTGCTGACGGCGGGGGCCGCGAGCCCGCCTCGGAGGTCGCCGTCCGGCTGCTCCAGGCGCTGGTCGCCGCGGCTCGGGGGCACGCCCAGGCAGCACGCCACGCGCTCGCATCCGCCGACCGGACGCTCGGTCCGGTCCCGGTGCCTCCCGTCCTGGCGGACCTGTGGGTACGCACGTCCACGGAGGTGCACCTCAGGGGGCCGCGCCTCGGCCCGGCGGGAGGGCGGGTCGAACGTGAAGGGCTCGGCTCCTCGGCCGTCCTCGCCGTGTGCGACGCGCGCCGGCTGCTGGCCGACGGCCGGAGCGGGGCAGCGCTGCGGGCGGTCGAGGGCGTCGCGGACGACACGGACGGCGAGGTCGAGACCCTCTCGCGCGTCGAGGCCGCCCTCGTCGAGGCGTCCGCGCTCGCGCACGCCGGCACCCGCCGCGCTCACGTGCTCCTCGCCCAGGCGCTGGACCTCGCTGCGGAGCAGCAGCTCGCCCGCCCGTTCCTCACGATCCCCGGTGCGGAGCTGCGGCCGCTGCTCGCCCGAGCAGCGGCAGGCCGGGACGACGGCCTCGGCAGACGGCTCCGTGCCCACTTCTCCCGCGGCGCGGTCGCTCCCGAGCCCACGCCGCTCGTCGAGCCCCTCACCGAGCGGGAGCTGGCGGTCCTCGCGGCCTTGCCCACGATGGAGAGCAACGTGGAGATCGCCGAGGACTTCTTCGTGTCCGTCAACACCGTTAAGGCGCACCTCAAGGCGCTGTACCGCAAGCTCGGCGTCGGGTCCCGGCGCGACGCGGTCCGCCGGGGCCGCGAGCTCGGCATCCTGCCCTGACGCCTCAGCCCAGCGCGGCGGGCGCCGCGCCCGGCACCGGGTCGGGCAGACGCCGCATGCGCAGCGCCTGCGCCACGCCGAGGAGCCCGGCGCCCAGCGGGACGAGGAGGGCGACCTGGAGAGCCCGCGCGCGCACGTCGTCGTTGATCCGCAGGATCTCCTCGCGCACGGGAGCTGGTTCGTCCGCGAGCAGCTCGACGAGCTGGGCGTCGCTCATGACCTCGGCGTCCTCCTCGAGGACCTGGCTCACCTGTGCCTTGTCCTCGGGCGGCAGCACGCGGCTGGCCTGCGCCTGGGCGGTGAACCCCGTCGCGAGCGACGCGAGCATGACGGCACCCGCGAGGGCGAGCCCGAGCGACAGCCCGAACGAACCCGCGGCGGAGTTCACGCCCGCAGCCTCCCCCACACGTTCCTCGGCGATCGGGGAGAGCGTGAAGGCGTTGAGCTGCGAGACGAGGAGCCCGAGGCCGCAGCCGGCGACCACGAGCGGGATCGCGAGGTACCACCCCGACGTCGCACGGGGCACGACGGGCAGGAGCGCCGCGATCCCCACCACGAGGAGCGCGAAACCCGCCAGGACGAGCGTGGCCGGCCGCCGGCGACCGGCCCGGCGGCCCGCGAGGATCGCCGCGGCGAACATGCTGAGCGACAGGGGCGCGAGCGAGAGGCCGGCGAGCATCGCGTCGTAGCCGAGCGCCATCTGGAGGAACACGGGCAGCGCGATCATGGCGCCACCGAGCGCGACCTGCTGCAGGGTCTGCTGCGAGACGCCGACGCGGAACGCCGGGGAACGGAACAGCACCGGGTCGACGAGGGGCGCGGCGCCCCGTCTCTCGCGCCGGAGCACCCACCGCGCGAGACCGACCAGCCCGACGACGCCGACAGCGACGAGGAGACCCACCGCCTCGCCGCCCTCCTGCCACACGAGGACCCCGAGCACGACGCCCCCCATGCCGAGGACGGAGAGCACCGCGCCGACGACGTCGACCGACCGGTCGCCCGTGAAGGGGACCTCGCGCACGAGCCGGATGCCCGAGAGCACGACGACGATGACGACCGCCTCGAGCGCGAACGCGACGCGCCACGACAGGTACGTCGTGATGAAGCCGCCGAGGAGCGGACCGACCGCCGCCGCCACCGACGCCGATGCGCCGACGAGGGCGTACACCTTCGTCCGCGCCGCCCCCTCGAAGCTCCCGTGCACGAGGGCCTGCATGGACGGCAGGAGGAGCGCCGCGCCGAGCCCGCCGACCAGCGACCAGAAGACGACGACGGCGGTGAGGCTCTGCGCGAGCGTCATCGCGACCGCGCCCACGCCGTACCCGAGGAGCCCGAGCACGTAGCCGCGACGTCGGCCGACGAGGTCGCTCACCTTGCTGCCGATGAGGATGAACGCGGCGGAGACGAGCGCCTCGAGGGCGATGGCGGTCTGGACACCGCTGACGGTCGTCCCCAGGTCGTGGACGACCGCCGAGATCGACACGTTCATGAACGAGGTGTCGACGACGAGGACGAACATCGCCATCGCCAGCAGCACCGCGAGGCGCCGGTCGACCGTCCCCGTCGCCCCTCCCCCGGTCGTCACGACGCGCCTCAGGCCCGAGGCAGCCCGCGCACGGGCTCCGCTCGGCCCGGACCGACATGGCGCAGGACGAGCTTGCCCAGCTCGACGAGGACGAGGAACGCGACGGCCACGAGCGCGCACACGCCCCACTGCTCGCCGTCGAGGCTCACCGTGCCGAAGATCCGCTCGAGGCCGTCGAGGGTCGTGACGAGGAACGTCAGCCCGAGCGAGGAGAGCAGGAGGACGACGAACCGGCCGTTGGCGAGCGTGTCGAACGAGAGGATGCTCGCGCGCGGGTCGCGCCACTCGAGCGCCGCGACGACGTGCAGGAGCGACATGGCCGTGAGGCCCATCGTCGTCGCGACCGGCAGGTCGTAGCGCTCCTCGCCCCACGCGACGGCCACGAGCGTCCCGACGGCGATGAGGACGCCGCCCAGCGCGAGGCGCGCGCCGAGCGCGCGCCCGATGACCGGCTCGGAGGGCGAGCGCGGCCTGCGCCGCATGAGACCCGGCGAGGCCGCGTCGAAGCCGAGCCCGATCGCGAGCAGCACGTCGATCGCGAAGTTGACCCACAGGATCTGGAGCGGCGTCAGCGGCGTACCGCCCGCGATCGTGAAGATCCCGGCGCCCACGAAGGTGAGGATGAAGCCGATCAGCACGACCATCTGGAACCGGATGTACTTCATGAGGTTGTCGTAGAGCCCGCGGCCCCCCTCGACGGCCTTGACGATCGTCGCGAAGTTGTCGTCGGTGAGGATCATCTCGGCGGCGTCCTTCGTGACCTCCGTCCCCGTGATCCCCATCGCGACGCCGATGTCGGCCCGCGCCAGCGCGGGGGCGTCGTTGACGCCGTCACCCGTCATCGCGACGACGTCGCCCTGGCGCTTGAGCACGTCGACGAGCCGCACCTTGTCCTCGGGGGCCACGCGCGCCACGACACCGATGCCGGCGACCTCGGCCTCGAGCTGCGCGTCGCTCATCGCCGCGAACTCGGCGCCGGTCAGCGCTCGCCCCTCGATGCCGAGCTGCCCGGCGATCGCGGCGGCGGTCGTCACGTGGTCACCGGTGATCATCCGCACCCGGATCCCCGCGTCCTTGCACTCCGCGATCGCGTCCCGCGCCTCGCGCCGCGGCGGGTCGACGATCCCGACGAGCGCGAGCAGCTCGAGGTCCTGGGCGAGCCCGAGCAGGTCACCGTCCAGGTCGGCCCGGGTGACGTCGCGACGCGCGACCGCGAGGACCCGCATCCCCTCGGCCGCGAGCCCGTCGTTCTCCCGGGAGACCAGCGCGCGTGCGTCGTCGTCGAGCGTCGCCGTGCCCCCGTCGGCGGTGAGGTACCGGCTCGACCGCGCGAGGAGCACGTCCGGAGCGCCCTTGACGTAGCAACGGACAGCGCCGTCGATCTCGTGGAACGTCGCCATGAGCTTGTACTCGGTGTCGAAAGGCACCTCCGCGACGCGCGGGTGGTCGCGACGCGTCTCCTCCACGTCCAGGCCGGCCTTGGCGGCGAGCACGACGAGCGCGCCCTCCGTCGGGTCCCCGAGGCACTCGCCGTCCCGCACGACGGCGTCGCTCGCGAGCGCCATCGGCAGCGCGACGGGCTCGAGCGGGACGTCGGTCGAGCCCGCCGCCGCGAGGATGCGGCCCGTCGTCGAGTAGCCCTCGCCGTCGACGGAGAACCGCCGCCCGGCGAGCACGAGGCGCCGGGCGGTCATCTGGTTGAGCGTGAGGGTCCCGGTCTTGTCGGAGCAGATGGCCGACGTCGAGCCGAGGGTCTCCACGGACTTGAGCCGCTTGACGATCGCGCCCTCGTCCGCGAGCCGACGCGTACCGAGCGAGAGGAGCATCGTCACGACGGCGGGCAACCCGGTCGGGATGGCCGCGATCGCGAGGCTGATGCCGACCACGAAGAGGCTGTCGAAGTCCTCCCCGCGCGCCAGCCCGAGCACGACCACGACGACGAGCGCGACCGCCGCCATCACGGTGATGATCACGGTGATGCGGTCCAGCTGGCGCGTCAGCGGGGTCTTGTCCTGCTCGACGCCGCTGAGCATCCCGGAGATGCGGCCGACCTCGGTCGTCATGCCCGTCGCCGTGACGACCATCTCACCGCGGCCACGGGTGACCTGCGAGTTCATGTACGCCATGTCGGTCCGGTCGCCGAGCGGCGCGTCCTCGGCGCCGACCGGGGCGACTCCCTTGGCGACGGGCGTGCTCTCGCCCGTCAGCCCCGCCTCCTCGATCTCGAGGGAGGCCGCGACGACGAGCCGGCCGTCGGCGGGGATCTTGCTCCCCGCCTCGAAGCCCACGACGTCACCCGGGACGAGCTCCTCCGCCGGCACCTGCTCCTGGCGTCCGTCGCGGCGGACGGTCGCCGTCATGACGAGCATCTCGCGCAGCGCGGCCACGCTCTGCGCCGCCTTGCCCTCCTGGTGCAGCCCCATGAGGGCGTTGAGGACGGTGAGGAGCAGGACGACCACACCCGTGGTCACGTCGCCGAGGGCCAGGATGCTGACGACCGCGGCACCGACGAGCACGAGCTGCATGAGGTCGCGGTACTGCCGCAGGAACGCCTGCCAGGCCGGTTCCTTGCGCTCCTCGGCCAGTGCGTTGGGGCCGTACCGCGCGCGACGCTCCGCGACCTCGGCCGACGTGAGGCCGACGACCGGGTCGACACCCAGCTCGGCGCACACCTCCGAGACGGAGGCGGTGTGCCAGGGACCCGGGCTCGGCGGGACCTGTTGTCGAGAGATCTGCGCAGCCGTCATCCTGGGCTCCTTCCGGCGCTCCCTCCCACGGTCACAGCCGACCGCGTCGAGAGCCTCACCCGCCACGGGTAGCCCTCGCCGCCCGGCGGGGTCGCCGGTCGGAGGGAGCCGCGCCCGCTCAGACCACGGCGGGGCTGGCTCCCAGTGCCGAGCGCACGGCCTCCACGACGCGGCGCGCCGTGGCGACGCCGACCGTCGTCGGCAGGTTCACGACACGCGCCACGAGGTCCTCGGTCGTGGCGAGCGCCGGGTCCCCGGGCGTGTACCCGTACACCGCGGGGTCGTCCGGGCCGGGGAACAGGGCGGGCCGGTACCACTTCCCGACGTAGAAGCCGGCTGCGGCGAGCTCGGCGACGAGCCGGTCGGCGGTGGCGGCGTCGGGCGCGAAGAACGGGAACCGGACCAGCGGCGCCCGCTCTCCGATGCCCGCCGGGACCTCGACGACGTCGGACAGCCCGCGCACGTACTCCGCGACGGTGTCCGCACGGCGGGCCTCGACGTCGCCGCTCGACCGCAGCGCGTCGACCATCTGCCGGAGGACCCACGACGACGGCCGCTGCGGCGGGTGCGCGAGCCCGCCACGGTTCTCCACGGGCGCGATCGCGGGCTCGTAGGCGCCGACCGCGGTCAGCGCCCCGCGCACCTTCCCGGCGGCAGCGCCGGGGAGCCGGTTGAGCACGCGCACCTGCGTGCGGAAGCTGCGCGCGGCGAGGTCGAGCCGGGCACCCACGACGGGCAGCGCGTCGAGCGCGGAGACGATCGCGGCGCGCAGCGCCGGGTCGAGCGACGGGCTGACCCACACCGCACCCCCGAAGCGTGTCGGCAGCATCTTCTCGACGCCGAACGAGTGGAACGAGACGTCCGCGACGGGCTTGCCGTCGGCGTCCCGCGTGAGGCGCGTCACGCAGTGCGCGCTGTCCTCGAGGAGAAGGGCGCCGACCGAGCGCGCCGCGTCGCGCAGGCGCAGGGCGGTGGCGTCGTCGACGATGCCGAACGTGTTCTGGAGCACGACGGCGCGCGTCGCGGGGCCGACCGCGAGCCGGTCGGGGTCGATAGCGACGGTCGCCGGGGAGACCTCGGCGTAGACGGGCCGGAGCCCGGCGACGAGGACGGGGTCGACCGCCGTCGAGCACGTGAACACCTGGGTGACGACGTCGCCCGCCCCACGAGCCTCGGCGAGCGCGCGGAACACGACCTCCATGCCGTACCGGGCCTTGAACACGAGGAACCAGTCGGCGGGGTCGGTGCCCGTCCGGTCGGCGAGCATCCTCGTCGCGGTCGCGTCCTGCGGGTGGCGGCTCATCGGTCTCCGTGTCGTCGTGGATCGGCGTCGTTCGGCGAATGCCGACGGCGGCCGTCACGCCGGAGCGTCACGGCCGCCGTCGGGCGGTGGGTGTCAGGCGTCGGACTCGGTGCGGTCGCCCGACCACTCGGTGTGGAACACGCCCGGCTTGTCGACGCGACGGTACGTGTGCGCACCGAAGAAGTCGCGCTGCGCCTGGATGAGCGCGGCGGGCAGGCGCTCGGCCCGGACGCCGTCGTAGTACGCGAGCGACGACGAGAACGCCGGCGTCGGCACGCCGTTCTGCGCCGCCCCCGCGACGACCCGGCGCCACGCGGCGAGGCCGTTGCCGACCGCGCCCGTGAAGTACTCGTCGGCGAGGAGCAGCGGGAGCTGCTCGTCGCGCTCGTAGGCCTCGGTGATGCGGTTGAGGAACCGCGCACGGATGATGCAGCCGCCGCGCCAGATGCGCGCCATCGCCCCGCGGTCGATGTCCCAGCCGAACTCCGCCGACGCCGCCGCGATCTGGTCGAAGCCCTGCGAGTACGCGACGACCTTCGACGCGTAGAGCGCGAGGCGAACGTCCTCGACGAACGCGTCCCGGTCCTTGACGTCCCAGTCCTGCGTGTCGGCGGGCAGGGCCGCACGGCCCGCCTCGCGCTGCGGCACGGAGCCGGACAGCGCCCGGGCGAACGTCGCCTCGGCGATGCCGGTGATCGGGACGCCGAGGTCGAGGCCGTTCTGCACGGTCCAGCGGCCGGTGCCCTTCTGCTCCGCCTGGTCGAGCACGACGTCGACGAACGCCGAGCCGGTCTCCGCGTCGACGTGCTGGAGCACGTCCGCGGTGATCTCGATGAGGAACGACTCGAGGTCGCCCGTGTTCCAGTCCTCGAAGATCTTGCCGATCTCCGCCGCCGATGCACCGAGGCCCTGCTTGAGCAGGTCGTACGCCTCCGCGATGAGCTGCATGTCGGCGTACTCGATGCCGTTGTGGACCATCTTCACGAAGTGGCCGGCGCCGTCGGGACCGACGTAGGTGCAGCACGGCGTGCCGTCGACCTTCGCGGAGATGTCCTCGAGGATCGGGCCGAGGCTCGCGTACGACTCGCGCGTGCCGCCGGGCATGATCGACGGGCCGTTGAGCGCGCCCTCCTCGCCGCCGGAGACGCCGGTGCCGACGAAGTGCAGCCCCTTCGCCGCGAGCGCCTTCTCGCGGCGGATCGTGTCGGGGAAGTGCGCGTTGCCCGCGTCGACGACGATGTCGCCCTCTTCGAGCAGCGGCACGAGCTCGTCGATCACGGCGTCCGTCGCGGCGCCCGCCTTGACCATGATCACGACCTTGCGCGGCCGCTCGAGCGACGCCACGAAGTCGGCCATCGACTCGGACGGGACGAAGTCGCCCTCGCTGCCCGCCTCGGCGATCAGCGACTCGGTCTTGGCGTACGAGCGGTTGTGCACCGCGACCGTGTAGCCGTGCCGGGCGAAGTTGCGGGCCAGGTTGCGACCCATGACCGCGAGTCCGGTCACACCGATCTGTGCACGTGCTGACATCTGCTTCCCTGCTCCTCGAGGATCGGTACCGGCGCACGACGGCGGCGCGCGGGAGCGCGGGGACCGTCCGGGACCGCGCGGGGGCGCGGCCGGGGTGCACCGGAGGCGGATACGAGCGCCAGCCTAGTCCTCGTCCGCCTGCGCGCCCCTGGGCAGCCACGATCCGGTCACGCGCAGTGTCCTTGACGAACGGCGCCGCCGGGTCGGGCGGTCACGATTCGATGACGCCCGCGCGGCGCGTGCCCGATCTGTCCGACCGGCTCGTACTGTGCCCGTGTGACGACCGCCCACGGGAACGACGCTCCCCCGGAGTTCCGTGCCGTCCTCGACGCGCTCGCCGCGCGGCGTCTGCGGCCCGAGGTGACGCTGCGCGAGGTACCGGCCCCCCGGCGGATCGCGCCCTGGTCGGTCGCGCTCACCGGCGAGGTCGCGGCGCCGGGGGCCGACGACACGGACCTGGCCTCGGGCCGGTTCATCGTGCTGTTCGACCCCGACGGGCAGGAGGCGTGGCAGGGGCGCTTCCGCGTGGTGACGCTCGTGCGGGCGACGCTCGAGCCGGAGATGGCGTCCGAGGAGATGCTCGCCGAGGTCGCGTGGACGTGGTTCGAGGACGCGCTGCGCGACACGGGCGCACGAGCGCGCGCCGAGGGCGGGACGGTGACGCGGGTCGTGTCGCAGAGCTTCGGGGCCCTCGCGGGCAAGGACACCGGCGTCGAGCTGGAGATGCGGGCGTCCTGGACGCCCGTCCCCGCGGGGCCCGGCGAGGACGGCCCGAGCGACCTCGGCGACCACCTCGCGGCCTGGGCGCAGCTGCTGTGCACGGCCGCCGGGCTGCCGCCCCTGCCCGACGGCGTGACGCCCCTGCCGTCACGGTCGGTGGCCCGACGCAATACCGTGGGTCCATGAGCTCGACCGCAGCGCCCGCACCGCCCCCGCTCGACCCCGCCCTCGGCGCCTCCGCCGAGGCGCCCGTCGTGACGCCCCTGACCGAGCCGTCCGACGGCGTCGGACCGGTCGTCGACACGCCCGCCGCCTTCGCCCGGGTCGTCGACGCGTTCGCCGCGGCGACCGGCCCGGTCGCGGCCGACGCCGAGCGCGCGTCGGGCTACCGCTACGGCCAGCGCACGTACCTGGTCCAGGTCCGCCGCGAGGGCGCGGGGACGGCGCTGATCGACCCGGTCGCCGTGCCGGACCTCACGCCCCTGCGCGAGGCCGTCGGCGACGCGGAGTGGGTCCTGCACGCCGCCTCGCAGGACCTGCCCGGCCTCGCCGAGCACGGCGTGGTGCCCGCGAGCGTCTTCGACACCGAGCTCGCGGCCCGGCTCCTGGGCATGGAGCGCGTGGGGCTCGCCGCGGTCGTCGCGGACGTCCTGGGCCTCGGGCTGGCCAAGGAGCACTCCGCCGTCGACTGGTCCACCCGGCCGCTGCCGGAGGACTGGCTGCGCTACGCGGCGCTCGACGTCGAGGTGCTCGTCCCGCTGCGCCGCGCGCTCGGGGAGCGCCTCGAGGAGGCGGGCAAGGCGGAGTGGGCGGCGCAGGAGTTCGAGGCCGTGCGGACGGCCGGACCGACGGCGCCCCGCCCGGAGCCCTGGCGTCGCACGTCCGGGACGCACACGCTGCGCGACCCGCGCCGGCTCGCCGTCGTGCGGGGCCTGTGGGAGGCGCGCGACGCGACCGCGCGCGCACGCGACATCGCCCCGGGACGGGTCCTGCCCGACCGCGCGATCCTCGCGGCCGCCGAGGCGCTGCCGCGCACCGCCGGGCAGCTCGTCGAGCTCGCGCCCTTCGCCGGCAAGGGCACCCGCCGCCGCGCGGCCTACTGGCAGCGCGCGATCGACGCCGCGCTCGCGCTCCCGGCGAGCGCGCTGCCGTCCACCCGCGGGCCGCGCACGGACGCACCCCCGCCGCCGCGCGCCTGGGCGGACCGCGACCCCGGCGCGGCCGCGCGCCTCGAGGCCGCGCGCGCCGTCGTGCAGGGGGTGTCGGAGCGGCTCGCGATACCCGTGGAGAACGTCCTGCAGCCGGACGCGCTGCGCCGCCTGTGCTGGACCCCGCCCTACCCCGCGGACGCCGACGGCGTCGCACGGTTCCTGCGCGGCCGGGGGGCGCGCGAGTGGCAGGTGGGCCTCGTCGCACAGCCGCTCGCGGACGCGTTCGCGGCGGTCCCGGGACGGTAGGGTCGTCCGCGTGCACGACGCGAACCTGACGATCCGGACAGTCACCGACCGAGCCTCCTGGGACGCCCGGGTGAACCAGCTCGGCGGCCACCCGCTCCAGCTGTGGGGCTGGGGCGAGGTGAAGGCCACGGGCGCGTGGACCCCGCACCGGGTCGAGGCGGTCGCCGCGGACGGCAGCGTCCGGGGCATGGCCCAGGTGCTCGTGCGGTCCCTGCCCGCGCAGTTCAAGGCGCTGTGCCACGTCCCGCGCGGCCCGGTCATCGCGCCGGCGGCGGCGTCGGAACCCGGTACCTGGGGCGCCGGGCCGGGAGTGGGCGACGACGCGACGCGCGACGCCGTGACGCGGGCGGTCGTGGCGTGGTGCAAGGAGCACGTCGGCGGTGTGGGGATCACGATCGAGCCCGACTGGCCCGTCGGCACGCACCTCGCGCTGCCCGACGCCCGCCCCGCCGAGAACCCGATCCTCTACCCGTACACCCTCGTCCTCGACCTGACGAAGTCCCCGGACGAGCTGACCAAGGCCATGGGCAAGACCACGCGGTACGACATCCGCAAGGCCGCGCGCACGGGCCTCGAGGTCCGCCGCGTGACCGAGGAGGCCGAGGTCCGCCAGGTCCTCGCCGTCTACCACGAGACGGCCGAGCGGGCTGGCTTCGCCCTGCACGACGACGAGTACTACCTGGCGATCCACCGCGAGCTCGGCGAGCACTCCGTGCTGGTCGCGGCGTTCTCCGAGGGCGCCCCGGTGTCGTTCGTGTGGTGCGTGTCGTCGGCGACGACGTCCTTCGAGCTGTACGGGGGCATCGACGACACCGGGCGCAGGCTGCGCGCCAACGCGCCCGTGAAGTGGCACGCGATCACGCTCGCGCAGCAGGCAGGGCTCGTCCGGTACGACATGAACGGGCTTCTCAACGACGGGATCAGCGAGTTCAAGCGCAGCTTCGCCCAGCACGACGACGAGCTCGTGCACAGCGTCGACGTGCCGTTCTCGATGTGGTACTCGGCGTGGAACAAGGGCCTTCCGACCGCGAAGAAGGTCGTGCGCAAGCTGCGCGGCAGCCGCTGACCTCCCCCGCTCCCGTCCGGTCGCCGCGGTGACCGGCACCCCCTCGGAGACCCGGTATCGCGCTTGCGATACCGGGTCTCTCTCGTGACGTACGATCTACTCGTACTTTCCCGATACTCGCGGTAGCGTGTATCGCACGTACGACCCGAGCGGTGCCGCTCCGGACACCGCCGTCCCGACCATCTGCATCGGATGGAGATGCCATGACCGTGGCCAACGAGGCCCCCACCGGCGCGACGGGCACCACCGTCGACTCCCCCGCCGGCGCTCCCACCCCGGCACCCACCCAGGCCGCGCGCCAGCGCTCGCGTCGCCGCCCCGTGCGCGACGTCGTCTTCGTCGAGGGCGTGCGCAGCCCGTTCGGCAAGGCGCGCCCCGACGGGATCTACGCCGAGACGCGCGCGGACGACCTCGCCGTGAAGACGATCCGCGAGCTCCTGCGCCGCCGTCCCGAGCTGCCCGCCGAGCGCATCGACGAGCTCGCGCTGGCCGCGACGACGCAGACGGGCGACCAGGGCCTCACCCTCGGCCGCAGCGTCGCGGTCCTCGCAGGCCTGCCGAAGTCGGTGCCCGGCTTCGCGATCGACCGGATGTGCGCCGGCGCGATGACGGCCGTCACGACGACCGCCGCGAACGTCGCCGTCGGCGCGCAGGACGTCGTCGTCGCGGGCGGCGTCGAGCACATGGGCCACCACCCCATGGGCGAGGGCTCGGACCCCAACCCGCGCTTCGTCGCCGAGAAGCTCGTCGACTCGTCGGCGCTCGTCATGGGCGCGACGGCCGAGAACCTGCACGACCGGTACCCGCACCTCACCAAGGAGCGCGCCGACGCCTACGCCGTCGCGAGCCAGGCCAAGTACGCCAAGGCCGTCGCGAACGGCGACATCACCCCCGACCTCGTCCCGATCGCGATCCGGTCGACCGAGCTCGGGTGGGGTCTGGCCACCGCCGACGAGCTGCCGCGACCCGGCACCACGGTCGACGCGGTCCGCGACCTCAAGACCCCGTTCCGCCCCGGCGGCAAGGTCACCGCGGGCAACGCCTCCCCGCTGACGGACGGCGCGACGGCGTGCCTGCTCGCCGCGGGCGACGTGGCCGACGAGCTGGGCCTGCCGGCCCGCATGCGCCTCGTCGCGTACGCGTACGCGGGCGTGGACCCCGAGGTCATGGGCATCGGCCCGGTCCCCGCGACCGAGCGCGCGCTCGCGTCGGCCGGGCTGACGATCGACGACATCGGCCTGTTCGAGATCAACGAGGCCTTCGCGGTGCAGGTGCTCGCGTTCCTCGACCACTTCGGCCTCGCCGACGACGACGAGCGCGTCAACCTCTACGGCGGCGCGATCGCCATGGGCCACCCGCTCGCCTCGTCGGGCGTGCGGCTCATGACGCAGCTCGCGCGCCAGTTCGCCCAGCACCCCGAGGTCCGCTACGGCCTGACCACCATGTGCGTCGGGCTCGGCATGGGCGGCACCGTGATCTGGGAGAACCCGCACCACGCCGACTACTCCGGCCACACCTTCGAGACCGCGGAGAACTGACGATGAGCGCACCGACCCAGACCCCGACCTCCGCCTCCGCCGAGCAGCCCGCCGCGCCGCGGGGCGAGCGCGTCACGCACTCGCTCGTGCGCGACGTCGAGCTGCCGGGCGGCCGCGGCACGCTCGCGCTCGTCACGCTCGACAACGGCCTGGACCACACCAAGCCCACGACCCTCGGCCCCGAGGGCATCGCCGAGCTCACGGCCGCGCTGCGCGTCCTGCAGCAGCGCGCCGCGGACGGCGAGATCGTCGCGGTCGCCGTCACGGGCAAGCCGTACTTCCTCGCCGCGGGCGCCGACCTCCTGCAGGTCGCGACCGTGACGTCGCACGACATGGCGCTCGAGCTCGGCCGCAGCGGGCACGCGGCCTACCGCCTGCTCGGCGAGATGGGCGTACCGACGTTCGCGTACATCAACGGCCTGGCGCTCGGCGGCGGGCTCGAGGTCGCGCTGAACTGCGACTACCGCACCGTCGCGACCGACGCCCCCGCGCTCGCGCTGCCCGAGGTCGGCCTCGGGCTCGTCCCGGGCTGGGGCGGCGCCTACCTCGTGCCGCGCCTGGTCGGCGTCGAGAAGGCCATGGAGGTGATCCTCGCCCGGCCCGCCGCGAACAAGCCGTTCAAGGCGCAGGAGGCGTACGAGATCGGCCTCGCGGACGCGATCTTCGAGGCGCCCGACTTCCTGGAGTCCTCGCTGCGCTGGACCGCGGCCGTCCTCGGGGGCGAGCTCGTCGTCGAGCGGCGCGAGCTCGACCCGCAGCCGGTGTGGGACGCCGTCGTCGGCGCGACGCGCGCGCAGCTCGACGCCGTCGTCGCCGGGTCGCGCCCCGCGCCGTACCGCGCGCTCGACCTCGTGGCCGCCGCGCGCACCGCGACCAAGGACGAGGCGTTCGCCGCCGAGGACGAGGCCCTCGCGGACCTCATCATGAGCGACGAGATGCGCGCGAGCGTCTACGCGTTCCAGCTCGTGTCGCAGGGCAAGCGCCCGCAGGGCGCACCGGACGCGAAGCTCGCGCGGCCCGTGACGCGGGTCGGCATCGTGGGCGCGGGCCTCATGGCCGCGCAGATCGCGCTCCTGTTCGCCCAGCGCCTCCAGGTGCCGGTCGTCATGCGCGACCTCGACCAGGAGCGGGTGGACAAGGGCCTCGGCTACGTGCGGTCGACGGTCGACAAGCTCGTGCGCACCGGCCGGATGTCGGCCGACACGGGCGCGCGCATCGTCGGTTCGGTGCAGGGCACGACCGAGATCGGCGAGTTCGCGTCCTGCGACGTCGTCATCGAGGCCGTCACCGAGATCCTGCCGCTCAAGAAGAAGGTGTTCGCCGAGCTCGAGGGCATCATCTCGCCCGAGGCCGTCCTGCTCACGAACACCTCGGCGCTCTCGGTCACCGAGATGGCGGCGGACCTGCAGCACCCGGAGCGCGTCGTCGGGATGCACTTCTTCAACCCCGTCGCGCAGATGCCGCTCGTGGAGATCGTCCAGGCCGCCCGGACCGACGACGCCGCGCTCGCCACGGCGTTCGCCATGACGAAGAAGCTGCGCAAGACCGCGGTGCTCGTGGCCGACCGCCCGGGCTTCGTCGTCAACCGCCTCCTCATCCTGCTCATGGGCAAGATCGTCGAGGCCGTCGAGAACGGGACGTCGGTCGAGGTCGCGGACCGCGCCGTCGCGCCGCTCGGTCTGCCGATGCCGCCGTTCGCGCTCTTCGACCTCGTCGGCCCGGCCGTGGGCCTGCACGTCCTCACGTCGCTGCGCGAGGACCTGGGCGAGCGGTTCCCCGTGTCCCCGGGCCTGCAGCGGATCGTGGACGAGCAGATCCCCGTCGTGCTCGACGCGCCCAAGGGCCTGCCCAAGCCCGTCGACCCGGCGATCCAGCAGGTCTTCGGGACGGGCGAGGCCGGTGGCCCGGGGGCGCTCGACGAGGCGGGCGTGCTCGACTCCGTGCTCACCGCCCTCACGCAGGAGATCGGGCTCATGCTCGAGGAGGGCGTCGTGGCGAGCCCGTCGCAGATCGACCTGTGCATGATCCTCGGTGCCGGGTGGGGCTTCCACCTCGGCGGCATCACGCCGTACCTCGACCGCACGGGGTACAGCGAGAAGGTCCTGGGCCGCCGCCTGCTGCCCGACGGCGTCGCGAACGTCCCGGTGGCGTCCGCCTGACCTCCGGGTACCGCGCCGCCTGCGCGGCGGCACCGCACGGCCGTGGCCCGTCCCTCGCTCGGGACGGGCCACGGTCGTGAGGGGCAGCCGGTGCCGGGCCGGTCAGTCCTCCCAGCCCATACGCAGCACCTCGAACGCGACGGCGTGCGTGACGCCCATGCGCTCGCCCGCGGGGGCGCTCATCGAGGCGAGGAACGCGGCGGGGTCGAAGTCCTCCCAGCCGAGCCCGTCGAGGTACGCGGCGTGCGCGCGCAGGGACGCGACGCCGGCGTCGAACGTCGCGCTCACGTCGACGCCGTGCGCGGCGTCCGGGGAGGCCGCCACCCAGACCTGGCGCACACCGCCCCACGGCTCGAGCCCGTCGGTCTCGATCTGCTCGCGGAACACCCACCGGTTGCCGGCGTCGCGCACGGCGTCGACGACGGCCCGCCCGGTCGCGACGTGGTCCGCCTGGTTGAGCATGCCGCCGGGGAACGTCTCGCGGTAGTTGCCGGTGAGCACCACGTCGGGGCGGTGGCGGCGGACCGCGCCCGCGATCGCGCGCCGCAGCGGCAGCCCGTACTCGAGCACGCCGTCGGGCAGCCCGAGGAACTCGACGTCCCCGACGCCCACGACGCGCGCGGACTCGATCTCCTCCGCCTCGCGCACACGGCGCGCCTCGTCCGGGTCCATGCCGTCGATGCCCGCCTCGCCGCTCGTCACCATGCAGTACACGACGCGCTTGCCCTGGCCGGTCCAGCGCGCGACGGCGGCGGCCGCACCGAACTCCAGGTCGTCCGGGTGGGCCACGACGGCGAGGGCCGTAGACCAGTCCTCGGGCAGCGCGGTCAGCGGGGGCATCGAGGGAGAAGCGTCCGGTGCGGTCATGACGCCACGCTATGCCCGGGGCTCCACGGGTGCGTCCTCGACCGAGGTGACGGCCGGGTCGACGAACAGCCGCGCACGCTCGGCGTCGACCACGGCACGGGCGAGGGAGGCCTCCGAGACGTCGACGGCGCCCGCCACCTCCTCGGCGAGCGCGCTGCGCCGCGCGTACGCGTCGAACAGGCGGGCCTTGGCGCCGAGGAGGCGCACGAGGTGCTCGTCGACGCTGTCGACGGTGAGCAGCCGGTGCACCTGGACCGTCTCGACCTGGCCCATGCGGTGGGCGCGCGCGATCGCCTGCGCCTCGGTCGTCGGCTTGGTCTGCGGCTCGCACAGGATCACGACGGACGCCGCCTGCAGGTTGAGGCCCACTCCCCCGACGTCGATCTGGCTCACGAGCACGCGCGGCACGTCGGCCGCGGTGAAGTCGTCGACGATCGTCTGGCGCGTGCGCGCGGGCACGGACCCCGTGAGCGGCGGGAGCGCGAGATCGCCCAGCGCGCGCACCGCGGCGTCCACGACGTCGCGGAAGTACGAGAACACCACGACCTTGCGCCCGTTCTCGCTCGCCTCGCGCGCGAGCTCGACGAGGCGGCGGAGCTTGGCCGAGTCCTCGGGGTGGTGGACGGCGAACGCCGCGCGGCGCATCGCCATGAACGCCCCCGCCGCGACCGCCTCCCGGTACGCCGCGCCGTCGACCGCGCCGAGCCGCTCCCACTCGTCGACCTGCACGAGCTCGGGCAGCTCCTCGAGCACGTCCTCGGCGTTGCGCCGCAGGTACGCGGCCGCGACGGCGTGCCGGAACGCGTCGGGACCGGCGGCGCCGTGGGCCGCGTCGAGGCGTGCGGCGAGCTCCGGCTGGAGGTAGCCCAGCAGGGTGCGGAACTCCTCGACCCGGTTCTCCATCGGGGTCCCGGTGAGGAGCACCACGTGCTCGGTCGCCCCGGCGAGCGCCGCGACGGCGACCGACCGCTTCGCGAGCGGGTTCTTCACGTAGTGCGCCTCGTCCACGACGAGCACGGCCGGCCCCGCCGCCGTGAACGCCTCCGTCCCCGCGCGCCGTAGACCCGCGAACGTCACGACCGCGACGCCGCCCGCCGCGCGCCACGCCTCCGCCGCCTCGTCGCGGTCCTCGCCGTGGACGGCGTGCACCGGGAGGTCCGCGTGCGCGCGCAGCTCGCGCACCCAGTTCTCCAGCACGCTCGCGGGGCACACCACGAGCGCGTGCGTCGCGCCCCGGGCCACCAGGTGCGCGACGACGGCGATCGCCTGGACGGTCTTGCCGAGGCCCATCTCGTCGCCCAGGACGACACGCCGCTGCGCGAGCGCGAAGCGCGCGCCGAACGCCTGGTAGCCGCGCAGCGAGACCCGCAGCAGCGACTCGTCGAGCGCCTGCGTCTGGACGCGGTCGACCAGCTCGGCGGGCAGGTGGCCCTCCGTCGCGGCGAGGTCGCGGCCCGTGGGCGCGACGCCGTCGAGCAGCGCGTAGTACGCCGCGGACCGGCGCCGGAAGTCCTGCCAGGCGTCGTAGGGGCCGGCGGGTACGTCGAGCAGCGCGGTGACGTGACCGGCGTCCTCGGTGAGACCGGTGGCGCGCGCCTGGGCGCCGAGCGCCTCCAGCGTCGCGAGGGCGGCGAACGCCCGACGGCGGCGCTCGCCCCACGCGAGCAGGCGGCGAGGGCCGCTGGCGGCGACCAGCGCGTCGTCGCGCACGCGCTCGTGCTCGGCGAGCGCGGCACGCACCTGGTCGCCGTACCGCGCGACGGCGGCGTCGGCCTGGTCGAGCGTGTGCAGCGCCTGGACGAGCGCCGTCGCGACGGGGTCGGTCGGCGTGAGGTCGATGCGGAAGCGCAGGCTCTCCCGCACGGCGCGCGCGACCTGCTCGGCGGCGGCGAGCAGGTGGGTCGCGGTCTGCGGGCCGACGCCGGAGACCTGCTCCAGGCCGTCGCGCCCGAGCCGCGCGACCTCCCCGACCGTCCGCACGCCCGCGTCCGCGAGCGCCCCGAGCCGCAGGCGCTCGCGCGTGACGTCGCGCAGCGACGCGACGTCGACGGTGTCGAGGCGCGCCAGGACCTTCTCCTCGCGACTGTCGCCGAACGCGCCGCGCACCTGCTCGCGCGCCGTCCCGGGCGCGGCGGAGAGCGCCGCGAGCAGCGCGGCGAGGGCGTCCGCCTCCGCGACGACCGCTCGTGCGGTGGCGACGTCGGGCCGTGCGCCAGGCGGGGTCATCCCGGGTGGGTCTCGCTGGCAGAGTCCTCGACCACGAGCACGCCGCGGTGCAGGAAGGCGACGAACCCGCCGAGAAAGGAGTCGCCGGTCATCGGAGACCGGGCTCCGCGGCGTCGCGCGCGGCGAGCCAGCGCTCCAGGCGCTCCTGGGCCGCGTCGAGGAACGCCGTCTTGTCGCGCGTGTAGTCGTCGTAGTCGTCGGCGTCCGCATGGCGCGCGGCGAGGCTCCGCTTCGTCGCCTCGTACGCCGCGGCTTCCGCCGGGACGGCGCGCAGCCAGTCGCGGAACGCGACGACGTACGCGGCGAACGGCGAGTCGAGGCGCCGGACGTGCAGGATCACGGGCGGCTCGCCGTCGGCGCCGGGGCGGGTGAGCAGACGCTTGCGATACGGCTCCGGGGCCGGGTCGGCGCCCGGGCGCGGGACGTCGCGGTACACGCCGGGCGAGTCGGGACGCGCGCCGCGCTCGATCGAGAACCCCAGCGGCCCGAGCGCTGCCTCCAGCGCCGCCTCGGAGGGCAGCGGCGCGACGCGCACCTGGAGATCGATGATCGGCTTCGCCGCGAGCCCGGGGACGGCCGTCGACCCGATGTGCTCCACCACGACCGGGTCCGTGCCGTCACGGCTCCCGAGGTCGGCGAGCGCACCGCAGACGCGCCCGGTCCACCGCCTGCCGGTCTCGGTCCATCGAGGGTCGTGGGCGTCGACGGTCGCTGCGGGCATCCCCGCACTCTACGACGTGCCCCGCGACAGGGGCGCCGTCCTGACGCGACGCGAGAAGTGGCCCCGGGAGCACACCGGTCCGGGGCCACGTCTCACGTCTCGGCGAGCGGTCGGCGGCCCGTCAGTACGTCGTCAGGCCGTGGGCGCGGAACTGGTCGCGCACGCGCTCCGTGAGCTCGGCCGACGGCGCGGGGGTGTCGTCGAGCTCGTAGGTGCGCCCGAGCGCGTCCCACTTGTCGCGGCCCATCTGGTGGAAGGGCAGCACCTCGACGCGCGTCACCGTGCCGGGGCGGACCGCGTTGAGCGAGGCCGCGTACTCGGCGACCCTCTCGACGTTGTCCGGGTCGTCGGTGAGGCCCGGGACGAGGACGAAGCGCACCCAGATCTCCGGAGCGGGGCCGGCGAGCCCGCGCTCGGCGATCCGACGCCCGAACCGCAGGGTCGGCTCGAGGTCGCGGCTGGTGACCTTCTTGTAGGTGTCCGGGTCGCCGGACTTCACGTCGAGCAGCACCAGGTCCGTGTCGTCGAGCATGGCGTCGGTCGCGTTCGCGCCGAGGAAGCCCGACGTGTCGAGCGCGGTGTGCACGCCCATCGCCTTCGCGCCGCGCAGGACGCGCGCGGCGAACGCGGGCTGCATGAGCACCTCGCCGCCCGAGAGCGTGAGACCCCCGCGGGTGGCGCGGAAGACGGGCAGGTAGCGCTGGACGCGCCCGAGGAGCTCGTCGGCCGTGACGGGCCGGCCGTCTTTCATGGCGAACGTGTCGGGGTTGTGGCAGTACAGGCACCGCAGCGGGCACCCGTTGAGGAAGACCGTGAGCCGGGTCCCCGGCCCGTCCACGGCGGTGACGAGCTCCCAGGAGTGGACCGAGCCGAGCTCGCCCGCGCGCATCGCCGCGAGCTTGTCGGCCCGGTCCACGTCCGCGACCGTCAGCCCGTCCAGGCCCGCGCCCGCCCGGCGCGCGTGGCCCACGGGCGTGCCCGACACCGCGGGCTCGGCCGCCGACGACGGGGTGCCCGGGACGTCGAGGCGCGTGGCGTCGTCGGGCAGGGTGCCTCCGAGGACGCCGCACCCGCGCGACGGGCGGACGGCGGGGCCGGGAAGGGTGACGGTCATGGCTGGCTCCTCAGCGCTCGTCAGAGCGCGCCGTGGAAGGTGCGCGAGAGCACGTCCAGCTGCTGCTCGCGCGTGAGGCGGACGAAGTTCACCGCGTACCCGGACACGCGGATCGTCAGCTGCGGGTAGTTCTCCGGGTGGTCCATGGCGTCGACGAGCGTCTCACGGTTCAGGACGTTGACGTTCATGTGGTAACCGTTCGACCCGACGTAGGCGTCCAGGAGGCCGGCGAGGTTCGTGACCTGCTCCTCCTTCGTGCGCCCGAGACCGCTCGGCACGACCGTGTTGGTGAGCGAGATGCCGTCCTGCGCCTCGTCGTACGGCAGCTTGGCCACCGAGAGCGCCGAGGCGAGCATGCCGTGGGTGTCGCGCCCGTTCATCGGGTTGGCCCCCGGGGCGAACGGCTCGCCGGCCCGGCGGCCGTCGGGCGTGTTGCCCGTCGCCTTCCCGTACACGACGTTCGACGTGATGGTCAGGACCGACTGCGTCGGCACGGCGTCGCGGTAGGTCGGGTGCGTGCGCACCTTCGCCATGAACCGCTCGACGAGGTCGACGGCGATCGCGTCGGCCCGGTCGTCGTCGTTGCCGTACGTGGGGTACTCGCCCTCGGTCACGTAGTCGACGACGAGGCCGCGCTCGTCGCGGACGACGGAGACCTTCGCGTACTTGATCGCGGAGAGCGAGTCCGCCGCGACGGACAGGCCCGCGATGCCGCACGCCATGGTCCGCAGCACGTCCTTGTCGTGCAGCGCCATCTCGAGGCGTTCGTACGCGTACTTGTCGTGCGACCAGTGGATGCAGTTGAGCGCCTCGACGTACGTCGCTGCGAGCCAGTCCATCGTCGCGTCGAACTTCGCCATGACGTCGTCGAAGTCGAGCACGTCGCCCTCGACCGGGGCCGCCACGGGCGAGACCTGCTTGCCGGAGATCTCGTCGCGCCCGCCGTTGATCGCGTAGAGCAGGGTCTTGGCGAGGTTGACGCGCGCGCCGAAGAACTGCATCTGCTTGCCGACCCGCATCGGGGACACGCAGCACGCGATCGCCGCGTCGTCGCCCCAGTGGGCGCGGATGAGCTCGTCGGACTCGTACTGCACGGCCGAGGTGTCGATCGACACCTGGGCGCAGTAGTCCTTGAACCCCTGCGGCAGCTCGGGGCTCCAGAAGACCGTCATGTTCGGCTCGGGGGCCGGGCCGAGGTTGTAGAGGGTCTGGAGGAACCGGAACGAGTTCTTCGTGACGAGGGGACGCCCGTCCTCGCCCATGCCGCCGATCGTCTCGGTGACCCACGTCGGGTCGCCGGAGAACAGCGCGTCGTACTCGGGCGTGCGCAGGAAGCGGACGATGCGCAGCTTGATGACGAAGTCGTCGATGATCTCCTGCGCCTCGGACTCCGTGATGCGCCCGGCCTCGAGGTCGCGGTCGATGAAGACGTCGAGGAAGGTCGACGTGCGCCCGAGCGACATCGCGGCGCCGTTCTGCTCCTTCACCGCGGCGAGGTAGGCGAAGTAGAGCCACTGCACGGCCTCGCGGGCGGTCGTGGCCGGCCCGGAGATGTCGTAGCCGTACCCGGCCGCCATCTCCTTGAGCTCGCCGAGCGCCCGGATCTGCTCGGCGTGCTCCTCGCGCTCGCGGGCGATCTCCTCGGTGAAGGGCTGCGTGTCGAGCCCGAGCTTGTCGAGCTTCTTCGCGGCGATCAGCGCGTCGACGCCGTAGAGCGCGACGCGGCGGTAGTCGCCGATGATCCGGCCGCGGCCGTACGCGTCCGGCAGCCCGGTGATGATGTGGGAGCTGCGCGCGGCGCGCACGTTCGGCGGGTAGACGTCGAACACGCCCTGGTTGTGGGTCTTGCGGTACTCCGTGAAGACCTTCTTGAGCGTCTCGTCGACCTCGTAGCCGTAGGTCTGCAGCGCGCCCTCGACCATGCGCCAGCCACCGTTGGGCATGATCGCGCGCTTGAGCGGGGCGTCGGTCTGGAGGCCGACGATCACCTCGTGCGCCTTGTCGATGTAGCCGGGCGCGTGCGCCGTGATGCCTGCGGGCGTGTGGGTGTCGACGTCGTAGATCCCCATCTCCCGCTCCTCCGGGAACATGGCGGACAGGGTGTTCCAGATACCCGTCGTACGCTCCGTGGGCCCGGAGAGGAACGAGGCGTCACCGGTGTACGGGCGGTAGTTGCGCTGGATGAAGTCGCGCACGTCGACCGTGTCGCGCCACGGGCCGTCGGTGAAGCCCTCCCACGCGGGGACGTGCGCGGTGTCGGCTGCGTCGACCGCCGGCTCCGTCCCGCCGCTCGTCGTGCCGGGTGCCTCGGAAACGCTGGTCATCAGGACCTCCCTCGTGCCTGACGCGCGGGTCCGCGCGCCGGCCGGACCCGTCGTGCTCGCGGGGCCTCGGATGGGGCCCTCTGCCGAGGTGCGACGGGCTCCTTCGCCACCTCCAGGCTAGGGGGACGCGGCGGGTCGCGGAGCGGTTTCGGGCCGTCCGGGGACCTAGGTCCCGACGCGGGGCGGAACCGCCAGGAACGGCGGGATCCTGCGGCTCCCGGCCTCCCGCGCAGCACTGTGCGAGGACGCTTGTGATGACGTTCACAAGGGCTGCGGCGCCTCGTCGCGCACGGCCACCCGCCCGCGTGACCCACGACACGGACCCCGGTCACACCCTCGCCCGACGTGCCGACGACTTCCGTGTGAGACTGCCCGGGTGAAACGCACCGTTGGGGTCGAGGAAGAGTTCCTGCTCGTCGGCGAGGACGGTCGTCCCGTCGCACGGGCCGCCGAGGCTCTGGAGGCATCGGGGTCCGACGACAAGGGCGGCGGGACCGGGGCTCTCGAGTCGGAGTTCATGGAGGAACAGCTCGAGACCGCGACCCACCCGCAGCGCGAGATCGAGGACCTCACGACCGAGATCCGCGAGGGCCGACGGCGCGCCCAGGACGCGGCGGACCGCGTCGGCGCGCGCGTCGCGGCGCTCTCCACGTCCCCCCTGCCCTTCGAGGGCACGACCGTCTCCCGGCTGCGCTACCTCGAGGCGCGTGCCGCGTTCGGCCTCACCGCGCGCGAGCAGCTCACCAGCGGGTGCCACGTGCACGTCGCCGTGGCGGACGACGCGGAGGGCGTGGCCGTCCTCGACCGCATCGGGCCCTGGCTCGCGACGCTGCTCGCGCTGAGCACGAACTCACCGTTCTGGCAGGGCCAGGACAGCGGGTACGCGAGCTTCCGGTCCCAGGTCTGGGCGCGCTGGCCGACATCGGGCCCCGCGCGGGCGTTCGGGACGCCGGAGGCCTACCACGACGCGGTCGACACGCTCGTCGCGACCGGCACGATCCTCGACGAGAACATGGTCTACTTCGACGCCCGTCTGTCCTCGCGGTACCCGACGGTCGAGATCCGCATCGCCGACGTATGCCTCGAGCCGGACACCGCGGCGCTCCTCGCCGCGCTGAGCCGAGGGCTGGTCGAGACCGCGGCCCGCGAGGCGGAGGCGGCCCTGCCCGCCCCGGAGCTGCGCCCCGAGATCCTGCGCACGGCGTCGTGGCGCGCGGGACGTTCAGGGCTCGCCCAGGACCTCGTCTCCCCGCTCACCTGGCGCCCGGCCCCGGCGCACGACGTCGTCGGGCAGCTCGTGGCGCACGTGCGGGACGCGCTCGTCGACTCCGGCGACCTCGACGCCGTCACGGAGCTCCTCGGACGCCTGTGGTCGGGCGGGAACGGCGCCGCGCGCCAGCGGGCGTGGTACGCCGCCTCCGGGGGCGACCTGCGCGCGGTCGTCGAGCACGCGGTCGAGGCCACGCACTCCTGACCGGCCGCCGTCGTCGCGGTCCCCCGGAGCCGCCGCGGTCCGGAAGGGCCGGGAACGGGTCAGCCCCGGGCGACGGCCGCCAGCGCGTCGAGGACGTCGCGCGCGACGTCGGCCGCGGTGAGCCGGCAGGCCGAGGCGACCTGGTCGCGCGTGGCATGGTCGAGGAACTGCGCCGGCAGGCCGAGGGCGTGCACGGGCGTGCGCACGCCCGCCTCGAGCGAGCGCTGCGCCAGGAGGGCGCCCACGCCACCGTCCACGACGCCGTCCTCGACGCTCACGACGAGATCGTGCTCGCCCGCGAGCTTGACGAGGGCGCTGGGCATCGGCAGGACCCACGTCGGGGACGCGACGGTGACGTCGACGCCGTGCGCCGTGAGGGACTGCGCGGCGTCGAGCGCGACCCGGGCCATCGACCCGGGGCCGACGAGCAGGACGCGGGTGCGCGCGGCCGACGGCGCGGCGTCCGCCGTCGCGGTGCCGGGCGCAGCGCTCCCGGGCAGCGCGAGGAGGTCGACGCCGTCGACCGTGTCGACGGCGGGCAGCGGCTCGCCGAGCGCGCCCTTGGGGTAGCGCACGACCGTCGGGGCGTCGTCGACGTCCACGGACTCGCGCAGCGCGGCGCGCAGCGTCGCCTCGTCGCGCGGTGCCGCGAGCCGCAGGCCGGGGACGACGCGCAGCATCGCCATGTCCCACATGCCGTTGTGGCTCGCGCCGTCGTCGCCGGTGATCCCGGCACGGTCGAGCACGAACGTCACGCCCGCCTTGTGCAGCGCGACGTCCATGAGGACCTGGTCGAACGCACGGTTGAGGAACGTCGCGTACACGGCCACGACGGGGTGCAGCCCGGCGAACGCCATGCCCGCCGCCGACGTCGCGGCGTGCTGCTCGGCGATGCCCACGTCGAACGTGCGCTCGGGGAACGCCTGCGCGAAGGGCTTGAGGCCCACGGGCTCGAGCATGGCCGCGGTGATCGCGACGACGTCGGACCGGCGTCGCCCGATCTGCACGATCTCGTCCGCGAACACGCTCGTCCAGCCGAAGCGCGACGGCGCGACGGGGAGCCCTGTCTCGGGGTGGATCTTGCCGACCGCGTGGAAGCGGTCCGCGACGTCCTGCTCCGCCGGCGTGTACCCGCGGCCCTTCTCGGTGATCGCGTGGACGATCACGGGCGCGCCGTAGGCCCGGGCGCGGCGCAGCGCGTGCTCCATGGCCTCGATGTCGTGGCCGTCGACCGGACCGATGTACTTGATGCCGAGGTCCTCGAACATGCCCTGCGGCGCGACGACGTCCTTGAGGCCCTTCTTCAGGCCGTGCAGCCACTCGTAGGCGAACCGGCCGGGAGCACCGGAGCGGTTGAGCGTGCGCTTGCCCCACTGCAGGAAGCTCTCGTAGCCGTGCGTGGTGCGCAGCGTCGACAGGTGGTGCGCGAGACCACCGATGGTCGGCGAGTAGGAGCGGCCGTTGTCGTTGACGACGACCACGAGGCGCCGGTCCTGGCTCTCGGCGATGTTGTTCAGCGCCTCCCAGGCCATGCCGCCCGTGAGCGCGCCGTCCCCGATGACGGCGACGACGTGCCGGTCGGTGAGCCCGCGCACGACGTTCGCCTTGGCGATGCCGTCGCCCCACGACAGCGCGGTGGACGCGTGGGAGTTCTCCACGACGTCGTGCTCGGACTCGGCGCGCGACGGGTATCCCGACAGCCCTTCCCGCTTGCGCAGCGCCGAGAAGTCCTGGCGGCCCGTGACGAGCTTGTGCACGTAGGCCTGGTGGCCGGTGTCGAAGACGAACGTGTCCGTCGGCGACGAGAACACGCGGTGCATCGCGAGCGTGAGCTCGACGACGCCGAGGTTGGGACCGAGGTGGCCGCCCGTGCGGGAGACGGAGTCGACGAGGAACGCGCGGACCTCGGCGGCGAGGTCGCGGGCCTGCGCCGGGGTCAGCCGTTGCACGTCCTCCGGCGAGGTGATCGTGCTCAGCAGGCTCATGCGGTGCTCCCGTTCCGTTCCCGTGCGTCCAGCCCGACAACTCTAGGCGCTCCGGACAGGTGACCTGCGCAGCGGTGCGCGGCACGACGGGACCTTCACGCCATTGACGCACACTCCGGCCTCCCGCGCACGGACCGCGCGACGGCGGAAAGCTGATTCCGCAGCGCGGACGTCCGGGGCGGCCGCCCTCCGTAGTATGAGAGGTATGCGCTTCCTGCCCGGGCAGAGTCCCACGACCGACCTCACGTACGGCGACGTCTTCCTCGTCCCGTCCCGCTCCGAGGTCGCCTCGCGCTTCGACGTCGACCTGTCCTCCGACGACGGCACCGGGACGACCGTCCCCCTCGTCGTCGCGAACATGACGGCCGTCGCGGGGCGCCGCATGGCGGAGACGGTCGCCCGCCGCGGTGGCATCGCGATCATCCCCCAGGACGTCCCGACGGACGTCGTCGCCGACGTGGTCGCGGACGTCAAGACCAAGGACCCGGTCGTCGAGACGCCCGTGGTCGTGGGCCCGCACGACACCGTGCACACCGCGCTGACGCTCATCGGGAAGCGGGCGCACGGCGCGGCCGTCGTGGTGGCGGACGGGCGCCCGATAGGCGTGCTCACCGAGGCCGACTGCGGCGACGTGGACCGGTTCACGCAGGTGCACCAGGTCATGACGACCGACCCCCTCGTCCTCGACGTCTCCGTCCTGGACGGCACGCCCGCCGGGCTCGAGGCCGCGTTCGACCGCCTGCACGGTGCCCGCCTCAGGCTGGCGCCCGTGACGCGCGACGGGGAGCTCGTCGGCGTGCTGACCCGCAAGGGGGCGCTGCGCTCGTCGGTCTACGCCCCCGCGCTGGACGGCGCCGGCCGCCTGCGCGTCGGCGCGGCGGTGGGCATCAACGGCGACGTCGCGACGAAGGCGAAGGAGCTCCTCGCCGCCGGGGTCGACGTCCTCGTCGTCGACACCGCGCACGGCCACCAGACGAAGATGCTCCAGGCGCTCGACGCCGTGCGCTCGGTCGGCCCGGACGTGCCCGTGGTCGCGGGCAACGTCGTCACGGCCGACGGGGTGCGCGACCTCGTCGCCGCCGGGGCCGACATCGTCAAGGTGGGCGTCGGCCCGGGCGCGATGTGCACCACGCGCATGATGACGGCCGTCGGCCGCCCCCAGTTCTCCGCGGTCCTCGAGTGCGCTGCCGCGGCGCGCGAGCTCGGCAAGCACGTGTGGGCCGACGGCGGCGTGCGCCACCCGCGCGACGTCGCCCTCGCGCTCGCCGCGGGCGCGTCGCAGGTGATGATCGGCTCGTGGTTCGCCGGCACGTACGAGTCGCCGGGCGACCTGCACGACGACGGCACGGGCCGCCTCTACAAGGAGAGCTTCGGCATGGCGTCGGCACGCGCCGTCGCGGCCCGGACCGCGGGCGCGGGCTCGGCGTTCGACCGGGCCCGCAAGGGCCTGTACGAGGAGGGCATCAGCTCCTCGCGCATGTACCTCGACCCGGCGCGGCCCGGCGTCGAGGACCTCGTCGACGAGATCACCTCCGGGCTGCGCAGCTCCGCGACCTACGCGGGAGCGTCGAGCCTCGCGCAGTTCGCCGAGCGCGCGGTCGTGGGCATCCAGTCCGCCGCGGGCTACGAGGAGGGCCGCCCGCTCCCGGTGAGCTGGTGACGGGAGGCACCGCGGTGTCGCGCGCGTCCGCGCGCGCCCAGCTCGCCGCCGCAGCGCTCGACGGCGGCCGCTGGCCCGAACCCTGGCGGCACGCGATCGGGCCTGTCCGCGACGACGCGCGCCCGGCCGCCGTGCTCCTGCTCTTCGGCGTGCTCGACGACGTGCCCGCCGAGCACGTCACCACCGCCGTGCCGCGCGCGCTCGACGTGCTCCTGCTCGCGCGGGCCTCGACCCTGGGCCACCACCCCGGGCAGGTCGCGTTCCCGGGCGGACGGCTCGAGCCCGAGGACGACGGACCGGTCGGCGCCGCCCTGCGCGAGGCGCAGGAGGAGACGGGACTCGACCCCGCCGGCGTCGAGGTGCTCGGTCCGCTCGGCGAGCTGCCGCTGCCGGTGAGCAACCACCGCGTCACGCCCGTCCTCGCGTGGTGGTCACGACCGACGCCCGTCCGCGCCGTCGACGCCGCCGAGTCGGCGCACGTGTTCCGCGTGCCCGTCGCCGACCTCCTCGACCCGGACCGGCGCCGCACCGTCACGGTGCGGCGCGAGCGTCGCGTGCACAAGAGCCCCGGCTTCCTCGTCGCGGCCGACGGCCGCGAGCACCTCGTGTGGGGCTTCACGGGCGGGATCCTCGACGCGCTGTTCGACCGGCTCGGCTGGACCGAGCCCTGGGACCGGTCACGTACGCTGGACGCTCCCCTCTGACCCGCGCCCGTCACCCGGGCACGTCCGCGGCGGGCAGGGCGAAGAAGTCGAGGACGCCGACATCCACGTGCAGGACGAAGGGTCCCGCCCCCACGCCGTGCAGCGCGCGGGTCGCGGCCGCCTCAGGGTGCGCGGACACCTCGGCCGCGGGGATCCGGGTCGCGGCGACGAGGCCGTCCTCGTCCTCCTCGTCGTCGGAGAACCCGAGGAAGGAGAGGCGCCGCGCGTCCAGGAGCGGCCTCCTCGGCCCCACGGTGCTCAGCTCCGGGCTCGCTCCCGGCAGGTCGAGCAGGTGCGCCACGCCCGTCGCGTCGGCGATCGGCTCCTCGGGATGCGACGAGACCGTGAAGAGGTCCTGCCCGCCGTCGACGTAGACGAGGCCGACGTCGACGTGCACGTCGGCCGCGGCAGCGACGACGCCGAGCGTCACGGTGCACTCGCCACCGAGCACGAGGGGCACGCGGCCCGCCCGGAGCTCACCCCGGACCGCGTCGCGGACGCGCCCAGCTCCGGCGGCGACGCGATCGACGTCGTTGAGCCGCCCGGGCACGTGGTGCGAGCGCCACCGCGCCGGCTGGACATCGCCTCGGTCGGAGACCACGAGCCCGCGCTCCCGGAGCGCGTCCAGGAGCCCGGCCTCGCGCAGCGCGAACGGTGCCTTCTCGAGGCCGGGACCGTGCGCGGCCGCGCTCGACGGGACCCCCAGGACCGACCATGAACGCTGTGTCATGCGGCCGACGCTATGCCGGTCCGCCGACACGACCACGCGCGTCGGTCCGGGACGGCGACGGCGCGCCCACCCCTGCCGGGGTGGGCGCGCCGTCGCCGCGGGCTCGTCGTGGCGTCGTCGTCAGGCGGCGACGAGCGAGCGCAGCACGTACTGCAGGATGCCGCCGTTGCGGTAGTAGTCCGCCTCGCCCGGGGTGTCGATGCGCACGACGGCGTCGAACTCGACGGTGGTGCCGTCGCCCTTGGTCGCGGTGACCTTCACGGTCGACGGCGTCGTGCCCTCGTTGAGGGCCGTCACGCCGGCGATGTCGAACGTCTCGGTGCCGTCCAGACCGAGCGACGCGGCGTTCTCGCCCGCCGGGAACTGCAGCGGCAGGACGCCCATGCCGATGAGGTTCGAGCGGTGGATGCGCTCGAAGCTCTCGGTGATCACGGCCTTGACGCCCAGGAGCGCCGTGCCCTTGGCCGCCCAGTCGCGCG
>Ga0233363_1000002_pt1 | contig 212314 bp, 185 predicted proteins | sample ElkDunMinimDraft_18_FD_191534 | JGI IMG/M metagenome (GOLD analysis project Ga0233363, IMG submission 191534) | Fecal eukaryotic communites from dung pellets of Tule Elk in California, USA - Elk Dung C16 | ecosystem: Host-associated > Mammals > Digestive system > Large intestine > Fecal... | reverse complement strand
GCGCAGCCCGAGGAGGCGCTGCCGGCCTCGACCATCGGCTACGTGCGCGTCGACCTCGACCCGTCGGCCGCGCAGAAGATCAACCTCGTGCGCCTCGCGGACCGCGTGCCCGACCTCGCGGCGGAGCTCGACGTCGAGCTCGACGAGGACACCGACCTCAAGCAGCTCCTCGCCGAGGCCCTCACCCGCAGCGGCGAGTGCGAGATCGACTACGCGCAGGACGTCCAGCCGTGGATCGGCGACCGCGCCGCCGTGGCCGCGATCCCCGGCGCCGACGAGCCCAGCCCGGTCGTCGTCCTCGCGGTGACCGACGAGGGCGCCGCGCGCAGCGCCCTCGAGTCGGGGCTCGGGTGCGGCGACGGCGTCGCGGCGGAGCAGGTCGCGTTCGCCGCGGGGTACGCCGTCGTGACGGACGAGGGCGTGTCCGCCGCGGACGTGGTGGCCGACGCCGGGAAGTCCTCGCTCGCGGACGACGACGTGTTCGTCGCCGACATGAAGGCGCTCGGCGACCCCGGCCTGGTCTCCTTCTGGGCCGACACGGAGGCCGTCGCGTCGCTCGTCGAGGAGGGCGCGGACGCGCTGGGCGAGGACGTGCCGGGAGCGGCGGACCTCGCCGCGCTCGAGGACTACACGTCGGTGACGGGAGCGCTGCGCGCCGGCCCCGACCACCTGGAGCTCACGATGCTCACGGCCGCCGGCGACGACGTCCTCGCCCCCTACGACGCCACCGGCCGGGCCGCGACGGCGGACCTTCCGGGGACGACGCTCGCAGCGGTCGCCTTCTCGGTGGACTCCGCGGCGGTCGACGACGCGTGGCGACGGCTCGCGGAGCTCGCCGACACGTACGGCGACCTGGGCGGTGCCGACGCGTTCGAGATGTCGCACGAGATCTCGCTCGGCACGACCGCGAGCACCGCCGGGGGCCTCGGCCTCGACGTCGCACCGGACGGGGTCGACCAGGAGACGTACGACTTCTGCCTCGAGGCGGCGCAGGAGTACGACCTCGGCCTCGACGGCTACGACTTCACCGACCAGGAGCGCGCCGAGTACGAGCAGATGTACCTCGACTCGTTCATGGAGGGCTGCACGGGCGTCCCCACGACCACGGGGACCGCGACGGACGGCCTGTCGGGCAGCACGGACGTCGGCGACGTCGCCACCGACGAGCTCGGTACCGACGATCCTTGGGGCGGCTCCACGGACGTCGACGACCCGTGGGGCGGCTCGTCGTCCGCGGAGGCACCGACGTTCGACGACACCGTCGCGCTCCTCGCCGAGGAGTACGACCTGCACCTTCCCGAGGACCTGAAGACCCTGCTCGGCGAGCAGGTCGTGGTCGCGGTCGACGCCGGAGGGCTCGCCGACGCCGCCTCGATCACCGGCCTCGAGGACGTGAGCGTGGGCCTGCGCACGGTCGGTGACGCGGCCGCGCTGCAGGACCTCGCGGACCGGTTGGACGCGCTGGTCGTGGACGCGGGCGGCGAGCCGCTGGCCACCGCGGAGACCGGCGACGGCCACGTGTTCGCGACGAACGACGGCTACGCCTCGGCCCTCGCCGCGGGCGGCGACCTCGGCTCCTCGGAGGCCTACCGCAGCGTCGTGGACGACGACGGTGCGAGCAGCGTCCTCTTCGTCGACCTCGACCGGCTCACCGACGTGCTCCGCGCGAACCTGGAGGGCGAGGACGCCGACGGGCTGTCCGCCCTCGAGCCGCTGCGCGCGGTCGGCCTGACGACGTCCGTCGACGGCGGCCACGCGCGGTTCGCGCTGAAGCTGAGCTTCGACTGACGCCGAGCCACCACGTGAGCACCGACGCGCGCCCGGGGCCGACCGCCCCGGGCGCGCGTAACATCGAACGGATGGCCACCTCCCGGCCCGTGCGGCCCCCGACGTTCAGCGAGGCCCTGCGCCGGCGTGACGATGCCGCGCTCGTCGCGCTGCTCGCGCACCGCCCCGACCTCGCGACCCCCTCTCCCTCGACCCTGCCCTCGCTCGCAGCGCGCGCGATGAACCGCACGAGCCTCGAGCGCGCTCTGGCGGGCCTCGACGAGCTGAGCCTGCGCGTCCTCGAGTCCGTCCTCGTGCTGGAGTCGGTCGGCTCGGCGGCGACCGCCGCGGCCGTCGCGCGGGCGACGGGCGTCGACCGCAGGACGGTCACGACCGTGCTCGCGCTGCTCGACGGCCTCGCGCTCGTGTGGGCGCCCGGCCCGGCGTCGGCCGGCTTCCGGCCCTCCCCCGGGCTCGCCGAGGTGCTCGGCCCGCACCCGGCAGGCCTCGGCCCGGCCGGGTCGGTGGGCCCCGGACCGTCCGCGACCGCGGCCGCGGAGCCCTCCCCGGCGGTCGGCCTGCTCCCCGGGGGCGACCTGCCCGACGACGCGCCCCCGGGCGCCGGTGCCATCCTCGACGCGCTCACGTGGGGACCGCCCGTCGGCGTCGCGCCCCGCTCGGACCCGTCCGCACGCCGGGCGACGTCGTGGCTGGTCGAGCGGGGCTACCTGCGGGCGGACGACGAGCGGCACGTCGTCCTGCCGCGCGAGGTCGGCCTGGCCCTGCGCGGTGGCCGCACGCACCGTGACGTCCGCACGACGCCGCCCGTCCCCGACGGCGCCGTCCTGCCCGCGACGACGGTCGACGCCGAGTCCGCGAGCGCCGGGCTGGAGGCCGTCCGGCTCGTGGCGCGGCTCGTGACGCACTGGACCGAGCACGCCCCGGGCGTCCTGCGGTCCGGGGGGCTCGGCGTGCGCGACCTGCGGCGCGCGGCCCTCGCGCTCGAGATCGACGAGACGACGGCGGCCGCCGTCGTGGAGATCGCCGCGGCGGCGGGGCTCGTGGTCGACGACGGCGACGACCCGCCCGCGTTCGCGCCCGCCCCGCTCGCCGAGGACTGGCTCGACGACGACCTCGGCGACCGCTGGGCGGCGCTCGTGCGCGGGTGGTGGCGCTCGCGCCGCACGCCGTGGCTCGTGGGCAGCCGCGACGAGAAGGGTGCGCTGCGTGCCGCCCTGGACCCCGAGCTGTGGCGCCCGTGGGTGCCGCGGCTGCGCCGGACCGTGCTCGAGGTCCTCGCGCTCGTGCCGGGGCGTGCGCTCGGCGCGGCGGACGTCGTCGAGGTGTTGCGGTGGCGCACGCCGCGGGCGGTCCCGCCCGAGCAGGCGGTCGCGGGGCTCCTGCGGGAGGCCGCGCTGCTCGGTGTGACCGGCGCGGGCGCGCTCACGCCCCCGGGGCGCGCCCTGCTCGCGGCGGACGACGCCGCGGCGGCGCCCGACCTCGGCGCCGCGTTCGAGTCGGTGCTGCCGCCCGAGGTCGACGACCTGCTCCTCCAGGGCGACCTCACGGGCATCGTCCCGGGTCGGCCGTCGGGCGCGCTCGAGCGGCTGCTGGAGGTCGCGGCCGACGTCGAGTCGCGCGGCGCGGCGACGACCGTGCGCTTCTCCGCCGACTCGGTGCTGCGGGCGCTCGACCGCGGCGCGACCGCCGACGAGCTGCTCACCGAGCTCGCGACGCACTCCCGCACGCCCGTCCCGCAGGCGCTGGAGTACCTCGTGCGCGACACCGCGCGCCGCCACGGCCGGGTCCGCGTGGGGACGGCGTCGTCGTACGTGCGCGCCGAGGACCCCGTCCTGCTCGCGGGTCTCGTGGAGGACCCCGCGCTGCGCGCGCTCGGGCTGGTCCTGCTCGCCCCGACGGTGCTCGCGTCCGTGGCTCCCGCGGGCGAGCTGCAGGAGGCGCTGCGCGGCCGCGGCGTGCCCGCGGTCGTCGAGAGCCCGGACGGTCGCGTCCTGGTCGCCGACCGGGCGGGACGGCGCGGTGCGCCCGACGCCGGCTCGCCCCGGCGCGCGCGGGCGGCGGCGGGGCGGCGCACGGGACGGGCACGCACCGGCATCGTGCCGGGCTCCGGGGCACGCGTGGACGGGTCCGGCGGTCCGGACCGGGGCGCCGAGGAACGGTACGCGGACCTCGTCGCCCGGCTGCGCGCGGCCGAGGCCCGCACCACCGAACGGTCGCCGCTCGCCGCGGCCTCGGACGCCTCCGCGAACGGGGACGCCGCACGTCCGGGCGCGCGGACGGCGTCGGGCACGGACGGGAACGACGGCGACCCCGCGGCCCGCGGGGGAACATCCGACCCGGTGGCCGCGTTGGGTCTGCTGCGCGAGGCGATCGCGGACGGCGCGATGGTCTGGCTCGAGGTCGTCGGGTCGTCCGGGGCCCCGACCCGGCGCCGCGTGCGCCCCCTGACCCTCGACGCCGGGCGTCTGCGCGCGCAGGACCCCGCGCGCGACGCGGAGCTCACGGTCGCGGTTCACCGCATCGCGTCCGTCGCCCCCGACGACCGGACCTCCCGCACCGGACCTCCCGCTAGACCCTCGCAAGGAGACGCATGACCGACGGACCCCTCATCGTCCAGAGCGACAAGTCGCTCCTGCTCGAGGTCGACCACCCGCGCGCCGACGACGCGCGCCGCGCGATCGCGCCGTTCGCCGAGCTGGAGCGCGCGCCCGAGCACGTCCACACGTACCGGCTCACGCCGCTCGGGCTGTGGAACGCGCGCGCCGCGGGCCACGACGCCGAGCAGGTCGTCAACACGCTCATCGAGTACTCGCGCTACCCCGTGCCGCACGCGCTGCTCGTGGACGTCGCCGAGACGATGTCGCGCTACGGGCGGCTCACGCTCGCGCAGCACCCGACGCACGGCCTCGTGCTCGAGGCGACCGACCGCGCGGTGCTCGCCGAGGTGCTGAAGTCCAAGCGCACCGCGGGGCTGGTGGGAGATCGCATCGACGACCTGACGGTCGTCGTGCACCCGTCCGAGCGCGGCCACCTCAAGCAGGTGCTCGTCAAGCTCGGCTGGCCGGCCGAGGACCTCGCGGGCTACGTCGACGGCGAGAAGCACGAGATCGCGCTCACCCCCACGACGCCGTCCCGCGTCGAGGGCGAGGCGCCGAAGCCCTGGGAGATGCGCCCCTACCAGACGCAGGCCGTGGACGGGTTCTGGCACGGCGGGAGCGGCGTCGTCGTGCTGCCCTGCGGCGCGGGCAAGACGATCGTCGGGGCCGGGGCCATGGCGAGGTCCGGGACCACGACCCTCATCCTCGTGACGAACACGGTGAGCGCGCGCCAGTGGCGCGACGAGCTCGTGCGGCGCACCACGCTCACCGAGGACGAGATCGGCGAGTACTCGGGCGCACGCAAGGAGATCAAGCCCGTCACGATCGCGACGTACCAGGTGCTCACGACGAAGCGGAAGGGCGTCTACACGCACCTCGAGCTGCTCGACGCGCGCGACTGGGGCCTGGTCGTGTACGACGAGGTCCACCTGCTGCCCGCGCCGATCTTCCGCATGACCGCGGACCTGCAGGCGCGGCGCCGGCTCGGGCTCACCGCGACGCTCGTGCGCGAGGACGGCCGCGAGGACGAGGTGTTCTCGCTCATCGGGCCGAAGCGCTACGACGCGCCGTGGAAGGACATCGAGGCGCAGGGGTACATCGCGCCCGCGGACTGCGTCGAGGTCCGCCTCACGCTGCCCGAGTCGGAGCGCATGACGTACGCCGTGGCGGAGCCGGAGGACAAGTACCGCCTCGCGGCGACGGCCGCCGGGAAGAACCGGGTGGTCGAGCGGATCGTCGCGCAGCACCCGGACGACCAGGTGCTCGTGATCGGCCAGTACCTCGACCAGCTCGAGGAGCTCTCGCAGCACCTGGACGCGCCGCTCATCACCGGTGCGACGACCGTCCGCGAGCGCCAGCGACTGTTCGAGGCGTTCCGCTCGGGCGAGATCTCACGGCTTGTCGTGTCGAAGGTCGCGAACTTCTCCATCGACCTGCCGGAGGCGTCCGTCGCGATCCAGGTGTCGGGGTCGTTCGGCTCGCGCCAGGAGGAGGCCCAGCGCCTCGGCCGCGTCATGCGGCCCAAGGCCGACGGCCGCACCGCGCACTTCTACGCCGTCGTCTCCCGGGACACCGTGGACCAGGACTTCGCGGCGCACCGCCAGCGGTTCCTGGCGGAGCAGGGGTACGCGTACCGCATCGTCGACGCGGAGGACCTGGGCGTCGTGCAGTGACGGGTGGGGGCCGCAGCGAAGCAAGGCACCCGCCCGGCACGGAACGACGCCCAGGGCCGACCAGGAACACGGAGGACCTGGGCGTCGTGCAGTGACGGCTAGACCCCCGCGCGCTGAGTGCGTGAAATATGTCGTCTCGAACCGATGCGAGACGACATATTTCACGCACTCAGGGCACCCGGGGTCACCGCCCGGCCGTACCGATTGCGGGACCTCGGGGCGTGGGCAAGGATCGGCGCGTGAGCTCGGTCCAGCGCTCGTCCGCCCCGTTCACCCGCACCGCCGCGAACCGGGCGACGCGCGTGGTCGTCGTCCTCCTGGGCGCGCTCCTCGCCGCCGTGCTGGCCGCCGTCGTGCTGCTGGCCCCGGGCGGCCCCGCGCACGCGGTCGCGCCGCTCGACGTCACGGACGAGATCACCGATCCCGACGGCGTCCTGGGTGACCGGGCGGACGACGTCCAGGACGCGCTCGACCGCCTGGCGCAGGACACCGACCTGCAGCTCTTCGTCGTCTACGTCTCGACCCTCGACGGCATGGACGGCGTCGACTGGGCGAACGCGACGGCGAACGCGTCGGGTCTGGGCGTGGACGACCTCCTCCTGGCGGTCGGGACGGAGGACCGGCGCTACGGGCTCTCCTACGACAACAACGTCTCCCTGAGCGACGCCGAGCTCGACCGGATCTCCGCCGCGGTCGAGGACGAGCTGCGCGACGACGACTGGGCCGGGGCGGCGATCGCCGCGGCGGAGGTCGCACGGGGCGCGGGCCAGTCGAGCGGCGGGGCGACGTGGCTGTGGGTCCTGCTGGGCGTCGTCGTGCTCGTCGTGGTGGTGGTCCTCGTCGCGCGGGCGGCCGCGAAGCGGCGTCGAGGCGCGGCGGGCACGCCCGGGGGCGAGGACGAGCTCTCGGCTCTTCCGACCGAGGAGCTGAGCCGGCGCGCGAGCGCCGCGCTCGTCGCGATCGACGACGCCGTGAAGACCTCGGAGCAGGAGCTCGGGTTCGCCCAGGCCCAGTTCGGTCTCGAGGCGACGCGGCAGTTCTCCGCGGTCCTCGCGGAGGGCAAGCAGAAGGTCGCGGAGGCGTTCACGATCCGGCAGCAGCTCGACGACGACCAGCCGGAGACCGAGCCGCAGGCGCGCGCCCTGATGGCTCGGATCGTCGCGCTGTGCGACGAGGTCGCCGACGCGCTCGACGCGCAGTCGCGGACCTTCGACGAGCTGCGCGACCTGCAGGCGCGCGCACCCCAGGTGCTCGAGGAGACCGACCAGCGCGCGGTCGAGGTGCGCGCCCGCGTCGAGCCCGCGCGCGTCACGCTCGACGGGCTCTCGCGCACCTACCCGTCGACGGCGCTCACGTCCGTCGCGCAGAACCCCGACCAGGCCCTGGCCCTCGTGGAGAACGCGCGCGAGTCGGTGGCGCGGGGCCGCGAGGCGCTCGCCGGCAAGGACCGTGCGACCGCGGTGGCCCTCGCGCGCGCGGCGCAGAACGCCGTCGGGCAGGCCGTGACGCTGCTCGACGCCGTCGACCGCGCCGGGTCCGACCTCGCGGAGGCGGGGCCGCGTATCGACAAGGGGCTCGCGTCCATCACCTCGGACATCGCCGACGCCCGGCGCCTGGCCCCCGAGGACCCGAGCGTGGCCGTGGCGCTCGCCGAGGCGCAGTCCGCAGCGGCGGCCGCTCCCGCGGCCCGCAAGGGTGGTGACCCGCTCGCGGCGCTGCGACGACTGACGGACGCGGAGGCGGCGCTCGACGCCGCGCTCTCCCCGTTCCGCGAGCGCGCCGAGCAGGCGGCCCGCGCCAACGCGCTCCTGCGGGACACGCTCGCGCGCGTCGACTCCCAGGTCCGGGCGACGAACGACTTCATCGAGACCCGCCGGGGCGCCGTCGGCCCCGAGGCACGCACCCGGCTCTCCGAGGCGATCCGCCTGCTGGGCGAGGCCCGCGCGCTCCAGCCGACCGACCCGGTCGCGGCGCTCGAGCGCGCGCGGCACGCCGACGCGCAGGCTCAGGCCGCGGCGCAGCGTGCCCAGCAGGACGCGTCGAGCTGGCAGTCCACCCAGGGCGGGAGCGGGATGTTCGGCGGCGGTGGCGGCAGCAACGTCGGCGGGATGGTGCTCGGCGGCATCCTCCTGGACTCGATCCTGCGGGGCGGCCGATCCGGAGGGTTCGGCGGCGGGCGCTCCGGCGGGTTCGGCGGCGGGAGCTTCGGGGGCGGCTCGGGCGGCGGCGGGTTTGGCGGCGGCCGGTCGGGCGGGCGGTCGGGCGGGCGCTCCTCGGGCGGCCGCTCCGGGCGCGGCGGACGCTTCTGACGACGGCTCCGCGCGGTCCACGACGACGCAACGGCACAGCAGCACACGGCTCACGAGAGAGGGACGACCATGGCGGAGAAGCAGAGCATCTTCGGGCGCATCGCACAGCTCACGAAGGCGAACATCAACGCGCTCCTCGACAACGCGGAGGACCCCCAGAAGATGCTGGACCAGCTCGTTCGCGACTACACGAACAGCATCGCCGACGCGGAGCAGGCCGTGGCGCAGACGATCGGGAACCTGCGTCTCGCGGAGCAGGACTACAACGAGGACGTCGCCGCCGTCCAGGAGTGGGGCCAGAAGGCCGTCGCCGCGTCCGCGCAGGCCGACCGCTACCGCCAGCAGGGTGACAGCGCGAACGCCGACAAGTTCGACAACCTCGCCAAGCTCGCGCTCGGCAAGCAGATCGCCGCGGAGAGCGAGGTGAAGCAGGCCGGGCCGACCATCGCCTCGCAGCGCGAGACGGTGGAGAAGCTCAAGTCCGGGCTCGCGATGATGAAAGACAAGCTCGGCGAGCTCAAGTCCCGGCGGGACTCCCTCGTCGCGCGCCAGAAGAACGCGCAGGCCCAGCAGGCGGTGCAGGGCGCGATCAGCTCGATCAACGTGCTCGACCCGACGAGCGAGATCTCGCGCTACGAGGAGATCGTGCGCCGCGAGGAGGCGCAGGCGCTGGGGCAGGCCGAGGTCGCGGCGTCGAGCATCGACGCGCAGTTCGCCGAGCTCGAGACGTCGGGCGAGGCCATCGAGATCGAGGCGCGCCTGGCCGCGCTCAAGCAGGGCACCTCCCCCGCGTCACAGGTCTCCCCCACCCAGGTCACGCCCGCGATCGAGTCCGGCACCACCACCCAGGACGCCCCCACGTCCGGGGGGTGAGCCCGGCGCGGGTGCCCGGTTCGTCCAGGGAGCGGCGGACGACGACCGGAGGACCCGCTCGGCACGCCGGACGTCGCGGGCGCGCGAGCGAGGCTCAGACGGGGAGGGTGCGCCGTCCGACGGCGGCCCGCACCTCGGCGACGAACGCGTCCGCGAGCCGGCGTCCGCCGTCGAGGAGCTCGGCCTCGTGCTCGTCGAACCCGGCGAGCGCCGACGCCGTGTCGACGTCGTCGAACGCCTCGCACCACCGCGCGAAGCCGGCGCGCGACGCCTCCGGGTGGAACTGGACGCCGAGCGCCGACCCGAGGCGGAACGCCTGGTAGGGGTACATGTTCGACGACCCGAGCCAGACGGCCCCCGCAGGCAGGTCGACGATCGCGTCGCCGTGCATGCTCGTCACGTGGTGCACGACGGCGTCGCCCGCGACGAGCGTCGCCAGCACCGGGTCGGTCGCCGCCTCGGCCCGCCAGTACATGCGCGTCGCGCCGGCCTCCCGGCCGGGGGGCGCGCTCACCTGGACGTGACCGCCGCCCGCGACGGCGAGGAGCTGGGCGCCGAGGCAGATGCCGAGCGTCGGGACGTCGGACGTCGCCGCGGCGAGCAGCAGCTCGCGCAGCGCGGGGAGCCAGGGCGCGCGGGCGTCGTCGTACGCGGACATGTGCCCGCCGAGCACGACGAGCCCGTCGCCGAGGTCGTCGAGCCGGTCCGCCCCCGGGACCGGTTCGCCGTCGAACGCGCGCACGACCCGCAGGTCGGCGGCGAGCTGGTCGGCGTAGGCGTCGAGCGTGACGTCCGGAGAGTTCTGGACGACCGTGAGCCGGGCGGTTCCGGTGGCGGCCGGGGCATCGGTGTCGTACGTGGTCACGACGTCCGACCGTACCCACTCCCCTCCCCGGACGCACAAATCGCCATGTCGTGGGCGGTCGTGGGCGGTCGTGGGCGGCCGTGGGCGGCCGTGGGCGGTCGTGGGCGCGCCGCCGCGCCTCCTCGGGCACGAGGCGCAGATAGGCTGAGCCGCATGTCCGACCCCGACACCCTCCAGGCCGCCCCGCGCCGCACCTATCTCGTCGTCGACGGCGAGAACATCGACGCGACGCTCGGCATGAACGTCCTCGGGCACCGGCCCGCCCCCGAGGAACGGCCGCGGTGGGACCGCATCGTCGACTTCGCCCGTCAGGCGTGGGGGCAGGACGTCACGCCGCTGTTCTTCCTCAACGCGACGTCCGGGCAGATGCCCATGTCGTTCGTCCAGGCGCTCCTCGCGATGGGGTACCGGCCGATCCCCCTCGCCGGCTCCGGCAACGAGAAGGTCGTCGACATCGGTATCCAGCGCATGCTGGACGCGATCGTCGACCAGCCCGGCGACGTACTCCTCGCGAGCCACGACGGCGACTTCCTGCCGCAGGTCGAGACGCTCCTCGACGACCCGGACCGGCGCGTGGGCGTGCTCGCGTTCCGCGAGTTCGTCAACGTGCGGCTGTCCGAGCTGACGGCGCGCGGGCTCGAGGTGTTCGACCTCGAGGACCACGCCGGCGCGTTCACCACCATGCTGCCGCGCGTGCGCATCATCCCGCTCGAGGAGTTCGACCCGCTGCGCTACCTCTGACGCACCCGCTGAGTGCTGGGTACTCGTCGTCGCCGACCGCTGCCGTCGACGAACACCCAGCGCTCAGCACCGACCGTGCGCCTCAGAGCTGCAGCTCCCGGTACAGCGGGGTCGGGAACGACGCCGTCACGCCGTCGCCTCCGAGGAGCCCCGCGATCCGTTCCGCCTCCGCGGCGACGGCGCGCTCGGCGGCGGCCCCCACGTCCTCGAGCAGACGGAACGCCGGCTCGCCGCCCGGCCGGACGGCCCACGCCCCGACGATCCGGCCCTCCCACCAGACCGTGGCGCCGGCGTTGCCGATCGTGTCGAAGATCGCGGCCTTGTGCGGGCCGAGGTACCAGTCGCGCGCGAACCAGCCCATCGTCGTCGGGTCCAGCGACGGGAGGAGCGCGACGTTCCCCTCCAGCGAGGACTCGGCGTGCCCGGGCAGGTCCGTGCCGCGCAGCATGACGCCGTCGCGCGGGGCCGGCTCACCGGAGGTACCCGTCTCGAGCTCGACTTCCTCCACGTCGAGCGCCGCGACCGCGGCGCGCGCGTGACCGAGGTTCCACCCCGTCCACCACTTGAGGTCCTCGACCGTCGCCGGCCCGAACACCTGGAGCCACGCGCGGGCGAGCTCGGTGCGTGCGGCAGCCTCGTCGAGCTCCGGGATCCCGCCGGGGAACCAGTCCTCGACGGGTGACCAGACGTGCCGGTTGGACGACCACGACCCGCGCGGCTCGCCGCGGACGACCTCGCCCTCGGCGGAGAGCAGCGCGGTGAGCTGCGACGTCATGGTGCGGCGCACGTCCCACTTCTTGTCGGTCGTGGGCAGGAACGCCGTGCGCAGCAGAGGCGCCGCGCGGGACAGGCTCGCACCGTCCAACGGCCCGTGCTCGGCGAGCGCCGCGTGCACCTGCGCCTCGACCGCGGCGAGGAACCGCTCCGGATCGTCCACGGGCGGGTCCGTCGGGAGCGTCGCGAGCTCCTTGAGGAGGCGCGCACGCAGGCGTCTCGCCACCGCGACGGCCGCCGCGGCGTGCACGACGGGCACCGTCTCGCGCCGCACGACGAACATCGTGCGCCGCATCGCGAGCACCTTGACCAGGGTGCGACGCCGGAAGACGGCGTCCCGGACGTCGTCGAGCACGAGGCCCGGCACGCGCGCGAGGACCGAGAGGTAGACGCTCGGCGCGTCGGTCGCGTGCAGCGCGAGGAGCCGGTCCACCACGTCCTCCGGGCTCCGAGCAGCCGGGCGACCCGGCCGCGACTCCCCGAGCGCGAGCTGCTGCGCGACGAGCCGACGCCGTCTCTGGTCCACGGTGATCCGCACGCCGCCATCCTGCCCGACGCCTCCCACGCGGGCCCCGCGGCGGTCGAGCACCCTCCCAGGCGACTCCCAGACCGCCGGAGGACACTGGAGGCATGAGCACTCCCGAGGCACGCCTCGTCGTCGTCGACGACGAGCCGAACATCCGCGAGCTGTTGGCCACGTCCCTGCGCTTCGCCGGGTTCGAGGTCCATGCCGCCGCGGACGGGCAGAGCGCCCTGCGGCTGGTGCGCGACGTCGAGCCCGACCTCGTGGTCCTCGACGTCATGCTCCCCGACATGGACGGGTTCACCGTCACGCGCCGGCTGCGCGAGAAGGGCCAGCACACGCCCGTCGTCTTCCTCACCGCGAAGGACGACACCCGGGACAAGGTCACCGGGCTCACCGTCGGCGGCGACGACTACGTGACCAAGCCGTTCAGCCTCGAGGAGGTCGTGGCGCGCATCCGCGCGGTGCTGCGCCGTACCCACGCCGAGCCCGTGGACGACGCCGTGCTGCGCTTCGCCGACCTCGAGATGGACGAGGACTCGCACGAGGTCCGCCGCGCGGGCATCGACGTCGACCTGTCCCCCACCGAGTTCAAGCTGCTGCGCTACCTCATGCTCAACGCGGGCCGCGTGCTGTCCAAGGCGCAGATCCTCGACCACGTGTGGCAGTACGACTGGGGCGGCGACGCGAACATCGTCGAGTCGTACATCTCCTACCTGCGGCGCAAGATCGACAACCTCACCGTGCCGGGCCCCGACGGCGAGCCCGTCGCGCTGCCGCCGCTCATCCACACCAAGCGCGGCGTCGGCTACCTGCTGCGTCAGCCGCCGGGCGCGTCGCCGACCTCATGACCTCCGGCCCCGACCGCGCGGCGACGAACGCGCGCCCCGCCCCGCCGCCCCCGCCGTCCGGTGCGCGTCCGGACGTGGGCACGGGGGGCGGCCCGGCGGCCGGCCCGACGCCGGGCGTGGGTGGCACGCCCGCCGTGCCGCCTGCGCTCGTCCAGCGCCCGACGGCGGAGCGGCCCTTCGGCCGGCCCGTCCCCACCGAGGGGTGGGGCTGGTTGGCCCGGGTGCCGCTGCGCGCCCGGCTCGTCGCGATCACCGTGCTCCTGCTCGCCGCGGGGCTCGGGATCGCGTCGCTCGCGACGACGACGGTGGTGTCCAAGTACCTGGTCGACCAGGTGGACTCTCAGCTCGTCAGCTCGGTGGGCAACATCGGCTCCTCGCTCCTCAACAGCCCGTCGGCGGCGAGCCAGCTGCCGAGCGACTACTTCGTGCTGTTCCGGGACACCGCCGGGGGCGAGCAAGGGCTGAGCTGGAAGGCGACGATCGCGGAGCACGGGGAGCCCGAGATCCCGGCGCTCTCCGACCAGGAGGTCGCACGCCTCGGTGGAGAGCCCTTCACGGTCCGCTCGACCGGCGGCACGGACCCGGCGCAGTGGCGTGTCGTCGCACAGCCCTTCTCCGTGGGTTCCCAGCACGTCGGCACGGTCTTCGTCGCTCTGCCCCTCACCGGCATCCACGAGACGGTCAAGGTGCTGGGACTCGTCCTCGCACTGTCCGCGCTCGGCATCGCGCTGGTCGGCGGGGCCGTCGCGTACATGGCCGTCCACCGCGCGCTCCGGCCGCTGCGCGAGATCGAGGAGACGGCGGCGGACATCGCCGCGGGCGACCTCTCCCGCCGCGTGCGGCCGGCCCCGCCGACGACCGAGGTGGGCTCGCTGGCCGCGTCGCTCAACGCGATGCTCGCGCAGATCGAGGAGGCGTTCGCGGCGCAGGAGGCGTCGGAGGAGCGGATGCGGCGCTTCGTCTCCGACGCGAGCCACGAGCTGCGCACGCCGCTCGCGACGATCCGCGGCTACGGCGAGCTGTACCGCATGGGGGCGCTCGACACGCGGGACAAGGTCGACGACACGATGGTCCGGATCGAGGACTCCGCGACCCGCATGGGCGCGCTCGTCAACGACCTGCTCGCGCTCGCGCGCCTCGACGAGGGGCGGCCGCTGCGGCACGAGCCGGTCGACCTCGTCTCGCTCGCACGCGACTCCACGCAGGACCTGCACGCGCTCGACCCGACGCGCGAGGTCGGGCTCGTGGGACTCGCCCCCGGCGCGCCCGCCCCGGCGGCGCTGCGCGTCGTCGGCGACGAGGACCGGTTGCGGCAGGTGCTGGCGAACCTCGTCGGCAACGTCGCGCGCCACACGCCGTCGGGCACGCCGGTGGAGATCGCGCTCGGCACGGTCGACGAGGGGGACCCGACGGCGGTCCTCGAGGTCCGGGACCACGGGCCGGGCGTCCCCGCCGGACAGGAGCAGCGGCTGTTCGAGCGGTTCTACCGCGCGGACTCGTCGCGCAACCGGGCGTCGGGCGGCTCGGGCCTGGGCCTCGCGATCGTCGCCGCCATCGTCGGGGCGCACCGCGGGCACGTCGTCGTGCGCACCACGGAGGGCGGCGGGCTCACCGTCCGCGTCGAGCTTCCGCGCGCGGACTGACCGGGGGCGTCCCGGGCGCGCCCGGCGCCCGCTACGATGGCGGGTCGTCGCGCGCGACCTAGGCTGGTGCCGAGGCCACGTGACGACGTCGGGCCTCCGGGGCCAGGTCCTCCCGCCTGGTGGCCCGCTCCTCGTTCTCGTCGAAGAAGGCTGAAGTCCATGGGCGTCAACAGCGCCGCCGCACCGCAGTGGTTCCTGTCCTCGTTCGTCCGCAGCGCCCGCGGGGCGGGGGCGACCGCCTCCGACGACGAGATCCGCGCCGTCGGGCAGGGGTTGCTCGACCGCTGGGACCAGCCGGGCCGCCACTTCCACAACCTCCGCCACCTGGCGGACGTGCTCGGGCGCGTGGACGAGCTCTCGCAGGAGACCCACGACCCGGACCTGGTCCGGCTCGCCGCCTGGTACCACGGGGCGATCTTCGACGCGAAGGGCCGCGCGACGTACGCCAACAAGGGCGGCGAGGACGAGTCCGCGAGCGCGGCGCTCGCGAGCGACGAGCTGAGCCGGCTCGGGGTGCCCGAGCGTGCGACACGCCGCGTCGCGCAGCTGGTGAACGCGCTCGTCCGGCACGTCCCGGACTCCACCGACTTCGACTGCGCGGTGCTGTGCGACGCCGACCTCGCGATGCTCGCCGCCGAGCCGCAGCGCTACAAGGAGTACCTCAAGGACGTGCGGGACGAGTACGCGCACATCCCCGCGTCCGACTACGTCCGTGCCCGCATCGCGATCCTCACCAAGCTGCTCGACCGCCGCTCGCTCTTCTCGAGCCCGCTCGGCGCGGCATGGGAGGAGCCGGCCCGGCAGAACCTCGACGCGGAGCTCCAGCGGCTCCGCAAGGAGCAGATCAAGCTGGCAGAGGCGTCGTCGCCGTCCACAGCCAGCTCTTCGTGACTGGCTGCCCACAGGTTCGGGCCTCTCTCCTGCGGTACGAGATCGGACCGCTCTAGCGTCCTCGTCACGCGCCGGTGTCCGTCCGGCGCGACGCGGCCCGCGGGCCACCGAACGACGGAGGACGGCATGAGCAGGTACGAGGTCGACAGCACGCGCGTCGCGCTGGCGAGCACCGCGGTGAACGGCTCGGTCACGGCGATCCGCGTGGAGGTCGCGGCGATGATGCGTCACCTGACCGACCTGCAGGCGTCGTGGCGCGGCACCGCCTCGACCCAGTTCACGGGCGCGATGGCGCAGTGGCAGAGCACGCAGACGCAGGTCGAGTCGGCGCTCGACGCGATCACGGCCGCGCTCGGCTCGGCGGCGCAGACGTACGCCGACGCGGAGGCCCAGGCCACCCGACTGTTCGTCACGCGGTAGGCGACGGCGGCGCGCGGGTCCCGAGCGGTCGCCACCCTCCCGCGCGGGTCCCGGGCGGTCGTCTCCCTCCCGACCGCGGCAAGGGACCGGTTCCGACGCCGGTGCCGTTGCCGGCGCCGGTGCACGACGAAGGCCGCCGGCCGGGTGTCATACCCGGCCGGCGGCCTTCGGTGTCCTGCGGTCTCCCGGCCGAGGCCGGGAGAGGGTCAGGCGTGGATCAGAAGTCCATGCCGCCCATGCCACCGGTCGGGTCGCCCGCGGGGGCGCCCTTCTCCGGCTTGTCCGCCACGACGGCCTCGGTCGTGAGGAAGAGCGCCGCGATCGAGGCGGCGTTCTGCAGCGCGGAGCGCGTGACCTTGACCGGGTCGTTCACGCCGGCGGCGAGGAGGTCCTCGTAGACGCCGGTCGCGGCGTTGAGGCCCTGGCCGGACGGGAGGTTGCGCACCTTCTCCGCCACGACGCCACCCTCGAGGCCCGCGTTGATGGCGATCTGCTTGAGCGGCGCGTCGATCGCGGCGCGCACGATCTGCGCACCGGTCGCCTCGTCACCCTCGAGCTCGAGCTTCTCGAACGCCACGGCACCGGCCTGGATGAGCGCGACGCCACCACCGGCGACGATGCCCTCCTCGACGGCCGCCTTCGCGTTGCGCACGGCGTCCTCGATGCGGTGCTTGCGCTCCTTGAGCTCGACCTCCGTCGCGGCACCCGCCTTGATGACGGCCACGCCGCCGGCGAGCTTCGCGAGGCGCTCCTGGAGCTTCTCACGGTCGTAGTCGGAGTCCGACTTCTCGATCTCGGAACGGATCTGGTTCACGCGACCCGCGATGAGGTCGGCGTCGCCCGCACCCTCGACGATCGTGGTCTCGTCCTTGGTGACGACGACCTTGCGCGCCTGGCCCAGCAGGTCCAGCGTCGCGGTCTCGAGCTTGAGGCCCACCGTCTCGGTGATGACCTGGCCGCCGGTGAGGATCGCGATGTCCTGGAGCATGGCCTTGCGGCGGTCGCCGAAGCCCGGGGCCTTGACGGCGACGGACTTGAACGTGCCACGGATCTTGTTCAGGACCAGGGTCGCGAGCGCCTCGCCCTCGACGTCCTCGGCGATGATGAGGAGCGAGCGGCCGGCCTTCATGACCTGGTCGAGGACCGGGAGCAGGTCCTTCACGTTCGAGATCTTCGACTCGACGATGAGGACGTACGGGTCCTCGAGCACGGCCTCCTGGCGCTCGGGGTCCGTCTCGAAGTAGCGCGCGAGGAAGCCCTTGTCGAAGCGCATGCCCTCGGTGAGCTCGAGCTCGAGGCCGAACGTGTTCGACTCCTCGACCGTGATGACGCCCTCCTTGCCCACCTTGTCGAGGGCCTCGGCGATGAGCTCGCCGATCGCGGGGTCGCCGGCGGAGATGGCGGCCGTGGCAGCGATCTCCTCCTTGGTCTCGATCTCCTTGGCGGCGTTGAGCAGCTGCTCGGTCACCGCGTCGACGGCCTTCTCGATGCCGCGCTTGACGGCGATCGGGTTGGCGCCGGCCGCGACGACGCGCAGGCCCTCGCGCACGAGCGCCTGGGCGAGGACGGTCGCGGTGGTGGTGCCGTCACCCGCGACGTCGTCGGTCTTCTTGGCGACCTCCTTGACGAGCTCGGCACCGATCTTCTCGTACGGGTCCTCGAGCTCGATCTCCTTGGCGATGGAGACGCCGTCGTTCGTGATGGTCGGCGCGCCCCACTTCTTGTCGAGCACGACGTTGCGGCCCTTCGGGCCGAGCGTGACCTTGACGGTGTCGGCGAGGATGTTGAGCCCTCGCTCCATGCTCCGACGAGCTTCCTCGTCGAAGGCGATGATCTTGGCCATGGGGAATGATCCTCCGCTGGTGGCGTGTGGCGGTCGGCCGGCGCCCGCGACGGACGGCCCGCGACGGGCGGCGTTCATGTCACGCCGCCGGGGCGGGCCTCACCTGTCGACCTGGTTGTTGCGCCGCACCCGCGGTGAGCGGGTGCCTGCGCTGGTCACTTCTGTCACTCTCATGGCGAGAGTGCTAACGCCATTATTGGCACTCGCACCCGACGAGTGCAAGGCAGCGGCCCGAGCTCCTCGCACGTATCGCGACGGGCGAAACACGGACCCGTCGCATCGTCCCCTACGATGCGCGGTGTGATCTGCGCAACACCGTCGTGGCGCCTCGCAGCAGCCCTCGCCGGCTGCGTGCTCGTCCCTGCCCTCGGGCTGACCGCGGCGACCGCGGCCGCCGCCCCCACGGGCGAGCACATCGACCTCTACCAGGACGGGGTCGCCGTCGTCGCCGCGCCCGGCGGCGGGACCGCGCTCCTGCGCCTCGCGCCCGGGGCCGGGGCGACCTACCTCGACGGGAGCCGCGTCCTCGAGCCCGCGGCGCTCGACCCCACCACGCTCGCCGGCGGCATCGACCCGGCCGACGGGGAGGCGAACCGGCTCGCGCAGGTCGCCGGGCCGCGCCTGAGCGCCACGACGCTGCTCGACGCCGCCCGGGCCGAGGCCGCAGCCGCCGAGTCCCGCGCCTGGCTCGCGTCCGGCGTCGTGCCCGGGGCGGACGGGTCGTTCGCCGGGCTCGGCGAGGCAGCGCTCCTCGACCTGCGCGCCCTGACGCTCGACGGCGGCGCCGCCCTTGCGGCCGCCTCGCCCAAGTGGCGCTACGTCTGGCCGCGGGACGCGTCGTTCGTGGCCGCGGCGTTCGCCCGCACCGGCCACGTCGACGACGCGCTCGCCGTCCTCGGCTTCCTCGCCGACGTGCAGGAGGAGGACGGGTCGTTCCACGCGCGCTACCTGCCCGACGGGTCGGGCGTGCCGGACGACCGCGGCCTCCAGTCCGACGGCGTCGGGTGGGTCCTGTGGGCGGTGGACGTCGTGCTCGAGGAGACGCCCGCCGCCGAGCGCCGCGAGGTGGCCGCCGAGCTGCGGCCCCTCGTCGTCGCCGCGACGGACCACGCGCTCTCGCTCGTGGGCGGGGACGACCCGCTCCCCCCGGCGTCGAGCGACTACTGGGAGGTCGAGCCGACGTCGCTCACGCTGGGCACCGCGGGCCCGCTGCTCGCCGGCCTGGAGGCGGCCGCGGACGTGCACGCGTCCACGGGCGGCTGGCCGCGCTCGGTCGCGGCCGCCCGGGCCGCCGACCGCCTGCGCGCGGCGGTCGAGCACGAGTTCGGGTCGCAGGGCTATCCGCGGCACGTCACGGGAGGCGCGCGGGACGCGTCCACCGCGTTCGTGCTGCCGCCCTTCCAACCCGAGCCGCTCGCCGGGGCGGACGCGGCGTGGCGCGCGTCGGTCACCGAGATGCTGCGCCCCGCGGGCGGTCTCGCGCCGGGCGCGGGCTGGCGCGAGGACGGGATCTCGTGGACCCCGCAGACGACGCTCTACGCGCTGGCCGCCGCGTCCTCGGACGAGCCGGAGGACCGGGACGACGCGCAGGAGTGGCTGCGGTGGGTCGACGAGCACCGGACGGCGTCCGGAGCGATCCCCGAGAAGGTCCTCGCGGACGGCTCCCCCGCGGCGGTCGCGCCGCTCGCGTGGAGCTCGGCGCTGGTCGTCCTGGCGCTCGTCGAGCTCGACGCCGCAGGCTAGGCCGCCTCGCGCGGCGCGAGGCTCGGCGCGTCGTGGACGTCGAACTCGCGTCGCAGCACGCGGCGTGCCGCGTACCAGCCACCGAGGCCGTGGACGCCGGGCCCGGGGGGCGTCGACGCGGAGCACAGGTACACGCCCTCGAGGCCGACGGCGTACGGGTCGAGGCGCGGGGTGGGTCGCGCGACCATCTGCCACATGCTCACGGCACCGCCCGCGATGTCGCCGCCGACGTAGCTCTCGTCGTGCGCGGCCATCTCCGCGGCAGGCACGCACCGGGACGCGACGACGACGTCGCGGAACCCGGGCGCGAACCGCTCGACCTGCGCGACGACGTCCTCCGTCACGTCGCGCGTCGAACCGGACGGCACGTGCGCGTACGTCCACAGCGGGCGCAGCCCGCCCACCTCGCGCGCCGGGTCGACGACGGTCGGGTCGCTCACGAGGACCATCGGCCGCTCCGCGTGGCGACCGGCCGCGACGTCCGCCTCGGCGCGCGCCATCTCGCCCCGCGTCCCGCCGAGGTGCACCGTCCCGGCGCGCCCGACCTCGGGGTCCGCCCATGGCACGGGTCCGGAGAGCACGAGGTCGACCTTGGCCGCGCCGTCCCCGTGCCGGAAGCGCCGCAGCGCGGACTCGACGCGAGGCGCGAGGTGGTCCGCGAAGACGTCGGCCACCAGACCGGGCGTCGTGTCGAAGACGTACGCCCGGGCGGGCGGCAGGTCGGCACGCGCGCCCACGCGGTGCCCGGTGACGACCTCTCCCCCGTGCACGCGCAGGTCGTCGACGAGGGCACGGACGATCGCGCCCGAGCCACCGCGCGGCAGCGGCCAGCCGCCCGACGCATGGCCGAGCGACGCGAGCAGGAGGGCCGTGCCGGCCGCGGCGAGCGACGGCAGCGGCGCGATCGCGTGGGCCGCGACGCCCGTGAGCAGCGCGCCCGCCTCCTCGGTCTCGAAGCGTCGTCGCCACGCCCCGCTCCCCTGCTCCAGCACCGCGGCGCCGAACCGGGCCGCGACTCCCGCGCCCGCGGGGCGCAGCACGCTCGCGGGCACGGAACGCTTGTCGCCGAGCGCGAGCGCGACGACGTCGCGCCACCCCTCCGAGAGGGGACCGAGCAGCGCGCGCCAGGCAGCGCCGTCGTGTCCGCCGAGGCGCTCCACCGTGCGGTCGAGGTCGTGGTACGCGATACCGGCCCGCCCGCCGTCGAGCGGCTGGGCGAACGACACCTCGGGCACCAGCAGCTCGACGCCACGCGCGCCCAGGTCGAAGGCCTCGAGGAAGGGCGACGCCCATGCCATGGGGTGCACGGCCGAGCAGATGTCGTGCACGACGCCGTCCGCCAGCCCGAGGTCCAGCGTGCGTGCACCACCGCCCCAGGTGGGCTGCGCCTCGAGGACGCGCACGGAGAGCCCCGCGCGCGCGAGGGTCACGGCCGCGGCGAGCCCGTTCGGGCCCGACCCGACGACGACGGCGTCCAGGTCCTGCGGCACGTGGCCCTCAGTGCCGCATCAGAGCGGCCGCACCTGCTCGGCCTGCGGGCCCTTGGTGCCCTGGCCGAGCTCGAACTCGACCTCCTGGCCCTCGTCGAGAGAGCGGTAGCCGTCGGTCTGGATCGCGCTGAAGTGCACGAAGAGGTCCTGCCCGCCGGACGCGGGCGTGATGAACCCGTACCCCTTCTCGGCGTTGAACCACTTCACGGTGCCCTGAGCCATGAACTTCTCCTCGAGACGTCGGATCGTGGGAGCGAGCCTAGTGGCCGACGACGGCAGGGGGAAGGACCGACGACGCGTCGCGTCGTCCCAGGTCAGCCCACGGGCGCCAGGTCGGACTTCACGACGACGACCACGTCGCCCTCGCGCAGCGACGGCACCTCTTCGACGTTCTCGGCCGGGATGCCCAGCGCCGCGGCGACGGCGGCCGCCGTGTCGCCGCGGTTCGGGACGTACCAGACGGTGTTCGCCTCGAGCCCGGAGCCACCCTCCGGGTAGGGCGCGAACTCGACGTGGGTGAAGCCCTGCGCCTCGAGCGCGTCCTTGCCGACGCGGGACTCGCCCTCCGGGCCACCGTCGTTCAGCACGCGGACGTACGCGCTCGGGTCGGCCGCGGCCATGAGCGCCGCGAGGTCGGGCGCGGCAGGCGTCTCGTCCTCCACGGGCGGCTCCTCCGTGGCGGGGTCCTCCGTGGCCGGGGGCTCTTCCGTGGCGGGAGCCTCGTCGGCGGGGGTCTCCTCACCGGCGGGGTCGGTCGACTGCGCCTGCGGCGGGTTCTCGGTCGCACCGTTGTCCGACAGCAGCGCGACGCCCCCGTACGCGAGCCCGGCGAAGACCACGGCGACGAGCAGGAACGGCCACGTCTTGCTCCACCCGCTGCGCGGCGTGCGATGGACCCCGACGGGGGCCCCCTGCGGCGCCGGCGCGTCGAACTCGTCGGGCGCGTAGGGGTAGCGGCTCTTCGTCACGCCGACAGGGTAGCCCGATGGAGCCGCTTTGATGAACGCCCGGTACGACCGAGGTTCACGAGGCGAGCGCGCGATCCTGGCGGCTGCAGGTCAGAGGCTCTCGAGACGACGAGCCGTGCGGGCGCGCTGCCGCGTGGAGCGCATCCGACGCAGCCGCTTGACGAGCATGGGGTCGTGGGCGAGCGCCGCCGGGGAGTCGATGAGCGCGTTGAGCACCTGGTAGTAGCGCGTCGCAGACATGTCGAACAGCTCGCGCACCGCCTGCTCCTTGGCGCCCGAGTACTTCCACCACTGCCGCTCGAACGCGAGGATCTCCCGGTCCCGCTCACCCAGGCCCAACGCCGGGGCCTCCTGGGCGGTCGGCTCGCCGACCGCGTCGGGGCCGTCGAGCACGTATGCCGCCTCGCTCATCGGTTCCCTCCCTGCACTCTGTCGTCACGGGTCCTGCGCACCTCCGGTGCGCACGTCCGGCCACCAGCGTACGCATCGAACCACACGGGTGTCATTCACCGCGCCGAGGGCGGCGAGGTGTCGGCGGCGACGGCTAGTCTCGGGGTCGTGGAGAGCGCACCCGCCCAGCCCGTCGTCGTCGACCCGGCCCCCGACGCCTCGCCGACCGCACCCCGACCTCCGCTCGCGAGCATCATGGCGCCCGACTGGGCCGAGGCCCTCGCCCCCGTCGTGCCCCAGCTGCACGCGCTCGGCGACTTCCTCCGCGACGAGGTGGCGGCGGGCCGGGAGTACCTGCCCGCGCCGTCGGCGATCCTCAACGCGTTCTCGCGTCCCCTCGCCGACGTGCGCGTGCTCGTCGTCGGGCAGGACCCGTACCCCACGCCCGGCCACCCCATGGGGCTGTCGTTCTCCGTGCAGCCCCACGTGCGCCCCGTCCCGCGCTCCCTGCAGAACATCTTCACCGAGCTCGCGAGCGACGTCGGCACCCCGACGCCCGCGAACGGCGACCTGTCCGCCTGGAGCGACCAGGGCGTCATGCTGCTCAACAGGGTCCTCACCGTCCGCCCGGGCGAGCCCGGCTCGCACCGTGGCAAGGGCTGGGAGGCCGTGACCGAGGCGGCCATCCGGGCGCTCGTCGCGCGCGACGCCCCGCTCGTCGCGATCCTGTGGGGCCGGGACGCCGCGACGCTGCGCCCGATGCTCGGTGACACGCCCGCCGTGGCGAGCGCGCACCCCAGCCCGCTCTCCGCGCACCGCGGGTTCTTCGGTTCCCGGCCGTTCTCGCGCGTCAACGAGCTGCTCGTCGCCCAGGGCGCGACCCCCGTCGACTGGACGCTCCCCACCGCCTGAGGCTCTCGTCGCCGAGGTAGTACTCCGGTCCTCCGAGCCGGCGCCGTGGTTTCCGTGCGCGACGGCGGCCCGGTCGGGGCGGGTCCACGGTGACGCCCGCGGACCCCACCACGCGGGCAGTGCGCCCGGGGCGACGACGCGTGGACGGGAAAAGGCCCGGCCGGAGAGTGGGGGCAGGAGCACAATGGGGCGGGTGACGACGCAGAACCCGACGACCACTCCCCTGGCCGGCGCCCCTGACGTGGCCGGTGTCGACGTGCCGCGCCCCGCTCCGCCCCGATGGACGAGCTACGCCGCGATCGGCGACTCGTTCAGCGAGGGCCTGTGGGACCCGTATCCCGGCGAGCACGACCACCAGCGCGGTTGGGCGGACCTTCTCGCCCAGCACCTGTCGGTCCGCCGCGTCGACGCCGGCGAGGAGCCGCTCACGTACGCCAACCTCGCGATCCGCGGCCGCAAGCTGCGCTCGATCCTCACCGAGCAGGTCCCGGCGGTGCTCGAGCTCAAGCCCGACCTCGTGAGCCTCGTGGGTGGCGGCAACGACATCCTGCGCCCGAACGCGGACGTCGACCGGCTCGCACGCAACCTCGAGCACGGGGTGTCCCGGCTGCGGTCGGCGGACATCGACGTGCTCATGGCGACGGGCTTCGACGCCTCGCGCTCCGCGGTCGTGGGTCTCACGCGGTCCCGCGTGGGGGTGTTCAACGCGCACATCTGGGCGATCGCGCGGCGCCAGGGCGCCTATGTGCTCGACCTGTGGGGCATGCGCGCGCTGCAGGACTGGCGCATGTGGTCCGACGACCGCATCCATCTCACGCCCGACGGGCACCGCCGTGTCGCGCAGGCGGCGCTGGCAGGGCTGGGTCAGGCGCCCGACGACGCGGCGTGGGACGACCCGCTCTCGCCCCTCCCTCCGGCCCCCGTGCTCGACCGGGCCCGGCAGAACGCGCAGTGGGTGCGCACGCACCTCGTGCCGTGGGCGCAGCGTCGCCTCACGGGGGTGTCGTCGGGCGACGGCCGCCTCCCGAAGGCTCCGGCGCTCCAGCCGGTCCCGCTCGCGCAGGACTGAGTCCGCAGACGACGGTCGGGCCGGCAGGTCCCGGGACCTGCCGGCCCGACCGTCGCGCTCCCGCTCTCAGCAGGTGCGCGCCGGGTAGGCGACCACCTGTGTCGTGCGCGTACCGCCGCCGGACGGCACGGCGGTCACGGTAACGCTCCCCGCCTCGACGCCGCTGGCCCGCGCCGAGAACGACTGGTAGCCGTCGGCACCGGCGGCGACCGCGGCGAACGACCTCTCGCCGTACGGCGTCGAGAGGGTCACGTCGAGCGGCACGGAGCGCAGGTTGTGCGCCCGGACCGCGATGTAGGCCGTGCCGGCGAGGCAGCGGACCTGCGCCTCGACGCGGACCTGCGGTGTCTGCGGCATCGCCGCGATCAGTGCGCTCAGCGCGCTCGCCTGGGTCCGCCAGTCGAAGACGTTCGGGTGCTGCGCCGTCCCGCCACCGGCCCAGCGCACGCCGAGCCGGTCGCCCGTCGCCCGGTCCTCGGCCCAGATCGTCGCGGCCTGCCGGTCCACGAACTCCTGGTACCGCTCGGCCCCCGTCGTGTCGGTGAGGTCCATGAGGTACCGCATGAAGATGCCCTTGAACTGCTTGCCGTTGTCGTCGCACGTGCGGTCGAGCGCGTCGCAGCTCTCGGTGAGGACGCCGTCCGAGACGAGCTCGTCCGAGGCCAGCGCCGCGTCGGCGAGGCGCTCGGAGGTCGCCAGGACCTCCGCGTCCCCCGTGGCGCGGTAGAGCTCCAGGCCGGCCCCGATCGCGAGGCCCTGGTTGTAGCTCCAGACGGTGCCGCCGTTGTTGCGGCAGTCGCCGGTCAGCCCGTCGTTGACGAGGCCGTCCTCGTTCACCATGCCGCTCGCCTGGAGCCAGTCCCAGCCGGTCTCAGCGCGCTCGAGCCACACGGTGTCACCGTCGATGCGCTGGTGCAGCTCGGCCGCGAGCCGGACGTACAGGCCGTTGGTCACGGCGTTCTTGTACGTCTTCTCCGCGTCCCACCACACGCCGCCGCCGCACGTGCCCGGATCCCAGTAGCCGTGCACGTAGTCGGCGATCGTCTCCGACATGTCGAGGTACTTCTGGTCTCCGGTCAGGTCGTACGCCGAGGCCCAGGTGAGGCCCCACCACGCCGCGTCGTCGATCGCGCGGCTCGTGAAGTTGCCGAGGATCTCGTCGCTCGACATCTCGCCGGCGGGGAACGGCGCCTTGTTGCGCTCGAAGGTGCGGTCCACCTGGGCCAGGTAGCTCAGGTCGCCGGTGCGCTCCATGTAGTCGATCACGGTGTTCGTCGCGACGGCGGAGTTCCACCAGCTCGACGGCCACCAGGCCTTCTCCGGGTCGTAGTCGGCCATGAGCGTCCGGACCGCGCTCGCCGCGCGCTGGGTCGCGGGCGGGTTCTCGACGAGCGCGTCGACCAACGGCAGGAGCACCGCGCGGGCGTCCTCGCTCACGGCTTCGGCGGACGCTTCGGTGATCGCTGCCCGCAGCGCGGTCAACGCCTGCGCGACGCCGGCCGCGTGGGCACCGTCGAGCTGCTCGGCGGCTTCGTCCACGAGACCCAGGAGGGACTGCGCCGTCGTAGCGTCTACGTCACCGCCGCGCTGGAGGGCACCGATCTGGGCCCGGATCTCGTCGAGCCCGGTCCTCGGCGCGAGCCACTGCGAGACGAGCAGGATGAGCTCGTCCCGGGTCCGGTCGTCCAGGAGGTCGGTCGTGGTCGTGTCGACGGCGGCGCGCAGCAGGCGGACCTGCTCCAGCACCCCGCCCGTGTCCTGCGCGTCCTCGGCGTCCTGGGCGGCGGCCACGATGCCGCCCAGCCGCTCGGCGGTGGTCGCGGGGATGCGTCCGGCCTCGCGCGCCACGATGATCGCGTGGGCGAGCTCGCTCACCCTCGGGGTGTGCGCGAGGAGCTCGACCTCGGCGAGCGACGTCGTCGCGCCCGTCGAGGCCGTGACGCGCAGCCGGTACTGGTGGTAGACGCCCGGGTCGGCGATCGAGAAGGCCCGCGTCTCGAGCCGCGACGCGAACGACTGGTCCGAGCGCTCGTCGAGCGTCGTCCAGGTCTGACCGTCCGTCGACCCCTCGAGCGTCCAGGCGCGGGGGTCGGTGCCGTCGCCCGCGGCGGACGTGAGCGTGTACATCGCCGCGCGGGCCGTGGTCACGGTCGCCTCGAACGTCACGGTCGGCGTGGCGGACGCGAACGCGACCTGCGCCGCGGCGGTGTCGTCGACCAGAGCGCCGCCGTCGGCGCCCTCCTCGTCCGTCGCGACCTCCCACGTGCGCGTCACGTCCGCGAGCGGGTCGGGCAGGTCGTCGCCCTCGGTGATCGACGGCGGTGCGTCGTCCGCGCCGGTGCCCCACGCCGACGGCGTCGGACCCATGTCGAAGACGATCGTCCCGCCGTCGGCGAGCTGGTCGTGCGTGAGGTAGGTCGCGGACTGCTCGACCCCGTCGACCGTCACGCCCTGCACGTAGACGTTCTGGGCGCTGTTGCGCGGCGCCTCGATCACGAGATCCTCGCCGTTCTCGAGGTGGATGGTCGCCTGCGTGAACAGGGGCGAGCCGATCGCGTACGTCGGGCTGCCGACCTGCAGGGGGTAGAACCCGAGCGCGCTGAACAGCCACCAGGCGGACATCTCGCCGTTGTCCTCGTCGCCGGGGTAGCCCTGGCCGATGTCGTTGCCCGTGAACGAGCGGGCCAGCGCGGTCCGCACGATCTCGGCGGTCTTCGCCGGCTCGCCCGCGAAGGCGTACATGTACGGGATGTGGTGCGAGACCTGGTTGCTCAGGCCCCACTGGCCCTGGCGCACCGCCTTGGCCTCCCGCATCTCGTGGATGACTCCACCGTAGGAACCCGGCTTGGACGCCGTCTCGGGCGTGGCGAAGAACTCGTCGAGCTTCGCGCCGAGCGCGTCCGGGCCGCCGTACAGGTTCGCCAGGCCCCGGCCGTCCTGGACGGCGTGGAACGCGAAGTTCCAGCCGTCGGTCTCGGTGAACTCGTTGCCCCAGACCTCGGGGTCGAAGTCGGCCGCCGACTGCGCCCACGAGCCGTCCTCGGTCCGACCCCGCAGGAAGCCGGTGGTCGGGTCGAACAGCGTCGTGTAGTTGAGCGCCCGGTTCAGGTAGTACTCGTAGTTGTCCGCGTACTCCTGGTGGCGCGGGTCGTCGTCTCTGCTCGTGTCGAGGAGCTTCTTCGACATCGTCGCGATGCCGTAGTCGTTGAGGTAGTCCTCGAGCGACCACGACGCGCTCTCGTGCGTCGACGTCGGCGTGTAGCCGAGGAACGTCGCGGGATCGAGGCCCTTGCGACCCACGCTCGCGTCCGGTGGGACCGTCGACGCGTTCTTGAGCGCGGCGTCGTACGCGGCCTGCACGTCGATCCCGGGGACGTCCTTGAGGTAGGCGTCGGCGAACGCGACGTCCGAGCTCGTGCCCGTCATGCTGTCCGCGTAGCCGGGGGCGGACCACCGCGAGATCCAGCCGCCGTCCTCGTACTGCTGGACGAAGCCGTTCACGAGCTCGCCGGCCGTGCTCGGGTACAGCAGCGAGTACGCGGGCCAGGCGGTGCGGTACGTGTCCCAGAAGCCGTTGTTGACGTAGACCGTGCCGTCCTCGATGCGAGCGCCGGTCTGGGTCGCCGTCGTGCCTGCGGGTGCGGGGTCGCCGGAGGCCGAGGACTGCACGACGTGCCGGTAGACCGGGTCCTCGGCCGTGCCCGTGTTCTCGTGGCCCGAGTTCGGGTAGAGGCTGAGGCGGTAGAGGTTCGAGTAGAGCGAGACGAGCTGGTCGTGGCTCGCGCCCTCGACCTCGATCACGCCGAGCGTGTCGTCCCAGAGCTCCTGCGCACGCTCCTTCACCGTGTCGAACGTGTCGTCGGCCGAGATCTCCAGCTCGAGGTTGTGCCGCGCCTGGTCCACGCTCATGAGCGACGTCGCGAGGCGCAGGGTCACGACCTTCTCCTCGGCCGTGTCGAACGTGAGGTAGCCGGTCACGTCCCCACCGCCGCCGCCCGTGAGCCGGCCGCTGCCGGTCACCGGCCGGTCGACCGTGCCGTAGACGAACATGCGCGTCATGCCGGCCGAGCTGCCCGGCGTGCTCACGTCGGTGTAGCCCGAGACGACGCCCCGCTCGGCGTCGAGGCTCAGCCCACCCGCGGAGGTCACGTTGTCGAAGATCAGGTGCGACTCGTCGCCGGTGAAGGTGAACCGGAAGACCGCCGCGTGATCGGTCGGCGCGATCTCGGTCCGCATCCCGTTGTCGAACGTGACCCCGTAGTAGTGGGCCCGGGCGATCTCGTCGTCGTGGTCGAAGGTCAGGGCGCGCGCGGTCCGGTTCGCGTCCGGCGTCCCCGTCGCCGCGGACGGCATGACCTGGAACGTCTGCCGGTCACCCATCCACGGGCTCGGCTCGTGGCTGAGGGAGAACGCCTGGATCGCGGTCCGGTTCTGGTCGTCGTTGCCGTTCTGGTACTCGTAGATCCACCGGTTGGTGCCGGCGTTCGTCACGGGGGTCCAGAAGTTGAACCCGTGCGGCACCGCGGTCGCGGGGAACGTGTTCCCACGCGAGAAGTCGCCGTTCGCGTTGGTCCCGCGCGTGGTGACGACGTAGTCCGACGGGCGCTCCGCCGTCGGCTGCCCGGGCTCGCCCGTCACAGCGACGTCGTCGATCCAGCCGCTGAAGTCGGCCGGGCCGTCGGGGTTGTCGTAGCCGACGAGCACGCGGTCGATCGTGCGGCCCGCGGCGACGTCGCCGATTCGGGACACGACCTTGTTCCACTGGTTCACGGAGAGGGTCTTCGCCTCGCCCTGCCCCTGCGGGCTCAGGCCGGCGCCGTTCTGGTCGACGGCGGCGAGGTCGCTCAGGTACGTGCCGTCGGTGAACGCGAGGTCGACCGCGGCGAAGGTGCTCGCGTAGGCGAGGTCGTTCTCGGCCGCCTCGGGGAAGATCGTGTAGGAGAGCTCGGTGTCCTCGCCGACCGGGACGTCGACGTCGAGCACCTTCGCGTACGCGTAGCCGCGGCCGTCCGTCGTCTGGCTGCCCGCGTAGTGCAGGGCCGACAGTCCGGTCCAGCCGACCTCCGACGGCGCGGTGTACGCGCTGCTCGGCCCGGAGCCGACCTCGGCGGTCATGTGGGTCGCGGCGAGCGGCTCGGTCGCGAGCTGGAGCTCCGCGAGCTGGGTGCCGTCGCTCCCGCTGTTCGACGTGATGTCGAGCCGGAAGAACCGGTACTCACCAGGCGACGAGACCGTGTACCCGCGCGTCTGGAAGCGCTCCGAGAAGGTCTGGTTCGTGCGCGAGTCCAGCGTGGTCCAGGTCTGGCCGTCCTGCGACCCCTCGAGCGTCCACGCTCGCGGGTCGCGACCCGGCGCGTCGTTGGCCGACGACAGCGCGTACGCCTTCACGGCGGTCGCCTCGTCGAGCTCGTACGTGACCTGCGCGGTGCGCGCGCCGGCGAGCCACTTCGTCGCGACGTCGCCGTCGGCCAGCTTGGCGGCGGTCTCGTCGGGCGGGTTCTCCCTGCTCGCCGTGACGTGCACGACGCGGTCCGTCACGTCGCCCGGGAAGTCCACCGTGCCGGGGACCAGGCGCCGGACCGACGTCCCGGAGATCACGACGTCGACGGCCGCGGTGTCGTGCGTGCGGACCTGGAGCTGGGGCGTGCCCCCGCCGGAGGCGGGGCGCACGAAGTCGACGGTGACGGTCCGTGGCTCGGCGGAGAGCGTCACCTCGGTGCCGCCGACGTCGGAGCTCCCGCTGTAGACGTTGAGGAAGGCCTTCCCCGTCCCCGTCAGCGTCGCCGCGGCGCGCATCGTGACGCCACGCTCGAGGGCGGGCATCGGCACCTGCACCCACGTCTCGCCCTGAGCGTCCATCGCCCACCTCTGGGCCGGGTCCCCGGCGGCCGTCGTGGTCGCCTCGAGCGTCCCGGGCACCGAGCCCACGCCGTTCTGGAACGGCCCTTCCCACGCGAGCTCGTCGGTCGGGCCGTCGAGCACGTCGTCACCGCTCGGCGTGCTCGGGCTGCGCTCGAGGACGGACGTACCCACGACGCCGTCGACGCGCGGACCGGCGGCCGTCTCCTCGGGGGTGCTGGTCCAGTCGAGCGGCGGGTCGCCGGCCTCGAACGACGTCGAGAGGTCGCCCGGGGCGGCTGGCTCGGCGTGGGCGGCGAGCGAGCCGGACGCGAGCGTCGTGCCGCTGAGCAGCAGGCTCAGCGCGACGGTCGCGGCGACGCCTCGGCCCGCCTTCTCCCGGAGCAGGGGTGGGTGCGTGCGGTGAAGTGACATCGATGTCCTTCGGGGAGGGGCGAGCGACGGTGCTCGCGCATGACAGCGCTGACAGATCGGACGCTGCCAGACGTCCGAGCATCGGTCAACCCCTGGATGCCTGCCCCCGGCCGGAGGCCGGGCCGTGCGGGTCGTACGTGGAGCCGCCTGTCGGGTTCGAACCGACGACCTTTCGCTTACAAGGCGAGTGCTCTACCAGCTGAGCTAAGGCGGCGAGCCCGGGGGTGCCGGGCGAGCGAACAGACTACCTGCTCGCCCGGCACCCCCGCGGCCGTCGAGGGCCGATCAGCCCTGGGCGTCCGCGACCGCGGTCGAGAGCGCGTTCGGGTCGGACCAGTTGCCGTCCCAGCGCACGCCGTCGATCGTGATGGTCGGCGTGCCGAACGCACCCGACTGCGGGTTGACGAGGTCGGCGTCCTGGGTGACGAGGCTCGTCGCCGTCGCGGTCCAGTCGCCGAACGTCTTGACGGCGGTCCCGTCCTCGATCCCCGCGGCGACGTCGGCGGGCACGCCCGCCTGCTCGGCGAGGTCGGCGATCTGCGCGTCGGTCAGCGTCCCGCTGCCCTCCTCCGGCTGGTTCGCGAAGAGGATCGCGTTGAAGTCGTTCAGCGCCTCGGGGGCCCGGTCCGCGACCCAGCCCGCCGCGGCGGCCGCGCGCGTCGAGTACTGCTTGGAGCCCGCGACGCGGTCGAGGATCGAGACCGGGTGCAGGACGACGGTCACGTCGCCGGACTCACGGAGCGCGTCGAGCGTCGCGCCGTTCGTCTCCTCGAACTGCCCGCAGATGGGGCACATGTAGTCGAGGTACACGCCGACCTCGACGGCCTCGGCGCCGTTGTCGGTGCCGGCGACGCCGTCGGCCCCCATCGGGATCCCGCCGTCCTCGTCGCTGCTCGTGGACGGGCTCGTCACCTCGGAGAGGTTTCCGGCCGCGACGGCCTCGACGGTCTTGTCGCGGTCGTTCATCGCGGGGATCCACACGGCGAGGAACACGCCCACGAGGACGAGCACGCCCACGACGAGCGCTCCGATCGTGATGAGGCGGTTCCGCCGGTCGCGCTTCGCCTGCGCCTCGCGCAGCGCGAGGGCCTCCGCGCGCGCCGCCTCGCGCCGCTGGGCCTTGGTCTGGGATTCGTTGCTGGGCATGGTCGTCCTCCGAGGGAGTGCCGTGAGCTGGGGGGAAGTGCAGGGGGGTGTGCGCGCCGACGAGTCGACGTCGCCGGCCGGCGACGTCAGGCGACGTCAGGCGAGGACGAGCCGCGGGGGCCCGCGCCGCGTGCGCACCACCGCGTCGGCGAGGTGGTGCAGGGCGGCGGGGACGGCGTCGGGCACGGGGCGTGCCGCACGCCGCACGACCGCGACGAGGGTGCCCGTGGGGCGCAGCGCCCCCCGTACGACGGCCCGCAGCGCGAGCGCCGCCCCGGTCACGACCGCGCGCGACCGGGCATGGGCACGGCGCGCCCACGCCGAGACGCCCCACGCGACCAGCGCCGCGAGCCCGTGGGCGACGACGACCGGCAGCGCGAGCGCCCCGACGACGGTCACCATCGTGGCGGGGTCCGACCCGAGCGCGGTGCCGGACGGGCAGTCCGGCGTCTCGTGGACCAGCGCGAGGTGCATACCCGCCATGCCCCACGCCCCAGGCACGGTCACGCACTGGTGCACGACGGCGTACCCGCGGTCGGCGAGGTGCGTCACCACGGCGGCGACGAGCGTGAGCAGGAGGAGCGCGGGCCCGAGCAGACGCCCGGCGGCGGGCACGACGGACGTCCGCGTCACGCCGCGCGAGAACGCGCGCGGCACCGTCGTCCGGAGCACGGCGCCCATCCTACGCACGCGGGCTGGCAGTGCGCTGGGAAGAGCCCGGTACCGCCCGGGCGGTGCTCAGCGCAGGGACGGGGGCCCGGGGAACGGCCACCAGGTGACCTCGGGGTCGCCCGCGAGGACCACGACGCAGACGACCGTCAGGACGAGACCGAGGCCGACGAGCACCAGAGCCCCCGTGCGCCCCGGCGCGACGCGCCCCAGCGCGGTCCGCGTCCCGTACCGCGTGAGGTGGGTGAGGGGGCCGGCCCAGGCGAGCCCGACGGCCGCCGCCGCCGCCAGGCACAGCACGACCGTCGTGACGACCGGGGTGTTCCCGCCGTCGGGGCCCGCCGCGACCACCCAGCGGTCGGACTCGAGGAGCCACCATCCGGCCACCACGACGAGCACCGCGGCGCACGCCGCGACGAGGAGCGACGGGAGGGCGCCGACCGCTGCGCGCACGACGTACCAGGGCGACGCCGCGACGGCCCGCGCCGTGTCGCGCGGAGAGACCCCACGACGCTCGCGGCGCGTGTGCAGGGAGTCGGCCGTGACGCCGACGACCCGTGCGAGGACCACGAAGACCGCGAGGATCCCGAAGGCGACGCCCGGGTAGAGGGCGCCGAACAGCACGAGCGGGACCCCGAGGAGCACCGTCGCGGTACGGCGTGCCGCGGGGACGGGCCGGACGTACAGCGGGCGGCCGTCCTCGCCGACGGGCGGGGCGCCGAGCTCGTCGAGGAGGTCCGGGTCCCCCGTCGCGACGGCGACGGTGCGGCCGTCGTTGACCTGGGACTGCGACGTCGGCAGGGGCGGCGGGGCGACCGGCGTCTGGCCCGTCCACGCCGGCGGGCCACCCGGCGCGCCCGCCGGGACGGCGGCGGGCGGGACCACCGCAGCCGGCCCGGTGGGCGGTCCGACGAGCTGCGTGGCCGGAGCCGCGTCACCCGTGTCGGCGGCGTGCCGCAGCGCCGCGACGACCTCGGTCGGCCCGGTGCGCTGCGCGGGGTCGGCGTGCAGGGCGCCCGCGAGCGCCCGCACGGTCACGGGGCCGAGACCCGCGAGGTCGGGGCGCCCGCTGCGGGCACGGGCGAGCACGACGTCGGTCGGGCGGACCCCGAAGGGCGCACGGCCCGTCGCGGCGTACGCGAGCAGGGCTGCCCAGCCCCACCAGTCGGTGCCGACGCTCGGGGCGGCGCCCTCGAGCAGCTCGGGCGCCAGGTACCCGGGCGTTCCCATGACGAGGCCGGTCGAGGTGACGCGCGCGTCCTCGAGGCCCTGCGCGATCCCGAAGTCGATGAGCACGGGCCCGCGCGAGGACACCATGACGTTGGTCGGCTTGAGGTCCCGGTGCACGACGCCCGCCGCGTGCACGGACGCGAGCGCCGCAGCGAGCTGGTCCGCGAGCTCGTACAGGTCCCACGCGTCCAGCGGGCCGCCCTCGGCGATCTCGTCCTCGAGGGTCGGGCCGTCGACGAGCTCGGTGACGATGAACGCGTCGGGACCGTCGAGCTCGACGTCGAGGATCTGAGCGACCGCGGGGTGCCGCAGGCGCTGCAGCGCGAGGGCCTCGCGGCGCAGCCGCTCGCGGCCCTGGGCCGCGGCGTCGACGTCGACGTGCCGGTGGAGGAGCTTGATCGCGACGAGGTTCCCGCCGCCGTCGTGCGCGCTGTGGACCGTGCCCATGGCCCCGGAACCGAGACGCGCACCGATGAGGTACCCGCCGACCTCGCTGCCGGGCGCGGGCCCGCGCGACCCGCCCAGACCCGTCGGCTGCGCGGCGGTGCGGTGCGGGTGCTCCTCCATGGTGACAAGGTAGCGGCAGAGGGCGTGCGGAGCGGCCCGGACCGGCCGTGGGCATCGCGGTCCGGACGGACCGCTCCCCCGGGTGCCGCGCACGACGACTACCCTGGGTCGCCCCGACGCGATCCATCGAAGCTCAAGGAGAAGTCCATTGGCAGGCAAAGAGGGATTCGATCTCGTGGTGGTGGCCAACCGGCTGCCGGTGGACTTCGTGGTCGGACCCGGCGGCGAGGTGTCGTGGGACCGGTCGCCCGGCGGCCTCGTCACCGCGCTGGAGCCGGTCATGCAGGGGTCCGACGGCGCGTGGGTGGGCTGGTCCGGTGCGCCCGACCTCGCGAGCGAGCCGTTCGACGCCGACGACATGCGCCTCGTGCCCGTGACGCTCTCCGCCGACGAGATCGAGCGCTACTACGAGGGCTTCTCCAACGACACCCTGTGGCCGCTGTACCACGACGTCATCTCGCCGCCCACGTACCACCGCACCTGGTGGGACGCGTACCGACGCGTCAACCAGCGCTTCGCCGACGCCGCCGTCGCGCAGGTCGCACCCGGCGGCGTGGTGTGGGTGCACGACTACCAGCTCCAGCTCGTCCCGCAGATGATCCGCGAGCAGAGGCCCGACGTGCGCATCGGCTTCTTCAACCACATCCCGTTCCCCCCGCTCGAGCTGTTCCAGCAGCTCCCGTGGCGCCGGCAGGTCCTCGACGGGCTCCTCGGCGCCGACCTCGTCGGCTTCCAGCGCGCCGGCGACGCCGCGAACTTCATCCGCGCGGTGCGCCGCCTGCGCGCGCACACGACGCGGGGGCCGATGATCACCGTCCCGGGCGAGGACGGCCGCGACCGGCACGTGCGCGCCGCGGCGTTCCCGATCTCGATCGACTCGCGCCGGTTCGACGAGCTCGCCCGCTCGCCCGAGGTGCAGCAGCGCTCGCGCGAGATCCGCGCCGACCTCGGCGACCCGGACGTCATGATGCTCGGCGTCGACCGCCTCGACTACACGAAGGGCATCCGGCACCGCATCAAGGCCTACGGCGAGCTCCTCCAGGACGGGCGCCTCGACGTCGAGCACGCGACGCTCGTGCAGGTCGCGAGCCCGAGCCGCGAGAACGTCGACGCATACCAGGAGCTGCGCGAGCACGTCGAGGGGGCGGTGGGGCGCATCAACGGGGAGTACGCGGAGATCGGGCACGCCGCGATCCACTACCTCCACCACTCGTACCCGCCCGAGGAGATGGCGGCGCTCTACCTCGCCGCCGACGTCATGCTCGTCACGGCACTGCGCGACGGCATGAACCTGGTCGCCAAGGAGTACGTCGCGGCCCGCTCCGACGACCGGGGCGTTCTCGTGCTCTCCGAGTTCACCGGTGCGGCGGACGAGCTCTCCTCGGGGGCGCTGCTCGTGAACCCGCACGACATCGACGGGATGAAGGACATCATCGCGGCGGCTGCGCACATGGACCACCGCGAGCAGCGCAAGCGCATGCGCCGCCTGCGCCGCAAGGTGCTCAACGACGACGTCGCGAAGTGGTCGCAGTCGTTCCTCGGCGTGCTCACGGCCATGCCGTCGCGCGTCCCGCGGCCCCGCGACGAGCACGGCGCGGCGGAGCACGGCGCATGAACCGGACCCTGCCCGACGGCGCGACCACCCTGCCCGCACCGGTCGCCGCGGCGGTGCGGACGTTCGCCCGCGGGTCCGCCGGGGGACCCGACCGCGACCCGGACCGCGACGCGCGGCTCGTCGCGCTCGACTTCGACGGGACGCTCGCCCCGCTCGTCGACGACCCGCACGCCGCACGCATGGCGCCGGCGGCCCGCGCCGCCGTCGACCGCCTCGCCACGGCCCTCGCGGGCACGACGACGCGGCTCGCCCTGGTCTCCGGCCGCAACCTCGAGGACCTCGCCCGGTGCAGCGAGCCGCCGGTCGGGACGTTCCTCGTCGGCAGCCACGGGGCCGAGACCGGCCGCGTCACCGCGGACGGTGTCGACGCGGTGCCGCTCGAGCTCACCGCGGAACAGGTGACCGCGCTCGCGGAGCTGCGCACCGGCCTCGCCGACGCGGTCGCCGGTCGCGAGGGGGCGTGGGTCCAGGACAAGCCGAGCGCCGCCGTCCTGCACACGCGACGCGCCTCCGACGACGACTCGCGCGCCGCCGAGGCGGTCGCCGACGCGGTCGCGGAGCGGCTCGGGCTGCACGCGATGCACGGCAAGGACGTGGTCGAGGTCGCCGTGGTCGACACGTCCAAGGGCGCCGCGGTGGACCACCTGCGCGACGCCGTCGGGCAGGACGCCGGCAGGCCGGACGGGCGCACGCGCGTGCTCTACGCGGGTGACGACACGACCGACGAGACGGCGTTCGCCGTGCTCGGCGAGGGCGACCTCGGGGTCAAGGTCGGCGACGGCGAGACGCTCGCCGCGCAGCGCGTCCCGGACGCCGACGCTCTCGCCGCCGTCCTCGACCTGCTGTCCGACCTGCTCGAGGACCCCGCGGGCTGACCTGCCCGTGACGCGCCCCTGACGTGGTGGTGGCGGGTGCGGGACCCGGGCGCCCGAACCGCTACCCGATCGTGACCGGCGCTGTGACGAAGCGCTCAGGACCGGGGGTAGGATCGGGTCCACGATGACGTCGGGTCCCCACCTGCTCCACCCGGGGGTCCGACTTCTTCTGTGTCGTCGAAGACACGCTCGTCCGCCATCGCGAACAGCTACGTCGACGTGGCACGTCACTGCACAACGGATCGTCCGGCACGTACCTGCCGGTGGAGGGATGTACCAGTCATGGCTACGGTCACCTACGACCACGCAACCCGCGTCTACCCCGGGACCGAGCGCCCCGCGGTGGACCAGCTCAACCTGCACATCGAGGACGGCGAGTTCCTCGTCCTCGTCGGGCCGTCGGGCTGCGGCAAGTCGACCTCGCTCCGCATGCTCGCGGGCCTCGAGGACGTCAACGGCGGTCACATCTACATCGGCGACCGCGACGTCACGGACGTCCAGCCGAAGGACCGCGACATCGCGATGGTGTTCCAGAACTACGCGCTGTACCCGCACATGTCCGTCGCGGACAACATGGGCTTCGCGCTGAAGATCGCCGGCACGCCGAAGGCGGAGATCCGCCAGCGCGTCGAGGAGGCCGCGAAGATCCTCGACCTCACCGAGTACCTCGACCGCAAGCCGAAGGCGCTCTCCGGTGGTCAGCGTCAGCGCGTCGCCATGGGCCGTGCGATCGTCCGCCAGCCGCAGGTGTTCCTCATGGACGAGCCGCTGTCGAACCTCGACGCCAAGCTCCGCGTCCAGACGCGCACGCAGATCGCGTCGCTCCAGCGTCGCCTCGGCGTCACCACGGTCTACGTCACGCACGACCAGACCGAGGCGCTCACGATGGGTGACCGCATCGCGGTCCTCAAGGACGGCCTGCTCCAGCAGGTCGGCACCCCGCGCGAGATGTACGACACCCCGGCCAACGTCTTCGTCGCCGGCTTCATCGGCTCCCCCGCCATGAACATCGGCACGTTCGCCGTCAACGGCGGCGTCGCCGAGGTCGGCCCGGCCCGCATCGCGCTCGAGCGCGAGACGGCCGCGAAGATCACCGACGCCGACAACGGCAAGGTGACGATCGGCTTCCGCCCCGAGGCCCTCGACGTCGTGTCGCAGGCCAACGAGTCGGCCTTCCCGGTCGAGGTGAACATCGTCGAGGAGCTCGGCTCCGACGCGTTCGTCTACGGCACGCTCAAGGGCGACCTGGCCGCGCAGGCCGACGTCCACTCGGGCGCCGGCGACAACCAGGTGATCGTGCGCGTCGACCCGCGCAACGTGCCCGCCAAGGGCGAGCGCATCTACGTCGCGATCCGCCCCGGCCAGTCGCACGTCTTCGCGGCGTCCTCGGGCCAGCGCCTCAGCTGACACCCAGCACCGCCGACGGGGCGGGTCCGACCTCCGGGTCGGGCCCGCCCCGTCGTCCTTCCCGGCCGCCCTCTCCCGGGCCCGCCGGCGCTCTCCCGGAGCGCATCCGGGTGTGCCGCGGCGAACCCGGGGTTGCCGGTCACCCCTTCGTGCCGAACCCGGGGTTACGCGTCACGCGACAGCTCACGTGCCCGCTAACCCCGGGTTCGGCACCGTGCGGCGGAGAGCCGGACCGAGGGACGCGCGCGGCACGCCCGGGCGCCGACCATGGACAATGGACCCGTGACGATGCACAACCTGCAGATCACCGCGTCGGCCCCCGACCCGGCTCTCCTCGACCTGCCCTGGGACATCCCGCTCGAGGAGTGGCCGGCGGAGACCCTCGCCGCGCTCCCCCGAGGCATCTCCCGGCACATCGTGCGGTTCGTCCGGCTCTCCGGCCGGGTCATCGCGATCAAGGAGATCGGCGAGACGGTCGCGTACCGGGAGTACGAGCTGCTGCGTCAGCTGCGCCGGCTCGAGGTGCCGAGCGTCGTACCCGTGGGCGTGATCACCGGCCGCCAGGACGCGAACGGCGAACGGCTGGAGGCGGTCCTCATCACGGAGCACCTGCAGTTCTCCCTGCCCTACCGCGCGCTGTTCAGCCAGTCGCTGCGCCCGGACACGGCGACGCGGCTCATCGACGCACTGGCCGTCCTGCTCGTGCGGCTGCACCTCGTGGGCTTCTACTGGGGCGACGTCTCGCTGTCGAACACGCTGTTCCGGCGCGACGCGGAGACGTTCGCGGCGTTCCTGGTGGACGCCGAGACGGGTGACCTGCACCGTGAGCTCTCCCCCGGCCAGCGCTCCTACGACGTCGACCTCGCGCGCACGAACATCATCGGCGAGCTCATGGACCTCACCGCCGGCGAGCTCCTCGACGAGGACGTGGACGAGGTCGCGATCGGGGACGCGCTCGTCGCGCGGTACGAGGAGCTGTGGGAGGCGCTGACGACGTCGGAGTCGTTCGACGCGGACGAGCGGTGGCGCGTCGCGGCGCGCATCGAGCACCTCAACAACCTGGGGTTCGACGTCGACGAGCTCGCGATCACGACGGACATCGACGGTACGACGGTCCAGATCCAGCCGAAGGTCGTCGACGCCGGGCACCACTCGCGGCGTCTGCTGCGTCTGACGGGTCTTGACGTGCAGGAGAACCAGGCGCGGCGTCTGCTCAACGACCTCGACTCGTTCCGCGCCGCGGCAGAGCGCCAGAACGACGACGAGGAGTTCGTCGCGCACGACTGGCTGAGCGGCGTCTTCGAGCCGACGATCCAGGCCGTGCCGCGCAACCTGCGCCGCAAGCTGGAGCCCGCGCAGCTGTTCCACGAGATCCTCGACCACCGGTGGTTCATCTCGGAGCGCGCGGGGCGCGACGTCCCCATGGCGGAGGCGACCCGGTCGTACGTCGAGAACGTCCTGCGGCACCGCCCGGACGAGAAGGCGATCCTCGGCCTTGCGCCGGGCGAGAAGGACCCGGAGTACTACGGCTGACCTGCCGCAGGAACGGTCGACGCCCCACGGGTCCGAGGACCGGTGGGGCGTCGGCGCATGCCGCGAGGGACGCGGCGGTGGTCAGGCCTCGCGGCGCAGGCGCGCGACCTCGTAGAGCGAGATCCCCGTCGCGACGGCCGCGTTGAGCGACTCGGTGTCGGAGCCGATCGGGATGGACGCGACGACGTCGCACGTCTCGCGCACGAGGCGGGACAGGCCCTTGCCCTCCGACCCGGCGACGACGACGAGCGGCTCGGTCGCGAGCTGCAGCTCACCGATCGCGGTGTCGCCGCCGGCGTCCAGCCCGACGACGAAGCAGCCCGCCTTCTTCAGCTCGCCCAGGGCACGCACGAGGTTCGTCGCACGCGCGACGGGCACGCGCGCTGCCGCGCCGGCCGAGACCTTCCACGCCGAGGCGGTGACCCCCGCGGCACGGCGCTCGGGCACGAGCACGCCGTGCGCCCCGAACGCGCCCGCGGACCGCAGCACCGCGCCGAGGTTGCGGGGGTCCGTGACGCCGTCGAGGGCGACGATCAGCGGAGGGGCGTCCGACGCCGCGGCGGCGTCGAGCAGGTCCTCGACGTCCGCGTACTCGTACGGCGGCACCTTGATCGCGACGCCCTGGTGCACGGCGCCGTCGGTCAGGCGGTCGAGCTCGGGCTTGCCGACCTCGAGCAGCTCGTAGCCGCGGCCGGCCACGATGTCGACGATCTCGCGCGTGCGGTCGTCGGCGTCGAGCCGTGCCGCGAGGTAGACGACCTCGACGGGGATGCGGGCACGGAGCGCCTCGAGCACGGAGTTGCGGCCGGCCACGACCTCCTGCGCGGAGCCGCGTCCCTTCGGCCCGCCGCCGCGCCCCGCGGCGGGGCGCGCCGTGGGGCGCGCGGCGCCGCCTGCGGGTCGTCCCGTCCGGCCCGTGGTCGTCGCGCCCTTCTCGGACGCGGCCTTGCGCTTGTGCGCCGCGTGGTAGACGCGGTCCTCGGCCTTGGGGGTCGGCCCGCGCCCCTCGAGGCCCTTGCGCCGCTGCCCGCCGGAGCCGACCGTCGCGCCCTTCTTGCTCCCGGGCTTGCGGGTCGCGCCGCGTCGTTGTGAGTTGCCAGCCATTGGGTGTACCCGTCGTGTCGTGGTTCAGGTCGGTCAGGTCGAGCGGTCGGGCGCGGGTGCGCCGCGGTTCCAGTGTCCCTCAGACGGCTCGCCACGGGAGAGCCGAGGCGCGCGACCGGATCCGGTCGCGCCACCACGCGCCCCCGCGGTGCCGGAGCACGGCCGCGGGACTGGTTGTGGAGGACGTCAGGCGAGGCCCCACCGCGCACCGTCGGCGGAGTCCTCGACCGCGACGCCTGCGGCGGCGAGCCGGTCGCGGATGGCGTCGGCCGTCGCGAAGTCACGGGCCGCGCGCGCGTCGGCGCGCGCCGCGAGCTCGGCCCCCACGACGGCGTCGAGCACCGCCGCGTAGCGGGAGTCGCCGCGGTCGGCCCACTGCGGGTCGCCCGGGTCGAGCCCCAGGACGTCGAGCATGGCCCGCACGGCGACGAGGTGGTGGCGCGCGACGGTGTCCGCGGCCGTCGTGCGGTCGGCGAGCGCCGCGTTCCCCGCCCGCAGGTGCTCGTGCACCACGGCGAGCGCCGCGGGCACGTTGAGGTCGTCGTCCATCGCAGCCGTGAACGCGGCGGGCAGCTCGGCCTCGCGCACGTCCTCGACCTCGCCGACGCGCTCGGTGGCGCGCGCCACGAAGCCGACGAGCCGTTCCCACGTGGCCTCGGCCTCGGTGACGGTCGCGGGCGTCCACTCCAGCATCGAGCGGTACTGCACGGACGCGAGCGCGTAGCGCAGCACGGCCGGGCTCGTCGTGGCGAGCACCTCGCGCACGAGGAGGCCGTTGCCGAGCGACTTGCTCATCTTCGCGCCGCCCTGCGTGACCCACGCGCTGTGCAGCCAGTGCTGCGCGAACCCGTAGCCCGCGGCGTGCGACTGCGCCTGCTCGTTCTCGTGGTGGGGGAAGCGCAGGTCGAGGCCGCCGCCGTGGATGTCGAAGGTGTCGCCGAGGTAGCGGCGCGCCATGGCGGAGCACTCGAGGTGCCAGCCGGGACGTCCGCGGCCGAACGGGGTGGGCCACGACGCGGTCTCCGGCTCGCCCTCCTTGGGGGCCTTCCAGAGCGCGAAGTCACGCGGGTCGCGCTTGGCGGCCGCCTCCTCCGCGTCGGCGGGGACGTCGTCGGGCACGGGGTTGAGGTCCTCGAGGCGCTGGTTCGTCAGCGAGCCGTACTCGGACCACGAGCGCACGTCGAACCACACGTCGCCGGGGCTCGTCGTGTACGCGTGCCCGCGCTCGACGAGGCGTTCCATGAGACCGACCATGTCCGGGACGTGACCGGTCGCGCGCGGCTCGTAGGTGGGCGGCAGGACGCCGAGCGCGTCGTAGGCGGCCGTGAAGGCGCGCTCGTACGTCGCGGCCCACGCCCACCAGGGCTCGCCCGCGTCGGCGGACTTGGCGAGGATCTTGTCGTCGATGTCGGTGACGTTGCGGATGAGCGTCACGCGGGCGCCGCCGCGCCGCAGCCAGCGCACCAGGACGTCGAAGGCGACGGCCGAGCGCATGTGGCCGATGTGCGGGGCCGCCTGGACGGTCGCACCACACAGGTAGATGCCGACCTCGCCCGGGGTCAGGGGGACGAAGTCGCGCACGTCCCGCGTGGCGGTGTCGAACAGGCGAAGGGTCACGTCCGCAAGGGTACCGGGGACGTACCACCTCGGCCGAAGCGGCACCGTCCGGTCGCACGGACGGAACCCCGGATCACCCGAAGTTCATCCGCTCCCCGCGGTACGTCGGCACCACGTCGACCACCTGGTCGCCGCGCACGAGGTGCACGCGGTCGAACCGCTCCATCGCCTCGCCCGCCTTCCCGTGCCGGAACCACACGCGGTCCCCCACGGCGAGGTCGGGACCGCCGCCGCGGGTCCGGTGCAGCGGCGTCTGGACCTCCCCCGCACCCTCCCTCCCGGTGAGCGCCCACCCCGGCGTCACGACGCGCGGCAGACGGCTGCGCGACGCCGGACCGGACGCGACGTACCCGCCGCCGAACGCCGTCGCCCACCCCGACGCGGGCACCCGCACCACGTCGAGGCCGAAGAACGCGGCCGGTCGCGGGCGGAACGCCCGGTACGCGTCGAACAGCCCGGGCACGTACAGCCCGGACCCGGCGGTGACCTCGGTGACCACCGGATCGGCGGACGACGTCTCGAGCGACCCGGTGCCTCCGGAGTTCACGAGCTCCAGGTCGTGCCCGACGGCGCCGCGCACCGCCTCGACCACCTCGCCGCGGCGCGTGGCGAGGTCCGCGACCGACAGCCGCTTCACGGCCCGGACCGCGGGGCTCGTGTCGGGCAGACCCGCCACCTGGGCCTCGTAGAACATCACCCCGCGCAGGGCGAGACCCGGCTCGGACGCCACGCGCGCGGCGAGCGAGGCGACCTCCCGCGGGGTGCGCAGGGGCGAGCGGCGCGTGCCCAGGTGCGCGACCAGCGGCCCGACGCCGACGCGCAGGGACGCGTCGACGTCGAGGCACACCCGCACGGGCGGCTCGGCGCCCGACCCGGTGGCCGCGAGCGCCTGTCGGACGAGCTCGAGGTGCGCGGCGTCGTCGACCATGAGCGTGACCTCACGGCGGCCCTCCTCGTGGCGCGCGAGCGCGGCGAGCGCGCCGCGGTCCACGGACGGGTAGCCCACCAGCACGTCGCGCACGCCGGCGTCGACGAGCCACAGCGCCTCGCGCACCGAGTACGCCATGACGCCCTGGAAGCCGCGCCCGCCCGCCCGTGCGACGAGCGAGCGCACCCGGACGGACTTGGACGCCACGCGCACGGGCACGCCCGCCGCGCGGGCGAGGAGCTCGTCGGCGTTGGCGTCGAACCGGTCGAGGTCGACGACGGCGAGCGGGCCGTCGAGGTCGGCCGTCGCACGCGTCAGCTGCTCCAGCAGCGACGGCGACGCGTCCCGGTCGTCGTCGGCGCCCCGGGCGGCTGCCGTGCTCGTACCCGGCGTCGCTGCCGCGTCTGTCGTCATGGGGAGAACGTACGCCACGGGCGGTGCCCGGGGGCAGGGTGGTGGGCGGCGGCACGGTGCGGAGCGGCGTGCGCAGCCGTGAGAAAGTACGTCGTGTGAGCAGCGACGACGCACTCTCCTGGACCAACTGGGCCCGCACCGCCTCGGCGACCCCGCGGCGTCGGGCCACGCCCCGCGACGAGGCCGAGCTGGCGTCCCTCGTCGCCGGCGCGGCCGCGGACGGCCTGCGCGTGCGCGCCGTCGGTGCCGGCCACTCGTTCACGCCCGCCGCGGTCACGGACGGCCTCCTGCTGGACCTGGACCGGCTGAGCCTCGTCGAGCGCATCGCGCGCGACGGCGACGCGATCCTCGTGACGGTCGGCGCCGGGATCCGGCTGCGCCGGCTGAACGAGGCCCTGGCCGCGGCGGGCCTGGCGATGCGCAACCTCGGCGACATCGACCGCCAGTCGGTCGCGGGCGCGATCTCGACGGGCACGCACGGGACCGGCGCGCGGCTCGGCGGGCTCGCGACCCAGGTGCGCGGAGTGCGCGTCGTCGGCGCGGACGGCACGGTGCGCGAGGCGACGGCGTCGCAGGACCCGGGGCTGCTCGAGGTCGGCCGGCTCGGGCTGGGCGCGGCGGGCGTCCTCTCCGCGGTCACGCTCGAGGTCGTCCCCGCGTTCCTCCTGCGAGCGCAGGAGGAGCCGTGGCCGCTGGACCGCGTGCTCGAGGGACTGGGCACCCCGGACGACCCGGACGGCCTCGTCGGCGGCAACGACCACTTCGAGTTCTACTGGTTCCCGCACACGCGGCGAGCGCTCACCAAGCGCAACAACCGGCTGGCGCCCGACGACGAGGCCGCGGAGCTCGAGCGCCTGCGGACCACCGGGCCGGGACCGGTCGCGCGGGCACGCACGTGGGTCGACGAGGAGCTGCTCTCGAACGGTGCGTTCGAGCTCGTCAACCGGATCGCGACGGCGGTGCCGCGCGCGACCCCGCGGCTCAACGCGGTCTCGGCCCGCGCGCTGGCGCCGCGCACGTACGTGGCACCGTCGCACCAGGTGTTCGTCACGTCGCGCCGGGTGCGGTTCCGCGAGATGGAGTACGCGGTGCCGCGCGAGCGCCTCGTGGACGTGCTGTCCGCCATCGACGGCTGGCTGGAGCGCTCCGGCGAGCACGTCCCGTTCCCGGTCGAGGTCCGCTTCGCGGCGCCCGACGACGTGTGGCTGTCCACGGCGCACGGGCGCGAGACCGCGTACGTCGCGGTGCACCAGTACGCGCGCCTCCCGCACGAGCGGTACTTCGACGCGGTCGAGCGCATCGTGGCCGAGGTCGACGGGCGCCCGCACTGGGGCAAGCTCCACGGGCTCGGCGCGGACCGGTTGAGGACGCTGTACCCCCGGTTCGACGACGCGGTGGCCGTCCGGGACGCCGTCGACCCCGACGGCGTCTTCGCCAACCCGTACACGGACCGCGTGCTGGGCGTCGCGCCCGGCGCCCGGCCCGTCGGCGCCTGAGGCCGGGTCAGGCGTCCGGGCCCTCGGAGCCGCCGCCCGGCACGGGACCGACGGGCTCGGGCCCGTTCTTGCGCACGGGTGTCCCGTCCGGGCGCACCATGACCGAGAGGACGTACTCGGCGAGAGCGTGGAAGCTGCGGACGGCGGTCTCGTCGTCCTGCTCGACGAGCCACGCGATCTCGATGCCGTCGATGTAGCCCGCGACGATGCGCGAGAGGAAGCTCATGTCCATCGAGTACCGGACGCCGCCGCGCTCCGCCACGTCCTCCAGGAAGCCGCGGGTCATGGCCCACGTCTGCTCGAGGTGCGTGTGCGCGACCGAGCGCAGCGCGCGGCTGCGCACGCCCGCGGTGGCGAACTCGAAGGTGAGCAGGCGCATGTGCCGGCGCGGGGTCAGCCCGCTCCACAGGCCGTCCGCGGCGGCATGGGCCAGCGCCACCACGTCACCGCGCACGTCGAGCGCCGCACGCACGGGCTCCGACGCCACGAGCGCGAGACTGTTCCCCATCGCCTGGAGGAGCTCGTCCTTGTCCTCGAAGCAGTAGTGGACCACCCCGAGCGAGACGCCGGCCTCGGCCGCGACGCCACGGATCGTCACGGCCTCGACGCCTTCGCGGACGGCGATGGTCATCGCCGCGTCGACGAGCTGGGCTCGACGTTCTTCGACGGACATACGGTTCATGTGCTGTTCATCCCATGTGTCGATCTTGGGAAAGTCAAACACACCGATGCGTTTCCGGCGATCCTAGAACGTGTCCGGGCGGCTGGCACGCGGGGGGACGGTGGGGCGAGAATGGCCGCCAGCAGCCGCTACCCGCACCGACGAAGGACCACCGTGCCCCGACCGCCCCGCCCGCGCACCACGTCCCGCACCGTCCTCCTCACGGCGGCCGCGGGGCTCCTCCTCGCGGGGTGCGGCGGACCGACCGACGAGTCGTCGGCCACCGGTCCCGTCACCTACGACGTTCCTGAGGCTCCGGTCCGGGTGACCGCTCCGGAGGGCTGGGACCGCCTGGCACGCGACGGGGCGTTCGTGCTGCGTGCCCCCGCGGACGCCGGGTCGTCGGAGTTCCGCGCGAACGTCGTCGTCACGGGCGAGCCGTCCGAGGGCCCTCTCCCGACGACGGGCGCTGCCACCACGGCGGCCCTCGAGCAGATCCCCGGCTGGATCCCCTCTCCCGGGGAGCAGGGCACGACGACGCTCGCCGACCTGCCCGCCTACCGGGTCGCCGGGAGCTACGAGACGGCCGACGCGCTCGTCGCGCAGGAGATCGTCGCCGTCGCGGCCGGCACCGAGGCCGAGCCCTGGACCGTGGTCCTGACGGCCTCGTACGCCGCCGACGACGCCGAGAGCGCCACCGCCGTGCGGGCGGTCCTCGAGAGCGTGCAGATCGCCCCCGCGGGCTGAGTCAGGCGGCCGGCCCGACGGGCACCACGAGCGCGGTCGCGACCGCCGCGACGCCCTCTCCGCGGCCCGTGAGCCCCAGGCCGTCGGTCGTCGTGGCCGTGAGCGTCACCGGAGCGCCGGCGGCTGCGGAGAGCGCCCGCTGCGCCTCGGCGCGACGCGGGCCGAGGCGCGGCCGGTTCCCGATCACCTGGACGGCGACGTTCCCGATCTCGAAGCCCGCCGCGCGCACGCGCCGGGCCGCCTCCGCGAGCAGGGAGACGCCGCTCGCACCCGCCCACTCGGGCGCGCTCGTGCCGAAGTTGGAGCCGAGGTCGCCGAGTCCGGAGGCCGAGAAGAGCGCGTCCGCCGCCGCGTGCGCGGCGACGTCCGCGTCGGAGTGCCCGACGAGGCCGCGCTCGCCCGGCCAGTGCAGCCCGCCGAGCCAGAGCTCGCGCCCGGCACCCTCGGGCGCGAAGGCGTGGACGTCGACACCCACACCCGTGCGCGGCAGGGGCAGCGGGACCGGGCCGGACGACGGCGGTCGGCCGGCGGGGTCGGTCATCGCTCCTCCCGGAGGGTCAGCGCGGCGACGCGCAGGTCGTGGGCGGTCGTGATCTTGGCAGCCGCGGCGTCACCGGGCACCACGTGGACGGTGCGCCCGAGCGCCTCGACGAGCCCCGCGTCGTCGGTCGCGGCGGACGCCTCGTCGTCGGCGCGGTCGGCCGCCGCCGCGTGGGCCTGCTCGAGGAGGTCGCGCGCGAAGCCCTGCGGCGTCTGGACCGCGCGCAGGACCGACCGGTCGACCGTCGCCACGACGGGCTCGGCACCGGATGCGTCGCCCGCCCCGGGGGGCGCGACGCGCTTGATCGTGTCCGCCACGGGCAGCCCGGGGACGACGGCGTCGTGCCCGGCGCGGACCGCCTCGACGACGCGCCGGACCAGCGCCGGGGGCGCGAGCGGGCGCGCGGCGTCGTGCACGAGGACGACGTCCACGGGGCCCCCGACGGTCGCGGTGAGGTCTTCCGCCAGACCGGCACGCAGACCCGCCGCGACGGACGCCTGGCGCGTCCCTGCGCCCTCGACGGCTCGTACCGGGCGGTCGAGCGCGGGGTCGTCGTGGAGCAGGTCGGCGACGTGGTCCCGGAGCCCGGGTGGCGTCGTCACGACGAGGACGTCGACGACGCCGGACGCGCACAGCCGGCGCGCGGCGTGCAGGAGGAGGGGCAGCCCGTCGAGCTCGACGAGCGCCTTCGGGAGGTCCAGGCCGAGCCGGGTCCCGGAGCCCGCTGCGGTGAGGACGGCGAGAGTCGGCACGAGCACACGTTACCGGGCACGACGACGGGGAGGGCGCCGCCCCTGCGGACGGCGCCCTCCCCGGTGGTCTGTCGCTCGGGCCCCGGTGCCCGCTGCGTCAGGAGGCCAGGACCTCGTCGAGGATCGCCTCGGCCTTGTCCTCCTCGGTGTGCTCCGCCAGCGCGAGCTCCGAGACGAGGATCTGGCGCGCCTTGGAGAGCATGCGCTTCTCCCCGGCGGACAGGCCACGGTCGGCGTCACGGCGCGACAGGTCGCGCACGACCTCCGCGACCTTGATCACGTCGCCCGACGCGAGCTTCTCGAGGTTCGCCTTGTACCGACGCGACCAGTTGGTCGGCTCTTCGGTGTAGGGTGCCCGAAGCACCTCGAAGACTCGGTCGAGGCCTTCCTGGCCGACGACGTCACGCACGCCGACGAGGTCGACGTTCTCGGCTGGGACTTCGATGGTCAGGTCGCCCTGCGCGACCTTGAGCTTGAGGTAGATCTTGTCCTCTCCGCGGATGGTGCGCGTCTTGATCTCCTCGATCAGCGCGGCGCCGTGGTGCGGGTAGACAACGGTCTCGCCTACTGTGAACGTCATCTGCAGATGTCCCCTTTCGCGGAGGTCCACCTTACCACGCGGAAAGGCGGAATTCCGAGCCCTTCGCCCTCTTGACAGGGCGCACGAGACGGCGTTTCCGCAGGTCATCGCGGTGTCAGCGCGGCTCACGAATCTCCCGGGAGGGCCCCCGGGCGCCCCCAGCCGTGGCCGGCGGGCGACAGTGCGACGTGACGCGGCTCACGCGGCCCACCGCCGCAGCCGGTTCGGGCCGCCCCGCCTCGTGCGACGCACTAGGCTGGGCGCGGAAAACCCTGCCCCCTTCTTGCAGCCCTGGAGTGCACGTGACCCGCATCCCGACCCCCCGAGCAACGACCCGTGCGACCGGCCGCGCGCGGCTCTGGGCCGTCCCCGTCGTGGTCGCGAGCGTCGCCCTGGCCGCCGCCTGCTCCCCCATCGAGACGAACCGCCCGTACTCGCCGTCGGACGGTGTGCGCGTCGACCTGACGGACGACCTGCGCGGGCTCAACCTGTTCGTCGTCACGGCCGCGGAGGGTGACGCGGGCACCCTGGTGGGCGCGTTCGCCAACGACTCGAGCGAGAACGTCGAGTTCGACGTGACGCCCGAGGGAGGCGCCGCCGCCACGATCCCCGTGGCCGCCGGGGAGACGGTGTACCTCGCCACCGAGGACGGGTTCGAGGTCCTGTTCGGCCGCATCGACGCGGAGCCGGGCGCCGTCCTGCCGGTCGTGGTCAGCGTGACGTCGGGCGAGGAGCAGGAGCTCGCGCTGCCCGTCCTGGACGGCACGCTCGAGGAGTACGCGCACCTCGTCCCCTGAGGCCACGCCCCTCACGGTGGTCGCCGTGTCGACCGACCGGGCGGACCATCCGCGGGGCACAGCCGCTCGCCGCCGGACAAAGGGGGCGACTCGTGTCACCGGCAGGCGCTAGCGTTCCTCTGCTCGCCCCGACCGCCGTGGTCGGGGCACCCGTCTGCGAAGGAACTCCGGTGACCCTGCCCCGCTCCACCCGTCGACCCGCGCTGCTCGTCGTCGGCACCCTCACCCTGGCCCTGCTCACCTCGGGCTGCGGCGCGATCCTCGACGAGATCGCGGGGCCGTCCGAGGCGCAGCGCGACGAGCCCGGCGGCCAGGTCACCGAGGCCTCGGACGCCGACGTCTTCTCGGTCCAGGTGGGCGACTGCCTCGTGTCGGAGAAGCTGCCCGACGGCACCGAGGTCGAGTCCGTGCCCGTCGTGCCCTGCTCCGAGCCGCACGACCTCGAGATCTACGCGGAGACGGAGCTGGCCGAGGGCGACTTCCCCGGCGAGGAGGCCGTCGCGGCAACCGCCGAGGAGTTCTGCTACGGCGAGTTCGAGCCGTTCGTGGGTCTCGTCTACGAGGAGTCCGCGCACGACTTCTGGTACTTCACCCCGCTCGAGAGCGGCTGGACCACCATGGGCGACCGCACCGTCCAGTGCGTCCTCGACACCCAGGGCACCGACGTCACGGCGTCCCTCCAGGGCTCCGCGTCCTGACACCCCCACCGCACCGCGCGCGACGGCGCCGCGCCCCGGGTGGGGAGCGGCGCCGTCGCGCGTCACGGGTCCGGTACGGCCCGTCGGGTCACGTCACCCGAAGCGGCCCGAGATGTAGTCCTCCGTCGCCTGCTGCGACGGGGAGGAGAACATCGTCGCGGTGTCGTCCATCTCGATGAGGCGCCCCGGCTTCCCGGTGCCCGCGATGTTGAAGAACGCGGTGCGGTCGCTCACGCGGGCCGCCTGCTGCATGTTGTGCGTGACGATGACGATCGTGTACTCGTCCTTGAGCTCCGCGATGAGGTCCTCGATCGCGAGCGTGGAGATCGGGTCGAGCGCGGAGCACGGCTCGTCCATGAGGAGCACCTGCGGCTGGACCGCGATGGCACGGGCGATGCACAGGCGCTGCTGCTGACCGCCGGACAGGCTCGAGCCGGGCCGGTCGAGGCGGTCCTTGACCTCGTTCCAGAGGTTCGCGCCACGCAGCGACGTCTCGACGAGCTCCTCGGCCTCCGACTTCGAGATGCGCTTGTTGTTGAGCTTCACGCCCGCGAGGACGTTCTCCCGGATGGACATCGTGGGGAACGGGTTCGGGCGCTGGAAGACCATGCCCACCTGGCGACGCACGGCGACGGGGTCGACGCCCTCGCCGTACAGGTCGACGCCCTCGATCGCGACCTTGCCCTCGACGCGCGCCCCGGGGATCACCTCGTGCATGCGGTTGAGGGTGCGCAGGAACGTCGACTTGCCGCAGCCGGACGGGCCGATGAAGGCCGTCACGGACCGCGACTCGATCGTCATGCCGACGTCCTGCACGGCGAGGAAGTCGCCGTAGTAGATGTTGAGGTCCTTGACCTCGATGCGATGGGTCATGTCCTGAGGTCCTTCCGGGGTGCCGGCGCCCGGGCGACCCGGTGTCGTGGCGTTCATCGGGCGGTCTTGGGCGAGAAGCGGCGGCTGACGAGCCGCGCGACGAGGTTGAGCAGCATGACGATGACGATGAGCGTGAGCGCGGCGGCCCAGGCCCGGTCGATGCCCACGCCACCCTGGGCGTACTGCCGGTAGGCGAACACCGGCAGGGTCGACATGCGCCCGTCGAACAGGTCCCAGTTGACCTGGTTGACGAGGCCCACGGTCAGCAGGAGGGGCGCCGTCTCGCCGATGACGCGGGCGACCGCGAGCATGACGCCCGTGACGATGCCGGCCATCGCGGTGCGGAGCACGACCTTGACGATCGTGAGCCACTTCGGCACGCCGAGAGCGAGGGACGCCTCGCGGAGCTCGTTGGGCACGAGGCGCAGCATCTCCTCCACCGAGCGGACCACGACCGGCGTCATGAGCAGGGCGAGCGCGACGGCGCCCATCACCCCGGCCCGGAATGCCGGCCCCAGGACCAGCGTGAAGAGCGCGAACGCGAACAGGCCCGCGACGATGGACGGGATGCCCGTCATGACGTCGACGAGGAACGTGATGCCGCGCGCGAGCGGGCCGCGGCCGTACTCCACGAGGTAGATCGCCGTGAGGATGCCGAGCGGGACGGAGATGACGGCCGCGCCGAGCGTGATGAGCAGCGTCCCCACGATCGCGGGCGCCACGCCGCCGCTCGTCATGTCGCCGTACACGCCCACCATGTCGGTCGTGAGGAACTCCCAGCTGAAGAGCGTGAGGCCCCGCGAGAGCACGATCCACACGAGCGAGACGAGCGGCACCATCGCCAGCAGGAAGGCACCGGTGACGAGCGTCGTGGCGAGCCGGTCGGTGGCGTACCGCGAACCCTCGACGGCGCGCGAGAAGATCGTCAGGCCGACGACGTGGATCGCCGCCCCGAGGAGCGCGACGCCGACGACCGTCGGGTCCGCCACGACGAGCAGCACGAGGAACGCGACGGCGAGGGAGCCGGCGAGGAAGGCCCACGGGACCCAGCGCGGCAGCCGCTTGTGCGTCGCGGCGAGGTCCGCCGCGGACGACGAGGTGATCACCGACATCAGTTGGCTCCCGAGAATTCCTTGCGGCGGGCGACGATCGCCCGGGCCGCGAAGTTGACGGCGAAGGTGATCACGAACAGCGCGAGGCCGGTCGCGATGAGCACGCTGACCGCGAGGCCGCTGGCCTCGGGGAACTGGGACGCGATGTTCGCCGCGATCGTCTGGTGCTGGCCCGGCTTGAGCAGGAAGAACGAGTAGAGGAACCCGGGCGAGATGACCATGAGGACGGCCATGGTCTCGCCGAGGGCACGCCCGAGGCCGAGCATCGACGCGCTGACGACGCCGGAGCGGCCGAACGGCAGGACGGCCATGCGGATCATCTCCCAGCGCGTCGCACCGAGCGCGAGGGACGCCTCCTCGTGCAGCACGGGGGTCTGGAGGAAGACCTCGCGCGAGACGGCGGTGATGATCGGCAGGATCATCACCGCGAGCACGACGCCGGCCGTGAGGACGTTCTTCGCCGGCGCCTGGTAGCCCTCGAACAGCGGGACGAACCCGAGCGACGAGCTCAGCCACGTGAAGAACGGGTCGAGGATCGGGGTGAGCCACAGCGCACCCCACAGGCCGAACACGACCGACGGGATCGCGGCGAGCAGGTCGACGAGGTAGCCGAGCCCCTGCGCGAGGCGCCGCGGCGCGTAGTGCGAGATGAAGAGCGCGATGCCGACCGCGACCGGCACGGCCATGAGGAGGGCGAGCAGCGCCGCGAGCACGGTGCCGAAGACGAGCGGACCGACGTACTCGAGGAGCGAGCCCGCGCGGAACCACGAGATCTCCTGCAGCTCGGCCGAGCTCGCCGTGAGCGCCGGCCAGGCCTCGATCACGAGGAACGCGGCGACGGCGGCGAGGGTCACGAGGATGAGGACGCCGGCCCCGTGCGCGAGGCCCGAGAACACGCGTCCGGCGAGGTCGGGACGCGCCGACCGGGTCGGGGTGGCGGGGCTCCGCGTCGCGCTCGGCCTCGGAGGACTGGAGACGGTCACTGCTTGCTCCGTGGGTGTCGTGGGCAGGTCGTGGAGGGCCAGAAGCCGGGCGCGGCCGGGGTGTCGTCCCCGTCCGCGCCCGGCTGCCGGTCAGCCCTGGACCGTGATCCCGTCGAGGGCCGCGAGCACCTCGGCGCGCAGCTCGTCGGAGATCGGAGCGGAGCCCGCGACGGACGGCTCGGCGGCACGCGCCTGGCCCTCCTCGCTGGCGACGTAGGACAGGTAGGCCTTGACGTTGTCGGCGTCGGCCTGGTCGTCGTACACGCTGCAGGCGATCGAGTACGAGACGAGGACGAGCGGGTAGGCGCCGGCCGCGGTGGTCGAGCGGTCGAGCTCGATCACGAGACGGTTGTCGGTCGCGTCGGCCGCGCGCGGCGACGCGTCGACGACGGCGGCCGCGGCCTCCGGCGAGTACGGCACGTACTCCTCGCCGACCTTGATCGCGACGGTGCCCAGGTCGCCGGCACGCGAGGCGTCCGCGTAGCCGATCGCACCCTCGGCGCCGCTCACCGTGTCGATGAGGCCCTGGGTCTGCGCGCCGGACTGGCCGCCCGACGTCGGCCAGTCACCGCTGGGCTCGTGCGTCCAGGCGCCGTTCGAGGCGGCCGCGAGGTACTCGGTGAAGTTCTCCGTCGTGCCGGACTCGTCCGAGCGGTGGACGGGGATGATGTCGATCGCGGGAAGCTCGACACCCTCGTTCTCGGCCTGGATCGCGGGGTCGTCCCACGTCGTGATCTGGCCGTCGAAGATCTTCGCGATGTTCTCGGCGGAGAGCTGGATGTTGTCGGCGTCCAGGTCGGGCAGGTTGTAGACGACGGCGATCGGGCTGATGTAGAGCGGGACCTCGATCGCCTCGCCGCCGAAGCAGCGCTCCGTCGCGGAGGCGAGCTCCTCCTCGTCCAGCGCGGCGTCGGAGCCGGCGAACTGCGTCGCTCCCGCGAGGAACTGCTCGCGGCCACCACCAGAACCTGTGGGGTCGTAGGTGACGGTCACGCCGGGGGCGATGTCGCCGAAGCCGGCGATCCAGCCCGCGACGGCCTTCTCCTGGGAGCTGGCGCCCGCGCCGGCGAGCTCGCCGCTCAGGCTCTCCAGGTCAGCGGCACCCTCGGTCGCGCCGTCGGTCTGGTCAGCGCCCCCGGAGTCGTTCGAGTCGCTCCCGGAGCTGCACGCGGCCAGGGTGAGCGCGAGGGCACCGATGACGACGGCAGATCCAGCACGGGAGTATCGGCTGAGCTTCACTCTTCGTTCCATCCTGTTCAGGCGTCTCGTGGCACCAGCGAGTGCCGGTGACGATGCCGACGCTAGGAGCGCCGGGTGACGCGTTGCCCGAGAGCGGGTGAACGAGGGATGAACAGTGCACAGACCTTCCGTGCCGCGGTGGACGAGCGTCGTGCGGGCACGCCGACGGCCCCGTCCCGGACCGGGACGGGGCCGCTGCGCGGTGGGACGACCGGCTCAGGAGAGGGCGGTCGCCTCCGGAGGTGACGGTCGCCTCACGAGGGGACGACGGCCCCGTCGGCGATCTTGTAGCCGAGGCCGCGCACCGTGAGCAGGTACCGGGGGCTCGCCGGCTCGGGCTCGATCTTCGCGCGGATCCGCTTGACGTGGACGTCGAGGGTCTTGGTGTCGCCGACGTAGTCCGTGCCCCACACGCGGTCGATGAGCTGGCCGCGCGTGAGCACGCGCCCGGCGTTGCGCAGGAGCAGCTCGAGGAGCTCGAACTCCTTGAGCGGGAACGGCACGACCTGCCCGTCCACGGTCACGGTGTGCCGCTCGACGTCCATCCGGACCGGGCCGACCTCGAGCGCGCTCTCCTGCACGGCGTCCTGCCCGCTCTCCCCGCCCTTGCGGCGCAGGACGGCGCGCACGCGTGCGAGCAGCTCGCGGAACGAGTAGGGCTTGGTCACGTAGTCGTCGGCGCCGAGCTCGAGCCCCACGACCTTGTCGATCTCGGAGTCCTTCGCGGTGAGCATGATGACGGGGACGTCGCCCCGCTGCCGCAGCTCGCGGCACACCTCGGTCCCGCTGAGGCCGGGAAGCATGAGGTCGAGGAGGACCAGGTCCGCGCCGTCGGCGTCGTACCGGTCCAGCGCCTCCGTGCCCGTCGCCGCCTCGACCACGTCGAAGCCCTCGCGCCGCAGCTGGTACGTCAGCGGGTCGCGGTACGACTCCTCGTCCTCGACCACCAGGATGCGCGTCACGCACCCACCTCCTCGTTCTGTCCAGGGTCCTGCACGCCCGGGGCCGCTGCCCCGGTCGTGTCGTCCGTGGGGGCGCCGGTCGTCTCGGCGCCGCCTCGCGTGGTGCTCGACGCCGTCCCCGCGGTGGCGGTCACCGGCGCCTGCCCGTTCGGCAGGTCCGCCGCCGGGATGCGTAGCGTGAAGGTCGACCCGCGACCGGGTTCCGACCACATCGTGACCTCGCCGCCGTGGTCGGCGGCGACGTGCTTGACGATGCTCAGACCGAGGCCCGTCCCGCCCGTGTCGCGCGACCGCGCGGGGTCGACGCGGTAGAACCGCTCGAACACGCGGGCCTGCTCGTCCGCGGCGATGCCGATCCCCTGGTCCACGACGGCGACCTCGACGAGGTCGCCCGCGAGCGCCACCCCGACCCCGACGCGCGTGTTCTCGCCCGAGTAGGCGACCGCGTTGTCGAGGAGGTTGCGCACCGCTGTGACGAGCAGGTTGTGGTCCCCGTAGACGGCGGCGTCGAGATCGCCGCCGGTCGTGAGGACGATGCCCTTGCCCTGCGCGGTCGTGCGCGCGCGGTCGACGGCCTCCTCGACGACACCGCGCACCGGCACGACGGTCACCTCCTGGAGCGCACCCGCGACCTGGAGCCGCGAGAGCTCGATGATCTCCTGCACGAGGGCGGACAGCCGCGTCGCCTCCGACTGCATGCGCGCGGCGAACCGGCGCACGGCCACGGGGTCGTCCGCCGCGTCCTGCACGGTCTCGGCGAGCAGCGCGAGCGCGCCGACCGGGGTCTTCAGCTCGTGCGACACGTTGACGACGAAGTCGCGGCGGATGGCCTCGACGCGGCGCGCCTCCGTGCGGTCCTCCGCGAGGACGAGCACGTTGTCGGGGCCGACCTGGGCGACCCGGACCTGCAGCATCACCGTGCCGCGCCCGACGGGGCCGCGAGGCAGCTCGAGCTCCTCGTCGCGGATGACCCCGTCGCGCCGGACCTCGTCGATCATGTCGCGGATCGCCGCGTGGGCGATGGCGTCCCCCCGCACGACGCCCAGCGCGTACGCGGGCGGGCTGGCCCGCACGACGTCGCCCTCGGCGTCGAGCACGACGGCGGCCGAACGCAGCACCGCGAGGACCCGGACGAGGCCCTCGTCGAGGCCGGACGCCGACTCCGGGCGTCGCGACGCACGCTGCTGGCGCTCGCTCACGCGGAACGCGATGGCGGCGATCACGCCGACCACCACGCCCACGATCCCGGCGAGCAGCACGGTCGCGCCCTCGATCAGGTTCTCGGATCCCACACCTCCAGCGTACGGTCGCCCGTCGCTCCTCCCGCTCGGTCCACGCTCTCCCAGGGGCGAACCGCCAAGAGTTCACCTCGTGGCGCACTGGAGTTCACCGCACGGTCGACCGCGCCTGCGAGCCTGCGGGAAGCCGACGGCGTGCCGCGCGCCCGATCGGCGCGCGCAGGCGCACGTCCTCATGGACCGGACGTCCTGGTCACGACGAGAGGGAAGCGATGCGGGAGATCTTCGAGGCCGAGCTGAGGCAGGTCGGCGACGACCTGGCCGAGATGAGCCGGCTGGTCGAGTCGGCGATGAGCCGCGCCGGGCAGGCGCTGCTGACGGCGGACCTGCAGCTCGCCCAGCAGGTCATCGCGGCCGACCACTCGATCGACGCGATCGAGCGCGAGCTCGACGAACGCTGCGTCCTGCTGCTCGCCCAGCAGCAGCCCGTCGCCACGGACCTGCGCGTCGTCGTGAGCGCGCTGCGCATGAGCGCGACCCTCGAGCGCATGGGCGACCTCGCCCGCCACGTGGCGCAGGTGGCGCGCGGCCGCTACCCGGCCCACGCGATCGAGCCGACCCTGCACCGCACGTTCGAGCAGATGAACGACGCCGCGGTCCGCGTGGCCCGTCGCACGACGACGCTCCTCACCACGCGCGACCTCACCGTCGCCGCGAACGTCGAGCGCGACGACGACCTGCTCGACAAGCTCCACCAGGACACGTTCACCACGCTGCTCGGGGGGACCTGGACGGGAACCCCGCAGGAGACGGTCGACGTCACCCTCGTGGGCCGCTACTACGAGCGCTTCGGCGACCACGGCGTCTCCATCGCGAAGCGTGTGACGTACCTCGTCACCGGTGACTTCGCCGACGACCGCGGCGCCCCCGCGGGATCGGCGCGCGCGACGGCCTGACCCGCGCTCCGGCGAGGGAGAACCGTGGTTCCGTGCCCGACGGCGGTCGCTCGCCGGGGGTGTCGGGGCGGGTGGGGCACCCGGTGACCCGACGGGTGAGCGGGCGGGGTGGCCTCGGAGGCGAAGGGCGTCAGAGCCGCGCTCCCGGAACCCGACAGACCACGGCGACGGCGCGGGAGCCCGAGCCGGCCCACCGCGCGGCCCCTCGATCGAGGACCGCGTCGTGGGCCGCAGAACCGAGCGCTGCCCGAGCGCCGAAGGGCCGCGGCCCGTCCGGAGGTCCGGACGGGCCACGGCCCTCTCGTCGTGCTGCGGGGTCTCAGCGGCCCTGGTTGGCGACCGCCGCGGCCGCCTCCTTGGCGGCCTCGGGGTCGAGGTAGCGGCCGCCCTTCGTGACGGGCACGAGGTTCTCGTCGAGCTCGTAGAGCAGCGGGATGCCCGTGGGGATGTTGAGGCCCGCGATGTCCGCGTCGGAGATCCCGTCGAGGTGCTTGACGAGGGCGCGCAGCGAGTTGCCGTGGGCCGCGACGAGGACGGTCTTGCCTGCCTTCAGGTCGGGGACGATCTCGCCGTCCCAGTAGGGCAGCGCACGGTCGAGCACCTGCTTGAGCGCCTCCGCGCGCACCACCGGGGCGTCCGCGTAGCGCGGGTCGGTGTCCTGCGAGAACTCGGAGCCGAGCTCGATGTCCGGCGGCGGGACGTCGTAGGAGCGGCGCCAGAGCATGAACTGCTCCTCGCCGTACTCCTCGAGCGTCTGCTTCTTGTCCTTGCCCTGGAGCGCGCCGTAGTGGCGCTCGTTGAGGCGCCACGAGCGCTTCACCGGGATCCAGAGACGGTCGGCCGCGTCGAGCGAGAGGTTCGCCGTCGTGATGGCGCGGCGCAGGAGCGACGTGTGCACGACGTCGGGCAGGACGCCCGCCTCGGCCAGGAGCTGCCCGCCGCGCTTCGCCTCCTCGGTGCCCTTCTCGGACAGGGCGACGTCCACCCAGCCGGTGAACAGGTTCTTCGCGTTCCATTCGCTCTCGCCGTGGCGGAGCAGCACGAGGGTGTAGGTCATGGGCACCATCCTGCCGCACGGCCGAGCGGCCGGGCACGTGCGTCCCACGTGGTGGTGACCGTCGCCGCCGGGCGTGGGACGAAGGTCCGGGAATCGCTGCGGGCGCCCCCGCGTTGGTGCCGGCATGCCGATCGACGGAGAGTACGCACCGAGCCCGAGCGCCTGGTCCCGCAGGCAGGCCGAGTCCTACGAGGCCTCCGGGGGGACTCGCAGCACGACCTTCGACGGGATGCCCGTGGTCGTCCTCACGACGCTCGGGCGGCGGTCGGGGAAGGTCCGCAAGACGCCGCTCATGCGCGTCGAGCACGACGGGGCGTACGCCGTCGTGGCGTCGCTCGGCGGGGCGCCGCGAAACCCGGTCTGGTACCACAACGTCCTCGCGCACCCACGGGTCGAGCTGCAGGACGAGGCGGAGCGCCACGACTTCGTCGCGCGCGAGGTGCACGGTGAGGAGCGGGCCCTGTGGTGGGAGCGCGCCGTCGCGGCCTACCCGCCCTACGCGACCTACCAGACGAAGACGTCCCGCGAGATCCCGGTCCTCGTCCTGGAGCGCGCCGACGACGCCTGAGCGCCGAGGTCCGCGCCGTCAGCGTGCGGCGCGGACCTTTTTCGCCTGCGTGTAGACGTCGAGCATGCGCTGCGCGGCGGTGTCCCAGCCGAACCGGGACCCGGCACGCCGCGCCCCCTCCCGGAGCGCGGCGAGGCGCGCGTCGTCGGCCAGGAGGTCGCCGAGGACCCGCGCCCACGTCGCGGGCTCGTGGTCGGGCACGAGCACGCCCGAGACCTGGTCCTCGACCACGGTCCGCAGCCCGCCGACGGCGGCCGCCACGACCGGTGTGCCGCTCGCCTGGGCCTCCGCCGCGACGAGGCCGAAGGTCTCGTTGTGCGACGGCACGGCGACGAGGTCCGCCGCGCGGTACCAGTGCACGAGCGCGTCGCGGGCCACGGGCGGGCGCACGACGACACGGTCGCTCACCCCCATCTGGTAGGCGAGGGCCTCGAGCTCCCGCACGGCCGTGGGGCGCCCGCTCGGCCCGCCGAGCACGACGAGCGTCGGGACCTGCTCCCCCCGCCCGGCGAGGACGCCGAGCGCACGGACGAGCACGTCCGGCCCCTTGAGCGGCTGCACGCGCCCCGCGAACAGGACGAGCCCACCCTCGGTGGGCAGGCCGAGCCGGGCGCGCAGGGCACGGCGCCGTTCCTGGGGCGAGGTGCGGTCGTCGGACGGTGCGAGCGGGGAGAACAGGTCGAGGTCGACGCCGGGCGGGACGACGTGGACGCGCGCCGGGTCCGCGGCGTAGTCCCGGACGAGGTCCTCGGCCTCGGCCTCGGTGCTCGCGACGAGCGCGTCGGCCTCGGCGACGACCTGCTCCTCGCCGATGATCCGGCCGAGAGGCTCGGGGGCGTCACCGGGCGCGAGGGCCGCGTTCTTCTGCCGCGCGAGGGTGTGCATGGTGTGCACGAGCGGGACGTCCCACCGGTCGGCCGCGAGCCAGCCGACCTGGCCGGAGAGCCAGTAGTGCGTGTGCACGACGTCGTACCAGCCCGCAGCGTGGCGAGCCTCCGCCCGGAGCACCCCGGCCGTGAAGGCGCACAGCTGGCCGGGGAGGTCGTGCTTGTCCAGGCCCTCGAACGGCCCGGCGACCACGTGCCGCACCGTGACGCCGTCCGACACCTCGACGCGCGGTGCCTGGGACGACGCCGTGGCACGCGTGAAGATCTCCACCTCGGCCCCGCGACGGGCGAGGGCGTGCGCGAGCTCGGTGACGTACACGTTCATGCCGCCCGCGTCGCCCGTGCCGGGCTGGTCCAGAGGGGATGTGTGCACCGACAGCATCGCGACCCGCAGGTCGCCCGCCGCGCGGGTACCGGACCCGTCCGGCAGCTCGAGGCCGGCCACGCCGGTCAGGCCTCCACGACGCACGCCGGGGCAGGCAGCGCGAGCACGTCGAGCACGGTGCCCGAGCCGTCCTCGCGCGCGACGCGCAGCAGGGCGAGGTTCGACGTCGGGCCGTCGCCCGCGGCCGCCTCCTCGTGGTCGTCCTGGTTGGCCACGACGACGAGGTCGTGGTCGGGCGCGGCCGGGTCCGCGCCCAGCACCGCGAAGTGCCGCGGCCACGTCCCGCCGACCGGCGTGTCGCCGAGGTGGCGCAGGACGGGCGCGCCGCCGTCGGCCCCGGGCTCGACGGCGTGCACCGCGAGGACGTCCGGGCCGCGCACGGCCGCGAGCACACGCGTCCCGTCCGCACCGAGCGCGACGTGCGAGGGGAAGCCGGGCGAGCCGTCCGGTGCTGCGGCCCGGGTGACGTCGTGGCGCGCGACGACGTCGTACGCCGTCGTGCCGTCCGCCGCGGTCACCGGGGCGAGGACGAACAGGGCGGGGTCGAGCTCACCGACGACGACCAGGTGCCCGGACGGCAGCGCGACGAGGTGGCGCGGTCCCGTGCCCGGCGGGAAGGTCGCGACGACGCGCGGCGGGTTCCCTTCCGGGGCGTCCGGGTCGTGGCGGCGCAGCTCGTCCGTGCCGAGGTCCACGACGAGCACGTCGCCGCTGCCGTCGTCCGCGGCCCCGAGGTTCGCCAGGGGTGCGACGAAGTGCGCGTGCGGCCCCTCCTGGCGCTCGGCGTCGGGACCCGAGCCGGAGTGCGGCTGGTGGCGCACGGCGGCACCCGGTGCTCCGTCGGCGGCGACGGGGACGACGCTGAGGACGCCGTCACCGTAGTTCGCGACGAGCACCTCGTCGCCGTCCGCGACGACGTGGCACGGGAAGGAGCCCCCCGTGGCGACCTCGCCCCCGCGGGGCGCGAGACCCCCGTCGGGCCCGACCGCGAACGCGGCCAGCGTCCCGCGCTCGGACTCCCCCACCGCGTAGAGCGTGTCGCCGGCGAGCGCGAGGAACGACGGGGACGGCGACGCGGCGACGAGCGCGCCGCCCAGGAACGACCCGCGGGCGGTGTCCAGCTCGACCCGCCACACGCCCTCGGCGCCGCCGGACGCGGGGTGCGGGTAGGTGCCGATCCAGAGGGCGCGGGTCGTAGACGTCATCCCCCGAGCGTAGTTCTCCGGGCGCCCACCCCGGGTACGACGCCGGCGCGACCCCGTACGGCCTGCCACGACGCGGGCGGGCGGACGACGACGCCCGGCCGACGGGTCAGAAGTCGGCCGGGCGTCCCCGGTGCTCGTGCGTCAGTGGGCGGCGTCGAACGCCGACTGGATCTCCTGCGAGATGCGGCCGCGGTCGTTGACCGTGTAGCCGTTCGCACGCGCCCACTCGCGGACCTCGGTGGCCCGCGCGGAACCCGAACCACGGCCGCGTCGGGAGGGACGGGCCGCCGTCGAGCGGGACGAGACCTTGCGCGCGTTGCCGACCCACGACGCGAACGCGTCACGCAGCTCCTGCGCATTCTTCGTGCTGAGGTCGATCTCGTAGGAGACGCCGTCGAGCGCGAACGTGACCGTCTCGTCGGCCGCGCCCCCGTCGATGTCGTCGACGAGAATTACCTGGACTTTCTGAGCCACTGTGGTTTCCTCACGCTTCACAGGAATGTCTGTCCTCATCAGGATGCCAGCCAGGAACGACGGTCGTCAATTGACACGCCGTGCGACAGGACATTACTGGACGGCGGTCCACCATTTCCCGCGTGACCGTGGTCGCGGTCAGTCGTCGTGCGCGCCCGGTACATTTCCTGCGGAACGCGATTCCTGTTCCGCGTCGAGACGTGCGAGCGCCGCGCGCTCGTTCCGGTCGGCACGCACGATCGCGCGCATCGCGAAGTAGAACAGCACGCCGACCCCGACGGAGGGAATGAGTGCGCTGACGGTCGGCCAGATGTCCATGTCGAAGATCCTACGTCGGCTGCGCGCTACGACTGCGCGGGCTTGACGAGCGGGAAGAGGATGGTCTCGCGGATGCCCAGGCCCGTGAGGGCCATGAGCAGGCGGTCGATGCCCAGGCCCATGCCCCCCGACGGGGGCATCGCGTACTCCATCGCGGTGAGGAAGTCCTCGTCGATCCGCATGGCCTCCTCGTCGCCGGCCGCCGCGAGGAGCGCCTGCGCCTCGAAACGCTGGCGCTGGACGACCGGGTCGACGAGCTCGGAGTACGCCGTCGCGAGCTCGACGCCGCGCACGTACAGGTCCCACTTCTCCACCTGTCCGCGCACCGCCCGGTGGTCGCGCGTGAGCGGGGACGTCTCCACGGGGAAGTCGCGCACGAACGTCGGCGCGACGAGGTGGTCGCCGACGAGGTGCTCCCACAGCCCTTCGACGAGCTTTCCGTGATTGACGTTCTTCGGGTCGAAGGTGAGCTCGAACCGGTCCGCGAACGCGCGCAGCTCCTCGACCGACGTCTCGGGCGTGATCTGCTCGCCCAGCGCGGCGGACAGGGAGTCGTACATCTTCAGTTGCGTCCACTCGCCGCCGAGGTCGTACTCGGAACCGTCCGCGAGCGTCACGAGCGTGGTTCCGAGCGCGTCCTGCGCCGCACGCTGCACGAGATTCTGCGTGAGCACCGCCATGGTGTCGTAGTCGCCGTACGCCTCGTACGCCTCGAGCATCGCGAATTCCGGGGAGTGGGTCGAGTCCACGCCCTCGTTGCGGAAGTTCCGGTTGATCTCGAAGACCTTCTCCACGCCACCGACGGCCGCGCGCTTGAGGAACAGCTCGGGCGCGATGCGCAGGAAAAGGTCGATGTCGAAGGCATTCATGTGCGTCTCGAACTGGCGCGCCGCAGCACCTTCCGGACGCGTCTGCAGCATCGGCGTCTCGACCTCGACGAAACCGCGCTCCCAGAAGTTCTCGCGGATCGACCGGACGACCGCGGCGCGCAGGCGCGCGGTGTCGCGCGCCGCCGGGCGCGCGATGAGGTCGACGTAGCGCTGGCGCACGCGCGCCTCCTCCGAGAGCTCCTTGTGGAGCACCGGGAGCGGGCGCAGCGCCTTCGCGGCGATCTGCCACGCGTCGGCGAACACGCTCAGCTCGCCGCGACGCGAGCTGATGACACGCCCGTGCGCGAAGAGGTGGTCGCCGAGGTCGACGTCGGCCTTGAACGACGCGAGCGAGTCCTCGCCCACCACGGCCTGGCTCAGCATGACCTGCAGGCGGTTGCCCTCGCCGTCCTGCAGCGTGGCGAAGCAGAGCTTGCCGGTGTTGCGCAGGAACACGACCCGGCCGGCGACCCCGACCTCGTCCTGGGTCTCCTCGCCCGTCTCGAGGTGCCCGTACGCCGCACGGACCTCGGCGATCGTCGTCGTACGAGGGACCGAGACGGGGTACGGCTCGTCGCCGCGCGCGAGGATTCGTTCGCGCTTCTCGCGGCGCACCTGCATCTGCTCGGGCACGTCGTCGACGTGGCCGTCGTTCTCGGGCACGGCGGGGTCAGGGGTTCCGGCGGGGGAGGTCACCCGAGGATTCTACCGACGACCGCCGCACCTTCCCGTGCCCGCCGGTCCACCCACCGACCCCGGCCCCGCGACGCGGACGGCGGCCAGCCCGGGACGGCGGTCGCCGACCGGAGCCCTAGCGCGGCGGGAGGGCGGGCAGGAGGTCGAGCGCGAGGTCGAGGATGGGCGCGGAGTGGGTCAGCGCGCCGACGGAGAGGTAGTCGACGCCGGTGCCGGCGACCTCGCGCGCGCGGTCGAGCGTGAGGTTGCCCGTCGCCTCGAGCTCGACCTTCGCCGCGACGCCGTCGCGGCCCTCGCGCGCCCGCACCGCCGCCACCGTCTCGGCGAGCACCGGGGTCGGCATGTTGTCGAGGAGGAGGAAGTCGGCGCCGGACGAGACGGCCTCGAGGGCCTGGTCGGTCGTGTCCGCCTCGACCTGGACCAGCACGTCGGGGAACGTGCGGCGGATCGCGTCGATCGCGGCGCTCACCGACCCGGCGGCCACGACGTGGTTGTCCTTGACCATCGCGACGTCATACAGGCCCATGCGCTTGTTCGTGCCGCCGCCGGCGCGCACGGCGTACTTCTCCAGCGCGCGGAGGCCGGGCGTCGTCTTGCGCGTGTCGAGGACCTGCGCACCGGTGCCGGCGAGCTCGCGCGCCCAGGCGCGGGTCGCCGTCGCGACGCCCGAGGCGCGGCTCGCCAGGTTCAGCAGCGTGCGCTCCGCGGCGAGGAGCACCTGGACCGGGCCCGTGAGCGCGGCGAGGACGCGCCCCCGGCCCACGGCCTCGCCGTCGGACGCGACGAACGTCACCGCGACGGGCGGGAGGCCGAACCGCTCGGCGACCTGGCGGGTCACCTCCTCGACGACGACGAGCCCGGCGATGACGCCGTCGGCTCGCGCCACGAGGTGCGCGGTCCCGGTGGCCGACGCCGGCACGGTCGCCTGCGTCGTGACGTCGCGCCCGGGCACCGGGCCGAGGTCCTCGTCGAGCGCCCGGGTGACGGCCTCGGCGATCCAGCCCGGGTCCAGCCCGGGCTCCACGCGCGACGGGAACCGCCGCGCGGCGTCGGACGAGGGGTCGCGCGGGGCGCCATCGGACGAGGTGTCGCCGGGGCGGCCGGCGGGGACGGGCTCGGCAGGAGTGCTCACGGTCGCCCACCGTATCCGCTCCGCGCATCGTCGCCAGGCGTCACGCGGGCCTTCGTGCGTGACGCGGACGTTCGAGCGTGCGCTCGGGCACGCCCGTAGGAACGGTCCGACGGCGCGCAGGCGCGCACCGGGAACGGGGCGGCGGGTCAGCGGGTCAGCGGGTCAGCGGACGCTGAGGGTGCCGTCGGGGCGGAGGGAGACGAGGATGCGGCGCTCCCAGGCGGGGTCGACGCCGGGGAAGTCCGTGCGGAAGTGGCCGCCGCGGCTCTCGGTGCGCAGCGTGGCCGCCGCGGTGAGGGCCGTCGCGACCTGGTGGACGTTCGTCGTCTCCCACTCCGCGGCCTGCGGCTGCGCGACGACGTCGCTCGCCTCGTGCGCGTCCGTGCGGACCGCCGCGAGCCGGGCGGCCGCGGCCGCGAGCCCGTCGCCGGAACGGATGACGCCCGGCCCGGCGGAGGCGGTCGACTGGATGCGCGAGCGCGCGGCGGCCGCGACGAGCGCCGCCGGGCCCGGGCGGTCGACGGGATCCACCGGCTCGAGCTCGCCCGCCGCGACGCGCTCGGTGATCTGGCGCGCCGCGCGGTGCGCGAAGACGAGCCCCTCGAGCAACGAGTTGGACGCGAGCCGGTTGGCGCCGTGCACGCCCGTGCACGCGACCTCCCCGATCGCGTAGAGGCCGTCGAGCGTCGACCGGCCGTGCAGGTCCGTGACGACGCCGCCCGAGTGGTAGTGCTGCGCGGGCGCGACGGGGACGGGTTCCTCGGTCCAGTCGAGGCCGTTCTCGGCGAGCCGCTCGGTGATGGTCGGGAAGCGCGACCGCAGGAAGTCGGCGCCGAGGTGACGCGCGTCGAGCAGCACGTGGTCGGAGCCCGTCGCGGCCATCTGCCGCACGATCGCGTGCGCGACGACGTCGCGCGGCGCGAGCTCGGCCATGGGGTGCTGCGCGGGCATGAAGCGGTGCCCGTCGGTGTCGAGGAGGATCGCTCCCTCGCCGCGCACGGCCTCGGAGATGAGCGGGAGCTGGCCCTTGGCACCGAGGCCCAGCCACAGGACGGTGGGGTGGAACTGGACGAACTCGAGGTCGCCGAGCGTCGCCCCCGCGCGCAGCGCCGCCGCGATGCCGTCGCCCGTGGCCTGCGGCGGGTTGGTGGACGAGCGGAAGACCTGCCCCACGCCCCCGGTCGCGAGCACGACCGCGCGCGCGAGGACCGCCCCGACGCCGTCGCGCGTGCCCTCGCCCCGCACGTGGAGCGTGACGCCGCACGCGCGCGGGGCACCGTCCGGTCCGGTGCCGGTGAGGACGTCGAGCACGAGCGCGTTCTCGACGACCTCGATGCCGGGGTCGTTGCGGACCGCGTCGAGCTGGGCGACGAGCGCGCGCGAGATCTCCGCGCCGGTCGCGTCGCCGCCCGCGTGCGCGATCCGGTCGGCGTGGTGGCCGCCCTCGCGGGTCAGGGCGATGTCACCGTTGGCGGCGAGGTCGAAGTTCGCCCCCCGTGCCACGAGCTCGCGCACGCGCGCCGGTCCCTCGGTGACGAGGACCTCGACCGCGGCCGGGTCGCACACGCCGCCACCCGCGACGAGCGTGTCCGCGAGGTGCGCCTCGGGCGAGTCCTCGGGGTCGAGCGCCGCGGCGATCCCGCCCTGGGCCCAGACGGTCGACCCGGACGACAGCTCGCCCTTCGTGACGAGCAGCACGCGCGGCACACGCGTGCGCAGCTCGAGCGCGGCCGTGAGGCCGGCGATCCCGGACCCGACGACGACGACGTCCGCCGTCGTCGTCCAGCCCGGCGCCGGTGCGGCCAGGGAGCGCGCGAGCACCGGTGCGGGCATCGGCGCCGCAGCGCGTCCGCTCACGCGGGGCGCGCCGCGGACCCGGGGTCCGCGGCCCCGTCGCGGAACGGGGCGAACGGCAGACCGCTCGCCTCCAGACCGTGACCGGCGGGCACGAGCCCGGGCTCGTCCGACAGCTCGACGATCCGGTTCTGCTCGTCCACGAAGACGACGTTCGGCAGGTAGCTGCGCGCGTCGGCGTCGGAGAGCGTGCCGTAGGCGATGAGGATGACGACGTCGCCCGGCTGCACGAGGTGCGCCGCGGCACCGTTGATGCACACCTGCCCCGCGCCACGCTCGCCCGGGATGACGTACGTCGTCAGGCGCGCGCCGTTGGTGACGTCGACGACGTCGACCTGCTGGCCGGGGTACAGGTCCGCGGCGTCGAGCAGGTCGGCGTCGACGGTGATCGAGCCGACGTAGTGCAGGTCGGCCTGGGTCACCGTCGCGCGGTGGATCTTGCCGATCATCATGGGTCGCTGCAGCGACGCCGGGCGGCGCGGTGCCGTCGGGGTCTGCGCGGTCACGCGGTACCTCCAGGTGCGGGGACGCTGCCGGCGGGGTCCGCGGCCCGGTTCGCGGGCGCGATCTCGACGGCGGAGTTGTCGATCAGACGCGTGGCGCCCACGCGCGCCGCCACCAGGAGGAGCCCGGGGCCGACGGCGCCGGGCGCCAGGTCCTCCACGGTAGCGGGGTCGACGAGCACCACGTAATCCAGCTCAACGCCGTCGGCGGCGTCCAGGATTCCCCGGGCGGCGGCGAGCACCCCCGGCGCGTCGGCGCCGCCCTCCGCCGCGGCGACGCCGGCGTGCAGGGCGCGGCTCAGCGCGAGCGCCTGCTCGCGCTCGGCGGGCGACAGGTACGCGTTGCGCGACGAGCGCGCGAGGCCGTCCGACTCGCGCACCGTCGGCACTCCGACGACCTCGACGTCCAGCTCGAGGTCCGCCACCATCCGCCGCACCGCGAGGAGCTGCTGGGCGTCCTTCGCGCCGAACACGGCGACGTCGGGGCGGACCAGGTGCAGGAGCTTGAGCACGACGGTCAGGACGCCGTCGAAGTGGCCCGGCCGCGACGCACCCTCGAGCACCGTGCCGAACCGCCCCGAGGTCGCGCGCACGATCGGTCCGCCCGTCGCCAGATCCGGGTACATCTCCTCGACCGACGGCGCGAGGACGACGTCGACCGACGTCCCGGACGAGGCGAGGAGCGTGACGTCCGCGTCGACGTCGCGCGGGTAGCGCTCGTAGTCCTCACCGGGGCCGAACTGGAGGGGGTTGACGAAGTCCGTGACGACGACCTGCCCGCCTGGTCCGACCTCCGCACGCGCCCGGCGCACGAGCTCGAGGTGCCCCGCGTGCAGGGCGCCCATCGTCATGACGACGGCGCGCCGCTCGCCCGGGTGCGCCGCGGACCACGCGTCGAGCGCGGCCCGCAGGTCGGCGCGCGTCGTGACGACGCGCGGGACGTCGGGGGTGGGTCGTGGAGCGCCGGTCTCGGGGCGCGGGGCGTCGGACGGCGCGGCGGCGTCCGGACGGGGAGTGCTGGTCATGCTCGTCCTTCGTCGTGCTGTTCCTGCTGGTCGGGCGGTGCGGTCCGGTCGGCGAGCGCCTCCAGGACGGTGCGCGCGGCGCCCTCGTCGAGCCGCCCGCTGGCGACCGCCCGGTGCGCGGCCGCTCGCCCCAGCGCGCGGTACGACGGTGGCACGTCGGCCGCGTCGCTCGTCGCGGCGAGCGCCTCGAGCGCCGCGAGGTGCTCACGGACGGTGCCGACGTCACCGCGCGAGACGGGTCCGGTGAGGCCGAGGACCGCGCCGGTCCCGGCGCCGACGCTCGACCCGGCACCCGCGTCGGCACCGCGCACGGCGCCGTCGAGCGCCGCGGAGAGCAGCGGTGCGAGCGCGCGACCGGGCTGCTCGACCCCGGCGGCCTCGAGCGCCTGCGCAGCCTGCGCCACGAGGACGACGAGGTGGTTCGCGCCGTGCGCGAGGGCCGCGTGGTACAGGCCGCGCGACTCCTCCGCGACGACGACCGGCTCGCCGCCGAGCTCGACGACGAGCGCCTGCCCGATCGGGAGGACGGGCGCCGGAGCCGTGACGGCGAACGTCGTGCCCTCGAGGCGGGCGAGGTCGAGCGACGTGCCGGTGAACGTCATCGCCGGGTGGATCGCGAGCGGGATCGCGCCGGCCGCCCGCGCCGGGTCGAGGACGGCGGTGCCGTAGCGGCCGGACGTGTGCACCACGATCTGCCCGGGCTGCCACGCCCCGACGTCGGCGAGGCCGCGGACGAGACCTGGGAGCGCGTCGTCGGGCACTGCGAGGAGCGCGAGCTCGGCGCGCTCGACGACCTGCGGCACCTCGAGCACCGGGACGCCCGCGAGGAGCGTCTCGATGCGCTCGCGCGACGCCTCGGAGATCCCGCTCGCGCCGACCACCGCGTGCCCGGTCGCGCGCAGCGCGCTGCCGAGCACCGCGCCGACCCGGCCCGCGCCGACGACCCCGACGCCGAGGCGTCCCGGGCGCGGGCCGGCCGCGCTCACGGCTGCTCCCCGTCCGCGGGTCGCCCCTCGCCGGGTTCCGCTCCGGGCGCCGTCGCGGTCGCGACGGCGGGCTCCAGCGGCACGTCCTCGCGCCGCATCCACAGCTCGGGCCCGGCGTGCGCGCGGGCCTGGCGCGCACGCGCGGCCTGGGTGTCCAGGAGGCGCGCGGCGTCGGCGGAGTCCAGGTGGTACACCTTCGGCGAGATCGGGCCGGGCGTCGAGTGCACGGCGAACGTCGCGACGTCGAAGCGGCGCTGCAGCGGCCCCTGCTCGAGGCCGATCGACTGCGTGCGCTCGTGCGGCACCACGACGAGCGCGCGGAAGACGCGGCCGGACCGCAGCAGCAGGGCGCGGTCGGTGACCGCGAACGCGTGGCGTCGCCACGACACGGGGTCGAGGAGGCGCGAGCGACGCGGGCTCGCCACGTAGTGCTCGCCCGCGTCGAGGCCCACGAGCCCCTCGTCGAGCAGGGCGCGGGGGTCGGGCGTCCCGAGGTCGGGCAGCACGAGCCAGAGGGCGGCGAGCGCCTCGTCGCGCGTCCCGACGGGCAGCAGGACGCTCTTGGTCTCCGATCCGTCGGAGCTCGCGCCGTACCCCGCGACGTTGACGTCGACGCGCCACCAGTCCGGGCCCCGCCAGAACGGGCCCTGCTTGAGGCGCACGGCCTGGACGCGACCGGGCGGGATGGTCTGCGAGCGCGTCTCGAGCAGGCCGTGGCGCAGGCGGATGCCGTCGGGCGAGATCGCCGACCGGAACCCGAACTCGCCCGTGAACCGCGAGAAGAGGTAGCCGCCGAAGCCGAGGACGGCGGGCAGCGCGCTGAACAGGACGCTGATCTCGCGCGTACCGACCACGACGCCGACGATCCCGAGGATGCCGAGCAGCAGGCCCACCGTCGCGCCCGAGCGCAGGAGCGAGGCGACGAGCCGCCCGGGCTGCACCGCGGTGACGGGCTGCTCGGGGGCCTCCGGTGCCCCGAGCCCTTCCACGCCGATCGCGGCGCCGCCCGGGCCACGGTCCACGCCGTCCCCCACGGACCCGCCGGCGGTCGTCGCGCCCGTCGTCGGCGTGCCGGGCGCCGTCGTGCCGGGCGCCGTCGTGCCGGCGGACGCGGTGCCCGCGGTGCGACCGACGCGCAGGCCGGCCGCACGGGCGAGGAGGTCGTTGCGCAGCCGGTTCGCCTCCGTCTCCTTGAGGAACCCGAGCTTCACGCCGGAGTCGGCACCGCCGGCGACCTCGAGCTTGAGCTCCGCCAGGCCGAAGAACCGCGCGACGAGCGGCTGCACGACGTCGATGGCCTGGAGCCGGTCGAGCCGGGCCTTGCGCTGCTGCCGGAACAGCACGCCGGTGCGCAGGTGGACGGACTCGTCGTCGATCGCGTAGCTCGTCATGCGCCAGGCGAGAGCGGAGTACCCGAGCCCCACGAGCCCGACCGCGAGGATGCCGAGCAGGATCATCCACCACCGGTCTCCCTCGAGGAAGTTCTCCCCTTCCGGGAGCCCGTTGAGGGTCTGCTGCCCCACGACGACCAGCAGCACCGCGATGACCGTCCAGCCGCGCACGAGCGGGGTGACGGGGTGGACCCGGTGCCACTCGAGCCCGGCGACGGCCGGGGTCGCCTCGTCGTGCGTCCGGTCAGGGCCCGGACCGGACGGCGCCTCGGTCCCGGGCACGGGGCGCTCGGCGCTCACAGGCCCGCCAGCCTCGCCTCGCCGCGCGACGCGAGACGGTCGCGCAGGCGCTCGGCCTCCGCGGGCTCGAGGCCGTCGATCGTCGCGTCGGTGGAGGCGGACGCCGTGTGGAGCTGGACCTGCGCGATCCGGAGCCTGCGCGCGAGCGGACCGGCCTGGACGTCGACGTACTGCATGCGCCCGTACGGCACCACGACGAGCGTGCGGAACATGATGCCCGTGCGGATGAGCAGGTCGTCGTCGCGCTCGGCGTACCCGATCGCGCGCACCTGCCGCGGGACGAGGATCGCCGCCCACAGGCCGAGGAGCGCGAGCACGCCGAGGACGAGCCACTGCCACCAGTGCGGGAGCGCGACCGCGAGGACGATCACGACCACCGCCGGCACCGCGAGCGTGATCCCCACCGACAGCAGGCGCGCGGTGATCAGGCGCGGCGACACGCGGGTCCACGTGATCCCGGGCGGGTCGAACGGGCCGGTGCCCTGGGGAGCCAGGTCTGGAGCAGGGTCGGTCATGTCTCGATTCTCCCATCGGTACCGGTCCGGCACTGCGCGCAGGGCCGCACGGCCCAGCCGCCGCGGCGCAGGACCATCAGGCCGGTGTGCTTGCCCCGGGCGTCTCCGGGTCCTGGCGGGACGTCGATCCCTCGCGGCTCTCGCCGTGCTCGTCGGGCGGGAGCTGGCAGAACCGTTCCACCACGAGCCCGACGACGGCCAGCACCACCGCGCACCCGGCCGCGACGCCCGCGGCGACCGCACGGTCGCGGAACGCGTCGATCGAGAGGTCCGGCAGCGCCGCGACCACCTGTGCGCCGTACCACCCGACGAGCAGCGCACCGGTGAGCGCGGCCGCCTTGGCGAGGACGAAGGTGCGGGCGGCGCGGATCGCGTCGAGCGACGGCCGCTTCCCCCTCAGGTACGCACGCACCGCCCACCCGGCCCAGAAGACCGCCCCCGCGAGGACGAGGATCGCCACGTCGACGACCCACGGCACCGCGGGCAGCAACGTGCCGCGGGACTGCAGCGTGCGCACGAGGAACCACCCCACGACCGCCGTGGCGAGCGTGACGAGCAGCAGCGTGCGGACCGCGGTGCGCCGCATCAGCGCTGGGCGTCGGGAGCGGTACCGGACACCGGCGGGAACGGTGGCCACGGGTCCGCGGCCGGGTGCAGCGCCGAGTCCGCGAGCGGGCCGGGTGCCGACGCCGGGGTGCCGCCCGAGACGGGGGCGAACGGCACGGAGCGGATGATGCCGTCCTCCGTCGGGGCGGTGTCACCTGCGCGTTCGGCTGCCGGGGCCACCGGGTCGAACGCCGCGTCCGCCGGAGCGCTCGCCGGGCCGAAACCCGGGTCCGCGGGAGCGTTCACCGGGCTGAAGACCGGGTCCGCCGGAGCGCTCACCGGGCTGAACGCGGGAGCGGCGGCGGGCGCCGAGCCGTGCGCGGGCTGCTCGGGACCCGTTGCCCCGGGGGCGGGGAACGGCGGGACTGCCGGTGCGGCCGGGTCGTCCTGGGTGACCTGCGCGACGCCGTCGGACACCGGTGCGAAGACCGGACGCAGCTCCTGGACGTGGGTCTGCGGTGGCGCGACCGGCAGCGACGCGCCCGAGGCGGGCTGCTGGACCGGCGGCTGGGCCGCCCCCGCCTGCGGCGGAGCCTGCTGCGGCGGCGGCTGGTGCGCCGGCTGCTGCTGGGCGGGCGGCTGCTGCGGCGCGACCTGCTGGGGCCCGACCTGCCGGGGCGGCGGCACCGGCTGCGGTGCCTCCTGCGACGGTGCGGCCTGCTCCTGGGCGGGAGCCTCGAACACGGGCCGGCGGGTCACGTGCTCCTGCACGGCGGGCGGCACGGGGGCGGGCCCCGGTGCCGGCGGCACGAACGCGCGCGGCGCGGCCGGGGACGGCTCGTCCGGCGGGTCGACCGGGACGGCCGCAGGTGCCTGCGCGGTCGCGTCGGTGCTCCCGGTCGCGACGTCCGTCCCGCCCTCGGGCGCGGCGTCGGTCAGCCAGTCGAGCGCGAGCCAGCGGATGCCGCCACGGTCCGGCGCCGTCGCGGCGAGCGCGGCCACGGGCCCCCCACCGAGCCCGGGCAGCACGGCGTCCGGGTCGATCTGGGACCACGGCTCGAGGACGAACGCCCGCTCGTGCGCGCGGGGGTGCGGCAGCTCGAGGTCGTCGGCCACGGCGGTGAGCGACCCGTACACGATGAGGTCGACGTCGAGCGTGCGCGGTCCCCAGCGCTCGTCGCGCACCCGTCCGTGCGCCTGCTCCACGGCCTGGCACGCGTGCAGCAGGTCGCGGGCGGCCAGCCGGGTGCGCGCGAGCAGCACGGCGTTGAGGAAGTCGGGCTGGTCCGGGCCGCCCACCGCGGCCGTGCGGGCCAGCGGGGAGACCTCCGTGATCTCGAGCCCGGAGATCCGGTCGAGGTCCTGGATGGCGTCGCGCAGCGTCTCCTGGGCGTCGCCGAGGTTCGAGCCGAGCGCGAGCACGACGTCGACGAACGCCGCGGGGACGTCGTCCATGCGGTCGTGCTCGACCGGATCGGGCGCGACGGGCTCCGCGGCGACCGGTTGCGGCGGCTCCGGCGGCGCGGCAGGCGCGGTCGGCCCGGCGGCGACCGACCCCGTGACGTGCTCCGCCGGCGCGGGGACGTCCGCAGGCGCGGCAGGCACGTGCTCGGCCGCGACGGGTTCGGGCGCCGGCACCGCGGTCGTCGGGGCGTCGTACGGCGTGCCGAGCTCGGCGCCGTACGGCGCGCCCTCGGGGAGGGCGGTCCGGGGGTCGGCGGGGACGGCGTCGGCCCGCTCGGCGGGCCCCTCGGGCGGAGCCGGGGCGGCCGCCTGCTCCGGGCTCGGAGCGGGCAGCGCCTCGGACACGCCGAGGGGCGCGTCCGCCGGGTGCGGTACGTACCCGACCGCGTCGACCGCGGGCGCCTCGCGCGTCGCGTCGGCGTCGTCGGGCTCGGGCAGGTCCGCGACGTGCCCCGCGGAGGACGCGGGCTGCTCGTCGGGCACCTCGGAGCCCTCCGGGCCGTGGGCGTCGGGCGGCTCGGGCGCGGACCTCTGCTCGACGGCGATCGCGCCGGTCGGCGGGATGCTCGGCGGCATGACGTCGGGCGCGGGTGCGAGCGCGATCGGCTCCTCGGCCGCGGGCCGGTTGTGCACGCCCTGGATGAGGGCGGGCGCGACCGACCCGACGGGGATCGGTCCCATCGCGTGCGTCTCGGGACGCCGGACCGGCGGCGCGACCACCGGCACGACCACGCGGTCACGGCGGATGACGACCTCGACGTCCTCGAACGGCACGGTGATCGGCGCCTGCGGCTTGTGCACGGCGACGTCGACCGCGACGACGTCCTGGTGCGTGAGGATGGTCGCCGCGATGCGCTCGGCCACCGTCTCGACCAGGTCGGCGGGTGACCCGGCGAGGACCGCGACGACGTCCTCGGCGACGCCCGCGTAGCTCACGGTCCGGGCGAGGTCGTCCCCGCTCGCGGCGGCGCGCGTGTCGAGGTGGAGCACGACGTCGGCCCGGAAGAGCTGGCCCTCGACCTTCTCGTGCTCGTACACCCCGTGGTGCCCCGTGGCGCTCAGGCCGGTGAGGCGGATCCGGTCGAACGGCCGTCCTTCGGCGTCGAGGACCGCCCCTGCGAACGCTGTGGTCACGTCGTGCTCCCGTCCGGCGATGGGACGCGTGCCACCCGCCTGGCCGGCGGACGGTCGTGTCGGTCCCGTGTCGTGTGTGCCGTGTGTCGTTACGTGCTGCTGTGCTGTGCCGGGCCGCCGCGTCGCGGGACCCTCGTCGCCCATCCTGCTAGGTCGTGGCCCGCGCCGTCGAGTCGCCGCCGGTCCCCGGACGCGCACCGACCTCGACGGCCGTCCCGGTGCCGGTCCTCGTGTCGATCTCGGCGCCCGTCTCGGTGCCCGTCTCCGTGCCGATCGTGGTGCCGCTCTCGGCGCCGGTCCGTCCCGCGCGCGACCAGGCGGCCACGACCCGGACGGCGTCGGCCGACGCGCGGACCGAGTGCACCCGCACGCACCACGCGCCCGCCGCGGCGGCGAGGGTCGTGACCGCGGCGGTCGCGTCGTCGCGCAGCAGGGGCGGGACGGGTCGACCGTCCGACCGGGCGAGCAGGTGCCCCAGGAAGCGCTTGCGCGACGCACCGACGAGCACGGGCAGCCCGAGCTCCTCGAGCTCGCCGAGACGTGCGAGGAGCGGCCAGTTCGACGCCCCCGACTTCGAGAACCCGAGGCCCGGGTCGAGCACGAGCTGGTCGCTTCGTACCCCCGCGGCGAGGAGGGCCGTCACGCGCGCGGCGAGCTCGTCGCGCACGTCCGTCACGACGTCGTCGTACTCCTCGAGGTCGTCCATGACGTCGGCGTGGCCGCGCCAGTGCATGCAGACGTACGCGACCCCGGTGCGCGCCACGACGTCCGCCATCGCCGGGTCGGCGAGCCCGCCGGAGACGTCGTTGACGATCCGCGCCCCCGCCGCGACGGCCTGCTCCGCGACCACCGCGCGCGTCGTGTCGACGCTGACGACCGCCCCGCCCGCCGCGAGGGCGGACACGACGGGCAGCACCCGCGCCAGCTCGGCCTCGACGGGGACCCGGGTGGCCCCGGGCCGGGTGGACTCACCCCCGACGTCGAGGATGTCCGCGCCCTCGCCGAGCAGCTCCCGGCCGTGCGCGACGGCCGCGTCGGGCTCGTACCACGCGCCGCCGTCGGAGAAGGAGTCGGGCGTGACGTTGACGACGCCCATGACGAGCGTCCGGCCCACGCCCGCGAGCTCCTCGAGACCGGCGACCACGGTTCTAGCGCCCCAGGATGAGGCTCATGGCCTCGGCCCGTGTCGCCGCGTCGCGCATCTGGCCCCGCACCGCCGAGGTCACCGTGCGCGACCCCGGCTTGCGCACGCCGCGCATGGACATGCACAGGTGCTCGCACTCGACCACGACGAGCGCCCCGCGCGGCTGCAGGTGCTCCACGAGCGCGTCGGCGATCTGCGACGTGAGACGCTCCTGCACCTGGGGCCGCCGCGCGAACACCTCGACGAGGCGCGCGAGCTTGGACAGCCCGGTGATGCGCCCGTCGACGTTGGGGATGTAGCCGACGTGCGCGACGCCGTGGAACGGGACGAGGTGGTGCTCGCACGTCGAGTACAGCTCGATGTTCTTGACGAGGACCATCTCCTCGTGACCGAGGTCGAACGTCGTCGTGAGGACGTCGGACGCCTCCTGCCGCAGCCCGGCGAAGATCTCCCGGTAGGCGCGCGCGACGCGGGCGGGGGTGTCGCGCAGGCCCTCGCGGTCCGGGTCCTCGCCCACCGCGACGAGGAACTCGCGGACGGCGGCCTCGGCGCGCTCCTGGTCGTAGGGCGGCACGTCCACGGCCGCGCGCAGGTCGCCCGCCGGGTGGATGCTCCCGCTCCCCCGCACGACCTCGCCCGTCACGTCACCCATCAGCCCTGCCCGGGGTCGCGCACGTCGGTGATCTCCGGCCCGCCCTCGCCGCGACCCAGGGCCCGGTCGAGCGGGCTGTCGGCGGGGACCTCGCCGATGCGCTCCGGCGGGAGCTCGTCGCTCGCGGCGGCGGCCTCGTCCTGCGGGATCACGGGTGAGCCGTTCTGCGCCGCCTTCTCCGCCTCGGTGAGCACGGGCCCGCGCTGCGAGACCGAGCGCTGCTCGCTCGAGAGCCAGACGTCGCGCGCGTCGCGCTTGACGACGGGCGCGAACACCCGCGCGAGCTCGGCCTGGTTGAGCGTCTCCTTCTCGAGGAGCTCCAGGACGAGCGCGTCGAGCACCTCGCGGTACTGGGTCAGCACCTCCCACGCCTCGTCGTGCGCGGCCTCGACGAGCTTGCGCACCTCGTGGTCGACCGTGCCGGCGACGGACTCGGAGTAGTCGCGCGTGTGCCCCATGTCACGGCCCATGAACGGCTCGCCCGAGCCGGTGCCGAGCTTGATCGCGCCGACGCGCTCGCTCATCCCGTACTCGGTGACCATCTTCTTGGCGATGGCGGTCGCCTTCTCGATGTCGTTCGAGGCCCCGGTGGTCGGGTCGTGGAACACGAGCTCCTCGGCGACGCGACCGCCCATGGCGTAGGCGAGCTGGTCGAGCAGCTCGTTGCGCGTCGTCGAGTACTTGTCCTCGGTCGGCATGACCATCGTGTACCCGAGCGCGCGGCCGCGCGGCAGGATCGTCACCTTGGTGACCGGGTCCGTGTAGCGCATCGCCGCGGCGACGAGGGCGTGGCCGCCCTCGTGGTACGCCGTGATCTTCTGCTCCTTGACGTTCATCACGCGCGTGCGCTTCTGCGGTCCGGCGACGACGCGGTCGATCGCCTCGTCGAGCGCGCGGTCGTCGATGAGCTGCGCGCCGCTGCGGGCGGTGAGCAGCGCGGCCTCGTTGAGCACGTTCGCGAGGTCGGCGCCGGTGAAGCCCGGCGTGCGCCGCGCGACCGCCATGAGGTCGATCTCGGGGACGATCGGCTTGCCCTGGGCGTGCACGCGCAGGATCGCCTCGCGGCCCTTGAGGTCGGGGGCCTCGACGGCCACCTGCCGGTCGAAGCGGCCCGGGCGCAGCAGCGCCGGGTCCAGGATGTCGGGGCGGTTCGTCGCCGCGATGAGGATGACGTTCGCCTTGACGTCGAACCCGTCCATCTCGACGAGGAGCTGGTTGAGCGTCTGCTCGCGCTCGTCGTGCCCGCCGCCCATGCCGGCACCGCGGTGGCGGCCGACGGCGTCGATCTCGTCGACGAAGATGATGGCCGGCGCGTTCTCCTTGGCCTGGTTGAACAGGTCGCGCACGCGGCTCGCGCCCACGCCGACGAACATCTCGACGAAGTCCGAGCCGGAGATCGAGTAGAACGGCACGCCCGCCTCGCCGGCGACGGCGCGCGCGAGCAGCGTCTTGCCGGTGCCGGGAGGCCCGTAGAGCAGCACACCCTTGGGGATCTTCGCGCCGACGGCCTGGAACTTGTCGGGCTCCGCGAGGAACTCCTTGATCTCGTGGAGCTCCTCGACCGCCTCGTCGGCGCCCGCGACGTCCGCGAACGTCACCTGCGGCGTGTCCTTGGAGACGAGCTTGGCGCGGGACTTGCCGAAGCCCATGACGCGAGACCCGCCGCCCTGCATGCGCGACAGCAGGAACCAGAAGAGCACGCCGATGATGAGGAACGGGATCAGCAGCCCGAGCAGGGAGGACCAGAACGACGGCTGGGCCACCTCCGAGTTGTACCCGTCCGGCGGGTCGGCGGCGACGACGGCGTCCACGACGGCCTCGCCCTGGGGCGCGACGTAGTAGAACTCGACGTTCTTGCCCTTGTTCTCCTCGGAGTCCTCGCCCTCGTCGACGACGAAGTCCTCGGACAGGGTGAGGCGGACCCGCTGGTCGCCGTCCACGATGAGGGCCTGGTCGACGGTGTCGCCCGCGAGCAGCTCGAGGCCCGCGGACGTGTCGATGCGCTGGACGGTCGGGCGCGACAACGTCGCGAAGGCGATCCACAGGATCACGAGGCCCAGGACGATCCAGACGATCGGCCCACTGAGAATCTTCTTGATGTTCATCGGCGACGGGGCGTGCGCCCCGGATCCCTCCGCTCGCGCAAGTGTTCGGGCTCGAAACTACACTCTGGACCTTGACGCCCGCTGGGGATCACGCCTCTGTTCGCCCAGGGCGTGGACCCGGTCCGCACGGTGGCGGCCCACGGCGGACCGGGCGCCGACCGACGTTCAGCTCTGGTACACGTGCGGCGCGAGCGTGCCGACGAACGGCAGGTTCCGGTACTTCTCCGCGTAGTCGAGCCCGTACCCCACGACGAACTCGTTGGGGATGTCGAAGCCGACGTAGCGCACGTCGACGTCCGTCTTCGCGGCGTCGGGCTTGCGCAGCATCGCCGCGATCTCGACCGACGCCGGTCCGCGCGAGCGCAGGTTCGACAGGAGCCAGGAGAGCGTGAGGCCGGAGTCGATGATGTCCTCGACGATGAGCACGTTGCGACCCGTGAGGTCCGCGTCGAGGTCCTTGAGGATCCGCACGACGCCCGACGACTTGGTGCCCGAGCCGTACGACGACACCGCCATCCAGTCCATCTCGACGTGGCTGTGCAGGCGCCGCGCGAGGTCGGCCATGACCATCACCGCGCCCTTGAGCACGCCCACGAGCAGGAGGTCCTTGCCTGCGTAGTCGCGGTCGATCTGCTCGGCGATCTCGTCGAGCCGCGCACCGAGCTGCTGCTCGGTGAGCAGGACGTTCTCGAGGTCGCCTGCGACGTCCGATGCTTCCACGGGGTCACTCCTGAGCTGTGGGGAGGGTGGGGTCGAGGTCCCGGGACGGTCTCGCCGGGCCCAGGGAAAGCCTGCCACACGCGCGAGCGGCCCTCAGGTCGCCCGGGAGGTGCGCGGGTCCCTGGCCCCGCCACGCGGTGACGAGCGCGTCGAGCGCGTCGACGTGCCGGGCGAGCAGGTCGCCCGCCGGGCAGCCCGCGCGCACGGCGGCGGACCGCAGCGCACGACGCCGCAGGGCCGGGTGCGCGGCGGCGAGCACCTCGGCGTCGAGCACCACGCGCGTGCCGTCGGGCGTCGCCCGCTCCCCCGCCGGGCCCGCCGCGACCGGCGCCGCGAGCGCGCCGGCGAGGAGGTCCGCCGCGAGCGCGTCGAGCAGGTCGGCGTCGTCGCGCAGCAGGTCCGCCGTGCGCGCGAGCGCGGGCACCGCCCCGGGGCCGAGGACGTCGACGAGCGCGGGGACGACGCGCGCACGCACCTGCGAGCGCAGGGGCAGCCCGGCGACGTCGGCCCCGCGGGCGGGTGCGTGCGCCGGTGCGCCGTTGGTCGGGTCGTCCCACCAGCCGAGCCCGAGGGTGCGGCACACGGCCTCGGTCTGGGCACGCCGCAGCGCGAGGAACGGGCGCCGGTAGACGCCACGCCGTCGCGCCATCCCCGCGAGCGAGCGGGCCCCCGCGCCGCGCGCGAGCCCGAGCAGCACGGTCTCGGCCTGGTCGTCGAGCGTGTGGCCGAGCAGCACGACGGCGCCGGCGTGCGCGGCGGCCGCGGCGTCGAGCGCGCCGTACCGTGCGGCCCGCGCGTCGGCCTCCGGCCCGTCCCCGTCCTGCACGACGACGCGGCGCACCTCGACCGGGTCGAGCCCCAGGTCGCGGCACCGCGCGGCGGCGTCCGCCGCGACGGCGGCGCTGCCCGGCTGCAGGCCGTGGTCGACGACGATCGCGCCCGCCCGGAGCCCGAGCCGGGGCGCGACGAACGCCGTGGCCGCGGCGAGCGCCGTCGAGTCGGCGCCGCCGGAGCAGGCGACGAGCACGAGGGCGCCGGGCTCGAGGTCCGCGAGCGCACCGCGCACGGCTCGGCGTGCGTCGGCGACGACCGGCGCGGGTCCGCCCACGACCTCAGCCGTGCACGCGGCGCACCCAGGCGCGCGCGTCGGCGATCTCGCGGGCGGTGGGCAGGTTCTCGGGCGACGCCCACACGGCGTTGAACCCCTCGCGCCCCACCTGCTTCTCGACGGCGCGCACGAACGCCGCGCCGTCGCGGTACTGCGCGATCTTGGCGTCCATGCCGAGCAGGCGGCGCAGGACGACGTCGAGGCCCGCGCCGCCCGCGCCGTCGCGCCGGGCCTCGAACTTGCGCCGGATGCTCCGTACGGTGCGGACCGTGCGCGGCCCGACGGCGTCCATCGCCACGTCGGCGTGCCCCTCGAGCAGCGCCATGACGGCGGTGACGTCGGCCAGGCGGTCCTGCTCGTCGGGCGTGAGGAGCCCGTCGACGAACGTCGCGCCCTCCCCGCGCACGGCGTTGAGCACGGCCCGGCCGACCGTCGCGAGCTTCTCCCGCAGGCGTGCCTCGGCGAGGCGGCGCGAGGAGCCGGAGAGCTCCGTGAGGAGGTCGCCCGCGCGGGTGCGCAGGTGGTCGGCGAGCCACGGGGCGGCGGCGAACTGGAGCGCGTGCGTCTGCTCGTGCAGGCACACCCAGAGGCGGAAGTCGGCAGGGACGAGGTCGAGCGCGCGCTCGACCTGGAGCACGTTGGGCGCGACGAGGACGAGCCGCCCGGGCGAGCCGTCGGCCGTGGGGTGCGTCGCGCCGTCGGGCACGACCGCGGCCGCGGGATCACCGGCGCCGATCCCGCTGTACGGGTCGAACTGGCCGAGCACACGGCTCGCGAGAACAGCGAGCACGGACCCCACCTGGGCGGCCCCGACGAGCGCCGTCGCCGCGGGGACCCGACCGCCCTCCCCGACGAGCGCGTCCGCCACGCCACCGGTGAGCGAGGCCATGATCTCGGTGTTCGCGCGCGCCCAGCGGACGCGGTCGACGACGTACACGGTGCCGAGCCCGGTCCGGGCGGCGCCCGTGGCCGGGAGCATGCGCGTCACCTCGAGCACGTGCGGGACGGCGGCGTCCGCGGCCGTGCGCAGCCCGTCGACGAGGTCCGCGAGCTCGTCGCGCGACGCCTGCGGGCCCGGGCGCGCGAGCCGGCCCGCGATCTGAGCGGCGGCCGACCAGTCCACGATCGACGCGTCACCGGGCGAGCGTCCGTCCTGCTCCACGAGGGTCACCGCCTCACCGTAACCCGCGTCGTGCGGGGCGGAACGCGGTCAGGCGGCGCAGCCGCACCCGGCGAGGGAGGCGACGAAGTCGTCGAAGATGATGCGGGCGCCGTAGGTGCCGCCGTCGGGGACGGCGTCGGCCATGAGGGAGAACACGAGGAGGCGGTCGTCGGCGGTGACCACGGTCCCGGCGAGCGAGGTGATGTTCGGCAGGCTCCCCGTCTTGGCGCGCACGACGCCGCGGCCCGCGTTGGCGAGGTAGCGCTCGCCCAGCGTCCCGGAGAGCCCGGCGACCGGCAGCCCGATCGCGCCGGGTCGCAGCTGCGGGTGCGCCGGGTCGGCCAGCAGGCCGACGACCTCGTCGAGCTGGGCGGGCGTGACGACCGAGCCGTCGCCGAGGCCGGACAGGTCCGCGAGGCTCGCGCCCGAGAGGGCGACGCCGAGCCCCTCGACCGACGCCCGCACCGCCTGGGTCGCGGCGTCGGCGGAGCCCGGCAGGCCGGCGTCGAGCGCGACGAGGCGCCCCACGACCTCGGTGATCGTGTTGTCGGAGTGCTGCAGCAGGTAGGCGACGACCTCGCTCAGCGGCGCGGACTCCACCTCTCCGACCGTGCGGCCCTCGTCCGGCGCCGGGGCGCGCGCGACGTCCCCCTCCACGGTGATCCCCTGCTCGGCGAGCGCGGCGACGAACACGTCGGCGGCGGCCTTCGCCGGGTCCTCCGCGCGGGGCGCGTACTCCTCGTCCGTGAGCCGTGCGATGTTCACCGCGAGCGCGGCGACGGGCGCGACGTAGCCGTTGCGCACGCTCAGCGGGTCGACCGTGGGCGCGACGGCCGTGCCGGTGAAGAGCGTGTCGTCGAGCCGCAACGAGATCGTCGTGCGGCCCGTGAGGCGCAGCTCGCCCGCGACCTGGGCCGCGAGGTCGGCGAGGCCGGCACGCCCGTTGACGGCCGTCGGGTCGCCGGCTCCGGCGGCCAGCATCATGTCGCCGCCGCCCACGAGGTACAGCGTCTCCTGCCCTTCGAGGACGGCACGCGTCGGGAGCGTCGTGCTCCCGCCGGGCGACGTGAGCGCCGCGGCGGCCGTGAGGGTCTTGAGCGTGGACGCCGGCACGTGACCGGTGCTCTCCGCGCTCGCGCCCAGCACGTCGCCGGTCGTCGCGTCGGTCACCAGGACGCCGACCCGCGGGCCCAGCCGCGCGTCGGCCACCAGGGCGTCGACCAGGCCCTGCACGGCGCCGGCGTCCGGTACCGGCGCGGCGCCGGCGAGCGCGGGCAGCCCGGTCTCGAGCGCCGGGGCGGCGACGGCGCCCGGCGCGTCGGGGAACGGGTTCGGCTCGGGCCACGCGGGCGCGGTCGTGAGCAGCCCGGGCACGACGTCGTTCGCGTCCGCGACGAGGTAGCCGCCCGTGAGCGCGAGCACGACGCCGACCGCCACGCCCGTGCGCGTCCCCCAGCCCATGCTCCTCCCTCGGTCCGGCCCGCTCCGGCGGGCGTGGCCCGCCGCGTCGGTCGGTCGGACCGGGTGCGGGCACGTGCGCATTATCACTCAGCGCGCAGGCCTGACGGGCCCGCACGGACCCTCGCGGGTGAACAGCACGTGTCACACTAGTTCCCGCACGACGGCGTGGTCCGTCGTCCACATGACCCAGCCACCGCCCGAGCGTCGCGGTGCCGGTACGACTGGAGGAAGCAGTGGAGTTCGACGTCACGATCGAGATCCCCAAGGGGCAGCGCAACAAGTACGAGGTGGACCACGCGACGGGCCGTATCCGGCTCGACCGCATGCTCTTCACGTCGACGCGCTACCCGGACGACTACGGGTTCATCGAGGGGACGCTCGGCGAGGACGGCGACCCGCTGGACGCTCTCGTGCTGCTCGAGGAGCCGACGTTCCCGGGCTGCCTGATCCGCTGCCGCGCGCTCGGCATGTTCCGCATGCGCGACGAGGCCGGCGGCGACGACAAGGTGCTCTGCGTCCCCACGGGCGACCAGCGCGCCGCGTGGCGCCAGGACATCGACGACGTGTCCGACTTCCACCGCCTGGAGATCCAGCACTTCTTCGAGGTCTACAAGGACCTCGAGCCGGGCAAGTCGGTCGAGGGCGCGCACTGGACCGGGCGCGCCGAGGCGGAGGCCGAGATCGAGCGCTCCATCCAGCGCGCGATCGACAGCGGGTACCACACGCCGGGTCACTGAGACCCCGCCGCAGCACCGCACGACGGCGGCCGCCCACCTCGCGAGGTGGGCGGCCGCCGTCGTCCGTCAGGGCCGGCCCGCGTACGGCATCGCGTCGGCCCAGCGCATGGCGACCTCGTGGACGGGGCTGCCCGGCTGGCGGGCCTCGATCATCATCCCGTTCCCGGTGTACATGGCGACGTGGCGGATCGTCGAGGGATCGGACGTGTTGCTCGCGTAGAAGATGAGGTCGCCGGGCCGGAGCTGGTCGTACGGGATCTTCCGGACGCGCTGGTACTGCGAGCGCGACGTCCGGGTGATGTCGACGCCCGCGGCCGACCACGCACGGGACGTGAGACCCGAGCAGTCGTACCCCGGTCCGGTACCCCCGTACACGTACGGTGCGCCGAGCTTCGTGCGCGCCCACGCGACCGCGGCGTGCCCTTGCGCGGCGCTCCCGAGGCCGGTGCCCGGCGGGGGTGTGACGACGGGCGGAGGAGCGGGAGCAGGCGCCGGTGCGGGCGCGGGAGCAGGCGCCGGTGCGGGCGCGGGTGCCGGTGCGGGCGCGGGTGCCGGTGCCGGGTTCCTGGCGGGCGGTGCGGCGGGTGCGGCGGGCGTGGCGGGAGCCGCGGTCGCGCCGGGCGACCCCTCGGTGCCGGACGACGTGGCGGGCGGTGCCTCGACCCGCGCCCGCGCCGCCGCCTCGCGCTCGGCGGCCGCCTGGGCGTCGAGCGCGTCCTGCCGCTCGCGCTCGGCCTCGACGCTGGTCGCGCGGGCACGGGCGAGCTCGCCGAGCAGCACCTCGCGGCGTGCGGCCGACTCGCGCACCGCCTCGTCGAGGACGGTGGACGACACCTGCGCGGCGGCCAGCGCGTCCCGGGCACGGGTCTCGACCTCGCCCTGGTGCTCGACCGCGGCGTCCGCGCGGGCCCGTGCCGTGTCGGCGACGGCGCGGGCGGTCGCGTGCGCGTCGACCGCGCGCCCCGCGGTGCGGCCGACGACGCGCTCGACGTTCTCGCGCGAGACCACCTCCGAGACGCCGTCGGAGTCCAGCACGGCGCGCAGCGCGTCGAGCTCGGACGATCCCTGGCGCGAGGCACGGAACAGCGCGGCGACGGCCGAGCGCGCGTCCGACTCGCCGGCCTCGGCGGTCTCGCGCGCCTCCTGCGCGTCACGCACCTCCGCGTCCGCAGCGGCCAGCTCCGCCTGGGCGGTCGCGTACTCCTCGGCAGCGGTCTCCACCGCCGCCTCCGCCGCGGCGCGCCGGTCGGCGAGGCCGGCGAGCTCGCGCTCGACCGCCGCGACGTCCCGGGCGGCGCCGTCGACGGCCTCGTGCGCCTGGTCGACGTCGTCCTGCGAGGGAGGGTCGGCGACCGCGGACGACGCGAGACCGATCCCGAGCGCGAGAGCGAGCAGGCCCGCGGTACCGGTGGTGGCGAGCCGGCGGCGCCCGGCGACCGGACGTCGGTCGTCCGGGGCCCGACCCGGGCCGCCGCCGACCGGAGCGTCCGCCGTCCCGTGGTTCATCACACCTCCCCGGCGCGTCTTGTTGACAGCACCCGCACGAGTCTGCCCGGAACCCCCAGGGTGCGCGATCTGAACGCGCGTCGCCTTCTCAGCATGTGGTCTCGCATCGCGAGACACCTCTGGCGCCCGCCGCTGCCGCGACCTAGCCTCGCGTCATGACTCGTCGAATGTGTTGCTGATCCCAGCGCACGTTCGCCTGCCCACGAGCCGTCGTCGACGACGCCGCTCGACGAGGGCATCCCGTCCCGTGTGCGCCCACCGCCGCGGTCGACGGCTGCGCGTCCCCGCGTCCGCCCGCCCCCGTGGCACCGTCCGTCCGGCGCCCCCGCGCGCCGTCGTACCCACCACCCCCGCAGGAGCCCGCCATGAGCACCGAGAACGCCCCCGCCTGGTCCTTCGAGACGCGCCAGGTCCACGCCGGTCAGAGCCCGGACCCGACGACCGGGGCCCGCGCGCTGCCGATCTACCAGACCACGTCGTTCGTCTTCCCCGACGCCTCGGTCGCGGCCGACCGCTTCGCGCTCCAGGACCTCGGTCCGATCTACACGCGCATCGGCAACCCGACCCAGGAGGTCGTGGAGAACCGGATCGCGTCGCTCGAGGGCGGCGTCGGTGCGCTCCTCCTCGCGTCCGGGCAGGCCGCGACGACCTTCGCGATCCTCAACGTCGCCGAGGCGGGCGACCACGTCGTCGCGTCGCCGAGCCTGTACGGCGGCACGTACAACCTCCTGCAGTACTCGCTCGCGAAGCTCGGGGTCGAGACCACGTTCGTCACCGACCCGCACGACCCGCAGGCGTGGCGCGACGCCGTACGCCCGAACACCAAGCTGTTCTTCGGCGAGACGATCCCCAACCCGCAGGCCGACGTCCTCGACATCGAGGCCGTCGCGGCGGTCGCGCACGAGGTGGGCGTGCCGCTGGTCGTGGACAACACCGTCGCGACCCCCTACCTGCTGCGCCCGCTCGAGCACGGCGCGGACGTGGTCGTGCACTCGGCGACGAAGTACCTCGGCGGCCACGGCTCCGCGATCGGCGGCGTGATCGTCGACGGCGGCACGTTCGACTACGCGGCGCACCCTGAGCGCTTCCCGAACTACAACACGCCCGATCCGTCGTACAACGGGCTCGTCTACGCGCGCGACCTCGGCGTCGACGGCATCCTCGGCGCCAACCTCGCGTACGTGCTCAAGGCGCGCGTGCAGCTCCTGCGCGACCTCGGCTCGGCGATCTCGCCGTTCAACGCGTTCCTCATCGCCCAGGGCATCGAGACCCTGTCGCTGCGCGTCGAGCGCCACGTCGCGAACGCGCAGAAGGTCGCCGAGTGGCTCGAGGCGCGCGACGACGTCCGCACCGTGCACTACGCGGGCCTGCCCTCGAGCCCGTGGCACGCCAGGGCGCAGAAGTACCTGCCGCGCGGCGCGGGCGCGGTCCTCGCGTTCGAGCTCGACGGCGGCAGCGAGGCCGGGCAGGCGTTCGTCTCCGCCCTGCAGCTCCACTCCAACGTCGCGAACATCGGCGACGTGCGCTCGCTCGTCATCCACCCCGCGTCGACGACGCACAGCCAGCTCACCGCCGAGGAGCAGACGAAGTCGGGCGTCACGCCGGGCCTCGTGCGGCTCTCGGTCGGCATCGAGCACGTCGACGACATCCTCGCGGACCTCGAGCTCGGCTTCACCGCCGCGAAGCCGGCGCTGGACGCCTGAGGCCCCCCGGACCGACGAGAGCCTGCCGATGACAGATCTGGACAGCCGGGGCGCCCTCGGCGCCCCGGCCGTACAGTGGCCGACGGTGAGCCCCGTGAACGACGACCTCCTCTCCCCCGCCGCCGACGTCGTGGACGCACGCGGCGTCGCGTCCTCCCGCGCCCGGGCCAAGGCCCCGGTCGCCGCGACGGGCGCATGGCGCGAGGGCGACCCGGTCGGTGGGCGGCAGTTCGCGGACGTCGGCACGTTCGACCTCGAGTCCGGCGCCCGCCTGCCCGACGTGCGCGTCGCGTACGAGACGTGGGGCACGCTCGCGCCCGACGGCTCCAACGCCGTCCTCGTCCTGCACGCCCTCACGGGCGACTCGCACGTCGCCGGCCCCGCCGGCGAAGGCCACCGCACGGCGGGCTGGTGGGAGTCTCTCGTCGGCCCCGGCGCCCCCATCGACACCGACCGCTGGTTCGTCGTCGCGCCCAACGTGCTCGGCGGGTGCCAGGGGACGACGGGCCCCGCCTCGATCGCACCGGACGGCGACCCGTGGGGCAGCCGGTTCCCCCGCGTCACGGTGCGCGACCAGGTCGCCGTCGAGATCGAGCTGGCGCGCACGCTGGGGATCGGCTCGTGGGCGCTCGTCGTCGGCGCCTCCATGGGCGGGCACCGGGTCCTGGAGTGGGCGCTCCTCGGCCCCGAGGCGGGCATCGGCGTCGAGGCGATCGCCCCGATCGCGACCACGGCGGCGACGTCGGCCGACCAGATCGCCTGGGCGCACCCGCAGCTCGGCGCCGTGCGCGCCGACCCGCGGTACCGCGGCGGCGACTACTACGACGCCGCGGACGGCGACGGGCCCCACGTCGGGCTCGGCCTGGCACGCCAGATCGCGCACGCCACCTACCGCTCCGCGCGCGAGCTCGACGAGCGGTTCGGCCGGCTCCCGCAGGGCGGCGAGGACCCGTTCACCGACGGGCGCTACGCCGTGCAGTCGTACCTGGACCACCACGGCGACAAGCTCGCGCGCCGGTTCGACGCGAACTCGTACGTCGTGCTCACCGAGTCGATGCTCACGCACGACCTGGGTCGCGACCGCGGTGGTGTCGAGGCCGCGCTCGCCCAGATCACCGCCCGGGCGCTCGTCGTCGCGGTCGACACGGACCGGCTCTTCCTCCCGGCCGACTGCGCCCGCATCGCGGCCGGCATCCCCGGCGCGGAACCGTTGCGGACCCTCACGAGCGAGTTCGGCCACGACGGCTTCCTCATCGAGTTCGACCAGCTCGGCCCGCTCGTCGCGGACTTCCTCCGCGAGCGGGCCCGCACCCCCCGCTGACCGGCACCCGGCGAGCCCTGCGATCGCGCCGACGCGCCGACGCGCCGACGCGCCGTCCGACGGTGCGGCACGATGGGCACATGGACAGCGACGTCACCGAGGCCGCCCAGCACCTGCACGACCAGTGGCAGCGGCTCGACCGCTGGCTGCGCGACCTCGGCGACGAGCTCGACCGGGCCGCCGACCGGCCGAGCGTGCTCGACGCGTGGACGGTCGGCGAGCTCGTCTCCCACCTCGGTCGCGTCATGGAGACGCTCGCGGCGTGCGGCCCCGTCCCGGCCGGCACGGTCCCGCTGAGCCTCGCGGAGTACCTCGGCACCTACCCGGAGCGCGCCGAGGAGATCGGGGACGCGACGCGCGGGCTCGACGCGCGCATCTCCGGCGACCGGCTGGCGAGCGTCGAGCGGTTGGCCGACGGCGGCTTCGCGCGCCTCGACGAGCTCGCCGACCAGACCGTGGTGCAGGCCCGCCGGGGTCCCGTCACGCTGCTCGACATGGTCCGTTCGCGCGTCGTCGAGCTCGTGGTCCACGCGGACGACCTCGCGCGGTCCCTTCCGGAGGTCCAGGCCGACCCCGTGGACCGGGCCGCCCTCGACGCCGTCGCCGCGGAGCTGCTGCGGGTCGTCGTGGCCAGCGGCGGCTGGTCGCTCGAGGTGCGCGACCCCCGCGCGTGGGTGCGGCTCGCGTGCGGGCGCGCGCCGTACGACGTCGACGAGCTGGCCCGGGCGCTCGAGCCGGTGCACACGTCCGAGGCGGTCCCCGACCTGGGCCGCGTGCTCCCCCTGCTCTGATCGCGCGCCGGGCGGGCACGACGACGCTCGCTTCGCCGCGTACGCACGTCGGCCCGTAGGTTGGTGCCATGCTCGCCGCCTACGCCGACCGCATCGACCCCGACGACGCCCTGGCCGGCCTGGTGGTGGGTGACCGGCCGGAGCCGGAACCCCGCGAGCACTGGACGACGGTCGACGTGCGCGCCGCGTCCCTCAACCACCACGACCTCTGGTCGCTGCGCGGGGTCGGTCTCCCGGCCAGCCGGCTCCCCATGATCCTCGGGACCGACGCCGCCGGGGTCGCGCCCGACGGGACCGAGGTGGTCGTGCACGCCGTGATCGGTGCGGACGGGCACGGCGTCGGGCCGGACGAGCGACGCTCGCTCCTGTCCGAGCGGTACCCCGGGACGCTCGCCGAGCGCGTCGCCGTCCCGACCCACAACCTGGTCCCCAAGCCGCCCGAGCTGACGTTCGTGGAGGCGGCGTGCGTCCCGACGGCGTGGCTCACCGCGTACCGCATGCTCTTCACCGTGGCCGGGGCCGCGCCCGGCGACCGCGTCCTCGTCCAGGGGGCGGGGGGCGGCGTCGCGACGGCGGCCACCGCCCTGGGCGCGGCCGCGGGCCTCGAGGTGTGGGTCACGTCCCGGTCGGCCGCCAAGCGCGCGGCCGCCGCACGGCTCGGCGCCGCGGCGACCTTCGAGCCCGGCACCCGGCTGCCCGCCCCGGTCGACGTGGTGCTCGAGACCGTCGGGCAGGCGACCTGGTCGCACTCGCTGCGCTCGGTGCGGCCCGGCGGGACCGTCGTCGTGGCCGGTGCGACGACCGGTGACGCGTCCCCGGCCGAGCTGAGCCGCGTCTTCTTCCACGAGATCCGGGTCCAGGGCGTGACGATGGGGTCGCGCGACGACCTCGCCGCGCTCCTGCGGTTCCTCGCGCGCGGCGAGGTGCGCCCCGTCGTCGACCAGGTGCTGCGGCTCGAGCGGGCACGGGACGGGCTCGCGCGCCTCGCCGCGGGCGACCACTTCGGCAAGGTGGTGCTCACCCCGTGACGTCGCCGGCCTGGGAGCCGGACGTCCTCGGCGACGAGTTCGAGCGGCGCACGATCACGCTCGAGCCGGACGACGAGGGCGACGTCGTCGTCACCGTGGTCCGGCACGTCCCTCCGACGGCCGAGCCGCTCCGCCCGGCGCGCGCGGTGCTCTACCTGCACGGGTGGAGCGACTACTTCTTCCAGACCGAGCTGGCGCGCACGTGGCACGGCCTGGGCGCGGCGTTCTACGCGGTCGACCTGCGCAAGTACGGGCGCAGCCTGCGGCCGCACCAGACCCCGGGCTACGTCGACGACCTCGACGCGTACGACGCCGACATCGCCGCGGGCCTCGACGCGATCCGCGAGGACCTCGGGGTGCACGTCGCGATCATGCTCATGGGTCACTCGACGGGCGGGCTGGTCGCGGCGTTGTGGGCGCACCGGAACCCGGGCGTCGTCCGCGGGCTCGTGCTCAACAGCCCGTGGCTCGAGCTCCAGGGGTCGTCCGTCGCCCGCACGGTGTCCACGCCCGCGATCCGTCAGCTCGCCCGGTTCCAGCCCCGCGCGCCGCTGCCCAGCATCGACCCGGGCTACTACGCCCGCACGCTGCGCGACCGCGACGACGGGGACTGGAACATCGACGACGTCTGGCGGCCCGTCCCGGCGTTCCCCGTCCGGGCCGGATGGCTCCGGGCGGTGATCACCGGCCACGCCCGCGTCGCGGCCGGGCTCTCCATCTCGTGCCCCGTCCTCGTCCTGCTGGCCGAGAGGTCGCTGTTCAGCACGCGCTGGTCGGAGGAGATGCGCAGGGCGGACATCGTGCTCGACGTCGAGCCGCTCGCCCGGCGTGCCTCCCACCTGGGTCGCGTGGTCACCCTGGTGCGCATCCCCGACGGCATGCACGACCTCTCGCTGTCCGCGCCGGAGCCGCGGGCACGCTTCTTCGCCGAGATCGTCCGCTGGTCCGCCGCGTACGGCTGGTCCTGACGCAGGTCAGGCGTGATGCTCCCGGAACGCGTCCGTGAGGGTCGGCCCGTCGTCGGTGCCGAGGCGCCAGACGCTCCACCCGTCGGCGGTGTGCGTGCCCGACGCCGCGACCGCGGCGAGGTCCGGGTGACGGTAGCGCGCGCCGTCGGACAGCTCGATGAACCCGTCCGGCTGGAGCACCGCCTCGAAGCGCTGCCCACGACGCGGGCGGGACCAGACGAGCTGGCGCGGCGTGCCGAGCCTGCGGGCGAGCGCGACGAGGTCGGGGTCGTCCTCGGGGCCGAGCGCGACGTCCGCGGGCGGGGGCGGCGGCGGCACGGGCACGACGTCGCGGCCCACCGGCTCGGGCTCGGCTGCCGGCTCGTAACCGATGCCGAGGTCCACGGGCGGGTGGTAGGACAGCGGGTCGTACGGCCGCTCCGTCGCGGGGGTGCGCTGCTCGCCGTACTCGTGCGTCAGGTACGACTCGCGCGTGCGGATCGACTCCCGGGTCCGGATGGACTCGCGCGTGAGGATCGAGGTGCGCGGCACGAGGTCGTCGCCCGCCTCGACCGGTCGGCGGTCCGCCCAGCCCGAGGACGCCGGCTCGGGCACGTCGCGCGCGGTGAGCGGGTCCTCCACGGGCACGAAGTCCAGGACCGGGAGCTCGGGGCGGGCGGGCTCCTCGTACCCGACCGGTGCGAGCTGACCGGTCTCGTCGGCCGACGACGGCGAGAGCCCGTACGTGGTGCGGGGCTCGATCTCCGCGGCACGGCGACGCTCGGCGCGGGACTTCGCCGCCTGCCGCGTCACCACGGGAAACTTGCCGGTCAGGGCTCGGCCCACGGCGACGCCGTCCGCGAAGTCGGATCCGCGCGCGACCGTCCGGTCGCGCGGCGGCTCGGGGGCGGCGGGCGGGGCCGGGTTGTCGCGGCTCACCGCGAGCGGCGAGACGTCGACGAAGCGGCGGCCGTCCGCGCCGTGCACGACGCCGAGGCGCAGGACCGCGACGGGCGAGTCGGGCTGGCGCAGGAAGTCGAGCGCGTCCTGGATGCCCTCGGCGGCGCTCGAGCAGATGACGATGAGGCGGGCCCCGGTCGTCCGTGCCGTCGCCTGGGACCGTGTCAGGGGGACGTTGTCGTAGAACGAGGCCACGTCCTGCTGGAAGCGCGAGGCGCCCCCGGAGTACCGCGCCGCGAGCTCCGCGCGCGTCAGCCGGCCCGCCCGCCCGGCGTGGTTGAGGGCCGCGGTGAGCGCCTCCTCGGTGAGCTCGGCGGTCACCTCGATGACGACGGGGAGGCCGGCCGCGTCGAGCGCGAGGAGATGCGGCTCGTCGGGCGACTTCCCGTGCGCGACGGGGAAGATCTGCTCGCCCAGGAGCCCGTCCAGGTTGCCGTCCACGACCCGCTGCGCGTCGGTCCCGAAGGCGCCCGCGGGTTGCGGTTGCTGGACGAGAACCGGACGCTCGGCGTCCACCTCGAAGAGGGGCATCGGGTGATCTCCTGGTGCTGCGGAACGCGACCTGGGCGGGGGCGTTTGCGCCATAGCCTACGTCGCCGGTCAAGTCCCTCGAACCGGTCGAAGCCGCCTCCGCGCCTCACACGGCCACGGTTCCGGGGCGACGGGGTCCCGCCGCAGGTCAGGCGTGCCCGGTGTCCTCGGACTCGGCCGCGAGACGCTCCTCGACCCGGGCGACCTTGCCGGTGAGCTCGCCCGTGCGACCCGGGCGGATGTCCGCCTTGAGCACCAGCGAGACCCGGCGACCACCCGCCCCGACGGCCTCGGTGGCCCGCTGGATGACGGGCATGACCTCGTCCCAGTCACCCTCGATCTCGGTGAACATGGAGGTCGTGCGGTGGGGCAGCCCCGACTCGCGCACGATGCGGACGGCCTCGGCGACGGAGTCCACCACGGACTCGCCGGCACCGAGCGGGGCGACGGAGAAGGCGAAGACGGCCATGGGGCCATCGTGGCACGGACTACGGCACGAGCACGGCGCGACCGAGGACCGTGCCTGCGCGCAGGTCGTCGACCGCCTGCTGGAAGTCCTCGAGCGCGTACGTCGTCACGTCCACGGCGACCTTGCCCTGCTGTGCGAGCGCGATGACCTCGAGCTGGTCCTGGTGCGTGCCGCCGTACGAGCGCTCGACGTTCACGCCCCAGGGCAGGGGATCGCCGGAGATGCCGGCCTCGAACGGGAACGACCCGCCGCCGAGGCCGACGAGGCGCAGCGCGCCGCCGGAGGCGACGACGCCCGTGGCGAGCGCGACGGTCGGGGCGGCTCCGACGAAGTCGAGCACGACGTCGACGCCGTCGCCGTGCGTGAGGGCCAGGATCTTGCCCGCGGCGTCGGCGTCGCTGAGGAACGCCTCCTGGGCGCCGTGCGCCCGGGCGAAGGCGAGCTTCTCCTCGGAGGTGTCCACGGCGACGATGCGGCAGCCCGTGACCGAGCGCAGGATCTGCAGGCCCGTGTGACCGAGGCCGCCGATGCCGATGACGACGGCCGTCGAGTCCGGGCGCAGGTGTGCGAGCGCGCTGTTGACGGCGTGCATCGACGTCGTGCCCGCGTCCGCGAGCGGCGCCGCGGCGACCGGGTCGAGGTCGCCGATCGGGTCGACGTGGATCGCTCGTACCTTCATGTACTCGGCCATGCCGCCGTCGGGGCCGATGCCCGGCGTCTGCGGGAACTGGGTGCGCGAGCCGTTGACGGTGCACGTGTTCGTCCGGCCCTCGAGGCAGCTGCGGCACCGCCCGCAGAACCAGATCACGCTGACCAGGACCGCGTCGCCCACCTCCAGACCCGTGACGCCCGAGCCCGTGCGCGCGACGTGGCCGGCGGCCTCGTGCCCGATCGTGTTGCCGAAGAAGGGCCAGGACTCGTCCTGGTCGAGGATGTGCAGGTCCGAGTGGCAGAGCCCTGCCCCCGCGACCTTCACGAGGACCTCGTCGTCCTCGATCTCGGGCACGGGGACGTCCGCGAGCACGAGCTGCCCGGGACCGCTGAGCTGGACGGCGCGCATGTCGTACCTCGTGAGGTCGTCGGGGTCGCACGGACGGGACGCAGCACCACCGCGCGAGCGGCAGCGCCTCGACCCTAGCGCCCGACCCTGCGGCGCGCCGCCCGGTACGGCCGACGTAGGCTCGTCGCCGTGACAGCAGAACGCCGCACCGCCCGCGTGACCGTGCTCGCGGGGGGCGTGGGGGGCGCACGGCTCGCGCACGGCCTGGACCTCGCCGGCACCGACCTCACCGTCGTCGTCAACGTGGCGGACGACGTCGAGCTGCACGGGCTGTGGGTCTCCCCCGACCTCGACACCGTGACCTACACCCTCGCCGGGCTCGCCGACGAGGAGCGCGGCTGGGGCGTCGTCGGAGAGACGTACGCGGCGCTCGAGGCCATGGGTCGGCTCGGCGAGGACACGTGGTTCTCGCTCGGCGACCGCGACCTCGCGACGCACGTCGTGCGCACGGCACGCCTGCGCGCGGGCGCCTCCCTCACCGAGGTGACCGCGCAGCTCGCCGCAGCGCTCGGCGTCCGGGCGCGCGTGCTGCCCGTGAGCGACGACCGCGTCGCGACGCTCATCGACACGCCCGCCGGGCGTCTCGGGTTCCAGGAGTACTTCGTGGGACGGCGCCACGCGGACGACGTGCTCGGCCTCGTCTACGACGGCATCGAGGCCGCCCGTCCCGCGCCCGGCGTCCTCGACGCGGTGCACGACGCCGACGTGGTGGTCGTCGCGCCCTCGAACCCGTTCCTCTCCGTCGAGCCGGTGCTGGGCGTCGCGGGCGTCCGCGAGGCTCTCGCCGCGACGACGGCGCGCCGGGTCGCGGTGAGCCCGATCATCGGCGGTCGTGCGATCAAGGGGCCGGCGGCGCAGATCCTCACGACGCTCGGGCACGAGGTCTCGGCGCTCGGCGTCGCCCGCCTGTACGTCGGCCTCATCGACGTCATGGTGATCGACGACCACGACGCGCACCTCGCCGACCCGGTCCGCGCGCTCGGGATGGACGTCGTCGTCACGGACACCGTCATGGGTGGCGCCGAGGGGCGCGAGCGCCTCGCGCGCGACGTGCTCCGGGCGGGCGGGACCGCCCGTGGGTGACCTCGTGGCGCCCGACGACGTCCCTCGCCCGGCCGGGCCCGCCCACCCGGGGCGGGCGGTCGCCGTCGTCCCGCTGCGCGACGGGTCGTCGGGCAAGTCACGGCTGGGGCACGTCCTCGACCCGGCGTCGCGCAGCCGCCTCGTCGCGGTGCTCGCGCGGCACGTGGTGCGGACGCTGCTCGCGAGCGAGGGCGTGGAGCGGGTCGTCGTGGTGACGTCGGACCCGCGGTTCACATGGCGCGCGCTGCGGGACGTCGTGGTGGACGCCGACGCGGGCTCGGGCGCCGACGGGCTCCCGCTCCTCACCGACGACGCGGACCGGCTCCGGATCGTGCTGCAGCCGACCGACCGGCCGGGCCTGAACGCCGCGCTCGACGTCGGGCGGGAGATCGCCTGGGAGGACTCGGCGGTCGACCCGGCCGAGGACGGCCCCGTGCGGCTGCTCGTCGCGCACGCCGACCTGCCGGCGCTCACGCCCGACGACGTGCGCGCCGTCCTCGCGCAGGACGCTCCCGTCGTCGTCGCGACCGACAGGCTGGGCTCGGGCACGAACCTGCTCGCCCTCGCCCCGGGGACCGGGGAGTTCCGGTTCCGGTTCGGGCCGGACAGCCGCGCCGCGCACGTCGCGGAGGCCGAGCGGCTCGGGCTGCCCGCCGTCGTCGTGCAGCGGCCGGGCACCGCGGTCGACCTCGACACCGTCGACGACTGGGGCGAGCTGCCCGCGCCCGTGCGCGCCGCCGTCGGGCTGCACGTCCCGGCGCTCGGCGAGCGGGACGTCTGACCCGGCGCACCGCGCAGGCTCCGGCTACGACGGCCAGGCGTCTCCCCAGCGGCCGTGGTGCACGACGTCGTCGAGCGGCTTGCGCGCACGACGTCGCGGCGAGCCCGTGGTCGCGCGGTCGGCCGGGTGCCCGACGGCGACGACCCCGGTCGGGGCGTAGGCGTCCGGGATGCCGAACGCCGCGCGCAGCCGCGCGACCTCGCCCGGCGCGACGCCGAAGAAGCACGCGCCGAGGTCCTCGTCGACGGCGGTCTGGAGCATGAGCAGCGCGGCCATCCCGGCGTCGACGTGCCAGTACGGCACGGCCCAGCGGTTCTCGTCGCGGTCCGCCCAGCCCTTGTCGTCCTCGGCGTACCGGTCGAGGTAGACGTCCTTCGACGTGAGCACCACGACCAGCACCGGCGCCGTGCGCATCCCGGCGAGCCACGCGCTCATGCTCCGCTCGGGCTGCTCGGGGGAGGTGGCGGCCCAGAACCGGGCGACGTCGTCGGGCTCCGTGAGCACGAGGAACGACCACCCCTGCGCGAACCCCGCGCTCGGCGCACGGACCGCGTTGCGCACGAGCCGCTCCACGGCCTCCGGCGCGACCGGCTCGGCGGTGAACCGGCGCACCATGCGCCGGCGTCGGACGACGTCCTGGAACTCCACGCTGCCCCCTGCCGGTCGGTCGGCCCCTCGCCGTCCGCGAACCCTATCCCTCGGCCCGTCGGGTCATCCGCAGCTCGAGCACGCGCGGGTCGCTCGGGAGGGGCTTGTGCTCGTCGGTCGCCGTGAAGCCCGCTCCCTCGTAGAGCCGCCGCGCCGGAACGTTGGTCGCGGTGACCCACAGCGCGAGCCGGTCCGCGCCGAGGTCGGCCGCGAGCGCGTCCGCCGCCCGGAGCAGTGCCGACGCCACGCCCGTTCCCCGCGCGGCCGGGTCCACCCACACGGAGACGAGCTCGGCGGTGGTCGGGTCGTCGGGCGACGGGACGACCGTGGCGATGCCGACCACCGGGCCGGGCGGCCCCTCCCACCCGGCGAGCAGACCGTCGTCGGGCACGGTGCGCGCGAGGAGAGTGCGGCCCTGCGCCGCGCGCTCGCGCCAGACGTCGCCGCCGAACGCGACCTCGCGCGCGAGGGTCGAGCCGAACGCGGACGGCGAGTCCGCGAGCGCCCGCAGGCGGACGTCCCGGAGTTCGCGCCACTCGTCGGGACGAACGCGATCGACGCTGACGGGCACCGGCCCATCGTGTCAGCGCGCCACGGCGCCGGGGCGTCGTGACGCGCTGACACGAGCGGATCACGCGGCGTCGAGGCGCTCGCGCAGCTCCGGGTCGAGATCGAGGTCGGCCGCGCCCAGGAGCTCGTCGAGCTGCTCGAGCGTGCTCGGCCCGATGATCGGGATCACCGGGTGCTCGCCGCCGAGGAGCCAGGCGAGCACGACCTGGTTCGGCGTCGCGCCGATCTCGCCCGCGACCTCGTGCAGGAGGCGGACGCGCTCGCGCGTCGTCGGGTGGTCGAACCCGTCCCACAGCGGCTTGTCGCGGCGCACGTACGCGCCCTGGAGGATCGGAGAGTACGCGGTGACGGCGAGCGGGGGGCGCCCGTCGACGCCGGTCGACGCCGCGTAGTCGAGCAGCTCGTACGACGCCCAGTTGTGCCGGCCCGGCTCGGGCGTCGGGTAGACGTAGGAGTAGCTCTGCTGCACGAGCCCGTAGGGCGCGACGCCCTGGCGCAGCGCCTCCTCCCGCGCCTCGACGACGCGCCACAGCGCGACGTTCGAGATGCCCGTGATCCCGACGGTGCCCTCGGCCTGGAGCTTGCCGAACGCGCCGACCGTCTCGGCGAGCGGCGTCTCGAGGTCGTCGACGTGGCCGTAGAGCACGTCCAGGTGGTCGACCCCGAGGTGGCGCAGGCTCTCGTGCGCCTCGCGCGCGACGACGTCGGCGCCGAGGCCCTGGAAGTTCGTCGGCGGGGTGTTGGCGAGAGGGAGGGCGGAGTCCTTCTTCGCCGCGCCGAGCTTGGTCGCGATCCGGACCTGGTCGCGCGTGCCGCGGCTCGCGAGCCAGCGGCCGAGCACGTCCTCGCTGTCGCGGCCGTGCCCGAGGCCCCAGGCGTTGTAGTTGTTCGCCGTGTCGAGGAACGTGCCGCCCGCCTCGACGTAGCGGTCGAGGATCGCGAACGACGTCTCCTCGTCGACGCGCGTGCCCATGTACATCGTGCCGAGGCAGAGGGTCGACACGTCGAAGGACGTGCGCCCGTCGCCGATGGTGCGGTACCGCATGGTGGGTCTCCCTGAGATTCCGGTGGGTCCGTGGTCCTGATGACGGGCTCCACGCTACGAAGGCATCGGCGCGGGAGTACAGTCCGATTCCATGGCGGTCTCCCAGACCAATTCGTCGACTCCCCCGCGGCGGCCGGAGACGACGGCGGAGCTCGCCTGGGAGGCGCTGCTCGACCTGGCGGACGGCCCCGGCACCCGCGTCGAGCGGCTCGAGCGCGCCGTCCGCGACGCGGTGCACACCGGGCGCGTCCCCGTCGGTGCGGCGCTGCCGCCGAGCCGGCAGCTCGCGGAGTTGCTCGGGGTGTCGCGGTGGGTCGTCACGGAGGCCTACGGCCAGCTCGTCGCCGAGGGCTTCCTGGAGGCGCGGGTCGGCTCCGCCACCCGTGTCTCCACCGCGGCCGGCGCCCGGGCGACGAGCGCAGCGCGGACGCCGACACCGGGCGAGCGGCCTGCGAGCCCGGCGGGAACGACGACGCGGGCCGACTCCGGCCGATCCCACGCCGTGCGTGCCCGGTTCGACCTCGCGCCCGGTGTGCCCGACCTGCGGCACGTCCCGCGCGACGCGTGGCTGCGGGCCGCGCGCGAGGCGCTCGGGACGTCAGGGGGCACCGCGTCCAACGACGACCTGGGCCAGCCCGCGCCCGGCGGCCACCTGCACGCGAGGGCCGTCGTCGCCGACCACCTGCGCCGGGCGCGCGTCGTCGCGGGGGCGGACGACGCCGTCGTGCTCACGCGCGGCGCGACCGACGGCATGGGACGCGTCGCGGCGGCGCTCGTCGCGGCGGGCCGCACGCACGTCCTCGTCGAGGACCCGAGCTGGTCCGTGCTGCGCGACGTCGCGGCGCGGGCGGGCCTCACGCCCGTCCCGGTCCCCGTCGACGCCGGGGGCGTCGACGTCGACGCGCTCGTCGCGGCCTCCGGGCGCACCGGGGCACGGGCCGTGCTGCTCACCCCCGCGCACCAGTTCCCCACGGGATCCGCGCTGGCGCCCGAGCGGCGCGAGGCGGTCGTCGCGTGGGCGCGCGCCGTCGACGGCCTCGTGGTCGAGGACGACTACGACGCCGAGTTCCGGTACGACCGCCGGCCCGTCGCCGCGCTCCAGCAGCTCGACCCGGACCGCGTGCTCCTGCTCGGGTCGGTGAGCAAGACGATGAGCCCGGCGTTCGGCGTCGGGTGGATGGTCGTGCCCTCGCGCTGGCGCGAGGCCGTGGCGCGGGCCGCGGGCACGACGGCGGCCCCGTCCACGGTCGACCAGCTCGCGTTCGCGCGGTTCGTCGCCTCGGGCTCGTACGACCGGCACCTGCGCGCTGCCCGCGGCCGGTACCGGCGTCGTCGCGACGCGGTGCTCGACGCCCTGGCGCGCGAGCTGCCCGGCGCCGCCGTGAGCGGCATCGCGGCGGGCATGCACGCGCTGCTCACCCTGCCCGGCACGCTCGACGACCCCGCGCCCGATGCCGCCCACGTCGTGCGCGAGGCGGCGCGGCGCGGCGTCACGGTCGTGGACCTGCGCCGGTACCAGGTCCGGCCGGACGATCGGTCGACGACCCTCGTGCTCGGGTACGGCAACCTCGCGGACGCGCGCGTCGACGAGGCCGTCGCGCGTCTCGCCGACGCGGTGCGCAGTGCCGGCGGAGCCGCCTCCCCCGGAGCGTGACCCGCGGGCAGAGCGCGTATCGCCCGTTGCTCCGCGCGCCAGCACCTCGTGAGGTCCGTGCTCTCGGGCGTGCCGACCGGCCCGGTGCTCGTCCTGTTCGCCGTCTTCCCGGGCTCGCGCCGCGGCGGGACCACCGCCGCGGTGTCAGAGGCGCTCGGCGAGCAGCTCCACGAGGGCCTTGCCCTGCACCCCGGCGAGGTCGTCGGCCTGCGTGCGGCACGAGAACCCGTCGGCGAGGTACACGTCGCCCGGCTCGGCGTCCCGCAGCGCGGGCAGGAGCGCGTTCTCCGCGACGGCGACCGACGTCTCGTAGTGGCCCTTCTGCATGCCGAAGTTGCCGGCGAGGCCGCAGCAGCCGGCGAGGACCTTGATCGTCGCGCCCGCGTCGCGCAGCAGCCGCTCGTCCGCGGCGAAACCCATCACCGAGTGCTGGTGGCAGTGCGGCTGCACGACGGCGGTCACGTCCGACAGGTCGGGCACGCGCCAGCCGCTCTCGCGGCCAGGAGCGGTGTCCACCGACGTGAGGAGCTCGGCGAGCGTGCGCGTCGCGGCGGACACGGCCCGCGCGCGCGGGTCGTCGGGGAACAGGTCCACGAGGTCGGAGCGCAGCACGGCGGTGCACGACGGCTCGAGCCCCATGATCGGGATGCCGTTCACGGCGTAGGGGCCGAGGACGGACAGCAGGTTCTCCAGGCGCTTGCGCGCGCCGTCGAGCTGGCCCGTGCTGATCCACGTGAGACCGCAGCACGCCTGCTCGTCGGGGACCACGACGTCGTACCCGGCCGCCGTGAGCACCTTGACGGCCGCCTGCGGGACACCGGGCGACATGTTGTCGCTGAACGAGTCGGTCCACAGCACGACACGGGGACGCTCGCCGCGCACGGGGTGCCCGGGCCGCTCGCCGATCTGCAGGCCCGGCACGCCCTGGGTCGCGCCGCCGCGCTTCCACCACGTGCGGAAGGGGACCTCGGCGAACGTCGTCATCGAGCGGCGCGTGTCCATGCCACCCGCCCACAGGACCGCCTTCGCGATCGGCCCGAACCCGAGCAGCTTGTTCGCCAGGCGCGGCACGCCCGTCGCGAGGCGCGCCCAGACCGGGAGCCAGCCGAGCGAGTAGTGGTCCACCGGCCGGAGCCTGCCGCGGTAGGTGCGGTAGAGGACCTCCGACTTGTACTGGGCCATGTCGACGCCCGCGGGGCAGTCGCTCGAGCACGCCTTGCACGACAGGCACAGGTCGAGCGACTCGCGCACCTCGGGGGCCGCGAGACCGCCGACCAGCGTGCCGTTCACCGCCTCCTGGAGCACACGGGCGCGACCACGCGTCACGTCCTTCTCGTCCTTCGTGGCCTGGTACGAGGGGCACATGAACCCGCCCGCCGCGCTGGTGTCCGCGCGGCACTTGCCCACGCCGACGCAGCGGTGCACGGCCTGGGTCATGTCCCCGTGGTCGTGCGCGAACGAGAAGCCCTGGTACCCGGCGCGGCGCGAGATCCTCGAGACCTTCGCGGGCGCGGCGGTGCTGGTCCCGGGCGTCCCGGCGGAGCCGACCTTCGCCAGCAGCGGGTGCGCGTGCGGGCGGCGCAGGTCGTCGTCGATCGCGCCCGGACGCACGACGACGCCGGGGTTCATCACGTCCTGCGGGTCGAACAGCGCCTTGAAGCGCTCCATGAGCGCGATCGCCTCGGGGCTGTAGATGAGCGGGAGCAGCTCGGAGCGCGCGCGCCCGTCGCCGTGCTCGCCGGACAGCGAGCCGCCGTACTTCGCGACGAGCTCGGCCGCCTCGAGCATGAACGTGCGCAGCACCGAGCCCGACGCCTCGAGCGGGAGGTCGATGCGCAGGTGCACGCAGCCGTCGCCGAAGTGCCCGTACGGCAGGCCGTCGACGCCGTAGCGCGCCATGAGCGCGTCCAGGTCGCGGAGGTAGTCGCCGAGCTTCTCGGGCGGCACGGCGGAGTCCTCCCAGCCCGGCCACGCCTGCTCCCCCGCGGGCGTGCGCCCGGCCAGACCCGCGCCGTCGGCCCGGATCTGCCACATCTTGGTCGCCTCCGGCCCCGCGGGCAGGATGATCGTGGCCTCGCTGCCCGACGCCGCGACGATCGCCTCCGCGTTCGCCATCGCCTCCTCGGGGGTGGCGCCCCCGACCTCGACCATGAGCCAGCCCGCGCCCGGCGGCAGCGGCGGGACGGACGCGTCGCCCTTCGCGCGGCGCACGACGTCGACGAGCCGCGCGTCGAGGCCCTCGACCGCGAGCGGGTTCAGCCCGAGGAAGGTCGGGACGTCGTCGGCCGCGGACGGCATGTCCGGGTAGCCGAGGACGACGAGCGTCGGCTTCGACGGCACCGGCACCAGGCGGACGGTGGCCCCGAGGATCGTCACGAGCGTGCCTTCGGTGCCGACGAGCGCCTTCGCGAGGTCCGACCCGTTCTCCGGCAGCAGGTGCTCGAGCGAGTACCCCGACACCTGGCGTCCGAACCGCCCGAACTCCGTGCGGATCAGCGCGAGATTGTCGCGGACGAGGTCGGCGAGCCCGGGGACGTCGGCGAACGTCGGGTCGCCGTGGCGCGCGGTGAAGCGGCGCCCGCGGCCGTCGACGACGTCGAGCTCGATCACGTTGTCGACCGTGCGTCCGTAGGCGACGGCGTGCGGGCCGCACGCGTTGTTGCCGATCATGCCGCCGAGCGTCGCGCGGTTCTGCGTCGACGGGTCGGGGCCGAACCGCAGGCCGTGCGGCGCCGCCTCCCGCTGGAGCGCCGACATGACGACGCCCGGCTCGACGCGCGCCGTGCGGGCCTCGGGGTCGACGTCGAGCACGCGGTTCACGTGCCGCGTGAAGTCGAGCACGACCCCCGGACCGATCGAGTTCCCTGCGACCGACGTGCCCGCGCCGCGGGCCGTGACCGGTACCCCGAGCTCGCGCAGCACGTCGAGCGCGGCCACGACGTCGTCCGTGTCGCGCGGGTACACCACGGCCTCGGGCACGACGCGGTAGTTCGAGGCGTCCGTCGAGTACTCGGCGCGGCGCCGCGTGGAGGAGTCGACCGAGCCCCGCACGACCGTCCGCAGCGCGTCCGCGAGCGCGGTGCGCGCGGCGTCGGCCGCCCGTTCGGCCTCGCGCAGGGCGGCCGCACGCTCCGTCCCCGGCGACATCGTCGCGCGGGAGCCGGACCGCCGCGAGCCGTTCCCGTCGGGCTGCGGGGCGGGGGTCGTGGTGGCGTCGATCTCAGCGGACACGTCGCGATTCTCGCACCCTCGCAGACCCCGGGCCGTGACCGTCCGCCCCCTGGCCCCGAACCCGGCCCCGACCCACCCGGACACCGGGGCGACCACACCGCCGTCGGGCACGGAGACCACGGTTCTCCCTCGGCGGGTTCGTCAGAGGACGAGCTCGGGCTGGAGCCTGGTGACCGACCAGACGCGCTGGCGGCGGGCCACGAGGGTCGTGACGGCGAGGGCACCGACCAGCACGACGACGAGGACCGTGGCGTCGCGCGCGACCGTCGCCAGGCTGCCGCCGTAGAGCAGCTGGCGCAGCCCTTCGACGGCGTACGTCATGGGCAGGAACCGGTGCATCGAGCGCAGCGGCTCGGGGATCGTCTGCCACGGGAACGTGCCGCCCGCGGTGACGAGCTGGACGAGCATGAGCACGAGGCCGAGGAACTGGCCGGCGGCGCCGAGCCAGACGTTGAGCGCCTGCAGGATCGCGACGAACGTGGCCGAGACCAGCACGAGGAACAGCGCGGTCCCGACCCCGTACGCGGGGTCGATGTCGAGCGCGAACTTCGTCACGGTGAACATCGCGGCGACCTGCACGACGCCGATCGCGGCCGGGGTGAGCCACCCGCCCAGGGCGGTGGCCAGGCCGGACCGCCCGGCGGCGAGGGCGCGCGAGGACAGCGGCCGCACGAGGAGGAACAGCACGTAGGCGCCGATCCATGTCGCGAGGGACAGGAAGAAGGGCGCGAGCCCACCGCCGTAGGTGCCGGCGGACGACAGCGCCTCGTTGTGGACGGAGACCGGGTTGCCGATGGTCTCGGCGGTGTCCTGACGGGTCTGCTCGTCGAGGTCGGGGACCTGGCCGAGACCCTGGGCCAGGCCGTCGTGCAGCCGGGCGACGCCGTCGGTCAGCTCGCCCGACCCGTCGCGCAGCTGCGCGGTCCCGGTCGCGAGGGACGTGGCACCGTCGGACACCCGGCGGGTGCCGTCCGCGAGCCGGCCGACGCCGTCCACGAGCTGGGGCGTCGCGGCGGCGAGGCGGCCGGTCCCGTCGGCGAGGCGGTCGGCGCCGTCGGCCGCGGCCGCGATGCCCGACGTGAGCTGCGGCGTCGCGGCGGCGAGGCGCGCGGCGCCGTCGGACACCTGGCGCGAGCCGTCGGCGAGCTGGTCGAGCGTCCCGGACGCCGCGGTCACCTGGGCGACCGCGCCCTGGAGCTGCTCGCGCTGCTGGTCGAGCGCGGGGTCGACCTGCGCCTGGACGTCCGCGCGGATCCCGTCCGCCTGCTCCGACGTGAGCACGCCCTGCGCGACGAGCGCGGAGAGCCGCTCGTCGAGGGCCGTGCCCACGTCGCTGCGGATCGTGTCGAGCGCCGGGAGCACCTGGCTCGCGGCGTCCGCCGCCTGCTGCCCGTACTGCGCGACCTGCGCGTTGCCGTCCGCGACCTGGGCGGCGCCGTCGGCGAGCTGCTGGGCCTGCCCGGGCAGCGACGACGTCGCGCCGCGGAGCGTCCCGAGCCCGGACGCCAGGGTCTCGGCGCCGTCGTCGAGCTGTCCCACGGCGTCCGCGAGGGCACCGGTGCTCGCGCCGAGCCGGGCCGCCCCGGTCGCGGCCTGGCCCGCGCCGTCGGCGAGGGTGTGCGCGCCGTCGTCCGCGGTGACGAGGCCGTCGCGGACCTGGGTCGACCCGTCGAGGAGCTGCTGCGCGCCGTCCACGGCGTCGGCGAGGTTGGTGTGGATGGACGCGAAGCCGCGCAGGAACGTGTCGGCCGCCTCGGTGCCGACCTGCTCGGCGATCGAGTCCCGCACCCGGCCGACGATCTGGTCCGCGATGGTCCGGGCGAGGTAGTTGTTCGCGTCGTTGGTGATGAGCGTGAGACTCGCCTGCTGCGGCTCGAACTCGCCCGCGGACGCGAGGTCGGCGGAGAACGTCGGGCCGATGACGAGCGCGGCGTCGTAGCGGCCGGACCGCACGCCGTACTCGGCGTCGACCTGGCTCGTCTCGACCCAGCCGAAGCCGCCGTCGTCGAGGAGCCGGTCGGCGACGTCGCGGCCGAGCTCGCGCCGCGTCGTCGCGCCGGTGTCGGGGTCGGTCGTGGTGGTGCCCTCGTCGTGGACGACGAGCGCGGCCGGGATCTCGTCCAGGTTCGCGTACGGGTCGTGGTTCGCGAAGAGGTACAGCCCCGCGTAGAGCGTGGGGATGAGTGCCATCGCGAGGATCGCGAGGCGCGGGAGCGTGCCCGCGGCGAGGCGGCGCAGCTCGGAGAGCCCGAGGCGGATCGCGGTCATCGACCCTCCTCGGGGGCGTCCTCGGCGTCGGCCGGCTCGTCGGCGACGGGCGCGGGGTCGGGGTCCGGCGGCGCGGCGGGGCGTGTGCGCAGGACGACGACGGGCGGCTCGTGGAACGACGCGCCGCGCGCGGGGGGCAGGTCGGCGCCGAGGTCGCGGGCCGAGGCGCGCGTGCACTGCACGAGGACCCCGAGGCCGGACGCGGCGAGCGTCTGCGCGACCTCCCACCAGCCGGACGGCTCGCCGCCGTGCCGGTCCGGGAGCGTCAGCACGAGGAGCTCCACGCCCTCGTTCTCGGCCGCGAGCGCCGCGAGGAGCGCGGTCCGCACGACGCCGGGTACCTGGTCGATGCGTCGCGACCGGTCGGTGGCGAGCGAGTGGTCGGTGAGCCAGCGCGTCACGTCCGTGGGCAGCGACCGGCGCCCGGCCAGGGCGAGGCCCTCCGCGACGACGTCCGAGACGGTGAGCGCCTCGTCGGGCTCGCTGATGCCGGGCACGTCGACGACGGCGGTGACGTCGCGCAGGGTGGCACGGCCGGCCGAGCGGCCGGACGGGCGGGCGCGCCGTGCGGCGCGGCGCGCCGGCGCCTCGTCGTCCCCCGGCACGAGCCGGACCTGCCCCGCCGACGGCTCGAGCCGTCCCGTCGCGACGAGCGCGAGGGCGGTGTGCCCGTGCCCCGGCTCGCCCGCGACGAGCACGCACTCGCCGGTGGACCAGGTCAGGTCCAGCTCGTCGAGCATCGGCTCGCGCCGCCCGTCGACGCGGACGTCCGTCAGCGTGATCTGCATCCCGGTCTCCTCCGTGGGTCCCCGGCGCACACCGAGGACGCCGTTGACTCAAGGTCAACAACGCTACGCCCGGTATTGACTACGGGTCAACAGGCGCGTAGAACGGGAGGCATGGCCCGTACGACCACGCCGCAGCCCGACGCCGCGACGACCGGCGCGCGACGACGTCGCGAGCCCGCCGACCGCCGTCGCGAGCTGCTCGACGCCGCCGCCCGGCACGCCGACGAGCACGGGCTGGACGCCCTCACGCCCTCGACCGTCGCCGCACGCGCGGGAGCCTCCAAGGCCCTCGTGTTCCACTACTTCGGGTCCACGGCCGGGCTGCGCCGCGCCGTCGCGCTCGAGGCCGTCTCCGAGCTCGAGGCGGCGACCGTCCCTCCCGACGACCGTCCCCTCGCCGAGCGGCCCCCGCTCGTGGTCGCCGCGTTCCTCGACGCCGTGGAGGCTCGACGGCTGCTCTGGCAGGACCTGTGGCGCGGTGCTCTCGGCGAGGACGACGCGACCCAGGAGGCGCTCGCCCGGGTCCGCGAGGGTCTCGTCGCGCGCATGACGTCGAGGGTCGCCTCGACCGTCCTCCCGACGGACCCGCCCCCCACCGGCGACGCCCTCACCCCCCGCCTGCGCCTGCTGACCGCCGGGTGGGTCGCCCTGGTCGAGAACGTCACGGCGGCGTGGCTCGGCGGCAGCGACCTGTCGCGCACCGAGATCGAGCGGCTCGTCCTCGCGAGCGCGGTGGTCCTGGTGCCCGAGCTCCCGGAGCCCGCCCGCGGGGTCGTCCTGGCCATCGCCCGGGCGAACTCGGCCCCGGCGGGCTAGCGTCGGAGCAGCGGCCGCCCGGAGCGGCGCGGACGAGCTCGAGGAGGCAGCGCATGCGTGTGGTGGTCGTCGGGGCGAGCGGGAACGTCGGCACGGCGCTGCTGCGCCGGCTCGCGACGGAACCCGTCGTGACGTCCCTCGTCGGGGTCGCACGGCGCGTGCCGCGCGCCGACGGCTCCAGCACCGTGCGCTTCCCCCACGACGCCGCGACGTGGCGCTACGCGGACGTCGCCGCCCACGACGCCGACGAACGGCTCGACGCCGCGCTCGCAGGGGCGGAGGTCGTCGTCCACCTCGCCTGGGCGATCCAGCCGAGCCACGACCGCGAGCGGCTGCGACGCGTCAACGTCGAGGGCACGCGGCGCGTCGCCGCGGCCGCCCGGCGCGCCCGGGTCGCGCACCTCGTCGTCGCCTCGTCCGTCGGTGCCTACTCCCCCGCGGCCTACGCGGGCGACGCGCGCGACGCCCCGGTGGACGAGGGCTGGCCGGTCGGCGGCGTCCCAGGCTCCTCGTACTCCGAGGACAAGGCCGCCGTCGAGTCCCTGCTCGACGACATCGACCGCGAGAGCGGGATCGTCGTCTCACGCGTCCGCTCGGCCTTGGTGTTCCAGCGCGACGCGGCCTCCGAGATCGCGCGGTACTTCCTCGGCCCGTTCGGCACGCGCGCGCTGCGGCGCACGCCCCTGCCCGCCGTCCCGCTCCCTGACGGCCTGCGCCTCCAGGTCGTCCACGCCGACGACGTCGCCGAGGCGTACGCACGGATCGTCGTGGGGCGGCACCCCGGGCCGTTCAACATCGCCCACCCCCGGGTGCTCACGCCGCAGGACGTGGCGGACGTCGTCGCGGACGGCTCCCTGCGCACGGTCCCCTACGGCACCGCGCGGACGGCCGTCGCGGCCGCGTGGCGGGCGCGGCTCGTGCCCGTGGGCGAGGGCTGGCTCGACATGGCCATGCGCGTCCCCGTGCTCGACACCGCCCTGTCCGCGGAGCTCCTGCGCTGGCGCCCGGTCAACGACGCCCAGGACACCCTCGCGGAGCTCGTCGAGGGGATCCGGGAGGGCGCGGGCGCCTCGACCCCGCCCCTGCTGCCCCGCTGACGACGGTCCCGGAACCGCGCACCGCTCGTGACGTCGGGCGGTGCGCGGCGCCGGTCCCGACGCCGGGCGGCGGGTCGGTCAGCGATCGAGCGCGGCGTCCAGCGTGACCTCCGGGACGCCGGCGAGCGCCTTCGAGACCGGGCACGTCGCCTTGGCCGTCTCGGCCGCCTGCTGGAAGCCCGCCTCGTCGATGCCCTCGACCTCACCACGGACCGTGAGCGCGATCTTCGGGATCTGGAAGCCGCCCGCCGGGTCGGGACCGAGCGTGACCTCGGCGGTCACCTCGAGCGCGACGGGCGTGGCGCCGGCCTCGGCGAGCACCGCCGAGAACTGCATCGCGTAGCACGACGAGTGCGCGGCGGCGATGAGCTCCTCCGGGCTCGTCACGCCGCCGGCGTCGTCGGCGGCGCGGCGCGGGAACGACACGTCGAACGTGCCGACCTTCGAGCTCGACAGCTCGATCTGGCCCTGACCGTCCTGGAGGCCACCGTTCCAGGCGGTGCGTGCGATACGGGTAGGCATGCGAGGTCTCCTTCGGGATGGGGATCCGGGGCAGCACCCCGGTTCGTCCCGACCGTAACGCCCCCGCGCTCGTCCTGCCCACGCCGAGGACCACGACCCGGCGAGGCTCGACGCCCCCGAGGGTGCGCCGCTGGTCGGGCGACGTGCCCGGCGGCGCGGCGTGAGCCTCAGCCCACGGTGCCCGCGGGGCGGTAGACCACGGACGACGCCCTGTTGTCGAAGGAGCTCAGCGAGGAGCAGTTCGGCGTGCAGTTCCACTTCGCCCCGCCGTAGCCGTAGGAGTCGTAGAGCGTCACCCAGCACCCGGCGTACGTCGACGCGGACGACACGACGTTGTTCATGAGGTAGCCGGCGAGGTTCGAGAACCCGTACGTGGAGCCCGTCCAGCAGCCGTTGCTGCCCTGCCCGTACAGCACCTTCGACGTGCCCTTGTACCCCGTGTCGCGCCACAGGACGCCGAGGACCAGGGAGCTCGCGGCAGCCGCCGTGGTGCGCGCCGTGCGTGTCTCCTGCGCGACCCCGGCGTTGAGCTCGGTGACGAGCGCCGTGACGTCGTGCGAGGACGCCCCGACGAGGCGCTGCGCCCCGACGTCGGAACCGGAGACGAACTCGAGGGCCTCCTCGAGGGAGTCGAAGCACACCTCGGGGGCGGGCGGGAGGTCGGCGGGGTCCGCGCCGGGTGCGAGGGGCTGCGCCGCGATCGCGCAGCTCGCGCCGGTGGGCACGGGCTCGTCGGCGGCGGGGACGTCGCGGTCCCGGGTCACGGCCCGCAGGTCGGGCTCGGACGCGGCGGCGGACGTCGTCGTCCCGACCGTGACGAGGAGGAGCCCGGCCGCGAGCGCGGCGGACAGGACGCGGAGCGAGGATCTGGTCATGACTCTCCTTCTGCGTGGGCCACGCCCCCGGGTTCGCACCCCGTGGACCTGACGCGGGAAGGGGACTCCCACAGGACTGCCTCGTCCTGTGACCCCGCCCGCATCCTAGGGGCGCCCGGTCCGTCGTGTCTCCGGTGCGATCCCGCCCCTGCGGGCCCCGCCGCTGGGCAGGTCGCACGGTCGGCGGTTACCGTGCTCGGGTGGCCTCCGTCCCACCCGGGCGGAGCCGCTGGGAAGGCCTATCCACGAACCCTTCGCCGAACCGGCCCTGCCGGGGAGATGAGTGTCGATGAAGCACCGTTCTCTACCCGTGTCGCTGACCGCCGCCGCCGCGAGCCTGGCGGTCGTCGTCGCCGCCGCGGCGCCCGCCGCCGCGAACCCGCCGCCCGACCCGGGCAGCACGCTCGCCGCGCAGCCGGGAGCGTCCTTCGCGCCGACCGACAAGGTCGCCCCGTCGCTCGCCAAGGCGACCGGCACGGTGACCGCGTTCGTCGAGCTCGACGCTCCGTCGGCCGTCGACCTCGCGGCGCAGGGCGCGAGCCCGGACCAGGTCGAGGCCAACGCGCAGGACGTCGTCGAGCTGGCGGACGAGGTCGTCCCCCAGCAGGCCACGGCCCGCAGCGCCGGTGCACGCGACCCGCAGCAGCTGTCCGTGACGAGCACGCTCGTCGCGGGCGTCGTCGTCACGGGCGACGCGGCCCGCGTGCGCGACCTCGCGCGTGACGCCTCGGTGGTCACGGTCTACCGGATCATCCCCAAGGAGCCCACGAACAAGGGCACGGACGTGTTCACGCGCGCCCTCGAGACGTGGCAGAGCACGGGCCTCACCGGCGAGGGCGTGCGCATCGGCATCATCGACACGGGCCTGGACTACACCCACAAGGCGTTCGGCGGGCCCGGCACGCAGGAGGCGTTCGACGAGGCCTACGGCGAGCGCGGCGAGGGCCCGGTCCCCGACGGCACGTTCGACGAGCTGAAGTTCCTCGGCGGCCACGACTTCGCCGGGTACGACTACGACGCGAGCGGGACCGTGCCCGGCACGACGCTCGTCCCCACCCCGGACGAGAACCCCATCGACTCGCTCGACACGGTCGGTTCCGGCCACGGGACCCACGTCGCCGGCACCACGGCCGCGTACGGCGTCACCGCGGACGGCGAGACCTTCGACGGGGACTACTCGACGCTCACCGACATCGCCGACTGGCAGGTCGGCCCGGGCTCCGCGCCCGAGGCGGGCCTGTACTCCCTCAAGGTGTTCGGCGACCTCGGCGGCTCCACGGGCGTCGTCGTCGACGCGCTCGAGTGGGCGGCCGACCCGAACGGGGACGGCGACCTGTCCGACCGCCTCGACATCGTCAACCTCTCGCTCGGCTCCGACGGCTCCCCCGCCGACGACCCCGAGAACCTCTTCATCGACCAGCTCTCGCGCCTCGGCACGCTGTCCGTCATCGCGTCGGGCAACGCGGGAGACGTGACCGACGTCGGTGGCTCGCCGGGCAACGCGCGCACAGCCCTCACCGTGGCCAACTCGGTCGGCGACACCCAGACGTTCGACGCCGTGCGCGTCGACGCACCGGAGGCCCTGGCCGGCACCTACCCCGCCCAGAACTCCGTGGAGTACGCGGGCGGCACGGACGTCACCGCCCCCGTCGCGTTCGTGGCCGGGGACTTCTCCGGCTGCCAGGCGTTCACCCCGGAGCAGGCGGCCGCCGTCGCGGGCAAGATCGCGTTCCTCTTCTGGGACGACAACGACGCCACGCGCGCGTGCGGCAGCGCCGCACGGTTCAACAACGCGGAGGCCGCAGGGGCGGTCGGGGTGCTGCTCTCCTCGGAGCTCCCGTCGTTCGTCGCGGGCATCGCGGGCAACGCCGGCATCCCCGGCGCGCAGCTCACCGGTCCGAGCCACGACGCGCTGCGCCCGGCGATCGAGTCCGGCGAGGTCACGATGACGATCGGCCCGTCGCTCGCGCTGTCGTCGTTCGTGACGATCCCGGAGATCGGCGACACGCTCAACAGCGGGTCGTCGCGCGGCGTGCACGGTTCGCTCGGGGTCGCCAAGCCCGACGTGGCCGCGCCCGGCACCGGCATCGCCTCGGCGGCCTCGGGCCGCCTGAACGGTGCGAGCATCAAGTCGGGCACGTCGATGGCGACCCCGCACGTCGCGGGCATCGCAGCCCTCGTCAAGGAGGCGCACCCGGGCTGGGCGCCGGCCGAGGTCAAGGCGTCGGTCATGAACACCGCGTCGCACGACGTGTTCACCGGCCCGTCGGGCACCGGGACCGCCTACGGCCCCGAGCGCGTGGGCTCCGGCCGGGTCGACGCCGTCGACGCGGCGACGAACACGACCCTTGCCTACGCCTCGCAGGACTCCGACCAGGTGTCCGTCGCGTTCGGCGTCGTGCCGGTCGGGGCGGACACCGTGACGGTGCGCAGGACCGTGACCGTGCAGAACACCGGCGACACCGAGGCGACGTACGCCACGGGCTTCACGCAGTCCAGCACCGCGGGCGGCGCGACGGTCTCCGTCGCTCCCGCCTCGGTCACCGTCCCGGCCGGCCAGCGCACCGTCGTCACCGTGACGCTCACGGCCGACCCGGCGACGCTCGCCAAGGAGCTCGACCCGACGTCGTCGCCCGACTCGGGCCTCGGCGTCCCGCGCGACTTCACGTCCTCGCTCAGCGGGCGCGTCGTGCTCACCCCGACCGACGGCGGCCCCGAGCTGCGCGTGCCGGTGCAGGCCTCCCCGCGCCTCGTGAGCGACCTGACGGCGGCGCCCGTGGCGTTCGCGGGGTCGCAGGCCACCTCGGCCGAGCTCGCGCTCGAGGGCCGCGGCGTGGACCAGGGCGGCTGGCTCTCGATCGCCGCGCCGTTCGAGCTCAAGACGACGAGCCCGCGGCTCGAGGCCGACGCGGCGGTCGGTGCCTCGGCGTCGGCCATCGCCGCGGCCGACGTGCGCGCGGTCGGCTTCGCGTCGACGGCGCCGCAGGAGGCCGCGGCGGGCAACGACCCCGCCGACGGCATCATCGGCATCGGCATCGCGGTCGACGGGCCGTGGGCGAGCCTCGGCTCCGTCTCGATCCCGGCGGTCGAGGTCGACGTCGACTCCGACGGCACGGCCGACTTCGAGGTCGCGGTGATCAAGTACGACGAGGAGACCGACCTCACCCTCGCCGCGACGTTCACGCTCCAGGACTGGACGGCGCCCGACGGCACGGAGTACGAGGCCGGCGACAACGTCGACCTCCAGCCCGTGAACTCCGTGTGGGGCGACGTCGACACGTCGGTCTTCGACAACAACGTCGTCGTGGTCCCGGTCGGCATCGGCTCGCTCGGCATCGAGGAGGGCGACGTGCCGACCTTCCAGGTCCTCACGTACTCCCCGTACTCGCAGGCCGCCGACCAGCTCGTCGACGCCACCGAGACGTTCACGGGCGACCCGTACGACCCGGACTACTGGTTCGACGGGGCCGGCCAGCTCCTCTACGTCGGCGCGGACGACGCACCGATCACGGTGAACCGTTCCGCCGCGGCCGCCGAAGCGGGCACCGGCACGCTCCTGGTGCTGCACCTGCACAACGCGACCCCGACGAAGCGCTGGCAGACCGTGGACGTCACCACGGGTGCCGTCGTCGAGGCGACCGTGACCGCCGAGGCGCGCTGCCTCGGGGGCAAGGCCCACGTGGCGGTGCGCGTGCTCAACGAGTCGGGCGCGAAGGCCGACGTCGTCGTGACCACGCCCTACGGCGAGAAGACGTTCCCGAACGTCAAGGACGGCAAGAACGCCTACCAGTCCTTCTCGTCGCGAGCGCCCGCGTTCGACGCCGGGTCCGTCACCGCGACGCTCACCGCGGAGATCGACGGCGAGGAGGTCACCACGACCTACGACGCCGACTACGAGGCGCTGAGCTGCTCCTGACCGCTCGCCGCACCGCGAGGGCCGTCACCCCACCGGGTGGCGGCCCTCGCCGCGTCAGGCGACCCGGAGGGGCCCGGCCCGCGACGCCGGATACGCTCGCACGCGTGAGCGACTTCCCCACCCCTGACACGTTCTTCGCCCTGCGCCCCGGCCCCGCCGCAGGGACCGGCGCCGCCGACGGCCCGGACCTGCACCTCACCGTGCACGACCTGGGCGAGCTCGTCCTCCCCAGCGGCAGGCTCGAGGCGTCCGACCCGTTCACGCTGCTCGGCCAGGGCCTCGTCGTCCGCGTCGAGCCGGGCGGCTACCCCGTCCGCGTCACGGTGGCCGACGTCTCGGACGAGCAGGACGGCTCCCACCTGCGCGAGGCGTACCTGAGCGTCGTGCTCGCCGAGGGTGAGGTCGCCGCCGTCGAGCCGGTCGTCCCCGAGGGCGCCGACGGGCTGCCCGAGGCGGGTGCGGCGTACGGGGTGCCCGTGGACGCCGGGACCGTCGCGTTCGCGGACGCGGACGCCGTGGCGCGGCTCATGCCGGAGGGCGACTGGTACGACGAGGTGTTCGACGACGGCACCGGCACGAGCTGGTTCGCGCTCACGGACTCGCCCGACCACCTGCGCGAGGGTTCGGCGAACATCCTGCTGCCGGGCGCCATGGACGGTGAGAACGTCGTGCTCTCCCACTCGGGATGGGGCGACGGGTTCTACCCGCTCGTGCGGACCGTCGCCGCCGACGGCACGGTGCTCGGGCTGCACCTCGACCTCCTCGTCGCCCTCCCGGACGAGGAGGACGACTGACCGGACGGGCGGCGGCGTGCCGCCGTCCTGGTCGACCTCGCTCGTGAGTGGCGAGCGCGGTCGACCGGCGCGACCCTGACAGGACGCCGCAGCGACCGAGGCGGGGCACGACCCGTCGCGGGCCGGCGCGACCAAGGAGGTATCGCCATGTGCACGGGAATCAGGTTCTCGGACGGTCAGGGCAGCGTCTATCTCGCGCGAAACCTCGACTGGACGAGCGGCTTCGGGCAGCAGGTGGTCGTGACGCCCACCGGCTACACCCCGAGCTCGCCGTTCGGTGCGGTGCGCGGCATCGAGCACGCGACCATCGGCATGGGCATCGTGCAGGAGGACACCCCGCTCTACTTCGACTGCGGCAACGACGCGGGCCTGGCCGTGGCAGGACTCAACTTTCCCGGCTACGCGCACTACGCGCCAGGCCCGGTCGACGGTGCGGTGAACGTCGCCGCGTACGAGTTCCCCCTGTGGGTGTGCGCGCAGTTCACGACCGTGGACGAGGTGGAGGCGGCGCTCCGCGACGTGGTGATCGTCGACCGGCCGATCAACGACACGTACCCGAGCTCGATGCTCCACTGGATCATCGCCGACTCCCAGCGCGCGATCGTGGTGGAGCACACGGACGACGGGATGCACGTCTTCGACGACGACGTGGACGTCCTCACCAACCAGCCCGGGTTCACCTGGCACCACGAGAACCTGCGCAACTACCTCAACACCTCGCCCGACTTCCCCGAGGACACGGTCGTCGGAAGGGCGCACCTGGCCCCCTTCGGCTCGGGCTCGCACATGCGGGGGATCCCGGGCGACTACTACTCCCCGTCCCGTTTCGTCCGCGCGGCGTACGTCAACTCCCACTACCCGACCCGTGGGACCGAGGAGGAGAACGTCAGCCGGGCGTTCCACACGTTGCAGCAGGTCGCGATGGTGGACGGCTGCGCCGCGATGGGATCGGGCGAGTTCGAGATCACCGTCTACACGGGGCTCTTCTCCTCCAGGACGATGACCTACTACTGGAACACCTATGACGACCCGGCCGTCCGGAGCGTCGCGATGTCCGACCACGCCGCCGACGGCTCGAAGCTCGTCCTCGCCTGATGCCCCCGGTCGTACGCCTCCGGCAGGCCGTGGTTCGTGCTCTTCAGCGGACCGCGACACGACCCAGCCACCCCGCACGTGAGCACCTGAACGCCCGGTGGGCCACTGCGGACCCGCCCGTTGCTCTTGGGGTGATCGCTCGACCGCACGAGGCGAGGCGCATCGCCGCGCCGACCACGTCTGACGAAAGGGAAGAACATGTCCGGACCGACTCGTGGTGCACAGTCCGAAGAGCGCGACGTCGTGGCCCTCAACCCGCTCTTCGCCCGACCCGGGGAGGCCACCGAGCTGCCCCGCAACGTCCTGCCGCAGGACGAGTCCCTGCCCGAGACGGCCTACCAGATCGTCCACGACGAGGCCATGCTGGACGGCAACGCCCGCCTCAACCTCGCGACGTTCGTGGGGACGTGGATGGACCCGTCGGCCCAGCGGCTGTACGAGCAGACCGCCGACAAGAACATGATCGACAAGGACGAGTATCCGGCCACCGCAGCGATCGAGACGCGCTGCTGGAAGATGCTGGCGGGGCTGTGGCACGCCCCGGACCCGGAAGGAACGATCGGCACGTCGACCATCGGGTCGTCGGAGGCCGCGATGCTCGGCGGTCTGGCGCTCAAGCGGCGCTGGCAGCACGCGCGCCGGGCCGCCGGGAAGTCGACCGAGAAGCCGAACCTGGTCCTGTCGAGCGCTGTGCAGGTGTGCTGGGAGAAGTTCTGCAACTACTGGGACGTCGAGGCGCGATACGTCCCCATCTCGTACGAGCACAAGGTGCTCGACGGTTTCGAGCTCGAGAAGTACGTGGACGAGAACACGATCGGGGTCGTCGCGATCCTCGGGGTGACGTACACCGGGATGTACGAGCCCGTCACCGAGATCGCGGCAGCCCTCGACCGGATCCAGGAGTCGACGGGCCTGGACGTCCCCATCCACGTGGACGGGGCGTCGGGCGCGATGATCGCGCCGTTCCTCCAGCCCGACCTCGAGTGGGACTTCCGCGTCCCGCGCGTCGCGTCGATCAACACCTCGGGGCACAAGTACGGGCTCGTCTACCCGGGGCTCGGCTGGGTCGTCTGGCGCGACGTGGCGTCGCTCCCCGAGGACCTGGTCTTCCGCGTCAGCTACCTCGGTGGTGACATGCCGACGTTCGCCCTCAACTTCTCGCGCCCGGGCGCGCAGGTGCTGCTCCAGTACTACCTGTTCCTGCGCCTCGGGTTCGAGGGCTATCGGAAGGTCCAGCAGGCGTCGCAGGACGTCGCGCTGTACCTCTCCGGCGAGATCGCGAAGATGCCGCAGTTCGACCTGTGGAACGACGGGAGCGACATCCCCGTCTTCGCCTGGAGCGTCGCCGAGGGGTACGGCAAGAACTGGAACCTGTACCACCTGTCGGACCGTCTGCGGCTCAAGGGATGGTTGGTCCCGGCCTATCCCATGCCCGCGGACCTCGAGACGCTCACCGTCCAGCGCATCGTCGTGCGCAACGGCCTGAGCATGGACCTCGCGCACGCCCTGATCGACGACCTGCGCACCGAGGTCGACTACCTCGAGGCCCTGTCGGGTCCCATGCCCGTCGAGGGCCAGCACCCAGGGTTCCACCACTGAGGGGGCAGACATGACCACGAGCCAGCCGGGCGACCGTACCCGGTCGAAGGAGGCCCTCCGGGGTCCCTTCGTCCGGGCGGACGGAACCCACGCACCGGGGCCCGAGCACGTCGCCCCGCACCCGTACGGTCAGGACCCGCAGCACACCGGGCCGGCCATCGGCGCGCCCGCCGCGACCGCGACGACCTTCCTCTCGGTCTTCCAGCTCGCGATGCTCACGGTCGTCACCGTGGCGTCGCTGCGCTCGCTCCCCGCCATGGGGGCCTACGGACTCGGGTCGATCACCCTGTTCGTCATCCCCGCGATCGTGTTCCTCGTGCCGACTGCCCTCGTCGCCGCGGAGCTGGCCACCGGGTGGAAGGGCGGCGTGTACACCTGGGTCCGAGAGGCGTTCGGCAACCGGATGGGCTTCACCGCCATCTGGCTGCAGTGGGTCCAGAACGTCGTCTGGTACCCGACGCAGCTCGCCTTCATCGCGGCGAGCCTGTCGTTCGTCATCGGGAACCAGGGCCTGTCCAACAACGGTCTGTACACCGCGCTGGTGATCCTCGTCCTGTACTGGGGATCCACGCTCATCACGCTCAAGGGCGGCAACCTCTTCGCCAAGGTGGGTTCGTGGAGCGGCATCCTGGGGACCCTGTTCCCTGCCGTCCTGCTGATCGTGCTCGGCGCGATCTGGCTCGCCACGGGCGAGAAGTCGGAGACGTCCTTGGAGGCGTCCGCCGTCATCCCGCCGTGGACCGGGATCGCGTCGATCGTCCTGGTGGTCTCCAACGTCCTCGCGTACGCAGGGATGGAGGTCAACGCGGTCCACGCGAACGACCTGAAGAACCCCGGCAAGGGGTTCCCCAGGTCGATCGCGATCGCCACGGCCCTCATCCTCCTCGTCTTCATCCTGCCGACGATCGCCATGGCGGTCGCGGTCCCCAAGAAGGAGCTGGGGCTCACCAACGGCATCAACGTCGCGTTCGAGGTCTTCTTCGACAAGTGGGACATGCCCTGGGCGGTCACGGCGATCTCGGCGCTCATCGCGCTCGGAGCGTTCGCGTCCGTCGTCACCTGGATCGCCGGTCCCTCGCGAGGACTGCTGGCGGCAGCCAGGACAGGGCTCCTGCCCCCGGCGCTCCAGAAGCGCAACAAGGCGGGCGTGCAGGTGGGCATCCTCGGGGTCCAGGGCGTCGTCGTCTCGGTCCTGGCGCTGCTCTTCGTCGTCATCCCGAACATCAACACGGCGTTCATCGCGCTCATCGACATGGCAGCCGCCCTCTACCTGATCATGTACATGCTGATGTTCGCCGCGGCGATCCGGCTCCGGCGCTCCAAGCCGGACGTGGTGCGGACCTATCGCACTCCCGCGATGAAGGCGGTCGCGGGCGTCGGCTTCGTCGCGTGCGCCGCGGCCTTCGTCCTCGCGTTCGTCCCACCCGAGGGGTTCACCGGGGTCCCACCGGGCGCCTACCCGTTCGTGGTGGCCGCCGTCGTCATCGTGCTCGGCGGGCCTCCGCTGCTCTTCTACGCCCTGCGCAAACCCTCGTGGGACCAGCGGCCGCCGGGTGAGAGCGACACGGCGGAGAGCGTCCTGGTCAATCCGCCCTCGCGCAGCGACACCTAGGCCCCCGCACGTCTCGACCGCACCGGCATCAGGTGCGGTGCGGTCCGGGGGCCCGTCGGCGGCGCGGTCGACGGGCCCCTGGCCGGCCCGACGCGCACCGCGACGACACCGCTCCTACCCTGGGGAGGATCCCGCAGCATCCCACGAAGGACGCGCGCCATGGCTGATCACGACCTGTACCGGAGCGGCTTCGCCGGCGACCACGACCACGACTTCGAGATCCGCACGGTCTTGGGCGGCGCATACGCCGGGGCCGCCGACGTGGGCGAGGTGCTCGCCGCCGTCGGGCACGTCAAGGGCAGGGACCACGAGGCGTGGTTCGCCGCGTGGGACGGCCTCGGCGACCGGGTGGCGCACGACGCGGAGGCGTCCGTGGCCGCGGGTCACCCCGTGAGCGCCGCGGCGGCGGCGCTCCGGGCGTCCACCTACTACGCCGTCGCCGTGAACGCGGTGTCCGCGATCGAGCACGACTCAGCGCTCCTGCCGACGTTCCGCAAGCACCGCGCGGCCTGGGACCGCTGGGTCGACCTGCTGGACCTGGACGTCGAGCGCGTCGCGATCCCCTACGAGGGCACCACGCTCCCGGGATACCTCTTCCGCGCGCCGGGCACGGCGTCGGACGACGCGCCCCGGCCGCTGGTCGTCACGGTGAACGGCTCCGACGGGTCGCTCACGTCGCTGTGGCCGGCCTGCGTGTCCGGCGCGCGGCGACGGGGGTACCACGCGCTCGTGTTCGACGGGCCCGGCCAGCAGTCGATGCTGTTCGAGCACGGCGTGCCGTTCCGCCCGGACTTCGAGGCGGTCCTCACGCCCGTGCTCGACGCGATGGTCGCCCGGCCCGGGGTCGACGCCGACCGGGTCGCCGTCTACGGCATCAGCCAGGCGGGCTACTGGGTCACGCGCGCGCTCGCGTTCGAGCACCGCCCGGCCGCCGCCGTCGTCGACCCGGGCGTGGTCGACGTCGCGGCGTCGTGGGAGCGCGAGGTCCCGAAGAGCCTGCTCAAGCTGCTCGACAAGGGCGACGACCACGCGTTCGACCGCGACATGGCGATGGGCATGCGCGTGTCGAGGAACGCGGCGCGCACGTGGCGGTTCCGCGCACGCCCGTACGGCGACCTCGACGGGTACGCCGCGACGCTGCGCGAGGTGCGCCGGTACGACGCCGCTGACGTCGCCGGGCACGTGACCACGCCCCTGCTCGTGACCAGCCCCGAGGGCGAGCAGTTCTGGCCGGGCCAGTCGGAGCGGCTCGCCGGGCTCGTGCCCGGCGCGACGCTCGTCCGCTTCACCGACGCCGAGGGCGCGGGCGGGCACTGCCAGCCGCTCGCCCGGGCCCTCACCGAGCAGCGCATGTTCGACTGGCTCGACGAGCGCCTCGCCCGATAGCGCGCCGGGCGCGCGACCGGGCCCCGCGCGCCTGCCCTCAGACGCGCACGCCCAGGCCCTGCAGCTCCAGCACGAGGCCCTTGATCGCGGCCGCGGGGATCTGCCCTGACCCGCTCTCGACCAGGCCCGCGACCGACGCCGGCACCTCGGCGTCCGAGCACAGCACGAGCGGGGTGTCCGCGGACGAGTCCGGGAGCCGCCCGTGCGACCCCTTGACGTACGACGCGTCGAGCGGAACCGTGCTCATCGCGTACCGCAGGCCGACCTTCTTCTTCACGAGGTTGAGGCCCGCCTTCGCCTTGGCGAGCCTGTCGGCGGGGTCGAAGAACAGCTCCGCCGGGTCGTAGCCCGGCTTGCGGTGGATGTCGACGCCGCGTGCGTACTCGGGTGCGCGGGCGTCGTCGAGCCAGAAGTAGTACGTGAACCAGGCGCCCGGCTCCGCCACGACGACGAGGTCGCCGGACCGCTCGTGGTCCAGCCCGTACCGGGCCTGTGCCTCGCGGTCGAGCACCTCGTCCACGCCGGGCACCGAGCGCAGCAGGTCCGTGACGCGGCGCTCCAGCGCCGCGTCCTGCCGGTCGCCGAGGTAGACGTGCGCGACCTGGTGGTCCGCGACCGCGAACGCGCGCGACGTCCACGGGTCGAGCTGCTCCTTGCCGTCCTGGACGTAGACCTCGAGCAGGCCCTCGCGGCGCAGGATGCGGTTGAGGTGCACCGGCCGGTCGACGTCCGCGATGCCGTACTCCGAGACCACGAGGACCGTGACGCCCTGGTTCGCGGCGTCGTCGAGCAGGGGGGCGAGCGTCGCGTCGAGCTCCGCCGCGGCCGCGTCCGCCTGGGGCGACGTCGGGCCGAAGCGCTGGAGGTCGTAGTCGAGGTGGGGGACGTACGCCATCGTGAGGTCGGGGGCGTGCGTGCGGAGCACGTGCCGCGTGGCGTCGACGATCCACCGCGACGACGAGATGTCCGCCGTCGGGCCCCAGTAGGTGAAGAGGGGGAACTCGCCGAACCTGCCGACGAGGTCGTCGTGGAGGGCGGCCGGGCGCACGTAGGCGTCCGGGGACTTGCGACCGTCGGCGTGGTAGACCGGGCGGGGCGTGACGGTGACGTCCGTCGTCATGCCCATCGCGTACCACCAGCAGACGTTCGCCGACGAGTAGTCGCTGCTGGCCCGGCGCGCGGCCTCCCACAGCTTCTCGCCCTCGACGAGCCGGTTGTGCTGACGCCACAGGTACACGTCGCCGAGCTCGCGGAAGTACCAGCCGTTGCCCACGATCCCGTGCTCGGCGGGGCTGAGCCCCGTGAGCATCGTCGACTGCACGCTGCACGTCACGGCGGGCAGGACGGTCGCGAGCTCCGACTGCCAGCCCGAGGCGGCCAGGGCCCGCAGGCGCGGCATGTGCGCGAGCGCGGTCGACGTGAGCCCGACGACGTCGAGCAGCAGCACGGGCTTCATGCGGTCCTCCTGGTGATGGTGTCGTGCTGGCCGAGCACGGGATCGGCGACCTCGTCGGGGGCGATCCGGTCGGTTTCCCCGTGTTCGGCGGTCGATGGTCCCGTGGTCGGGAACAGCTCACGCGTCGCCCAGCGGAGCTCGGACGCGATGCCGGCGACGAGCGAGTCGGTGGCCGCGCCCTCGGGGAGCACGGCCCAGGTGTACGTCTCGACGTCGAGGTGCGCCTCGTCGCCGTGCGGGGCGGCGCGGACGGCGTCGACCGCCTCCCGCAGGACGGCGGTCGTCGCCGCGAGCGGCGCGGCGGGCTCGTGGTGCAGCGGCACGTGGAAGTGCACGCGCCACGGCCCCTCCCCCGGCAGGCCCCGCCGGACGACGTCGCCCGGCTCCGGGGCGGACGCCTCGCCCAGGGCGTCGGGGAGGTCGTCCGCGGCGAGCACGTCGCCCGAGGCCGTGAGCTCGCGCACCTGGTGGATGTAGCGCTTCTCGGCGAACGCGCCGACGGCGGTCCGTGCCGCCGGGTCCGACGGGTCCTCGACGTGCAGCGCCGCCGACGCCTGCACCTTGACCACGCGCAGGCCGGCGTCGGTGATGCGCCGGACGGTGGCCGCCGTCCCGGCGCGACGGTCCGCGAAGGACACCGCCAGGTGACACGCGTCGAGGCACACGCCGACGTGCTCGGGGTCGATGCGCCGGTCCTGCGGCACGTCGGCACCCGTCCGCGCCGCGAGCCAGCCCACGACGTCGTCGACCGTGTCCAGCACGCAGCCCGGCTCCGGCTCGACCGCGACGCGCACGACCTTCCCCGTGCGCTCGCGCAGGTCGCGCAGCCCGTCTCCCAGGGCGACGAACGCGCGCGTGGCGGCCTCGTCGTCCTCGGCGTCCCAGGGCTCGCGCCACGCGAGCGGGAGCGTCGAGATCGAGCCCGCGACGCCGTCGGGCAGCAGGTCCGCCAGGACCTCGGCGCACTCGAGCGTGTACGCGAGGCGCTCGGGCTGCGCCCACGTCGGCGTGTAGACGTCGAGCTTCACGACGTCCGCGTGGAACCCGCCGTACGGGAACGCGTTGAGCGTGTGGACCCGCAGGCCCCGCTCGTCGAGCACGGCGCGCAGCCACGCGCGGTCGGCGGGCGACCCGGCGAGCCGGTGCGCGAGCGACGCCGGCATCCACAGCCCGACGCCGAGGGTGTCCAGCCCTGCGGCCTCGCGCACCGGTCCCGCGTACGTGACGAGCTGGTCGACGACCCCGTCGAGGTCCTCGGCCGGGTGGACGTTGGTGCAGTACGACAGCAGCATGGCGGTGCCCTTCCGAGTCGTCCGCTACGCCCGCGCGCCGCGCAGCACGGACGAGCCCTCGAACTCGACGCCCGGGGTCGGCAGGTCGCCCTCGACGAAGCCCGGCACCGGGTCGAGCACGAGGTTCCCCGACTGCCCGTAGAACTCCACCGGGTTGCGCCACAGCACCTGGTCGACGTCGTCCTCGGTGAAGCCCGCGGCGAGCATGGCGCGACCCGTCTTGAGCGTCTTGAGCGGGTCCGAGCGGCCCCAGTCCGCCGCCGAGTTGACGATCATCCGCTCGGTGCCGTGCTCCTGCAGGATCGCGACCATGCGGTCCTCGTCCATCTTCGTGTCCGGGTAGATCGAGAACCCGGCCCACGCGCCCGCGTCGCGCACGAGGGCGACGTTCGTCTCGTTGAGGTGGTCCACGAGCACGCGCTCGGGCGCCAGGCCCGACTCGCGCACCACGTCGAGGGTGCGACGCGTGCCCGCGAGCTTGTCGCGGTGCGGCGTGTGCACCAGGACCGGCAGGTCGGCGTCGCGGGCCATCCGGAGCTGGCGGGCGAAGACCTCGTCCTCCTCGGGCGTCATCGAGTCGTAACCGATCTCACCGACGGCGACGACGCCGTCCTTGAGCAGGTAGCGCGGGATCTCGTCGAGCACCTCGCGGCAGCGCGCGTCGTTCGCCTCCTTGGGGTTGAGGGCGATCGTCGCGTGGTGACGGATGCCGAACTGGGCGGCCCGGAACCGCTCCCAGCCGAGCAGGGCGTCGAAGTAGTCGAGGAACGACCCCACGTTCGTGCGCGGCTGCCCGAGCCAGAACGCCGGCTCGACGAGCGCGCGCACGCCTGCGGCGTACAGGGCCTCGTAGTCGTCGGTCGTGCGGCTGGTCATGTGGATGTGGGGGTCGAAGATGCGCATCAGGCGTCCCTCTCGGTGCTGGTCTGGAGAACGTCCGGGGCGAGGCGCGCGACGTCGTCGGGCACGGCGCGGCCCGCGGCCCGGCGCTCGGCGGCGAAGTCGCGCGCCATACGGGCGAGCTCGTCGTCCGCACGGTCTTCGAGGCCGGCGACGGCGTCGAGGCTCACGCCCATGAACACGAGCTTGAGCACCGCGTGGCGCCACGCGTGCTGGTCGAGGTGCGCCGCCGCGAACGGACCGACGGCCGCGGCGACGAGGCTCTGGTCGTTGGTGCGCAGCGCGTCGTCGGCGAGGTCACGGCCGACCGCGACGACCGTCGGCGCGGCGTCGTCCGCGAGCGCCCCGCCCTCCGCGAGCGCGTCGAGACCCCGCAGCACCCCGCGGCGCTCGGCGGTGTCGCCGTGCTGGTACAGGTCGGCGAGGCGCGCCGCGAGTGCCGCGTCGGCGTCCGCGCCGTGGCCGACCGCGTCGGAGAGCGCGACGACGAGGCTCGCCCGGGCGGCGTCGTCGACGGTCCCGTGGAGGACCCCGGCGGGGTCGGTGTCCGGTCGCCGTGCCGAGCGGCCGACCTTGCGTCCGGCGAGCGCGAAGGCGCGCGACACGGCCGCCGGGTCCTGCGCGACGGCGGCGCGCGCCTCGGCGAGCCAGCGCTCGCCGTCGCTCGTCACGTCGGCCGGCCCGGTGTCGGGGCGGGTGGTCTCGGTCATGGCACCTCCTGAGGGTGGTGGGGGCGGGCTTCCCAGGCTCGCTGCAGCGCTGTCATGCTGCGCCGGGCGAGGCCGGGGGCGTCGTAGGAGTGGCGGGGCAGCTCGACGGCGGCGACGCCGGTGTACCCGACGTCGGCGAGCGTCCCCAGCACGAGCGGCAGGTCGATCTCGCCCTCGCCGAACGGACGGTGCTCGTGGTGGGTGCGCGGCATGTCGTCGAGCTGCACGTTCGCGAGGTACGGCGCCGCGGCGCGCAGCGCACCGACGACGCCCTCGGGCTCGACGACGAGGCAGTGCCCCACGTCGACCGTGATGCCCAGCTCCGTCGGGGCACCGAGCTCGTCGTGCAGGCGCAGGGCGTCGCCGACCGTCTCGACGAGCATCCCGGGCTCGGGCTCGAGCGAGAGCCGGACGCCGAGCGCACGGGCCTCCTCGACGAGCTCCGGGAGGCGGTCGCGCAGGCGGGCCCACCCGTCGGCCGGGGACGCGCCGTCGGGCAGGACGCCCGAGAAGAACGACACGCACTCGGCGTCGAGGGCCTCGGCGATCTCGATCGCGCGTCGCAGGAACCGCATCCGGGCGTCCGCCTCGGCGTCCACGAGGGTCGGCCGGTGCTTGCGGTAGGGGTCGAGGAGGAAGCGCGTGCCGGTCTCGACGACGACGCGCATCCCCGCGCCGCCGTTCAGCGCGGCGAGCCGCTCGCGCAGCGCGTCGACCCGGTCGCCCCACCCGTCGGTGAACGGGTCGAGGTGCGGGAACCCGAGCGTGAGCGCGACGGCACCGTAGCCCTCGTGGTCGAGCACGTCGAGCGTGGTGTCGAGCGGGTGGTCGGTGAAGCCGTTGGTGCCGTAGCCGAGGGTGAAGGGCAGCGTGACCGGCCGGGCGGTCGTGCTCACGTCTCGCTCATCTCTGCCCGGCCCGGTCGGCGACCGGCGCGCCGCAGGACGCGGCCGGCGACCTCGACGCCCGCGAGGACCGCGACCGACGCGAGGCCGCCCCCGCGCGCGGTCCACGCCGCCTGGAGCGGGAGCATGGCGCGGATGCCGGCCTTCGTCGCGGCGAACGCGTTGCCCGCGGAGGGCGTGATCGCGGCGTCGACCTGGCGCGGCAGGCACGTCGCGAGGTAGGCACCGGCGGCGACGGCCCCGGCGAGGGCGGTCGCCGTGCGTCGGCGCTGCCCCGGACCGGGGCGGGCGTCGCGCGCGCGACGCAGCGAGCCGACCGCGACGGCCACCCCGCCCACCGCGGTGGTCGCGGCGACGCCGGTCGCGAGGGACGACGTCGTGCCGTGGACCTCGCCGCGCGACACGAACGTGACTCCCGCGGTGTGGGCGGCCATCCCCGCAGCGGCCGGCAACGCGGCGCGCAGGTGCCCGACACCGGCTCCCATCAGCACGTCGAGGCCGCGGCACGCCGCCATGACCACGGGGCCGACGGGCCGTTCCTTGGCGACCGTGTCGTACGTCCACACGCTCGCGGCGAGCGGCAGCGCCACGGCGAGTGCGCGCCGGCCCCCGCCCGCGGCGGCGAGGCCCAGGCCTGCGGCGGTCAGCCCGACAGCGACCTGCAGCGCCCGCCGGGCGCTGATCCGGCCCGACGGGATCGGACGCTCGGGACGCTCCCGCGCGTCGAGGTCCCGGTCCGCGTAGTCGTTGAGCGCCATGCCGCCCGCGTACAGGCACGCGGACGCGACGGGGAGCAGCGCGCGGCGCGGCGTGAGCGCGTGCCCGGCCGCCGCGGCACCCGCGAGGGTGTCGCCCACCACCGACAGGACCGCGGGCGCCCGGACCAGGTCGAGGTGGTCGCGCAGCGCCTCGGTCACGGCCGGGGGTCCGCGTCGTGACCGACGCGCGCACCCGCCTCGCGGACCCAGTCCGCGAGCGCCACGGTCTGCGCCGCGAAGTCGTGCACGTCGCTGCCCCACGGGTCCTTGAAGAAGAACCCGAGCTCGGGCACCGGGCCCGCGTACCCCGCCGCGTCGGCGAGCGCGAGCAGGCGCGCCAGGTCGATGACCAGCGGCGCCGCGAGCATCGAGTCATACGCCGACCACGTCGTCTGGAGCGTGAGGCGTGAGCCGAGGAAGCCCTCGACGTGCACGTGGTCCCAGGCGACCTTGACGTCTCCCAGGTCGGGCACGTTGTCGATGTGCAGGGGCGTGACCTCGCTGCCCGTGAGGTCCTGCAGGCCGCGCGACTTCGACGCGAGCTTGCTCCGCACGGCCTCGGGGTCGGCGAGCGTCGCACCGTCACCACCGCCCAGCAGGTTCGCCCCCGCCCAGGACAGGACGCGCAGCCCGCGCGCCGCGAACGCCGGGGCGAGGATCGTGCGCAGCCAGGTCTGGCCGGTCTTGCCGTCCTGGCCCGCCACGGGCACGCCGTGCTCGGCGGCCAGCTCGAGCAGGACCGGAAGGTGCATGCTCGCCGACGGCGTGAACTCCGCGAACGCCGCGCCCGCGAGGACGGCGGCGTAGGCGGTGAGCGAGCTCGCCGGCAGGACGGCGCGCGCCGGGTCGTCGAGCGCCGCGCGCAGCAGGTCGCGGTCGGAGAACTCGGGCAGGTCCTCGGGCAGCGGCTCGGTCGACGTCAGGTCGACGACGACGACGCGTGCGAGGCCGTGCCGCTCGCGGAAGTCGACGATGTCCGCGGCCAGGCGCTCGGCGGCGGCCTGCTGCGACTCGCGTGACGCCGCCTCCCCCGCGTGGTGCGTGGAGTAGCCGGGGCGCACCTCGGCGTCGGCCCGCTCGAGCGCGCCGTGGGTGGCCGCGAGGAGGCGGGGCGCGATCATCCCCGCCTCGACGAGGAGCTCGGCGCGCTTGACCATGGAGACGTCCGAGACGTCGTGCCCGCCGACGACCAGGTCGCCGAACGCGGGCAGCGGCGCGGACGCGAAGGGCTCCTGCGCCGTCACGCACCCCGTCGGGGCGGCGCGACCGTCGGCGATCGCCGCGAGGCCGAGCGCCGCGGTCGTCGCGACCGAGCCGCGAGCGCCCACGAGCCACAGCCCGGTCCGGGCGTCCGGAGCCGGACGGTCGGCGGATCCGTCAGGGGCGAAGTGGTGCATCGTTGCTCCCGTTCCTGTCGACGGACGCCGGAGCGCCGCCGAGCACGACGGCGATGGCCTCCCTGCCACCGCCGGACCACCCGCCGCGAGCGAGGGCGTGTGAACGCTCTCCTACCCGGTGGCGACCGGTCTGGTGCGACCCTAGTCACACTTTTGTCGATGGTCAATCAAAAGCGACCCGACTTTCGTGGGGCCGGCGGGCCCGCGCACACAAAAGAAGCGGGCGCCGCCGGCTCAGGCTCAGCCGACGGGCGTGAAGTCGAGCCGGTCCTCCACGACGGCGACGACGGACCACGCGTTGCCCTCGGCGTCGCTCAGCTCGTAGGCCGGCAGCAGGACGGCCGCGCCGTCGGGCTGGTGCCGCACGGCGAGGCCGAGCCGCGCGTCGGTGATCGTCACGTCCGTGACCGGCCACGAGAACCGGCTGCCCGCACCGACCGTCGCCGGCACCGTCGGGGTCTCCGGCTCGACGGCCGTCTCCGGCATGGCCTGCGCCGTCGTCGCCCCGCGCGCGAACGCGACGGGTCCGCCCGCGCTGAACCGCGGGTCGCCCAGACGCTCGACCGCCTCGGCAGGGCTCACGACGTCGTAGGAGCCGAGCGGCACGCGCGGCGCGAGGCTCCCGTACAGCGACGACAGGCCGGCGCCGGAGAAGGTGGCGCTCCACGCCGTCCCGGTCCGCTGGCCGTCGACCACCTCGTACGCGGTGACCGTCGTCGCCCGCGGTGTCCCCTGGTCGACGACCTGCTCGTCGGCGACGACCTCGTAGCCGGCGGCGTCCAGGCCCAGCGAGGCGAGCACGGACCGGAGCTGGTCGGCGGCGGCGTCGCCCGCGGGCGGGGCGCCGTGGTCGGGCTCGGCGCAGGTGCCCGGCTCGGCCCCGGCGCTCCCCGTGCCGGCGGCGTCCCCGTCCTCCGTCGCCGGCACGGGCTCCACGACGGCGCAGGCCCACGGGTCCTTCGTCGGGTCGTTGAAGCTCATGCTCGCGAGGCCGTCGGGCTGGATCGACACCGTCGGTCCGGTCCAGTCGCTCGAACCGACCGCGTACGCCCCGTACTCCTCGCGCACGTCGCCGGTGACCCCCAGCGCCTGGGCGACGCGGAGCGCCGTCTCCTGCGAGTGGACGCCCGCCGCGTCGTACGCCCACGCGTCCGCGCTCGCGCCCTGGGTCGCCAGCCCGTCCTGGTGGAACACGGTCCGGCCTCCCCAGAAGCCGGGAGCCACCGAGGTGAGACGGGAGCTGGCGGCGAAGTCCTCGAGCGCCGCGGCGCCCGCGTCCGCCGCCTCCCCCGTGGCGACCGGCGCCCCGAGCTCGATCGGTGCCTGCATCGAGGACACGGTCGTGAGCCCGCCCCCGTCTCCCGAGGCCCCGACCGCGCCGGTCCCGAGCGCGTACCCGCCGGCACCCACCGCGAGCGCGCCGGCGACGGCCGCCGCGACCTGCAGCGGGGCGCGCCGGCGCCGACGGGCCGCGCGCCGTGCGGCGAGCTCGTCCTCGACCGCGCCGCCGGGACCGTCCGGCCCGGTGCGCGGGCCGGACGTGTCGCCCGCCGCGGTCGTGGCGACGTCGCGGTCCGGGGCGACGTCGCGCTCCGGGGCGACGTCGCGCTCCGGGGCGACGTCGCGCTCCGGGGCGTCGGTCGTGATGGCGGCCGCTCCCGTGGCGAACGCCTCGGGGACGCGGCCGCGGACGGCCGCCTCGAGGGTCCGGGCGTCGGGGGTCGTGCCGGCCGCCGGGTCGGCGGCGCGCAGGCGCTCGAGGGCCGCGTCGTCCGGCTGGTCGGGGGTGTTCGTGGTCATGTCGACCTCCAGTACCGCAGGGGGCCGTACCGCGGGGGGCGCGGTCGGTCGGGTCTACCCGTGATGTGTCGTCAGGCGCCGGTCTCTTGCGTGACGCCCGCCTGCTCCGCCCAGGCCGTGCGCAGGCGGGCCCGGGCGCGGGACAGCGCGGCGTCGGCGCCGCCGCGCGAGGTGCCGAGGACCACGGCCAGGTCGTCCCCGCCGAGGCCCTCCCACGCGTGCAGGAGCAGGATGCGCCGGTCCCGCGGCGACAGCGCCCCGACCGCCCGGCGCACCTCGTCGTCCTGGAGCACGACATGCTCGACGTCGGCGCTCACGTCCGCCCGCTCCGGCACCTCGGCCACCGGCACGGGCCGGGCCTTGCGCCGGTGGTTGGCGAGGACGAAGCCCGCGGTGCGGTACAGCCACGGCAGCTCGATGCCGTCGGGCACGTCGTCGCGGCGCCGCCAGGCGGTGGCGAGGACCTCGGCCGTCAGGTCGTCCGCGTCGGGGCCGACGCCGCCCGCGGCGCTCGGCAACCGGCGACGGAAGTACCGGTACAGCGCGGTCGAGTGCGCCGCGAACAGCGCGGCGAACCACGCCTCGTCGTGAGGCGCGACCTCGCGACGCTCGGCGGGCCCGGGGTCGGGCGTCTCGGCGGGCTTCTCGTCGGGCGACGCGTCTGTCGTCACGGCGGCTCCTCGTCGGCGGGCAGGGCTGTCAACCGCTCTGTGTCGTGGTGCGACGGTTCCTTGCACCGCGCGTCGCGCGATCGTGCGAGCGCCCGACCTGACGCGCCGACGGCGCACGCTTCACCCGCGACGGCACCGATCCTGCCACCGGCGAGCACCTACGCTGTGGGGCATGACGACGACGGAGCCGGCGGACCGGCCGTCCCCGGAGAGTCCTCAGGGCCCTCAGGGTGCGCGGGGACCGCAGGGCGCGGGGGCACCCCGGGGCCCGCAGGGGCCGCGCCACCCTCGCCGTCGCCCGCGGCGCTGGGGCCGCTGGGTGGGCTGGGGCCTGGTCCTGGTCGTGGTGCTCCTCGTCGTCGCTGTGGGCCTGCTCGCGCGCGACGCGCTCACGGCGCGCGAGGCGCTCCTCGAGGCGATGGACGAGGTCCCCGCGGCCGAGGAGGCGCTGCGCGCGGGCGACGTCGCGACGGCGGAGGCCGTGCTCGCGGACGTCCAGCCGCTCACGGCCCGGGCGCGCGCGAGCACCGACGGCCCGCTGTGGTCGCTCGCCGCGCACGTGCCGCTCTTCGGCCAGGACGTCCGCGCGTTCTCCGTCGCCGCCGCGACGGTGGACGACCTCGCCACCGAGGTCCTGCCGTCGCTCTCCCAGGCGCTCGGCACGGTCGAGGGCGACGCCCTCACCCTGACGGGCGACGGTGTCGAGCTCGCCCCGCTCGTCGAGGCCGCCCCCGCGATGGCGAGCGCGGCGCAGGCGTTCGACGACATCGACGCCCGGCTCGCGACGGTCGACGCCGACGCGTTGCACGCGGAGGTCGCCGAGCCGTACGCGCAGCTCGTCGAGCGCGCGGACGACCTGCGACCGGTGGTCCGCACCGCGGACCGGCTCACCGCTCTCGGCCCGGCCATGCTCGGCGCCGACGGACCGCGACGGTACCTCGTGGTCGCGCTCAACAACGCCGAGCTGCGCGCGAGCGGTGGCATCCCCGGAGCGCTCGCCGTGCTCGCGGTGGACGGCGGCCGGCTCACCCTCGAGCGCCAGGCGACGACCGGCGACGTCCCCCCGTTCGCCCAGCCCGTCCTGCCGCTCGACCCGGGCGTCGAGCAGCTCTTCACCGACCGCGTCGGCCGGTTCGTCCAGGACACCCCGCTCACCCCCGACTTCCCGACGACCGCCGCCCTCACCGCCGCCATGTGGGAGCAGTCGCAGGGCGAGACCCTCGACGGCGTCGTCGCGACGGACCCCGTCGCCCTCTCGTACCTGCTCGAGGCCACGGGCCCGCTCGACGTCGAGGTCGCCGACGACGACACGGTGACCGTCGACTCCGGCAACGTCGTGCAGGTCCTGCTCTCCGACGCCTACTCCCGGCTGGAGCCCGGCCCGCAGACGGACGCGTTCTTCGCCGAGGTCGCGTCGCGCGTCCTCGGCGCGTTCCTCGGTGGCGGGGCCGACCCCGGCCTCGCCCGCGACGCGCTCGTGCGAGGGGCCGACGAGCACCGGGTCCAGGTCTGGTCGGCGCACGCCGACGAGCAGGAGCGCCTGGCCGGGACCGTCGTCGCGGGAGACATCGACACGGCGGACCGCGCCGCGACCTCCGTGGGCGTGTTCCTCAACGACGCCACCGGCGGGAAGATGGGCTACTACCTCGACACGGACGTCGCGCTCACCGCGAGCGCGTGCACGGCCGAGGGTCGGGTGGACGCGTTCCGCGCGACCCTCACGTCGGCGGCCCCCGCCGACTCCGCGACGAGCCTTCCGTGGTACGTCACCGGAGGCGGCATCTCGGGCGTCGAGCCGGGGTCCGTGCGCACGATCGTCACCCTCTACCCGCCGCGCGGGGGCCAGGCCGGCTCGGTCCGTCTCACGGGCGCCGCGGCGGGCACGCTCGTGGCCGACGTCGCCGGTCGCCGGGCGGCGTCGCTGCCCGTCCAGCTCGCCCCGGGCGAGAGCGCCACGGTGACCTTCACGACCACCACCCCGGCGCCCGGGACGACGGGCGCCCCGGACCGCGGGAGCATCGACCTCTGGACCACGCCGACGGCCTCCGAGCCCGGCCTCGAGGTGGTCCCGGTCGCCTCGTGCGGGTGAGATAGCACGGATTGCCGATCACGGCGCGGTAACGATGCGACGCACCGCTGCTTTTCACCCGGACGAGCGTCCAGCTCGGGGTCAGAACGTCGCTACCCTGGGCCGCATCCGCACTTTCCCGTGCCACCGGTCATCGTGCACCGATGCATCACGGAACGCGTTCCGGGACTCCCTGTGTACCGGAACATCTCGATACTCCGATCCAGGACGGGTGAAGAAGCCATGCGTACCTCGAAGGGTCCCCGCGGCAGAGGACGGACGGTGCTCGTCGGAGCCCTGTCCGCTGCCGCCGCACTCCTGACCGTTCCGGTCGTCGCCACCGCCGCGACCGCCGACACGGACCCCGAGACGTACGTCCCGGAGATCACCGTCGCGTCGCCCGTGTGCGACGGCGACGTCCCCTACCTCGAGTACGTCTTCGAGCTCCCCGAGAACTACGAGGGCGACGACGCGCTCACCATCACCTGGGTGAACCCGGGCGGCGACGACGTCGTGCAGTCCGGCCTCCCGCTGACGGGCCGCGTCCTGTGGCCCGGCGCCGTCGTGGACGGGTCGGGCAACCCGGTCGACTGGCCGGGCTGGCACCTCGAGGACGGCGAGTGGGTCGTCGGCGACGAGTTCGACTGGGTCCGCGACGGCGTGACCGTGGTCTTCGAGGTCAACCCGACTGCCGAGACCGTGGTGCTCTACCCGCCGTCGACGCCCGAGTGCGCGACGAACCCGCCCGGGACGCCCGAGCCGACGATCAAGGTCGACACGCTCACCCCGCTCTGCGAGGCCGGCGTGACGTACCTCGAGTACGGGGTCAGCGTCGCCGGGACGCCGAACTCGACCGTCACCCTCACGTGGCACAACCCCGACGGCGACGACGAGGTCATGGCCGACCTGCCGCTCACGGGCCGCGTCCTGTGGCCCGGCGCGTACCCCGAGCGCTTCGTCGACCTGCCGGCCGACGAGGGCTGGGAGCTCGTGAACAACATGTGGCTCAACACGGCGACCCACGGCTGGGCCGACGGCACGGTCGACGTGACGTTCGCGGTGAACCCGGAGGTCACGGTCCCCGTGACGTACCCGGCGGACACGGAGAACTGCTTCCCGGGCGTGACCACCGTCGACAACCCGGTCGCCGGCAGCCAGAACCCGTCGCTCGCCTCGACCGGCGCGACCGTGGGCCTGTACGCCGCGATCGCCGCGGGCCTGGCCGTCGTCGGTGCCGCGATCGTCCTGCTGACGCGCCGCACCCGCAAGAGCTGATCTGCCGCCCGGCCGGCGACGGGCGGACGGGAGACGGCGGAGGCCGCGCACCCCTCGGGTGCACGGCCTCCGCCGTTCTTCGTGCGCGGTACGCGGTGCGGTCCGCCGTGCGCGGTCCGCCGTGCGGGCGCTCAGGTGGCCGACCAGTCCCCGGCGGCCAGGCGTGACTCGAGCCCTTCGAAGGCCCAGCGATCGACGACGAGCACCGGCCCGCCCGGGGCGTCGGGGACGTACCACTGCAGCTGCTCGACGGTGCGGACCTCGGCCCCGGCGGCGTCGACGCACGAGAGCGTCCAGCGCGCGAGCGAGGCCCCCGTGCCCGCGACCTCGACGTCCGTCTCGGACGCCTTCTCGACCGCCCGTGCGGCGAGCGCGTCCGTCCCGGGGCACGTCGCGCCGTCGGGCACGTGCGCGTCCGCGGGGTCCAGGCCGTCGAGCGCCGGGCCGGTCAGGATCTCGAAGCTCGGGCAGGCGGCGTCCTCGGGGCACCCGCCCGCACGCACCTGGGTGAGGCCGTCGGCGGGGTGCAGGACGGACCAGTACTCCGCGGCCGGGAGCTCCAGCGGGCCGACAGGAACCTGGCTCCCGTGGTCCGCGTGGTCGCCGTGACCGTCGTGGCCGTCGCTCGAGGCGGGTCCCGACCCGCCGGCGAGGTCGTCGGCAGGTGCGTCGGGGCCCGGGCCTCCGGTGCAGGCCGCGAGGAGGCCGACGGCGAGCACCGCCGCGCCCGCCGCGAGGACCCGCACGGGCGGAGAGAGGTGAGCCGGCGCGCGGCGCCGCTCGGAGGTGGCGCGTCCGGCGGACGCGGCGGGAAGGACGTCGCGGTGCAGGGGCACGGTGACTTGCCTTTCACGAACGGAGAGCCCCCGTAGCCCACTGGGGCGGGCGGCGGGGGCTTCTCGTCGGTCCCTCCACGCTAACGAGCGCGAGGGCTGGTCGGAGTGCGGGAGATCCACACGATGCCGGCTCGCGGGTACGGGTTTCCCCGTACCCGCGAGCCGTCGGTCAGGACGGGGCGCCGGGGCGACGCCAGGGCGCGCTCAGCACGCGCCGCCGTCGGCCCACGGACCCCACGCCGAGGAGCCCGGCACGTCGCCCTGGGTCCAGTACCGCGCCGACCACTCGCGGCCGTCGTGGCTCACGACGGCTCCCCCGGTGTAGGCCGTCCCGGCGGCCCAGGCGGGTGCGGTGCACTCGCCCGTGCCGCCGCCGGGACCGCCCGGGGCCCCGCCGCCCGCGGGCAGGTCGACGACGGTGACCCCGCGTGGGTGGTCGTAGGTGGTCGCGTAGCGCTCCCCGTCGACGGTGACGACCACGTTGGAGAACTGGGCCGCCGGCATCGCCCACTTGAGCTGGTTCGTGATCGATCCGCCCGCGGGGATGCCGCCCGCCGGGACGGTGAACTCGACGGTGTGGAAGTCGCCGTCGAGCCCGCCGACGTTGTCGCCGGTGTGGCCCCGGGCGACCACCGTGGTGCCGTACCCGCTCCAGTCGCTCATCTCGCCGGTGTCGGTGGTGCCGTACTGGAACGAGACGGTCGCGCCCGCCGGGATGTCGCGGGCACCGCGGTTGGCGAAGACGACCTTGGGCGAGATCGGGTAGTTGTTGTCGCCCAGCGCGAACTCGGTGTAGCGCAGGTCGAGGTCGAGCGCCTGCGTGGGCATCGCCCGGTCGGCGTTCGCCTTGGTGGCGCCGTACGGCGTCGTGGCCGAGAGCCTGCCGTGCATGAGGTCGACGAGCGTGCTGCCGATCTCGTACTGGCCCTTGGCCTGGTCGTAGCCGAAGTCGCCGGCGAGCTCCCAGATCATGATGCCGCCCAGCCCGGTGTCGGCGACGTAGTCGGCCTTGGCGCCGATCGCCTCCGTCGAGTCGCCGGAGAGGAACGTCCTGGTCTGCTCGTTCCACCACCACTCGTTCTTGGTGACCGGGTCGAAGTGGCGCTCGTACGTGCCCTCGACCGGGTCCGTGACCCCGTACGACGCCGCGTAGTCGCCCGTGATGCCCGCCTCGAGGTTGAGCACGTGCCAGATCGGGTTGACGCCCGCCGGGATCGCGTTGCCCTGCGGGTCGGAGTCGAACCAGAGGTTGTCGATGCCGTCCGCGCCGTACCCGCACCTGTTGTTGGTCCCGGGCGGGCAGAGGAAGCCGGCCGGCGCCTTGGCGGTGCCACCCATGCCGTGCGTCCCGCCCTGGACGCCCTGGAAGCCCCGCGTGTAGAACGGCACGCCGAGGTTGATGCGGCCGCCCTGCATCGCGCCGCGGAAGTAGTGCGCGGCCCAGTCGCCGTTGAGGTAGCCGATGCCCTTGTAGGCGCCGTACACGCCGCCCGCCGCGAGCTCGGGGTCCTTGCCGTCGTCGAACAGCGCGCCGTTGCCGCCCACGTACTCGTTCCAGGCCCCGTGCAGGTCGTACGTCATCATGTTCACGAAGTCCGTGTACTGCGTGACCTGGTAGACCTCCATGCCGCGCAGCAGCCAGCCGGACGACGGCGTCGCGGTGGTGAGGACGTAGTACTCCCCGTCCTGGGCGCCGGCGGCGTCGAGCTTCTCGCGCAGCGTCCTCATGAGGTTCACGTAGCCCTCGAACAGCTGCCCGCGGCGCGCGTCGGAGAGGTGGAAGTCGTCCGGGTTGCCGGCCTGGTTGTTCGACGTCGGGTACTCGTAGTCGATGTCGATGCCGTCGAACCCGTACTCGCGCACGAAGTCCACGACCGAGTCGGCGAAGGTGTCGATGCGCTCCTGGGACTCCGTCATCGTGTAGAAGCCGCCCGACGCCACCCGGTCGCCGTTCGCGTCGAAGAAGCCACCCGTCTCGGCCCAGCCGCCCACCGCCGGGATGACCTTCACGCCGGGGTGGTCCTTCTTGTACCTGGCCAGCAGGTTGAAGTGGCCCGTGTAGTCGAGCGTCGGGTCCATCTCCGCGCCCGCGACCCCGGGCCACGTCATGTCGGTCGCGGCGTTGCCGGGAGCGTCCGCGTTGACCGAGACCTCGTCGTTCTCGTCGATGTGCGCGAACGCGTAGTTGATGTGGGAGAGCTTGTCCCACGGGATGTCGCTCGCGAGGTAGCGGGGCTGGTCGTTGCCGCCGGTCCGCCAGCTCGTGAAGTAGCCGATGACCCGACGGTCCAGGCCGTTGGGGAGCTTCTCGCGCCCGTCCTCGTCGTAGACGTCGCAGTACGGCGTGGCCACGCCGGGCGTCTGCGCCATGCCGTCGGGACGGCACCGCTCGTCCGGGTTCGCCGACGGGTCCGTCGTGGGCTCGTCGACCGGCTCGCCCGTCGGCTGGTCGGTCGGCTGGTCGGTCGGCTCGTCCGTGGGCTCGTCGGTCGGCTGGTCGGTCGGCTCGTCCGTGGGCTCGTCGGTCGGCTCGTCCGTCGCGTCGCCGCACGCGCCGAGGGTCTCCCACGGCCCGTACTGCTCCGCGCCCGGGACGTCGTCCTGCGTCCACCACTTCGCGCGGTAGTTCTGGCCGTCGTAGGAGACGGTCGCGCCGGCGCCGTACGCCGGAGCGGGCGACCAGGCGTCGGCGCACTCGGTCGTGAGCGCGGCCGGCAGCGGGGCGGACGCACTGGCCGCGACGGCGCCGGCGAGGCCGGAGGCCAGGAGCGCCATGGTCGTCAGGGTCGCGACGACCTGGGGCCGTCGTCGAGAGGCGCGCGGCACGCGCGGCGGGGTCGGGGACAACCTCATGGGTACCTCGTTCTGCTGGGGCGACGGCGGGGCGTCGTGTGGGGACGGTCGTGGGTCGACCGTGGGGGGTGGGTGTGCGAGGGGTCGAGCGGGGCCCGCCGCGGTCGCGCGGCGAGGGACGGGCACGGGCGGGTGCACGACGCCGCCCGGGCGGGCCTCGCTCGACGGGCGCCGGCCGCGCAGTCGCGACCGGCGCCGTCGGGGGGCGTCAGCAGGCGCCCAGCGCCTCCCAGGGCCCGTACTGCTCCGCGCCCGGGACGTTGTTCTGCGTCCACCACTTCGCGCGGTAGTTCTGGCCCTGGTAGGAGACCGTCGCGCCGCCCGTGTAGGCCGCGCTCGACGACCAGGCGGCGAAGCACTCGTCGGTCGGGTCCGTCGGGTCGGTCGGGTCGGTCGGGTCCGTCGGGTCGGTCGGGTCGGTCGGGTCGGTCGGGTCCGTCGGGTCCGTCGGGTCCGTCGGGTCGTCGCCGCAGGCTCCGGTCGCCTCCCACGGGCCGCCCGCCGTCGGGGTGTCGCCCTGCGTCCACCACTTCGCACGGTAGTTCTGGTCCTGGTACGACACCGTCGCACCACCCGTGTAGACGGCGCTCGCCGACCACGCGGGCTCGCAGTCACCGGGATCCGTGGGGTCGGTCGGGTCCGTGGGGTCCGTGGGGTCCGTGGGGTCGGTCGGGTCCGTGGGGTCGGTCGGGTCCGTGGGGTCCGTCGGGCCGTCCGTCCCGTCGACCGGGCCGGCGGGAGCGGCGCGCAGCGCGTCGGTGAACCCGCCGAGCAGCGTCCCGTCGTGGTTGCCGGAGAGGTCCCACCACATGCCGCCCCCGAGGCCCTGCTCGGCCACGTAGGCAGCCTTCGCGGCGACCGACTGCGGGTTGTCGTAGCTCCACCACTGGTCGCCGTCGTACCGCCACGCCGAGACCGTCTCGGGGTCGTAGTGGTCCTGGCCGCGCGTGCGGAGCTTGTCGTAGTCCTCGTTGCCCGCCTCCCACGTACCCGGAGCCGCGCCGTTCGCCGCGGACCACGGGTCGGCCGAGCCGACGCCCTTCCACCCGCGGCCGTACATCGCGAGCCCGACGCCGAGCTGCGACGGGTCGATCCCGGCGCCCAGGTACTCCTGCACCGCCTTGTCGACGCTGAACTGACGGCTCGCGGCGCGGGGGTCGGCCGGGTCGTCGTACAGGTTGCCCTGGTGCCCGGCGAGCGCACCGTCCCACGCCCCGTGCAGGTCGTAGCCCTGGACGTTGCCGTAGTCGAGGTACTCGAAGATCTCGGGGTCGTTCCAGCCGCCGGCGGCGATGTCGGCCGGGTTGGCGGGCAGGAACGCGGACAGCAGGTAGTGCTTGCCCGTCTGCGCGCCGTACGCGTCGAGCTGCTCGCGGAACTCGGCGAGCAGGAGCTTGAAGTTGGCGGCGTCGTTCACGACGTCGACGTGGTTGCCGACCTCACCGTTCAGCGAGCCGGGCCACTCCCAGTCGATGTCGATGCCGTCGAACACGCCCGCGGCCGCACCGGCGCCCCCGCGACCGTCGAACACCGGCAGGTCGCCCTTGATGTACAGGTCGATGCAGGACGAGACGAACTTCTCCCGCGACGCCTCGGTCGCGGCGGCCAGCGAGAAGTTCTTGGACCAGGTCCACCCGCCGAGCGAGATCATGGTGCGCAGGTGGGGGTTCTTCGCCTTGAGCTGCTTGAGCTGGTTGAACGACCCGGCGAGCGGCTGGTCCCACGTGTCGGCCACGCCCGCGACCGAGTTCGCGGCGGTGTAGCCCATGCCGAAGTCGGCCCAGGCGTCGCCGGCGCCGTCGGAACCGTTCGGCCCCGTGCCCTGCGCCTTGTTCGCGATGAAGCAGGTGAGGTCCTGGTGGTGGATGTTGCCGAACGAGTAGTTGATGTGGGTGAGGTCCTCGGCCGCTCCCGAGTCCTGGAGCTTCTTGAGCTGGAAGTCGCGGCCGTACACCCCCCACTGGGTGAAGTAGCCGACGTTGCGGTATCCGTTGACGTCGCTGTCGCCGGGGTTCGCCTCCGCGGTGGCGGCGGGGGCCTCGATGGCCTGGGCCGGCGCGACGCCGGCGAGGAGGCCGCCGACGAGCGTCGCAGCGGTCGCGAGCGCCGCGAGGCGCGTGCCGTGGCGGCGTCCGGAGCGGGGTGGTCGGCTGGGCACGGACGTGTTCATGGGTCCTACCTCGATGCTCGTGCTGGTGTCCGACGGCGTCGCTCCCCCGAAGGCGCCGTCGTCCTCGGGTCCTCATGAACGTAGTTCGCCGTCCTGCCCGGCGATATCCGCGCTTCCCACATTGTTCCCGCTGCGAACTTACCTGCGCTGTAAGGGTTCCCCCGTAGTGAGGACCTCGCAGAACGGACCGAAACGCGCGAACCGACCCGGCGGCGTGGTGCCCCGCCGGGTCGGCTACGTGGCGCCCCGCCGGGCTGCGGCGTCGCGCCGCTGCGGCGTCGCGCCGGGCTGCGGCGTCGCGCCAGCCCGCGTCGTGCGGCCCTCGCACGCCGGGGGCGTCGCGCTCCCGCGTCACCCGGGGGCGACGCCGGCGAACAGGTTGTCCACCAAGGCGTCGACGAAGGCTGGCGTGACCGGCTCGTCCGGGACCAGCAGCCGGTGGTAGACCGCGCCCCAGAGCTGGTCGACCAGGACGCGTACGTCGACCTCCGGGCGGATCTCGCCGTGCTCCCGGGCGTGCTCCAGGCGCTCGTAGGCCAGCGCGCGACGGCCGGAGGAGTACAGGGCCCGGTAGGCGGTCGCGAGGTCGCGGTCCGTCTGCGACTCGCCGATCAGCTGCAGCAGGGCACGACCACCGGGCGTGGTCATGACGGTGGCGAAGGCGTGCAGCTGGTGGCGCAGGTCCTCGCGGACGTCCTTCGTGCTGTCGAACGCGAGCGTGGTCTGCACGGCGTGGAAATAGCCGTCCAGGGCCAGGGCGCCGCGCGAGGGCCACCACTTGTACAGCGTCGTCTTGCTCACCCCGGCGAGGCGGGCGACCCGCTCGAAGGTCAGGTCCGCGAGGCCCTCCGTCAGGACCAGGCGGCCGACCGTGGCGAGGACGTCGGCACGGACCTCGTCCGCCGGGCGTCGCCCCCGACCCCGTGGGCGCGGCGTGGTCTCGGCGTCTTCTGGCGTGCTCACGGGCCCCCTTCGTCGTCCTGGCGGTGCTCCCGTGGAGTCTAGAGACCTCGCACGGCCCGGGTCGCTCGGCGCGGTCACCACGACGACCTCTCCCTCCCTCGACGGCGGGAGGGAGCACCGGCGGCACCCCTCCCGGGCGGCTCACGACCGGCTGCCGACGTGCGGCGCGACGGCGAGCAGGTCGGACAGGTCGACGCGGGCGAGGAAGTCCCGCCGGACGCGGTCGGCGACCTCGGAGACCTCCTGCGACCCGTCGTCGGCCGGGTCGACGTGCACCCGGTAGGGGCGCTCCCCTGGCGGCAGGGCCACGATGCGCGCGATCTCGTCGGACACCAGGGAGGCGTCGGCGTCCGCGGGCGCCAGGGCCGCGAGCCTCTGCGCGACCTGGTCCACGAGGCCGGGGTACCGGCTCTCGTAGGCGGCCGCGACCTCGGTGTCGGCCGGCGAGCCGCTGCGCGCGAAGTGGTTGGTGCCACGCGTGAAGGACCCGGGCACCACGATCGACGTCTCCACGCCCCAGCGCGCCAGCTCCGCGGCGTAGCTCACGGCGAGGGAGTCCATGCCGGCCTTGGCGGCGAAGTACGGCGCCAGGTAGGGCGGGGTCCCGCCCTTGACGCTCGAGCTGGACACCCACACCACCAGCCCGGCGCCCCGCCGGCGCATCCCGGGCAGGATCGCGCGGTTCACGCGCTGGGTCGACAGCACGTTGACGTCGTACAGCTCGGCCAGCTGCTCGGGGGTGAAGGCCTCGGCCGGGCCGACGACCATGTGCCCGGCGTTGTGGATGACGACGTCGATCCGGCCGTGCTCCGCCAGGACCTGCGCCACCGCGGCGTCCACCGAGTCCTGGGAGCCGACGTCGAGCTCGATCGCGCGGAGGTCGACGCCGTGGTCGGCGGCGTGGTCGGCGGCGGCCCGCACCTGCGGGGCGTTGCGCCCGCCGGTGTGCCGCATGCCGGCGTACACGGTGTCACCGCCGTCGGCCACGGCACGGGCGGTCAGTGCGCCGAAGCCGCTCGACGCACCGGTGATGAGGACGATCTGCTTCTCGGTCACGGGGTTCCTCTCGGACGGGCGGACGCGGCCCGGGGGCCGCCTCGCGCTGCGGGTGGTCGGGTCAGGCGAGCCCGCCGTTGGCGAACAGCACCTGCCCGTTGACCCACCGGGCGGGACCGGCGAGGAACGCGACCACCTCGGCGACGTCCGACGGCTGACCGAGCCGCTCGAGCGGTGCGAGCTGGGCGAGCCGGTCGATCGTCGCCTCGTCCTTGCCGTCCAGGAACAGCGGGGTCGCGGTCGGGCCCGGGGCGACGGCGTTCACCGTGACGTCCTTGCCGCGCAGCTCGCGCGCGAGGATCAGGGTGAGCCCTTCGACGGCCGCCTTGCTGGCCACGTACGGGCCGTAGGTCGGGTGCTGCAGGCGCGTCTGGCTCGTCGAGACGTTGATGAGAGCACCGCCCGGACGCAGCCGGTTCGCGGCGAGCTGCGACACGACGAAGGTGCCGCGGACGTTCGTCCGGTGCATGTGGTCGAGCGCCTCGAGGTCGAACGTGGCGACCGGGCCGAGGACCATCACTCCGGCCGTGTTGACGACGACGTCGATCCCCCCGAACGCGGACTCGACCGCGTCGAACGCCGCAGCCATCGCGTGCTCGTCGGCGACGTCGCCGCCGACGGCGATCGCCGCGCTCCCCGCCTCGGTGAGCTCGGTGACGATCTCCTCGGCGCGTGCCGGGTTGCCGGCGTAGTGCACGGCGACGGCGTAGCCGTCGGCGGCCAGACGTCGCACGACCTCCTGACCGATCCCGCCCGATCCCCCGGTGACGAGCGCGACGCGTGACGTGGTGGTGTTCATGATGCTCCTCCGACTAGAAGTGAACGACACGTTCATATAAACACGTAATGAACGCCCTGTCCATATGTTCCGAGAGAAAGTTCTGCCGCCCTCAGCGTCCGACGCGGTGCGCGAGCACCGTGAGCTCGACCCGCGAGCGCACGCCGAGCTTGCGGAAGACGCGGCCCAGGTGGACCTCCACCGTCCGGACCGACAGGTAGAGCTGGTCCGCCACCTCGCGGTTGGACGCGCCCTGGACCACGAGCAGCGCCACGTCGAGCTCGCGCTCCGTGAGCTCGTCCGCCCACCGGGCCCGCAGCTCCGCGAGCGCCTCGTCGGAGACGTCGCTCTCGCGCACGGCGAGCCGGCACGCGTCGGGCGGCGCGGGAGGCCGCACGACGCCGGGGGTCGCCGGCCCCGCAGGCTCGCCCGCCCGGACCCCGCCGAAGGGGACGAGCGGCGCGGCGTGGAGACCCGGCGCCCGCGACGGGCCGGCCCACGGCCCGCCGGCGGGCACGGCCCCGAGGGACGCGTCGGCAGGCCCGAGAGGTCCGCCCGGCGCCGGCGCGAGCACGCGCTCGAGCTCGTCGGCGGCCGGGCCGCCGAGCTGGCGGACGACCTCGGCGTGCTCCTCGCGGGCGACCGTCGCCCACGCGTCCGCGCCCGCGTCGTCGAACAGCTCGATCGCCGAGAGGAACAGGCCGTGCGCGCGCTGGGGCTCCCCCGCCCGGACGAGCGCGCGGGCAGCGCACAGGTCGGTGCGCGCGTGCTCGTACGGCGACGCGGTCGTGCGGTTGACGCGGGCCGCCCGCTCGAGCGGGCTGCCCAGGTCCTCGGGCGCCGCGAGCGCCACCTCGGCCCGCGCGAGGGTCGCCGCGCGCAACGACGGCGGGAGCTCCTTCGCGTCGACGCGGCGCCGGGAGAGGGCACGCTGGGCGGCGTCGTGCCGTCCCGCGACGACCCATGCCTCGACGTCGTCCAGCCCCGGCAGCGGGAGCATCCGGGCGCTGTCCGGACGCTCACGCTCGGCCGCGAGCTCGAGCAGCGTCGCGGCCTGCGTGACGTGGTGCGCGAACGCGGCGCCCATCGCGCGGTCGACGAGCAGGCCGAGCCGCACGGGTCGGGAGGTCGGGCTCGCGCACGTCTCCTCCAGCGCCGTCGCGACGAGGCCGACGACACCCCGCGTCATCATGTCGACGCGCCGCGCCGTGGCCACGCCGAGCCCAGCGAGCGGGAGGCCCAGCGGGAGGCGGTAGGCCGCCTCCGCGATCTCGTCCGCCGCGCGCGTCATGGTGCCGCGCCACACGTGCACGAGCGCCTGCGCGAGCCGCACGTGCGCCTCCGCGAGGGGCGTGAGCGCGACGTCGGGCCCGTCGAACCACCGCCCGCCGTCGCGGACCGGGGCGAGCGACGCGACGGCGCTCGCGAGGGCCTGCGCCGCGTCCTCCACCCGGTCGTCCCCCGCGAGGGCGAAGGCGCGGCAGACCTGGACGTACGCGTCGTGGTCGGGGCCGAGCGGGGCGTCCGGCACGGCTGCTCGCTCGCCGACCCCGAAGACGGCCGCCCAGGAGCGGGCCAGGGCGAGCCCGGCGGCGGTCGCCTCGTCGTCGCACGCCGCGGCGAGGTGGGACGCGGTGTCGAGGAGCTGCGCGGTGCTCACCCCGTCGCCGCGCTCGGCGTGGAGCCGCGCGGCGGTGAGGACCCCGGTCACGACGCCCGGGACGGCGTCCGGCGCCGGGTGGTCGGGCTGCCCACCACGCAGGTACGGGGACAGGACGTCGTCGGGCACCTGCCCTTCCGCGAGGGTGAGCGCGGAGACCAGCGGCCCGAGGATGCGCGCACGCAGCGCGTCGTCACCGCTGCGCGACGCCTTGCGGAGCCAGTCGGCCGCGTCCTGGACGTGCCCGGAGCGCAGCGCGGCGGTCCCGGCGAGGGCGAACGCCTCGGCGCGGTGCTCCCCGGCGGCCTGGCTCGCCGCCTCGCGGGCCACCTCGTGCGCCCAGACCACGTCGCCCCGGTCGAGGTGCCGGCGCGCGATCCGCAGGAGCCCGGGGACGAGCTCCGGGTCCCCGGCGAGCGTCGCGAGCGCGGAGTGCCAGACGGCGACGTCCTCCTCGCCCGCGCGCTGGTGCGCGGCCGCCAGCGAAGCGTGCGCCGTCGTGCGCTCGGCGAGGCGCGCGTCGGCGTGGACCAGAGACCGCAGCCGCGGGTCGACGAACGCGAAGCGGCCACCCACGAGCGCGAGGTGCTCGGCGAGCGGGCCGTCGAGCACCTCGTCCATGGCCAGGCCCGTGGCGGACAGCAGCAGCTCCGTCCGGTCGACGACGGCGACCGCCGCGACGAGCAGGGCGTGCCGCTCGGCGTCCTCCAGGGCCGCGAGCCGGGCGCCGAACAGCGACCGCACCGCGGGCACCGACGGGAGCGGGTCGGGGAGGATCGAGGTACCGGCGAGCTGCTCGGGCGTGAGCAGGGCGGCCGTCTGCGTGATCGCGGCGGCGTTGCCCCGCAGGAGCCTCGTGAGGTGCGCCGCGACGTGCGGCGCGACCGCGAGGCGACGCTCGACGAGCAGGACGTGCAGGGCGTCGGCGGGCGCGAGCGGAGGGACGCACCGCAGCTCGAACGGGCCGGAGGACCCGTCGAGAGCGCCGGCGGCCGCGGTCGCGAGGAGGACGACCGGTGCCCGGCGCTGCGCGACGAGGCTCGCGAGGACGGACCGGCTCTCGTCGTCGAGCGCGTGCAGGTCGTCCGCGACGACGACGACCGTGGCGCCCTCGAACGTCTCGACGAGGAGCTCCGCGAACGCGACGGCCGCGACCTCGGGCTCGCGGAAGGCGGCGGGGTCGGCCAGGCGACCGGCTCCGGGCAGCGTACGGCCCGAGCCCGTCCGGACGGCGAGCTGCACGACCTGGGAGACGAGAGCCGTCACCGCGGAACCCGGGACGCTCGCGGCGGGCGGGCGGCACCGCAGGACGACGGTCGGCCGTGCCGACGGCTGCGCGGCGACCGCCTCGCACACGGTCTCGAGCGTCGCGCTCGCGCCCATGCCCGGCTCGGCCGTCCACACGAGCGCGCCCCGCCCCTCGCCGACGGCGGCGAGCGCGAGCTCGATCTCCTGGGCGCGGGACGAGAGGCGCTCGAGTCGTCGGGCAGAGCGCGCGTCTGCCCGACGTACCGCCTCGGGAACCACGTAGTCGTGCACAGCTGACATGTCGGGACCCTCCGTCCGGGGGCTTCGTCGCCCGTCGACCGGATGAAATGTTAACAACCCTCCGTAAACTGGAGGTCACCTCATCGTTTCCCGGTCGTCACACCACCGCCACCCGGGACGGCGGCGCGCACCGGCGCACGTCGTCCGGGCGGCCGAGGCTTGCCCGGTGCGACGACCAGGGCTAGCCTGAGCCCCGATCCCCGCCGTGTCCACGGTCTCCGTGCGTCCCGGCCCGGGCGCGGCGCCTCCCGGCGCCGCCGCCACGAGAGCGAGGTGAGCCCCATGCCCGACGGCAGCAGTCATAGAGCCGTGCACTGCGCGCTCACCCCCCGCGGCCCTCGTCCGGCCTGCTGACCCCGAGCCCCACCCGGAGCCCGTCCGCAGGACCCGAGCGTCGCTCGTCCCGCGCGGGGAGGCCGCCAGTGCGCTCCGCGTGCGCACCCTCCCCGCGCACCGCTGGACCTCCACCGCCGACGCACCCGTGCGCCGTCGCCCGACCCGGCGACGGCCGGTGCGCCCGCGCCCGCCGGAAAGGACGACCACGATGATGACCCTGCGCACACCCGCCACCGGGAGCCGGTCCGCGCCGCACGCCACCCGCCCGCAGCGCCGCACGGCGCGGACCGCCGACCGGCCCACCCGGGCCTCCGGCGACGACGCCCGCCGCAGCCGCCGCCCGGACCTCGAGCGGCAGTCGATCTCGTTCACGGTCGGCCTGTACCTGTTCATCTGCGTGGCGCTCCTGCTCACGCACGTCACCGCCGGAGGTGCCTCATGACGACGACTCTCCCCGACGTGCCGACGGCGGGCGCCCGCACCGCCGCGGACCGTGGCACCGCACCGGCGGCGCAGATCCCCCTGCCCGCGCGCGTCGGCCTCGACCTGCGGGGGCGCTCGCCCGAGGCCGGAGCCCCGCGCTTCGACGCACGCGTGCTGCGCACCCGGTGGGTCCAGGTCGCCACCGGAGACCCCGAGGCCACGGCCCGCGCCGCCGAGCACGGCGTCGACTTCGCGGCGGCCGGCGGACGCGTCTGGGAGACCGACGCGCACGTCTACCTCCCGGTCGTCGCGACCCGGCGTCAGGGCGACCAGGTCCTGCACGAGCGGATCGTGCTCGCGCTCTCGCCGGACGTCGTCGTGACCGCCCAGCCCGAGCGGCACTACCCCGTCTTCGACAAGGCGGTCGCACGGCTGCGCCGCACGCCCTGGCTCATCGGCTCGTCCTACGGCGTCGCGTACGCGCTGCTCTACGCGCTCAACGAGGCCGCCGACCGTGTCGTCGCGCACGCGAGCGACCTGCTCGAGGACATGTCGGACGAGATCGACGAGGCCACGCGCGGCGTGGACGCGCGTGGCCGCGAGATCGGCGTGCGGGACATGCAGGAGACGATCACGCGCATGAACCGCGCGGAGGAGATCGTCTCGCGCGCGCAGGAGTCGCAGCTCTCGCTCGCGCGCGCCGCCCGCCACCTGCGCAGCGAGATCGCGGACGGCGACCCGGTGCTCGCGAGCCTCGTCGACACGCTCGTGGCCGACGTCGAGGGCGTCAAGGAGCACGCGGGGTTCGAGCACGACAAGGTGCGCTACCTGCAGCAGGCGATCATGGCGTCGCTCGACGTCAAGCAGGCACAGATCGTCAAGGTGTTCACGATCATCACGGCCGTGTTCCTCCCGCCGACCCTCATCGCGTCGTTCTACGGCATGAACTTCACGCACATGCCCGAGCTCGACCGGCCCCACGGCTTCACCCTCACGGTCCTGCTCACGCTCGTGGCCGCCGCCATCCCGCTCGCCTACATCAAGCGCCGCGGGTGGTTGCGGTAGACCGGGTCACGCCTCGAGGACCAGGGTCACCGGGCCGTCGTTGACCAGGTCGACGGCCATGTGGGCGCCGAACCGGCCCGTCGCGACCTCGAGCCCGCGCGCACGGAGGCGCTCGACGACCGCGTCGACGAGCGGCTCGGCGACCGGGCCGGGTGCCGCGCCGTTCCAGGACGGGCGGCGGCCCTTGCGCGTGTCGGCGTAGAGCGTGAACTGGCTGACGACGAGGACGGGCGCGCCCTCGTCCTGCACGGACCGCTCCCCGGCGAGGATGCGCAGCTCGGCGATCTTCCGCGCGATCGTCTCGACCTGCTCCTCGCCGTCGTCGTGCGTCACGCCGACGAGCGCGAGCAGGCCCGGGCGGTCGATCGCGCCCACGACGTGCGACGACCCGTCGTCGGCGACGACGCTCACGCTCGCGCGCGAGACCCGCTGCACGACGGCCCTCACCGGGCACCGCCCGGCGTCACGACCCGGACCGTGCCCACGGGCGCGCCACCGCCGAGCACCGGGACGTCGCCGAGCGCGGCGAGCGCGGCGCCGTCGGCCCCGGGGACGCCGGCCGCTCCGAGCCGGTCCAGCGCGGCGGCGAGCACCGCGGGCCGGGGCCGCGGGCCGCCGTCGAGCACCTTGAACGCGAGCGCGCTCCCGTCCGGCAGACCGGCGCCGTAGACCCCGTCGGCACCGTCCTTGGCCACCAGCCCGGGCACGGCGCGCATGGCAGCGGTCGCGTCGCGACCGGTCCCGCCGACCATCTCGGGGAACGCCGCCATCGCGCGGGCCACCGCCGCCTCGGGCGAGCCGGCCTCGCGCCCCGGGGCCGCGGCGAGGCGACCGAAGGCGCGCGCGAGGCCGCGCACGGTCGTGGAGAACAGGGGTGCCCCGCACCCGTCCACCGTCGCGTGCTCGACGGGCACGCCCGTGATCTCCGCGACGGTCTCCCGGACCGCCACCTGGAGCGGGTGCGCCGGGTCGAGGTAGGTCGCGGTGTCCCAGCCCGCGGCGACGCACGTCGCGAGCATCGCCGCGTGCTTGCCCGAGCAGTTCTGGGTGATCGACGACGGGCCGTTGCCCTCGAGCTGCCACGCGAACGCGGCGGGCGGGTGGAGCGGCATGTCCGGGGTGCTGCGCAGCGCCGACTCGTCGAGCCCCGCGCTCGCGAGGATCTCCCGCACGCCGGCGAGGTGCTCGGGCTCGCCGTTGTGGCTCGCCGCGGCGAGCGCGAGGAGCCGCGGCGGGAGCGCGAGCCCGTGGCGCAGCATGGCGACCGCCTGGAACGGCTTGACGCTCGAGCGCGGCCAGATCACGGCGTCGGCGTCACCGCCCACCAGGGTCGGTGCGCCATCCGGTCCGAGCAGCACCAGGTGGCCGAGGTGCACCGACTCGACGAGGTCACCGCGCACGACCTCGGCGAGCGTGACCGCGCCGCGCGCGACGTCGCTCACCGGCGCCTTCACCAGCCGCCCGGGCGACCGCCGCCGCCGCTCCCCCTGCCGCGGCCGTTGCCGTACGGCTGCAGGCGCGGGCGCACGTCCACGAGGTAGACGATCGACGCGACGACCGCGATCAGGCCGATGAACCCGAGGTTCACGCCCCCGCCCAACGGCAGCGAGAGGAAGCCGAGCGCCGCGGCGACGCCGAGGATCGCGAGCCAGATCGGCTTGGTGAGCTTGCCCTCCGCCGTAAACGCGCCCGCCGGGCGGCGGATCGCGTCGACCAGCGCGAAGAGCTGCGTCGCGAACACGACGAGCGAGAGGAGGAGGTACACGATCCACTGGAGCGACCCGATGATTCCCACGGGACGAGCCTACGTTCTGACCAACGGCCACGGCACCACGCGCAGCCCCGCGAGGCGCGCCGCGGTCACCACGTGCGGGTCCCAGGTCGCGACGATCGCGTCGTCGTGCGCCACGGCGAGGGCGCTCGCCACCTGCACCGCCTCGGTGCTGCGCACCACGCCGTCGGCCACGAGCCCCGCGGCGCGCTCGGCGACGGCGCCGCTGACCTCGACGAGGTGCAGCGCCGGCGACAGCTCGTCCCACGTGGACACGGCACGCGCGAGCCCGGCGGCGTCGAGGACGCCGGTGCGGGCGCCGGCCGCGAGCGCCGCGCGCACCTCGACGTCCGTGAGCCGGCTCGTCACGACGACGTCCGCGCGGTTCCACAGCCGGCTCGCCAGTGCGGATCCAGGCTCCGGGACGCAGAGCTTCACGAGGGCGCTCGCGTCGAAGTAGACCAGGGCCATCGGGGGCCGCTCAGCGCCGGATGCGGCGGACGAGTGCCGCGACACCCGACGGCCGGTCGGGTCGGCCCGCGCCCGGCGACCGGCCGGGACCGTGCGCCGCGGGACGGTCGTCGCCGAGCCCGAGGGGGACCGGGGCGGACGGGACCGTGTGGACGGGGCGCACGCCCGCCGGGGCGACGAGCACGCCGTCGCGCACGAGCTCGGTGACGAGGTCCGCCGTCGCGACGCCCGTCAGCCGGGCGACGGGGACGCCTCGCTCGGTGATGACGACCTCCTCGCCCTCCCTGGCCCGCTCGATCCATGACTTGAGCTCGGCGCGCAGGGCGCTGACGGGGACCTCCATGCCCCGACCGTACCGGCACCGGGTGCCGCCGCGCAGCGCGGGGATCGTCCGGTTCGCCCCGCTCCGCGGACAGGGCCCGCCCGGCGCCACCGGTCAGAGCTCGGGGAGCGCCTCGCGCGCCTGCTCGGGCGTCGCGCCCGCGGCCTCCAGCGCGTCGACGATCGGCGACCGCAGGAGCATGACCAGCGACTGGACCTGCCAGTCCCCCGCACCGAGGACGTGCGGGTCCGCCCCGCGCGCGACCTCGAGGAGGACCTCGCGCGTGACCGCCGGGTCGCGCGCGGCACCGACCGCCTCCGCCAGGACGTGCATGCCCGCCCCGAGCCGCGCGACGAGGTCCGCGACCCCGTCGAGCTCGTGCTCGTCGGGCCCGCCCGCCACCGGGACGGCGCGGCGGGCGAGCACGCGCACGCTGCGCATCGCCCGGTCCATGAGGACCGACTGCCGCTCCAGGACGCCCAGCTCGTCGCGGTGCCGCAGACCGCTCGCGCTCACCCGGGCGAGCTCGCGGGCCGACGTCGCGGACGCCTGCCACTCCTCGAGCGCGCCCTCGGACGCGCGGCCCTTGACGAGCGCCGCGTCGAGGTCGGCGCGGTCGCGCGTGCGCAGCCCCCGGGCCAGCACGTCGAGCACGTCGGCCAGCTCGGACGTCGCCTCCGCTCCGAGCAGGCGCGGCCGGCGCCGCGGGTCGCCCGGCGTCAGGGCCGCGATCGCGAGGGCCACCGCCCCACCGACGAGCGCGTCGGTCCATCGCCCGAGCGGCCCGCCGGACTGCGCGACGGGCAGCGCGACGATGACGATGGCCTGCACGCCCGCCTGCGTCGTGAGCATCGCACCGCGGTCGATGAAGCGCGCCGCGAGCGCGGAGACCGCGACGACGACGGCGATCTGCCACCACCCGGTCCCGATCACGTGGACGAAGAGGTCACCGAGCCCGACGCCGATCGCGACCCCCACCGCGACCTCGGCCACGCGGCGGAGCTGGCGGTCAGGGCTGAAGCCGAGGCAGATCCACGCGGAGACCGGGGCGAAGAACGGGGCGGCGTGCCCGAGCCCGTACCGGGCGATGCCGAACGCGATGCCTGCGGCGGCCGCCGCCTGGAGGACGGGCACCAGCGCGGCGCGCACGCGCGAGCCGCCCTGGCGGACGCGCGCGCGCAGCAGGAGCCGGCGCCACGCGGTCCGGGCGACGTCGACCGCGCCCGGGCCGGACGCCGACCCCGACGTCACAGCATGCTCGTCGGGGCACCCTCGCCTCGCGGCGTCACCCCGCGCGCAACCTCCCGGCGCGGGGCCGGGCGGTCGACGGAGACGCCCTCGCCGGGCACCACGACCTCCTGGGCCGCCGAGATCGCCCCGCCGTCGCAGTCCACGAGCAGCTCCGCGTCCTCGGGGACGCTGCGCTTGAGGACCGCGAGCGCGATCGGCCCGAGCTCGTGGTGCCGCGCGACCGTGGTGACCGTCCCGACCGCACGACCGTCGAGCGTGACCTCCGCGCCCGGCGTCGGGAGCAGGTGACCCGACCCGTCGAGGTGCAGCATGACGACCCGACGCGGCGGTCGACCGAGGTTGTGCACGCGCGCCACCGACTCCTGCCCGCGGTAGCAGCCCTTGTGCAGGTGCACCGCGGTGCGCAGCCAGTCCGTCTCGTGCGGGATGGACCGGTGGTCCACCTCGGTGGCGAGCCGCGGGCGCCACGCCTCGACGCGTGCGGCCTCGGTCGCCCACGTCCCGACGAGCCGCCAGCCGGCCGCCTCGCGCGCGGCGACGGCGTCGGACAGCTCGGCACGCGGCACGAGCACGAGCCGCCACGGCCGCTCCCGGCCCGGGTGCTCGTCCTCGGGCGGCCCGTAGCGCGTGCCGCCGCCGGTGACGCGCGGCCACGGGTCGCGCCAGGTGACCGGCTCGCCCTCGCCGCCCTCGGCGTCGACGGGCTCGCCCAGCGCCGCCCAGTCGTCGGTGACGTCGGCGATCTCGACGCGCAGCATGAACTTCATGCGGTCGAGCCACGCGGCGAGGTCGGCGGCGTGCGAGCGCTCGGTGAGGAGCCACGTCGTCGTCCCGTCGTCGACGACGGACGCCGCGTGCTCGACGTGCCCCTGCGGCGAGAGGACGAACAGCTCGGTGGACGTGCGCGGCGCGAGGTCCGTGAGGTCCTGCGACGTGATGGAGTGCAGCCAGCTCAGTCGGTCCGTGCCCGTGACGGTGACGACCCCGAGGTGGGACTGGTCGACGACGGCGCCCCCCGTGCGCAGGGCGCGCTGCTCGCCCGTGGGGTCGCCGTAGTGCCACGCGACGCCCTCGTCGGGGCCGGTGGCGGGCACGGCCCCGTGCCGGGACAGGAGCGGGCTGGTGTAGCCGGTGGTCACGATGGTCCTCCTTGGTCGGCGCTGCGCTCGCGCGCCGGGCCCGTCAGACCGACGGGCGCCGGGTCAGCTTCGCGGACGCGTACGACTGCAACGGCGCACCGAACGCCGCCAATTCCCAGACCCACAGCAGCTGGCCCTCGACGAAGCCGAACAGCCGCTTCGACGCCGTCACCTCCGTCGCCGTGGACGTGCGCGCGATGACGTCGCTCGCGAGGTCGACGCGCCCGTTCCCCACGGCGCCGAGGTAGACCGACACGCGGCCGGCCGGGTCGGCGAGCAGCACCTCGAGCGGGTGCCGGTCGTCCTCGAGCCCCTCGGGACGGTCGGTCGACACGCGCCAGTAGCCGGACTCGGTGGACCAGACGGGGGCGTCGGCGGCCGCGGCGTCGAGCGCCTGCGCGTCGTGCTCCGGCCACTCCCCCGCGGCGGGGACGGTCTCGGGGACCTGCGGGTCGAGGACGCGCAGCGTCGACTCGTAGCGCAGGTAGGGGCCGCCGTCGTGGTCGAACACGACGTCGTTGACGAACGGCGTCTCGGGGACGCCGGGATACTTGACGACGCCTTCGCCGCGCCAGCTCCCGACGAGCCAGGCGAGCGGGTACACCTCGGGCGCGAGGCCCTCGGGGAACTCGAAGGGCATGGGGACTACCTCCCGGTGGCGGGGCCTCGTGACGGGACCGAGCGCGGCGCGCGGCGCCGCGCGGCGACGGACGTCAGCGCTGGCCCCGGTAGAGCTTGTAGACGACGTACCCCGCGAACCACGTGATGGTGATCGTCGCCGCGATGAGCAGGCCGAGGAAGATCAGCTCGAGAGTGTGCGGACTCATGCGCCCGATCCTACCTACCGGGCGGGCCGACGGCGCACGCCGGTACGTCACACCGGGGCCGCGCCGGGCTACGCTCGGGCGGGTGACCGGACCCGTGACGCCCCCGTCCCGCTCGCTCGTCGTCAAGGCCACGTCGGGGCTCGACCGCCCCGAGGCGGCCAACCAGGCCTTCACCGTCGCGGCGGCCGCCGTCGCGGCGGGCGTCGACGTGAGCCTGTGGCTCACCGGCGAGGCGGCGTGGTTCGCCCTGCCCGGCCGCGCGGCCGGGCTGGAGCTCGAGCACGCCGCTCCGCTGCCCGACCTCCTCGCCGCCGTCCTCGCGGCCGGGACGCTCACGGTGTGCACGCAGTGCGCGGCACGGCGCGGCATCACCGCCGACGACGTGCTCGCGGGCGTCCGGGTCGCCGGCGCGGCGGTGTTCGTCGAGGAGGCGCTGCGCGACGGCGCGCAGGCCCTGGTGTACTGACGCCTCGCCCTGCCCGGGCGCGGGTGCGGGTGCTCACCGCGCCGGGGCGGCCCGCCGGACCAGCAGGTAGAGCTCGCAGCCGAGGCAGAGGCCGAACGCGGCGTTGAGGACCGCCGCGACGAGCGCGAGCACCGCGGCGACCGGCACCGCGGCGTCGACCCCGAGCAGGCCCAGGACCACGCCGGCAGCCGTGACGACCAGACCCACGCCCTGCGCGAACCGCGGGGGCCTCGGGTCCTCGCGCTCCTCCGTCGGACCGACGCGCGGCAGGATCGCCGTGCGGTAGACCCATGCCTGCCAGGTCCCCTGCGCCCCGCGCAGCGTGCCGACGAGGAAGCTCGCCGCCACGACCGCGAGCAGCACCAGCGCCGCGGGCGACGTCCACAGCAGGATCACGACGGCCAGCAGGACGGCGGTGATCCCCGCGCCCGCCCGGGGCCCGCGCGGGTCGATCCCCGCCGGGGGCGCGGCGCGCCCGACGGCGTCCGTGCCTGCCTGGTCGCTCATGCGGTCCTCCTCGGTGACGGCCGTCGGGGACGGCACGGGTCAGGCGTCGTGACGGCCCCCGGGGACCGTCGCCGCGCCGTCGCGCACGGCGAGCGCAGCGAGCGCCTGCGCCCGGTTCATGCCCCCGCCGGCGCGAGCGATCTCCCGTCCCCGGTCGTCGAGCACGAGGACGGTCGGCGTGCGCAGCACGCCGAATGCTCGCACCAGGTCGAGGTGGTCGTCGACGTCCATCTCACGATGCGTCACGCCGTCGTGGGTCGCGGCGACCTCGCGCAGCACGCGTGCCGTCGCACGGCACGGCGCGCACAGCTCGGCGGAGAACTGGACGAAGGTGCGCCGGGCACCGACGGCCACGCCGTGCGCGGCCCAGTCGACCGGGGCGGCGTCGGCCCGGCCCGTCGCCGTCCGCGGCGCGCGCACGACGCCCTGGCGGCGTCGCCACCACACGCCGAGCGCCGCCGTCGCACCGAGCACGACGACGAGGACCACGGCCGGGAGGAAGGGCGTCACCCGACGATCACGCGGCCCACCACGAAGATGAGGGTCCCGCCGACGGCGACGGGCAGCGCCGACGCCGAGAACGCCCCCAGGCGGCCCCGCAGGTCCGGGAGCTGGTCGAACAGCACGTGGAGCGAGGCGACGAGCAGGCCCGCGACGACACCCGACCAGATGCCGCTCAGCAGGTCGAGGTCCGGCATGACGTAGCCCACCGCGCCGCCCGCGACGACCGCCAGGCCGAGGGTGAGCAGCGCGTTCGTCCACCCGCCCAGCGGCAGGGCCGAGATCGCGGAGGCGACCGCGAGCGCGACGGCGCACGTCACCACGAGCGACTCGCCCGCGTCGGTGCGGCCCGTCGCGATCCAACCGGCGCACGACGTCGCGACGACGACCCCGCTCACCGTGCCGATGAGCGACTCGACGAGCCGCGGGCGCCCGTCGCGACGCAGGAGCTCGGCCACGCACGCCAGGACGACCGAGAGGGCGAGCACCACGGGCAGGTGCCGCAGCGCGGGCTCGCCGCGCGTCGCCGCGGTCGCGGCCACGGCGCCCAGGCCGGCGATCGCGATGACCACGCGCGTCCCGCCGTGCACGGGGATGTCGAGGAGACGCGGCCAGCCGATCGCGACGACCAGGGCGAGGGCTCCGGCGGCCGCCGCGAGCGCGAGCGGACCGAAGAAGGCGGCCACCGCGACACCCGCCGACAGGCAGGCCGTGACGACGGCACGGGTCGAGAGATCCACGAGCGTCAGCGCCCCGCTCGGGGGTCGCGGCAGGGCGTCGAGTCGTGCAGCACGCCTCAGAGTGTCTCAGAGACTCGTGCGCGCACGCCCCGGCGCGCGGCGTCGTGAGACGTCACGCGACGCGCGCCCGGCACGCGATACGGTAACCATCCACGGACCGAGAACGTGGCCGATGACGTGGTGGGGGCCCGCTGCGGCACGTCGGGCCCGGTCGCCACGTGTCGACGCCCGGGGGCGCCGTACCGCGCCCCGCGACCCGGAAGGAGGTGTTGGATGGCCGACCTGCTGATCCTCACCCCCGCGACAGGCGGTTCCGTCGAGGTCCTGCCCGCGCTCGGCCTGCTGTCCCACCGCATCCGGGTCCTGCCCATGGAGCCGTCGGCGCTCGTCGACGCCCCGGACTCCGACGTCGTGCTGCTCGACGCGCGCCGGGACCTCGTCGCGGCGCGCACCACGTGCCGCCTCCTGCACGCCACGGGCCTGACCGTCCCGCTCGTGCTCGTCCTCACCGAGGGCGGGCTCACGGTGGTCACCGCGGAGTGGGGAGCCGACGACCTCCTCCTCGAGGGTGCGGGACCGGCCGAGGTCGAGGCCCGGCTGCGCCTCGTCATCGAGCGGTCCGCGCGCGGACCCGCCCAGGACGGGCCGCAGGAGATCGCCGCGGGCGAGCTCGCCATCGACGCGAGCGGGTACACCGCCCGCCTGCGCGGGCGCCCCATCGACCTCACCTACAAGGAGTTCGAGCTCCTCAAGTACCTCGTGCAGCACCCCGGTCGCGTGTTCACGCGCGCCCAGCTGCTGCAGGAGGTCTGGGGCTACGACTACTACGGGGGCACGCGCACCGTCGACGTCCACGTGCGCCGCCTGCGCGCCAAGCTCGGGCCCGAGCACGAGCAGCTCATCGGGACGGTCCGCAACGTCGGCTACCGGTTCGACCCGCCGAAGGACCGGCGCCCCGGGAGCGAGCCCGAGGGCGCCGACACGGCGAGCTCGGCAGCCGAGGGCGGAGCCGGCACCCCGGTAGGTTCGTCCGGGTGACGGCAGACCCCTCCGACTTCACCTCCGCCCTGCCCGACGGCGCGTGGCGCCACGAGTTCGTCCCCGCCAACGGCGCGCGGTTCCACGTCGCGCTCGCCGGCCCCGAGGACCGGGGGGTGCGCGACCCCGGGCCGCCGCTCGTCGTCCTGCTCCACTCGTTCCCGCAGTTCTGGTGGGCCTGGCGGCACCAGGTCGAGCCGCTCGCCGCCGCCGGCTACCGCGTCGCCGCGATGGACGTGCGCGGCGTCGGCGCCTCGGACAAGCCGCCCATCGGGTACGACGCGCCGACGCGCACGCGCGACGTCGCCGGGGTGATCCGGTCGCTCGGCGCGAGCTCCGCCGTCGTCGTGGGGCACGGCACGGGCGGCAGCCTCGCGTGGGCGATGGCGACGCTCCAGCCGGCGGTGACCGCCGGCGTCGCGGCGTTCTCCGCCCCGCACCCCGCCCGGCTGCACACGTCCGCGCGCCGCCTGCTCACGCCCGCCGCGGCACGCCAGCTCGCGTTCTACCAGGTACCGACCCTGCCCGAGCGCGCCCTCGTGCGCGGGGACCTCGTGGCCCAGGTGCTCGCGACCGGCGCCGCGCAGCCGTTCGCGGACGACGTCGTCGACACGTACCGCACGGTCATGCGCATCCCGTTCGCGGCGCACACCGCCATGGAGTCGCTGCGCTGGGCCGTGCGTTCCACGCCCCGGCCCGACGGCCGGCGCTACCTCGCCGCGCTGCGGCGCCCGGTCACGGTCCCGGCCCTGCAGGTCCACGGCGGTCGCGACGGGCTCCTGCGCCGCGAGCTCGCGGACGCCGACGGTGCCGCGCTCGCGCGCGACTTCCGCTTCGAGGTCGTGGACGACGCCGGCCACTTCCTCCCCGAGGAGGCGCCCGGCGCGGTGACGGACCTGCTGCTCGACTGGCTGCCCCGGACCGCGGGCTGACCGCCCGCCGACGTCGCCCGACGGCTCCGGCCGGGACGCTCAGCTCGTCTTGACGAGCTTCGCCGCCTTGACCGGGTCCTCCTCCCCGATGCCGAACGACGGGCACGAGCGCGCGATGCTGCACGCGCCGCACGCCGGCTTCCGGGCGAAGCACACCCGCCGGCCGTGGAAGATCAGCCGGTGCGACAGCATCGTCCACTCCGACTTCTCGATCAGCCCTCCGACGACCTGCTCGACCTTGACCGGGTCCTCCTCCGTGGTCCAGCCCAGGCGGCGCACGAGGCGCCCGAAGTGCGTGTCCACCGTGAGGCCCGGGACACCGAACGCGTTGCCCAGGACGACGTTCGCCGTCTTGCGGCCCACGCCCGGGAGCGTCACCAGGTCGGCGAGCCTCGCCGGCACCTCGCCGTCGAACCGCTCGACCAGCGCCTGACCGATCCCGATGACGGACTGCGCCTTCGCGCGGAAGAAGCCCGTGGGGCGCAGCATCTCCTCGAGCTCGGCGCGGTCCGCCCCCGCGTACGCCGCGGCGTCGGGGTACTTCGCGAACAGTGCGGGCGTCGTGAGGTTCACGCGCTTGTCCGTCGTCTGCGCCGACAGGACGGTCGCGACGAGCAGCTCGAGCGGCGTCGTGAAGTCCAGCTCGCAGTGCGCGTCGGGGTAGGTGAGGGCGAGCTCACGGTTGATGCGCCGCGCCCGACGCACCAGCGCCAGGTGCGACTCAGGCTTCGCCGGCGCCCTGCCGGTCGGCTCGGTGGAGGTCACCCGATCACCGTAGCGGCCTCCCCCGACACCCGAGTTGCAGCGGTAGGGCAGACTTGTGCTGGACCATTTCCGAGGACGAGACGATAGGACACCCCGCGTGGACGACGACGTTGTGCTCTCCGCCCCCCTGTTCGCGACCATGGACGCGGACGAGACGCGCACCCTCTTCGAGTCGATGCAGCAGATCGAGCTCTCACGAGGCGACGTGCTGTTCCGCGAGGGTGAGCCGGGCGACCGCCTCTACGTGATCGCGAGCGGCAAGATCAAGCTGGGCCGCCGCTCCAACGACGGCCGCGAGAACCTCCTGTCGATCCTCGGCCCCGGCGAGATGTTCGGCGAGCTCTCCCTCTTCGACCCCGGCCCCCGTACCGCGACCGCGAGCTCCGTCGCCGACTCCGTGATCTACGAGCTCGGCCACGACCAGCTCGTCGAGTGGATCGAGAAGCACCCGAGCGTCGCCAAGCACCTCCTCAACGCGCTCGCACGACGCCTGCGCCGCACCAACGAGACGCTCGCCGACCTCGTCTTCTCCGACGTCCCCGGCCGCGTCGCCAAGGCGCTCCTCGACCTGTCGACGCGTTTCGGCGAGGAGACCGACGAGGGCGTCCGCGTCGCGCACGACCTCACGCAGGAGGAGCTCGCCCAGCTCGTCGGCGCGTCGCGCGAGACCGTCAACAAGGCCCTCGCCGACTTCGCCACGCGCGGCTGGGTCCGACGCGAGGGTCGCGCCGTCGTCCTCCTCGACCTCGACCGCCTGGAGCGCCGCGCCCGCTGACGCGTCCGTGCCTCCGCGCGTGCGCCGCGCGCACCGTCGACCCCCCGCGGGCGACCCTCCCCACGACGCGGGCGACCGCCCCCGTGAAGGAGGCGGTCGCCCGTCGTCCCGTCCTCGTGCGAGCCGCTCGGCTACTCCGCGAGCTCGACGACGATCTCGACCTCGACCGGGGAGTCGAGCGGCAGCACCGCGACGCCGACGGCGCTGCGGGCGTGGACCCCGGCCTCGCCGAAGATCTCGCCGAGGACGGTGCTGGCACCGTTGACGACGCCGGGCTGGCCCGTGAACGAGGGGTCGCTCGCCACGAAGCCGACGACCTTGACGACGCGCACGACCTGGTCCAGGTTCCCGACGACGTCGTGCACGGCCGCGAGGGCGTTGAGCGCGCACAGGCGCGCGAGGGCGGCGGCGTCGGCGGCCGGGACGAGGCCCTCGCCGTCACCGACCTTGCCGGTCGCGGGCAGCGCGCCGTCGACGAAGGGCAGCTGGCCCGACGTGTGGACGTAGCGTCCCGAGCGGACGGCCGGCGCGTAGGCGGCGACGGGCGCCGCGACGTCCGGGAGCGTGATGCCCAGCTCCGTCAGGCGCGCCGCGATCGTGCCCGCGGCGAAGCCGGACACTACTTCTCCCCGGTGGGGCGCTTGAGGTAGGCGACGAGCCCGTTGCCGTCCGGGCCCGTGACGACCTGCACGAGCTCCCAGCCGTCGGCGCCCCACTGGTCGAGGACGGCCTTCGTGTTGTGGATGATGAGGGGGATGGTCGCGTACTCCCAGGTGGTTGCCATGGGGCGAGCGTAGTCGGCCGTACGGGGCCGTGCCGCGGGGACCGGCCGCGAGGATCTGCCGCCCCGGGATGCTCACACAACCCGCACACCCGGCATCCGCGGGATCCCGGGTGCCGCGCGGGATCGCTCCCGTAGGGTTGTCACCATGGCTTCTCCCGTGCGTCCTCGCGGTCGTCAGATCAACGCGTACCAGCTCGTCGCACTCCTCCTGGCGTTCGTGCTGGTGTCAGGCGTCGGCGGTGTGCTCGCGGCGGGGCTGGTGGTCCCGCTCGCCGCGGGTGCGAACACCGCCACCGACACGGCGGTCGAGGTCTTCGACGAGCTGCCGGAGGACCTCGAGCCCGGGCCGCTCGCGGAGCAGTCGCGCATCTACGCCAACGACGGCACGACGCGGCTCGCGACCTTCTACACCGAGAACCGGATCGTGGTCCCGCTCGACCAGGTCTCGGACTACATGAAGAACGCGGTCATCGCGATCGAGGACAAGCGGTTCTGGGAGCACGGCGGGGTCGACGTCGAGGGCATCCCGCGTGCCGTCGTGAACAACGTGACCGGCGGGTCGACGCAGGGCGCCTCGACGCTCACGCAGCAGTACGTGAAGAACGTGCTCATCGAGAAGGCCGTCCGCGAGGACGACACCATGGCGCTGTACGAGGCCAAGGAGGACTCGCTCGGACGCAAGGCGCGCGAGGCCAAGCTCGCGATCTCGCTCGAGAAGCGCATGACGAAGGACGAGATCCTCCAGGGCTACCTCAACATCGCGCAGTTCGGGCGGTCCGTCTACGGCGTGGAGACCGCCGCGCGGCACTACTTCAACAAGAGCGCCGTCGACCTCGACTACGTCCAGGCGGCGACCATCGCCGGCATCACGAAGGCCCCGTCGACGTACGACCCGACGAGCAACCCCGAGGAGTCGCAGAAGCGTCGCAACATCGTGCTCAACCAGATGTACCAGCAGGGGTACATCACCCGGGAGGAGTACGACACCGGACGTAACACCGCGATCGCCGACACCCTGGCCATCCAGCCGCTCGAGGCGGGGTGCCAGGCCTCGGGCGGCTCGGCGTTCTTCTGCGACTACGTCACCAAGGTCATCATCTCGGACCCGGCCTTCGGGGAGACCGCGGAGGACCGCCTCGCGCTCCTCTACCGCGGTGGCCTCGACATCTACACGACGCTCGACCCGGCGATGCAGGCCGCCGCCGAGCAGCACGCGGCGGCGGCCGTCCCGGCCGACGACCCGAGCCAGCTCGAGGACTCGATCGTGTCGATCGAGCCGGGGACCGGCAAGATCCTCGCGATGGCGCAGAACCGCGCGTTCGACAACACCCAGGACCCGGCCCCCAACACGACGGCCGTCAACTACAGCACCGACGAGCTGCACGGCGGCTCGCGCGGGTTCTCGCCGGGCTCCACCTGGAAGCCGTTCGTCCTCGCCGAGTGGCTCAGGGAGGGGCACTCGCTCTACGAGACGGTCAACGCGAACAAGCGCACCTGGATCGGCAGCCGCGACTTCCACGCGAGCTGCGCCCGCCTCGGCAACGACCCGTGGACGCCGGCGAACTCCGACGGCCCGGGCAGCGGCTCCATGACGGTGCTCAAGGCGACGTACAACTCCGTCAACACCGCGTACACGACGATCGCCAGCCAGCTCGACCTCTGCGGCGTCGCGAACACCGCCAAGGCCGCCGGGTTCACGCCCTCGCAGAAGGGCAAGGAGAACATCGAGATCGTCCCGTCGATGATCCTCGGTACCCAGAACTCGTCGCCCATGCACATGGCGGCCGCATACGCGACGTTCGCCGCGGGCGGCACCTACTGCCAGCCGATCGCGATCACCCGCGTCGTCACCACGGACGGCGAGGACATGGCGGTCCCCTCCGCGAACTGCCAGGAGAACGCGATCGACCCGACCATCGCCAACACGGTGACCTACGCGCTCCAGCAGGTCCTCACGCAGGGCTCGGGACGGGGCAACGCGCTGGCCGACGGCCGACCGGCCGCGGGCAAGACGGGAACGGCCAACCTCAACAAGCACACGTGGTTCATCGGGTACACGCCCCAGGTCGCCACGGCGGTGTGGATCGGCAACGCGGAGAGCGACGTCGAGATGAACGGCCGCTTCACGATCAACGGCAGGACCCTGTCCTACTGGTACGGCTCGAGCCTCGCCGCTCCGACCTGGCGCGACTACATGAACCAGGTCATGGCGGGCAAGCCCATGGTGGGCTTCGCCGACCCCGACTGGAAGCGCGTCAACGCGCCGGCCCCGCCGCCTCGCACTCCCTCGACGCCCGGGGGCGGCGACCAGGGCGACCAGGGTGGCGGCGGTGGCGACCAGGGCGGCGACGACCAGGGCGGCGGTCAGCCCGACGACGGCGCGCAGGGCGACGGACGCGGTGACCGTGGCGACCGCGGCAACGGCGCAGGCCGCGAGGGCGACCTGGGTGAGTGGCTCGGGAACCTGGGCAACGGGGGGAACGGCTGAGCGCCGAGGCCGGGCGCCGCGTCCTGCGCGGGCTGGGCGCGCTCGCAGCCGTGGGAGCGGCCGGAGTCGCGTACGCGCACGTCGAGACGAAGCTGTTCACGCTCCGCGAGGTGACCGTGCCGGTCCTCCCGGCAGGCGCCCGCGACCTGCGCGTGCTGCACGTCTCCGACCTGCACCTCGTCCCGACCCAGCGCCGCAAGATCGAGTGGGTGCGCTCGCTCGCCGAGCTCGAGCCCGACCTCGTCGTCGACACGGGTGACAACCTCGCGCACGTCGACTCGCTCGGCCCGCTGCTGCACGCGCTCGAACCGCTGCTCGCGGTCCCCGGTGCGTTCGTCATGGGGTCGAACGACTACTACGCCCCCGTCCCGAAGAACCCCGCGCGCTACCTCCTGCCGGACGCGCGCGTCCCGTTCGGGGGCCAGTCGCGCCTGCTGCCCGCGGGCGAGCTCGCGGCCGCGATGCGCGCCGCGGGCTGGGCCGACCTGACCAACCGGCGCGACGTCGTCGAGGTGGGCGGGCTCCGGCTCGACCTCGTCGGCGTCGACGACCCGCACCTGGACCGCGACGTCTTTCCGGCCGCTGCCGAGCCGGCGGCGACCGTCGACGCCGCCGAGCCCGTGCTGCGCGTCGGCGTGACGCATGCGCCCTACCGCCGGGTTCTCGACGACATGGTCGTCGACGGGTCCGACCTGATCCTCGCCGGCCACACCCACGGGGGGCAGCTGTGCGTCCCGGGGTTCGGGGCCCTCGTGACGAACTGCGACATCGACCGCCGGCGAGCCAAGGGCCTGCACGGCTGGCCGGGGCCCCGCCCCGACGCCGAGGGCGGCGACGGTTCGACGTGGCTGCACGTCTCGGCCGGCGCGGGCACCTCGCCGTACGCGCAGGTGCGCTTCGCGTGCCGACCCGAGGCGACGCTGCTCACCCTCACCGCACGCTGAGACACCCCCTGCGGGTAGGTCTGCGGACGCCGCCAGGGGATGTCGCCGGCGTCACGGGGATCGAGTTTCGTCCCACGGCACTTCGTCGGCTATTCTGGGCAGGCTTCCCACGGGGAAGACGGGGATCCTCCCGTCGGACCACCACGTGGACGAGCATTCGGGGTGTGGCGCAGCTTGGTAGCGCGCTTCGTTCGGGACGAAGAGGTCGCAGGTTCAAATCCTGTCACCCCGACCAGCAGGAAGGCCCTCTGGCCAGCGGAGACGCTGATGCCAGGGGGCCTTTCGCATGGCCCGGACGGGCTGCCCGCGGGCGCTGAGCGCCTACCCGAGCCATGGCCGTCGCTCTCGCCGCGCGACACCACGTCAGGTCCGGACCGCTGCTTTCGGTTCCGCCAGCCGCAGAGCCCAGCCCCGGCCGGTTCCACCACACCGGGCTCCGGTCGGCGGCAAGGACGCCGACCGCGGTGTCGTCCAGCCGGGTGAGCAGCCGGCGCATCCCGGGCGGGATCCTGTCGACGACCTGACCCGGTCCCTCGGACGGGTGACAGCGGCGGGAGGTATCGGCCGTCCCAGGGAGCGCCCTTCCCTGGTTGTCGCCGCACCGCGGCCGCAGCGTGGGGACATGTCCAAGACCACGTTCATCACCGGAGCCAACAAGGGCCTCGGCTACGAGGCCGCCCGTCGCCTGTCCGCACTCGGCCACACCGTCCTGATCGGTGCCCGAGACCCCCGGCGCGGACGGCGAGCCGCCGCCGACCTCGGCGCCCGCTTCGTCCACATCGACGTCACCGACGATGCGTCGGTCGCCGCAGCAGCCGCCGACGTCGCGGCACACGAGGGCAGCCTCGACCTGCTGATCAACAACGCCGGCATCGCCGGCGAGATGCCGCCGGCCGAGCATCTGAACGGTGAGCACGCCTCGTGGGTGTTCAACACCAACGTCATCGGCGTGGTGCGGGTCACGAACGCGTTCCTGCCCCTCCTGCGATCGAGCGCCGCACCAGCCATCATCAACGTCACGAGCGGTGTGGGCTCGATCGCGCTCACCCTCGACCCCGAGCGTGTCGAGTCGCAGGTGATCGCTCCCCTCTACACCGCCTCCAAGGCAGCGGTCTCCATGCTGACCACCCAGTACGCCAAGGCGATCACCGGCGTGCGCTTCAACGGTGTCGACCCTGGGCACACCGCGACCGACCTCAACGGGAACACCGGCACCCAGACGGTCACCGAGGGCACAGACGCCATCATCACCCTCGCCACCGAGGAACCCACCGCAGGCACGGGCCGGATCATCGACCGGTACGGGGCTCTGCCGTGGTGACCCGCCCCGTCACCGACGCGGAAGCGCGGCGATCGCCCACGGCTATCAGGTCATCGTCGCCAGCTCGCGAGAACCCGAGACGCTGCGGGGCCTGGTCGGAGAGTGCCCCACCACACCGCTTCGCGGCCGTCACGCCGGGCGCCGCGTGCGCGTTCGCGCAAGACTGAGGCCGTCGCCGTTCCTGTGGATCGCGGAGGTCGCCATGCGCGCTGGACGCCACGTCGTCGTCGGAGGCGGCCTCGCCGCCGCGAAGGCGGTCGAGACCCTGCGCGACGAGGGGTACGACGGCGGTCTGACCGTCGTCGCGCGCGAGCCGCACCACCCGTACGAGCGCCCGCCGCTGTCGAAGGACTATCTGCGCGGCGAGGTGGAGCGCGACAGCGTCTTCCCGCTCGCCGCCGACTGGTACGCCGAGCACGACGTCGAGCTCCTCACCGGGACCGAAGCGACCGCCGTCGACCTCGGCGCGCGGAGCGTGACCCTCGCCGACGGCCGCGCGCTGACGTACGAGAAGCTGCTCCTCGCGACCGGCTCCGATCCCCGGCGCATCCCGTTGCCGGGCGTCGACCTGGACGGCGTGCACGAGCTGCGCACTCTCGACGACTCCGAGACCCTGGCCGCCGCGCTGCGAGCCGCCCACGGCGACGGCGCCGGACGGCTCGCCATCGTCGGCGACGGGTGGATCGGGCTGGAGATCGCGGCGTCGGCCCGCACGCTCGGCCTCGACGTCACCGTGATCGGTCTCGGCACCCATCCCCTCGAGCGCGTGCTCGGGCCCGAGATGGGCGAGCTCTACGGCCAGGTCCACACCGACCACGGCGTCCACCTGCACCGCCGCGCCCAGGTCACGGGCATCTCGGGCGAGGGCGGCCGGGCGACCGGCGTCGACATCGCTGACGGCACCCACGTCGACGCCGACCTCGTGCTCGTCGCCGTGGGTGCGGTACCGAACGTCGCGCTGGCCCGCGACGCCGGCCTCCCGATCGACTCGGCGACGGGCGGCGTCGTCGCGTCCGCGACCCTCCAGTCGACCGACACGGACGTCTTCGTCGCGGGCGACATCGCGAGCGTGCCGTCCGCGCGCTACGGGCGGTCGGTCCGCGTCGAGCACTGGGCGACCGCGCTCAACCAGGGCCCGCACGCGGCCCGCGCGATGCTCGGCGCGGCCGACCCGTACCCCGAGCTGCCCTACTTCTTCTCGGACCAGTACGACGTCGGCATGGAGTACCTCGGCTTCGTCGCCGGCCCGGACGCGTACGACGAGGTCGTGGTCTCCGGCTCGATCCCCGACCGCGAGCTCGTCGCGTTCTGGGTCAAGGACGGCCGCGTCGAGGCCGGCATGGCCGTCAACGTCTGGGACCGCATGGACGACGTCAAGGCCCTCATCCACCGCGACGGCCCCGTCGACCGCTCCGAGCTCGAGTCCTTCGTCGGCTGACGCCACCACCGCAGCCAACCCGCGTGGTCGGGTCCGCGGGCGGGGTGTCCTCGGTGCTCGGGCGAGCATCGACCAGGGCGAGACGACGTCAGGAGGGGTGGGTGGGGGCGCCGCGTCGTGGCGGGCCTGGCGGGAGCGACGCGAGGAACGAGCGGCGCGGATGGTAGACGCGGCGCCCCCACCCACCCCGACACCCGGGCGACCACACCGCCGTCGGACACGGCCACGGTTCTACCTCCGCGGACCGGGGGCTCCCTCGGCGTCAGGGGAGCTCGCGCTGCTCCGGGCCGACGTACTGGCTGAGCGGTCGGATGAGCGCGTTGGCGGCGCGCTGCTCCATGACGTGCGCGGTCCACCCGACGACGCGCGACGCGACGAACAGCGGTGTGAACATCGGGGTGTCGAACCCCATGAGGTGGTAGGCCGGGCCGGCCGGGTAGTCGAGGTTCGGGAGGATGTTCTTGCGCTCGGTCATGGCTGCCTCGAGCGCGGTGTACAGCTCGAGGAGGTCCGGGCGACCGTAGTGCTCGACGAGGTCGTCGAGCGTGGCGCGCATGGTGGGGACGCGTGAGTCGCCGCGCTTGTAGACGCGGTGCCCGAAGCCCATGATCTTGCGCTTGTTCGCGAGCGCGTCGTCGAGCCACGCCGCGGCACGGTCGGCCGTCCCGATCTCGGCGAACGTCGCCATGACGGCCTCGTTCGCCCCGCCGTGCAGCGCGCCCTTGAGCGCTCCCACGGCGCCGGTCACGGCGGAGTGAAGGTCGGACAGCGTCGAGGTGATGACGCGCGCGGTGAACGTGGACGCGTTGAACGAGTGCTCGGCGTACAGCACCATCGACACCTCGAACGCGCGCACGACGGCGGGCTCCGGCTCCTCGCCGAACGTCATCCACAGGAAGTTCTCGGCATAGCTGAGGTCGTCGCGCGGCTCGACGATCTGCTGCCCCCGACGCCGCCGCTGGTCGAGCGCGACGACGGCCGGCAGGACGGCCCACAGTCGCACGGCCTTGGCCTGCTCGGCCTCCGTCGACGAGTCCTCGGCGTCGGGGTCGTGCGCACCGAGCTGCGAGATCGCGGTGCGGGCGACGTCCATGGGGTGGCACGTGGTCGGCAGCTCGAGGATCGCGTTGCGCACGTTTCCGGGCAGGGCGCGGTGCGCGCGCTCGACGGCGGTCTGCTCGGCGAGCTGCTCGGGCGTCGGCAGCTCGCCGTGCCACAGGAGGTGGGCGACCTCCTCGAAGCTGCGCCGCGCCGCGAGGTCCTGGACCGGGTAGCCGCGGTACAGGAGCGAGTTCGTCTCGGGGTTGACCTTGGAGATCGACGTGACGTCGACGACCACGCCTGCCAGTCCCTTGCGGATCTCGGGTCCCTCGGTGGTCGCTGCGGTGGATGTGGTCATGCGGTCACTCCTTCGTGAAGCACGGTCGTCGGGGCGGGAGAACCTCAGGGTCGGTACGTGAAGATGCCTTCGTCGAAGGCGTTGTAGGCGGCGTAGTCGAGCAGCTCGTAGAGCCGCGCGCGCGTCTGCATGCCGTCGACCTGTCCGGCCTGGGTGCCGGTCTCGGCGATCTCGTCGAGCGCGCGCTCGGCCGCTCCCATGGCGATCCGCAGGAGCGTGACGGGGTAGATGATCAGCCGCACGCCGGCGTCCCCGAGCTGGCGACGCGTGAAGAGCTCGGACTTGCCGAACTCGGTCATGTTGGCGAGCACGGGCACGTCCACGGCGGAGGCGACGGCCTCGAACTCGGACAGGTCCTTCATGGCCTCGGGGAAGATCGCGTCGGCGCCCGCGTCGACGAGGGCCTTGGCGCGGTCGATCGCGGCGCGCAGCCCGGCGTCGCCGGGGATCGTGCCGCGCACGTCGGTGCGCGCCATGATGAGGAAGCCCGGGTCGCGGCGCGCGTCGGCGGTCGCGCGGATCCGCTTCGCCGCCTCGTCGAGCCCGACGACCTCCTTGCCGTCGAGGTGGCCGCACCGTTTGGGGTTGACCTGGTCCTCGACGTGCGCGCCCGCGACGCCCGCGTCCTCGAGCGCCTGGATCGTGCGCGCGACGTTCATGGGCTCGCCGAACCCCGTGTCGGCGTCGACGAGCGCCGGGAGGTCGGTGACCCGCGCGATCTGCTGCGAGCGCCCCGCGACCTCGGTGAGCGTCGTGAGGCCGATGTCCGGCAGGCCGAGGTCGGCAGACAGCACGGCCCCGGACACGTACACGCCCTCGAAGCCCTTCTCCTGGATCAGGCGGGCGGAGAGCGGGTTGAACGCCCCCGGGAGCCGCAGCGGTTCCCCCGTCGTCGCCGCGGCGTCGAGCGCGGCGCGGAACGCGCGCCGCTTGTCCGACGGCGTCACCTGGCTGTACAGCATCACTCGCCTCCCGCGTCCGTCGTGGTGCCCGACGACGTCGCGTCGCCCGGCCCGGCCGTCTCGCCCGCGGCGTCGGGCGCCTCGTGCATGGTGAAGCCCTCGCCCTCGAACTCGGTCTGCGCCGCACCGGCGGCCTCGTCGCGGCCGAGCTCGAAGAGCCCGGTCGGCGTGGGCACGGAGGCGAGGAGCCCGGGGCGCCCGACGATCGTCAGCTCGCGCACCTCGTCGGCCGTGAGCGACGGGAGCCGCTGCGCGAGGTCGAGGAAGCGCTCGATCTCCGCGTCCTCCAGGACGCCCGCTGCGAGCGTGCGGAACTTCTTGACGTACTGCTCGCGGCCGAACGGCCGCGCGCCGAGGGGGTGCGCGTCGGCGACGGCGATCTCGCGGACGAGCCGGCCGCCGTCGGCCAGCTCGATCTCGACGCGCCCGCCGAACGCCTTCTCGGCCGGGTCCGTCGAGTGGTAGCGGCGCGTCCACTCCGGGTCCTCGGCCGTGGTGACCTTGGCCCACAGCGCGACGGTGTCCGGGCGCGCGGCGCGCTCGGGTGCGTACGAGTCGACGTGGTGCCAGCCGCCGTCCTGCAGCGCGACGGCGAAGATGTACGGGATCGAGTGGTCGAGCGTCTCGCGCGAGGCCGTCGGGTCGTACTTCTGCGGGTCGTTCGCACCGGAGCCGATGACGTAGTGCGTGTGGTGGCTCGTGTGGATGACGATCGACGCGACGTTGTCCGGGTCGGCGAGCCAGGGGTGCTCGTCGTGCAGCGCGCGGGCGAGGTCGATGAGCGCCTGCGACTGGTACTCCGCGGAGTGCTCCTTGGTGTACGTGTCGAGGATCGCGGTCTTCGGCTCGCCGGGGGCCGGCAGGACGACCTCGTACGCCGCGTCCGGGCCGTCGAGGAGCCACGCGACGACGCCGTCCTCGCCCTCGTAGATCGGCTCGGGCGACGTCTGCCCGCGCATGGCCCGGTCGACGGCCTCGACCGCGACCTTGCCCGCGAACGCCGGTGCGTGCGCCTTCCACGTGGAGATCTGGCCCTTGCGGGACTGGCGCGTCGCCGTCGTCGTGTGGAGCGCCTGGCCGATCGCCTGGAAGACGGTCTCGGTGTCGAGGCCGAGCAGCGTGCCGATGCCCGCGGCAGCCGACGGCCCGAGGTGCGCGACGTGGTCGATCTTGTGCCGGTGGAGGCTGATCGCGCGCACCAGGTCGACCTGGATCTCGTATCCGGTCGTGATCGCCCGGACCACCTGAGCACCCGTGGCGCCGACGTGTTGCGCGACGGCGAGGATCGGCGGGATGTTGTCGCCCGGGTGGGAGTACTCGGCGGCGAGGAACGTGTCGTGGAAGTCGAGCTCGCGCACCGCGACGCCGTTGGCCCACGCCGCCCACTCGGGGCTCGTGCGCGTCGCGAGGTCGCAGCCGAACACCGTGGATCCGGGGGTGTACGGGTGGGCGAGCGCCTGGCCGCGCGCGGCGACGGCGGGTCCGCGCGTGAGGCTCGCGGCGGCGACGGCCGCGTTGTCGATGACGCGGTTGATCACCATGTCGACGACCTCGGGCGTGGTCTCGACCGGGTCGGTCGCGAGCTCGGCGAGCTTCCACGCGAGCTGGTCGGTGCGGTCGAGCGGCTCGGCGCTCGGGTAGACGCGCAGGTGGTGGGTGTACGGCATGGGGACTGCTCCGCTCGGTTCGGCCGGTTCGTCGGGAGGTCTGGGTCGTGGGTCAGGTCGGGTCGTGGGCGCGCAGCGACTGCTCGGCGAGCGCCGCGCTGCGCTCGATGTGGGCGCGCATCGCGGACTCCGCGGCGTCGGGGTCGCGGCTCGCGAGGGCGGTGGCGACGGCGCGGTGCTCGTCGACGTGGTCCGAGGTGCCGACGCGGCGGCGCGCGGCGAGCGCGCGGTACCGGTCGACGTGGCCGCGGATCTGGCGCAGGAGCGCCGACGCCCAGCGGTTGTCGGCGAGCGCCTCGATCTCGCCGTGGAACTGTGCGCCGACGCGCAGCACCTCGTCCTCGTGGTCGCGCACGGCGTCCATGAGGGTCACGAGCCGCTCGAGGCGAGCGACGTCGTCGTGCGTGGCGCGCTCGCACGCGTCCCGGGCGAGCAGGCCCTCGAGCCGGGCGCGCACGTCGTAGACGCGGCGCGCGTCCGCGACGTCGAGCGGCGCGACGCGCACTCCCCCGGTCGGCAGCTCGACGACGAGCGCCTCGGCCTGCAGGAGGCGCAGCGCCTCGCGCACGGGAGTCCGGGAGACGCCGAGCTCGGCCGAGAGCACGGGCTCGGTGAGCCGCGCGTCAGGGGCGAGGGAGCCGTCGATGATGCGCCCCCGCAGGAGGTCGTAGACGGCACGCGCACCGGACTGGCGGCGCACGAGGCCGGCGTCGCCGGGGGCCGTCGCGACCTGCCCGACGGCGGCGCGCAGGTCGGGCGTCGTCGTCACCCGGCCATCGTCCCACACACGCTGCGCACTTGTATACAAGTAGCCGCGGCGGGGGCCGGGTCCGCCAGGATCGGCGCGGATGTCACACGACGACCCCCTACGGCGTCGAGTGGGCATGAAGATCGCAGTGACAGGTGGGACAGGGACGATCGGGCACCACGTGGTCGCGCAGCTGAGAGCCCGCGGCCACGAGGTCCGGTCGTTGAGCAGGCGTTCGACGGAGCACCCCGTCGACCTCACGACGGGTGCCGGTCTGGACGCCGCGCTCGACGGGGTCGAGGTGGTGGTGGACGCGAGCAACGCGAGCACGCCGATCGCGCAGGCGCGCGCGACGCTCGTCGACGGGACGCACCGGCTGCTCGCGGCCGAGCAGCGCACCGGGGTGGGACACCACGTGCTCGTCTCGATCGTGGGGTGCCACGATGTGCCGATGGCCTACTACCGCGTGAAGGCTGCGCAGGAGGACGTCGTCACGCAGGGCGGCGTGCCGTGGACGGTCGTCGCCGCGACGCAGTTCCACGAGTTCGCGGCCGGCGTGCTCGGCGCCGCCGCGCGACGCGGCGTCGTGCCCCTGCTCCGGGTGCCCGTCCAGCTCGTCGCGGCGGCGGACGCGGCGGCCGTCGTCGCCGACGTGGCGACGCGCGCACCCCTGCGGGCGACCACGACCGTGGTGGGCCCGGTGGCCCAGGACATGCGCGACGTCGCGCGCGCGTGGCGGGCAGCGACCGGGTCGCGCGCCCTGCCGGTGCGCGTGCCGCTGCCGGGCCGGCTCGGCCGCGCCCTGCGGGCCGGCGGGCTCACCGACGCACGTCCGGACGAGCGCGGCACGATGCTCTTCGCGGACTGGCTCGCGCAGGACGCGGCCGGGACGGCGGACCGGTGAGCACGTCGCCGGACGACCTCGCGCGGGCGTTCGAGGCCGAGCGTCCCCGTCTGCTGCGCCTCGTGTACGCGACGACGGGCTCCTGGTCGGACGCGGAGGACTGCGTCCAGGACGCCTGGCTGCGGTTGCGCACCCAGGACCCGGGGTCGATCCGCAACCTCGCGGCGTGGCTCACGACGACGGTCGGGCGCCTGGCGCTCGACCTCCTCGGGAGCGCGCGCGTGCGCCGCGAGCGGTACGTCGGGACGTGGCTGCCCGAGCCGGTCGTGACGCCGTCCGGCGCCACCTCGCCCGTCACGGCCACGACCCCGGCCGAGGCCACCGACCCCGCGGAGCGCGTCACGCTCGACGAGGAGGTGAGCATGGCGCTGCTCGTCGTGCTCGAGCGGCTCTCCCCCGCGCAGCGCGTCGCGTTCGTGCTGCACGACGTGTTCGGCCTGCCGTTCGACGAGGTGGGCGACGTCGTCGGGCGTTCACCCGCGGCCGTGCGCCAGCTCGCCGCGCGCGCCCGCAAGGACGTGGAGTCGGGCCGCCCGCGCAGCTCGACGACGCGCGCGGAGCAGGTGCGCGTCGTCGAGGCGTTCGTCGCGGCGTGCGCCGGCGACGACCTGCCCGGGCTCCTCGGGCTGCTCGACCCCGACGTCGTCGTGCGCGGCGACGGCGGCGGCAAGGTGCGCACGCTGCGGCACCCCGTGCGCGGGGCGCAGAGCGTCGGGCCGGTGCTCCTCAGCTATCTGCGCACACCGGTCCGGGCGATGCGGTCGGTCGACGTCAACGGGGCGCCCGGCCTGGTGGTGCGCGACGGCTCCGGCGTGCTCACGGTCATGTCGTTCACGCTCTCGGGGGGCCGCATCGTCGCGCTCGACATCGTGCGGAACCCGGACAAGCTGGGGACCGTCCCGGCTGGCCTCCTCGACGAGGACCCCGCCTGACGCCGTCCTACGGGCGGTAGCCCTCGGCCGGCCAGTCGCCGTAGCCGTCGAGGTGCTCGTCGGCGTCCCGGACGAAGTCGTCGACCGGCGCCATGCGCTCGGCCATCTCGAAGTGCCAGTCGACGAGCTCGCCGAGCGGCACGGGGGTGCGCGACGACCGCGCGACGTCGCGCCCCTCCTCCGACCACAGCGGCGGGTAGAGGCTCAGCCCTTCGTCGAGCCCGACCCGCCCGATCTCGTCGTACCAGCCCGGCCAGCGCACCGGCGCGTAGAACTCGTTGGTGCCCCCGCTCACGGCCCACTCGAGGAACGCCGCCTGACCGAAACCGAGGTCGACCCACTGGAGCGAGTCGGGGGCGAAGTAGTTGACGTCGCCGAGCGGACCGGGGAGCCCGCCGCCGTTGATGGCGAAGGTGCCCCCGAGGACGTCGTGGGCGACGACCAGCACCGACGGTGCCACCGAGTCCGGACCCGGCTCACCGAGCCCGTTGACGGTCGCGAGGTCCGGCAGGCCCGCGCCGCCGCCGCCGATGATGCGCAACCAACCGCCGTCGACGAGCACGCCGCCGGTGTGCAGCGCGAGCGCGCCGAGCGTCGAGCGCACCGTGACCTGGAGGCGGTAGAGCACCTCCAGCGACCACGCGGGCGCGGGCACCACCTCCACGCCGCCGCGCCCGAGCATGCGGGAGAGCGTCGGCCAGGCGGGGTCGTCGACCGCCGCCAGCTCGGCGGCCGTCTTCAGGGTCATGGCCGGATCATGCCAGATGTTGCTGGAGGTGCGGAACGCTGGTATGGAACGGCACGGTCCGGGCGCGGTACGTCGTCCGCTCTTGTCCGGAAGGCCCCGTTCTCGAGCCGCCCGGCTCGCGTCGGTGAAGGCCCCGTGCACGTCGTGGAGCGACGTCCCGCCGTCCACCCCGGAACCGGACGCGGGCGGGTACCGTCGCGCCCGTGGACGACGAGCGCACCGCCGCACCCCCGGCCGCTGGCGCGAGCCCGCGACCGGGACGACGCGGCACCGCGCTGACGATCCTCGCCGCGCTCGTGGGTGCCGGGCTCGCCGTGACGGCCGCGGTCGTCGCGCCGAAGGTCCTCGACGACGCCGCGAGCGCGTCGACCGGCGCCGGGCAGGAGGAGGGGGCGGACCCGGCCGGTCCGGGCCCCGGCGACGGGGAGCCCTCCTGGGCGGCCGCCGCCCGTACCGGCTTCCTCGCGCTCCCCGGCGTCGCGTCCGCGGAGCTGGACGGCGACACCGGCGCCGCCCGGATCACGCTCGACACCCCGCTCCCCGCGCCCGACGCGGCGCAGCGGGTCCTGGCCGACGCGCGGGCCGTCCTCGAGGCGTCGCCGCGCGCGGACGACTGGTCGGTCACGGTGCTCGGCAGCACGGGCGACGGGGCGCAGCTCCAGGTCGTCGACGGGGTCGCCGAACGCCGGGCGCGCGGCACGGACCCGGCCACCGGTGCGCCCCTGCCCGACCTCCTCGGCACCGACCCGCTCGCCGACGCCGTCCGCCTGCTGGGCGACGACGCCGTCCGCCGCGTCTCGCTCGCGCCGGACCACACCGCCGTCGAGGTCGCCGCACCCGCCGACCTCGCGCCCGTCGCCGGCCTCGTCCGTGCCGAGGGCCGCGGGCTGTCGAGCCTGGTCGTGACCGGCTACGCCACCGGCACGTTCGACGGGGACGGGACGACCGTGCCCGACGACGCGCTGCTCGCCCTCCTGGCGGACGCGGCCGCCCGGCCGGGCGTCACCCAGGTCTCCCACGAGGTGCACCGCGACGGCCTCCCCGGTACGCCGCTGCTGACCGTCCTGACCTCGGGCCCGCCCGAGCAGGAGGCTCGGACGCTGACGTCCACGCCCTGGGCCGGCACCCCGCTGCCGTTCCAGGTCCACGGCGTCGCGGTGGACGGCGTCTCCGGAACGACCCAGTCCGGGTACGTCGGGGACGTGCGCCCCGGTGCGGTGGCCGTTCCCTCCGACGTGTGCGCGACCCCTGACCTGGCGTTCGGTGCCGACGGGTTCGACGCCGCCGCCGGCCGCCGCTTCCTCCGCCTCACCGCGCACAACCAGGGCGCCACGCCGTGCACGCTCGTCGGCACGCCCCAGCTCCGGTTCCTCGCCGCGGACGGCGGGGAGCCGGACGTCCTCACCGAGCCCGACCTCACGGCACCGGCCGCCGCACCCGTGCGGCTCGCGCCCGGCGAGGGCGCACAGACCGTCCTGTCCTGGCGCGGCGGCTCGACGGCGAACGACCCGTCGCTCGTCGTCGCGGTGCTCGTCACGCCCGTCGCGGGGGCCGACGCAGGCTCCGTCCCGCTCGGCGCGGTCCCCGGCGCGGAGCAGGGACTGGACCTGCTCGACGGCGCGACCGCCCTCCTCGCGCCCTGGGTCGCGCTGGGCCCGGGCTGAGCGACGGGCCGGCCGGGGTCAGGGCTCGCGGCGCGTGCGGACCGCGGAGGCGAGGTCGCGCAGCAGGTCGGCGGTGGTGTCCCAGTCGATGCACGCGTCCGTGACCGACTGCCCGTACACGAGGCCGCTCGGGGCAGGCTTCTGCGCACCTGCGACGAGGAAGCTCTCCATCATGAGACCGGTGATCCCCTCCTCGCCCGCGGCGAGGCGGGCCGAGACCTCGCGCACGACCTCGGCCTGACGGACGTGGCTCTTGCCCGAGTTGCCGTGCGACGCGTCGACCACGAGCCCGTGCTCCGTGACCCCGCCCAGGCCCGAGGTGCGCGCGACCTCGATGGCCGCGGCGACGTCGTCGGCCCCGTAGTTGGGGCCGGACCGCCCGCCGCGCAGGATGACGTGGCAGTCGGGGTTGCCCGCGGTCTCGACCGCGGCCGCGCGCCCGAGGGAGTCCATGCCGAAGAACGTGTGCTCGCTCGCCGCGGTGATGCAGCCGTCGACGGCGATCCGCACGTCGCCGTCGGTCGCGTTCTTGAACCCGACGGGCATGGACAGACCCGACGCCAGCTGGCGGTGCACCTGCGACTCCGCGTTGCGCGCGCCGATCGCGCCCCAGGACACGGCGTCGGCGATGTACTGCGGGCTCGTCGGCTCGAGGAACTCGCACGCGGCCGGGACGCCCGCGTCGAGGACGCCGAGGAGCACCTCGCGCGCGAGGCGCAGGCCGTGGTGCACGTCGTGCGAGCCGTCGAGGTGCGGGTCGTTGATGAGGCCCTTCCAGCCCACGGTCGTGCGCGGCTTCTCGAAGTACACGCGCATGACGACAAGGAGGTCGTCCGCCAGCTCGTGCGCGACGGCGGCCAGGCGCCCCGCGTACTCGAGCGCGGCCTCGGGGTCGTGCACCGAGCACGGGCCGACGATGACGAGCAGGCGGTCGTCGTCGCCCGCGAGGACGTCGCGGACCTCGCGCCGGGAGGTCGTGACGAGGTCGCTGCGCGTCGCGCCGAGCGGCAGGTCCGCGAGCATCGCGCGCGGGGCGGGGAGGGCGTCGAGCGCGCGCACGCGCAGGTCGCTCGTGCGGGCCTGGAGCTCGGGGCTGTCCACGGGGTCGACGGTACTCGTCGGGTCGTCGGACGACGCGGCGGACGTCAGGGGTTCGGGCTGGGTGGTCGTGCTGGTCACGGGAGGCTCCTGGTCTGTGCGGCGGGGGTTCTGGGGGCCGCCGTGAGTCAGGGTGCTCAGCGGTGCCCAGGGGCTCACCGGCCTGCTGCCGCCCGTGGTCCCGGAGCGGCCCGTCTCACGACGAAGGGCCCGGACGCGGTCCGCGTCCAAGGCCCTGTGCTGGCTCCGGGTGGTGATCTGTGGTCAGGCTGACGCCCGCACGGCCCCACCGGGAGCCTGCGTAAAGCGCCAATACCACTGAGAAGTCACGAGCGGACCGTAGCACAGCCGCTCCCGCCGGTGGACGGCGCGTCTCGCGTGCTGGACCCCGGCGCTGGTCGTGGCCCTGCCCGGACCCGACGGTCCGACGACCTAGGCTCGAGACCATGCCGATCCCCGAGTTCGTCGCCGCCCTCCGCTCCCGCATCGGGACCGACCTGCTGTGGATGCCCGGGGTGTCGGGCGTCGTGCGGGACGACGACGGTCGCCTCCTCCTGGGGCAGCGCGCCGACAGCGGGCAGTGGGCCGTGATCAGCGGCATCCTCGAGCCGGGCGAGGACCCCGCGGTCGGTCTCGCGCGCGAGGTGCTCGAGGAGACCGGGGTCGAGGTCGTGGTGGACGCGCTGGTCGCGGTCACCGTCACCGAGCCCGTCGAGTACCCGAACGGCGACCGGTCGCAGTACCTCGACCTCGCGTTCCTGTGCCGCCCGGTGTCGGCGGCAGCCGCCGCTGCGGCGCACGTGGCGGACGACGAGTCCCTCGCGGTCGCGTGGTTCTCGCCCGACGACCTGCCCGACGACGTCGCCGCGTCCTCGCGCGAGCGCATCGACCACGCTCTGGGTCGACTCACGGACCCGTCAGGCGGACCGTTCTTCGTCCGCTGACGCAGGCCCGAGCCAGCGGACGGCGAGCATGCACGCGTCGTCGTCGGTCGGGGCCCGGGCGACGACCTCCTGGAGGACGTCGTCCTCGGGCAACCCCGCCGCGAGCGTGCCCGTCACCGTCTCGGCCAGCTCGTCGAGCCCGCCGGCGAGCGCCCGGTCACGACGCTCGACCACGCCGTCCGTGTAGAGCACGACCAGGTCGCCGGGCGCGAGGCGCACCGTGTCGGCGGAGCGCGGCGTCGGGCCCCGGACCCCGAGCGGGGTCGACCGGGCGTGCCAGAGGAACGCCGTCCCGCCGTCGGACCGGACGAGCAGGGGCGGCAGGTGGCCGGCGCACGAGTAGTGCAGCACGCCCGAGGCCAGGTCGAGCTCGACGTAGACGAGGCTCGCCATGAACCCCGTCCCGGTGCGGCTCACGAACCGGTCGAGCCGGTCGACGACGCGCTCCGGGCCCGTGACGTCCGCGGCGGCGCGCGCCGCCGTGCGCAGCTGGCCCATCGCGGTCGCCGCCGCGAGCCCGCGACCGACCACGTCGCCCACCGAGAGCGCGAGCACGTCCGGGGCGACGCGGAACGTGTCGTACCAGTCCCCGCCGACCTGGAGGTCGAGCACGCCCGGACGGTAGTGCGCGGCGACCCGGACCCGGGGGTCGGCGACGATGCCGTCGGCGAGCAGCGCGCGCTGGAGCTCCGAGGCGACCGACACGCTCTGCTCGTGCATCCCCGCACGGGCGAGCGCGAGCGCCGCGACCTGCCCGGCCGCCGTCAGGGTCTCCACGTCCAGCGGGTCCGCGCCGGGCACGGGTCGTCGCCGCAGGACGAGGACGCCGAGCAGCACCCCGCCGGTCCGCAGCGGGACGACGACGTCCCCGTCGGGGCGGGTCGTGGTCTCGGTGAGCTCGTCGACCGCCGGCGGCTCGAACGCATCCCCCTCGCGCCACCGCAGCAGGGGTCCGCCCTGCGTCACCCACAGCGCCGCGCTGCCCGCGCCGAGCTGTGCGACGGCGGCATGCAGCAGGACGTCGGCCACACCGTCCCGGCCCGCCGCGCTCGCGAGCTCGGCGGCGGTCGCGTGCAGCGTGCGGACGCGGCGCTCGGCCGCCTCCGCGGCGCGGCGCGCGCCGACGAGCTCGTGCTCGAACCGGGACCGCTCGCGCGCCCCGAGCATCACCACCTCGACGAGCCGGTCGCCGTGGCACTCCCGCTCGATCGCGGTGAGCAGGACGGGCTCGCGCCCCGTCGGGGTGCGCAGCTCGACCGCCACCTCGTCGACCCGGCCGTCGCAGCGCAGCCGGGGAGCGAGGTGCGTCTCCCAGAAGATGCGCCCGCCCACGGTCAGCAGGTCGCCCAGGCGCCGCCCGAGGACGGCGTCCGGCCCGGGGGCGTCGACGAGGCGCAGCAGCTCGTCGTTCGCGTCCAGGACGCGCGCCTCGGCGTCGAGCAGCAGCAGCGCGACCGGAGCGAGCACCCACCGCTCCTCGCGCGACGTGGGCATCAGCCTTCCCCGAGCCAGTCCCGCATCGCCGCGACGAGCAGGGCGGGGTGCGAGAGGTTGGGGCAGTGGCCGACGGAGTCGATGACGACGAGGTCGCTGCCGGCGAGGTGCTCGTGGACGTAGCGCCCCACCTCGGGCGGTGCGATGACGTCCTCCCTGCTCTGCACCACCAGGCTCCGGGTCCGCACGCGCGCGAGGTCGTCGCGGTTGTCGGCCAGGAACGTCACGCGCGCGAACTGCCGCGCCACCGCCGGGTCGTTCCCGCGGAAGACCTCGGCCAGCTCGTCGCCGAGCGCGGGCCGGTCGGGGTTCCCCACGATGACGGGGGCCATCGACTGCGACCAGACCAGGTAGTTCGCGTCCATCGTCTCGAGCAGCTCGTCGATCTCCTCGGCGGCGAACCCGCCCCGGTAGCCGTCGTCGTCGACGTAGCGCGGGCTGGGGCCGACGAGCACGAGCCGGTCGAACAGGTCGGGGCGCTCGGCAGCCGCGAGCAGCGCGATCACCGCGCTCACGGAGTGGCCGACGAGGATCACGGGGTCGGTCGCGACGGCCTCCACGACCTCGAGCACGTCCGCCACGTACCCGGCCAGGTCCGCGTGCCGGACGGCGTCGAACGACGCCGGGTGCGACGCCCCGCACCCCGAGTGGTCGAAGAGCACGACGCGGTGGTCGACCGCGAACGCGGGCGCGACGAATCGCCACATCGACTGGTCGCACCCGAAGCCGTGCGCAAGGACCATGGTGGGGCCGTCCTGCCTCCCCATGACCCGCACGTTGTTGCGTTCACGCACGTCCACGGGGGACAGCGTAGGGGTACGCCGCACCGCGCAGAGCGCCCGCAGAGGGTGAGAATCACCGCACACGGCACAATGTCCTCATGCGTGTCTCGGCGAAGGCGGACTATGCGGTGCGAGCGTGCGCCGAGCTCGCGGCGTCCCCGCACGGCGACCCGGTGCGGGCCGAGGACCTCGCGGCGGGCCAGGGCCTGCCCGTGAGCTTCCTCGAACGGATCCTCGGCGACCTCCGGCGGGCCGGGATCGTCACGAGCGTGCGGGGTCGCTCCGGCGGCCACCGCCTCGCGCGGCCCGCGACCGAGGTGACGCTCGCCGACGTCTTCCGGGCCGTCGACGGCCCCCTCGTCACCGTGCGCGACGAGCGTCCCCCGAGCCTCGAGTACGAGGGCTCGGCCGCCGGTCTCCTCGAGGTGTGGGTCGCGCTGCGCGCGAGCGTGCGCGACGTCCTCGACCGCGTCACGATCGACGCGGTCGTCCGCCGCGACCTCCCCGACGGCGTCCAGGCCCTCGCCGCCCGCGCCGACGCCTGGGAGAACCCCTGACGCTCCTGCGTCCTGTTAACACTCGACCACGATGTGGTCCGTGCTTCACATAGTGGACTCACTCGGTCAACCTTGTCAGGACACGTCGGGCCCGCCCCGGCACCCGACGCAAGGAGGCCCCGGTGCGCACCCTCGTCCTGCTGGCCCTCGTCGGCCTGGGCGCACAGCTCGTGGACGGCAGCCTCGGCATGGCCTACGGCGTCACGTCCACGACGCTCCTCCTCGCGATCGGCACCAACCCCGCGGCGGCGTCCGCGACGATCCACCTCGCCGAGATCGGCACGACGCTCGCGTCGGGCGCCGCGCACTGGCGGTTCGGGAACGTGGACTGGAAGGTCGTGCTGCGCATCGGCGTCCCGGGCGCGGTCGGCGCGTTCGCCGGTGCGACCTTCCTGACGAACCTCTCGACCGAGGTCGCGGCGCCCGTCATGTCGCTCCTGCTCCTCGGCCTCGGCGTCTACGTCCTGTCGCGGTTCACGTTCGTCGGGCTGCCGAAGGGACGCCAAGGACTGCCGCTGCGCAAGCGGTTCCTCACCCCGCTCGGGCTCGTCGCCGGGTTCGTCGACGCGACGGGCGGCGGCGGGTGGGGCCCGGTCGGGACGCCGGCGCTGCTCGCGTCCGGCCGCATCGAGCCCCGCAAGGTGATCGGCTCGATCGACACGAGCGAGTTCCTCGTCGCGATCGCCGCGTCGCTCGGCTTCCTCGTCTCGCTCGGGTCGCAGGGGATCGACCTGACGTGGGTCGCCGCGCTCCTGCTCGGCGGGCTCGTCGCGGCGCCGGTCGCCGCGTGGCTCGTGCGGCTCCTGCCGCCACGCATCCTCGGCTCCGCCGTGGGCGGCGTCATCGTCCTGACGAACGTGCGCACGCTGCTCCGCTCCGACTGGGTCGGCGCGAGCGGCGCCGTCCAGGGCGTGGTGCTCGGAGTCGTCGTGGTCCTGTGGGCCGCCGCGGTCGCGTGGTCGGTCCGCGCCCACCGCCGCGCCGTCGCGCTCGGGTCGGCCACCGCCGAGGTGACGGAGCCCGCCGAGGTCGCGGTGCCGTCGGGCACGAGTCCCGCGCCCGTCACCCGCTGACGTCCCTCGCTCCGACCCAGCGCTTCGCTCGCGGTGCGCGCCGTCAGTCGCGCGCGTAGCGGCGGACGAACGCCGCGAGGATGCGGTGCGGGGCCCACACGACCCCGCGCCGCACGACATCCTCGACCTCGCCCGCCGCGTCGGGCGGGAAGTACCCGTAGCTCCGGTAGACGCCGATGCGGGTGAGGATCCCGTCGAGGTCGAGCTCGGGGTGGAACTGCGTGGCGTAGAGGTTCTCCTTGACCCGGAACATCTGCACGGGGCACGTGTCCGACGACGCGAGCAGCACCGCGTGCGGCGGCAGCTCGCGCACGGCCTCCTTGTGCCCGACGTACGCCTCGAACTCGTCGGGCACGTCGACGAGCAACGGGTCGGCGCGTCCCTCGGCGGTGAGCCGGATCCTGACGGGCGAGATGGGCTCGGCGAAGGTGTGGTCGAGCACGGCGCCCTGGTGCAGGCCGAGCGTCCCGACGCCGTAGCACGCGCCGAGGAACGGGAAGTCCCGCTCGACCATCTCGTCGAGCAGCGGTGCGAGCTCGCGCTCGACCCGGCGCTGGGTCGGCGACTTCTCCGCCTCCGGCAGCGTCGAGTCGAACGGGCTGCCGCCGATGACGACCCCCGAGTAGTCGTCGAGGTCGATCGTCGGCAGCGGCCCGGCCTCCATCCGCACCCGGTGCAGCTCGTCCGGCCGGAGGCCCGCGTGCCGGCACATCGCGTCGTGCTCGCCGTCGGCCGCCGGGTCCTCCGCGCGCGACGCGAGCAGCAGGAACGGCTTCATGCCGGTCAGGCTAGGTGCACGCCCTGCCTCTCGCCCGTCGGCGCTCCCCCGCCGGCTCCTCCGCCTCGTCGCCCGACGGCGCCCCGGCGTCGCGCCACGGCAGCACGCGTCGCCGGACGCGCACGCGCAGGAGGCGGACGGTCACCACTCCGCGCGGGGCGAACACCGTCGTCCGGCGGGTGAGGGCCCGCACGGCAGGGTGGTCACCCACGGTCGTAGGTGAGGACGGCGTTCCCGCCGTCGAACGTCGTGACGTCCGTCAGGTCGAACGTCGTGGGGCGGAACCGGAGCGACCCGAAGGCGGTCTGACCCGCGCCCGCGACCACGGGGTACAGCTTGACGACCAGGCGGTCGATCTCGTCGAGGAGCGATCCGGCGAGGACGCCACCGCCCGCGAGGTAGATGTCGAACGGCGAGTCCTCGGCCTTGAGGGCCCGCACGAGCCCGATGGGGTCGTCCCGCACGACGGTCACCGTCGGGTCGAGCTCGGGCTGCGTCGTCGACACGACGTACTGACGCAGGTGCGCGTACGGGCTCGTGATCCCGAGGTCGAGCGCGGGCTGGTACGTCCGTCGTCCCATGACGACCGTGTCGAAGGTCCGGAGGGGTTCGTCGTCGACGCCGAGCTGGCGACGCCCGTGCGTGGGCAGGACGTCGGGGTGGTTCTCGATCATGCGAGCGCTGTAGGCGTCCGAGGAGGGGTAGAAGTCGACCTCGTCGTCGGGACCGGAGATGCGGCCGTCGATCGACAGTGCTGCGAAGTAGGTGAGTCGTCTCATGGCTCGAGCCTCGACGACCCCGGGGACGGGATCAATGAGACTTCCTGGGACAATCGATCACGCCGGGTGAACGGTCCTGGCGCCGGACGACGACATGCCCGGGACGAGGGACGAGAGGTGACGGGTGGACCTGCGGGACATCGAGATCTTCCTGACGCTGGCCGACGAGCTGCACTTCGGGCGGACGGCCGAACGCCTCCACGTCTCTCCCGCGCGCGTGAGCCAGGCGATCAGCCGGCAGGAGCGGCGCATGGGCACGGTGCTGTTCGAGCGCACGAGCCGGCGCGTGGAGCTCACGCCCGTCGGAGCGCGCCTGCGCGACGACCTGCGCCAGGGCTACGAGCTCATCCAGTCGGGCCTCGCCGCCGCGAGCCGCACGGGCGAGCGCCCGTCGGGGACGCTGCGGCTCGCGGCCATGGGGATCGTCGGCCACGAGATGCTCCCCGTGGTGAGGGCCTTCACGGAGCGCCACCCCGGGTGCTCGGTCGAGCAGCGCGAGTTCCACTTCTCCGACCCGTTCGGCGCGCTCCGCGGCGACGACGCCGACGTGCAGGTGACGTGGGCGCCCGTCCGTGAGCCGGACGTCGTGGTCGGGCCCCGTGTGCTCACGGAAGGGCGGGTGCTGGCGGTGGCGGCGGGGCACGAGCTGGCGGGCGAGCACGCGGTGTCGATCGAGGTGCTCGGCGACCACACCGTGGTGGACGTGGGTGCTGCCGTCCCCGGGTACTGGGAGGAGGCGATGATCCCGCGTCGGACGCCGTCCGGCCGCGCCGTGCTGCGGGGGCCCGTGGCGCGGTCGTTCCACGAGGTGCTGACGACGGTCGCCCGCGGCGAGGCCGTCACGCCGCTCAACGCCCACGTGCGGCGCTACTACTCGCACCCGGGCGTGGCCTACGTGCCGATCACCGACGTCCCCGACACCGAGTGGATCCTCGCGTGGCTGCGGGAGCGCGAGACCCCCGAGGTGCGCGCGTTCGCCGAGATCGCCCGCGAGACGGGCTCGCGGGCGATCTGAGCGTCGGCGTCCGGTCGTCAGCTCCAGCGGAAGAGCTTCACGGCGAGCGGGAGGAGGACTGCGGTCCACACCGCCATCACGACGAGCTGCAGCGTCGGGACCTCCGTCTCGAACCAGCCCGCGGACATCGCCTGCGCGGCGGCCCCGAGCGGGGAGAACTGCCCGATGTCCCGCACGATGTCGGGCATGATCGGCCCAGGTGTCCACATGCCCGAGAGGAAGAGCATCGGGAAGTACACGAGGTTCCCGATCGCCGACGCGGCGCTCCCCTTGGCCGCGACCGCCGCGACGACCATCCCGAGCGAGAGCATGGACAGGACCGTGAGCACGAAGGCCAGCGCCACCGTCGGCGTGCTGACGGGCGCCGCGAGGCCGAACACGACCTGGCCGACGACGAGCGCGAGGACGGAGGACACCGCGATCGCACCGAGGTTGATCAGCAGGTGCGCGACGACGATGCCCTGCGGCCGCATCGGGGTCGTCGACAGACGGCGGAGCAGCCCCTTCTCCCGGGCGGTGGCGAAGGTCACCGGCATCGTGGTGAGCGCGGGTGTCGCGACCGCGGCGGCAAGGACGATCGGCAGGTAGGTCGCGATCGCCGTCAGCCCGTCCCACGGCTCGCCCATCCCGGAGATCGGCTCCCGCATCCCTGGGATCGCGAACCCGACGCCCACGAGCAGGACCGTGGGGAAGGCGAGCGCGAAGAAGACGGCCGTGCGGTCGCGCAGGAACAGTCGGGCCTCGGTCCGCAGGAGGGTCCCGAACCCGCGCCAGCCCGAGCGGGCGGTCGCGGTGCGGGTCAGGGTCGTCGTCGCGGCGGTCATCGGGAAGCTCCCTCAGGTGCGGCCGCGGCGCCCGCGGCGTGGTCGTAGGTCCGGCCGGTCACGGCCACGAACACGTCCTCGAGGGACCGGGAGACGGTCCGGACGTCGTCGGGCACGATCTCGTGCTCCGCGAGCGCGAGCACGACGGCGAGCAGCACCCGGCGCGAGCCGGTCACCTCGATCTCGCTGCCGGTCACGTCGACGCGCTCGACGTCCGTCAGACCGGCGAGCGTGTGGAGGGCGAGGTCGTGGTCCGCAGCGGGGACGCGGAGGCGGACGACACGTGACGTGTCGACGGTGTCGATGAGCTCCGCGGGCGTGCCCTGCGCGACGACGAGGCCGTGGTCGATGATGACGAGCCGGTCGCACAGGCGCTCCGCCTCGTCCATGAAGTGCGTGACGAGCAGGATCGTCACGCCACGGTCTCGCACGCGCTCCACGAGCTCCCAGGTCGCCCGTCGAGCGGCCGGGTCGAGACCCGTCGTCAGCTCGTCGAGGATCGCGACGCGCGGGTTCCCGACGAGCGCGAGCGCGATCGACAGGCGCTGCTTCTGCCCTCCCGAGAGCTTCGCGAAGCCGACGCCGCGGTGCTCGGCGAGGTCGAGCAGGTCGAGCAGCTCCTCGATGTCGGCCGGCGACTCGTAGAACGAGGCGAAGAGCCGCAGCGCCTCCTCGACCGTGATCTTCTCGTGGAGCGCAGCCTCCTGGAGCTGGACGCCGACGGCGTCGCGCACGGTCGCCGGGTCGGCCTGGGGGTCGACGCCGAGCACCCGGACCGTGCCGCCGTCGGCCTCGCGCAGCCCGGCGAGGCACTCGACGGTCGTCGTCTTCCCCGCGCCGTTGGGGCCGAGGATGCCGAAGATCTCACCGGGCGCGATCGAGAAGCTCACGTCCTCGACGGCGACCTTGCGCTCCGAGGAGCCCTTCGTCCCCGGGTAGGTCTTGCGCAGGTTCCGGACCTCGACGACGGGTGCCCCGGCGTCGGGCGGGACGCGCGACACCGTGGCCGCGGTGTCCGTCGCGGTCGTGATGGTCCCCCCGGCGGGGGGCGGTGCGGTGCTCATGGTGGTCTCCTCGAGGGTGTGCGGTACCCACGGAGGGCGCGGTGCGCCGTCCGGTGACGGATGGTGGTGAACGGTGCCGGAGGTCGTGCGGGTGTGGCCGGTCAGCCGCCTGTGCTCGCGGCGAAGTCGACCGGGCGGATCGCGACGCCACGCAGGACGACGCGCAGGAGTGCGGCGGCGAGCACGATCCCGAGGAGCCCACCGAGCGCGGCGAGCCAGACGGGCGTGCCGTCGAGACCGACGAGGCCCGCCAGGGCGTCGCCGAAGTAGCCGGAGCGGAGGAAGACCTCCGCGACGACGACCGGGACGAGCGCGGCGAGGACGAGCAGCACGCCGCGCACGAAGCCGTACCCGTAGAAGCCGGCGGCGATGACCATCCCCGCCAGGTAGTAGACGACGCAGGCGAGACCCTCCACGAGGATCACGAGCGGAACCTCCGAGCCGTCCGCGTAGAGCTGGGACGTCGCCGACGCGGTCGGCCAGCCGTTGCTCCGGAAGAGCCACCACGAACCCCAGTGGACGAGGCCCGACGCGATCCCGAAGGTCACGCCCGAGACGGCCGCGCCGATCCACAGGCCCTGGGTGTACGACCGTCGTGTGCCGCCCGCGGCGACGTGCACCCCGATCGTCATGAGCGGCAGGAGGATGCCCAGGACGAAGAGGAAGAACCGTGCCGAGCCCGCGACGCCACCGACGGCCGTGACGTCGACCTCGTCGTTGAGCCGCATGATCCACAGGACGAGCGCGCCGACGGCGAGCGCGATGGCCCAGAACCACACGCCGATGTACCACGTCCCGCCGATGTAGTACCAGGAGACGGTGCGGACGCCGCGTCGGTGTGCCGCGGCCTCCAGCGCGTGGCGCTCGGCGGTGCGCTGGGTGGTGGCGGTCATCGTGCCTTCTCCTCCTCGGCCCCGGTCCCGGGGCGGTCCTTGCGCGTGAGGTGCACGAACAGGTCCTGCACGGGGACGGCGCCGATCTCGATCCCCGCCTCCGCGGCGGTGGCCCGCTCGTCGTCGGCGAACGTGCCGAAGAGCGTCACCTGCGCCGTGCCGCCGAGCCGCTGGCGGGCGAGCACCTCGCGACCGGCCGCGTGCTGCTCCACCAGCTCGGCGGGGCCCGTGAGGCTGACACCCCGGGCGCGCACGTCGTCGGCGTTCTCGGCGAGCAGGACGCGCCCCCGGTCGATGATCACGACGTCCTCGAAGAGGCGCTCCACCTCGGTGATGAGGTGGCTCGACAGCAAGACCGTGCGCGGGTGCTCGGCGTAGTCGGCGACGAGCGCGTCGTAGAACGCGTAGCGGCTCGGGGCGTCCATGCCGAGGTAGACCTCGTCGAAGATCGTCAGCGGCGCGCGCGACGCCAGCCCGATCACCGCGCCGAGCGCGGAGCGCTTGCCGCGCGACATCTCGGCCGGCTTCTTGCGGACGTCCACCTCGAGCTCGTCGAGCAGGCGCGCGGCGAGGTCGGCGTCCCAGTGCGGGCGGAGGTCGGCGTAGTACGCGAGCGTGTCGCTCGCCTTGTCGGTCTCCCACACGTCGCCGCTCTCGCGGACGAGCTGGGTGTGCATGGTCGCCCACACGTTCTCGAACGGGTCGTCGAGCTCGCCCTCGGGGCCGACGAGCACCTGCCCGGACGTGGGTCGCCGGAACGCCGCGAGCAGCGCGGCGAGCGTCGTCTTCCCCGCACCGTTGCGCCCGAGCAGGCCGGTGATCACGCCGGGGCGAACGGTGAGCGTGACGCCGTCGAGCGCCGGGGCGTCGTCGCGGGAGTACCGCACGACGACGTCGCGCAGCTCGGCGCCGAACGGCTCCTGGGCGGTGGCGGCAGGCGTCGTGGGGCGGCCGTCGGAACGGCCGGTGGGCTGGCTGGTGGGCCGGGCGGTCACGGTTCTCACCTCGTGGTGGGGTCGGTGGTCGGGCCGGGCCCGGTCGTGCTGCCCGGTCCGGCGTCGGGCCGCGGTCGGCCGAGGACGTAGTCCACGATCGCGGCCGTGGGGATGTCGAGCAGGTCGGCCTGCGCGAGCACGGGAGCGAGCACCTCGTCGAAGAACCGGGCGCGGTGGTCGGCGAGGAGCTTCTCGCGGGCACCCGGCGTGACGAACATGCCGAGACCGCGCCGCTTGTACAGCACGCCCTCGTCGACGAGGCCGGCGAACGCCTTGGCGGCCGTCGCCGGGTTGATGCGGAACGTCGTCGCGAACTGCGTCGTCGACATGACCTGCTCCTCCTCCGCGAGCTCGCCCGCGAGCACCTGCGCCCGGATCATCTGCGCGATCTGGAGATAGATGGGCTCAGGTCCGTCGAACATGGGGCCCATCCTCTCGCGGTGCGTGCGTTCAGTGGTTCGTTACTTCACTAATGAACCACAGGTGTGGGCGCCCGCGCAAGCCCTTTCTGCGCTCCGTACCGCCAGAGGTGCCCGAAAGGGCACTCGACGGTGCGCGGACGTCGGCCCGCACCGCCCGGGCCGCGGGAGCGCTCCGAGCCCACGATGGGGCATGGACAGGCCGAGGACGGTGTCGGCCGACGGTCGGGTGGCGAGACACCGCCACCAGGAGTCCGCGGGCCGCCCGTCGGTCGCACCCACCCCCGTCGTCCCGCGCGACGTCGGGGCTCTCCAGCGCGCCGTCGGCAACCAGGCCGTCCTCCACCTCCTCGGTCATCCCCCTCTCGCCGTGCAACGATCGCCGCAGAGCTGGGCGGGAGCACAGACCGTGGCCACGATCGGGACCTACGACGGCTCGCGCGCCTACTGGATGCCTGTCCGCGACCTCGTCGCGCAGTACGCAGGGCTCCGCGGGGACGACCTGCGGCAACGGCGCGCGACCCTCGGGGCGCTGGCCGGAGCCGTCACTGCATGGCGCGCCAACCAGGCGAAGAACTGGTGGCTCTCCGATCTCGACAAGCAGAAGGCGTCCGCGCTCGACGCGCTCGATCGCCTGATCAGGGACGAGAACGACGACGTCCGTGCGGCGCTGCAGCCTCCGCAGGTCCCGCGAGCCACTGCTCCCACCGGCATCCGCCGTCGAGGCGGATCCGTCACGGCCGGCCTCGAGGCCGCGCTCGACCAGACGCCCCCGTGGTCCGGTCTCGGCCTGGTCCCGGCGGTCCTGCCGAACGACGTGCCGGAGCTTCGCGACCAGCGCAAGTGCCGGGTCGTGACGGCCAACGGCACGCTCCTGACGCACGACGGCCGGTACATGATCGACACCGGCGGCACGACGGCGCGGTACGTCCTGTGCATGGAGGGCGCTGCCCCCGTCCTGTACGCCAGCCAGACGACCACCGACGAGGACTCCTTGCACGCCGGACGCCTTGCGATGCACGAGTACCCGATCCTCGGCTCCCACGCGCAGATCAGCGGAACGGTCGTGGGCGCGGGCGACTTCTCCGCCACGGGCGGCCGCATCACCTCGATCACGAACCAGAGCGGGACCTGGCGGCCGAACAGCGGGCACCTCGCCGCGGTGCTGAAGTTCCTCGTCCGAGCCGGGATCGTCGACGAGAACGACTTCGTCACCGGAACGGTGAAGGTCAAGCTCTTCATCAGCAGACCGGACGGGTACGACGTGGACGGGGGCGAGCTCGTCGCGATCGCCGGCAGAGCCCTGAGCGGCAGGCTCCGCTGAACGAGCCCCGCCCGCCACGGCCTGCCCGGGCGACGACGAGGTGCTGCCCCGGCGGCGAGGAACGGTGGTCCACGACGTGGAACCCTGGTGGTGACCACGGTTCTACCTCGCGGGAGTCGGTGTGGACGGGACGTGCGAGCTCGCCGGCGGGACGCCGTGGGCCGAGCCGCTGAGCACAGGGACGAGCCTCGCGTTCGTCGTCGCGGGTGCGGCGATCGTCTCGACGGCGACCCGTGCGCGCCGAGCGATGCCGTCGAGCGACTCCACCGCGGGCGTGCGGCTCGCCTTCGGTGCGCTGGTCGCGCTGATCGGCGTGGGATCCGTCGTCCAGCACGGGCCGTCGCCTGCGTGGAACCCGGTCGTCCACGACCCGCCGCTGCTGGGCGCGCTCGCGCTGGTCACCGCCGACGCCGTCGCAGACCTCACCGGTCGACGGCTGCGGACCTGGTGGTGGCTCGCCCCCACCCTGCTGAGCGTGGCGCTCGCCGCGCTCTCCGTCCCGGTGTCGACCGCAGCCCAGGTCGCCGCGGCCGTCGCCGCCATCGGGGCGAGCGCCCTCCGCGCCTGGCGACGTCCTGCCAAAAGGCGGCGCACGATCGTCGCGCTCGTGCTGCTCGCCGTCGGCGGTGGGATCGGGACCCTCTCGCGGCCCGGCTGGCCGCTGTGCGACGCGGACGGCCCGATCGGCGTCGCGCTCCAGGGTCACGCCGTCTGGCACGTCCTCGCCGCGGTCGCCCTGTGGCTGCTCGCGCCGACGCTCGGGACGCGCACCGCGCCCTGAGCTCATCCCGCCGAGGAGTGTCCACCGTCGTCCGGAGGTGGGAGCCTGGAAGGATCCGGCGCCCACGGCGGGTCACGCCGTACGGTCGCCGGCGTCACGAAGGAGTGAGGCAGCGATGGTCACCATTCGGCGCGGGTTCTCCAGCTTCTCGGTGGACGACCTGGACGCGGCGCGCGCGTTCTACGCGGACACCCTCGGGCTCCGGGTCACGGCGCTCGACGACGGGAACGGGCTCGTGCTGCACCTCGGCGGCGGCTCGGACGTGTTCGTCTACCCGAAGGAGGACCACCGGCCGGCCGTCTTCACGGTCATGCACCTCACGGTCGACGACGTCGACGACGTCGTGGACGAGCTCACCGCGAAGGGCGTGACGTTCGAGCGGTACGACGGTTTCGACCAGGACGAGAAGGGCATCGTGCGCGGGTTCATGGAGGGCGGCGACGGGGCCTGGTTCACCGACCCGGCCGGCAACATCGTCGGCCTGGCCGACGGCGAGAACATGGCGCGCCTGGTCGAAGGCTGAGCTCCGGCCGATCGGCACGACGCCGCCGCGGGAAGTCACCGCGGCGGTGTCCGCGCGTCGTGGCGAAGCACCTCGCAACACCACGCACAAGCGACACCAGGTAGTCAGCCTCGACGTCCAGCGCGGTCGCGGGTGAAACCCGCGACCGGGTCCGTGTCGTCGCCGTCGAGCGCCTTGGCGATGTCGAGCAACGTCGACAAGCGCGGGTTGGCCGGGGTCGCTCGGCCCGGGGCGGTTCACACCGAGATCTCAGGCCGTCAGCACGCTCATCATCGGCTGGTTGATGAACAGGACCTGCCGGCCGACCCTGAGCTCGTGCAGCGTGCCCTCGGCCACGAGGCCGCGCAGCCACTTCGCCGCGGTGGGACGAGAGACCCCGCAGCGTTCCATCACGTCGAGCGAGCGGGCGTAGGGGTGTTCCATGAGCAGCGCGACGAGGTCGTGGTTCGCCGAGCCGACGACGCTCCGGACAGCGTCGAGGACTGAGTGCTGCACGTCCTCGATCCGGTCGACGAGCTCGCAGGTGCGCAGGGACGTCGCGCGCACACCCTCGACGACGTAGAGCACCCAGTCCTCCCACGAACCTTCGGACGTCACGAGGCGGAGCAGGCGGTAGTACTCGTCCTTCGACTCGAAGATGTAACGCGACAGGTAGAGCAGGGGAAGGTGCAGCAGGCCGGCGTCGCACAGCATGAGGACGTTCATGACCCGGCCCGTTCGACCATTCCCGTCGGTGAACGGGTGGATCGCCTCGAACTGGTAGTGCGCGACAGCCATGCGCACGAGCGGGTCCAGGTCGATCGGCTCGTTGAGGAATGCCGACCAGTTGTCGAGCAGACGCTCCAGCGCCTCGCGACCAGCGGGTGGGGTGTAGACCCGACGGCGCGTGCCCGGGTCGCCGATGAAGACCTCACCCCGACGGAAGCGTCATGGAGCGACATGAGCGGACAGGTATCGATGCGCGCGGGATTCTTACCTGTCTGAACGACACGTCAACGAGCTTTACCCGTCGAGCGCGAACCGCCGCTCGACCCGCCGGAGGGCGATCCGCCGTCGGGCAGACCTCCGAGCACGAGGTAGAGCCATGGTCGATGACCAGGGCTCTACCTCGCGGTACCAGAGCTCTACCTCGGGCTACCAGGGTTCTACCTCGGCGGGCCGGGGTGCTACTTCGCGAGGGCCGGGGCGAACGCGGCGCGGACGGCGTCGAGGTCCTGGGCGACGAGCTCCGCGAGCTGCACCGCGTTGAGCGCGGCGCCCTTGCGGAGGTTGTCGTTCGACACGAAGAGCACGAGGCCACGACCGCCCGGGACGGACTGGTCGGTGCGGATACGGCCGACGAACGACGGATCCTTGCCGGCCGCCTCGAGCGGGTTTGGCACGTCCGAGAGCGCGACGCCCGGCGCGGACGCCAGGATCTCGCGCGCGCGGTCGGGCGTGATCGCGGCGCCGAACTCCGCGTGGATCGCGAGCGAGTGCCCGGTGAAGACCGGGACGCGCACGCACGTCCCCGCGACGGCGAGATCCGGCAGGCCGAGGATCTTGCGCGACTCGTTGCGGAGCTTCTTCTCCTCGTCGGTCTCCTCCTGGCCGTCGTCGACGATCGACCCGGCGAGCGGGACGACGTTGAACGCGACGTTGCGCGGGAAGACCGTCGGCGCCGGGAAGGCGACCGCTCCGCCGTCGTGCACGAGGCCGACCAGCCCGGCACCCGTGCCCTCCGCCGCGGCGCCCGCGACCGTCTGGGCACGCAGCTCCTCCGCCCCGGCGAGGCCCGCGCCGGACACGGCCTGGTACGTCGCCACGATCAGCCGCTCGAGCCCCGCCTCGTCCGCGAGCGGCTTGAGCACGGGCATCGCGGCCATGGTCGTGCAGTTCGGGTTGGCGATGATGCCCTTGAGGGCCGCACGCAGCGCGTCGGGGTTGACCTCCGACACGACGAGCGGCACGTCCGGGTCCATGCGCCAGGCGGACGAGTTGTCGATGACGACGGCGCCCGCCGCGGCGAAGCGCTCGGCCTGCGCCTTCGACGTGGCGCCGCCCGCGGAGAACAGCGCGACGTCGATCCCGCGGAGGTCGTCGGTCGACGTCGCGGCGACGTCCTCGACGACGACGTCGGTCCCGCGCCACGGGAGCGTCGACCCGGCGGAGCGTGCCGACGCGAAGTAGCGGATGCTCGCGACGGGGAGGTCGCGCTCCTCGAGGAGGCGGCGCATGACGGCGCCGACCTGGCCGGTCGCGCCGACGACGGCGACGTTCAGGCCCTGACGGTTCTCGGTGCTCATGGGGTCCAGTCCTCTCAGCGGCCGGTGCCGGCGTAGACGACGGCCTCGCCGTCGGCGGCGTCGAGCTCGAACGCGGTGTGCACCGCGCGCACGGCGTCGTCGAGCGAGTCCTCGCGGGTCACGACGGAGATGCGGATCTCCGAGGTGGAGATCATCTCGATGTTGATGCCGGCGTCGCGCAGCGCGCCGAAGAGCTTCGCGGAGACCCCGGGGTGCGACTTCATGCCCGCGCCGACGAGCGAGAGCTTGCCGATCTGGTCGTCGAACTGCAGGGAGTCGAACCCGATCTCGGCCTGCAGCGCGGAGAGCGCCGACATCGCGGCGGGCCCGTCGCCCTCGGGCAGGGAGAACGAGATGTCGGTCAGGCCCGTGCGGGCGGCCGACACGTTCTGGACGATCATGTCGATGTTCACGCCCGAGCCCGCGACGACCTCGAAGATGCGCGCCGCCGTGCCCGGGACGTCGGGCACGCCGACGACGGTGATCTTGGCCTCGCTGCGGTCGTGCGCGACGCCGGAGATGATCGGGTCTTCCATGACGGTCTCCTCGAGAAGGTCTGCGGGGCTGGTGGCGGGACCGGCGGACGCACCGGGTCGGGGCGCGGTGTGGGCGTCCGCGCTGACGAACGTGCCCTCCTTCCCGCTGAACGACGAGCGCACGTGGATCGGGACGCCGTACCGGCGGCCGTACTCGACGCAGCGCAGGGCGAGGACCTTGGCCCCGCTCGCCGCCATCTCGAGCATCTCCTCGTACGTGATGCGGTCGATCTTGCGCGCGCTCGGGACGATCCGCGGGTCCGCGGTGAACACGCCGTCGACGTCCGTGTAGATCTCGCACACGTCGGCGTCGAGGCCGGCGGCGAGCGCGACCGCGGTCGTGTCCGAGCCGCCGCGACCGAGCGTCGTCACGTCGTTCGTCGACTGCGTGACGCCCTGGAACCCGGCGACGATCGCCACCTGGCCGCGGTCGAGGGTCTCGCGAACGCGCGTCGGGACCACGTCGACGATCCGGGCCTTGCCGTGCACGGCGTCCGTGATGACGCCCGCCTGCTGGCCGGTGAACGACTTCGCCTTCACGCCGAGGCTGTTGATCGCCATCGCGAGCAGCGACATCGAGATGCGCTCTCCCGCCGTGAGGAGGATGTCCATCTCGCGCTGGGGCGGGAGCGGGGTGACCTGCTGGGCGAGGTCGATGAGCTCGTCCGTCGTGTCACCCATCGCGGAGACCACGACGACGACGTCGTTCCCCGCGCGCTTGGTCTGCGCGATGCGCTTGGCCACCCGCTTGATGCTCTCGGCGTCCGATACCGACGAACCGCCGTACTTCTGCACGACAAGTGCCACGTGCTGCTCCATCTGTCGCCGGCCTCCGTCTCTCTCAACGGCCCGCCGGGTGCTTGTGGGTCGATCGATGATACGCACGCGTCCCGCGGTCCGGCCAAGCCCGTCCCGGCATGCGGGCCGGGCCGACCGGCCGTGCGAGCCGGGCCGACGGGCCGTGCGGGCCGTGCGGGCCGGGCGGGCCGACGGCGCGGCTCACCACCGCGGACGCCACGCCCGCTCGGCCGGTCCCGCGACGACGACGTAGGCGAGGCCCACGACGAGGGCTCCCCCGACGAGGTTGCCGAGACCCACCCAGGTGAGGTTGCGGGCGAAGTCGGCCCACGTCGTCGGGCCGAGGCCGCCGAAGAGACCGAGCGAGAAGGTCGTCATGTTGGCGACGACGTGCTCGAAGCCCGAGGCGATGAACGCGAGGATGGCCCAGAACAGGACGATCGCCTGGCCGGCCTCGGAGCGCAGGCGGCCGCACGCCCAGATCGCGGCACACACGAGGAGGTTGCACAGCACCCCGCGGAAGAAGAGCTCGCCGCCGGTCTCGTGCGCCTTCGCGCGCAGCATCGACGCGACCATCTCCCCCGCGGCCGCGTTCGTGCGCAGCACGCCCGCCTGCGTGACGCACCACGCGAAGAGCATCGAGCCGGCGAGGTTGCCCGCGAGGCACAGGCCGAGCGTGAGGACGGCGTCGCGCAGCCGCACGGCACGCGTCGCCACACCCTGGGTGAGGATCATCATCGCGGACGTCGCGAGCTCGGCCCCGGCGAAGACCACGAGCGTGAGCGCCGCGGCGAACACGCCGCCCGCGACCAGCCGCTCGGCCGGCGACCCGGCCGCGAGGAACGGTCCGGCCGTCGCGACCATGAGCACGACGCCGACGCCGATGTACGCGCCGGCGAGCATCGCGGCGACCAGGTACCGTGCCGGGCGCCGCGCCGAGCCGACCTTCTTCCGGGCTGCCTCCGACTGGGTGGACAACGCCTGCGCGAGTGTCTGCACGTCCACGATCCTCGCCAGGCCCCGGGATCGCGGACAGGGTCCGTGGTCGGGGCGCCCCGGGACCGAGGACACCCGCGCGGGCCCCGGCCACGCAGGCAGCACCCCTGGCCACGGAGGCAGCGCACCCGGACCGGACCCGACCCCCGGACCGCGCCCGCGACACCGCACCGGCAGCGGCAGCGCTACATGGTGAGGTCGCGGACGACGTCGTAGCCCAGCTTGAGGATGAGCGCGCCGACGACCACGACGAACACGACGCGCACGAACGCGCTGCCCTTGGCGACCGCCATGCGGGCGCCGACGTAGGCGCCGAGGAGGTTTGCCGCGCCCATGACGAGCCCGAGACCCCACAGCACCGCGCCGTACGGGACGAAGAAGATCAGCGCGCCCGCGTTCGTCGCGAAGTTCGCGATCTTCGCCAGGGCCGACGCCGGGAGGAACGCGTAGCCGAGGATGCTCACGAGCGCGATGACGAGGAAGGTCCCGGTGCCCGGGCCGAGCAGGCCGTCGTAGACGCCGATGACGAGGCCGATCCCGGCCGCCGCCCAGCGGTGCCCGTTGCCCTCCCAGCGCAGGTTCGTCGTGTGCCCGAGCTGGGGCTTCGCGATCGTGTAGACCGCCACGCCGACGAGGACGACCAGGATGATCGGCTTGAACAGCTCGGCCGGGATGCGCGACGCGAGCGCAGCGCCGCCCACGGCGCCGACCAGCGCGGCGACCGCCATGGGCCCGGCCGTGCGCAGGTCGGGTCCGACCCGTCGGTAGAACGTCGTCGCGCTCACCGAGGTGCCCATGATGCTCGCGAGCTTGTTCGTCGCGAGCGCCTGGACGGGGCTGATGCCGGGGACGAGCAGGAGCGCGGGGAGCTGGACGAGGCCGCCGCCGCCGACGACGGCGTCGATCCACCCCGCCGTGAGCGCGGCGAGGACGAGCAGCGCGACGGTCAGGCCGTCGATCTCGAGCCCGCCGGAGACCGGGAGGGAGAAGGCGGGCAGCACCCCCCAGTGGTATCACGGCGCCCCGCCCGCGACCGACCCGCACCTGCGCGCCGGGTCCGGGCCGCGGCGCGGTCAGGACTGCAGGGCGTCGTACTCCGCCTCCGCGGCGACGTCGTCCTCCACGTCGAGGCGCAGGTGCGCGAGGGCGAGCTGCAGCACCCGCAGCGCGCTCGCGGCACGCTCGCCCCAGAGCGAGACGTAGGAGAACTGCCACCACCACAGGCCTTCGACCTCGCGGCCGCCGTCGTAGTGCTGGAGCCCCTTCGCGAGGCACTCCGCGACGCAGGCGAGGTCGCCCGAGAGGGAGGCGGTGCCGACCTCGGCACCCACGAGCGGGTCGGTGATCTCGACGTAGTCGTCGAACCCGTCGAAGAGCTGGGCGAGCGCGGTCCGCAGCGGGTCCACGTCGGTGTCACGGCCGGCGTCGGGCTCGAAGCGCTCGACCGGGACGACGTCACCCATCGCACCGAGGCGTGCTCCCGCGGCCAGGACGTCGGACAGCGCGAGCAGCAGGAGAGGCAGCACGGCCCCGGGGGCCGCACCGGAGGCCACCTGCGTCGTCGTGGTGAGGAAGGCGCGCGCCTGCGTGGCCATGCCCTCCGCGATCTCCCGCAGGTCGGGGTCGTTCTCGATCTCCCCCATGCTCGCCACCTCCTCGTCAGCCTCCGACGACCCGTCGGCCCTCGAACGCACGGCCGAGGGTCACCTCGTCCGCGTACTCCAAGTCTCCCCCGACCGGCAGCCCGGACGCGAGGCGGGTCACGCGCAGACCCATCGGGCCGAGCATGCGCGCGAGGTACGTCGCGGTGGCCTCGCCCTCGACGTTCGGGTCGGTCGCGAGGATCACCTCGGTGACCTGACCGTCGGCGAGGCGCGTCATGAGTTCCGCGATGCGCAGGTCGCCCGGGCCGACGTTCTCGATCGGGTTGATGGCGCCGCCGAGCACGTGGTAGCGGCCGCGGAACTCGCGCGTGCGCTCGATCGCGACGACGTCCTTGGGCTCCTCGACGACGCAGATCACCTCGACCGAGCGGCGCGGGTCGGCGCAGATGCGGCACTGCTCCGCCTCCGCGACGTTGCCGCACGTCTCGCAGAAGCGGACACGAGCCTTCACCTCGGTGAGCGCGTCGGCGAGGCGCCGGACGTCGACCACGTCCGCGGCCAGCAGGTGGAACGCGATGCGCTGCGCGCTCTTGGGCCCGACGCCGGGGAGCCGGCCGAGCTCGTCGATCAGGTCCTGGACAGCGCCTTCGTACACGCCCCCAGCCTACGGGCACGGGCTCTTCTCGCGGGCCACGCCGCCGAGGTCCGTCTCGGGCGACCGGCGGCGGTCAGCCCTGGTCCTGGATCTCCTCGATGATCTTCCCCTGGAGCAGGCTCACGACGAGCGCGGTCCCCACGAGCCCGGTCGAGGTGATGTCCACGTCGTCGTCCGCCGCGATGTCGTCCATCGGGTCGACCGCCGCGGGCGCGCTCCGCCGGACCGGCTCGTCCGTGGGGCGCGCCGTACGCGCCGACGTCGCCGCCGCGATCGCGGCCCGTGCTGCCGAGGCGCCGCGCAGCGGCGGGGTGCCCCCGGGCCGGGACGGTGCCGGCCGAGGCCCCGCCGGGGCGGAGGCGCTCGACGGGAGGGACGCCGCCGGCAGGGAGGTCGGCCGCGAGGCGGGCTCGAGCACGGGCTCCGGCTCCGGGCCGTCGTCGAGGTCCGCGGGCGGCTCGGCGACGGGGGCTCCCGCGACCCACGCGTCGTCCGCCGCGGGTGCGGGCGGCGGGGTCGGCGCCGGGGCGCCGGCGAGCCACGCCTCGTCGGCGACGTCGACCACCACGTCAGGAACCGGCTCGACCGAGACCGGACGCTCCTGCAGCGCGACGGCCCCGCGGACCGTGCTCACCCTCGGCGCCGCGCCGCCCGCTCCCGAGGGTGCGGCGACGGAACCGACCACCGCGGCGACCGGAGACACGGCATCGGCCGCAGCGCCGGGCGACGCGACGACAGGGGACCCGGCGACGGGCGACGGAGCCGTGGCACCAGCGGACGCCGGTCCCGTGCCGGCGTCGCCCGCGGCCGGGGAGGTCGGGGAGGTCGTGGAGGAGACAGAACCACCTGTCGGGCGACCGGACCCCGGGCGCAGCCCGGGGCCGGTTTCCGGGGACGCCGGGCCGGACGACCCGCCGGTGGGACCGTCCTCGGCGAGGCGCGGTTCGACCCGCAGCTGCAGGCCGAGGGTCTGGTAGACGACGTCCTGCACGGCGCCCGTGTGCCGCGACGACGAGAAGGTGCGCGCGAGCCCCGGCGACGGGAACGCGAGATAGAGGACGTCCCGGGCGAGCTCGGCGACCTGTGCGTTCGCGCTCACGAGGGACCACGTGACCGGGCTCGCACGCAGTGCCTCGAGCACCTCCGGCCAGCGGCGACGGACCTCCTCGGTCGTCATCGCCACGCCTGCCGCAGGCGTGGCGGACGCCGGCTCGGCGGGCGAAGACGCGGGACGCTCCACCGCGGGCACCTCGTCGGTCTCTCGCCGGCGCCCCGGCACCGCGCTCGGAGGTTCCGCCGTCGGGGCGGTGGGCGCGGCGGCCCTGACGTCCGCGGACGCCGCCGGCTCCTGGACCGAGGTCGCGGGCTCCGTCGCCGGGGCGGTCGCCGGGCCGGACGAGGGGACCGCGGCGCCGTCGCCCTCAGCCGGTGCCCTGACGTCGTCCGGGGCCGGCTCTGCGGTCGGGGCCACCGGCGTGGCAGCCGGGGTCGCCGTCTGGGAGGCCGGGGTCGCCGTCCGGGCGGCCGGGGTCGCCGTCGGGGCGGCCGGGGTCGCCGGCGTGGTGGCGTCCGGGGCGGGGGCGGGCTCGGCGGCGGACGCGGTCGGGGCCGGCTCTGCGGCGACGGCCGGGATCGGGGCCGCCTCTGCGGCGCCGGTCGGCGCCGGGCCCTTGGTGCGCAGGGCCGCGCGGACGGCGGCCGGGCCACTGAGCCCCTGCCCCGGTGAGGCGACCGGAGCGGGCGACCCTGCGTCGTCGGGCACGGGACGTCCCGGAGCGGACGACGCGGCGACGGGCACCCCGGCTCCTGCGCCGATGCCGCCCCGCTCGAGCCGGTCCAGCCGCGCCGCGAAGCCGGCGGCACCGTCATCCGCGCCGGGCAGGAGCAGGCGTGCCATGAGGAGCTCGAGGTGCAGGCGCGGCGACGTCGCACCCGTCATCTCGGTGAGCGCGGCGTTGGCGAGGTCCGCCGCGCGCGACAGCTCCGCGACGCCGAGGTGCTGCGCCTGGGCCCGCATGCGCTCGAGCTGGTCCGCGGGCTGGTCGCGCAGGACGGCCTGCGCCTCGTCGCCGGAGACCGCGATGACGATGAGGTCGCGCAGTCGCTCCAGGACGTCCTCGACGAAGCGCCGCGGTTCGTGGCCGGTGGCGACGACCTGGTCGACCACGCGGAAGATGCTCGCGCCGTCGCGCGCGGCGAGCGCGTCCACGACGTCGTCGAGCAGCGTCGCGTGCGTGAAGCCGAGCAGCGACACGGCGCGCTCGTACTCCACGACCCCGCCCTCGGCCCCCGCGATGAGCTGGTCCATGACCGACAGCGAGTCGCGGACCGAGCCACCCCCGGCGCGGGTGACGAGCGGGACGACGCCGCTGCCGATCGTCACGCCCTCCGCGGCGCACAGCTCGTCGAGGTAGGGGCCGAGCACGTCCGGCGGGACGAGGCGGAACGGGTAGTGGTGCGTGCGCGAGCGGATGGTGCCGATGACCTTGTCCGGCTCGGTCGTCGCGAAGACGAACTTCACGTGCTCGGGCGGCTCCTCGACGAGCTTGAGCAGGGCGTTGAAGCCCTGCGGCGTCACCATGTGCGCCTCGTCGAGGATGAAGATCTTGTACCGGTCGCGCGCGGGTGCGAACGCGGCGCGCTCGCGCAGCTCGCGCGCGTCGTCCACGCCGTTGTGCGACGCCGCGTCGATCTCGACGACGTCGAGGCTGCCCGGGCCGCCGCGCGCGAGCTCGACGCACGAGGGGCACTGCCCGCAGGGGGTGTCGAGCGGCTTCTCGGGCGTGTTCTGCGCGCAGTTGAGCGTGCGCGCGAGGATGCGCGCGCTCGTCGTCTTGCCGCAGCCGCGAGGACCGGAGAAGAGGTAGGCGTGGTTCACCCGACCGCTGCGCAGCGCCTGCATGAGCGGCGCGGTCACGTGGTCCTGACCGATCACCTCGGCGAAGGTCTCGGGCCGGTAGCGGCGGTACAGGGCGGTGCTCACCCCGGTCACTCTAGACGTCGCGACCGACACGCACGAGGTCGCTTCCCCAGCGGGGGACGAGCCCCGAGGTCAGCGGTGCAGGGCCTTGCGCGCGAGCCAGTTGCCCAGGAGCTGCGCGAGCTGGACGATCGCGATGATGAGGAGCACGGTCACGATGACGACACCCCAGTTGTAGCGCTGGTAGCCGAACCGGAGCGCGAAGTCACCCAGCCCGCCGCCGCCGATGAGCCCCGCGATCGCGGACATGTCGAGCACGGCGATGAAGAGGAACGTGTACCCGAGGATGAGCGGTGCGAGCGCCTCCGGGACGAGCACCGTCGTGATGATGCGCCACGACGACGCCCCCATCGCGCGCGCCGCCTCCACGACCCCCGGGTCGATCCCCACGAGGTTCTGCTCCACGATCCGCGACGTGCCGAACGCCGTCATGACCGACAGGGGGAAGATGAACGCCTCCGTGCCGAGCGTCGTGCCGACCACCTGGAGCGTCACCGGTCCGAGCAGCGTGACGAAGATGATGAACGGGATCGGCCGCACGATGTTGACGAGCACGTTGAGCACGCCGAACACCCAGCGGTTCTCCAGCAGGTTGCCGCGCCGCGTCACGTAGAGCGCGATGCCGAGCGCGAGCCCGGCGAGCCCGCCCGTGAGCAGCGCGACGGACACCATCTGCAGCGTCTGGCCGAACGACTCCACGAGCTTCGGCCACAGCAGCGACCAGTCACCGTTCATGAGCGGCCTCCGAGGTTGCCGTGGCGGAAGAGGGTCTCGCGGGCGTGGCCGTAGGGGTCGCCCGGGTCGTCGGCCGGGCCGGGCGCGTCCTCGCCCGCCGGCGCCGCGGACAGACGCGCGACGCGCGGGTCCTCCAGCGGGTGCTCCGCCGTCCCCAGGTCCACGACGTCGGCCCGCTCGGCCAGCGCGACGAGGAACGGCGCGACGCGGTCCTCCGGCGCGTCGAGCTCGACGGTGAGCGACCCGAACGGGCGCTCCCCCACCTCGGAGATGCCGCCGTAGACGACGGACCCGTCGACGTCGTGCTCGCGCAGGAGGCGGAACAGGTCCGTCCCGGTGCTCGCGCCCTCGCGGACGCCGACCGTGACGAGGCGTCCCGGGTGCCGCTCGCGCAGGCGGGCGAGCGTGTCGCGCGACGGCCGGTCGTGCAGCGCCGTGCCGACGAACCGCTGGGCGGCGTCGGCGCTGGGCGCGGAGAAGACGTCGTACACGTCACCGGTCTCGACGACCTTGCCGTGCTCCATGACGGCCACGCGGTGGCACGTGGAGCGCACGACCTCCATCTCGTGCGTGATGACGACGATGGTGATGCCGAGCTCGGCGTTCACGCGCCGCAGGAGCGCGAGGACCTCGCGCGTCGTCTCCGGGTCGAGCGCGGACGTCGCCTCGTCGGCGAGGAGGATCGTCGGCTGCGCGGCGAGCGCGCGGGCGATCCCGACGCGCTGCTTCTGCCCGCCCGAGAGCTGGCGCGGGTACGCCCTCGCCTTGTCGGCGAGGCCCACGAACGCGAGGAGCTCGGCGACGCGCGCCGCCCGCTTCTCGCGCGGCCAGCCCGCCACCTTGAGCGGGTAGGCGACGTTCCCGGCGACCGTGCGCGACGACAGCAGGTTGAACTGCTGGAACACCATGCCGATGCGCGAGCGCACCTCGCGCACGCGGCGCTCAGGGAGCCCGGTGATCACCTGCCCGTCGATGACGACCTCGCCGCTCGTCACCGTCTCGAGCGCGTTGACGAGCCGGACGAGCGTCGACTTGCCGGCGCCCGAGTAGCCGATGACGCCGAAGATCTCCCCGCGGCGGATGCTCAGCGAGACGTCGTCGACGGCGTGCACCGCCCCGTCGCCCTCACCGAAGGTCTTGCTCACGTGGCGCAGCTCGATCGCGGGCTGCTCGTCACCGCCCGGGGTTCGGGGGACGTCGGTCACGGTCGGTTCCTCTCGCCGGGGCGCGCCCCGGGGTGCCGGCGGTCAGGGATGCCTCGTCCGTCTGCCGTCGTCCTCTCCGGAGCACGACGGCGCCCGAGGCGGGCGCGACCTGCGCGCCCGCCCCCGGGCATGGGGGTCAGGAGGCGTTGCGGATGTCCGCCTCGATGCCGGCGAGGATCTCCTGGAGCTCGGCGGGCGAGTTCTCCTTGATGACCGCGGTGCCGCCCGACGCCTTCTTCTCGGCCTCGACGACCTCCGGCGAGTGGGAGATCTCGGCGAGCTTGAGCAGCGTCTCGTCGTCCTTGTCCTCGGCGCGCGCGACCCACACGTTGATGTAGGGCTTCGCGGCGTCGGAGTCGGGGTCGTCCTGGAACAGCGCCTCCTCCGGCTTCAGACCCGCGTCCTCGACGAAGTCGTTGTTGATGATCGACGCGTCGACCGACTGGAGCTGGATCGGGGTCTGCTCCGCGGCCACCGGGGTGACGGTGACCTTCGAGCTCGGCAGCACGTCGAGCTCGGTGGAGATCGAGCTGCCGCCGTCCTTGAGCTCGACGAGGCCGGCGTCCTGCAGCACGAGGAGCGCGCGGGCGAGGTTGGTCGGGTCGTTCGGGACGGCGACCTGGCCGCCGTCGGGGATCTCCTCGAGCGACGTGTGCTTGGTCGAGTACAGGCCCAGCGGGTAGACGGCGGTCGCGCCGATCGGCTGCAGGTCGTCGCCCGCGTCGGTGTTGTAGCCGGCGAGGAACTGCAGGTGCTGGAACTGGTTCACGTCGAGCTCGCCCTGGGAGAGCGCCGGGTTCGCCTGGGTGTAGTCCTGCAGGTCGACCAGCTCGATGTCGATGCCCTCGGCCTCGGCCTGCTCCTCGAAGACGGCCCACTTGTCGTCGGACGCGCCGACGACGCCGATGCGGATGGGGTCGGTGGCGCCACCGGCTGCCGAGGCGCCGTCGGTGCTGCCACCGCCGCACGCGGTGAGGGTGAGGGCCGCCGTCGCGGCGATCGCGGTCCAGGTCAGACGCTTGCGGGTGGTCGTGGACGACATGGGAGTTCCTTCCGATGACGGCGGTCGCGGGCGACGGATGGCGCGGGCGGCGAGCCGGGTGCAGGGAGGTGTGTCCTGCGAGGCGGTGGGGGTCGGGTGCTTCCGGCGGGCCATCAGCCACGCGGCGAGCGGGTGCGGTCGCCCTCAGGACGACGCGACGGGTGCAGGTGTCCCTGCGGTCACGGCAGGGTCAGCAGCCGCACATTCGCCCGGTGCGCACGCCGCGACAGCACGCCGCGGCGCAGGTCGCTGCGCGCGGGGCCGTGGTGGCGGCGGGGGTCCGGGTCATGGCGACATCATGGGCACGTCGCGGCTCCCGACGCCAATCCCGGCGGTCATTTGTCCACGATGCGGGCACGTTTCTGCTCACATCGCGGGAGTTCGGCGGCGGAAATCGGCTCAAACCCGTCGATATGCCGTCAGGGACGTGAGGCGAGCGCGGCGAACTCGGGCGCGCCGTCCACCGGCGGAGCCACGCGCATCCTCGGCATGGTGCGCACGACGAGCCAGAGCGGCACGAGCGCGATGCAGAGCACGGGGATCAGGCGAGCGTCGCCGACGGTGATCGCCGCGATGAACAGCGCGAGCCACCCGTCCCGGCTCACGACGACGACCGCCCCGAGGATCGCGGCGGAGACGGCCACGGCGGCGGGCACGGACGGGACCAGCGACGACGCCGCGAGCCCGATCGCCACGCCCACGAACACCGTCGGGAAGATGCGCCCGCCGCGGAACCCGGCGCCCGCCGCGACGACGAGCGCAGCGAGCTTGACCACGGCCAGGACGAGGATCGCCGACCAGGCCAGGCCGCCCGCCTCCGTGGACAGCTCCTTCATCTCCTGCAGCCCCTTGAACAGCGTGAGCGGGCCGCCCCACCAGCCGAGCAGTCCGAGGACGAGGCCGGCCAGACCGAGCGCGAGCACGGGGTGGCGCAGGGCGCGGGCCGCTCGGTGGACGAGGGGGAACGCGAGGACCGCGAGCCAGGCGAGCAGCGCCGCGACCACCGCGACGACGGCCGCGCTCAGCGCGTCGCCGACCTGCACTCCCGGGTAGGCGGGAAGGTCGATCGCGAAGGTGGGCGCGTCGAGCCCGACCATCGTCACCGCGCCCGCCCCGGCCGCCACGAGGGGCGCGAAGAGCCGGTCGAACAACGGACCCGGGTGGTCGCCGCGCTCGGCGAACGTCTCCGTCAGGACGAGCGCCGCCGCGACGGGGGTCGCGAACATCGCGCCGACGGTGCCGGCCAGCGCCAGCCCGACGGCGCCCTCCACCGGCACCCCGAGGCGCGGTCGGCACAGCAGCCAGGCCGTGAGGGCCACGTTGACCGCGATGATCGGGTTCTCGGGCCCGAGGCTGACCCCGCCCGCCAGGCCGAGGACGAGCGCGACCGCGACGCCGGGGAGCGCCCGCAGCGGAAGCGGTGCGGACACGAGGTCGGTCGTGGCCGGGTCGACGCCGGCGTGCCCGGGCGCCCAGCGCACCGTCGCGCCGACGAGGACCCCGGTGAGGGTGAGGACGACGACGGTCCACCACGTCTGCGTCGTCGCGACCCCCCAGGCCGCCGGCAGGCGGTCCCAGACGAGCTCCTGGACCCAGGACGCGGACGCGGAGAGGCCGACGAGGGTGGCCGCGCACAGCACGCCGATGACCAGCGCCGGCAGGACCTGGCGCAGCATGCGGCCCGTCGTCAGCGGGCGATCCGGGTCCCCGGCCACACGGGAAGAGAACCACGCCGCACCGCGCGGTGCACCTCGACGGTCGCCGCTCGCGCCCACGGGCGTGGCGCCGGCCGCACCGGCGCGACCCGTCGCGAGACGTGAAGGACCCCCCGCACACCCACCAGAGCTCACCTACCCTTGCTGCCTTCCGGCCCTGGGGGAGTTCGGCGAGATGATGCCGCACGAGGGGTCTGCCCCCAACCCTAGCCCAGGACCCGGCCGCTCCCGAAACCGGCACCCGGGCCCCGCCGTCGGGCACGCGCGACACCCCGGGCAGCGGCACCACGGCGGCCCCCACGAGGGGCGATTCGGCCCCCGGCCCGTGGTCCGGTATCCTCGTTGCGCTGCTGTCGGTACGTACGCCGTGCGTCGCGCCGACCGTCGCACCAGGAGGATTCGCCTAGTGGCCTATGGCGCACGCTTGGAAAGCGTGTTGGGTTAACAGCCCTCGGGGGTTCGAATCCCCCATCCTCCGCAGACCGAAGGGCTCGCCGCACTCGCGGCGGGCCCTTCGTCGTCCCGAGCTCCCGGCCGGCGCCGGGCCGCGGGCGCCCGTCGCGCGGACGCGTCGCCCGGGGGCGGGGTGGGCCGGAGCCGTGGACCGAAAAGGCCCGTCGCACAGGTGCGACGGGCCTCTCGACGTCCCGACGGTCCGACGCGCCGGGACGTGGCGCCGGCGGTGCCGCCGACGGCTCCCCCCAGCCTACGGGTGTCGGGGCCGGAAAGGCAGGGGTCGGACGCTCCGGAAGGGGCAGATCTGCGCGATCCGCCTCACATCGACCGCGTCCGGGGCGGATCCGACACCCGTGGACGCGGGGCGGCGCAAGGGCTGGACGTCCGTTGAACACACGTTTAGCATGTTGAACGTGCGTTCAGAACCGGCCTCCTCCGCCCGCCCGGGCCGCACCGCGGCGTCGGGCAGCGACGACCTGACCACCCGTGCCCGCATCCGTGACGCCGCGATCGCCCGGTTCGCGCGCGACGGCTTCGGCGCCCCCCTGCGCACGATCGCGACCGACGCCGGGGTGAGCGCGGCGCTCGTCGTGCACCACTTCGGGTCCAAGGACGGGCTGCGCGCCGCGTGCGACGCGTACGTGTTCGACGCCGTCCGGCAGGCGAAGACCGGCGCCATCTCCCCGCAAGACCCCGCCGGTGGGCCGATGGCGATGTTCGCCCAGCTCGCCGAGCTCGAGAGCTACGCACCCCTGTTCGAGTACACGCTGCGCAGCCTGCAGGCGGGCGGCGACCTGGCCCGCTCGTTCGTCGAGCACCTCGGGCAGGTCACCCTCGAGTACCTGGAGGCGGGCGTCGCCGCCGGGGTGATCCGCCCGAGCCGCGACGAGGCGGCACGCGCGAGCTACCTGGTCTCCCTGTCCCTCGGTTCGCTGCTGATCGACGGCGCGCTGCGGGAGCGGTCCGAGCCCCGCGACCCGGAAGCCGACCTGCGCGGGTACGTCGAACGCGTGATGCTCCCCGCGCTCGAGGTGTTCACCGAGGGCCTCTTCGTCGAGCCGACGCTGCTCGACGCCTACGTCCGGCACACCACCCACCCGGAGGAGACGCGATGACGAGCACGACCCCCGCCGTCGAGGTGCACGACCTGCGCAAGGCGTTCGGCCACGTCCAGGCGCTCGACGGCCTCGACCTCACCGTCCGCGCGGGCGAGGTCGCCGGGTTCCTCGGGCCGAACGGCTCGGGCAAGTCCACGACCATCCGCGTCCTGCTCGGCCTGCTGCGCGCGGACTCCGGGTCCGCCCGCCTGCTCGGCGGCGACCCGTGGGACGACGCGGTGCCCCTGCACCGTCGGCTCGCGTACGTGCCCGGCGACGTGAGCCTGTGGCCGAACCTGACCGGCGGAGAGGCGATCGACCTGCTGACCCGCCTGCGGGGGCGCGTCGACCCCGCCCGCAAGAAGCTGCTCCTCGAGCGCTTCGAGCTCGACCCGTCGAAGAAGGCACGGACCTACTCCAAGGGGAACCGGCAGAAGGTGGCGCTCGTCGCGGCGCTCGCGTCCGACGTCGAGCTGCTCGTCCTCGACGAGCCCACGTCCGGGCTGGACCCGCTCATGGAGTCCGTCTTCATGCAGTGCGTGCGCGAGGTGACCGCCGAGGGACGGTCCGTGCTGCTGTCGAGCCACATCCTCGCGGAGGTCGAGAAGCTGTGCGACACCGTGACGATCATCCGCGCGGGCCGCACCGTCCAGTCCGGCACGCTCGGGCAGCTGCGGCACCTCACGCGGTCCGCGGTCACGGCGGTCACCGGGCGCGACCCGTCGGCGCTCGACGGGCTGCCCGGCGTGCACGACCTCGTGGTCGAGCCGACGGCGGACGGGCCGCGCGCCCGGTTCGACGTCGACGACGACGAGGTCGAGACCGTCATGCGCGCGCTCACCGACCTCGGGCTGCGTTCGGTCGCCGTGACCCCGCCCTCGCTCGAGGAGCTGTTCCTGCGCCACTACGGGGACGAGCTCACCGAGCTCGACGAGGCGGGCGCGCTGTGACCGGGTGGACGACGCTCCTCCGGTTCGCCCTGCGCCGCGACCGCGTACGCCTCCCGGTGTGGACGGCGTCGGTCGCGCTGCTGTTCGGGTACGCGGCCGTCGCGCTCGACGGGCTCTACCCCACCGCGGCCGACCGCGCCGCCCGCGCGGCGCTCGTCTCGAGCCCCGCGGGGATCATGCTGTCCGGGCCGCAGTACGGGATCGAGGACTACACGCTCGGCGCGATGATCGCGAACGAGATGGCGCTCACGGTCATGGTCGCCGTCGCGATCATGAGCATCTCCCTCGTCGTGCGGCACACGCGCGCCGAGGAGGAGACGGGCCGTGCCGAGCTCGTCCGGGCGGGCGTCGTGGGGCGGCACGCCCCCGCGACCGCGGCGTTCGTCGCCGCGGTCGTGGCGAACGCGGCGATCGCGCTCGCCACGGGGCTCGTCCTCGTCGCGGCGGGCCTCGACCCGGTCGACTCGTTCGCGCTCGGCACGGCCGTGGGCCTGACGGGCCTGGTGCTCGCAGCGGTCGCCGTCGTGACGAGCCAGGTCACCGAGCACGCACGCGCCGCGAGCGGCCTCGCGCTCGCGGTCCTCGGCGTCGCGTTCCTCCTCCGTGCGGTCGGGGACGTGCAGCAGGAGCACGGGAGCTGGGTCTCGTGGCTGTCGCCCATCGGCTGGGCGCAGCAGATCCGCGCGTTCGTCGACCTGCGGTGGTGGCCCCTCGGGCTCTCCGTGGTGCTCGTCGTGCTGCTCCTCGCCCTCGGCGCGGCCCTCGCGGCGCGGCGCGACTTCGGCGCCGGCCTCGTGCCGCCCCGCGCCGGGCGGCCCGACGCCGTCCCGTGGCTCGCGAACCCGCTCGCCCTCGCGTGGCGCCAGCAGCGCGCGTCGGTGCTCGCGTGGGGCGTCGGCGTGGGCGTCACGGCGCTCGCGTGCGGGACGTTCGTCGACTCGGTGGGCGACATGGTGGCCGACAACCCGGACGTCGCGGCGATGCTCGGCGACCCGGCGGACCTGACGAACGGGTTCGTCGCCGTCATGGCCCTCTTCCTCGGTCTGGGCGCCGGCGGGTTCGCGGTCGCGTCCGCCCAGCGGGCGCGTGCGGAGGAGACCGCGGGCCGGCTCGAGCCGGTGCTCGCGACGGGGGTCGGGCGCACGTGGTGGCTCGGCGGCCAGCTCGTCGTGACGCTGCTCGGCACGGTGGTGCTCCTCGTGGTGAGCGCGCTGGGGCTGTGGCTCGGCGCGCTGAGCGTCGGGGAGGACGAGCTCGGGATCGGCGACTACCTCACCGCGTCGTTCGCGTACCTGCCCGCCGTCGCGGTCGTCGCGGGCGTCGGGGTCGCCGCGTTCGGGTGGCGGCCCGGGCTGGCAGGACTCGCGTGGGCGCTGCTCGCCTACTCGTTCGTCGTGACGATGTTCGGCGCCCTGCTCGACCTGCCGTCGTGGGCGTCGGGCGCCTCGCCGTTCTGGCACGTGCCCCAGCTGCCGGGGACCGCCGTCGACCCGTGGCCGTTCGTGTGGCTCACCCTGCTCGCCGCCGCGCTCGTCGTGGCGGGCCTCGTGGGGTTCCGGCGGCGCGACGTCCCGCGCCCCTGACGCGGGGAGGAGGCGTGGCGCCGCGACCCCGGACGCCGGGACGGAGGGGTGCTGCCGCGCGCCGCGCGACTCCCTCGCGAGAGCGCGCGGACCTCGGGCTAGGCTCGACGCACCTTTTCCGACCACGGAGGTGACGGTCATGTCCACGCCCGACCGGAGCGACGCGACGCGCTCGGCCAGGGCCGCGCTGCGCGAGTGGCTCGCAGCGATCCCCGCGCGCGACGCCGGCGGCGAGGATGACGGCGACGGCGTCGAGCCGCGCACCTGGGTCGCCGCGCTCGCTCTCGAGGGCACGTGGCTCGGGCTCTACCAGGACGCGTACGACTTCACGGACGCCGAGTGGGACACGCTGCTCGGCGACCTGTCCCGCTACGCCGACGTGCGCCCGCCGGCGAGCGCCGTCGTGTTCCGCGACGTCGACCTCGACGCGGACCCGTTCCGCGACGACGAGCGCCCGCTCCTCGACGCCGTCCTGCGCGTCGCGCTGGAGGAAGGGGTGGAGAACGTGACGCTCGCCGCCGTCGCGCGGCGCTGCGACCGCAGCGAGTCCACGCTGAGGTCGATGTTCGGCGACGCCGAGACGCTCGTCGACGACGTCGCGATCGAGGTCGTGCAGGCGGGCTTCGACGACCTGTCACCGCTGCGCCTGGACCCGTCGCGCGCCGCGGTCTCCGCGTCGGTCGCAGCGCTGGACGACTCGCGCAAGACCGCGGCGCTCCTGCGCCTGTACGCGCTGGGCGGCGTGGCGCGCGACGACGTCCCCGAGGGTCAGCACGCGACCCACGAGCTCGTGCTGCGAGCGTGGCGCGAGGAGGGAGCGCCGTCGTCGCTCGTCCTGGCGGCCCTGGCGTGCGACGGCTGGCGCGCGGGCGAGCTGCAGCGCGCGCTCCAGTTCCCGCCCGCCCTGCCCGCCGGCGTCGTCGCCGAGCTCGGTCGGCTCGTCGACCTCGACCGGCTGGTCGAGGCCGGCTGACGCCGTCGTCGGACCGAGGCCGTCGGGGCGCGGCTCCGCGCGCCACGCGCGCTCCGGCGGAGGGTACGAGCGGTTCCCGTGGGGAGAACGTGACGACTCCGTGACCGGCACCCGGGCGACGCCGGTGGGGGCCGGCGTCGGGCACCTAGGATGGCGCGCATGATCTTCAAGGCCGTCGGCGACCGGCGCCCCTACCCGGACCACGGCCGGGTGACCGCCAAGGACTGGGCCGAGGTGCCCCCGCGGCAGGTGCGCCTCGACGAGCTCGTGACCACGAAGCGCACGCTCGACCTCACCGCGCTCCTCGCCGAGGACTCCACGTTCTACGGCGACCTGTTCGCGCACGTCGTCGAGTTCGACGGCGTGCTCTATCTCGAGGACGGGCTCCACCGAGCCGTCCGCGCAGCCCTCCAGCAGCGCGCGATCCTGCATGCCCGCGTGCTGACGGTGCGATGACGACGCGGTCGGGTAGGTTTCTGGCGTGACCACCCGCCCCGACACCGCGCGCACCGAGCGCCGCAGGCGCATGCACGAGCGTCAGGCCGTCGTGTTCGGGCTGCTCATCGCCGCTCTCGCCGTGGTGGGGCTCGGTGCGCTGGCCATCTACACCGGCGCGATCGACGCACCGTTCGACCGTCCCCTGTCCTCCCCCGATGTCACGGACGACCTCGAGGACGTCGCCTTCCCGTGCCTGCCCGACGGCACGCTCCCCGTCGCGGCGGTCGACGTGCAGGTCCGCGTCTACAACGCCTCGGGGACGGACGAGCCGCTCGGTCGTCTCAACCAAGAGGTCCTCACGGCACGCGGGTTCACGGTCGTCGAGACCGGCAACGCCCCCGACGCCGACGGCGACGGGAAGCCCGACACCGTGACCCGGACCCAGATCCACTTCGGCGCGGCCGGCCTGGCCCAGGCCTACACGCTCGAGGCGCACTACCCGGATCCGGGCCTCGTGCTCGACGCCCGGGAGGACGCGACGGTCAGCCTGTACGTCGGCTCCGACTTCGAGGACGTCGTCGACAACGAGCTCGTGGGCCTGTCCGGCGAGCTCCCCATGGAGAGCCGGGCGGGCTGCACCCCGATCGAGCAGATCACCCCCCGCGCCCTGCCCGTGCCGCCCGCCGCGGGTTGATCCCGCACCTCGGCCGGCGCCGACCCTGCGACACCCGAACGGTACCGATGACCACGCTGCCCCTCCGCCCCGCCCGGACCGTCGACCCCACCGAGGTCGACCGGCTGTACGACATCTGCCTGCGGACCGGTGCGTCCGGCGGCGACGCGACCGCGCTCTACACCGACCCCCGGCTGCTCGGCGAGGTGTACCTCGGCGCCTACCTCGCGCTCGAGCCCGACCTCGCGTTCGTCGTCGAGTCCGACGGCGTCGCGGCCGGCTACGTGCTCGGAGCGCGCGACACCGCCGCGTTCGAGGCCCGGTGCGAGCGCGAGTGGTGGCCCGCGCTGCGCGCCCGCTACCCGCTCGGCAGCTTTCCCGAGAGCTCGCCCGACGAGGCGCTCGTGCGCCAGATCCACGACCCGCACGTCACGGACCCGGCGGTGCTGCCCGACTACCCCGCGCACCTGCACGTCGACCTGCTCCCCGAGGCGCAGGGAGGCGGCAACGGCCGCCGCCTGCTCGCGGCGCTGTTCGACGCCCTGCGCGCCGACGGCGTCTCCGGCGTCCACCTCGGCGTCGCCGAGGACAACGTCGCCGCGATCGGCTTCTACGAGCACCTCGGGTTCACCCGGCTCGCCGTCGACTCCGGTCTCGTCCTCGGGCTGCGCCTCTAGCGGCTCGCGCCCGAGCCGGACCGCTCGCGCCGAACCCGGAGATCGCGGGCACCCGAGCGGCCGAACCCGGGGTTTCACGACACGTTCGCGTCCCCGTGCCGCACAACCCCGGGCTCGTCGCGCAGCGGCGACCTGAAGCCAGAAGGCTCGAGTCGGGGGGTGCGGGCGTCCTCGGTGTCCACAGGCGCGGTTCGGAGAGGTCCCGTCCACAGAGCGAGTGGCGGGTCGAGCACGCGGGGCGCCCGGGGCTGTGGGATGACGGCCATGCCCGCACGACTCCCCGTCCCGGACGCCGCCCTCCTGGTCGCCGCACGCCAGGAGGGGCTGATCAGCACCGCGCAGTGCCGCGACGTCGGCCTCGCCCCTGACGTGCTCCGTCGCCTGCTCCGCACCGGTGGCTGGGCCCGCGTCTCGCGCGGCGTGCACGACACCGATCGGTCACCGGTCGCGTCACGACCATCGACCATCGACGTCGTCGGGCGGCCTGGGCCGCCCTGCTGCCCTTCGGGCCGGAGTCGATCACCGTCGGGCCGTGCGCGCTCGCGCTGCTCGGGGTCACCGGTCTCCCGACCCGGGTCGTCCCGCAGGCGACGCTGCCGGGCGCACGCGCCCTCGAGTCGCGCGACGGGTTGCGGCTGCGGATGTTCGACGACGGGACGACGGTCGTACGGGTCGGCGACCGGTACTTCGCGAGCCCAGAGTGGGCGCTCGCGCAGGCCGTGCCCGAGCTCGACCGCCCGTGGGCGGTGTCCGTCATGGACTCCGCGATTCACCTCGGCCTGCTGTCGTCCGAAGGGCTCGCGCGAGCCCACGACCATGCGCGCGGTCGCCGCGGGGTCGCGCGCACGCACTCGTGGTGGGAGCTCGCCGACGGACGGTCAGAGTCCCCGCTGGAGACGTGGTTGCGGCTGGACTGCGTCGACGGTGGCATACCACCGGACGGGCTGCAGGTGCCGCTCGTCGGTGCCAGCGGGCGTCAGCGCCGCGGTGACCTCGGCTGGCTGCTCGACGACGGCCGGTGGGTGGTCGGAGAGGCCGACGGCGCCGAGGTCCACGACAGCCCGGACGCCGCGTTCGCCGACCGGGAGCGCCACAACGACCTCGTGACGGCGGACGTCGCGGCGGTGCTGCGCTTCACCTCGGCGGACGTCCGGGTGCCTGGGCACGCCGCGACGACGGTGCGCCGCGCGCTGAGGTCGGCGGGCCGTCGTCGGGCTGCGTGACGCCGGCCGTGCGGCCAGGCCCGGAGGGTGCACAGGCCCCTGCCGAACCCGGGGTT